>Ga0081539_10000396_pt1 | contig 93686 bp, 83 predicted proteins | sample TabmetS4T2R2_FD_71023 | JGI IMG/M metagenome (GOLD analysis project Ga0081539, IMG submission 71023) | Tabebuia heterophylla rhizosphere microbial communities from the University of Puerto Rico - S4T2R2 | ecosystem: Host-associated > Plants > Roots > Rhizosphere ... | reverse complement strand
TCGCGCGCCATCGAGACGTCGCGCCTCGGCTACCGGCTGCGCGCGGTGAAGGAGAACGAGCAGGCCGCGGAGGCGATGGGCGTCGATGCCTTCCGGGCGAAGATGGCCGCCTACGTGCTGAGCGCCGGGCCCGCCGCCGTCGTCGGCGCCGTCTACATCCACGCGATCCTGTTCATCGTGACGCCGGATGCGGTCTTCGGCCTGCTCGTGATCTCCCAGACGCTCGTCGTCTCGCTCGTCGGCGGCATCGGCACGCTCTGGGGTCCGCTCATCGGCGCGGCCGTCATGGTGCCGGTCAGCGAAGTCCTCGACGCCACGGTCGGCGATCGCCTGCCGGGCATTCAGGGCGTCGTCTACGGCGCGGCGCTGATGCTCATCATGCTCTACGCCCCCGAGGGTCTGTACTGGCGGATCCAGCACGCCATCCGTGCGCGCGCCGGGCGCCGCGCCGGCGCCGCGCGCCCTCTGATCGTCGCGCCCGACGACGCCGCCGCACCGAGCGCGCCCATCGGCGACGTTTTGCTCGAAGTGCGCGACGTCTCGAAGTCGTTCATCGGGCTGCAGGCGCTGTCCGAGGTGAGCTTCGACGTGCGCCAGCACGAGATCCTGGGCGTGATCGGCCCGAACGGCGCGGGCAAGACGACGCTGTTCAACGTCCTCAACGGCTTCCTCGTCCCCGACCGCGGCACCGTTCGGCTGGGCGGCGAGACGGTCACGGCGCTACGGCCGAGCGCGCTCTGCGGGCGGGGGCTCGGTCGCACGTTTCAGGTCGTGCGGACGTTTCCGCGCCTCTCCGTGCTCGAGAACGTGATGGTGGGCGCGTTCGTCCACACGCGCGCGGTGCGCCACGCGCGAGCGAAGGCCGCCACCGCGCTCGCGCAGGTGGGACTGGACGATCGCGGCGACGCGCCGCCGGGCGGACTCACCACGCTCGAGCTGCGGCTGATGGAGCTCGCGCGCTGCCTCGCCACCACGCCGCGGCTGGTCCTGCTCGACGAGCCGCTCGCCGGACTTTCGACGGACGGCGTCGACGTGATGATCGCGATGATCCGCCGCGTTCGCGCGCGCGGCATCACCGTCGTCATCATCGAGCACACGATGCAGGCACTGCTGCGGCTGGCCGATCGGCTGGTCGTGCTGGACCAGGGGCGCCGCCTCGCCGAAGGCGCGCCGGCCGACGTGACGCGCAACCCGGCGGTGATCGAGGCCTATCTGGGCAAGCGCTGGCTGGCGCGCATGGGCACGCCGGCGTGCTGACGGTCAGCGGTCTCGGCGTGACGTACGACGGCCTGCGCGCGCTCAGCGACGTCTCGCTCGAGGTCGGCGCCGGCGAGTTCGTCACGCTCGTCGGCCCCAACGGCGCCGGCAAGACGACGCTGCTCAAGGCGATCTCGGGCAGCGTGGCCGCGACGGAAGGCCGCGTCGTCTACAAGGACCGAGACGTCGGCCGGTTGCGGCCCAACGAGCGCGCCGCGCTCGGCATCGCACACGTGCCGGAGGGCCGCCGCGTGTTCCCGACGCTGAGCGTGCGGGAGAACCTCGAGCTCGGCTCGTATCGACGCGACGCACGGGCGCGCCGCGCCGAAGCGCTGCAGACGGTGCTGACGCTGTTTCCCATCTTGAGAGCGCGTGAGAACCAGCTGGCGGGATCGCTCTCGGGCGGCGAGCAGCAGATGCTCGCCCTCGGCCGCGGCCTCATGGCGCAGCCGGAGCTGCTGTTGCTCGACGAGCCCTCGCAGGGGCTGGGCCCCCGGATCGTCGAGCAGATCTTCGAGACCATCGATCGCATCCGGCGCGAGCGCCGCCTCACGATTCTGCTGGTCGAGCAGCGCGTCGTGGAGGCGCTCGAGCTGTGCGACCGCGGGTACGTGCTCGAGACCGGACGCGTGGTGCTCGCGGGCGGGCGCGACGCGCTGCTCGCCGACGCGCGCGTCCAGCGCGCGTATCTCGGCGGCTGAGGGGTGGGCCGCAACGTCTGGGCGCTCGCGCTGACGGTGTTCGTGGCCTTCGTCGGGTTCCAGTTCTTCTCGCCGTTTCTCCCGCTCTACATCCACGAGCTCGGCATCGACGATCCACGCAGCATCGCGCTGTGGTCGGGCGTGCTGGCCGCCGTCACGCCCGCGGTATCGGGCCTGCTCGGTCCGCTCGTCGGTCGGCTCGCGGATCGCTTCGGCCGCAAGCTGATGCTGATCCGCTCGCTCGGCGGCTTCGTCGTGATCATCGCCGCCATGGGCATGGTGACCTCCGTGCAGCAGCTCTTCGTCGCGCGCGTGGTCCAGGGCTTCTTCGCGGGATTCACGCCGATGGCGATGGCGCTGGCCAGCGTCTCCGCCCCGCCCGATCGCGTGCCGGCGGTGATCGCGATGCTGCAGTCGGCGCAGCTGTTGAGCAACGCGGTCGGCCCCGCGGCCGGCGGCTACGTCGCCTCGCATTTCGGCATCCGGTACGCGTTCTTCGTGACGGCCGGTATGTGCGCGCTCGCGCTCATCGCGCTCATCGTGCTCTTCCGCGAAGTGTCTCCGGTGAGGATCCCGGGGCGTGAGACGCCCCGGCTGCGCATGCGCGATGTCGTGCGCGCGCCGAACTTTCCCGTCGTCATCGTGCTGCTGCTCGTCGCCCAGTTCCTCGACCGCGGCCTGGCGCTGCTGATCCCGCTGCACGTCCATCGGCTGCCGGGCGCGGTCGCGATCGCGGCCGTGTCGGGCACGATCATCTCCGTCGCCGCCATCACGGCGACGATTTCGTCGAACGCCGCCGCGCGGCTCACGCGCGGGATTCCCGCCGCGCAGCTCTTGATGCTGGCGCTCCTGATCGGCGGTCCACTCTGCGCGGCCATGGCACTGGCGGGCAGCTGGCCCATGCTGCTCGTGCTTCGCGGGCTGGTGGGTCTGTGCCTGGGGTGCGCCATCACGCTCGCGTATACGCTGGGCGCCGAGCTCGTGCCCAGCGAGCATCGCGCCGCGGCGTTCGGCTGGCTCGCGTTTGGGCTTCAGTTCGGAACGGCGGCGAGCCCGCTGGTGACGGGCGCGCTCGCCGCCGTCAGCTTGACGGGGGCGTACCTCTTCGACGGCGTGCTCGCGTGGCTGGCGGCGGGGCTGCTCGCGTTCGGCGCGCGCGGGCTGCGCAGGCCGAACGCGAGCGAGCTGGTGCCGGCTAGGCGCCGCTGGCCTTCAGCGCGGCGAGCACTTCGGCGGGTTCGAGCAGCATGGTCGGGTTATCGAGAACCTTGACGTACTTCACCGTGCCGTCGCGGCCGATGATGAAGTACGCGCGCTTGGGATACCGGAAAATCGGGCTCGCCTCGTCGGTGACGAGCGCCCCATAGGCCGGCAGCATCTGGCGCCGGAAGTCCGACAGCTGCAGGTGCTTGATGTTGTTTTCCTTCTTCCACGCCGCGAGAGCCTGCCACGCATCCCCGCTCACGCCCACGACCTGGGCGCCGGCGGCTTCGAACTGCGGCAGCGCCGCGTCGAAGCCCGCCACTTCCTTCGTTCAGGTGTTGGTGAACGCGGCGACGAACGTATAGAGGACGACGGGCCCCTTCGCCGTCAGGTCGGCGAGCTTCACCGGCTGACCGTCGGGCCCGTTGAGCGCGAAGTCGGGCGCCTTGTCGCCGACGTTCAGCGCGTGCACGGGCGAGGCCAGCGCCAGACCGAGCGCGGCTGCCATGACCACTGCCATCACGGTTCGCATTGATCCCTCCTCATGCCGGCCGGATTCCCGCCGCGGCCAGCTTCGGGAATACAACGTCCCTGAACGCGGCAAGTTCCGGCTCCGGCAGCCCAAAGGTGAGCAGCGGCATCACATAGAGGTTCCTGACGCCCAGCTTGGTCATCTCGACGATTCGCGCCGCGCAGTCGGCCGGCGTGCCGACCAGCCCCATCGCGTCGCAGAGCTGCGCGACGACGTCGTCGGGCACGAACGACGTCGCCGCGATGGCGGCCTCCCAGTCGTGGGCGTGCGAGAGATCGGGATAGATCTTCCACACCGCATCGGGAATCTCGAGCTTCGGCAGCCGCAGCCCCGCCGGCTCGACCCAGTGACCGCCCCAGCGCAGCACGCCCCAGTGCACCGCCGTCGGCCGCGCGAGACGACGCGCCTCGGCGGTGGTGGCCGCCGTGCCGACGCGAACCGCCCACACGATCTCGAGATCCTCGAGGCGCCGGCCGGAGCGCTTGGCGCCGCGCTCGAGGTATTCGAGCGCGCGCTCCACGATTCCGCGATTGAAACCGACCAGCAGCAGCGCACCGTCCGCGATCTCCCCCGCCAGCTCGATGGCCTTCGGGCCCGAGGCGGCCATGACGATCGGGATGCGGCGCTTGCCGGCGTAGGCGAGGCGGCCCGGTGTGCCGTTGAACTCGACCGACTCGCCGGCGAGGAGCGCGCGCACGGTGCCGATGCACACGCGCATCTCGGCCAGCGTCGCGGCCTTGCGGCCGATCGTGCTCGCGGAGGTGTAGCCGGTGCCGATGACGAACTTCACGCGGCCGGGCGCGAGCTCCTCCACGGTCTGAATCCCGCCCGCCAGCACCGACGCGTGTCGGGTGAACGGGTTCGTGACGGCGGGAAACAGCGTGAGCCGTGACGTGTTCGCAGCCGCCTGACCGAGCACCACGAACGTGTCGCGCGAGAGCATCTGACTGTCGAGAATGCCCGCGCCGTCGAAGCCCGCCGCCTCGATCGAGCGGATCAGGCGCATGAGATCGGGCATCGGTGCGGTCCCGGGAACTCGCAGGTGGACCCGGACGGCCTCGGCCATCGCGGCGCCATGGTATACCCATACGCCATGGCCGAGCGTGCCCCAACGCGACACTCGCTGCTGAACGCCGTCGACAAGATCCGCGACGTGATCGCGGCGAGCGCCGACGAATCCGAGCGCAGCGCGACCCTCGCCCCGGCCGCGGTGGCCGCGCTCGAGGATTCGGGGCTGTTCCGGCTCAAGCTGCCGGCGCGGCTCGGTGGCGCGGAGGCCGATCCCGTTACGCAGATCGAGATCATCGAAGCCGTGAGCGCGATCGATGCCGCGGCGGGCTGGTGCCTGATGGTCGGTGCGACGACCGTGGCGTTGCCGGGTGTCTACCTCGGTGACGACGCGGTCGAGACGGTGTTCGTCGGCGGGCGCGTCCCCCGCGCCGCCGGCTGCTACATGCCGTCGGGCACCGCCGTCGAGACGCGTGACGGCTATCGCATCAGCGGCCGCTGGGCGTTCGCGAGCGGCATCCGGCACGCGGAGTGGGTCTCCGGCACCGCGCGCGTGCTTCGCGACGGCCGGCCCGGCACCGAGCGGCGCGTCTTCGTCCTGCCCGCGCGCGACGTCGAGATTCACGACAATTGGCAGGTGGCGGGGTTGCGCGGCACCGGCTCGTGCGACTTCTCGGTGCACGATCGTGTCGTGCCCCCCGCGCTCACGTGGGATCACGACAGCGCGGCGCCCCGCCGCGGCGGCGCGCTCTATCGGCTCGGCTGGCCCGCCTTCGTGGCGAACGAGCACGCCGGCTTCGCGCTCGGTGTCGCTCGCCGAGCGCTGGAAGCCGTCACCGCCATCGCGACGTCGAAGGCGCGCGGGATGACGCCGACTCGGCTCGCGGAGCGGCCGGCGTTCCAGCATTTTCTCGGCGCCGCGGCCATGCGCCTGAGCGCCGCGCGCGCGCTCGCGCTCACGGCCAACGAGGCCGCGTGGGACACGGTCAGCGCCGGCGAGCGGCTGACGCCGCGCCGTCAGGCCGAGCTCCGCGCCGCGTCGGTGCACGCAACCGATGTCTGTCTCGAGCTCGTGACGAGCGCCTTCCGCTTTGCCGGCGGCTCCGCGCTCTACGATGCCAGCGTCCTGCAGCGCTGCCTTCGCGATCTCGCGGCCGGCGGCCAGCACTTCATGGTGAGCGACTCCGCCTACGAGGCGCTCGGCCAGTGTGTTCTCGGCGTGCCCGGCGCCGAGCCGATGCGGTGAGGAGAGGCGAGCCGATGCGCTTCGGGACCTTCTATTTCTTCCAGGCGGTGCCGTGGCTGAGTCACGATGAAGTCGTGCATCGCGAGCTCGCGCAGATGGAGTGGACCGAGGAGCTCGGCTTCGATCAGATCTGGCTGACCGAGCACCACTTCATCGACTACGGCCTCGCCGTCGATCCGGGGACGCTGGCCGCGGTCGCCGCCTCACGCACGCGGCGCGTGCGCATCGGCCTCGCCGCGGCGATCCTGCCGTTTCACCATCCGCTGCGCCTCGCCGAGCAGACCGCGCTCGTCGACATCGTGTCGCGCGGGCGGCTGGAGGTGGGCTTCGGCCGCGGCAACCGTCCGGCGGAGTTCCGCGGCTACAACGTGCCGCAGCAGGAAAACCGGGACCGCTTCGAGGAGGCGGTGGAGATCATCACGCAGGCGTGGACGCAGACGGAGCCCTTCTCGTACGAGGGCCGGTTCTTCACCGTGCGCGACACGCGCGTGATCCCCAAGCCGGTGCAGAAGCCGCATCCGCCCGTCTACCAGGTGTGCGGGAGCAAGGAGAGCATCGAGGGCACGGCCGCGCGCGGCTGGCCGATGCTGAACTCGGTGCTCCGCGGCAACGCCGAGCAGCAGCTGGCGACGAATCGTGAGGCCTACGTCACCGCGGCCCGCAAAGCGGGGCGCGGTGACGCCGAGATCGCGGACTTGTTGAAACGCTGGGGCGTGTCGCGCCAGATCTACGTGGCGCCGACCGACGCGCAGGCGCAGGCGGAGTCCAAGGACGCCGAGATGTGGTACCAGGAATCGTTCCGACGCTTCGTGATCCCCGACCACATCGAGGAGGCGCATCCGAGCCTGCAGCCCCACTTCCGGCAGCTCGCGGAGCGGCTGGCCAAGATCAGCTGGGACGATCTGGTGCGCGAGACGGTGGCCTTCGGCTCACCCGACACGGTGGCGCGAAAGATCGAGGCGATGCGCGCGGCGGGCGTGGGCCACGTGCTCTGCTGGATGAACTTCGGCGGCCTGCCGCAAGACAAGATCCGCCGGTCGATGGAGCTGTTCGCGCGCGAGGTGATGCCGCACTTCCGCGATCGATGAAGGCGCGCAGGCGCCGACGCCGCCCGACCCGTTAGATCCGGCGGCTGTTGTCCCCCGGGACGTAGCGGTACTCCATGTTGCGCGCGGTGTTTCGCGCGACCTCGTCGCCGTGATAGCGCGCGACCACCCGCAGCGCCATGTCGATGCCCGCGGAAATGCCGGCGGATGTCAGCACGTTGCCGTCCTCGACGACGTGCAGCTTCTCTTCGACGGCGACGGCGGGAAACGATTCGCGCATCCACGGCAGCGCGCGCCAGTGCGTGGTGGCCCGGCGCCCATCGAGCAGACCGGCCTGCCCGAGCAGCATCGAGCCCGTGCACACGGACGTCAGCGTCTCCACCACCGCGCCGCGCGCCTTGATCCACGCGAGCAGGCGCTCGTTCTTGATTTCGCTGCGCGTGCCCCAGCCGCCCGGCACCACCAGCACGTCGAGAGGGGGGCAGGCGTCGAGCGAGACGTCGGGGATGACGCGCAATCCGCCGGTGGCTGTGATGGGCTCGGTGGTCTCAGCGACCAGCAGCACCTCGAACGGCGAGGACTCTTCGCGCCGTGCGCTTTCGTTGAGCCGCGTGACCGAGAAGACTTCGAACGGCCCGCAGAAATCGAGCACCTCGACCTGCGGGAAGACGAGAATGCCGACGCGCTTGCGATTCATCGAACGCTCCTTTGCTCACTCCGCCAGCCACACCGTGTCCAGCTGCTGGTTCAGGAAGTGGCTCGGCGTGATCGTCCAGCCACGCACTTTCGCGCTGTGCGGGACGATGCGGTGGTTCTGCAGGGTCCACAGGTAGTGCGCCTCCTCGTCGAGCAGGCGCTTCTCGAACGCGCGGAGATGGCGCTTGCGCTCCTCGGGATCGATCGCGCGCGCCTGCTTGACGAAGAGGTCGTCGAGCACGGGATCCTTGTAGCGCCCGAAATTCCGGTCGGAGATGCCGATGGACTGGAACTTGTCGATGTCCATGTCGGGCTCGACGACGAAGCTGCACTGAAAGTCCATGGCCACGTCGAAATCGCCCCGCTGCAGCATCGGGTGGTAGGCCGAGGCCTCGATGGTCTCCTGCCGGACGTTGAGGCCGATCTGCTTCCACTGATCGATGAGCCAGATGCCGAGCGGCTCGTAGGGCTGCGGGATGCCGCGATTCCTGAACGTGAACGAGAAACCGTCGGCAATGCCGGCCTCGCGCAGCAGCCGGCGCGCCTCGGCGCGGCTGGCCTTGATGTCGCGCCAGTAGCCGGCCAGCTTCTCCAGCTCTTGGGGCGGCGTCGCCCACGGCGTGCCGGGCACCTGGATGCCCGCGACGTCCTTCACCACGGCGATGCGCGACAGGTTCTTGGCGCCCTCGTAGCGGTCGAGCGCGAGCGTCAGCGCGCGGCGCGCGCGCTTGTCGCCCCACGGCTTGCGCTCGTGGTTCATGGCCACCAGCATCGAGCAGTCCCAGGGGCTCTCCTGCACCGTGATCTTCGGGCCGAGCGTGGACACGAGCGTGTCGCGCTCGGAGGGGCTGAAGCTGCGGAACTGGATGTGGGCGCGCTCGCCCCGAATCGCGGCCACCTGCGCAGCCGACGAGCTGACGAACAGCGCACGGAAGCCGTCGAGGTACGGCTTGCCCTTGTCCCAGTAGCTCGGGTTCTTCTTGCCGATCCAGTGCGAGCCCTTCACGTGCTCGACGAACGTGAACGGGCCGGTGCCCATCACGTTCTTCTCGTACCAGCGGATGTCCTTGGCGAGGATGTCCGCCTTGAAGATCCAGCTGTAGGGCGAGGCGAGCGTCATCAGGAACGATGCCTCCGGCCATTTGAGGCGAAAGCGAATCGTCGAGGCGTCGGGCGCCTCGATGGCCTCGACCGCGCGGTACTGTCCCTTGCGATACGACGAGGTCTCCGGCGGCGGGAAGACGATCTTGTCGTAGCTCGCCTTGACGTCGCGCGACGTCATGAGGCTGCCGTCGTGGAACCGCACGCCCGGCCGCAGCTTCAGCGTGTAGACGAGCCCGTCGGGCGAGATCGTCCACGACTCCGCGAGGTCGGCCACCACCTTCGCGCCCGTCCGGTCCGTCGGATCGACGCGCAGCAGCGTGTTGTAGTGCGGCGCGAGCGGGTGCACGACGCCGAACGTCCCTTCCTTGTGGCCGTCGTAGGAGGGAGGCTCGGAGGGCACCAGAAAGATCAGCTCGCCGCCGGTGCGCGGCCTGTCCTGGGCGAGGGCGGGCGACAGCAGGGCAAGGACGAGGATCGAGGCGGCCATCACGACCGCGTGAACTCTTGCGATCACGAAGCGCACGTTACTCCGCGAGCCAGACGGTGTCGAGTTGCTGATTCAGGAAGTGCGACGGGGTGATCGTCCGTCGGGCGACATCGTCCACGACTCCGCCAGGTCGGGCACGACGCGCGTGCCGGTGCGGTCGGTGGGATCGATCCGCAGCAGCGTGTTGTAGTGCGGCGCCAGCGGATGCACCACGCCGAACGTGCCCTCGCGGTGACCGTCGTAGGACGGCGGCTCGGACGGCACGACGAAGACGAGCTCACCACGCGAGCGGGGCGTCTGCGCCTAGGGGGCGTGCCGAGGGACCGGCATGCCGAGGAGTAGTCCTCCTCGTCAGACAGGTGGGGCATTATACCGGCATGACGCCAACCATCGTGCAGGGCCCGATTGCGCCGACCGCCGCCAATGCCACCTGGCCGAACGTGCTGCACACGCGGATCGCCGACGTCATCGCGCAGATGAAAGCGCCGCCGTGGTCCAAGCGCATCATCGCGGACGAGCGTCAGCTCGTGACGCTGATCGCGAGCCCGCCCGGCGGCGGCAACCGGCCGCACTGGCACAGCGACTTCGACGAGTGGTGGGTCGTGCTCGCCGGCGTGCTCGAGTGGGAGCTGACGGGCGGCACCGTCGTGCGCGCCAGCAAGGACGACATCGTGTGGGTGCCGCGCGGCACCGTGCACCACATCAAGAACGTCGGCACCGATCTGTCGCTGCGGCTGGCGGTGGCTATGCCGCCGGCGATGCATTACTTCCATCCGTGCGAGCAGTGCGGCTTTACCGACGACGGCCCGCCGCAGTGGACGGCGTGAGGCTCACAAAACGTTCGATGGTGCTCCTCTATGTCGCAGTCCCTTGCATCATCGGTATCGTCGTCGGCCGGCTGAATATTCCGACGTACTGGCGTCTGCTCAACGAAGGCCAAGCGACTCGCGCAACGGTCGACCGCACCACCTGCGATAACCACGGCACGCTCTTCTATCGATTCACGGTCGCCGAGCGCGCGTACACGGGTTGGGGCAGCGCCGGGTTTGGGACACCGGCGTGCGGTCACTTCAAACCGGGAGATCCGATCGTGGTTTATTACCTTCCGTCGGACCCCACGGTCAGTCGGCCTGGCGAAATCCGCGATCGCTGGGACAACGAGGTGATTTCTGTCGTCCTGGCTGTTACGGTGCTCCCGGCCTTCCTTACGGTGATCGTATGGTCGCGCTGGCCACGACCGGAAGCGGGTGTGCGGTGAAAATCGAGCTGCCGTATGGCGATGGGACGCTGAGCGCGACGCTGCCCGCGGGAGCGCGGCGGGTTTCGGTCGAGCCCGCCGGATCGCTTCCTCCCCTCGACGATCTCGACGGCGCCGTGCGCCAGGCGCTCGCCGCGCCGCTCGGCCTGCCGCGCATCGCCGAGCTGGTCAAGCCGGGTGCGCGCGTCACCATCGCGTTCGACGACCACACCACGGGCTCGTTCGGGCCCGTCCGCCCCGTGGCCATTCGCGCGGTGCTCGACGAGCTCGAGGCCGCCGGCGTGTCCCGCTCGCGGGTGCGCCTGGTGTGCGCCAACGCGCTTCACCGCATGTGCCGGCCCGCGGAGCTCACGCGCCTGCTCGACCCCGCACTGGTGGCCGAGTTCGGCGCCCGGCTGTCGTGCCACGACGCGGAGGATCCCGCGCAGATCGCGGATCTCGGCCCAACCCGCGAGCACGGCTATCCGGTGGAGATCAGCCGCCTCGTGACCGACGCCGATCTGACGATCTACGTGAACACCAACTACATCCGCGGATTCACCGGAGGCTGGAAGTCGGTCTGCGTCGGGCTGTCGACGTGGCGCTCGATCCGCGTGACGCACGATCCGGACGGCATGTCGATGTCGCTGCAGCGCAACCGGATGCACGCCGTGCTCGACGAGATGGGCCACCATCTCGAGGCACGGCTCGGGCGCCGGATCTTCAAGATCGACACGGTGCTCGCCGATCCGTTCCACGCGGCGCGGGTGTTCGCGGGCGGCGTCGACGAGACGCGGCGGGCCGCGCTCGACGTGCAGACACGGCGCTTCCCGGCGCGGCGCGCGGCGGCGCCGGAGCCCGTCGACATCCTCGTCTACGGGGTGCCGGACTCGAGCCCGTATGCGATCTGGGCGTCGGTGAATCCGATCCTCACGCTCGTCTCGATGGGGCTCGGGTATCTCGGCGGCATGATCGATGCCGCCGGCAAACCGGGCTGCACCGTCATCATGGCGGCCGCGGCGAGCGACACGTGGGATCGCGTGCATCATCCCTCGTATCCGGAGGTGTGGGAACGCGTGCTGCCACAGACGCGCGACCCCTACGAGATCACGGCGCGCTTCGAACACGAGTTCGCCCGTCACGAGGCGCACATCGACGCCTATCGCCGCCGCTTCGCGTTCCATCCGATCCACGGCATCCTGGCGACGCATCCGCTCAAGCGGCTGCGCAACGTCGGCCGCGTCATCGTGGCCGGCCCGCGCGAGGCTCACGTGCCGCGTCATCTCGGCTGGGACGTCGCGGCCAGCGTGGAGGAGGCCGTCGCGCACGCGCAGAGCATTCACGGGCCGAACGCGACGATCGGCGTCGTCGAGCAGCCGGGAATGCCGGAAGATCCCGATCGCATGACACGCAAGGAGACGGGGTGATGCTGAGGGGAAAGACGGCCATCGTCACGGGCGGCGCGCGCGGCATCGGCGCGGGCATCGCGCGCGTGCTCGCCACGCAGGGCGCGCACGTGGCAATCCTCGACCTCGACGGCGCGGAGGCCGAGAAGGCCGCCGCCGCCCTGCCCGCTCCGGGGATCGGAGTGGCGTGCGACGTCGCCGTCGAGGCCGACGCCGTCAAGGCGTTACGCTCGGTGGTCGATCGCTTCGGCGCGCTCGACATCGTCGTGAACAACGCCGGCGTGGGCCGCGGGCCTCGCGATCCGAACGTTCCGCGGGCCATGCCCGGCAGCCTGGGCAGCGAGGCGATGTCGGCGAGCCTGTGGGACGAGTACCTGTCGCAGAATCTCAGGACGACGTTCGTGACCACGCGCGCGGCGCTCGGCCATCTGAAAGCACGCGGCGGCGGCGCGATCGTCAACATCGCCTCGATCGCCGGCCTGGTTGCTTCTCCGCGGCTGCCGGCGTATGCGGCGGCCAAAGCCGGCGTCATCTCGCTCACCAAGAGCCTGGCGCTCGAATACGCGCCCCACGACATCCGCGTCAACGCCATCTGTCCGGGCTTTTTGTGGACGCGCGCGTGGGAAGGCCTGGCCGACGCGATCAAGCTCGCCACGCCCGAGTACGCGGCGCTCGACGCCCGCGGCGTGTTCCTGGAGGTGGTCAAGCGCGGCGTGCCGCTCGGCCGCGAACAGACGCCGGAGGACATCGGTCAGCTCACGGCGTTTCTCGCGAGCGACGCGGCGCGGAACATCACCGGCCAGTGGATCGCCGTGGACGGCGGCATCACGCTGCGCCAGGCGACCGGCTAGACGCCGAGGTAATACTTCTTCACCAGCTCGTTCTCGCGCAGCTCGCGGGTGCTGCGGCCCTCGAACTCGATCTTGCCGTGCACGATGATGTAGCCGCGGTCGGCGATCTTGGTTGCCTGATTGAAGTTCTGCTCGGCCATCAGCACGGTGAGCTGCCGCTGCTCTTTGAGCTCGCGGATCTTGGCGATGACGCGGCTCACGAGGATCGGCGCCAGGCCGACGGACGGCTCGTCGATCAGCAGAATGTGCGGCGATGACATGAGCGCGCGCGCGACCGCGAGCATCTGCTGCTCACCCCCGCTCATGCTGCCCGCGAGCTGGCTGCGCCGGCCGCGCAGCACGGGGAACGCCTCGTACGCGAACTCGAGATTGCGCTGGATGTCGGCGCGCGCGGCGCGGCGATAGGCGCCGAGCAGGAGGTTCTCCTCCACGCTGAGCTTCGGGAACAGGCGGCGGCCCTCCGGCACCAGGGCGATCCCGAGCCCCACGATCTCCTCGGTGGACCGGCGCGTGAGGTCGACGCGCGTGCCATCGGTCTCGAGCAGCACCTCGCCCGACTCGGGCGAGACCATGCCCATGATGCATTTGATCAGCGTGCTCTTGCCGTTGCCGTTCGTGCCGAGCAGCGCCACGGTCTCGCCCTCGCGCACCTCGATCGACACGCCGTGCAGCACGCGAACGGCTCCGTAGCCCGCGTCGACGTTGCGCACCACGAGCCTACTCGCCAAGGTAGGCTTTCTCCACGGCCGGGTTGCGCACGATCTCGTCGGGCGTGCCCTCCGCGATGCGCTCGCCGGCATCGAGCACGACGATGCGCTGCGAGAACCGCATCACCGCCCGCATGATGTGCTCGATCATGATGATCGTGATCCCCTGCGCGTTGAGCTGGAACAGGATGGCGAGGATGTCATCCACCTCGGCGTGGGAGAGCCCCGCCATGGCCTCGTCGGAGATCAAGAGCTTCGGCCGCGCCGCCATCGCGCGCGCCAGCTCGAGCTTGCGCATCTCGATCTGCGTGAGCCCGGCGGGCTTCACGTGCGCCTTGGTCTCGAGCCCGATCGCGCGCAGGATCTCCCGCGTGTCGGCGGCGTCGTCACCCCGCGCGCGCGCCGCGTTCTCGAACGGGATGCCCAGGTTGTCGAGCACGGTCATGCTGCGGAATGGCTTCGGGATCTGAAAGCTGCGCACGATACCCAGCCGCGTGCGCCGGTGCGCGGGCATCGACGTGATGTCTCGCCCCTCGAACAGGATGCGGCCGCCGTCGGTGGGTAGCGAGCCGGACACGCAGTTGATCAGCGTGGTCTTGCCCGAGCCGTTGGGGCCGATGAGCCCGAAGCGCTCGCCGGGCTTCACGGCGATGCTCACCTGGTTGAGCGCGAGGAACCCGCCGAAGCGCTTCGTGAGCCCGTCGATCTCGAGCAGCGCGCCGGCCATCGTCAGCGCGTCCGCAGGCGGCGGATGAGGCCGAGGATGCCCTCGGGCGCGACGACGACGAAGCCGACCAGCACGACGCCGACGATCAAAAGATTCAGCTCGGAGGAGATCGTGACGGTGGCGAGCTGTTGGGCGGTGCCCAGCAGCACCGCGCCGATCACGGGCCCGACCCAGCTCGTGGTCCCGCCGATCATCGGCATGGCGAGCGCGTTGACCGCATAGTCGAGCGCGAAGGCGGAGTTGGGCTCGACGAACGTGACGTAGTACGGAAACGGCGCGCCGGCCACGCCGAGGAGAAAGCCACTGACGGTGGTGGCGAAGAGCTTCAGCTTCAGCGTGGGCACGCCCATGCACTCGGCGGCCTCTTCGTTGTCGCGCAGGGCGGCGAGCCCACGGCCCACCCACGAGCGCTCGATGAAGCGCGCCGTCATCACCGCGATCACGGCCAGCGCCAGCATGACGGTGAACAGGAACACGACGTAGTTGCCGAAGGGCGGGCCGCTCGGGCGCAGCACGCTGAGGCCGCGTGAGCCACCGACGTACTCCCAGTTGATGATGATGGTCTGCAGGACGACCGACAGCGCCAGCGTGGCGATGGAGAAGAACGTTCCGCGCAGACGCAGGGTGAGATAGCCAATCCCGAGGCCGAGCAGCGCGGCCACGAGCCCGCCGGCCAGGATCAGCACGGCCAGCGGCGGCTTCACCGAGCGGATGAGGAACACGGCCGTATACGCGCCCATCGCGAAGAATGCGGGCGTGCCGAAGTTCACGTAGCCGGCGTAGCCGCCGAGGATGTTCCACGCCGTCGCGATGACGACGTACTGAAGGATCACGTACGCGGCGAAATAGAAGTACGGGTTCACGCGCACCACGGCGAGGGCGATCCCCGCCGCGATCACCGCGAGGCCGACGAGCAACGCGAGGACGACGCGGCTCATCAGCGGCCGAAGAGTCCGGCTGGGCGCACGGCGAGGGCGGCGAGGAGAATCCCGAACGACACGGCCAGCGACCACGACGGGCCGAAGAACGTGGCCATCAGGCTCTCGACCACGCCGAGGATCACGGCCGCCACCAGCGTGCCGCCGATGCTGCCCATCCCGCCGAGCACCGTGATGGCGAACATCCGGCCGATGTAGTCGCGGTCCGTCGACGGGATCACCGGGGCGATGCTGATGAGGAGGGCGCCGGCGAGGCTGGCGGCGGCGATGCCGACGCCGAATGCGATCGTCTTGATGTGGATGGGATCGGCGCCCATCAGGCGCAGCGCCGCCTGGTCCTGCGAGACCGCCATGATGGCTCGGCCGTAGAAGGTCCGGCCGAGAAAGAGGTAGAGGCCCGCGGTCATGGCGACGCCGACGACGCACGGCACGAGGTAGCGGAACGCGACGCCCACGCCGCCGAGCTCGATCGACCGGCTGAGATAGCCCGTCTGCACGAGCCGGTAGTCGACGCCGTACTTGAGGCTCAGGCTCACCTCGATGATGAACAGCACGCCGAAGAAGAACACGAGCCCACGCAGGGCCTCGTCACCGCGCCGCTCGAAGCTCGCGTAGTAGACGCGGTACACGAGCGCGCCGATCAGATAGAACACCGGCGTGAACAGGACTCCGGTGAGGATCGGGTCCATGCCGTAACCCTCGTGCAGGACGTACGCCGCGTACGAGCCGAGGATCACGAAGGCGGGCTGGGCGATGTTGGCGATGTCGAGCAGGCCGAAGATCAGCGAGATGCCGAGGCTCACGGCGGCATAGAAGCCACCGAGCAGCAGTCCGGCGACCACCGCATTCGCCAGCAGATCCCAGGAGAACACGGGCCCCGGGTTACTTCAGCGCGGCCGAATACGGATAGATGATGTTCCCGGACTTGAGCTCCTCGGGATAGAGCACCGGCTTCTTGCCCGGTTGGCGGAACTGCTCGATGTTGCCGTCCTGCACCTTCTGGTACTGGACCATGAGCGTCCGCCCCTTGGCCCACTCCCCGTTCTTGCCGAATCTCACCTTGCCGACGATCGTGTTGAACTCGTTCGTCCGGATGTAGTCGGCGATCTTCTGCTGGTCGAGGCCCTTGGTGGCCTCGATCGCCTGCCCGAGCACCTGCATCGCCGCATACGCGTACGGCGGCAGGTAATAGCCGAGCGTGTCGACGCCTTCCTTGGTGGCGCGCGGCTGGTATTCCCTGAAGAACTCCGCGATGCCCGGGAACATCATGGTCTTCTCGGGCACCCAGTAGTCGTAGTTCACGAGGCCGTTCAGCTTGCTGCCCATGCTCTGCATGATCGTCGTGAACTGCAGACCGACCATGCCGCCGCCCATGATCTTGGGCTGCAGTCCCACCTCGTGCGCGGCGCGCAGCATACCGACCGAGTCCGGCGGATACGACGCGATGAACACGATGTCGGGATTGGTGGCCTTGATCGCGCGGACGATCGGCGTGTAGTCCACCGTGCTCGGTGGGTACGTCTTGTCGTACACCGTCTTGAAGCCGAAGCGCTTGATGACCTCGCGCGCGCCGACGAGGGCGGTCTGCGGATACTCGGCGTCGGCGCCGACGATCGCCACCGTCTGGGGCTTCGGCGTCTGCTTGGCCGCCAGCTCGAAGAACGGGATCGCGGTGCTCGTGGCGGGATCGGGCCCCGTCGGCGAGATCTGGAAGTAGTTCGGGTATTGATACTTCTCGTTGTTCGCCAGCCCGAAGATACCCATCAGCGTGAGCTTGCGCTCGATGGCGATCGGCATCAGCGGCGCGATCAGGTTCGTGCCGTAGCCGGAGACGACGAGGTCGACCTTGTCGACGTCCAGCAGCTTCGTGTAGATGCCGGGCACGGTGGACGGATTCGTCTGGTCGTCATAGAAGATGATCTCGACGGGACGGCCCAGCAGCCCGCCCTTCTTGTTGACCTCGTCCTTCCAGATCTGCATCGCCAGCAGCGCCGGCTTGCCGTTGGCGGAGAGACCACCCGTGAGCGCCATGCCGAGCCCGACCTTGATCGGGTCGGCGGCGCGCGCGACGGGGATGAGCCCGAGCGCGGCGACGACGAGCGTGGCGACGACGACGGCAACGACGATGCGAGTGCGGGTCATGGTGGCCTCCGTGGCGACGTATATTACACGCCGGAGGGCAGCCATGGCACAGGCGCGAGGCATCAAGGCGGTCGGCTATTTCGATTGTCCGGGCGGCGGCCAGGTGGTCGTGAGCGGCACGACCGCCTACATCGCCCACATGAAGGCGCCGCACGGGACGACGATCGTCGACGTGAGCGATCCGAGCCATCCTCGCAAGCTCGCCGAGCTCACGATCCCGCCCGAGATCCATTCGCACAAGGTGCGCGTCGTGAACGACGTGATGCTGGTCAATCGCGAAGCGGCGCCGCGCACCACGCCCGGTCCCGGCATGCGCGGCGGGCTCGGCATCTTCGACGTCTCGCGCCCGGACAAGCCGCGCGAGATCGCGTTCTGGGAATGCAAGGGCGTCCATCGCTTCACGTTCGACGGCCGCTACGCGTACCTGTCGCCCGATCTCGACGGCTATCGCGGCAACATCGTCGGCATCCTCGACCTCGCGGACCCGTCACGGCCACAGGAAGTCGGGCGCTGGTGGATGCCCGGCCAGTGGATCGCGGGCGGCGAGACGCCGACGTGGGAGGGCCGCGCGCATCGCTGCCATCATCCGATCCGGCTCGGCAATCGTCTCTACGTCTCGTACTGGCACGGCGGGTTCGTGATCCTCGACATCGAGGACATGGGCAAGCCGCGCTTCGTGTCGGGGCTGGACTGGAGCCCGCCGTTCAGCACGCCGACGCACACCGCGCTGCCGATTCCCTTCCCGCTGCAGGGCCGCCGGGTGCTGCTCGTCGCCGACGAGGACGTGATGCGGATTCCGCCGGGCACGCCGGCGTTCCTGTGGCTCGTGGACATCTCGGAGGAGACGCGACCCACGCCGTTCGCGTCGTTCCAGGTCGACGGCCTCGACGGCTCGCCGCAGCCGGAGTTCACGGGCTGTCACCAGCCGTGCGAGGAGGTGCGCGGCACGGAGATTCCCGTCGCGTGGTTCGCGTACGGCTTGCGCGTGATCGACATCGCCAATCCGCACGCGCCGCGCGAGGTCGCGTCGTTCGTGCCCGATGCGGCCGGCGGTGGCCGCGTGTGCAGTAACGACGTGTGCTACGACGCGCGCGGCCTCATGTACCTGATCGACCGCGGTCGCGGCCTGCACATCGTCGAGCGCGCGTGATCGTCAGGTCGACGGGCCCTGATCGAAGAACGACACGACGCCGGTCTCGAGGGAGTACTCGGCCCCGACGATCAGCAGCCCATCGTCTCGAAGGAGCTGCTCGATCAGCGCGGAGCCATGCTGGAGCTGATGGACGGCTGCGCGGACGTTCGCCCGGACCGCGTCATGCATGACGGCGCTGGGATCCGTGTCATCGCGCGTGGAGAGCAGGGTCTCCACCGCCGGCCGGATCCGGTCCACGATGAACCGCACGTTGTGCGAGTGTGTCGATGCTCGTCCGAGAATCTCCTCCACCGTTGCGACAATCGCGCCGCATTGCGAATGACCCATGACGACGACGAGGGGCGTGCCAAATCGTGACGCGGCAAATTCCACGCTGCCGATCTGCGACGGCGCGACGATGTTCCCGGCAACGCGGATGACGAACAGATCCCCGAACCCTTGATCGAACACGAGCTCTGCCGGGACCCGAGAGTCGGAGCAGCCGAGCACGATGGCGAACGGCTCCTGCCCCGCGACGAGCGCCTCGCGATGGGCGGGGCTCGGGACCACCGAGGCCGTGGCCTTACCCGCGACGAATCGGCGATTGCCGGCGCGAAGCCGATCGAGCGCCTGCATCGCCGCGATCGAGCTACCCAATCGTGGCCCTGAGGACGCGGGCGACATTGTCCCCCATGACCTTGGCAACGTCGGCACGTCCGTAGCCGCGTGCGAGCAGGGCCGTCGCGATCGAGGGCCACTCGGCGTAGTCGGTGAACGTGACGAACTGGGACGGGATGCCGTCCATGTCCGTCCCGACGGCGACATGGTCGATGCCGACTGCGTCGGCCATGCGGCTCAGGTGATCGATGTACCCGCTGAAGCCGGGGCCGCCGAACGACACCGGGAACACGCCGACGACGCCTCCCCCCTGCGCCACCAGCCGCGCGTGCTCGCGGCTCACTGCGCGTGCGACACGGGGGACGTCGACGACGGTGTGCGACAGGGCCATCGGCTTGCTCGACGTTTCCACCGCCGCCCGGACGCCGTCGAACGTGGCGTGAGCGACGTCGACGAGCATGCCGAGTCGATTCATCTCGCGGATCACGTCGCGCCCGAACGGGGTCAGTCCGCCGTGTCGTGGCGCTTCCGTCTGAATGTCGCCGAGCTCGCTGACCCGATAGTGCACGAGCTGGATCGACCGGACGCCACGCGCGTGCGCCTCCTGCACACGATCGAGCCGTCCCTCGAGGAAATCGCCGCCTTCCACGGCCAGCACGGCGGCGTGCCGCCCCTCGTTGCGTGCGAGATCGAGGTCCGCCGTGCGCTCGACGAGCGTCACGCTGCCGGTCTTGATGCGAGTGCGCACCCGGTCGAGCTGAGCGTACGCCGCGCGATAGAGCTCACCCGGCACCGGCTCGCGCTCGGCGTAGATCCGTCCCTGGGGGCTCAGCCTGAGCAGCGGACCGTCGCCCACCGCCGCGATCAGCGAGGCGCGAACGCGTCCGACGCCCATCCGTCCGAGGTGCTCATCCATGCTCACGCGGGGCGGCGCGCCAATCAAACCGGGATGGCTGTGCAGATCGATCGACATCGTTTCGTTCACGAGCGCCGGCCCCGCGATCTTCTGCGCCGCGGTGGGCGACGCACAACCGGCGCCGGCCACCGACAGCGCGGCGACCATACCCTTGAGCACCTGACGGCGCCCGACGGAGATCGGCTCGAGGCATCCGCACCACATCATCCCCTCCTTCGCGTCTAACGTGTTTGGCCCGACGGCAGCGTTCGATCGAAGAACCCGATGATCTCGGAATTCACCACCTCGTGCATCGCGTCGCGATCGAAGCCTTCCGCGTCTCGCGCGGCCTCGCCGGCGACGAGTTTCAGCACCCCAGGGAAACTCGCGACGAACGAGAAATGCCCTGCCCGTCTGACGAGAACGTATTCCGTCTGAGGCGGCAGCACCTTCGCGAGCCGCTCGGCGTGATACCGCACGAGGGTCAGGTCGTCGCGCTCCGCGCCGTACACCCGGACCGGAACAGCCACCTGTGCGAGGGCGTCGTCGGTGAAGGGGGCGGTGTTCGGCGCCATGAGCACGATGGCGCGCACACGAGGATCACGGACATCCGGAAGATCGCCGGTCTTCCGGGCGGCGTCCCGCGTCGCAGCGCCTCCCGTGGAGCAGAACCTGGAATCGTCGGGATGATGTCGGCAGTGCGCAACGCTGGCAGCGGGAGTCGGCGTCGCGCCGGCGACGGCCAGCGCGGTGTAGCCACCGTTCGAGTGGCCGACGACTCCGATGCGCTCGCGCCGGATGTGGGAGCCGAGCTCGGCGTCTCCCAGCAGCGTATCGATGACACGGGAGACTTGCTTCGGCCGGCCGATCCACACGCCGACGCCGGAGACGTCGTTGTCCCGTCCTCGTGGGTGCGTGGGGGCGGCGACGACATAGCCATGCGAGGCCAGCGCCATCGCCAGGTCTCGGTGGTTCAAGGAGAGCCCGCCGGCCCCATGCGAGATGACGACGAACCCGAACTTCCCATCAGCCGGCGGAGCATTGCTGGCGACCTGCATCTCGAAGGCGATGAACCGACACAGCATCGCGGGCAGCCCGCACCCAGAGAGGGACCCCGTCAGAAAGAGAGGACTGGGCGCGGCGCGCGTGGGATACCAGAGAGCAACAGGGAATAGGTCGCCCGTCGCCACGTCTTGAACGTCGATCTTGCGATAGCCGACGTTCGAAGACGGAACAGCCTCCGTGCTGAAAGCGACGCCGACCAGCACGAGGCCCACAAGGAGCGGCCACTTACAGCTGCGCACGCGGCCTGCCAGCCAGGCCGCTACGTCACGGCAGCCGGGGCCGGCGCTCCTTCCACGGCTGCGCGGCCTCGAGCTGCGATGCGAGCCGGAACAGCGTCGCCTCCTCGCCGAAGCGCCCCACGAACTGCACGCCGAGCGGCAGGCCGCTCTTCGACATCGCCAGCGGCACCGACATCGCCGGGTGGCCGGACGAGTTGAAGAGCGAGGTGAAGCCGACCGACGCCGTGCGCGCGGCGAGGAAGGCCGCCGAGTCCGGATTCGAGAGGCTCAGGACCCCGAGCGGATGGGGCGGCTTCGCCATCGTCGGCGTGATCAGCACGTCGTAGCGCTCCATGAACCGCGCGACGGCGCGGCCCGTGCGGTGCACCGTGTGGATCGCGCGCGCGTAATCGGCGGCGGAAAAGTTTCGTGCCTCCTGCACGCGCTCCCACGTGATGCGCTCCACATCGTCCGCGCTCAGCGGTCGGCCGAGCGCCGCCGCGCGCGTCTCGAGCACGAACGTGAGGCTGGCGACGACGATGGTGCGGCTGGCGAGGCCCCAGGCGGCCTCGTCGATCTGCGGGCGCGCGTCCTCTATATGGTGGCCGAGGCTCTCGCACAGCGTGGCGGCGGCACGAGCCGCCTGCGCACACTCGGGATCCACCGGACCGTCGATCCACGGCGTGGTGGTCAGCGCGATGCGCAGCGGACCCGGATCGCGCCCGACCTCCTGCAGAAACGGCCGCGCCGGCGGCGGCGCCCAGTATGGATCGCCGATGTCGGGGCCGGCAGTCGCGTCCAGCAGCGCTGCGCTGTCGCGCACGCTCCACGTGACGGCGTGGCCGATCGAGGCACCGCTCCAGCCTTCGCCGGCGTCCGGGCCCATTGGAGTCCGCGCGCGCGTGGGCTTGAGACCGAACAGGCCGCACGCCGACGCCGGAATACGGATCGAGCCGCCGCCGTCGGTGGCATGCGCCATCGGCACCATCCCGGCCGCCACCGCCGCCGCGGCGCCGCCGCTGGAGCCGCCGGCGCTGTGGCCGAGGCTCCACGGGTTGCGCGTAGGACCGAACAGCCGCGGCTCGGTCGAGGGCGAGATGCCCATCTCGGGTGTGTTCGACTTGCCGGCGATCACGAGCCCGGCGCGCTTCATGCGCGCGACGATCTCGCTGTCGTGATCCGCGAGGTTGCTCGCAAAGAGGTTGCTCCCGCCGCTGGTGATGACGCCGGTATAGAGCACCCCGAGATCCTTCAGCAGATAGGGCACGCCCCTGAACGGCCCCTCGGGCAGGCCCGCCCGGATGGCGGCCCGCGCCTGGTCGTCCATGCGCGTGACCACGGCGTTGAGCGCGGGATTGCGCGCGTCGATGCGCTCGAGCGTCGCGGTGAGCACTTCGTCGGCGCTGACTTCTTTGCTCCGGATCAGCTCGGCCAGACCGAGCCCGTCGTAGCGCTCGAACTGCTCCGCGAGGCGGCTCACGCGGAGACTTTCGCGCCGCCGAAAACCGGATTGTCGGTCGTGTCCACGAGCGCCTCGGGCCCTTCGGTGGGCAGACGCTCGGAGAAATTCTGCGCGCCGTCGATGTCGTGCTCCCACACCTCGCGCGGCAGCTCGTAGAGCACCTCGATGCCGTGGCCGTCCGGATCCTCGATGTACACGCTATGGGTCATGCCGTGGTTGACGCGGCGCAGGAACTTCACGCCTTTCTGCTGGAGAAATTCGAGCTGCTTGAGCCACGACTCCCGATCGGGCCAGGCGATCGCCACGTGGTTGAGGCCGATGCGCTTGGGCTGCATCGTCCACGAGTCCTGGCCGGCGGCCTCCGGCGGCGCCTCGGCCAGCGCCAGATCGTGGTGCGTCACGTCGCCGTGCTCGGACACGCCGCTGTAAAACCGCATCTTGAACGGGCGATTCTTCAGCTCCGCGACCTGGCGGAAGCCGATGATTTCGGTCCAGAACCGGTGCGAGACCTCGAGATCGCGCACGTTGAGGACGAGATGGTTGATACCACGCGGCGTGATGGCCCGGTCACTCATCGGCGTCTCCTTGGCGACGTATCGTGCGCAGATGATACCATCGCACGACGACGAGGGAGGCGCGCATGCCCACGACCACCCGGCTCGAGATCGAACCCATCGCCGGCGCGCTCGGCGCGGAGATTTCCGGCGTCGATCTCGGTGCCGAGCTCGACGAGACGACGATCAAGGACATTCGCCAGGCGCTGCTCGACCACTGCGTGATCTTCTTTCGCGACCAGGATTTCGACGCCGAGCAGCACAAGCGGCTGGCGCGGCGCTTCGGCGAAATCTTCGTGCACCCAAACTATGTCGGCATGCAGTCCGACCCCGAGATCGTCATGATCCGGCGCGAGCCCGGCGACACGCGGGTGGTCGGCGAGGACTGGCACACCGACACGACCATGATGGCGACGCCGCCGATGGGCGCGATCCTGTACGCGCTCGAGGTGCCGCCCTACGGCGGCGACACGCTCTTCGCCAACCAGTACCTGGCCTACGAGACGCTGTCGGACGGCATGAAGCGCCTGCTCGCGGGCCTGCGCGCGATCCACAGCGACCGCCTGGTGGCGGGCCCGCAGTCACGCGCCAGCGTCGGGCGCACCACCAAGGCGCGTCACGACGAGGCCTGGCGCGAGACGCTCAACACGCATCCGATCGTGACGACGCATCCGGAGACCGGCCGCAAGGTCCTCTTCGTCAACGTCTCCTACACCGTCGGCATCGAGGGGCTGGCCGACGAAGAGAGCGCGCCGCTGCTGCGGTTTTTGATGGAGCACGGCAACCGTCCCGAGTTCACGTGCCGGTTCCGCTGGACGAAAGGCGCGGTCGCGTTCTGGGACAACCGGTGCGTCAAGCACCTCGCGATCAACGATGCCGGGCCGTACCGGCGGCTGATGCGGAGAGTGCAGATCGCGTGAGCCCGCCGGCGCCCCGGCGCCTGTCCATGATCCGCGAGTTCCAGCTCGCGGACTTCCTCACGCTGGGTAATGCTGGCTGCGGCGTCCTGGCGGTCTTCGCGGTGATGGCGCACCTGGAAGCCCACGATGTGCGCCGCTTGCTGCTGAGCTGCGCGCTGATCCCGCTGGCGCTCGTCTTCGACATCTTCGATGGCCGCGTCGCCCGCGCGCGGCGGGCGCACTCGGCGCTGGGCCGCGAGCTCGATTCGCTCGCGGACGTCATCTCGTTCGGCGTGGCGCCCGCGGCCATCGCGTACGGCGCCGGCATGCGGGGCTTCTGGGACGTGGTGATCCTGATCTACTTCGTCTGCTGTGGCGTCAGCCGTCTGGCCCGCTTCAACGTGACCGCCGAGACGCTGTCCGCGGGCGCCGACAAGGTCAAGTACTTCGAGGGCACGCCGATTCCCACCAGCCTGATGCTGGTGGCGATCGTCGCGGTCGCGGCCTGGGTCGGTCGCGTGGGCGACGCGCTGCCCGGCGGCGCGCTGCGCCTCGGCGTGGGCGCGCTGCATCCGCTGACGCTGCTGTGGGCCGTCTCCGGCTCGTTGATGATCAGCAAGACGCTGCGGATCCCGAAGCTATGAACCGAGGAGCGCCACGGGGTCCCCGGGGCGCGACGGGCGGCGGGGGCCATTTCGGGGCCCCCGCCGTATCAGAAGCGGTAGGAGACCCCGAGCAGGAAGTGGTGCGTGTTGAACGTGGTGCTCGCGTCCGTCTTGCCCGCGAAGATATCCACGTTCCACGACGGCGTCACGTGCGTGAAGCGGTATTCCGCGAACCCCGCCCAGGTGGCGTCGAAGCGGTACGCGAGGCCCATGCGCGTGTCGAGGCCGATGTTCTTGGACGTCTCGTGCGCCTCCTGCGAGCCGATGATGCCGTCGAGATTGGAGAAGAAGAAGCCGGGACCAAGGCCGACGTAGGGCTGCAGGCGCCCGTCGGGCACCTCCTCGTCCTTGAGGAAACCGTAGCGCGCCATCAGCAGCAGGCTCAGCGGGACGGTTTGCACGTTGATGGTCGGCCGGAAATACGAGACGTCGAAGGCCACGCCGAGGAACGGGATCTGCAAGTCGTCGAGCCAGCGCCCCACCCGTACGCCGAAGGACGGCGAGCTGCGGCCGGTCACGTTCTGCCGCTGCTCCTCGTTGAACGCCGTGAATTCCAGCTTGCTGTCCGAGGTGATCGCCGCGCCGAGATAGGCGTCGACAAACCACTGCGCCGAGGCCTCGGATGCGACGGCGAGGACGAGCACGGCGGCGAGCGCGAGCGTCAGGCGTCGCATGGACGCCTTATACCACATGACTGACTCGGAGACGATTTCTCCCGCACGCCGGTGGGCGGTGACGCTGTCCGTGATGATGGTGACGGTCATGCAGGTCCTGGACACCAGCGTGACCAACGTCGCCCTGCCGCACATGCAGGGCTCGATGTCGGCGGGTATCGAGGAGATGTCGTGGGTGGTGACCTCCTACCTGGCCGCCAACGCCGTCGCCATCCCGGCCACCGGCTGGCTCTCCGCTCACTTCGGGCGCCGACGATTCTTTCTCATCTGCACGGTGCTGTTCACCGTCAGCTCCTTTCTGTCCGGGATCGCGCCGAATCTCGAATTCCTCGTGGCGATGCGCGTGTTCCAGGGGCTCGGCGGCGGCCCCGTCATCCCGATGGCGCAGGCCATCATGTGGGAAATCTTTCCGCTGCGGCAGCGGGGCACCGCCATGGCCGTGTGGGGCGTCGGCATCATGATGGCGCCCATCCTCGGCCCCACCGTCGGCGGCTGGATCGCCGACAACTGGTCGTGGCGCTGGATCTTCTACATCAACCTCCCCATCGGCGCCCTCGGCTTCCTGATGGTCAGCGCGTTCCTGTTCGACTCGCCGTTCGTCAGCAAGCCGCGGCGCATCGACGCCCTCGGCCTCGTGCTGATGATCTTCGGCTTCGGCTTCCTGCAGCTGGCGCTCGATCTCGGCGAGAAGGAAGACTGGTTCGAGTCGCGCCTGATCATCGCCCTGTTCGTGCTCGCCACGTGTACGCTCGTCGCCTTCATCGGCCGCGAGTTGACGACCGCCGAGCCGATCCTCGACCTCAGCGTGTTCCACGACCGGAACTTCGCGGTCGGGACGATCTGCATCGCGCTCGTTGGCCTGGCCTTCAACTCGAGCATGCTCCTGCTCGCCGTGTACACGCAGAAGATGCTCGGCTACGACGCGTGGAACGCGGGGCTCGTGCTGGCGCCGGGCGGGCTCGGCACGATGATCTCGCTGATGATCTCGGGCCGGCTGGTCTCGCGGATGGATCAGCGGCTCATGCTCACCGGCGGCTGCCTGCTCAACGCGTTTTCGGCACTGCTCATGACGCAGCTGACGCTCAGCATGGACTACTGGAGCCTCGCGTGGCCGCGCTTCCTGCAGGGCTTCGCGATGGGTTTCATCTTCCCGCCGCTGCAGACGCTGACGCTCGCGACGATCCGCATCGAGCGCCTCGGCAATGCGACCGCCGCCTACAACGTGGTGCGCAACGTCGGGGGCAGCGTGGGCGTCGCGCTCGCCACCACGCTGCTCGTGCGGCGCAGCCAGGAGCACCAGACCACGCTCGTCACGCACGTCGACGTCTGGAGCGCGGACACGGCGCGGCGGCTCAAGGAATTGACCGCCCACTTCATGAGCCAGGGCGCGGACTCGTTCACCGCGGCGCGGCAGGCGCTGAGCATGCTGTACCGTCGCACGATGGAGCAGGCGCAGGTCCTCGCCTACGCCGACGACTTCTGGCTGATCTCGATCGTGTTCGTGGCGATCCTGCCGCTCATCCCGTTCATGCGCCGGGTGCACGCCGAGCAGAACGAGCGCGCCCGCGAGAGCTCCGGCCGCGTGGAGGCGCTGCCGCTTCCCGAGGAGTGAGATCATTCGCCGACGTGTACAATTCGCCCGCTACAGCCAGGCGATGAAGGTCACAGGCGCGTTGAGAGGGCACGCATGAGCGACGAGGCGACGCTGCGCACGCTGGCGCTGAAGGTCCGCAACTGGGGACGTTGGGGACCCGACGACGAGATCGGCACGCTGAATTACATCACCCCGGACGTCATCGCCGCCGCCGGCCGTCTCGTGACCAGCGGCAAAGTCTTCGCGCTCGGGATTCCTCTCGAGCGCAACGGACCGCAGAGCGGGACGCGCCAGCGGTTCAACCCGATCCACACGATGTTCCGCGACGGCGGCGACGCGCCCCGCACGCCGGCGCAGGTGGCCGAGATGCAGGGCTACGGCGGCTCCGACGACTGGATCGTCATGCCGCTGCAATGCGCGACGCAGTGGGACAGCCTTGCGCACATCTTCTACGAGGGGAAGATGTACAACGGCTACGACGCGGCGCTGGTCACCAGCAGCGGCGCCGCGCGCAACAGCATCGACAAGACGCGCGACAAGATCGTCGGCCGCGGCGTGCTGCTGGACATCGCCCGCCACAAGGGCGTGCGCGCCTTGGAGCCCGGCTACGCGATCACCGTCGATGATCTGGAGGCCACGGCGGCTGCCGCGCGTGTGAGCGTGCAGCGCGGCGATCTCGTCTTGATCCGCACCGGTCACATGTCGCGCTATCTCGAGAAGAACGACTGGCGGCACTTCGACCTCGACCCGTTCCCGGGCGTCTCGGTCCACGCCGCGGTGTGGATGCACGAGAAGCAGATCGCGGCGGTGGCCAGCGACAACTACGCGGTCGAGGTGCGACCCTCGGAGCTGCCGACCTTCCGCAATCCGTTCCACGTCGTGGCCATCGCCAACATGGGGCTCACGCTCGGCGAGATCTTCTTTCTCGACGCGCTCGCCGCCGACTGCGCGGCCGACGGCCGCTACGCGTTCCTGCTCGTGGCGCCTCCCCTGCCGGTGACGCGCGCGGTCGGCACGCCCATCAACCCGTACGCGATCAAGTGATGACCCGGCGTGAGCGCGTCCGGGCGGCGCTGCGGGGCGAGGCCGTCGACCGCATCCCGATCAGCTTCTGGATGCACAACTTCGTGACCGAGAACTCCGCCGAGGGACTCACCGCCGAGACGCTGCGACTGGCGCGCGTGTTCGGCTGGGACTTCCTCAAGCCCCAGTCCCGCGCGCAGTGCTTCGCGGAGATGTGGGGACTGACGTACCGTCCGTCAACCGAGCGTGCGACACAGTTCACGGTGACCCACACGCCGCTGACGAGCGCCACCGATGTCGCGCGCGTGAAACCCGTTGACGCGCGCCGCGGCGCGCTCGGCGAACAGCTCGCCGCGCTGGCCACCATCCGCGCGGGCGTCGGATCGGACACGCCCATCATCTGGACGGTCTTCTCGCCCATCATGGTGATGTCGTACCTGCTCGCCGGCGGAAGGGCGCAGGCGCTCGCGCTGGCCCGTACCGAGCCCAAGGCCATGGACACGGCACTGGCGGCGATCGCCGAGACGCTCGCCGAATACGCGCGCGCGTGCGTGGCCGCCGGCGCCGACGGCCTGTTCTACGCGACGAACATCGCACGCGGTGACGGGCTCACTCCCGAGGAATGCCGGCGCTTTCAGCGGCCGCATGACCAGCGCATCCTCGGCGCCGTGGCGGACGCCCCGTTCAACGTCCTGCACGTGTGCGGCCCCGCCATCCACTTCGACGAGTTCGCGGATTACCCGGTCGCCGCGTTGTCGTGGGCGCTCGGAGCCGGCAACCCGTCGCTCGCCGACGGCCGTCGGCGCACGGGCCGCGCCGTGATGGGCGGGCTTCCGGCCAAGCCCGAGATCGCGGCAATGAGCGCGGAGACGATCGCGGCCCGGGCGCGGCGTGCCGTCGACGAGATGCAAGGCCGCGCGCTGCTGCTGGCCCCCGACTGCTCGATCAATCCCGACACGCCGGAGGCGCTGCTGCACGCCGCCGCCGCGGCCGTGCGGAAACCGGCGTGACGACGCGCGCCGGCGTGACCTCGCTGGACGAGCTGCGCCTGCTCGTCGTCGTCGACAACGCGACGGACACGCTGTCGAGCGTCGCGGAGGGCGTGCCGCAGACGCCCGAGGTGGCGCAGCATCTGCCACGCATCCCGGTCACCCGCACACACGATGGGCACCCGGGCAAGGTGGTGTTCGATCGTCTGTGCTGCGCCGCGCACGGCTTCTCGGTGCTCGCGACCGGTCGCCGGGGCCAGGACGAGCGCACGATCCTGTTCGACGTCGGACCATACGCCGACGTGTGGCTCGCCAACGCGGCGCGCCTCGGCGTCGACCTCGCGAAGATCGACCTCGTGTTTCTCTCGCACTGGCACTTCGATCACAGCGGCGCGCTGCCCGAGGTGGTGGCCGCCCTCGCCCGCGCGCGACGTCAGGCCGGCATCAGCGAGCCCGTGCTCGTGGACTTGCATCCCGATCGGCCCGATCAGCGCGGCACCCTGCTGCCGAGCGGCACGCTGGTGCTGCTGCCGCCCGAGCCGACGTTCGATGCGATCGAGGCGGCGGGCGGCCGCGTCGTCAAGCACGCGGAAGCGCACGCGCTGGCCGACGGCGTGTTTTTCGCCAGCGGTCAGATCGATCGCGTGACCAACTACGAGCAAGGCGTCGTCGGCCACCACTCGTTCTTCGGCGACAAAGGCCGCGAAGATCCGCTGATCCTCGACGAGCGGTTCGTCGCCGCGCACGTTCGCGGGCGCGGCACCACGGTGCTCTCGGCGTGCTCGCACGCGGGCGTCGTGAACGCCTCGCTCGGCGCGCAAGCCCACGTCCGTGGCGAGCCGATCGACCTCGTGCTGGGCGGCTTCCACCTCAGCGGCAAGGCAATGGAGTCGCGCATCGAGGCGACGGTGCGTGATCTCAAGGAGCGCGTCCGGCCGCGGGTCGTCGCGCCGGGGCACTGCACGGGGTGGCGCGCGGCCGCGGCGCTCGCCCAGGCGTTTGCGCCGGAGCGCTATGGACCGAGCGCGGTCGGCGCGATGTACGCGCTGCGCGCGACCTGATCAGGCGCGGACGCGAACGCCCGTGCGGTACAAGCCCCACATGATCGCCCACCACACGAGCAGGAAGGCGAGCGCATAGGCGAGCGAGGCGTTGACGGACGACGCCCACGGCGCGAACGCGTGCTCGAACATCCAGGCTCGCGCCCCCGTTCGCGCCAGCACGATCGCCGTGAGCGTCGAGAGGAAGTAGAGCGCGAGCGCGTTGACGCCGAGCACCACGAGCGGCGCCGCCCACGCGCGCCGGCCGTGAACGTCGATCGCCTGGTAGCAGGCGGCGAGGATCACGAGCGCGAGCCCGGCCGTCACCAGAACGTACGAGCTCGTCCACAGCGACTTGTTCAGCGGGAAGGCGAGGCTCCACGCGGCGCCCAGCACGATCGCGGCCACGCCCGTCCACGCGAAACCCGTGTACCTGGCGCGCGGCGTGCGTCCGCTGCGGAGCCACGCGCCGGCGACGACGCCGATCAGCGTCGTCGCGATCGCCGGCAGCGTGCTCAGGATGCCTTCCGGATCGTACACGCGTGACACCTTCCAGACGTGCGGGCCGAGCGCGGCGCGATCGATCCAGGCGGCCAGGTTGCCCTCGGGCGTGAGGACGCCGCGCCCGAATCCCGGCACCGGCACCAAGGTCAGCGCCGCCCAGTAGCCGAGCAGCAGCACGGCGATCACGACGCTCTGCGTCCGCCACGACGTGGTGCGATAGAGCGCCGCGGCCGCCGCGTAGCACACCGCGATGCGCTGCAGGACACCCGGTATGCGCAGCGTCGCCAGGTCCGGGTTTCCGATGAGATTGAGCAGCAGGCCGAGCGCGAAGATCACCGCCGCCCGGCGCAGCACGCGCCCCGGCCCCGGCTGCGACAGCGGGATGGCGACGCCGACGATGAAGAGGAAGAACGGAAAGATGACGTCGGTCGGCGTCAGGCCGTGCCACGCCGCGTGACGCAGCGGCGCGTACGCCGCCGCCCACGTCCCCGGGTTGTTGACGATGACCATCGCGGCCATCGTGAGGCCGCGGAATACGTCGAGGGAGACGAGGCGCGCAGCGGGCACGGCCGGGGCGACTCAGCGGCCCTTGAAGACCGGCCGCCGCTTGTCCCGGAACGCCGCGACGTCCTGCATCAGCGCAGGCGAGACCGCGTTTACCCGCGGTCGGTTCAGCGTGAGAGTGGAGACGGCGTCGGCGTGGGCGACGAGGACGGTCTCGTACGCCAATTACGTCACCCGCGGACCCCCCGCCGATCGAGATACCGGCTGAATTCGGTCAAGTACGTCTGGCGAGACGTCGCGACGGAATCCATCACGCGGTCGGCGAGAAGAGCGAGCAGCACACGAATGATCGCCATACTTCTACCGTACGGCCCCACCCGGATCTTTCCTGCACGATTTCTCGGGTCCGCTTCCCCGCCGACCTGACCGTTCGGGCGATTGTGGCCCCGGGCGACACCGCGCATCCTCGGCATCAAGGATCGATACTCAAGGAGGCGTTTTCATGGATGCATTGCTCGCGATTTCCAACGAGCTCGCGGGGGCCGTCGAGCACGCCGCGCGTTCCGTCGTGGAGGTCAACGCGCGGCGGCGATTCGGCTCCACGGGCGTGCACTGGCGCCCCGGCCTCATCGTCACCGCCGACCACACCGTCGAGGTGGACGAGGACATCACGGTGACCACGCCCGACGGTCGGACTCTTGCGGCGACGGTGGCCGGTCGCGACGCGGCCATCGACGTCGCCGTCCTGCGAGTCGACGCCGGCGATCTGCCCGTCGCCGAGATCACGGGCGAACCGGCGCGCGTCGGTCACATCGTGCTGGCGGTCGGCCGCGGTCCGCGGGCGAGCTGGGGGCTGGTGAGCGCGATCGGCGATGGCCGGCGGCGGCGCCCCGAAACCGCCGACTGGCTCAGCCTCGATCTGACGCTCTATCCCGGCTTCTCGGGGGGCCCGCTGATCGATGCCCGCGGACGCGTCGTGGGCATGACCACGTCGGGAGCCGCGCGGCATTTCCAGATCGCCATTCCCTCCGGTGCTGCGGACCGCACGGTGGAGGAGCTCATGCGGCGCGGCCGCATCCCGCGACCACATCTGGGTGTCGGCACGCAAACAGTGCGCCTGTCCGAGACGCTGCGTGAGCGGCTCCGCACCGACCAGCGGAGCGCCGTGATCATCGTGGACGTCCAGCCGGACAGTCCGGCGGCCGCCGCGGGGCTCATGGTCGGCGACGTGATCGTCGCGCTCGGCGGCGCGCGCATCACCGAGCCCGGCGACCTGCGCGCCGTGCTGCGCCCGCAGCAGGTGGGCGAGACGGTGACGCTGTCGGTGGCGCGCGGCGGCGAGCCCCGCGAGATCCCGGTGACCATCGGCGAGCGGGCGCGACGCGCGTGATCGCGAGCGTGCCGCTCGATTTCGCCGGGCTCGCGGACGCGCTGCGGCGCGTGACCGTCGAGATCACCGACGGCGATGCGTCGCGCGGCTCGGGGGTGCTGTGGCCGCGCGGCTTCGTCGTCACGAATGCGCACGTGGCGCGGCGCTCGCGGCTGACGGTCCGCCCGATCGATGGCGACCATCTGGACGCCTGCGTGGTGGCGCGCGATCGCGACGCCGATCTCGCGCTCCTGCGCGTCGCCGGCGTCGATCTGCCGACGGCCATGATCGCCGAGACGCCGGCGCGCGTCGGCGCCCTTGTGGTCGCCGTGGGCCATCCGTTCGGTCTCAGCGGCGCGCTGACGGCCGGTATCGTGCACGCGATCGGCCCCATCGCGCGCAACGGCGCGCCGTGGATTCACGCCGACGTGCGTTTGGCGCCCGGCAATTCCGGCGGGCCGCTCGCCGACGTCTCCGGAGCCATCGTCGGCATCAACGCGATGGTCGGCGGCGGCCTGGCGCTGGCCCTGCCGATCTCACGCGTGCTCGACTTCGTCCGCTCGGCGGGCGTGGCGTGGCCGTGACGCCGGCGCGGCCGTCGCGCGCCACGCTCGTCGTCGTGGCCGACAGTCCACTCGCCGCGGCGAGGATCGAAGCCCTGCTTCGCAAGGATGCAACGGCGCACATCGTGATGGCGGAGCCCGCAGAGATCGCGACCATCGCCACCGAGCACGCCCCCTGCATCGTGATTCTTTCGATGTCCCCTCCCGCTGTCGTGCGCACGCTCGAGCGACTCGCGAGCGCGCGGCGGATACCGGCGGTGATCGTGCTCACGGAAGCGCCACACGAGGCCTGGACGGCGCGCGCGCGCCGCGCGGGCGTGCGCGCCGTTCTGCGCCACGACGCGACCGGCGAGGAGCTCGTCGCGGCGATCGCCGCGACGGCGGCCGGACTACTGGCGCTTCATCCCGAGGCGGTCGCGGCCGCGCCGGCGGCGGTCGGCGCGACCGTCGCGCCGTCGAGCCTCACCGCGCGCGAGATCGAGGTGCTCGAGATGATGGCGGAAGGCGTGAGCAACCGCGCCATCGCTCGCCATCTGAAGATCTCGAGCCACACGGTGAAGTTTCATGTGGCCTCGGTTCTCGACAAGCTCGGCGCGCGGACCCGCACCGAGGCGGTGACCGCGGGAATACGACACGGCCTCATCTCGCTCTAGCGCCGCGCGCGGGCTGACGGGCTAGCGACTCTTGCTGACGGGCTAGCGACTCTTGAGGAAGTCGCCGAGCGTCATCCCGAAGCCGCCCTTCTTGGCGCTGTCCTTGATGTAGGCCTCGGTCTCCGCGTGCTCCTCGTGCGCCAGCGCCTTCTCGCGTGAGAGGCGGATGCGCCGGCCTCCGTCCTCGATGCCGAGCACGAGCACCTTCATCTCGCTGCCGGCGGGGAACATCCGGCGATGATCCGTGCCGCGCGTCGTGCCGAGCTCCGCATTGGGCACGAGGCCGGTCTGGCCAGGACCGAGGCGCACGAAGACGCCGAAGGGCTCGATGCGGTCGACGGTGCCGGTCAGGACGGCGCCGACGGTGACGGCGGACTCCATCTGCTCGCCGACCTCAGCGCCCTCGGGCGCGAGCGCCAGCGCGATGCGGCGCTTGGCGAGGTCGACGTTGATGATCATGACGGCGATGTCCGCGCCGGCGGCCACCGTCTCGCGCATGGCGCCCGCACGGTAGCGCGGAATCTCGCTCGTATGCAGCAGACCGTCGACGCCGGGCAGCAGCTCGACGAACACGCCGAACTCGGTGGCCCGCACGGCGCGGCCGCGCACCACCTGACGCTCACGCAGACGTCCCGGGACGCCGGCCCACGGATCGCCCTCGAGCGCCTTGAGGCTGAGCGTGATCTTGCCCTTCGCCTCGTCGAGTCGCAGCACCTTGACCGTGACGTGCTCGCCCACGCGCAGGCGATCGCTCGCGCGCTCGACCCGCGCGTGGCTCAGCTCGGACATCGGCACCAGCCCCTGCACGCCTCCCAGATCGACGAAGGCGCCGAAGTCGACGAGCGAGACGACGGTGCCCGGGAGCACCGCGTCGGGCAGGATCTTCTTGCGCGTCTCCTCCGCCGCCTTCGCCGCCTGCTCCTCGAGCAGGGCGCGGCGCGAGAGCACGATGTTCCGCCCGCCTTCGGCGAACTTCGTGACGCGGAACGCTAGGACGCGCCCGACGTACTCCTGTTCGGACTCGACACGGCGCAGCTCCATCTGGGAGAAGGGGCAGAAGGCGCGCAGCCCGCCGACGGTGACTTCGTAGCCGCCCTTGATCACACCCGCGACCCGGCCGTCCACGGGCACACCCGTCTGCGCGGCGAGCGCCAGCGCATCGCGCGCCTGGGCGCCCTGCCGCAGCCGGTGGGAGAGGCGGATCTCGTCGCCCGTCGAGATCACGGTCGCCTCGACGTCGTCGCCGACCTTGACCGTCAGCCGGCCCTCGTCGTCGGTGAGCTCGGCGCGATCGATCCACGCCTCCCCCTTGCCGCCGACGTCGACGAACACGTGCTCGTCGCTGATCTGGATCACGCGGCCGCGGACGACCTGGCCGCGCTCGAGGGCACGCCGGGACTCGTGCTGCGCGAAGAGAGCGGCGAAATCTTCTTCGGAGTCGGACTCGTCGATCACGACGCCTGATTATTGCGCACGGCGCCGTCCCGCGCTACTCGGTGCCGCGCGGCGGGCGAGGTGCTCAGTCGTCGACGGGCGCCATCGACACCGGGATGCCCGCAGACACGCGCCGGCACTCGTCCTCCCAGATCCGATGGCAGCGGCCGTGGAACCGGACGATCCGACCGTCCGGGAAGCGGTAGGCGACCTGGGCCCCGCGCGTGTCGCACGCGGCACAAACGACGGCGCCGATCGCCGTGTCGGCGTTGATGTGTCCCGTCGGCGAGGTGGGCCGGCCGGGCGCCGTCAGCGGCGCCACCGCGCGTGGCAGGGTCCCCGCCGCCATGCGCTCGCGAATCCTCTGTGTGAGCTGGTTACGGTCCATGCTCGCTCACCTCCACGGAGTCGACGTCAGGCCGTCGCGAACTCGCCGGTGACGACCGGCCGTGTGTCGCCGGCGACGCCGTCGCGGCTCGCGCGCACGCGCTTCGTCTGGCCTTCGAAGACGGCGCTCTCCTCGATGATGAGCGCCGGCGTCTCGAGATCGCCGCTGACGTGAGCTTTCTCACGCAGCTCGATGCGCTCCGTCGCCACGATGCTGCCGACGACTTCGCCCTCGACGATGACGACCGGTGCCTGGAGGCGGGCCTCGACGTGTCCGCCCCGCCCGACGGTGAGCGTGCCGGAGGCGTGGATCTCGCCCTTCACGCGGCCGCCGATGACGACGCTGCCGTTGAAGCTGCACGTTCCGACGACCTCGGAGCCTTCGGTGATGAAGGCGATCGAGGGTTGCGACGCGGTCTGATTGCGACGTTGAAAGCGCATGGCGTGCAACCGCAGGCAAAGGCCGCGCCAAATTTCCCGATCGTGAGAACCCTCGATTTTTCGCGGGCGCGCGCGGGGCGAAGGCGTCTCAGAACGTGCGGCTTTGTCATTACGGCTGTCATTGCCCATGACAGGTCGACATCGGAGATGGACTCGCGGTGTGTCACATCGCCTCGCGCCACGACCGAATGCGTGCAGAGTCGCGGACTTGGCTTTGGCATAGCCCTTGAACTAGGTCGCCCGGCCGCGCCACCCGGCGCAGACCGTGCGCTGTTTGGGCCGCCGGGAAACACGAGGGACTGGACGTGCACTCGAACTCGACGAAAGGAGTCCAGCGGTGCTGAACGACACAGAAGTCAAACGCATCATCGACGCGATCACCGAGTATCGCGAGCTCGTGCAGCAGTCGAGCGAGATGCGCGACCAGCTCGAGTCGCTCCAGAAGCGCTGGTCCGCGTTGAAGGCCGAGCGCGACGGTCTCCGCACGAGCGTCGATGCGCTGCACCAGACGCTGGCGCAGATGAAGGTGGATTACCAGGCGGTCATGAAGCGGATGACGGACCTCTCCTCCACCGAGGACACCGTGCTGGACAACGTCAAGTTCCTGATCGACGAGCTCAGCTCGGTCCTCAAGAAGCACGAGAACTGAGTCGTATGCCACTGCTGGGGTCGCACCGCCAACCTCCGCCGCCGCCGGAATTCGCGGACGAGAGCCGCATCGCCGCCGAAGGACAGAAGGACGGCGAGCGGAACATTCCGGAGATGGGCTCGTACACGCCGGCCCCATTCGAGCAGGCGCTCATCTCGAACGGCGAGCAGGCGGTGCAGCAGATCTACAAGGCCGCCTCGGTGAAGATCGCCAAGCTGCGGCCGGTGGTCGAGGCCTATCAGCGCCAGCTCGACGAGCTCGAGCGGCGCCTGCGTCCGATCGCCGATGGCTACAAGGCGCGCACGACGGATCTGGGACGGGATGCGACGATCATCTTCCCGCCGGTGCTGCACTGGGCGCTCATCGCGTTTCTCGCCATCGGCGAGTTTCCGCTGAACACCGTGGTCTTCCGCCTGTTCGGTGAGGCGGAGTACATGACGTACGTGATGGCCTCGACGCTCGCCATCATCATTCCGCTCATCGGCGTGTTCATCGGCGTGCACGTGCGGCATGCCATCCCCAAGCGCGTCGGCAACATGCTCATCGGCATCCTGACGCCGCTCATCGTCTGCGCGACGCTCTACGCCGTCAGCCTGCTGCGCAACACGTACATCGCCTCGCAGTTCTCGGGCGGCACGCCCGTCGCGCCCGAGGGCAATCAGATGGCGTACGCGCTGTTCGCGCTGAACGCCCTGGTGTTCTTCGGCGCCACCGTGGCGTCGTACTTCGCGCACGATCCGGACGAGCGGCTCGACAACTTCCACCAGTCGCTGCGCTCGCTGGAGCGCAAGAAGAACCCGATCCGCACCAAGCTGTTCGAGGTCGGCACCCAGCTCAACGGCGAGATCGAGCAGGCCAAGAGCCAGATCCAGGAGATCCGCGCGCTCACCAACCAGCGCGTGCAGCTCTACCGTCAGAGCAACATCCGCCATCGCCGGCTGCTGCCGCCCCCGTCGTTCCGCAAGGAGGCGGAGTTTCCGGCGCTGTCGTGGTGGCCGACCGTCTCCCTGAACAACAACCACCACGAGGGCAAGTGATGCGCAGGCGCCAGGCGGCACGCATGCGAGTGGTGTGGCTGTTGTGGCTGATGGCGCTGCCCGCGCTGGTGCTTGCCGCCGGCTGCACGCGCTCGACGCAGGCCGCCGGCCACCAGGGCACGGCCGTCGTCGTCTTCGTCGACTTCTCGGACAGCGTCGGCGGAATGGATCGCACGGGATTCCGGCGCGAGATCGAGAAACAGATCCTGCCCTGGCTCGAGCCCGGCGACAGCTTCCTCGTCGCGCCCATCCACGACAAGACCCTGACCCAGTTCCGCCCCCTCGTCGAGGCCGAGCTGCCGCCGCGGCCGCAGTTCAACGGCTGGATGAACAACGTGATGAAGTTCAACCGCGAGGCGAAGGCCAACGAGGCGAAGATCGTCCAGGTCAAAGAATCGCTGCGCACGCAGACCGCCGAGGCGCTGGGGAAGGCCGCGCAGGCGCGCTACACGGACATCTTCAGCTCGATGCTGCTCGCCGAGAAGCTGTTTAGCGCCGAATCGCGGAACAAGGTGCTGGTCCTGATGTCCGACATGATCGAGGATTATCCGCCCTACGCCTTCGACAAGATCGCGTGGACCCCCGCCACCACGGCGAAAATCCTCAAGGAGCTGGAGACGCAGCGCGGGATCGCGGATCTACGAGGCGTGTGCGTCTACGTGTCGGGCGTGTCCGCCCCGTCCGCGGAGATGGCCACCAACATCGGACGCTTCTGGGAGGCGTATTTCAAGAAGGCGGGCGCCGACCTGCATCCCAGCCGCTACGCGCACGTGCTACTGCACTGGCCGCCACCGACCTCCTGCCGTCCGGTGCCCCAGACGGTCGCCTCAGGGCGCGCCGCCTAGTCGGGCGGCTCAGTTCGTGATCGCGTAGTACCGCCAGCTGCCGTACAGCCGCCGCCGCCACAGCAGCACCAGCATGATCGGGGTGATTCCGCTCAGCTCCGTTTCCATGGCCGCCTCCGCGTCGAAGTAGCCGCGGAGCATACCGGCGGCCCCCACGCGCTGCAAGCCGGCCTAGTCCTGCTGGAACTCGAGCGCGTCCTCACCGTCCGGCTCGCGCGACAATGGGCCGGGCGAGATCGAATCCGATCGGCTCGAGCAGCCCACGCAGTCTCTCCCGGACGCCTTCCGGCAGCGGCCAATCGTGACCGACGATGCGACGGCGGCTGCCGCCACGGACCGCCTCTTCCGCCACGCCATGGCGGCGGAGCTGCCAGAAGGGAATGCGCGTGGCGGGCACGGGCGCGGCTAGGCCGCGCGGTCGCGGCCAGGCGGCAGTGCCCGCCAGGACTCGGACGTCGACGTGGCCAGCGCGCGCAGGCTGACGCTGCCGAGCGCGTCGCGCACCGCATCGTCGCGGCGTCGCAGCGTCACGGTTACCGGCGTGGGCACCTCCGGCGGCTCGACGTCGCGCGAAGACGGCGGCTCGCGGATGGCGCCGAGGGCGTCCACCACGGTCACCTGGTCGGGCGGCCGGGCGAGCATGACACCATCCGGCTCCGCCGTGCGCACCAGCAGTCCCGAGGCGACGAAGTCCTCGATCAGGTCCTCGAGCACGGCCAGCGGCGCATCCAGCGTGCGGGCCATGTCGACGGGGTGCATGGGCCCGCCCTGATCGAGGTAGCGACGGGTGATTTCGACGAGCGCGCCGAGGCCGATCCGCTCGCGCAGCAGCAGGCTCGGCCGCCCGCGTACGATGACGTAGGAGATCGGATGCTGGTGCACGTAGGCGACCTGTCCGCCCGTCAGCACGACCAGCCACGCCAGCTGGAGCCAGATCAGCGAGATGACGAACACCGCGAAGCCGGAATAGATCGCCGTATAGCTGGTGGATCCCGCCACGAACACCGCGAACCAGAATCCCGCCACGTGCCACAGCAGTGCCGCCGTGATGCCGCCGACGGCCGCGGCGCGCAGGCTGACCCGCGTGTATGGCAGCAGTCGATAGAGCAGCGTGAAGGCAGCGGCAAGCAGCACGAACGGCGCCGCGTGCCGCGCGAGGAACACCGCGGTCGAGGTCAGGTGCGTGAAGGCGAGCACCCGCTGCACGAGCCAGTAGTTGAGGGCCGACGCCATGATCCCAAAGGCGGCGAAGACCAGCACCGGTCCGACGAGCAGGATGCTCAGATAGTCGCTGAACTTGCGCGCAAGGCTACGCGGGCGCCGCACGTGCCAGATGTTGTTCAGCGCCGACTCGACGCGCTCGATGACCGACAGCACCGTGTAGAACAGCGCCACGAAGCCGATCGCGCCGAGCACGCTGACCTTCAGGTTGTCGACGAAGGCGACGACGTGCGTCGTGAGCTCGGCGCCGCTCGCCCCCAGTGGCGCCAGCATTCGCGCGACCACGGCCTCGATCTTGTACTGCGCCCCGAACGCCTTGAGCACGGAAAAGGACACGGCCAGCAGCGGCACGATCGACAACAGCGTGCGATAGACGAGCGCGGTGGCCTCGAGGTTGAGCTGAGGATCGGTCAGCGCGCGGACCAGCACGACGACCAAGCGGAGCCCACCGATCGCCGCTCGCCGCAGGGGCCTGCGCGGCGAGGCGTCGGTCTTCCACAGGTCCCGCTCGAGATAGCGCTGGACGCGGGCCAGCGGGCCGGAGCCGGCGGCAAGCATGATCCCTCTTACAATCCAGGTGCCAGCCAGGCTCCTCGTGCGCGGCCCGCTCGGTTCTACGCGCCTACGGGCACTTCGGCGCTTCGCGCAGGTTGGCCTCGATGCGGTCGCCGACCTTCATGTCCTGCAGCGTTTCCTTCGAGGCCTGGAAGTCGTGCACCTTGCCGTCGGCTTCGCGGACGCTGATCACGTTCTTGCTGGCATCGATGTAAACGACCAGCCCTTCGACCTTCTCGGGCGTCATGACCCGGCCCTTGTCGTTACAGCCAGGCTTGCCCTGGGCGAAGGCCGATCCCGAGCAGCCCATGGCGACCACCACGAGCCCCGCTGCCACGCTGATCCATCTGCGCATCGTGCTCTCCCCTACTTCTTCATGATGTCGTACACCGCACCGGCCGCCGCACCGACGCCCGTACCGATGAGCGCGCCTTTGCCGGCGCCATAGCCGGTGCCGGCCCCGATGGCGGCGCCGCTGCCCGCGCCGACGGCCGCTCCGGTCATGGTGCCGCAGGCGGTGACCGCGATCGTGACCAGCGACAGCCCAACGAGCCCCGTGACGATCCGCTTCATGGCATCCGTCCTCCTCGCCGATCTATCGTACCGGCGCCGTCGATCCACCCACGGCTCCATGCGGCTCGATGTGGAGCAGCGCGTCGGCGAGGCGCCCGACACTCCAGGCGTCGCCGAGTCGCGCGCGCCACGATGACCAGAACGGCTGCGCGCCCGTGTGATGAAACGTGTGGAGCAGCGCAAGCTCCCCGCAATCGCCGGCGGCCACGGCCAGCCGCAGGCTCTCGGTGAACGGGATCGAATCGTCGCCGATGCCGTGGGCGACGAGCACACGGCCGCGCAGCCGCGGCACCACGGGCAGCGGCGACAGCGCCGCCATCGCGTCGCGCGTGCGCGGCGACAGCTCGGCCACCAGTGCGGCGACCGCGCTCTCGTCACGGTTCCGCACGAGGCTCAGCACGGCGTGTCCCGGCCGGCCGAGGCGAGCCTCCAGGTCTCCCGTGTCGGCGGCCGGATCGTTCAGCTTGCGTCGCGCGAGCGTCTCGAGCAATGCGCGATCCCGCTCGGCGTCGACAAACCCGACGAGCAGCGCCAGCAGCTTCCAGCGGTTGTATTCCTCCTGGCGCTGCACGTAGCGTTCGGCGCCGAACGTGTGGACGCCGGTCGTCACATACGTGATGACGGCCTCCAGATCTGCGTAGCCGCCGAAGCTTCCGACCAGTGCGATCTCCGGATACGCGGCCGCCGCGCGCAGCGCGGGACCGGCGCCGAAGCTGAAGCCCGCGATGCCGACGGCGGAGCTCCGGCCCATCACGTAGCCCAGCGCGCCGCGGATCTCGTCGATCTCGCGGCCGTCGAGCCTGAACGCCACGAGGCCTTCGAACTGCGGCACGAGCACGAGCGGGCCATGGCGCGCGAGCGAGCGGGCGAGGCGCACGAGCTCGGCATGTCGCCGCCCCGCACGCGACAGCCCATGCACGAGCAGCAGAGCAGCGCGAGGCTCGCCGGACCGGTAGAGATCGGCGTCGAGCGTTCGGCCGCCCGCCTCGAGCACGATCTCCTCGCGCACGGGATCTCCGAAGACGCGCGTCAGAGAGGCGTCGGTGGCCGGCAGCGCCAGACTCAACGACAGGGCCGCCGTGGGTCCAAAGCGCGCGGCGGCGACGAGCGTGAGGATCACGGCCGCCAAGCCGATGAGCCACAGGCCCCGGTGCGGTGTGAGATACCTCATGTCTGCGGGCGCATCTTACGCCGATGCCGCCGGCGCGCGATGCCGGCCCGAGACGAGCGGCCGCGCTAGAATCGCGCGTGCCTCGCGGCCCGCTCTTCTACGGCTGGTGGATCGTCGCCGCCGGCTTCGGTATCGAGTTCCTGATCGGCGCGCTCATGTTCCACACGTACGGCGCCTATGCCGTGCTGCTGCGCGAGGAGTTCGGCTGGAGCAAGACGATGCTCTCGGCCGCATTCGCGATGTCGCGCGCCGAGAGCGGCATCCTCGGGCCGATCCAGGGATGGCTCACCGACCGCTTCGGCCCTCGCACGCTCATTCGCATCGGCATGAGCGTCTTCGGCGTGGGCTTCCTGCTGTTCTCACGCATCGACGGGCCCGTCGTGTTCTTCCTGACGTTCTTCATGATGGCGCTCGGCTCGAGCCTCGGCGGCTACCTGCCGATCAGCGTCGCCATCGTCACGTGGTTTCGCCGACGGCGGGCGCTCGCGCTCAGCATCAGCGGCATGGGCATGTCCACGGGTGGGCTGCTCGCCCCGCTCGTCGCGCTCTCGCTCACGCGCTTCGGCTGGCGCTGGACCGCGATCGTGTCGGGGCTGCTGATCCTGATCGTCGGCGTGCCGCTCGCCCAGATCGTGCGCCATCGGCCCGAGGCGTATGGCCTCAGTCCGGACGGCCTGCCGGACAACCCCACCACGACGGCGCCGCTCGACGCCCGCGCTTTCACCGCGCGCCAGGCGCTCGCCACGCGCGCCTTCTGGTACATCTCGCTTGGCCATGGCGCCGCGCTGCTGGTCGTGTCGGCGGTGATGGTCCACATGGTCATCCACGTCACCGAGCGGCTCGGCTATTCCCTGCACCAGGCCGGGGTCGTCGTCGCGCTGCTCACCATCATGCAGGCCACGGGTCAGTTCAGCGGTGGTTGGCTCGGCGATCGCTTCAGCAAGCGCTGGATCTGCGCCGGCTGCATGCTTGGCCATGCGACCGCGCTGCTCGTGCTCGCGTTCGCCTCCGTCTACTGGATGGTGCTCGCGTTCGCCGTGCTCCACGGCCTGTCCTGGGGCATGCGTGGCCCGTTGATGGCCGCGATTCGCGCCGATTACTTCGGCAGCGCGTCGTTCGGCACGATCACCGGCGTGTCGTCGATGATCGTGATGTTCGGCATGATTCTCGGGCCGCTCGTGGCCGGCGTGCTGTCGGATCGAACCGGCTCGTACGTGCCGGGCTTCGCGCTGTTGGCCGCGCTGGCCGCGGCCGGATCGGTGGCCTTCGCACGCGCCAAACGGCCGTCCCTTGGCCTTGATCGGGTGTGCCCTCCATGACAGCATGACGCGCATGGCGACGACGGAAACCCGGCGCACGGCGTGCTCACTCGATTGCTTCGACGCGTGCGGCATCGTCGCCGAGGTTCAGGACGGCCGCATCGTGCGCATCGGCGGCGATCCCGAGCATCCGATCACGCGCGGCGCGCTGTGCAACAAGGTCAACCACTATCTGCGCGATCGCTTCTATCACCCGGATCGCCAGCTGCATCCGCTCCGCAAGACGAACGGTGGCTGGCAGCGTCTGGCGTGGGACGACGCGCTCGACCTGATCGCGGCCAAGCTCGGACGCGCGAGGAAGCGCGACGGGACGCTGTCCGTGCTCTACCACAAAGGCAACGGCTCCTTCGCCGGCCTCAAGATCATGGGCGAGCGCTTCTTCAACCTCTACGGCGGTGTCACGCAGGCGGTCGGGCGTTTCTGCGGCGGCGAAGCGGACTACGGCACGACGCAGTCGTTCGGAGCGTGCGAGATCCACGATCCACTCGATCTCGCCGAGCACACACGCCTGTTCCTGATCTGGGGTCGCAACCCCGCGGTCACCAACATCCACCTGATGCCGGTGCTCAAGCAGGCGCGGGCGCGCGGCGCGCGCGCCATCGTCATCGACCCCGCGCTGACGAAGACCGTCCGCTACTGCGACGGCCACCTGCAGCCGCGGCCGGGCAGCGACGGCCACCTGGCGATCGGCATCGCCAAGGTGATCCTGGCCGAGTCCGAAGTCGACCGCGCGCGCGTTACCACCATCAGCGATCACTTCGACGACTACCTCGCCATCGTGAACGCGATGTCGATGGACGAGATCGTGCGCCGGACGGATCTCTCGCGCGACGCCATCGCCGCCCTCGCACACGACTATGCGAGCACCCGCCCCGCGACGATCCTGCAAGGCATCGGGCTGCAGCAGTACACGCGAGGCGCGCAAACGTATCGGCTCATCGCGGCGCTCGGCATCCTCACGGGCAACGTCGGTGTGCCGGGCGGCGGCGTGAACTTCGGCAACTGGCCGTGGGCGATCATGCACAAGCCGGTGGCCCTGGACCGGCGCACCGCGCCGGTGCGTACCGTGCCGGTGACCAAGCTGGCGGAGGCGCTGCAAGCGACCACCAATCCGCGGATCAGCACGGCGTTCTTCATGGGAACCAACCTCGTCAATCAAATGCCGGACACGGTCGGCATGCGCCGCGAGCTGGCGAAGCTCGACTTCCGCGTGTGCGTGGACCAGTTCCTCACCGACACCGCGGAATGCGCGGACGTCTTCCTGCCGTCGACGACGATGCTCGAGGAGGAGGATTTCCTGCCGAGCTACGGACACCTGTGGATGCAGCTCATGCAGCCCGTAGTCACGCCGCAGGGCGAGGCGCGCAGCGACCTCGCGATTCTCCAGGCGCTCGCGGAGCGGCTCGGCTTCGGGTCCGACATGGCCGGAAGCCCGGCGCACTGGATCGATCGGCTCACGTCGACCTTTCGCGGCGTCTCGCACGCATCGTTGACCGCAGCCGGCGGGCGGCTGTGGCCTCCGGGCACGCCGCGTGTGCCGTGGGCGGACGGTCGGTTCAAGACGCCGACCGGCCGCTTCGTCTTCCCGTCGAGCTTCGACGACGATCCGGTGCTGCCGTCGGCGGAGTTCCCGCTCCATCTCATCGCGCTCGCCTCGGATCGCGCGATCAATTCGCAGATTCCCGAGGAGCGGCAGGCGGGGCGACCGCTCGTGGCGCGCGTGCATCCGTCCATCGCGCGTGTGCATGGCCTCGCCGATGGCGACCTGGCCAGCCTCGTCTCGCCGCGCGGCGCGCTGCGCGTCCGTCTCGAATGCGACGATGGACTTCGTACCGACAGCGTGTTCGTCCCCAAGGGCGAGTGGGCCAAGCACGAGCGGGGACTCAACGTGCTCACCGAGCCGCGGTTCACCGCGGGCACCGGCACCGCATACAACCAGAATTACGTGCGCCTCGAGCGCGGCTGAAACGCCGCGTGGGTCCCGCGCCGTTTGCCGGAATCGTGCCGGGCCTGCGCGGCGAGCGGCGCGCGACCGTCACGCCGGCGATGGCGACGACCCACGCCGGCGGCTCGGGTGTGCTGATGGCCGCGTGGATGATCCTCGAGATGGAGCTGGCCGCGCAGGACTCCACACAGCCTCTCTTGCCCGACGATCACACGACGGTCGGCTTCGAGATCTGCGTGCGCCATCGGCGTCCGACGCCGGTGGGCGAAGTCTTCACGGTCTCATCCGAGCTGCTCGAGGTCGACGGGCGCAAGCTGCTGTTCTCCGTCCAGGCGCGCAACGCGCGCGAGGTGATCGGCGAAGGCACGCTGCGACGCACGATCGTGCGGCGCGGCAGCCTCGGGACGTAGCGGCTCTATCGCTCAAAGAACCGGGTCAGCGCCTCAGCGGTCGGCTGGGGCGATGCCTCGGGGAAGAAGTGGCCACCGTCGACGGCGCGGCCGCGAACGTCATCGGCCCACGCGCGCCACAGCGCGAGGGGTCCGCCCTCGTCGGCGTACCAGGTGTCGAGCGGACCGCCGGCACTCCACAGCGTCAGGACGGGGCACGCGATTCGGCGGCCGGCCGCACGATCGGCCGCATCGTGCTCGCGGTCGAGCGTGGCCGCGGCGCGATATTCCTCACAGATCGCGTGCGCGTGCGGCGGATCGCGAAGGGCCTCGACGTACGCCGCGCGGACGTCGGCAGGAAACACGCCGCCGGCCGATCCCCACTCGCCGAGCGCATGATCCACGATGGCGTCGGCCGCCGCAATCAGGATGCGCTCGGCAAGCGGCTCGGGCTGGGCGAGCAGCGACCAGGGCCAGAAGCCGAGCGCGAAGCGCGCATCGGCTCGTGCCCATGCCGCCTCCGTCGGCACCACGTCGAGCACGGCGAGCCGCTCGACGCGCGCGGGATGGTCGAGCGCCATGCGATACGCGGCGCGACCGCCGCGATCGTGTCCCGCGACCGCGAAGCGCGAAAATCCGAGCCGCTCCATGACGCTCACCATGTCGCGCGCCATCGCCCGCTTGGCGTACGGCGCGTGATCGGGCACCGAGGCCGGACAGCCGCTGGCGCCATAGCCGCGAAGATCCGCGCAGACGACGGTGAAGCTCGCGGCCAGGCGCGGCGCAACGCCGCGCCACATCACGTGGGTCTGCGGAAAGCCGTGCAGCAGCAGAATCGGCGGGCCCGATCCGCGCGATCGCACGAAAATGGACGTCTCACCGGTCTCGATCTCGGCGGACTCGAAGTCGTCGAGCATCTAGACCGACAGATAGCGCCCCTTGAGCTCGGCCTCGCGTCGGTGGAACTCGGCGGTGGGACCGCCGAAGACCACCGTGCCCTTGCTGAGCACGAGCACCTGATCGCTCACGGCCAGCGCCATCCGCGCGTTCTGCTCGACGAGCAGCATCGTCACACCCTCGCCCTTGAGCCGCACCATCAGCGTCTCGAGCTCGCGCACCAGGCGCGGCGCCAATCCCTGCGACGGCTCGTCGAGCATCACGAGGTCGGGGTTGCCGGCCAGCGCGCGCGCGATGGCGAGCATCTGCTGCTCGCCCCCGGACAGGCTGCGGCCGAGCTGCCGCCACCGCTCGCGCAGCACGGGGAAGTACTCGAAGATCCGCTCGAGCGTCCAGCGCGTGTGCCGGCCGTCCGCACGCGCGGCCAGGCGCAGGTTCTCACCGACGTCGAGGTGCGGGAAGATCTGCCGCCCTTCGGGGACGTAGCCGACGCCCAGCCGGAACACGCGATGCGGCGGCTGCCCGGTGATGTCGCGATCCTTGAAGCGCACGGCGCCGGCGCGCGGTGGCGTGAGCCCCATGATGGAGCGCAGCGTCGTGGTCTTGCCCGCGCCGTTGCGCCCCAGCAGGACGGTGATCTGGCCCGGCGGCACGGTGAAGGACACGTCGCGCAGCACGTGACTCTTGCCGTAGAACGTGTTGAGCGCGTCGACGGCCAGCAGCACGTCAGTCGAGACCGCCGAGGTAGGCCTTCTGCACGTCCGCGTTCGCGCGAATCTCGGCCGCCGTTCCCTCGGCGATGAGCTGGCCGAAGTGCAGCACGCTGATGCGATCGGCGAGATCGAACACCACGTCCATGTCGTGCTCGACGAGGATGATCGTCAGCCGGCGCTCGCGCGCCACGTGGCGGATGACGGCGACGGTGGCCGCCGTATCCTCGGGCGAGAGTCCCTGGGTGGGCTCGTCGAGCAGCAGCAGCGCGGGCTCCTGGGCCACCGCCATCGCGATCTCGAGCAGCCGCTGATCGCCGTGCGGCAGCGTAGAGGCCAGCTCGTCGGCACGGCCGTGCAGCCCCAGCAGCCGTAGGCTGTCGCGAGCGCGCTGCTCGGTGGCCTCCAGCACCGCGCGGCCGCCGAGCAGACGAAAGTTGTCGCCGGCCTTGAGCTGCACCGCGATGCGCACGTTTTCCAGCACGGACAGCTCCGGAAAGATGCTCGTGATCTGGAACGTGCGCGAGATCCCCCGCCGGCAGCGCGCGGGCGCGGTGAGCGCCGTCACGTCGTCGCCCTGGAAGAGCACGCGGCCCGACGTCGGCGCGAGCAGCCCCGAGATCAGGTGAAAGAGGGTCGTCTTCCCCGCGCCGTTCGGGCCGATGACCGCGCGGAGCTCGCGGGGCTGCACGGCGAGCGTGACGTCGCCCACCGCCTGCAGCGCGCCGAAGGCGCGCCCGAGGCCGCGCGTCTCGAGCAGCGGCGTCGACGTCTCCGCCGCCTTCACCCTCGCGCTCCGAGTCGACGCGCGGTGCCGACGAGCCCACCGGGCAGGAAGATGACGATCAGGATGAACACGAGGCCGGTGAAGATCATCCAGTGCTCCGTGTAGCTCGAGAGCAGCTCCTGGATCAGGATGAACACCATCGCGCCGAGGATCGGCCCCACCAGTGTGCCGATGCCTCCCATGACCACCATCATGAGCCCCTGGCCGGAGAAGACCCAGAACATCACCTCCGGCGAGGCGAATCCACGGAAGGGCGCGAACAGCGCTCCGGCCAGCCCCGCGAACACGGCGGCGATGACGAACACCACGAGCTTGAAGGGCCGCGGATCGCGGCCGAGACTCGTGAAGCGCCGCTCGTTCTCACGAATCGCCTGCAGCGCGCGACCGAACGGCGAGCGCACGACGGCGCGGCACAAAGCGAGCGACCCCACGACGCACACGGCCACCAGAAAGTAGAAGGCGCTCGGCGACGCGAGGCTCGGCCCGCCCCAGAACAGCTGCGTCTTCGGCACGCCCGCGATGCCGTCGGAGCCTCCGGTCAGATCGCGCCACTTGTAGGCCACGGTGTAGAGAAACTGCGCGAAGGCAAGCGTGAGCATCGCGAAGTAGATGCCGGTGGCGCGCGTCGAGAACCAGCCGACGGGCACCGCGACGGCGCCGGCCAGCACCGCGCCCGCAAGCAGCGCGACGGGAATCGGCTGCGTGAAATGCAGCAGCACCAGCGCGCTCGCATATGCGCCCAGGCCGAAATACGCGGCATGGCCGAATGAGACCATGCCGGTGTAACCCAGGATCAGATCCAGCGACATCGCGAACAGGCCGGCGATGAGCAGGTCGGTGAGCAGCGACAGCTGATGCCGCGCCAGCACCCACGGCACGATCGCGAGCGCCACGAGGGCGGCCAGCGCCAGCAGTCGCGGACGGGTCACTGGAGCTGCCGTCGGGGCGGGCAGAGAACCCGCGCTCTCATTCCTCTTCGCCGAGCAGGCCCCACGGACGAAAGACGAGGATCACGCCCATCACGGCGTACATGATGACCATCGCCGTCTCGGGCAGGTAAAACGCGCCCCACGTCTGCGCGGCGCCGACGATGAGGCTTCCCGCCATCGAGCCGCCGATGCTGCCGAGGCCGCCGACCACCACGACGACGAACGCATCCACGATCACGCCGATGCCCATGCCGAGGTACGCGGTGGTCATGGGCGCGGCGGCCACGCCCCCGAGCCCCGCGAGCGCGCACGCGGCGCCGAACACCAGCGTGCGCACGCGCGCCACGTCGGCGCCGAGGCAGTCGGCCATCTCGTGATTTTGTGCGACGGCGCGGATCACGAGGCCGGCGCGGGTCAGCCGAAGGAACAGGAGCACGGCCACGCCGACGGCGCAGCCGAGCACGACGAGGAACAGCCGATAGCGTGGATAGAGCAGCCCGCCGAGGTTGATCGCGCCCTGCAGCAGCGGCGGTGGCTCGACGCCCTTGGCCGTCGGGCCATAGAGCACGCGAATGCTCTCTTCGAGGATCAGCGCCAGCCCGAATGTCAGCAGGAGCTGGTAGATCGGCGGGCGGCGATAGATGAAGCGCAGCGTGGAGGATTCGAGCACCGCGCCGAGCACGCCGACGGCCGGCGGCACCACCACGAGCGCCGGCCAGAACCAGCCGGTGAGCGCGACGGTCGTGAAGCCGAGGTACGCGCCGAGCATGTAGAACACGCCGTGCGCGAAGTTCACGACGCGCAGGATGCCGAACACCAGCGAGAGCCCGGCGGAGACCAGGAACAGCAAGCCCGCGAGCGCGAGCGCGTTGAGCAGCTGCTCGACGGCGTTGGCCACGGGCTAGGAGAATTCCTCGGTCCGGCACTTCGGCGTGACCTTGTCGCCGGGATACGTCGCCAGGATCTTCGGGATCGGATGCGGATACTTCGGGTCCTTCACGCACTCGACCGCGAAGCCGGGCTGCACGGCCTGATGGTCGCACTTGCGCATCAGGAACGGGCCCTCGAGGCCCTCGTAGGTCGAGTCTTCCCACGCGTCGATGACTTTCTCGACGTCGTCGGTGCCGGCCTTGGTGATCACCTGCGCCAGCCACTCCAGACCCTCGTACGTCTCGCCGTCGAACATGTCGGGATAGACACCGTGCAGCTCGTGGAAGCGCTTGACGAACTCGCGGTTCTTCGGCGTGTCGACGGTGAACGGATAGCGCGAGCTGCCGATGGCGCCGACCATCGCGTCGCCGACGGCCTTCATGTTCTCGAGCTCCAGGATCTCCATGATCGGCTTCACCTCGCGGTTGAGGCCGAACTGGTGCGCCTGCTTCATGTAGATGGTGGCGTCCTGACCGGGCAGGACGAGGAAGACGCCGTCCGCGCGCGACTGGCGGATCTTCGCGATGTAGCTCGCGAAGTCCTTCGTGCCGACGGGCGGGAAATCCGTGCCGACGATGTCTTTCTTCGCCGCGGTGATTTGCGACGTGAACGACGCGACGCTGTCACGGCCCCACGCGTAGTCGGCGCCCAGCGCGAAGAACCGCTTCATCGGCGACTCGGCCAGGTAGAGACTCACCGCGCGCGCCCCCATCGGTCCGCTCGTGTTCACGCGGAAGAAGTAGCGGTGGAACGACTTCGTGGTCAGCGTGCCCGCCCCGTTGATCGTCGACATGAAGATGACTTTCCACTCGGGGCACTTCGCCGAGACGGCGAGCGCCTCCGACGACAGCGCCACGCCGGTGAGGAACTTCACGCCGTCCTTCTCGACGAGCTTCTGGGCCTTGCGAACCGCCGTGGCCGGATCGCCCGCCGTGTCCTCGAAGATGAACTCCACGGGCCGGCCGAGGATGCCTTTCGCCTTGATGTCCTTGGCAAAGAGATCGGCCGCGCGCTTGGCCTGGATGCCGTACTGCGCGTAGCCGCCCGAGAGCGCCGCCGGCATTCCGATCTTGATTGGAGCCTGCGCCCACGCGCGCCGCAGGAAGGTTGGAGTGGCGAGGGTGGCAGCGGACAGTGCGAGAAAGCGGCGTCTCCTCATGATCGGCCTCCTTGATCGAGAGGCCCGATTATAGCGAGGAGCGCCGACTAGCGAGCCGCGGTGCGCTCTCCGAAGACCAGGCGGAGGAGCCGCTGAGCCAGACCCACTCTGGGCGACGCCGCGCTCGTGCCGTTCGTCGCCGTCACGTGCGGCTTGCGCTTCACCTGGCGGGCGCGAACGTAGCAGGCACCGTGAACCAGGTTGTCGTCGAGGCGGGCGGTGCCGTCGCGGGACAGGATCGGCTCGTTACAGACGATGCAGGTGACGACGTCGGCCGCGCGGCGCCGACTCCGGCGATCGCAGGCGATGTGCACGTCCTCTCCGGTCGGCACCCGTTCACCCGCGAGGACCGGCTTCGAGCACACGACGCAGCGCGCGGCGTCAGTCATGCGTCAACACAATAGCGGAGCCGGGCGAGCCTTGTCACGACCGTTGCAGACTCACTACGGACTGTAGGCGCCGACGTTCTTGCGTACTATACGGGCCAATGTCGGCCCCCGAGACCTGTCATGACATCCTGGCGCGCCGGGCCGCCGCGCACCCCGATCGCGAGGCGCTCGTCGACCATCGCCAGCGTGTGACCTATCGCGAGCTTCTGGAACGCGTGGACCGCACGGCGGCCGCGCTGCAGAGCCTGGGGCTCGGCGCGGGCGACGTCATCACGATCCAGCTTCCCAACTGGGTCGAGTTCGCCTACGTGTTCTTCGCGTGCGAGCGCATCGGCGCCATCGCGAACCAGATCGGCCCCGACTTCCGCAGCCGCGAGGTCGAGTACATCGTGCGCTTCTCGGAGAGCCGCGCGTTCGTGTGTCCGGCCACGTTCAAGGGCTTCGATTACGTCGACATGGTTCGCGCGCTGCGCCCGCAGCTCGGCGGCCTGAAAGCGGTGCTGGTGCTGGGGCGCGCGAGCGACGGTGAAACCGTGTCGCTCGACGAGCTCATCGATGGGCCGACGCCGCCACCGCCGCTCTCGCCGTACCGCATGGCGCCCGACGCGATCATGCGGATGGCGTTCACGTCGGGGACCACCGGCAACCCCAAGGGCGTCACCCATTCGTTCGAGACGACGCTGCCGGCCGCCGAGATCCTCAACGGCGCGATGAACGTCACCGAGCGCGACGTCTTCCTGATCTACCTGCCGCTCGGCCTCAACTGGGGCTACCTCACGCTGCTGCAGTCCATCATGGCGGGCGCTCGCGCCGTGCTGCTGGACCGCTTCAGTGGCCGCGCGGCGCTGGAGCTGATCGACCGCGAGCGCGTGACGTTCATCCCGAGCGCGCCCGCCTCGATCATCGCGATGCTGAACGACCCCGAGCTCGAGCGCTTCCGCCTCGGCTCGCTGCGCGTGGTCATCACCGGCGGCGCCTCGTGTCCCATCGAGACCATCCGTGCCTACCGGGCGCGGATGCCGGGTCACCTGATCGAGCTGTACGGCATGCTCGAGACCGGCTTTCACACCTTCACTCGCCTGGAGGACGACCCGGAGACGGTTACCGGCTCGATCGGCCGCGAGGCGCCGCGAATGCGGCTGCGCCTGATCGACGAGCACGGTCGCGACGTGCCGCCGGGCGCGGAGGGCGAGATCGCGGCCAAGGGCCCGTCGGTGCACCTCGGCTATTACAAGAATCCCGCGGCCAACGCCGAGCTGTTCACCGTCGACGGCTGGTTTCGCACGGGCGATCTCGGCGTGCGCGATGCCGCGGGGAACGTCCGCATCGTCGGTCGGCTCAAAGAAATGATCAACCGCGGCGGCAAGAAGTTCTTCCCGCGCGAGGTGGAGGAGATTCTCTACACGCACCCGAGCGTGCTGCACGCGGCGATCGTCGGCGTGCCCGATCCCCGATTGGGTGAGCGCAACTGCCTCTGCGTGATCCCGCGCGAGGGCAAGCGCGTAAGCCTGCCGGAGATCGTCGCGTTCTTGAAAGACGGCGTGGCGACCTACAAGCTGCCCGAAGAGCTCGAGCTGTTCGACGAGTTCCCGTTCACGCCGACCGGGAAGATCCAGCGCCACGCGCTGACGAAGCAGGTGCTCGCGCGGCGCGCGCGCTGATGGCACTGCCCGTGCGCCGCCGACGACGATACGTCTACGACGGTCCCTCCCCGCGGGACGCCGTCGGGCCGAACAGCACGGCCGCCATGCGGCGCAGCACGCGCGCGATCCGCGGAATCAGCCACGCGGTGCCGAGCAAGAGCAGGACGAAGAGGGCGAGGAAGAGCAGCGGGAAGAAGGTCATCAAGACCGAGGAGCCGATGGCGAACGCATCTTCGGCGAGGCTCACGACCGCGCCGGCGCCCGGCGCGGTCGTGTTGACGGCGACCCGCGTGACGGCCTTGCCACCATGCGCGCCGAGCGCCAGGCCGCCGCCAACCAGCAGCGCCACCACGCGGACCGCCGGATCGAAGTCGGCGAACGCCGAGGCCGCGAGAATTGCGCCCGCGGGGACACGCACGAACGTGTGGATCGCGTCCCACACGGAGTCCACCATCGGAATCTTGTCCGCGAGGAACTCGATCACGAAGAGGCCCGCCGCCAGGCCGATGATCCAGTCGTGCGAGAGCACGGCGAGATCGCCGGGCAGCCGGGCCAGGCCGAAGCGCTGCAAAAGCCCCAGCGTCGCCACGGTGGCGTACAGGTTGATGCCCGACAGCCATGCGGCGCCGAGCGCGGTCGTCAGCGTGCTGAGCCAGTCCATCGCGTCCGCTGCGTCGGGTTACATCCCGCCGCCACCGCCCTTGACCCGGTCGAACGCCCACACGGTGACGCGGTAGTCGGCGGCCGCGGGCATCTTCGGGATCTCGAAGTACGCGCGGCCGAGCGCCGGAATGATCTCCTCCATCCACGCCACCCGCTGTCCGACGACGTTGCCGGAGGCGTCGAGCGCCTGCGCGAGGAGCTGCACGCGGTTGGCGGCCTCGCCGAGCGCGCTGTCGACGTGGCCGCGCAGGCGTCGCTCGCCGTTGCGGTCGGCCTCGGCGGTCCAGCTCACCCGGAACCAACGCTCCGCGTTTGGCGTCAGGCTCGTGACTGCCGCCGAAGGCTGGGTGTCGGTCGTCGCGCAGCCGAGCGGGGCGCCGACGAGCATCACCACGGCAAGAGTCCACGAGACACCCTTCATGCTGCACCTCCTGGTCAGAGCCGCATGAGCACCGCGGTGACTCTCGCTCCGGTCGCCCTCGCGACGACGGACGCGTAGAGTCCCACCTGGCGGCGATAACGCGGCAGCTCCGCCGCAATCTCCGCATCGGTCTTGAAATCGACGACCGTCCAGCCATCGGCATCCTCGAACGCGAGGTCGAGCACGCCTTCGAGCAGCGAGCCGTCGGCCTCGCGGCACGCGACCGGAGTCTCGCGGCGGCACCGGCCCGCACGCCACGCCTCGCGCGCGCGGCGCAACAACGGATGCGCGAGCGCGGTCGTGACGACGGCGCCCGCCGCGGCGACCTCCTCCGCCGGCGCGCCGAGGATCCGCGCCTGCAGGCCCACGCCGTCCGCGATCTGCGCCGCCGTCGCGTCGAGCGCGATCGTGGCAAGCGCCGCGTGCACGAGCGTGCCGAAGCGCGGGCCACCCGGCCTCGGGCCGCGCGCCACCGCGTCGATCACCTCGACCTCCGGTGCGTCCGCAGCATCCACCGGTACGCGAGCCCACTCGGTGGCCACGCGCACGTGCAGGCTCGGCCGCGCGCCGGCGTCCTGCGCCTCCTTGCGCGCGGCCAGCCAGTCGTCGTAGCGCTTGCGATCGGCATCGACCACGTCGCGGCCGGGCTCGACGATCAGATCCTCGCGCCGCAGCCCGTAGACGCGTCGAACGTCGAGCGCGAGCGCGCGCGGATCCCACCACGCGACGCCGAAGTCGTCGAACGCGTGCAACCCCGGGCGCACGTTGTCGCGGCCCGGCGTGTCGCGGTCGGTGCGGTCCAGCACGCTGTCCTCGCCGAACTCTGGGCATCCCGGCGCGGCACCGGCGGTGCGTCGTCGCTCGGCCGGCGGGTAGATGGCGGCGTGGACGGGGCTGATCCAGCCATCGGTCGCGCCGTCCCAGCCGGCCACGAACGGATCGTCGCCGACCGCGGGCACCACGAGCAGATCGCGCGCGCGCGTCGCGGCAACGTACGCCACGCGCACGCCCTCGGCGCGATCGCGTACCGCTTCCTCGTGCTCGTGCTCGAGCAGATCCCACGGCTGCCAGCCGCCCAGGCGCAGCGCGCACAGCCCGCGCTCGGCGTCGATCCAGCGTCCCGGATTCCACGCGGCGATCCCGGCCGTGATGTCGGCCAGGATCACGACCGGAAACTCCAGGCCCTTGGCCTTGTGCACGGTCATGATGCGCACGCCCTCGCTCGACTCCTCGACGATCGGCGCTTCCGGCGCTTCGCCTTCGGCCTCTTCGCGCAGCCGCTCGACGAACCCGCGGAACGAGATGCTGCCCGCGGCCTCGTACGTGCGCGCCAGCTCGGCGACCCGCAGCACGTTGGCCAGCGCCTGCTCGCCGCGGTCGCGCAGCACGAACGCCGCGTGGGCGCGCGTGGCCGTGAGCAGGCGATTCACGGTTTCCTCCACCGGCCGATAGTTGCGCAGCCCGTGGAGCGAGCGCAGCAGCTCGAGCGCGTCGACGATCGGCTTGAGATTGGCCGGAACGTCCTCGCGCGGCAGCCGATAGGGATGCAGGCGACGAAATCGCTGCCGGTACTCCACCAGCTCCTCGTCGCCGATCGCGAACAGCGGCCCCTTGAGTGTCGCGTACACGCTCAGCTCATCGTCGGGCCATTCCACCGCCGCCAGCGCGGTGCGCAGGCTTTCGACCTCTTCGCGCAGATGGAACGATCGGCCGCCGACCAGCAGATGCGGGATTCCGCGCGCCTCCAGCGCCTCGACGTAGGGCCGCGTGACGTCGGCGCCCCACGACGTGAAGCGCCGGAAGAGCAGACACACGTGACGTGCCGAGATCGGCACAGCCTCGCTCGGCTGCTCGCGCTCGGTCACCTTCCAGCCGCTTTCGGTCAGCAGCCATCCGACGAACGCGCCGACGGCTTCGGGCAAGGATTCGTCCACCGCCTTGCGCGTGATTCCGTGCCACCCGTACGGCTTGGGCACCGGCAGCGCGACGACGCCCGGCTGCCCCGCGGTCGCATCGCGATGGCGGGCCAGTGGCACGTAGCCAGCCTGCAGCGCGGCCCGATCGCCGGTCATCACCGGCGCGAACGCCGCGTTGACCAGATGCTGGATCGCCGGGATCGCGCGGAAGGACGTCGTCAGACAGACGGGCTCGGCACCGCGCGCGATCAGCAGATCCTTCACGATCTGGTAGGTGCCGACGTCCGCACGGCGGAAGCGGTAGATCGACTGCTTGGGATCGCCGACGAGAAACAGCTTCCCCGGCGCCGGCGCGACGTCCTGCCAGCGGTCGACGTCTGGATCCGACGCCGCCAGCAGCAGCACAATCTCCGCCTGCAGCGGGTCGGTGTCCTGGAACTCGTCGACGAAGATGTGCGTGAGCCGGCGCTGCAGATCGGCGCGCACGTCGGCGCGGTCGCGCACGAGATCGCGGGCCTTGAGCAGCAGGTCGACGAAGTCCAGCGCGGCGGCGCGCGTCTTGAGCTCCTCGTAGCGATCGACGGTCTCGAACAGCGCCCGCTGGACGAGCGCGGCCAGATCGGCGTCGGCCTCGCGCACGAAGGTTTCGAGCGCGGTCCTCAGCTCCTCGTGAGCGGCCAGCACCTCGTCGCGCGTGACGCTGCCGCGATAATTACGCGCGTCGCCCCGGCGCGGGCTCTTGAACGACCGCTCGCGCAGCAGCTCGACCAGGGCCGCCTCCAGGCCGTCGTGGTCGCGCGGCGCCACGCGCTCGCGCGTCAGCACGTCCTCGCTCAGCCGCCGCAGCGGCCAGAGATCCGCGTAGAGCGTGTCGGTGGTCCGCGAGCACGTGGTCAGGCGCGCGTGCAGGCCGTGCACGCGCGCGACGAGCGCCTCGATCGCTTCTTCGCGGTCGAACGGCCGCCGCTGCCACGGCGTTCGAAAGTCACGCCAGCCGACGAGCTGCCAGCCGGCCTTGCGCAACCGCTCGATCGGATCGCCATCGAACGATCGCCGGCGGAGCGCGCGCCGCAGTCCCTCCGGCGGCGCCTCCAGCCGCTCGGTCAGCCAGCCGTCGAACGCGCGGCGATAGAGCGCCTCCGCCTCCTGCTCCGGCAGCACCTCGAAGCGCGGATCGACGCGCGCCTCCACCGGCCGCTCGTGCAGGAGATCGTTGCAGAAGCCATGGATCGTGCTGACGCGCGCTTCTTCCAGATGGGCGATCGCGTCTTCCAGCCGCGCGCGCCGCGCGCTGCCCTCGGGCGCCTTGGCGCGCTCGTCCTCGAGCCCCGCGCGCAGCCGCAGCTTCAGCTCGCCGGCCGCCTTCTCGGTGAACGTCAGCGCGGCGATCGTCTGCACGGTCCCGCGGCCCTCCGCCAGCACGTTCACGAGGCGCGCGACGAGCTCGCTGGTCTTCCCGGTCCCCGCGGCCGCCTCGACCACCAGGGTCTCGTCGAGCGAGGTGCGGATGCGAGCGCGCTCGGCCTGATCCTCGAGTCGCCGCACATCAGTCGCGCGATTACCTATAGTGATGCCCCCATTGTCCCCCCGTCCGTGGCGTGCTAGCGTCCCTGCACCACGCGGCTCAATGGTCTGCCAGCGACTCCTGGACCGTGCGCACGATGGCCTCCAGGAATACCTCGCGTGGGAAGGCGTTGCGATCGATGAGCGTCGCCGCAAGCTCTGGGGAGGTCCGCGAGAACGGCATCGCGATTGCCCAGTGGTCGGCGGTCACGTAACCCAAAAGTGTCGCGCGCGGGATCACGGCGTCGGTCCAGAGGACCTGTCCATCATTGCGGGGGTCAACGTCGTCCAGCCGCCGATGCGAAGCCCGAAGCAGGCGCGACGTTTCACCGCGTTCGACGATGCCGCCGATCGAAAAGTAGCGAATCGACGACGGCAGTTCGTTGTTTGCGAGGAATGTCAGTCGGTGCGCACGGAAGAGACTGGCGATGGCGCCGCCATCACCCGGCGAGCACCCTCGCAGCGACGTGCGCTCCAGGAGCGCCCGATGCACATCCAGCAGACCATCGGCGAGCGGCGACCCGTTGATTGCCCCGGCCACGCTGACGACGGCAGCCACGCGCGGCACGATGTCTGCGTGCGCGACGACGGCCTCGAGGATGTCGACCGCACCCTTCGAGTGGCCGATGAGTATGAGCCGGTCACCGTCCGACGACGTGGCGATGATGCGGTTCCGAATGATCGCCGCGTTGTGTCCACTGCTCGAGCGGCCGTCGACCATCATCACGCTTGCTCGGTAGCCGTGCGTGACGAGATGCGCCAAACCGTCCGCGAAAATCGTCGTCAGATCCTGGATACACTCCGCGTACAGTCCCGGGACGACGAAGACGCGCAACGACGCATCGCCGGGACCGAGGTTCACCGGACGGCCGGTCGCCGCCGGCTCTCCACCGACGCGTACCAACGTGTTCTCGCACGGCCGATCCTCGGGCAGGCTCCGGCCGTGATCGTCGCGCACCGCGCACAGAATTTCCCGGAAACGAGCTCGCCCATCCACGATGCCCGTCAGCGCCGTCGGAACCAGAACCTGCGCAGGTCCGTCATGAACGTATGGCAGCAGTGAGCTGCGGAAGCAGCCGGTGAGGAGGACCATGATGCCTACGATCACGTGCATCTGGATCTGGGTCCGCCGTCGTCGTTTCATGGCGATGTCGCTCGCTATTCTGCCTCATCTCATGCTCGCCGCGGCCGGATGCAGTTTCGTCCATGTATATTCCGCGGCGAACCACCCGTGGCGCGAGGCCGGTGCCCCACCTGCGACCCGAGCAACGCTGACGCTCGCAGACGCGGAGCCCGACCGCGACATCTTCGTCGGTATCGCGATGTCCGGCGGCGGATCCCGAGCCGCCAACTTCTCCGCGGCCACGCTGCTGGAGCTCGAGACTCTCGGTTTTCTGAAGCACGCGACGGCCATTTCGGCCGTCTCGGGAAGCTCGTTGACGGCCGCCTACTATGGTCTCTACGGCAGGGACGATCAGTACTGGAATTCCACGACGGTACGCGAGCGTTTCGCCCTCGACTTCCAGACGCGCTGGATCGTGCGGTGGTTCAATCCGTGGAACATCATTCGCTACTGGTTCACCGACTTCGATCGGAGCGACATCATGAAGGGCGTCTTCGACACGCACCTCTTCGGGGGACGTCGACCGCCGACGTTCAGCGACATGGGGGCGGGACGACCGAAGATCTTGATCAACGCCATAAGCCTGCCGCAAAGCGGACCGTTCGTCTTCACCGATGAAGCGTTCGTGCAGCTTGGCTCGCGCCTCGATCGGTACCCGCTCTCGCATGCGGTCATGGCGTCGGGAGCATTTCCCGGCGCCTTTCACAACGTCACCCTCAAAGATTTCCGACGGCCAGGATTTTTCGAGCATCTATTCGATGGAGGTCCCGGCGACAATCTCGGCGTCCATATTCTGCTGAGGATGATCGACGCCACAAAGCCCCGGAAAGGATGTTTCATCTTCATCGTCGACGCCTTCCCCTACAAAACCGGGGCGGGTGAGAAACAGTCGGATACACGCAGCGTTCTCGACTTCATCGTCGATCACAATGCTCTCGATTCCGCCGACGTCTTTCTCACGCTGCGGCGCTACGACACGCTCCAGCGGCGGCTCAACTACTGCGGCAAGGCCGTTGGGGAAATTCCGCAATGGACGTTCACGACCGATGGCGGCATCAGGTGTGAGGTGTGGCATCTGACGTTCCAGAGCCTGGAAGAGCGCAGCGAAACCGGGACGACGTCGGCGCAGCAGGCACGCGACAATCTCCGCCGCGAGGTCACGAACTGGAAGCAGGTGAACCTGATTCCAACCCGGTACAGGCTCAAAGGGCCTGAAGGTATGAAGGACGCACGCGAAGTCCAGGGACTCGTCTTCGGCGTCGCGCAGCACCTTCTGCGCGACGACGACGACGCGTTGCCGAACGCGTGCGCCTGGTTCAACGTTCGGAAGCTGTCTGCGTGCGAACACGTACAGCTGCCGCCGCCGGCGCCGGCCATGACACCGCATAGGTCCAGCCCGTTCCCGTGCCGGGGCAGAGCGTCGGACCGCGCTCGGGCCGCGCGCATCGGCGCCGGCGTCGCGGCGCGCGCCGATCCTGACCCTCGCGCATCGACGGCCCGACGCCGTTTGGAGGTGGTCATTGACCGGTGAATTGACCACCCATTAGGGGCCATCGCGCAGTACCATACGCGCCTCATGGACCCCCTCGGGGAGATGATCGGGGAGAGTCCGAAGATGGCCGGCCTCCGGGAGACCGCGCGCGCCATTTTGCGACGCCACGATGCGGCGCGCCGCTTGCCTCCGATCCTGATCGAGGGCGAAACCGGCACCGGCAAGGGACTTCTGGCGCGGCTGATGCACCGTGCTGGGCCTCGTGCGAGTGCCTCGTTCGTCGAGCTCAACTGCGCAGCCATCCCCGAGACGCTGCTCGAGGCCGAGTTGTTCGGCTATGAACGCGGCGCCTTCACCGATGCGCGACAGTCGAAGCCGGGACTCTTCCACGTGGCCCATGGCGGCACGTTGTTCCTCGACGAGATCGGACTGTTGCCGCGCAGCCTGCAGGCCAAGCTGCTCACCGTCCTCGAGCAAGGAACCGTTCGCCGTCTCGGCGCGACGCGTAGCGAGCCGGCCAACGTGTCGATCGTCGCCGCGACCAATCGGCCGTTGCTGTCCGCCGTCCGCAAAGGGTCGTTCCGCGAAGACCTCTATCACCGGCTGGCCGTGCTCATCCTCGAGCTGCCGCCTCTGAGACAGCGCCGTGACGATTTGGAGCTGCTGGCCGAGCGCCTGCTCGTCCGCATCAGCGCCGAATACAACCTGCCCACTCGGCGCCTCGCTGATGACGCGCGCGTCGCGCTGCGCGCCTACGATTGGCCGGGCAACGTGCGCGAGCTTCGCAACGTCCTCGAACGTGCGGTGCTGCTGTCCGATACCGACGCTCTGACGGCCGACGCCCTCGACCTGCGCCGGCGGCCCGCCGACGAGCCGCATCGTACGGAGGCGCCAGCCGCCTCGGACGAGACCAGTGGAGAGCCACCCAATCGCGACGAGTACAATCGACAGCGCCTCGAGGCCGCGCTCCAGCGAACCAGCGGGAACATCACGCAGACGGCGGCGCAGCTCGGCATCACGCGCAACACGGTGCGTGCGTGGATGCGACTGCATGGCCTGCGTCCGGCCGGCTCGGTGCACGGCGAGCCGAGCGACGTCGCCGCGGAGCCGCCGACGAGAACGTCCGCGCCAGACGACGCCGAGCCGCCCGTGGTGACCCGCGTCCGCTGGGAGCGGCGGCGGCTGACGTTCCTCCGAGTGCGGCTCGTCGCCGGCGCGGACGCGTCCCCTGCCACCACGGCGCGTGTCCTGAGCGCGGTCATCGAGAAGGCGCAGACATTCGGCGGCTACGTCAGCGAGATCAGTCAGCACAGTTCCGTCGCCATCTTCGGCCACGAGCCGGCCGAGGACTCGCCGCGGCGGGCGGCAACGGCGGCGCTCGCCATCACCAGACTACTCACGCGCGAGCCGTCCCAGCCGGAGGTGTCGGCGACGCTCGCCATTCACGTGGATCGCGTGGCGCTGGCGCGCATCGACGCCAGGCCGGTCATCGAGGAGGCGGCCGCGCGTCGGGCCACCGCGGCGCTCGACGAGATCGAACCGCTCGGCGCTGGCGAGATCGGCGTCAGCGCATCCGCGGTCGGCTTCCTGCTCCATCACTTCGATGTCAAGCAGCCGCCGGATACACGCGCGGGCAGTCACCGGCTGATGGGACGCTGGGTAACCCCGGGCGGCGCGCATCCCGTCGGTTTCATCGGACGGCGGCCGGAGATCGACTTGCTCCACGGCCTGCTTGACCGCGCCATGCTCGGTCGCGGACAGATCGTGACGCTCATCGGAGAGCCGGGGATCGGGAAGTCGCGGCTCCTGCACGAATTCCAGCAGTGCGTCCGCGACAGCGTCACGATCCGCGTGGGGCACTGCGCTTCGTACGCGACCCACGTGCCATATTTCCCGATCGTCGAGATCTTGCAGCGGGTGTGCGATATCGAGGAGACCGACACCGTCGACCTCGTTGACGCCAAGCTCCGCGCGGCGCTGCGACCGCTGGGCGACGCGGCGGTCGGCGCGACGCCGTATCTCCAGTACCTCCTGTTCCCCCGCAAGAGCGCCGAGCTGAGCCACCGCTCACCCGACGCGATCAAGGTGGCGACGTTCGACGCGATTCGGCGGATTGTCCTGGCGCAGCAGGAGCGGCGTCCGCTGCTCCTCGCGATCGAGGACTTGCATTGGATCGACGCGACGTCGGCCGAGCTCCTGGCCTCGCTGGCCGAGCTGACGGTGGCCGGGCGCGTGTTGCTCGTGACAACGTCACGTCCTGTGTATCAGGCGCCCTGGCGCACCCATTCGAATGCGACACAGATCGCGATCGGTCCGCTGTCGGTCACGGAGAGCCGAGAGCTGGTCGAATCGGTTCTCGTCGCGCGACCGATGACCGAGGCGGTGGTGGCGCGCATCTTGGACCGTGGCGAGGGCAATCCGTTCTTTTTGGAAGAGCTGGCGCGCGCGGTGCGCGAGCAGGCCGACGACGCGGAACGGTTGGCGGTGCCCGGCACGGTGCACGACGTCATCGCTGCGCGCGTCGACGGCCTGGCCACCGCGGACAAGCACGTGCTCGACGTGGCCGCGGTGATCGGCCGCGAGGTATCGGGCTCGTTGCTACAGGAGGCGTGTGAGCGTCCCTCCGACGAAGTTCGCGCCGCGGTGCGGCGACTACAGGCCGGCGAGTTCCTGTACGCCACGCGGCTCGGCGTCGATCCCGAATACACGTTCAAGCACGCGCTGACGCACGAAGTGGCGTACGACAGCGTGTCGCCCGAGGCACGGTCCCGCTTGCACGCGCGCGTGGTGACGGCCATGGAGAAGCTCGCGCCCGAGGCCCGCGAGCGGCACCCCGAAACGCTCGCCCGCCACTGCACCGAGGCCGGGAGGCACGCCGAGGCCATCGAGCACTGGTTCCGCGCCGGGCAGCACGCCATACAGCGCTCCGCGCACGGCGACGCGCTTGTGCACTTGGGCCACGCGCTCGCGCTGCTCGCCGCCCAGCCCGAGACGCAAACGCGCGACGGGCAGGAGATCGTGATGCAACTCGCCCTGGCCACGTCGCTCACGGCGGCGCGCGGCTACGGCGCGCCCGACGTGGAGCGAACGCTTGCGCGCATCCGCTTTCTGGCCGAGCGGTTGACCGACGTCGTTCAGCGGTTCGACGTGCAGTGGACGGTGTGGCGATTCCAGTTTGCGCGCGCCAATTTCCGCGCGGCCGAGGAACTCATCGACGCGATACTCTCGATCGCGGGCGGCCACGACGATCGGCTGATGCGCGTCGGCGCGCACGTCGCGGCAGGCGTCCATCGCTTCTATCTCGGCGAGTTCGTCCGCGCGCGCGAGCACCTGACGGGGGCCATCGCGCTCTACGACCACGCGCAGAGCACGGCGCAGACGCTCCGATACGGCCAGGACCTCGGGGTGGCGGCCTGGGGTTTTCTCGGCTGGGCCGACGCCATCGCGGGCGATCTGGACGGCGCCGCCCGCCGAGCCGAGACGACGGTGGAGCTCGCACGCGACGTCCGTCATCCCTTCACGCTCGCGCTGGCGCTGTTCCTCGCTTGCGAAATCTACGAGCTTCGCGAGGACGCCGCGACGGTGCGGTCGCTGGGCGAGGAATTGGTCGCGATCTCGCGCGAGCACGCATTCGCCTTCTTCGTCGCCATCGGCCTGTCTCACGTCGGGTGGGCCATTGCCCACGCCGGCGATATCGGGGCCGGGGTTCCAATGATGCGCGAGGGCGCCGATCTATTCCGCGCCGTCGGGCAGCGGGTCGGCCTGGCGCATCGCGCACGGCTCGCCGGCGGGCTGCTGGCGAGCGGCGACATCGACGCCGCGCTGGACGTGGTCGCCGACGCGCTGGAGCAGCGGCGGGAGACCGACGAGCATGCGTTCGTCGCCACTCTGCTGTCGCTGCGCGGTGCGGCCCTGGCCCGGCGGGATGAGATGGACGCCGCTCGAGATTCGCTGCGGGAGGCGATTGAGGTCGCGAACCGTCAGGGCGCCACGCTGTTCGCCCGGCACGCGGCGGCGGAGCTGCGCCGCTTGGAGGAGATGCGATGACCATTTCCAACTGGAACGGCTCGAATCGCTGCGCTCCGGCCGCCATCGCCGTCCCCTGCGACCCCATCGAGCTCGCCAAGATCGTGCGCGACACCGTCGCGTATCCGTCGCCGGTGCGCGCGGTCGGCGAGCTGCACTCTCTCAATGAGTCGATCGAGACGGACGGCACCGCGGTGTTCATGACGCATTTCAAAGACATCGGCGAGCCGCGCGCTGGTCGTATCACGGTCGGCGCCGGCGTGCGGATGATCGACCTGAACAACGAGCTCAAAAAGCACGGGCTTCAGCTTCCGGTCGTTCCGGAAATCGGCAATGCCACCGCCGGGTCCGTGGCGTGCTGCGGCACGAAGGACTCATCGCTCGGGCTACGCGGTCGGGGGCAGATCAGCTCGACCGTCGTCGGCGTCCGCATGGTGCTGGCAAACGGTGTGGACCGCGGGTACACGAGCGAGAACGACCTGCAAATCATCCGCTCGAGCTACGGGATGCTCGGAATCATCTACGCGGTGACCTTCGAGGTCGAGACACGCAAAAAGGTCTGGTACGAATACGACCTGCTGAAGCTCGATCGATGGTTGAGAACCGGTGATCCACTTCCGGCGCCGGACAGCGAGGATATCCTCAAGGGCGCCGCCGGTTTCCTCGGCTTCCTGCTTCCCTATCGGCGCGAGCTGATCGTCGAGCGCCGCCGGCTGGCGGAAGACCGGCCTCGCATGACGCTGCGCGGGCGACGGCCGACACTCGCTCACGAGCCACGATGGCTCGATCGTCTGAAGCTCGGGCTGCGCACCTTCGCGTGGCGATGGGGCGCGCGGCCGTTCAACAGCCTGTTGCGATGGCTGCCCAAGCGCCCGCGGCGCTTTGTGCTCAACGTTTGGATCTCGATCCTCGACCGCGGCTTCTTGAGGCTGTTTTTCATGAAGTACCTCGGGAAGTTCGAGAGCTATCGCGCCGACGCGATGATCGACTTCAAGCGGCCCGTTTCGAGCTATTTCGACTTCACGTTCTGGGCATTTCCGGTCAGCAGCTGGGGCCGCGTCGTCCCCGCCTACTTCGAGTTCTGCGAGCGGTTCCTACGCGAGACCCGATTTCGTCCCGCGCTGCCGACCGAGGTGTACTTCATTCGTCAGGACGACGCCGCCCTGCTGTCGTTCTCAGCCGGCGAGGACATCTTCACGCTCGACATGGTGAACTGGTCGGACGACGAGCCCGAGTGGTGGGCCGCGATGAACCGGGAGTTTTGCCAATTCGCGGCCCAGCACGGCGGCCGGCCGTTGCTCAACCAGACCAAGGGACTGACTCCCGCCGTGGCGGATCGGCTGCACCGGGACAGGCCGGCGCCCTGGCGCGCGCTCGCAAGCGCGCGTGCCGACTGGGATCCGGACAAGCGATTTCTCACTCCGTTCCTCAGGGATCTGCTGCCCTAAACCGTCCTGCAGGCTGGCGAAGGAGAACGCCGATGGCGCGAAGACTCCGGATCCCGTTCCTGCTCGATGCGCTGACCGTGAAGGACGACGCCGAGATGGCTCGGCTCGACAGTGAGCGAAGCTTGCAGCGTGGCCTCTCGGGCCGCGGCCCCCTGCTCCACCGATTGATCTGGCGGCGTATTCGGAGCACGTTCAGCATCGACGGCAAGGGACTGCTGCCGACGTTCGAGCCGCGCGAGAACGGCGCGCGGGCGCAGGCTCAGGCGGCGGCCGAGCGGTTGCTGACGAATCACGCCTGGGACCGCCTCGATCGTCAGTTGATCGACGCGCTGGCCGACTATGTGGCGGGGGCGGAGCCGGCCGAGCCGATCGGTGTCACCGTGCAGCGACTGATCGGCCGCATGTTTGGCCTGGACTATCCGGCGACGCGCGAATCGTACGAGGCCGCGCGGGTCGTGAACTCGGTGCTCGGCGCCTGCCCGCTCGATCTCGCGCGATCGCTGTGGTGGAAGCTCACCGGAAAGCTGGCATCGAGCCGCGAGCTGCTCTGGAAGCTGGGCGCGAACCATCCGGTGATCATTCACTCGACCGTCATCGCGGTGCACAGCCTCGTGGCCACGCTCGAGCGCATGCGCACGGCCATGCGCGCCGAGGACGCGTGGCGAGCGACGCCGGCGCAGGCGGTGACCCAAGCGCTCGTGGCCCCACGCCGCTTGATGCGCGAGTGCAGCCGCCCGACCAACGTGGGAGACAAAGACCTGCGTCCGGGAACGCTCGTCTTCTTCCCGCTCGAGAAGATTCATCGGGAGACCGAGAGCAACGACCTCGCGCTGGTGGCCGGACAGTGGAATCAGTGCCCCGCCCACACGATCGTCCCACGCCTGCTCGAAGAGGTCTGGCGCACCGCCCTGGCCGCCGTCGCCGCCCAGCGCGTCGAGCCGCGGCACCGGCTGGCCGTCCGGCTGCTCTTCGATCCACTCGTGCGACTCTTTGCGGCGCTCAACCGTCGGTGGGTGTGGTATCGGCTTCCGTGGCCGCTCGGCTTCGCCAATCTCGCCGTGCTGCGCGGTGTGCTGCGGGCCCGCAACCTCTTCGACACGTCGCTACTGCCGTCCAACGGTTACGCACCGCTACCCGCCGCGAGGCCGAATCTCCGATGGCGAACGGCAGACGGCTCGTTCAACGACCTGCGCGATCCGAACATGGGGCGCGCGCTCACGCGGTTCGGCCGCAACGTCCCGCTGGCCCGCACGGCGAAGCCGGCCGACGCCGATCTGCGGGACCCGAACCCAGCCCTGGTCAGCTACAGGCTGCTCAAGCGGAATCCGGCCAACTTCGTCACGACGGAGGCAGCGAACGTGCTCGCGGCCGCGTGGACTCAGTTTCAGGTCCACGACTGGTTCTTTCACGGCACGCCGGATTACGGCAACCCGATTCCCATCGAAGTCCCCGACCCCGCTTGGCGTGGTCCGCAGCCAATGATGGTCGGCCGTACCCGACCAGACGACACCCGCGCCGACGATCCGCCGGTGGGGCCGCCGACGTACCGGAACCACGTCACCCATTGGTGGGACGCGTCCCAGCTCTACGGCAGCGACCCCGAGACGCAGGCGCGCGTGCGTAGTGGACGTGATGGCAAGCTCGCCCTGAACGAACGGGACCGGCTGCCGACCGATCCGGGGACGGGCGTCGAGATCAGCGGCTTCACCGAGAATTGGTGGCTGGGGCTGAGTGTGCTCCATCGCCTGTTCACGCTCGAGCACAACGCGATCTGCGACCGGCTGCGGCGCGAGTATCCCGACTGGGGCGACGAGCCGCTCTTTCAGACGGCCCGGCTCATCAACGCGGCGCTGATCGCCAAGATTCACGAGATCGAGTGGACGCCCACGATGCTGGCCCATCGGACGGTGCAGAAAGGGCTGTACTCGAGTTGGTGGGGTCTGTTCGGCAAGCGGATCGCGACGCATATCGGACGATTCCACGCTGTGGACCTGCTCGGAGGCGTTCCCGGCTCGGCGACGAACCACCACGCGGCGCCATTCGCGATGACCGAGGAGTTCGTGTCGGTCTATCGGATGCACGCGTTCATGATGCCGGAGCAGTTCGAGGTCCACACCGTTGATGGCCAGCGAGCGGTCAGGCGGTTCGACCTCGCCGAAACGTTCGGCGCGAACTCGCGCGCGATCAGCGACGACTACGGGCTCGACGACCTCCTCTACTCGTTCGGCCGCGCGCTGCCCGGCGCGCTGACCCTCGGCAACTACGCGACGGCCCTGCAGCAGTTCGTCGTTCCCGGCGCTCCTGCCATCAACGGCCAGCCCATGATGATCGATCTCGCTGCCGTCGACATCCTACGCGATCGCGAGCGTGGCGTGCCGCGCTACAACGACTTCCGCGAGCTGCTCCGCATGCCGCGGGTCCGCACATTCGAAGAGCTCAACGCCGAGTGGGCCGACAGGCTTCGCGAGGTCTACGGCGACGTCGACCGCATCGATCTGATGGTCGGCCTCTTCGCGGAGCCGAGGCCGCCCGGCTTCGGCTTCAGCGAGACCACGTTCCGCATCTTCCTGCTGATGAACCCCCGGCGGCTCAAGAGCGACCGGTTCTACACGGTCGACTATCGCCGCGAGACCTACACGAAGGTCGGGCTCGACTGGATCGACGAGAACACCATGCGAAGCGTGCTGCTGCGGCACTTTCGCCAGCTCGAGCCCGTCGTGCCGACGGACCCAAGGGACATCTTCAGGCCCTGGAGGCGGTGATGTCTCCCGTGAACAGTCCGGACGCGGCGCCGCAGACGAGCCCGGAGCAGAAACCGGGCCGGATCGCGCTCGCCTTCAGAGTGCTCGGAACGCTCAAGTACGGCATCGCGCTGACCGCGCTCATCGTGTATCTCCCCTTCACAACGTATCGCGGGATGCCGATGCACGGGATGCTCGGCAACCTGTTCTCTGAACTGACGCCGCTCAGCGCGTTGGTGGCGGCGCTGTTCGTGTTCCTCGTGGCGTGGACGCTGATGATCGTCACCGGGCTCATCGTCAACGGCGTCGAGGTGCGCTTTCCGCGCAGCAGTCGAGGGCGCGGGTACCGGACGTACGCGCAGATCCAGGCCGAGCCTCAACGGATTCTTCCCAAGTGGGCGGACGAGTTCTTCAGCGTTCCGGTGACGTTCGGGCAGTTCCTGCTGTATACGGCGGCGCTGGCCGTCGTTCCCTGCATCGTGATCGTCCACAACGCGCTGCCGGCCGATCGGCTGCTGGCGGCCGTTGCTACCGTAGCGGCGTTCGTCGTGGCGTATTTCCTGATTCTGCTGGCCGCGGCCCCCGCGGCGGTCCTCGACCTCAACAACTGTGATCCCATGTGCAACGCCGCCAACTGCGACCCGCCGCTGCGCGGTCGGTGGCCGGGTGCAAAGTGGCTATGGGAATGGCTGCACGGAACGCCATTCCAGTTGTTGTCCGAGTGGGCGCGGTCGGGATCCTCGTTCCTCGCAAGGCGCCTGCACATGAAATACATCCTCGACGACGTCGGGAACATCTATCCGGCGCACCTGCTGGCAACGATGGCAGTCGTGGGCTTCGTTGTGCTGTGGGCGGTCACCGCCTGGTGGTTCCACCCCGCGAACCATACGGCCGCGTCTGTCGTGTACCTCTACATCGGCCTGCTGATGTTCGTGTGGATCTTCGGTGCGCTGAGCTTTCATCTCGGCCGGGCGCACGTCTCACCGCTCGCCATCATCGTCGCATTCGTGCTGCTGGGTTACGTGACGAAGGTCGATCACCGATTCTGGCCGGCGCAGCCTCCCACGACCGCCGAGATCAGCATCGACCCGATACAGGTCGCGGTCCCGGCGGACACGAACCTGGTCATCGTCGCCACGGCCGGCGGCGGCGTCTGGGCGGCGGGCTGGACAGCGCGCGCGCTGGAGCAGCTGATCGCCAACCGGGCCGAGTTGCGGCAGGAAATTCGCGTGATCAGCGGCGTGTCGGGCGGAGCCGTCGGCGCGGCATTCGTCATCGACGGCATCCTGCGGGCCGCGCCGGGGACATCTCCGGCGTCAGTCCTGCACGACGCACGCGTGCGATCGACGGCGTCCAGCCTGGAGCCCGTGGCGTATGGGTTCGCCTTCCTCGATTTCCCGCGGCTGCTGTCGGGCGGGATCTATGATCCGCAACAGGACCGCGGACAACTCCTCGAGAACGAGTGGGCCCGCATCGCCACCGCGCCTGTGGCCGGAGAGAAGGTCGGCCGCCGGCCCGATGCGGGTCCCGGTAAGCGCCGGCTGCGCAGCCTGAACGCGAGCATTCGCGACGGCGTCGTTCCGGCGCCGATCTTCGGCACGACGGTGATGGAGGCGGGGCAGCGGCTGATGATCACGCCGATCACGTTTCCGTCGACGGGTCCACGGGCGCGCACACTGCAGGAGTTCGTCCTCAATACGGCGAGCGCAACCCCCGAGCCAGACATCGATCTATGGACGGCGGCGCGACTGTCGGCGACGTTCACGTATATCAGCCCGCCGGTCCGTTCCTGGCTCGACGCGGTGCCGGCCCAGCGGGAGCATCTCATCGACGGCGGGTACTACGACAACTTCGGCGTCACGTCGGCGCTGGACTGGCTGACACCGGTGCTCGAGGCACGCGCCGCCGGGGATCCGCGCTTACGGTTCAAGCGCGTCCTGCTCATCGAACTGTCAGCGTTCGCGGCCCCGGCCGAGAGCCTCAAACCGGCGTCCGGCGTTTCCGCGGCACTTACCGGACCTTCGCTCACCGCGCTGCTGGCGCTGCGCAAAGGCGTCGCCACATCGCGAAACCAGATCGACGTCGCGCGGTTTAAGGATCGGTGGAACGCTCTGCTCCACAACCTGGTGCGCATCGAGTCGGTCCGGTTCGAGCCGCAGGCGTCGCGCGATCCCGGACCGTTATCGTGGCATCTGTCGTCGACCGAGATCGACCGCCTGAATCTCGCGTGGGGAACGAGCATCGATCCGCAGACGTGGCCCGAAAATTTACGGAACGAATGGCGCGCCGCGGACTTGTTTTTGCGGGGCGAGGGCTCGTAAGGCGGCGCTAGGGCCAGTCGCGCAGCGCGCGCAGGTCGTCCATGCGCGCCTGCTCCTTGAGCTTGACGCGAACTTCCTCGTGCGGGCCGCAGACGTCGCGGAAGTCGCAGATCCCGCACGCCCGTGCGCGCGGCGCCGGCGGCAGAAAGCCGGCGGCAATGGCGCGGTCGATCAGCGCCAGCACCTCGGGGCCGCGGCTGCGTGTCTCGCCGGATAGCGTCACCACGCGCTCGCCGAACCCACCGGCGCGCGTGCAGTAGTACAGGCGCGACTCGACCACGCGCGCGCCGAGCAGCTGCTCGACGGCCAGGCCGTAGATGACCGGCTGCAGCATCTCGCCGCCGCCCACGACCAGATTGCGCTTGGTGTAGTCGCGGCCGGTCTTGTAATCGGTCACGCGGAGCTCGGCCCCGCCGCGCCGCCGCTCGATGAGGTCGACGATTCCGCGCAGCCGCCAGCCCTCGGCCAGCGTGACTTCCGCCTCCACGCTGCGCGGATCGTTGGCAGCGTCGCGCTTGAGACCGAATGCGAGCTCGAAGGCGACCGGCTCCCACTCGGCGTGCGTCTTGGCCGACTGCTCGAGCCACATGCGCAGGTCGGCGCGCATCGACTCGACCTCGTCCTGCCACACGCGCTGGATCGCCGGCGCCAGCTCTTCGCGGTACCGCTCGGCGACGTGATCGAGCGTGCGATCGAGCGTCGTCCGCGCGGCGTCGAGCGTCGCCGCGGTGAGCGGCAAGCGCGCGTCATCCGAGAGCGCACGCATCACGTCGGCCTGCACGCGGTGGAACAGATGGCCGCGCGTGGCCGGATCGAGCTCGACCACGGATGTCACCTCGGGCCGCGGCTCGAGCCGACAAATCGCCGACAGGAAGAACTGGTAGGGGCACGCCGCGAACTTCTGCAGCGCGGAGGCCGAGTAGGCGCGCGCGCCGAGCCGCGCGGCAGCCAGCGTTTCGCGTGTGCCGTCGGCGAGGCGCACGAGACCGTCCGCCGGCGTGAACCGCCCATGCCAGCGTGCCCAACGCGTGCGCAGCGAGCGCGCGAGCGCGTCGTTCAGCTCGAGCAGGTAGCGCGCGCGGCCTCTGGCTTCGCCACTGGCGAGCAGCGCCCGCAGTGTCGCCAGGTCGTGCTCCACCTCGTCGATCGCGCGCGACGGATCGTCCGGGGCGGGCCACGCGAGCCGTGCGCCCGCCGCGGCGGCGGCCTCGCGCTCCATCTGTTGCGGCTCGGGCACGCGGCCGGTGAGCGCCCGCTGGACTTCGAGCGCGTAGAACGACGGCACACGCGGTCGCGCCTCCGTCTGCTCGATGCGCGAATACGACAGGTGCAGCCGCCGGCGCGCGGTCCCGACGGCCAGCCGCAGCAGCACGCGCTCGCGCCGGCCGCGCTCGTCCTGCGTCGCCAGATTCGAGGAGAGCTCGCGCCGCAACGCATCGAGCAGAATCGGGTCCTCGCGCGGCTTGCCCGGAAAGATCCGCTCGGCCAGTCCGGGCACGAAGACGATCTCGAACGAGCGCCCCCGCGCCTGGTCGATCGTGCCGACGAAGACACGGCCATAGCGATCGGCCGGCGGCCGCTCGGCGAGGGTCGTGAGCTCGTCGGCCAACACGTCGCGCACCTCGCCCAGCGCCACGGGACCGATCACGTCGAGCGGTCGCATCGCGGCCAGCACGGTGAGCACGCGCTCCGGCCGTCGCAGCACCATCGGCGCCAGCGTCTCGAGGGCCGCGATCCATTCGCCCCACGTGCCGTGGGTGCCAAGCGCCGTGAGGCGCTCGATCACCGGCACGGCGAAGCGCCGAAGGTGCTCGAGGTTGCCGAGGTCGCGCTCGATGGCGGTCGCGCGCGGCGAGTCGGGCTCGTCTTCGCGGATCTGCGCGAGCCGCGTGTTGTATTCCGCTTCGAGGCCCTTGAGCCGGCGGCTCCAGCGGTCCTTGCCGCCGATCACCGCGGACTCGACGAGCAGCTGTTCCCAGCGCCACGGCGCGCGGAGCGTGCCGGCGACGACGGGATTGTCGTCGGCGTCGGCGGCCGGGCTTTCCGGCGCGGCGGTGTCGCTGCGGTTGTCGGCCGCGGTTTCTGCCGCCGGCCCCAGCGTCTCGTCCTCGGGCGGGGTCCACACCGCGCGATCGGTCGGCGGCGCGCCCGCCGCGTCGAGCGGCGGCACCTGTCCGAGCGACAGATACTCCGAGAACCGCCGCGCCGAGAGATTCTCCAGCGCGCAGTCGAGCAGGGCGAGGAACGCCCGGCCGGATGGATCGGGCCGCGACGTTCCCCGCGCAAACCACGCCGGAATGCCGGCCCGCCGCAGCGCGGTCTCGAGCAGCGAGCCGTAGATGTCCGGCGCGCGCAGCAGCACCGCCATCTCGTCGAACGGCGTCCCGGCGCGCGCCTCGTCGAGAATCCGCCGCGCGATCTCGACCGTCTCACGCCCCTCGCCCGGCGCCGAGAAGAAGAGGACGTCGCCGCGCACCTCACCCGGCCGCACGCGCCCCGCGAAGAGCAGGCCGCGAGCCCGGGCCAGATCGCCGACGTCGTCGCGCGCGTCGCGCTGCTGCTCGCGCGCTCCGAGACCGTGCAGCGCTTCCAGCGTCGCATCATCTCCGGCGGCGACCGTCACGAGCACCGACGGCGAGTCCCTGGTGAGGGCCTCGATGAAATCGCGCTCGACCGGTCCATTGATCGGCACGTCGAGCAACACCATGGGCATGCGTCGCAGCGGTTCGAGCACGTCGCCCTGAAGAGCGCGCGTCCCCATCGCCAGCAGCGCCGCGCGATCCGCCACCTTGCCGTCTTCGAGCTGCGCCTCGAAGCGCTGCGCCAGCGTCGCCACGTCGCGTGTCGGGCCATCCAGCTTCGCGAGTGCGCCCGCCGACACGCCGCCCAGCCGCAGCTCACCCAACGTCGCCGCGAGGGCGCGGGCGAAGCCCGGGAACCGCGCGACCGGGGCGAAGTATGCGAGCGCCCTCTCACGCAGCGCCTCGAAGCTCACGCGCGCCGCGACCGCCTCGGCGCCGAGCGCCGTTGCCGGCGCGAGGCCGAGCCGCGCCATCTCGGCCGCCGCCAGGCGCACGGCGAGCTGCGTGAGGCTGGCGCGGTGCAGACCGAACGTCGCGCCGCGCGCGGCCGTCACGCGGCGCGCGAGGTCGTCGGCCGCGTCGCGCGACGCTCCGACGATCAGGGTTTCAGTCGCCGCGGGAAGGCGTTCGAGGAACGCGCCGGCAGCGCTGAGCCGCTCGATCGCCGAGGCCGACTGAAAGCTCTTCAGCTCGGCAGCTTCCGCGCGGCCGTGACGATTTCGTCCAGCGACGGGAACTTGCCGACGCCGGCCACGCCCTCCTTCGCGCACTCGACGTTCGCCCAGCGCACGATGCCGTCACGATCGATCAGGAACTGCGCCTTGAGCTGCGGCCACTGCCGCTCGAGCTCGGCCTTGTCCGTCGGCGTCTCCACGTAGCCGTCGGCCTTCGAGACTCTTTCGGCCACCTGCCCGATGGGCAGCGGCTCCGGCAGGTCGCCCTCGGGATTGATCCGAATGGTTTCCATCGTCTTCATGAATTCCGGCGTCGGCGCGGGCTTCGGCACGCCGTACGCCCGGTGCGTGGTGAGCTCCGGATCGGAGGCCAGGCGCAGCCGGGTCGGACGATACTTGAAGTACAGCCGTGCGTTCTCGGGTGTCGTGGCGATGACGCCGAGCGTCTCCACGCCGAGCTCTTTGAGCCGGCTCTCCATCGGCGTCATGTGCGCGAGCGCGCGACGGCAGAACGGGCACCAGAGTCCGATCAGCAGCGACAGGAACAACGGGCTGCGGCCGCGGTAGTCGGCCAGCGACACGGTCGCGGGCCGATCGATGGCCGCAAGGGTGAACTCGGGCGCCGGCTCTCCCGGCGCCACGGGTGGACGGGTTTCAGTGGTCGTCATCTCGACTCCTTGATCGCCGTTCAGCGAAACGAGTGGTTCAGCATAAAAAGGGCAGGACCATCAGCGCGTCCGGCTCCACGCCGGCTCGCGCGCAAACTTCCTGCGCCTTCGTCAAGTACAGCTCGGCCTTGGCCTGGTCTCCCGTATCGAGATACAGCGTGGCCAGGCCGTCGTAGCACGGAAACAGCAACTGCGGCTCTCCCACGGCCTCGGCGAGGCCCAGCGCCTCCTCGTACATTCCGAACGCCTGTCGATGCTCGCCATGACACTGGTGGATCTGGCCCAGCACGATCAGCGGCACCGCGAGGTGATCCAGCAGGCCCAGTCTACGGTCGAGGTCGATGGCCGCTTGAGCCGCCTCGATGCCCTCGGCCTCGCACCGATCGGTAAGCGCACAGTAGGCGACCGCGAGATTCGCGTAGAGCCGTGACTGGAACCCGAGATCGCCGACCTTCTTGGCGGTCTCGAGGCCGCGCAAGCAGGTCTCGATGCTGCGCCGGGGCTCGAGCGAGCTGTAGAGCACGCCGAGGTTGGTGTAGCCGCGGCAGGCGGCGGCCAGCATGTCGTGCGTCTCGGCCATCGCGATGCTGCGCTCGATCTGCTCCACGGCTTCGCGCACGCGACCCGTTCGCGCGAGCGCGACGCCGAGCGTGTTGGACGCCTGGGCGCGCACCGCGGCCACCTCGCGGGCGGCCTCGGGGGCGACGCTCGCGTGGCCGTCGCGCGCCGCCTCGGCCAGCGCGCGCTCGGCCCACGCGATGGCGGCGGCGTTGTCTCCGGCGCGGAACGCGAGCCGCCCCATCTCCTGGAACAGGTGGGCGCGCTCAACCGGATCGCCCTCGTCACCGAGGAGCTCGAGCCCTGCGGTGAAACACGTGGCCGCGCGGTCGCGGTCGCCGGCGTCCCAGTGCAGGCCGCCGATCTTGCGCGACAGGCGCGCGGCCAGTGCGCGATCGCCGGCGAGCTCCGCATTCTTCAGCACCAATTCGTAGTGCGTGAGGGCGTCGGTGCGGCGGCCCGTCAACGCCAGCAGGTCGGCCAGACGCTCGCGCGCGCCACGCGCGTCGGCCTCCCCGCCCGCGGGGCACGCGGCCAGCATGTCGAGCGCCCTTTCGTAATGCCGGATCGCGTCCTCGTTGGCGTATACCGCGCGCGCCCGGTCGCCCGCCTCAACCGTGTAACGCGCGCCGCGCAGCTTGTCGGGGCTGAGGCCGAAGTGATGCGCCAGCGCTTCGAGATCGTGCAGGCGCTCGGGGCGCGGCCCGACCGCACGCTCGAGCGCGCGGCCAATGCGCTCGTGCATCTCGGTGCGCCGCGAGAGCAACAGATTCTGATAGACGACCTCGCGTACGAGCCCGTGCGTAAACCGGTAGCGTCCCTCCGACGACCGGCCGGCGGCCTGGATCAGATCGGCTTCCGCCAGCCGGTCGAGCGCGGCCGGCATGGCCCGCGGCGAGCTCGTGACGGCCTGCAGCAGCGAGGCGTCGAAGTCCGTGCCGAGCACCGCGGCTTCCTGCAGCATGCGCCGCGCGTCGCCGGGTAGCCGATCGACGCGCGAGAGCAGTAGCCCCTGCAGCGAGGGGGGGACCTCCGCGCCCTCGCACGCCGCGGTGCACTTCCACCTGCCGTTGTCACGCGCGAGCACGCCGCGGCCGACGAGGTTGCGAACGATCTCCTCCACGAACAGCGGGTTGCCGCCCGCCCGCGCGGCGACGAAGTCGCCCACGTGGGCGACAACGTCCGGTGAGTGGCTGAAGAGGCCGGCGATGAGCGCGTGCACTTCGCCGCCCGAGAGCGGGGGGACCCGCACCACCGACTGCGCGGCACGGGCGAACAGCGGCGGCCTGGCTTCCGGACGCAGCGAGAGCAGCAGCATCAGCGGGCGATCCGCCAGCTGCTCGACGACGTCGCGCAGCAGCTCCACCGAGGCGCTGTCGGCCCACTGCAGGTCTTCGACCGCGATCAGCACCGGCGTGTTCTCGAGCCGCCGCTCGATCAGCGCACGCGCGGCGAGAACGATCTGGCGCCGCAGCTGCTCCGGCTCGATGTCCGGTACGCGGTCGCCTTCGTGGCCGAGCAGGTAGCTCAGCACCGGCGCGATCGCATCGGCCTCCGCTTCACGCGCACCGAGCGTGCGGAGTGTCGCGGTGAGCTTCTGCCGGGCCACCGCGAGCGAATCGCCGGACTCGATCCCGTACCCCTCACGGAACAGCGCGCCGAACACGCCGTAGGTCGGTTCCCCGAGCGCAGAGCACGCCGCGTGTCGGAGCGCGACCCCATCCAGCTGACCTTCGCGCGTGAGCCGGGCCATGAGCTCCGCGATGAGCCGCGACTTGCCGATGCCGGCCTCGCCCACGAGGCTCACCGCCTGCGCCTGGCCTCGCCGCACGCGCCGGAACGCCGCCACGAGCTGCTCGAGCTCATCGTCGCGTCCCACGTACGGGGACGTCAGCCCCATCGCGGCGAGACCGCGCGCGGAGCCGCGCTGCGTCTGCGCGCCGCAGAGGCGGTGAACCGTCACGGGCTCGGTCTTGCCGCGCAGCGTGAGCTCGCCCGCGGGCTCGGACGCGAAGCGATGTCGCACTAGCGCGTGGGTGGCGTCCGAGATCAGGATCGTTCCGGCCGGCGCGGCGGCGAGGAGTCGCGCCGTGGTGTTGACGGTGTCGCCCGTCACCGCGTACGCCGCGCCCGCGGCGCCGCCCAGCTGGCCCGCCACCACGGGGCCGGTGTGGAGGCCAATGTGCAACAACACCGGCTGTCCGAGGCGTGACGCCCACTCGCCGCTCAGCGCGTTGCAGCGATCGAGCATCTCCAGCGCGGCGTCACACGCGCGCTCCGGATCGTCCTCGTGCGCAACGGGCGCACCGAAGACGGCCAGCACGGCGTCGCCCACGAACTTCTCCACGAACCCGTCGTAGCGGGCGATGACCCCGCCAAGCGTCTCGAACAGCCGGCCCTGGAACGCGCGCACCTCCTCGGGATCGAGGCGCTCGGCCAGCGTGGTGAACCCGGAGAGGTCGGCGAAGAGAACGGTGACGAGGCGCCGGTCCGCATGCTGCTCGGTCGGCTCCGGCGGCGCCGGCTTCGCTGCCGGCTGCGGCGCCGTCGTCGCCTGCGACGCTCCGCAGTGAGGGCAAAACGCGAAGTCGGCGTCACACGGGCGGCCACAGGCGACGCACGGACGGGGCAGCCGCTGGCCGCAGCGCGGACAGAACGCGAAGTCCCGCGACGCCCCGTAGCCGCAGCCGGCGCAAGTGACGGTCACACCGCGATTCTACCGGGCTCGGGGCGAGGACGGCTCAGAACGTCAGCTTGTCGCCCGGGCTCAGCGGATGCACCTGCGTCGACGTCTGCCCGAGCGCTGTCTGATACTCCTGCGGCGTGCCCTTCAGCACCGGGAACGTGCCGTAGTGAATCGGAATGGCGTGCTTGGGCTTCAGCATCTCCTTGGTGGCATAGGCGGCATCGCGCGGGTCCATGACGAAGTGACCACCGATCGGGATCAGCACGACGTCGGGCTTGTAGTACTCGCCGATCAGCCGCATGTCGCCGAAGAGCCCGGTGTCGCCCATGTGATAGACCTTGACGCCGTTCTCGGTCTCGACGACGAAGCCGGCCGGCTCGCCGCCGGGGTACGTCTGCGACTTCTTCGTCGTCGGATCCGTCAGCGTGACCTCGGACGAATGCTCGGCCCGCACCTGCGTGATCTTAATCTGAGAACCGAGCGGCGTGACCGTGCCGCCCTTGCCGAAGCGAACGGCCTGCTCGGCATTGAGCCAGCCGAGGTCGATCAGCGTCTGCATGAGCCCCGCGGGCCCGAACACCTTGGCGTTGGTGCGCTTGGCCAGATCAACGGCGTCACACGAGCCATCGGTACGTCCGACGGTGCCGAGATGATCGGAATGGCCGTGCGTGATCAGGATGACGTCGACCTTGCCGAGCTTGTCGAGATTCTTCCAGTCCTGGGGCGTCTTCGGGTTGTTCGTCAAGAACGGATCGATCACGATCACCTTGCCGCTCGGCGTGGTGATCTTCGTCGTCGCCTGACCGAGCCAGTGGACTTCCGTCTTGCCCGCCTGCGCCCACGCCGGATCGATGGCCAGCGTCAGCGTGGCGGCCGCGCCCAGCTTGAGAAAATCGCGTCGCTCCATTTGGGTCCTCCATCGGCCTGAGATTCGACGACATCCGTAGTGTGCGCCGCCGATCAAGCGGGCCCGACCTATCGGCCGAACTGGGCGCTCCCGACGCGTGGGTACACTTGCACGGGACAAGGGGGCAACATGACGACCAGCGTTCAGGAGATCGCCGATCGCATCTATCGCATCAGCATTCCCGTGACGATGCCGGACGGGCCCGGCGGCTTCACATTCAATCAATACCTGGTGGCCGCGGAGCAGCCGCTGCTGTTTCACACCGGACCGCGACGAATGTTCGCGCTCGTGCGCGAGGCCGTCAGCCGCGTGCTATCGCCCGACCGCCTGCGCTACATCGGGCTCTCGCACTTCGAGGCCGACGAATGCGGCTCGCTCAACGAGTGGCTCGCGACGGCGCCGGCGGCCGAGCCGGTGTGCGGCCGCATCGCGGCCATGGTGTCGATCAACGACGTCGCGGACCGGCCCGCGCGGGCTCTGGCCGACGGCGAAGTGCTGACACTCGGCACGCACAGCGTTCAGTGGTTCGACACCCCGCACCTGCCGCACGCATGGGAGTGCGGCTTCCTCCTCGAGACCCACACGCGCGCGCTGCTCTGCGGCGACCTGTTCACGCAGGGCGGCGCCGAGCATCCGCCGCTGACGGAGTCCGACATTCTCGGCCCGAGCGAGGCGTTCCGAAAGCCGATGGACTACTTCGCCCATGCCAAGAATACGCGCGGCATGCTCGAGCGCCTGGCCGCGCAGAAGCCGACGACGCTCGCGTGCATGCACGGCAGCGCATGGCGCGGGGACGGCGCGGCGCTGCTGCGCGCGCTTGCGGATGCGGTGGATCGGGACGGCTGAGGGCTCAGACGAAGAAGTCGGACACAGCGAAGGAGACATCTGGGAACGCGAGCGACGACACCTGCTGATCCCGGCCGTAGAGCGTCATGCCCGCATAGCCCTCGGGCCGCGGTTCGCGATACACCTCGACGCCGCCTTCCGCCGCGAGGCAGATCCAAAACTCTGAAATGCCAGCGCGCGCGTAGAGGCGTCCTTTGACGAGGCGGTCGAAGCGGACCGTCGTGTCGGCAACCTCGACCGCGAGCAATACGTCTTCTGCGGTCGGGCGCTTGCGGCTGTAGGAGATCCCTGGCCGGAGTAGAAGCAGATCGGGCTGCGGTTCCGAGCGAGGCAGGATAACGACCGGGTTCTGAGGAGAGACGACCGCGCGGTCGCCGAGCCGCGTGATGAACAGCTTGGTTGCGTTGATTACGCAGCCGGCGTGCCGTATGCCGATCGGCGCCATCTGGACGATCTCGCCGTCGATCAGCTCGATCCGCTCGTCCTCGGCGAGAATGCCGGCGTCCGCCATCCGGTGATACTCGTCCACAGTAAAGAGCCTGCGCGCGACGTCGACGTCGAGTGCCATCGCCAACCTCCGACGCGAGTATAGAGCCACACACGGCCAGCGTCTGGCGCGCGCCCCGCACGGTCAACGCCGCGAATTCGACGGCGGCGCGCGGGGCCCGGTAGCTTGCGGGCTTTCACTTCGAGAGACGCTCGCCTACAATCCCGGCGCGGCTCAGCAGCAGCGGATCCGACGGCTTCTCACAGCGACCGGGCGCTCACAGACGGAGGTCGTCCATGCACAGACTGATGGCACTGCTCACGGCGCTCCTGTTCGTGCTGTTCCCCGTCATCGCGCAGGCGCTCCCGACGGCGAGCCCGGAGGAAGTCGGACTCTCCAAGGAGCGGCTCGGTCGCATCGCTCCTGCGCTCTCGCGCCAGATCGAGGCGAAGAGCTTCCCGGGCGCGGTTGCGATGGTCGTGCGCAAAGGAAAAATCGCGTACTTCGAGACGGTCGGACTGCTCGATCCGAAGACCGGCAGCCCCATGACGAAGGACGCCATCTTTCGGCTCTACTCGATGACGAAGCCGTTCACGTCGGTCGCGACGATGATGCTGGTCGAAGACGGCCGCATTCGCCTGACGGATCCCGTGGGCATGCACCTCCCGCAGCTCGCCAAGCTCGAGGTGCTCGTGCAGAGCACGGACGCCTCCGGCAAGCCGAGCTTCACGACGGTGCCCGCGCAGCGTCCGATGCAGGTCTACGACCTGCTCCGTCACACCTCGGGCCTCGTCTACGGCAGCTTCACGCCGAACGCGCGCATCAAGGAGCTCTACGCGAACGCCAACGTCAACTGGCAAGGCGTCACCCCGCAGGAGCAGCTCGACAGCTTCGCCAAGGTGCCGCTCGCGCACCAGCCCGGCGCCGCGTGGGAATACAGCATGTCGACGGACATCGCGGGCCGGGTTGTCGAGGCGGTGTCCGGCATGTCGCTCAGCCGGTTCCTGGACGAACGCATCTTCAAGCCCCTGCGCATGGTCGATACGACGTTTGTCGTGCCGAGTCAGCACGTCAAGCGGATCGCTCAGCCGCTGGCGACCGACAAGGCCACCGGCAACCCCATCGCGCTGCTCGACGTCACGGTGGCGCCGAAGAACGACGCGGGCGGCGCTGGGGCCGCGGGCACCACGATCGATTACGCGCGCTTCCTACAGATGCTCGCCAATGGCGGCCAGCTCGATGGCCAACGGCTGCTGGCGCGAACCACCGTGCGCCACATGACGTCAGACCACCTCGGCGAGATCAAGGCGGCGATGCCGCTGCTTCCACCGGGCTACGGCTTCGGCCTGGGCTTCGCCGTGCGGCGCGCCGACGGACTGAACGGCGCGCCCGGCTCGGCCGGCGAATTCAACTGGGGCGGCGCCGGCGGCACGGCGTTCTGGGTCGATCCCAAGGAGCAGCTCGTCGCGGTTCTCATGACGCAGGCGCAGCCCGGACCCTGGCAGCGCGAGTTCCGCGAGCTGTTCCGCCAGCTCGTCTACCAGGCGATCGTGGACTGAGACGTGCGCGGTGTCTGGCTCGTCGCCCTGCTCGTCGCCGGCTGCGCGACGATCCCGGCGGCCGAGCGCGGCATCGTCGTAACCGGCAGCGGACGGGTCATGGCGCGGCCGGACACCGGAATCATCGACGTCGGCGTCGAGGCGCGGGCACCGCAGCTGGGCGACGCCACCTCGCGCGTGGAGCGCACCATGCGCGAGGTGGTCGCGCGGGTGAAGGCGCTCGGCGTGAGCGACGCCGACGTGCGCACGGTGGTCTTTCAGATCGATCCCATTGCCGAGCCGCGACAGCCCGGCGACGAGGGCGCGCGGATCGTGGGCTACCGCGTGTCCAACGTCGTGCGGGTACGGGCGCGCCAGGTCGACCGGCTCGGGCCGATCGCCGACGCGGCGGTGGCCGCCGGCGCCAACGTCGTCCGCAACATTCAGTTCACGCTCGACGATCCCACACGCCTCGAAGCCGAGGCTCGCGCGGCCGCGATGCGCGCCGCCGCGGAGAAGGCCGCGCAGGTGGCCGCCGCGGCGGGTGTCAGGCTGGGACGGCTGCTCTCCTCGGTGACGGAGTCGTCGCCCGTGCGGCCGGAGCCGCGCGTGGCGTTCCAGTCGATGGCCGGTCCCGTCGAGCCGGGCCAGCTCGAAGTGACCGTCAGCGTCGAAGCGCGCTACGCGATCGCGCCGTAGGCGTCAGCGCCGGCCGCGCGTCAGCCCCGCCATCATCGTGCGGCGCAGGGCGAAGAAGATCGCGACGGGCGGCAGCGCATAGAGGATGGCGGCGGCCATCATGGCGTTCCACGGCGGGTCGGCGTCGTCGAACAGCTGCGCCTGCATGACGGCCGCGGTCATGTGCTTCTCCGAGACGAGGAGCATGAACTGATAGAGGTAGTCGTTCCAGGCGAGCACCAGGGCATAGACGGCGACGACGGCCAGCGCCGGCGCCATCAACGGCAGATACACGCGCCGATACACCTGGGCGCTGGAGGCGCCATCGACGCGCGCGGCGTCGTCGAGCTCGAGCGGTATCAGCCTCGCGTGTTGCCTCAGGATCAGGATCGCAAACGGAGTCGCAAAGGTGACCTGCGCCGCGATGACGGCCCACGGATCGTTGAAGAGACCGTAGTCGTGCATGATCCGGTAAAACGGAAAGATCAGAAAGGACGCGGGAATCAGATACGTCAGAAGTGAGGCGTCGGCGAGCGCGGAGGCGAGCACTGCGCCGCGGCCGAGCCGTGTTCGACCCACCCCGAAGCTGGCCAGCGACGCGATCACGACCGTGAGGACCATCGTCGACAGCCCGATGTAGAGGCTGTTGCCGAGCTGCCGCCAGAAGTGCTCGAGGTACCGCGCGTCCTGCGTCAGCACCACACGGAAGCTCTCGAGCGACGGCTCCGGTGGCCAGAGATTGCCGCTGAACTCCACCTCACCTTCCTCGGGATCGAGCGCGATCAGCAGCATGTTGTAGACGGGCGTCAGCGTCCACATCAACAGGACGATGCCGAGCAGTACCGTGCCCGCTTCGCCGAGAAGTCGTCGACGTCGAATGCTCACAGCTGCACGGCTCTCGCGTGAACGGCGCGCATCAACGCGACGATGACCGGAACGAGGAGCGGCAGGATCGACATCACCGCCGCCACGGCGAGCGCGGGATTGGCCGCATCGAAGGCATAGCGGAAGGCGAGCGTCGTCAGCACATTTGTGGACCACACCGGCGCACCGCCGGAGACGAAATAGACGGTCGTAAACTCGCCGATCGCCCAGAGCGTGGACAGCAGCGTGCAGACCAGATAGAGGTTCGCCAACAGCGGAAACGTGACGTGGACGAAGCCGCGCGCGCCGGCGGCGCCATCGACAGCGGCCGCATCGACGACGTCCCGCGGAATGGCCATTCGGCCGGCGACGAAGACAACCGTCCAGAACGGCATCCATTTCCAGACGTAGGCGACGATGTTCGCGCCGAGCGCCAGCGACCAGTGATTGAACCAGATCGGACCGTCGATCCCGAACACCACGGCGAGCGCGCGATCGACCAGCGCCTCCTCACCGGCGAGCATCCAGCGGAACGAGATGCAGGCCTGAACCGCGGGCAGCGTCCACGGCAGCAGATAGATGACGAACAGAACGCGGACCCACCGGCGCGGACGCATGAAGAAGCCGGACAGCAGCAGCGCCAAAAACATCTTCACGTTCACGCCGATGCCGACGAAGAGCAGCGTGTTGACGAGGCTTCGAACGTAGAGCGGATCGGCGATCAGTTCGGCGTACAGCGAGGGATTGCTGCCCATCCAGAGCGCGTAGCCGATCGGATAGACGGCAAACGCGAAGAAGAGCGCGACATAGGGCGCGACGAAGGCGATGCCGCCCCAGATACAGCGCAAGTGTGCACGTGTCAAGGGCCTACCCGCCGGACCTGACAAGTTGATCGGCTTGACAACCCTCCTGACCCGAGAGTAGAAGATCGAAACCCTGCGGTAGGTCCCGACACGAACGACGCGACGCGCTGCAGACAGGGAGGTCCGATCAATGGCCCACCTCACGAGGCGCTCGATGCTCCGTGGATCGCTGGCTCTCGGTACGACGAGCCTCCTCGCACCTCCGCGCGTCGCCAGGGCGGCAGCGACGACCGCGAGCATGTGGTTCTCGCAGGGATTCGTCCAGGACGAGGACGTGTCGCTGCGCAAGGCCGTCACCGAGTACCAGAAGCAGAGCGGCAACACGATCGAGCTCTCCATCACGCCGTTCGCGCCGGAGCGGCAGAAGATCGTGGCGGCGCTGACGTCAGGCGTGGTTCCCGATCTGATCGGGTTCTCGAACCCGAACGAGATTCTCCAGATCTACGGCTGGCAGGACCGGTGGGTCGAGGTCGCCGACGTCGTGGAGACGCAGAAAGCGCAGTTCAGCGAAACGGCGTTGCTCGGGTCGCAGGCGTACAACAGCGTGGTCAAGAAGCGACTCACGTACGGCGTGCCGCTCCGAGCTGCGATCGTCCCGTGTCACATCTGGAAGTCGCTGGTCGAGAAGGCGGGGATGAAGATCGAAGACATCCCGAAGACCTGGGATGCCTATTTCGATTTCTTCAAGAAGGTGCAGGACGCCCTGCGCAAGCAGGGTGAGCGCAAGGTCTATGGCCTGGGCTTTCAGGTGACCGCGAACGGGGTCGATCCGTACAACCTCTTCATGGCGTTCCTCGTCGCGTATGGCGGCAAGGACATCGTCACGAAGGACGGCAAATTGCACCTCGACGATCCCAAGATCAAGCAAGCGGCGATCAAGGCGGCCGCCTATCTCGGTGGCGCGTACAAGGACGGCTACGTCCCGCCGAGCGCCATCAACTGGAACGACGCCGACGACAACAACGCGTTCCACGCGAAGCTCATGGTGATGGACGTCGACGGCACGCTCTCCACCGAGGTCGCGATCAAGGAAAAGCGTCCCGAGTGGTACTTCAACGAGATCGTGACCCATGGCACGCCCGGCTATCCGAACGACAACGCCGGCAAGCCCGTGCCGGCCATCGTGAACATCACGAACGGGCTGATCCCGAAAGGCGCGAAGAACGTCACCGTGGCCAAAGAGTTCCTCAAGTACTTCATCCAGCCGAAAGTCCTCGGCGAGTTCATCGAGCTGGGGCTGGGTCGCTGGCTGCCGGTCATGCCCGCGCTGGCCAAGAGTCCGTTCTGGCAAAACCCGAAAGACCCTCACCTGAAGGGATACGTCCAGCAGGGTCTCCTGGGCCCGACGGTGCCGGACTATTACGTGTTCAACCTCGCGATCGCGGAGGTCCGCAATCAGCACATCTTCAGCACCGCGATGATCGACGTGGCCAAGGATGGCGTGAAGCCCGAGACGGCGATCGAGAAGGCCTTCAAGCGGATCGAGGACATCTTCGCGAAATACCCGATGGCGTGAGCGCGGAGGAATCATGGATAACGTATCCGTCGTCGAAGTCGGCCGCCCCGCCGTCCGGCGGCGGACACTGTCCCGGTACCTCAGCGGCCATCTGAAGGGCGGGGAGTACACGTGGGCGGTCGCGTTCCTGGTGCCCTATGTCGCCGTGTTCCTGACCTTCGTCGTCTATCCCATCGTCTACGGCGTGTGGATGGGCAGCGAGGGCAAGCTCTACCGAGAGCTATTCTCCGACCCGATCTACCAGAGCTCGGTGGTGAACACCGTGCTCTATCTGGCCCTAGGCGTGAACGTGAAGATGTTCCTCGCGCTGCTCCTGTCCGGATTCTTCATGCGGCGCGGCTGGTGGATGAAGGCGCTGCTGATGATCTTCATCCTGCCCTGGGCGGTGCCGCAGATCTCGACGTTCATCTCGATCCACTGGATGCTGAACGGCGAGTGGGGCTTCCTCAACAACCTGCTCTTCAAGCTCTTCCGCATCGAGGGAGCGTACTGGCTCAATGACCGCTGGATGGCCCTGGGTGCGGTCATCGTCTCGCACATCTGGAAGTGGACGCCGTTCTGGACGCTGATCTTATTGGCGGGCCGGATGGCGATCCCGCTGGAGATCTCGGACACGGCCAAGGTCGACGGCGCCACCGGCGTCCGTGGATTCGTGCACATCACGTTCCCGCTGCTGGCGAACCTCTACCTGATCTGCACGCTGCTCTCGACGATCTTCCTGCTCGGCGACTTCAACACGGTGTACTTCATCTCTGGCGGCGGGCCGGCAAACTCGACGCACGTGCTCGGCACGCTCGGCATCCGCAACGCCTTCGACATGGCGCAGCCGCGGCTCGGGGTGGCGGCGGTGATGTCGGCGCTGCCCCTGGTGATCCCGCTGGTGATCGTCCTCATGCGCAAGCTGCGCACCGCGGAGGTGCAGCTATGAGCACGCTCGCGTTCGATGCGGCGCTCTCGTCCTCCCGGGCCACGGCGCGCGCGCAGCGCGCCGTGCGCATCCGGCGCTGGCTCGCGACCGCCGGGACCGTGCTGCTGTCCGCGGTGCTCATCGTGTGGACGCTGCTGCCCATCTACAACATGATTCTGGTTTCGCTCGAGCCGGAGGGCGACGTCTTCACCGATCACATCTGGCCGAGAGTCCTGTCCTTCGAGAGCTTCTGGGGCGTGCTGACCCAGGGCCACTGGTATCTGGAGCATTTCTGGCGGCAGTTCGCCAACAGCATCTACATGGGTGGAATGGTGACGTTCTTCACGCTGCTCATCGGCTCGCTGACGAGCTTCTCCATCGCCCGGATGCGCATCCGCCACGGGTGGTTGATCAGCAATGCCGCGCTGCTGACCTACGTGATTCCGGCATCGTTCCTCGCCATCCCGTTCTACCGGATCATGCAGAACTACGGGCTCGCGAACAACGTGTGGTCCGTCATCGCCGCGCTCGTGGCGTTCGCCACGCCGTACGCCGTGTTCGTGTTCCAGGAATACGGACGCAGCATCCCGATCGAGGTCGACGAGTCGGCGCGCATCGACGGCGCCTCGCCGGTCCAGATCTATCGCAGCATCTACCTACCGCTGATGGCGCCGGCGCTGGTCGCGGTTGGGACCTATGCCATGCTCCTCGCCTGGAACGAATACCTCTACCAGTTCCTGCTTCTGTCCTCCAAGTCGAGCATGACCGTGCCCGTCGCCCTCGCGCAGTTCCTCAACAGCGACCAGTCGCCCTGGAACTATATGATGGCGACCGCGATCATCTACGCGCTGCCGCCGGTCGCGATCTACTACGCGTTCCGCCGGCGCATGACCGCCGGGCTGACGATGGGCGGCGTGAAGGGCTAGTCGCCCTCGTAGCCGCGCGGCCGCGCGAACCCGCCGACCTCCGCGCCGACGAGCTCGGCGAAGCGGATCGGCGTGCGGTCCTCTAGATAGGGGCCGATGGCCTGCAGCCCGATCGGCAGGCCGCCGCGCGTGAGGCCGGCCGGAAACGCCGTCGCCGGCTGCCCCGCGAGCGTCGCGACCGACGCCCAGAACAGGCCGAGCTCCTCCAGCACCGGCTTGCCGTTGATGTCGATCGTCCTTCGGATCGATTCCGGCGTGCCGGGCCATGGCTTGTCCCAGTGCGGATAGGCGGGCGCGAAGAACGTCGGCATCAGCAGCACGTCCCAGTCGCGGAAGAACGCGCGCCACGCCGCGCGATAGCGCTCGCGCTGACCGATCCAGACGAGGTATTCGGACGCGGGGCTCTCGAGCCCGCGCTGCGAGGCGCGGCTCCATTCGTCGTCACGCGTGCGCGCCACGGCCAGCCGCGCTTCGCGCTCGGCGGCCGGCAAGCGCGCCGACGTGATGGCCGCCAGCAGCGAGTGATAGAGCGCGTAGTGCTCGCGATGATCGCCGAGGATCTCCGGCTGTGTCACCTGCACCTTGCCGCCGCGCCCGCTGACCCGCGACGCCAACGAGTCGAGTGCGGCAGCGACCTCGGCGTCCACCGGCATCCAGTCGAGCGGCGGCAGCACCGCGACCCGGAAATCCGCGAGCCGCGCGCGACGCGCCGGCGGCAGCGCGAGCCGCCACGCGACGTCCTCGCCCACCTCGGGCCCCGCCGCCACGTCCAGCGCCAGCTCGAGATCGGCCGCCGAGCGCGCCATCGGCCCCTGCACGCCCATCACGACCGCCGCGTTCGGCATCGGCGGCATCGGGAACTGTCCGCTGCGCGGCATCGCGGTCTCGCTCGGCCGGTGCCCGTAGATGCCGCAGAACGCGGCCGGCACGCGGATCGAGCCGCCGATGTCGCTGCCGAACTCCAGCGCCGTGAGCCCCGCGGCCAGCGCCGCGGCGCTTCCCCCCGACGACCCGCCCGGCGTGCGCGTAACGTCCCACGGATTGTTCGTGCGCCCGTAGACGGGGTTCGTCGACTGCCAGTCGGCCAGCATCTGCGGCACGTTCGTCTTGCCCATGACGATGGCGCCCGCGGCCTTCACGCGCGAGGTCACCGGCGCGTCGTGCTCGGAGCGGAAGTCCTTCCAGTGCTCCATGCCCGCCGTCGTGCGCAGCCCGCGCACGTTGATCGACTCCTTCAGCGTCATCGGCAGCCCGAGCAGCGGCCAGTTCTCGCCTCTCTGGCGTCGCGCGTCGGCCGCCTGGGCCTCCGTCTTCGCGCGCTCGAAATCCGGCTCGACGATGGCGTTGAGGGCCTTGTTGTGGCGCGCGATGCGCTTGATGTGCAGGTCGAGCAGCTCGACCGCGGACACCTGCTTGGAGCGAAGCGCGGTGAGCATCTCGCTGGCGGTGGCGAACGCGTCGATGGTCATAGCGGTCCTCCGCGAGAGATTGTCGCTCAGGAGCCGACGGCGCCCAGCTCCAGACGCGACGGGACGCCCTTACGCTCCGCGCCGCCGGCGGCCTCGGTGGCGCCCGCCTCGACGCGCGCCGACGCAGCGCTGGCGCCCTCATTCAGCGCGCGGACGGTCGCCTCGCCGCGGCGCTGGGCGAGCGCCGTCAGCTCCGACTCGGGCAGCGGCTCTGTCTCGACCAGCCGTCGATAGATCGCTTCGTAGAGCGCGCGGTCGCCGGCGCCGCGCCCCACGAGTGCCAGCATCGCATTGGCGCGATCCGCCTTCTTGCCGCTGCTCTTCTCGTATCCCGCCACGGCCTCGTCGAACGCCTTGTCGCCGCCGCGCTCGCGCAGCATCGCCTCGAGCGCGCGCTGCGTCTTGGCGTCGTCGAACGCGACCGGGCCGGGATCCTCGCCCGGCTTCAGCTTCACGTCCAGGCGCTTCGCGAGATTCTCCCGAACGTGCAGCGCGCGCAGCGCCTCGCCGTCGATCTTCGCGTCGTAGCCGCCGTGCACGGTGAGCTTGAGCTGCGGCCGTTTGCCGAGCACCTCGCCGACGCGCTTGAGCTTTTCGCGCTCGGGCGGCGCCACCACGTCCTTGCCCGGCTCGAACGCGACGGCCTCCACCTTTTCGTCGCCGCTTCCTCCGAAGAGCGCGCCGAGCGCCCGGAACGGCGCGGTCGCGACCTTGGTGATGACGGTGACGAGCGCCTGCCAGATCAGGTGGCCATAGCTGAACTCGGGACGGTCGACGTTGCCGCGCACCGGCATCGCGAGGTTGATGCGCCCGTCGGAGTCGGTCAGGATCGCGATGGCCAGGTCGAGCGGCAGCTTCGTCGCGCCGGGACTCTCCACGCGCTCGCCGAGCTTGAAACGCTGCAGCACGACCTTGTTTTCGCCCTGCAGCTCGCTGTGGTCGATCTTGTACTCGAGATCGAGATTCAACGTGCCGCTCTCGATGCGTCGCCCGGCGAACGTGGCGCTGTACGGGGACAGCGTCGCCATCGGCACGTTGCGGAAGATCACGGCGATGTCCGTGAAGACCTTCGGCTGCAGCGCGGCCATCGAGCCGTCGACCTTGACCGACCCGAACTCGTCGACCTGTCCGTCGAGCTTCATCGTCGCACGGCCGTTCGGATCGGAGCCGAGACCGGCGACGACGCCGTTCAGCGCGTGGATGCGGGTCGCGAAGGGCAGCACGAGGCTCAGGTCGGCGAAGTCCATCGAGCTGTTGTCGAGCCGCACGCGACGGATGGTCACCGGGAACGCCGGGCTCGGCTCGCGCCCGGCCGCCGTCGTCGGCAGCGCGCTCGGCGGCGGCGTCGCGGGCGCCGTGCTTTGCGCCGTCGCCTGCGGCTTCATGAGCTTTGCCACGTTCATGGTCTTATCTTCGAAGATCACGAGCCGCCCGTCGAGATCGCCGACGCGGACCTCGTCGATCTCCAGCCGATCGGGTGCGAGGCCGAACCGAATGGTCTCGGCGTGCAGCGACTTCCACGCGAGCACCGGATCCTTGATCGCGGCTTCCATCACGGCCAGACGCTCGATGTCGGCCGAGCCGGTGTACGTGATCGACGGCTTGTCGGCGCCGGCGCGGTACGTCAGCTTCCCGGTGGTCGACACGTCGCCGGAGCGCAGGACGACGTCGGCCGACTGGGCGATGTAGGGCTGCGCCGGCGTGAGGGCCAGCTGCGTGAGCGTCAGCGTCGCGTCGGCCGCGCGTCCGTCGGGGGCCACCTGGCCACGCACGCTGAAACGGCCTCCCTGTACGACGCGGAAGCCCGCGTCGAAGGGGAACGGCTTCTTGCCGTCGGTGTGGACGTCACGCACGCTCGCCTTCAGGTCCGTCAGGCCGAGCTCGACGGCCGGCGTGACGCCGCGATCGGTGACGGCGACGCGATGGTTGGCGAGCTCCAGATGCCCGAGCGCAACCCGCCAGGGCTTTTCCGCCGTCGGCGCGGCGGTCGGCGGTGCCGCTTTCGCGCGCGGCGCCGCTTTCGCAGCCGGCGCGGGTTTCGTGCTGGCGGGCTTCGCCGACTCCGCGGGGGTCAGCGCCGCCAGCGCCGGGATCGCGCCCGACGCATCACGCACGACCGTGGTCGCGCCGCCATTGACGCCCACGCGTGACACGGTCACCTGGCGCGCGCCGAGATCCACGCGGCCACCCTCCACCGCGATCTGGTCGAGGGCCACCAGCGGCGTCTTGTCCGTGGATCGCACGGCGATGCGCGCGAGCGTGACGCGGAGGTTGTCCGCCACGCCGGCCAGGCCCGACGGTCCGCTCTCGATCCGCGCCGACAACCCGACGTTCAGGCCGCCGACGTCGAGCGCCAGCGGCGCCGCCCGGCTCTCGTCGACGAACGACAGCGCCAGGTCGTCCACGTGCACTTTCTCGACGGCGACCTTCCATGGACGCGTGTCGGCAACCGGCGCGGGCTTCTCGCCAGCCGTCGCGGCCGGCGCAGCCGCCTTCGGCGCCGCCGGCTGTGGCGCCGGGGTCGCGAGTCGCTGCCAGTTCACGGTTCCATCCCGCGCCAGCGTCGCCGCGACGCGGCCGCGCTTCACGGCGATCTCCGGTACCGTCACCTGCCGCCCGATGATGTCGCCGTACACACCGATCACGCCGACCTCGTCCAGCGCGAGCAGCGGCGCGTTGCTCGCACGCTCGGTGACGACGAGACCCTTCAGGGCAACCTCGAGCCCTTCCACCTTCAGCGTCGTCGCACCGTCGTGGTACGCGAACTGATAGCGCACGTTCGCATCGAGCGCGCCCTTCGGCTCGGCGATGGCGACGTCGTCCTGCACGAAACGCCAGGCGGTGGCCAGCGGGAAGCCGCGCAGATCGAGGCGGCCGGTGGAGGCCACCGGCACGAGCGAGATCTGACCGTCCCAGCTCACGACACCGCCGCCCGCCAGCGTCGCCGAGATCACGTATGGACCGCGGCGTTCGGGCACCGTCGTGATGTCGTGCAGCTCGACGTTGATCGGCTGCACCGCGGCCTTCTGCGGCGTGCGGCGCGACTGATCGGTGAGCGAGACGATGCCGTTCTGCACGACGGCGTGCTGCACCAGAAGGCGCGGCGGCGCCGAGGGCGGCTTGGACGGCTCGCTCTGCGGGCTCTTGGGCAAGGAGTCCAGCAGCTCGGCAATGTTCATGCGCCCGTCGGGAGAGATGACCGCGTCGATGCGCGGCGCCTCCACGCGGATCTCGGCGAACGTCACCGCCGCGCGCACGATGCTCTTTGCCAGCTCGAGGTCGACGAAGAGGCGATCGAAGCCGAGCAGCGGGCGCCCGTCCGCCTCCGTCAGCCGGAAGTTCCTGATGTCGACCTTCAGCAGCAACGGGTTGACGCGGATCTCGCCGATCTGGGCGCGGCGCTTGAGCTGTTGCTCCACGTACTGCGGCACGTACTTCGCCACGAGCCGGGGTACCAGAAAGAACCCCGCCAGCGTGTAGGCAAGGAAGAGCACGACGAGCACCGAGAGGGTGACCAGGACCCACCGGCGCATGAAGAACGCGCCGGCCCTGGACGCACCGGCCCTATACCTTGGTCGACCCCCCCCGGGTCCCATGGCCAGGGATTGTGCGCGGAAGGCCTACTTACTTCAAGCGGGGGAAAGGAAGCAGGATTACGAGCGATGAACGCCTACGCGAAGTGCCGCCGCTCGCGCTCGACGCTGCGCGGGGGAGGCGAGATGATTGAGTGGGCCTGATAAAGGCCGCAGGAGGGTCACATGCGCGAGCTACGATGTCAGGACGTCGGCATGAAGGACTGCAAATTCGTGGCGCAGGGCAAAGATGACAACGAGGTGATGCAGAAAGCGACTCAGCACGCGAAGAGCGCCCACAACATGGCGACGATTCCGCCCGACGTTGAGAAGAAGGCTCGTAGCGTCATCCGCGACACCAAATGATGTAAGTCGCGCGCGATTGCCTCGTGGCTCCATCCGGGGCCACGGGGCAGCGGCGCGACGATTCCACGGTTCCCGCGCCAGGCCCGTCGCCGCCTTCGCGATACACTGCAGCGCCGAAAGGAGACGGCGATGCGATCTCACATGACCCGGCGCCTGTTTCTCGGTGCGGCCACGACCGCCGCCATCGCTGCGACCGCCGGGCCTGTGCTGGCCCAGCAGCCGGCGCCGGCGTCGCCCGCACCGCGCGTCAAAGGACCTCGAGTGTGGCTGGACATGGACCAGGCCGAGCTCGACGCTGCCTATGATCAGAGCGTCTATGCGCCCAATCTTCAGCAGCTCGTCAAGCGCCTGGCGACGACCAGCGATCTCGTGCGCACGCGCTTGGGTGCGCCACAGCGCTATGCCTATGGCCCCAGCCCCATCGAGGCGCTCGACGTCTACACGACCAGGCGCACCAACGCGCCGATCAACATCTTCATCCACGGGGGCGAGTGGCGCCTGGGAAGCGCGAAGAGCTCGGCCTTTGCCGCGGAGCTGTTCGTCCACGGCGGCGCCCATTTCGTCGTGCCGGACTTCGCTTGGGTGCAGGATGTCGGCGGTAACTTGCTCGTGTTGGCCGAGCAGGTGCGCCGCGCCGTGGCCTGGGTGCATGGCAACGCACAGCGCTTCGGCGGCGATCCCAACCGCATCTATGTGTCGGGCCACTCCTCGGGCGGGCATCTGGCGGGCGTCGTGCTGAGCAACGA
>Ga0081539_10000395_pt1 | contig 93818 bp, 106 predicted proteins | sample TabmetS4T2R2_FD_71023 | JGI IMG/M metagenome (GOLD analysis project Ga0081539, IMG submission 71023) | Tabebuia heterophylla rhizosphere microbial communities from the University of Puerto Rico - S4T2R2 | ecosystem: Host-associated > Plants > Roots > Rhizosphere ... | reverse complement strand
TGTTGATATGATGTGGCCACAGCGTATCCTCTCTTCGGCGTTGTCGCGCCGAGTTAAACTGGGTTTGAGTTCACCAGCTAGGATACGCTGTTTTCATATTTCCACACCTTCTGATACTAGCTCAAACCATCTTCCAATCCATTGATACTGAACCAACAACTAATGACCCTAACTTGAGCGCAAAGTTTCGTGGGAGATTCTTGGGATAGTTGTCTAAGAAGTTAGGTGAAAAATCAGTGTACTCAGAGAAGTTTCGGAAAAGTTTTAGGGCTTTCTCGTAATCCGGTGTGCCCTTGAGTTCTTCAATATCTTCGGGAGAAGGCGGGCAACCTTCTTTGGGCTGGTCTTCTGGCATGTCGGCTTCCCTGTAGCCATTTCCCTGAATGAAGTTAATCGGCCCGCCTGTTACGTTTCAGGGAATTCGCAACTTGTCCTCTTGGTCTATCTGGCCGGACAAACTAAGAGTCAAGGCGAGCCGAGTTATGAGCAGGATTCTACAGCAGTCTCGCTACTTTAGGGTATGCTTCCTGCGCTTGCGTCGATGGATCGGGGTGCGTAGCTTGAGCAGATCAGGATGCCTGGTTTCGAGGATGAACGCGAGTGATTGATAGCGGATGCCTAAAAGCTCTGCCGCCTTTGTGATTTTCCCGTTTGCATTCGCCAGTGCCCTACTAATCATCTCAGCTTCCAGTCTCACGGTTTCATCCGGCAGCGATGGCGTTTTATTGAATATCAGATCCGCGTCCGGCGGGCGCTCGCGCCGTAGTTCTCTCGCGAGTTTTACTCCAACTGCTTTGAACCTCAATAGCAAGTTTTGGCTGTGGCAGTTCGTCAGCCACTCGTTTGCTTGCTCGTATGCCGTGGCTATTACATCAGGCGGGAGATCGTCTATTTCCTCGATCAAAGTGAGGGCTGCAATTCCGGCTTTGTTCAACGCGCCCGCATCGTGGGCCACTTCGATAGCATTCTTAAAAGTGAATTGCGCTTGCTCCGTTCTGCCGAGTCTCGCTAACACAATGCCGTGAGTGATCAGACTATCAACTAACAGAACTTGATGGCCGCTCTTTCTTAAACTCCTAACCGAACTGCGAGCTATCGTCTCAGCTTCGTCAAGTCGGCCTTCATCGGTGAGAAGCTGTGCGCGAGTGTCGTCTATTTGGGCCACGACTGCCTTGTCTTTGATAATCACGGCAAGGCGTCGCGCCTCTGATAGATATGTGTGCGCCTCTTTGAAGCGGCACATTTTCATTAGCACATACGCGACGTTATTCTTTACATCGGCGCGATACAGAGCATTGTGGGCCAGCTTGAACTGTAGATCCGCTTCTTCATACTCTCTGATAATCCTGCGAAAATACCGCGCTTGGTTTTCTACCGTCATTAGCTTGCGGAGCACCATTGCGATCTGATTGTGGTAGGTTCCTTTTAGAGTATGATTCGGAATCTTTCTGAATAGCGCGGCGTTGTCAGTCAGAAGTTTTAGAGAATCGTCATAGCGGGAGGCAGACCATTCTACAGCAGCTAAGAAAATGACCGCGTTGGCCCGCGTGTTTCCCGCAGTCGTAATTCTTTGCAGTGCTTCGGTGAGCATGATCCGTGCTTCATCCAAAGCACCAGCCCACCAGTAGCAAATCGCCAACTCTGCCCGCGCCGACGCAACACGCGAAGAGTCTCCTAATGACTCGAACCGACTAATACTCTCGCTGATTAAATCCTTCGCCGTGTCTTGTGCTTCAGTGATTTGATTCTTGCTGCCGATCCATCGCGTGAGGATGCCAACCTGTAGCAGCACTTCGGCAACCATCTCTGGACTCAATCCTTCGACGTTGGGGCGCTCGCCAAAGCGTTTCCAGAACGGGCGCATCACTTCCCGCGCCCGTTCGTAGTCGCCTCTGTCTTTCAGTTCGACAGCCGCTTGACAACGGAGCCACGCGCTTTCGTTGGCCGAATGGTGAGAGACTTCTAGCTTCTCCAGAATAGTCCGCATGGAGACTTTGAGCCTTTCGTGTGGGTTGGGAGGATAAGTTTGTGAAACTGCGAGCGGGATAGTAGTGCTCAATACCACTACCTTGCAAGGAATCTTTCCTTGCTGGTTTACTTGCCAATACCGTTACTGGTATCGCCCGATACCAGTAACTGGTAACTTCTCAAAAAACAGGAGAAAACTCCAATGAAAAGACTAGGTTTTGCGTTGATCCTTACGTGTGTTCTGTCTGTCTCTGCTTTGGCGGGTGAGATCCCGACAATCGGCAAAGCTGAGCCATCGCCATCGCCGACACCTACAACACAGAGCAGTGGCAACAGCACAACCACAACCATTCTTCTAATGGTTCTCAGTCTGATTCGTTAGGGCTGCGTTCTGAGTGAGAGAGAGGTAGATCCTGCTAAACGTGGGAGTGTCGAAGTGTGCCCGCGTCCGATACCGGATGCTGGCATAAATCAAAAGTGAGTCATCCCGGCGAAATCTTGAGACTGGTCTTTGGCGAGAGATATAAAGCCGCAAATTTCGCAGCATGGGCGTCCCGGTGACAGTGAGGGCTGGAGACGCCCAAAGGGCGCTGCTGGATTTGGGTTTGGTAGCGCCCTGTATCTCTCAGCCTACATGGGCCACGCACCACGGAATAAACCAAAACGCTTAGGCGAAAAGCTATTGCAGATCCGTGAGGCGCTTGGCTTGTCTCAAAAGGAAATGGCAAAGCGGCTGGCAAAGCGTACAGGATTCAAAATCACTAACACACACGTCTCGCACTATGAACGAGATAGCGCCGAACCGTTTTTAGAAACTACCCTTGCATATGCTCGCATTGGGAAGGTTACGTTTGAGCAGATCGTAGATGATGATCTCGATCTACCATTGTAGTTCGATTATCTAAGCAGAAAATTTTTGCCATTACGCTCGCAGCAAAAAGGGTCGGTTTCCCGACCCTCTTTGTATTTGCTTTTAGAAATTGTTGCAGCTAGTATCGCTTTGTGTGTTCGACCGGAGGCTGCTAACGAGTGCGTCCTCCGGGGTTTGAATGATGCGGCCCTGTAGCGCGGTTTACACGCCGTTGGGGACGCCAACCAGCAGCAATCGGGTTCGTAAGTGGTAGCTCACTTGCGAAATTAAACCGAGCGCACATCAGGGGAGCGGGACTTTACGGTTTCGCTCCCTTCCTTTTTTCAAAAAGCCTTCTAACAGTTTCCAGCAAGGAAAAACGGCCTAGCCCCTTTTTCTTGCTCAAAGACGCCACTGGCGTCACTTGTGTCACTGACACAGTATTGTTTACAGCCTACAGATTGTCAACGCTAGCGTTGACATTTACCGCTGTCGTGCGCCAACGGCGCACGCTTTTAAGCGTCAACGGCGCACAGTCGTTAACGTTAAATGAACGTGTTCTGTAACGCGCAAAATCATCTGCGGCGTTAAGTTACATTTTGCGCGGGCGTTGCGCGTAATGTGTCAAAGACAATGCTAAACCGCTGTCAATGAACTATCGCGTTGCTGCGCGTTCTTACTAACGCTTTTCAAATACGCTTGCCGCTTTGGGCTATTCTTCACTCTTTCAGAACACCAGCCCTTATGTCCATTTGGCCGACCGCATTTGCAATCAGGAATGTCAGCAAGCTCATACGCGGCCATGATCATATTAGTGTCTGCACCGTAACCTTCACTTCTAAGTTGACGCATAGCCGCGCGTGTTGAGCATCCCGATTCGAGTAGTTCAACCGCTCGCTTGAAACTCCCTTCGCGTTTCGGTTTCTTCCTACTCATTGCTTGATCCGCTTACGGCAACACTGAACGGCGAGCAAGGGTTGTTGTATGGATCGGCGGGTTGGTAGACTTGTGGGCCGAAATGATTTTCGTGCAGAAATGACGTTTGCACGATAATTCATTCGAAATTGCGCGAAACGAGTATTTGTCGTGCAAGGTTGGTTGCACCTTATTGATCGATGCTGGTTGTTCCGTTAAAGCCGGAATTCCCACCGCCAACGAATCTGTTGAGATTATTCGCAAGGAATATCCACGTGCATACGAGCGAGCACCTAAGAAGACCTATCCTCACGTGATGGCAGAATTATTGCTGGCGGAGCGACGCGACTTATTAGCAAATACATTGATAATGCCAGACTCAACTGGGCGCACCTGGCAATAGCTCAATTGTTGAAGCATGGCTTATGATCACGGAAAATGGGAAGGAATGAGTGATGCAAAATCTGGACGTCAATAAAGCGGCGGATGCGTGGTCTGCGCTGGCTGGCGCGGTATTTGTGCCTCATACCGATGAAGAATATCGCCGCCTGGTCGAGATACTTGACGGCCTGATCGATGAAGTTGGAGAGGATGAATCTCACCCGCTCGCTTCGCTTATGGAGATTGTTGGCGTGCTAATCGAGAAATATGAAGATGAGCACGTACCAACGCTGTCATGAGTGAGCCTCGGTTTCATTTCCGTTTACTTCAGCAACGCCGAATCCGCGAACGTACAAGCAACGTATCGAATATGATTAACAGATATGGAATCCAGTAGAAGTTTACGAGGGCCATTGAGCGTGCTAAGTTAGAACCATGAAAGCGACTCGCGAACCTGAAATCGTAACTCGAAACGGTAAACCTGTGGCGGTAATTATCCCCATCGAGGACTACAAGGAATTATTGGAGCGCGCCGAAGATGCAGAGGATGTGGCCTGGCTTAAGCAGGCTCGTCGCAAGAAGCAGCACTATCGGCCGCTCGAACAGTATTTGGCTGATCGCAAGAGCAGATAATTATGTATCGCGTTTTCCTCGAACGCGCTGCCGAGAAAGACCTCCTCAAACTATCCACTCGGACGCATGCTCGCGTGACGACCTAAAAGAAGTTCGGGTAAATCGTGTTCGACACCGGCGCGAAGCGTATCGCTAACATGGAGCATCAGCGAGCCATCGGTTTCAATCGCAGTCCAAGGACCTGGAACTTTTTACAGCACACGCGACTCTAATAAAGATTGTAGACTTCATTATCGGGGCGATTCTCGGGGCGACGATGGCACTTCGTGGTTGACGCGGGCGTGTGGAGATTGAGCCAGTCGTTGCAACGGCTGTACATCGGGAAGAGATTTGCGTTTGTATTCGGCAACCATGCAGATTAAAACAACGTGCGCAATCGCTTTGCTGCTGTTGATGGGCTTGCTGGTTCAAGTCAAAGGGCAACGTGTTGATAAAACTCATGACCGCTTGAAGGGACCAGTAAAGATGGTTTCTTTGGAGATCGTCAGGTTTGATCTGGTTGACGGTAAAAAATACGTTGAAAAGCCCAGAGTTCCCGCCGAAATAACGACGTACGACGAAACCGGCAATCAAATTCGCTCTGAGACTTACGATGATGACGGCAATCTATACCACGCGCTCGTTTACGACTTCATCGGTAAGCAGAGGGTAGCCAGGTTAGAAGAAGTGCCAACCAGCACCGCCCTCGTCAGCGTTGTTCCGTTACCGAAGGGCACGCGCGTCGATCCGCGATTCACTTACAGGTACATGCACCGCTACGATGCACAGGATCGTCGTATTGAAACAGTGATGTACCTGAGTAGTGGGAAACTCTATTTACGACACGTATTCAGGTTTAGTCCGAATCGCAAGGTCCACCTGCTCTATTCTCAAGGAAGACTGAACAGGAAAACGGAACACAACCTCGATGAGCACGGAAACGAGACCAGCTTCATCGAATATGGCGAGTACGTCGTCGCTGACAAAACGGTGTATAAGTACGACGAGTTTGATGCCCAGGGAAACTGGAGCAAACGAACGGTGTACCGAGGCATCAAAGAAGTCGAAGACAGTCAGTTCACGCGCGCTCATCCCTGGAGCGTAGAATATCGAGTGATCACGTATTACTAACCACGAGCAAAGGAGCCTCAAATGCGAAAAGTGTTTTTGATAGCGTCCCTCCTGATTTGTTTGACGAGTGTCAATGCATTCGCGCAGGACAAGACGACCGTTACTGGAACCGAACAGCCGAAGAATGCAGTAGATCGGATGTTGGACGAAGCGAAAGAGCGCGGCGAAACCATTGTGGGAACTTGTCTCGTCGATTGCGAAGGCGCCGCAGTCCCTGAAGGTGTCGAATCGGGTCGACTGCTCGAGTTGCCGAAGCCTGTCTATCCACCGATCGCCATGGCGGCACACGCGTCCGGCACGGTTGGCGTGAAAGTGATCATCGATGTCGACGGCACGGTGATCGCAGCCGCGTCGATAAGTGGACATCCACTGCTGCAAGGGGCCGCCGTGAACGCCGCGAGGAACGCGCGTTTTGCACCCACGACGCTCAACGGCCAACCGGTGAAAGTGGTGGGTGTGATCCACTACAACTTCGTCATTCAGTAGGCTCCAACCTAACGATCGTGGCGCCGAGGCCACCGGCTTCGGGTGGGGCGTCGGTCCAGTCGTGGACGAATGAAGTGCGTGCGAGGATCGTGCGTACCGTCTCGCGCTGCACGCCGATGCCTTTGCCGTGAATGATCCTCACCACTGGGAATCCTTTCTCGTGGGCGAGTCGCAGGTATTCTTCGACCACGGCCTTCACCTCACGCGGCGGGATCGTGTGCAGATCGAAGACATCGGTGATCTCGATCTCGACTGGATCGGGAAATGGATTGTCGATATCAATGTCGTCCATACCGAGATCCTGCCTGTTGACTCTCACGAAGAACCAAAACTATACTCCGCATGTCTTCTCAAGCAGGCTGAACTCAACGAGCCTCTGCTCCCTTGCACACTCGCCGAAATTAGCCGCAACAAAGTTTGATTCCTCTGTAACTCAGGCTTTCGGATTGTTCGAAAGCATTGCAAACGAGAACGCTCGTCTTTTCAAAGAATAACCTGTGAAGAGACCTTCCTCAGTCTCCAGCTTAGGATAGCTGGCTACATTGAAAAATGTAAGGAGAGTTCCTCATGATGTCTGGCTCTTACACTCTAATTATCCATCTCCAACGCCTTAGTAACTGCTGTTTTCGCGGCGATCTAAAATCTATAGCGCTTTTAATCACCTTGTTTTGGATCTTCATGTGGCCCACCGCGGCATTTGGACAAAACGTCCAATATACGCAGAACACAGTTAATTCTGCGTTGCGCAGCAACGCTTCAATTGATCCCTCGACTCTGGGAATGAGTTTGCAGGTACCCCTGCGCGCGTATATTGGCCGCGGTGAAGCCAGTCTCCCGATCTCCCTCTATTACTCGTCAAAGGTCTGGCGCATTAAATATACGAACTCCATTGACATGTATGGCGGCTTCTGGGAGACCGTCACAGAAGCTAAATATGCCGAGCGCTCCGCAGCGGGATGGACCAGCAGCTTGAGCTTACCAACCATTGAGTGGCCGGATGCGAACGACGTTTGGAACTTTAATGGGCAGCCCATCTGTCTTCCCTGCAATTCTACCCAAACGCCATACCGGATTCGGCGCATGTATGTCCATATGCCGGACGGTTCTTCTCACGAGTTGCGTAAGAGTGACATCGCGTATAACGGGACGGTTGATATGGCGGGCGTGTTTTATGCGGTTGACGGATCGCGCATGCGTTACGATGCCAATACTACGACTCTTTATTTACCGGATGGACACGATACATCCTGAGTGCCAGTTTTGCAAAATTCATTGATCGAAACGGCAACACGCAGAATTTCAGTTACAACAGTTCCTCAGGGCGGTGGGAATGGGTGGACACGGTTGGTCGCCCAATCGGTCAGCCGCCCCTCGGCAGTGCGGGTCGTGCCGACATTCAATACTCTCTCCCGGCCAGCAACGGAACGACTGCCATCTACACTTTTCGCTGGAGGTATCTGCGAGATCCAAATACGGGCGAAACCGTGATAACGACTACAAATCCCGCCCAACAATTACGCAATGTGAGTGACTACTACCTCGCTAATCCCGCTAGCCCCGCGACTAATCCTGCCGGTGGTAATTATCCGCAGGGGCCAGCGGCTTCTCGTCTCTTTAATTCGATCGACTCAGGAGACGGGACGATGAACTTTGTCCTCAGTCCCAACCAACTGTTCAATCCGGTCGTGCTTGCCGAGATAGTGCTTCCTAACGGAAGCAGCTATAAATTCAGCTATAACATCTATGGTGAAATCGACAAAATAATCTATCCAACGGGCGGTTATGAGCGCTACGTTTATAGTCAGATTACTCCGCTCGGTTATCAGAGTGGACCTTACCCGCAAGCCAATCGCGGCGTCACAGAGCGTCGTCTCAGCACGACAGGCAATCCCGCTGATGAAGCTTTATGGCAATATCACGTTCTGACCAGCGCTGGGAATATTTACTGGGTGGAGACTACCAACCCCGATTCGACTCGCTCCGAGCGTTATTTGCACAACTTCATTCCAGCACCGAACGGTAATTTTAATTCCATCTATGTCCAATTTGGATATGATGACATGCGCAACGGCATGGCCTACGACGAGCGTTTCTTTGCGCCTGCCTCACAAGGAGGCGCTATGCTGCGTCGGAAGTTGACGCAGTGGACCATGGATTCAACGACCTACGCGTCGCCCTTTCCCATCACAGGCTCTCGCAACTACACCGCCCATCGGAACCAGCGAACAACTAGAGAAGTTGAGTTAATACTTGATACGGGAAGTGATGCGTTGGTGAAGACTACGACTTATGCTTATGACTCACATCAGAATCCAACGCTCTCCAGTGAGTATGGCTACACGACGGTCGATCAATTCACAGCGCAAAACGGCGCCATTAGTTCGATTCCCATCGGATCGCTTGTCCGTAGTCTGGAAATGAACTTTCTCGATAACTCCAATCAGGCTTACTACGACCGTAACATTCTCGGATTGCCAACCTCCAAGATTCTGCGAGACGGCCTCGGGACGATGATGGCCTACACACAATTACGCTATGACGAATACGGTCTGATGTCTTATGGAAGCGTTACGAACTGGAACGATCCCGCCACGACCGTACGCGGAAATGCGACCACTACGAGTCTCTGGCTTAATACTTCTGGGAGTTATCTTGAGTCACACATGCAATATGACCAATGTGGTAGCGTCATCGTCACAACGGATGCGCTGGGTCGTCAAATGACCGTTAGCTATGCTGATTCATTCTCCGACGGAATCCCAAGAAACACGTATGCGTATGCCACTACTGCTACGACACCCGTGCCCGATCCTTCGGCCGTCTTTAGCTCTAACACAGCGTTTGTCACGAGCAGCAAGTATGATTTCTCTACGGGTCTCGTCACGTCTGCAACCGAGGCCAATGGGTACACGACCAGCTACCAGTACGACTCATTGAACAGGGAATTAGTCGTTACCAGACCGAACGGAGGTGGCACGACAACATATACTTACGGAGATATTGCGGGCAACCTCTACACTCGCGCCCGGACCTCTTTGAATGCTTCTCAACTGACGGACGCCTACCAATACTTTGACGGATTGGGGCGGCCATCTCGAAGTTTTGTCTATGATGGTTTGACCTCCACTCCGTGGTCCGCCAGAGATACTTTTTACGACTCGATGGGGAGAGTTCTGCAAAACTCCAACCCGTATCGTGTCTCCGCTCCGAGCGCAACGGTCAATACGTGCGGATATTGCTCAACCTTTGAGTATGACGCGCTCGGCAGAGTTAAAAAGGACACCAAGCCGGACGGGTCATATATCACGATCGTCCACGGCGCAAGCACGACCGGCATTTTGGGATTGACCGCGACGACCACTGATCAGGCCAATAAGACCTTATTCAGTGTTACAGATGCGTTTGGCAGAGTAGTGCAGATGATCGAAGATCGGAACGGGCTCAATTATTCGACGCTGTATATCTATGACGCAGCGGACAACTTGCGCAAAATCGTGCAAGGCCAACAGAGCCGTTATTTCATGTATGACTCGATGATGCGCCTGATTCGTACCAGGAACCCTGAACAGGACGCTAACGGAGGGCTTAACCTATACGATCCGGTCACTGGCAACAGCCAGTGGTCTCTTGCCTACTCGTATGATGCGCAGAGCAATCTTATTTCACGAACGGATGCACGCGGCATTACCGCTGCTTATTCTTATGACGCGATGAACCGGAATACGTTAGTCAATTACTCTGACGGAACTTCGATTGAGCGCCACTATGACGGGGCGGTCAATGGACGAATGCGATTCTGGTACGACTATAAGCGTGCGCAGAATAATACAACCATCGAACACGTCGCTATTGACTCGTATGACGCGCTTGGACGCCCGCTTACACAGCGTCGCCATTTTTATCAGAATGGTGCGTGGAGCCCTGCTTATAACGTGCTGCGCACATACAATGACGCGGGCCTCGTTCTGACGCAAACTTATCCATCAGGCCGCAACGTTACTTACACATACGATGCAGCCGGACGACCCAATGACTTCCGCGGCAACATCGGCGATGGCGTGCAGCGTACCTATGCCACCGGCATTACGTATGACGAGGCTAATCGCCTGACGCGTGAGACATTCGGCACCAATACGGCGCTCTATCACAAACTTCACTACAACGTGCGTGGGCAGCTCTACGATGTGCGCCTCAGTTCAAACTCAGATGAATGGTCCTGGGATCGCGGTGCTGTCGCCAGTTACTACAGCAACAATTACGTGCATGGCGGCAGTGGGGCTGACAATAACGGCAACGTGCTGCGCACGGAGCATTACGTTCCCGGTAGCGACTTCTTCCAAATCACGTATGGGTATGATCAGTTAAACCGAATCACGTTCGCTACAGAACGCCGTAACGGAAGCACGTATTCTTTTGCGCAGAACTACAGCTATGATCGGTACGGCAATCGTACCAACAGCCAGTTGGCATCGCTAGCTAACACTCTCGATGCCAATCTCATGTTGGCCAGCAACTACGGCCAGCCCCCACCTGCTGATGAGATAGCAGAGTTGGGCGACCTGAACCTATTCAAGGTCTCGGCGTTCACCGGCGGTGCTCGAGATCCTCGCAATCGTTGGCGCGCGCCTGCGAGCGGTGCCTGGTGGCAGCAACCGGGTCAGGACGGTAAAAAGAAAGCTCAGCCAACACCAACACCGACGCCCACCTCCTCGAAACCCGACGACCGCATACAGCCGCAGATTTGCAACGGATGCGAACCAGGCGGCGGCAACGAGCCACCTGTCTCTGTACCAGGTGGGCCTTATACGGGACAGACGGGACAAAACATACAGCTCAACGGCAGCGGCTCTTATGATCCTGACGGTTATTTAATCAGTTATACATGGAACTTCGGCGATGGCACGACCGGCACTGGCGCAACACCGATCCATGCTTACGCTTCTGCCGGAACTTTTACTGTCACGCTAACTGTAAAAGACAATGGCAACCTGCTGAGATCGGCCAGCACAACTGCCACCATCAGCGCACCCGGTGCAACGAACGGGGCTGCATTCGTCTCGCAGTCTGTCCCCACTACGATGAACGCGGGCCAGAATTATAACCTGTCGGTGACGATGAATAATTCCGGCAGTTCGACCTGGACCACGGATCTTTATAAGCTTGGCTCACAGAATCCGCAGGATAATGGAACCTGGGGAACGGGACGTGTGTACCTGTCGTCGGCAGTCGCACCTGGCGCAAACTACACCTTCAGTTTCACAGTCACAGCGCCCTCCACACCTGGCACTTACAATTTTCAATGGCGCATGGTTAAAGAAGGCGTTGAGTGGTTCGGAGCTTATACGACCAACGTCGCCGTCAATGTCATCAGCGCTGGTCCAAGCGCACAGCTCGAGATCGATCCGGCAACCAATCGCGCATACGCTCCAAACGATCCGGCTCATATACGGATGAGCTATGACGCGGCTGGAAATCTGATCAACGACACTTATACAGGCTACGGCAGCCGCACCTATGACGCCGAGAATCGTATGGCGAGCAGCTATGATATCGGCAATGCGGTGAGCCGCTACAGTTACGACGCTGACGGGCACCGTGTGCGTCGCATCACCGGCGGGCTTGAATGGTGGCAAATTTACGGCATGGACGGAGAAGTGGTAGCGGAGTATCTAGCGGGAGCCGCACCCACTGCGCCGCAGAAGGAGTACGGCTATCGAAAAGGACAGTTGTTGATCGTGGCTTCACCAGGTGCAAACGTGCGATGGCTAGTCACCGATCATCTGGGAACGCCGCGCATGGTGGTTGATCTAACGGGCAACCTGGACGGCGTCAAACGGCATGACTATTTACCCTTTGGCGAGGAGATCCTTGCCGGTACGGGAGGCCGGACCATGCCGCAGGGTTATTATGCTGACGGTGTGCGGCAAAAGTTTACCGGGCAAGAGAGAGATGCCGAGACAGGACTCGATTACTTCATCAATCGTTACTACTCTTCAACGATGGGGCGGTTCACAAGTCCAGATCCTGTCTCACTGACCTCGCAACGCAAGACAGACCCGCAACGGCTTAACCTCTATGCCTATGCTCGCAACAATCCTGTGCTGTTGACCGATCCAAACGGGCTTGAACTTTACGTCTACGGCACAGATGCCGAAGTTGCCAGGTTTTTGAGCGATCTGGAGCGCATCACGGGCCTCAAGTTCGATTATGATAAGAGTACTGGACGTGTCACGGTCGCCAAGAACAGTCCAAAGCCCAAAAACGCGGAAGCCGTCCGCATCGCCGGCATCATCGGCGACTTGAGTAACCGTGTCGAGGCTTACGTGATGAAAGGTGACGATCCAAAATGGGCCCAAAGAGGCGTTCTTTTAGCGAACACCAACTCGACAGGCCAAACTATCATTGATTACGAAGACGTTGATAAAATGAGCCCAACATCTCAAGGAACGAGACCACTCAATATTATTTACCACGAGATCATTGAGGCTTACGAGTACCTGACTAACAAAGCTGCGAAAACGGCTTTGGCTGCTGGCGACAAGAAGAAAGCGTATGAAATCGTCCACCAGGCGGCCATTGATGCGGAAAACGTTTACCGCAAGCGCGTCGGAATCCCGGCGCGAGGTGCTGCGACAACAGAAGGTCCCGAGGTTGATGCTAAGGGCGACTTGATCATCTCGGCGACGGGGGATGCCAGATACAAAATTGATTACACTACCCACATTGAATACTGGATCTCTAATGTAAATAGTCAAAGTAAGATTTCGAGTGTCCAGGTGGTGAAAAAGCCATGAAAAAACTTCTACTTCTTCTTTTGTTGAGCGCTTCATCTATTAACGCCGCCGCGGATGAGAATCGGCAGAGGATAAACTACCTCGCGTTCAGCTCGAAGCTAGTAGTTGTTGCTGAAGTCTTGCATGTAGAACGAGCACTGGGCCACGCAGACGAGTCGGGCGCTAACGTTCAGAATATCAGCTACAAGGTGGTAAGAGTTCTCAAAGGAGAGACAAAGCTAAGCGAATTCAGCGTTGGCTTTGCGATTGAGTTCGGCGTCCCATTCGTAGAGTTGAAGAAGTTGCGTCTCTCGCCCCAACTATTCGCGCCTGGCAAGCGACACGTGCTATTTCTCAAGTCTGATCCAGCCACACGGTCTCTTGAGAAAAGACGTCTTGATGGCAAACTCGAAAGGTATCTTACTCCGGCTGACCATTACGGAATGACGGCGGCAGACGAGGACACAATAAGGCAGCTCCAACAGTTTATCTCGGGCACTCTGAGTGAAGATCACGAAACGTTGCGACGATTCGCGCGGAATGCAGAATTAGTAGTCGTTGCTGAGATTGCCGAAGTACAACCCTCGCTCAACTTCTGGAGCGGATTTGTCCGCTCCACACAGAGCGTAGATTACAGGGTGATAGAAGTGCTCAAGGGAAATCTAAAGTATTATGAACTGAGGCTTGAATTTCTGCTCTTTCAAGATAGCCCTTTCGTTGACCCGTTTGAGCCACATCTTTTGTCAGAAGTATTTAAGGCCGGAACCAGACAGGTACATTTTCTTAAACGCGGTGAGAAAGCCGTGTACTTCGAGAGCGAACGGCGGAGGTTTGAATCCTTCTCTAACTTTGACCACCTTTGGTCGGCTCCATCAGATCCCAATACATTAAATTTTCTCCGGCAGTTTATTTTTGCGCAGGCAAACGCGCCACGCTATTGATCTTGAATGATGCCGACAGGACTCGCATAGCGCGCCGTGAATCTGCGTATCTCTGCGTTAATGAGGTATTTCAACGCAGAGGCCGCAGAGATACGCAGAGGGCCGCAGAGATTTGACACCTCTCTGACCGACTTGTAAACTCGCGCGTTTCAAATCCTACATTTAAATCAAAGGAATTAGGCGAAATGGGTGCGCGAAAGAAGATTACGGTTGTGGGCGCAGGCAATGTCGGTGCGACTGCTGCACATTGGCTGGCGTCGAAGGAGCTCGGCGATGTGGTGCTGGTTGATATCGTCGAGGGAGTGCCGCAGGGCAAGGGGTTGGATCTGGCGGAAGCCGCACCCATCGAGGGTTTCGACGTGCGTATGATCGGCTCCAACACGTACGACGAAACTGACAATTCCGACGTCGTGATCATCACTGCCGGACTCGCACGCAAGCCGGGCATGAGCCGCGATGATCTTTTGAAGACGAACGCCGACATCGTTTCGAAAGTCGTTGACGAAGTTGTCAGACGCTCGCCGAATTCGATTCTGATCATCGTTTCGAATCCGCTCGATGCGATGTGCCAGGTGGCGTTGAAGCGATCGGGATTTCCGAAACATCGCGTGATCGGAATGGCGGGCGTGCTCGACTCCGCTCGCATGCGCTGCTTTCTTGCCGAGGCGCTGGATGTGTCGGTGGAGAATGTGACGGCGTTTGTGTTGGGTGGACATGGCGACACGATGGTGCCGTTGCCGCGTTTTTCGACTTGCGCGGGTATTCCGATCACTGAGTTGCTGCCGAAGGACCAGATCGATGCGATTGTGAAGCGAACGGCTGGCGGTGGTGCGGAGATCGTCGCCTTGTTGAAGACTGGATCGGCGTACTACGCGCCGTCGGCGGCGGCAGTCGAGATGACTGAGTCGATCTTGAAGGACAAGAAGAAGATTCTTCCGTGCGCAGCGTACCTCGAGGGTGAGTACGGGATCAACGGGCTCTATGTTGGTGTGCCGTGCAAGCTTGGTGCGCGCGGGTTGGAGCAGATCATCGAGATCAACTTGACGGCGGAAGAGCGGATTGCTTTGCAGAAGAGTGCGTCAGCGGTGCAGGAGCTGGTTGACGTGCTCGGGATTTAAGATCGAGCCTTAGACAGGATTTACAAGATTTCTTCAGGATTAACATGTAAATCCTGCTCAAATCTTGTAAATCCTGTCTAACCACTCTTAGCCTTTAAGCCAGCCTAGCAGTCCGTGCAGCACGGTCTCACGGTTTTCCTCGTAGATGGCGCGTGTCAAAGGAATATTCATCGGGCAGGCCTTCACGCAGTTTTGTGCGTTGCCGCAGTTAGTAATCCCATCCGGTCCCATGATGCCCTCGAGGCGCTCCGAGCGGTTCATCTCGCCGCTCGGGTGCATGTTCATTAATCGCACCTGCGCGATCGCCTGCGGCCCAATGTAGTTATTCCCCTCATACTGCGGACAAGCCTCGAGACAACACCCACACGTCATACAACGCGAGTAAGCATAACGCTCCGCCACGTCGTCCTGATCCATGCGCGGCCCCGGCCCCAGATCGTAAGTGCCATCAATCTCAATCCACGCATGCACGCGACGCAGGTGATCGAACATCTGCGAACGATCCACAACCAGATCGCGAATGTTCGGAAACTTCGACATCGGCTCCAGCTTGATCGGCTGGTCGAGATTGTCGATGAGGGCCGAGCACGACTGTCGCACGCGGCCGTTGATGACCATCGTGCAGATGCCGCACACCTGTTCGAGGCAGTTCATCTGCCAGACTGGCGGCGTGGTCCGTTCGCCCGCTTTGTTCACCGGGTTCTTCTGGATCTCCATCAGGCACGAGATGATGTTGAGATTCGGGCGATACGGAATCTCAAATTGCTCCCAGTACTGCCGTGAATCGGGATTGGCGCGACGGCGAATGTGTATCTCGACTGTTTTTCGTGACGGTTGTGCTGACATATTCAATTAATCTGATTAACCCTTCTTCGCCTTGCTGTAGTCGCGTTTGCGTGGCTGTATCAACGAGATGTCGACCGGATCGTACGAGAAGACCGGACCTTCACCTGAATACTCCGCGATCGTCGTCTTCAGGAAATTCTCGTCATCACGCTCCGGAAACTCCGGTTTGTAGTGCGCCCCGCGCGACTCGTTCCGGTTCAACGCGCCGAGCGTGATCACGCGCGCGAGCTCCAGCATGTTGGCAAGATGGCGCGCGTGCGGCACCGCCATCGTGGCCCAAAGATTTGAATCGTTGATCGAGATCTGTTTGTAACGATCCATCAGCTCCAGCAACTTGTTGTCAGTCGCTTTGAGCTTGTCGTTGTAACGAACCACGGTGACGTTGTCCGTCATCCACTTGCCCATCTCCTGGTGCAGCACGTACTGGTTCTCGTTACCACTCTGTTTGATCAACTTGTCGTTGATCTCCTGCTGGAGTTTTAGCTCCTGATCGTAGATACGCGAACCGTCCGCGCCGTTGCGCTCGACATTCTTCGCATACTCGATCGCCGCAGGCGCAGCGACAAACCCGCCGAACACACAACTGACGAGGGAATTCGCACCGAGACGATTCGCGCCGTGAATCGAGTAATCGCATTCACCGGCCGCGAGCAGCCCGGGAATATTCGTGCGCTGGTTGAAGTCGACCCAGAGCCCGCCCATCGAATAGTGCACGCCCGGAAAGATGCGCATCGGCACGTGACGCGGATCGTCGCCGACAAACATCTCATAAATTTCGAGGATCGCGCCGAGCTTTCGATCGAGAACTTCAGCGGGAATGTGCGTTAGATCGAGATAAACCTGGTTCTGACCACCGACACCCATGCCCTCGATGCACACCTGAAAGATCTCACGAGTCGCGATGTCGCGCGGAACCAGATTCCCATACGCCGGATACTTCTCTTCGAGAAAATACCAACGCTCATTCTCGGGAATCGAAGACGGTGGACGAACGTCGCCTTGCCTGCGCGGCACCCAAACACGCCCGCCTTCGCCGCGCGCTGACTCCGACATCAAACGGAGCTTGTCTTCGCCCGGAATCGACGTCGGATGGACCTGAATAAACTCGCCGTTCGCGTATCGAGCGCCCTGCTGGTAACACGCCGAGACGGCGCTGCCCGTGCAGACCATCGAGTTCGTCGACTTGCCGAAGATCAGACCGGGACCACCGGTCGCGATGATCACCGCGTCAGCCGGAAACGCTTTCAGCTCGAGTGTCTGCAAGTCCATCGCGATCAGTCCACGACAGACCTGATGATCGTCGAGCACGAGCGACATCATTTCCCAGTGCTCAAACTTTCTGACCTTGCCGTTTACTTCTGCACGACGAACCTGTTCGTCGAGCGCGTAGAGCAGTTGCTGACCGGTTGAAGCTCCGGCGAATGCCGTACGGTGATGTTTCGTGCCACCGAAGCGACGGAAATCGAGCAGTCCTTCAGGAGTGCGAGAGAAGGGAACACCCATGCGATCGAACAGGTAAATGATCGATGGCGCCATCTCGCACATCGCTTTCGCGGGTGGCTGGTTTGCGAGAAAGTCGCCGCCGTAAACCGTATCGTCGAAATGTTCCCAGGTCGAATCGCCTTCGCCTTTGGTGTTGACGGCGCCGTTGATGCCGCCCTGCGCGCACACCGAGTGCGAGCGCTTCACGGGCACGACAGAAAACAGATCGACAGCATGGCCGCCCTCCGCGATTTTCATGGCGGCCGCGAGGCCCGCCAGCCCACCTCCGACGATCGCGATCTTCAATCCATTACTGGCCATGAACTAAATGATTCCTCCTAACAGTCCACCATCACGTATGAATGCGACCGCAGCATTGACGCCGACGAGCAGCAACAAAACTCCGAAAGCGATGCACGCGTAACCAGTCAAACGCTGCGCGCGTTCGCCGATTGTGATGCCCCAGTCAACCAGAAACAACCAGATGCCGTTGGCGAGATGCCAGACAGTCGCGGTGATGCCGATCATGTAAACGATGAAAATCGGCACGAGGCGAAACTCGCGCGCCACGATTTCAAACGCCTGGTTATGGTGAGTCGCTACCGACATGGTGTTTAGTCCCGGAATCAACCCGAACCGGAAGTTGAGCACGTGAAAAGTGATGAAAAAGAAGAGAATGATCCCGGTGATTCGCTGGATTAGATAGAACCAGTTGCGCGAATACGGGTACGCGAGATTATTCGGCCGCGCTTCCATCGTGATCACCAGGCCGTAGACGGCGTGGTAAATCAGCGGAATGAAGATGCCGCCGATCTCGACGAAGATAATGTACGGGATCGACTGCAGGTCTTTGACGGCGTTATTGAAGTCGGCCGCGCCCGACAGCGCCTTTGAATTAGTGTAAAAGTGTTCTAAAAGGAAAAGGCCTAGTGGAACGATACCGGAAAGCTGGTGCAGCTTGCGCAAGACGAAGGTCCTGCTCAAACGAATAGCCAAGAATTCACTCCTTTGCCGAGGTCAAAATCAGGCAGGTTGTAAATGACGATGTACAGAGCAATTGAATTATATTGGGTAGCGCAGGAAATTCAAAACCACGGATTGAACGGATGAAGACGGATTTAAAACGGATTGCGGAGTTAATTCAGAAGCGTGAGGTGTCACCGGTTGAGGTGGCGGAGGCGCATCTGGAGCGGATCGCGCGTTTGAATCCCGAGCTGAATGCGATCGTGACGCTTGCGCCTGACGTGATCGAGCGTGCGCGCGAGGCTGAAGCGGCGATTATGCGAGGTGAAAGCGTCGGTGCGCTGCACGGTGTGCCTTTGACTGTCAAAGACACGATCGAGACTGCGGGTTTACGCACGACGAGTGGATCAAAGATGCGCGTCGATTATGTTCCGTCTGTCGATGCGCCCGCCGTGGCGCGCCTGAAAGCCGCGGGGGCGATCATTCTCGGCAAGAGTAACGCTGCCGAGATGGCGATGGACTACACGGCTGACAATCCTGTGTTCGGCCGCACGAATCATCCGTTGAATCACACTCTGACGCCCGGCGGATCGAGTGGCGGCGAAGCAGTAGCGATCGCGACGTACATGTCTCCGGGCGGACTCGGAAGCGATCTTGCCGGATCCGTGCGAATCCCGGCCCATTTCTGTGGCATCTGTGGTTTGAAGCCGACGACGGGTCGGGTGCCGGGTGAGTTGCAGTTTCCGCCGAGTATTGGTCCATACTCACTCGGCGCCGTGATTGGACCACTCGCGCGCACCGCCGGCGATTTACGTTTGTTGTTTGCGGCACTAAGTAAAGATCCATTCGAACGAGAATCACACGACCTGCGTGGGCGTAGCGTCGCGTGGTACACAGACGACGGGGTCGCACCCGTGACTGACGAGACGGCACGTGCAGTTGCCGCAGCCGCGCGTGCGTTGAGTGATGCGGGTTTGATAGTTGAAGAGCGACGACCGCCGCACGTCGAGCGCGGCAATGAGCTCTGGCTAAAAGTGTTTTCACGCGCGTCTGTCGTGCAGCTCCGCGGATTGTATAAAGGTCGTGAAAGCGAAGGTGGTTCATTCGTCAGTTGGCGACTTGGCAGCGCCGACGACACGCCTGCGCCCCCGTTAGACGAATACATCGCCGCCTGGATGGAACGCGATCGCTTGCGTGAAGAGTTGGTTCAGTGGATGGAGACGACGCCGATTATCATTGCGCCAGTCGGCGCCACACCTGCTTATCCACACGAAACCCTCAAAGTCACTGTTCGTAATACAACTATGGGCACATTCCGCGCGTTCAGCTATGCGCAAACGTTCAGTGTTTTCAACTTGCCTGTCGTGACTGTGCCGGCCGGGAAATCAAATGACGGGCTGCCGATTGGCGTACAAATCGCGGGTCTACCGTTTGCTGAAGAGATGATCCTCGCCGCCGCAGAGATCGTCGAGGCAGCTTTATCCGATATATAATGCGCCGCCGTAATCGCGCGTAATCTGTCGATAGGAGTCGACTATGGATCCAGTCGCATCAGTTCTGGCCTTCATGTTTTTCGGGTTCATCGCGATCGTTCTTCTGGTAATTGGGGTCAAGACGATCAGGATCGTGCCGCAGGCGACAGTCATGCTGGTCGAGCGGCTGGGTAGCTTTCATCACATCGCGAACAGCGGTCTGAACATCCTCTGGCCGTTTATTGACCGGCCGCGCGCTGTTTACTGGACCAACACACGTCCGGGGCTGACGTCGATCGATCTGCGCGAACAGTACATCGACTTACCGCCGCAACCAGTCATCACCCGCGACAACGTGACGATTCATGTCGACTCAGTCGTCTACTGGCAGATCACCGACGCAACGAAAGCGGTCTACGAGATCAACGATCTTGTCGGCGGCATCGTGCAGCTAACGATCACGGGCATGCGCGCGGTGATGGGTGAGATGGACCTGGACCACACACTTTCGCAGCGCGATCAGATCAACTCAAAGTTGCGCGTAATCCTCGATGAAGCGACTGACAAGTGGGGCGTGAAGGTGACGCGTGTTGACGTGAAAAACATCAATCCACCGGATGACGTGCGGATCACGATGGAGAAGCAGATGACGGCGGAGCGCAACCGTCGCGCGCTCGTGTTGCAGGCTGAAGGCGATCGACAGGCGGCAATCACGCGTGCGGAAGGTGAGAAGCAGGCTGCGGTGACGCGTGCGGAAGGTGAAAAGCAGTCAGCGATACTTGCGGCTGAAGGTGCGGCGCAGGCGCGTTTGCGAAATGCTGAAGCTGAGTCGGAAGCGTTGGGCCGGATCGCGCAGGCGATACCCGGCGGCGATCCGGGTCACTACCTGATCACGATGCGTTACATCGAGAGCCTGCGCGACATGACGAAGTCAAACAACTCAAAAGTGATCTTCATGCCGGTCGAGGCTTCGTCAATGCTGTCCAGCATCGGCGCAATCAAGGAGGTCTTATCGCAAACCGGCGAGCGCGACGACAACGATCAGCCGCCACCACCAGTGCGCCCACGCGAGCTCCCGCGGTAATCCGCGTTCATCCGCGAAAATCCGCGGCAGAAATTACGGTGTACTTCGAGCCTTTGGGGCTGAGCTCGCTTCGAAAAACCACGAGTTCTTTTACTGCTACATCGACAGGCTCGAACTTCATTTGTAAATGAGTTTCCGCGAGGTCGCGTGCGTCTTCCGGTCTGCGGAGACGCGCGATCGTCAAGTGCGGTCGATAGGCGCGATCCTCTTTCGCAAAACCTTCAGCCGCACACTCGTCTTCAAACTTCTCCTGCAAAGCCGTCAACTGACCTGACGGATCGCTAACTCCAATCCAGAGCACCTGCGGGCGACTCGGCCGCGGAAACACACCCGTCTCACCAACACCGATCTGAAACGTCGAGAACTGTCTCACTGTACGCTCCGCAGCCTCGGAGATGCGCGCGATCTGCTTCACCTCGACATTCCCAAAGAACTTCAAGGTCAAATGAATGTTCTCCACCCGACTCCAACTCGCCGCCGCATCAGGAACCTCTTTCCGCAACCGCCGCACATGATCTTCTAGCCGCGCACGAACCGCGTCCGGCAGCTCGATCGCACAAAAGACTCGCCAATCTTTTTGTGCCTTTTGTGCCTCTTTGTGGCTCATTTCGCTGGCTCAAGGATCAGCGTCTCCTTCGTCGCCTTGGCAACGGCGGCTGGCGTAAACGGAAACTCGCGTGGCGTTACCGCACGCCAGTCGGCAAGCTGATCGCTCCAGTGCGGACTCTTCGGCAAGCCCGACACGCCGAGCGCGATCCCATGCTGCGTCTTGTCCCAATCACTCGGATCTGCGATCAGTCGCATGGATACCGCCTGTCCGACATTCACCGTCGCGCCGATGAAGCCACCAGTTCCGTTCTGGGGAAAAGGCGGAATCACGAATTGTGAGCCGATCAAAGGCGCGGGGCCCAATGGATGTGGAAAACGTACTTTCGCCAGCTCACCCCAGGTCCACTTGGTCTCGTCGGCACCCAGATTCTTCGTGAGTGTCGCAATCGCTTCGTCGTAACAGGCGCGCAGCAAATCACCATAGCTTGGAAATTCTTTGGGCAGCCAGGACACGGGTTGCTCCGTGATGACACGATCGAGAGTCGTATCAAAATTGTTCCATTGATAATTTCTCACCAGCTCCTGGCCGAGGGCTGCGGTTAGAATTTTTGAGCGAAAGTTGAGACGCAGATAGGCCATGAGTGGAACCACATTGGACTCGGCGTTAACTCGTCCGTCCCACTTTTCAAATGCGTCGAGGTGGGCTTTTAGCTTCCCGTCTGCCGGGGTCAACTTTGGTCGCAGCAACTTCACTGCTTCTTTCGTAAAAGTCACGCCCGCGATCGTGTAAACATCACCGAGGATGCGACGAAAATCTTCGCTGGAGAGTTTCGGCTTTTCACTTAGCAGATCGAAGATGCGGCGCGCGCGGTACGGCTGGGCCCAATGATGCGATAGAAAATACGGATAGTCAGTACCGACGATTCGCTGGTTCGCGGTGACGATGATTCCCGAGGGCGGATCGTAAAGCGTCGGCAGCTTTGAGACAGGAATGTAACTGGTCCACTCACCGGCATCAGTCGATCCGTCGTACGGAACACTGCCGTCGCCCGACTTCCTGATCGGCACCACCCCAGCCGCGTGATAACCGATGTGACCGTCGACATCTGCATAGACGATGTTCTGCATCGGCGCGGTGAACGATTCGAGCGCCGTATTGAATTCTTTCCAGTTGCGAGCGCGATTGATGATGTGAGTCGCGGCAGGGTTGTTCTTCGTGGGATCCAGTGCGGTCCAGCGGAGTGCATAACGCTTGCCGTCGCCGTCGAAGATGATCGGGCCGTGTCGTGTGACGGTCACGTCATGTGTAACCGTGTCGTATTCCGAGCTGCCGATACCTTTTCTGACCTTGATCTGTTCGTGACGGATAACCGCATCCTGCCAACCACTCGGCGTCTGGTACTGCTTCGGGTTGTCAGGATTAAACTTCTCAACGTACAAGTCCTGAACATCCGGGCCGACGTTTGTGAAGCCCCACGCGATCCGATCGTTGTGACCGATGATCACGCCCGGGAGGCCAGGCATTACAACACCCGCCACGCGCAGACCGGGCGCGCTCAAATGGACCATGTGCCAGATCGATGGCGCCGAAGGGCTCAGGTGTGGATCGTTGGCGAGCAGTGGTTTGCCGGTGACGGTGCGACTGCCGCTCACAACCCAGTTGTTGCTGGCGGCGAGCGCGTCACTGTGCAAACCGATACGCTCTAACGCGCCGGCTGCGATCTGCTGGTTGTGGGCGAGTTTCGCGAGTGTTTCGTTCGAAACAGCCCCGCGTGCGACGTGAGCTGATTTGGTCTTTGACTGCGTGTCTTTACCGACGACGAGCACGTCGATTGGTGAGATCTCAGGCAACAACTCGGCGCGTTTCTCCGCAGGCAGAACAGAGAGCGCCTGGCGCATGATGTCGAGCCGCCACGTGTTGGAAAGTGCTTCAGCAAAGATTTTGACGAGTACGCACGTGTCGGCGGGGGTCCACGGGCGGAAGCTGTATTGCAATAGCTGAAACTCCGGCGGCATCGACTTCGGATCGAGTGACGCAGCGTAGGCGTTTACGCCACGTGCGTAAGCTTCGAGCATCGTGCGCGTGCGCGGTGAAGCGCCTGCGGCTTCCGCTTCGGCCACGGTGGCGAAGCCGTAGGTGCGATGCAGTTTGTCCTGGTCCAATATGGCCGGGCTGAGCGTGCCGAAAATTTCCGCCAGTTCGCCGCGCGCAGTGCGACGGAAGAGATCCATTTGCCACAGGCGATCCTGTGCGGTGGCGTAACCCTGTCCGAAGTAGAGATCTTCTTCGTTCTGCGCTTCGATGTAAGGGATGCCACGGTCGTCGCGGCGGATCGTGATGCGGGCCTTGATGCCCTGGAGCTGAACTGCGCTTTGTTGCGCTGATGTGTGCGGGACAATTGGAAGACAAGACAGCAGTAAGAAGAGGGCCGCAAAACGTCGCATGGTAAATTCCTTTCCGCGTACACTTAGACAGGATTACAGGATTTGCAAGATTAGCAGGATTTTTTATGTAAATCTTGTTAATCCTGTAATCCTGTCTTAGAATTCGTCGTCGATGAGGCGCCTCCTTTTCATTTTGATCCTGTTGCTGTCCGCGGTTCTCACAACGACCGCTCAGCAGCGTCCCTTGATCACTGAAGATGTTGACATCATCCCTCCAGGCTCGATCCGCATCGAAGCGGGCATCGATTTCATGCAGGGCGCGAAGTACACCGTCTCCGGCATCCGAGGCGATCTGACGCGCGTCGGTGTTATCGGCGTCAGCTTCGGGATGGGACCAAACGTCGAGTTTCAGATCGAAGGCGTCGCGCAAAATTACGTCAGCATCAACTCGCGTGGCTTTTCAGCAGTCCCGCTTGATATATCTCCCGGCGCAAACTCGACCAACGACACGGGCGACTTCTCGCTCGCAGCTAAATTCAAACTGCGCAATGAGACACGTCGCGGTCCTTCGCTGGGCTTTCGTTTTGGCGTGCAGCTTCCGAATTCAAACCAGGCGCGCGGTATCGGAGTCAATCAAACAAACGCGTTCGGATCGATCCTCGTCGGCAAGAAGTTTGGACCTGACGGACGCTTCAACACGTTCGGCAATCTCGGTATCGCGATTCTCACCGCGCCGACCGAGTTGTTTTCTCAGAACGACGTTCTGACTTACGGGCTTGCCGGCATCTATCGCATCAACAAACAATTCAGCATCGTGGGGGAAGTTAATGGGCGCGCCAACACACGTCCAGGCAATGGCCCGCTTGGTACGGAATCGTATGGCGAAGCGCGGCTCGGAATGCAGATCAGGGCTTCGGGGCTGCGGTTCGACTTCGCAGGTATCAAAGGTCTCACCAGTTTCAGTCCAAACTCCGGCTTCACCGTCGGTGTCACTTACGACACGCCTTCCGTTTTCGCACCAGTAAAATAAGCCGCGGATTTACACGGATAAACGCGGATCTGAAGCTGATTATGAGTTCTGCGGGAAGTTATGCTTTTATTACCGCCGCATGTACGACTGGTTAGCCGCGATCGCTCGTTGGTTGGAAGTTAACGTTATTAGCCTGCCGATTTATTTCGCGGCGCCCGCGATGATCGTCATCGGCACGCTCGATTCGTCGTTGTTGTCGCTGCCGGAAATCAACGATTATCTCGTCGTTGGACGTTGTTTCAAGTATCCGAGTGCGGTGTTTTATTTCCCGCTTTTCGCCGCGACGGGCAGCGTGATTGGCTGCAATATTCTCTACACGATTGTTCGTCGCGGTGGGCAGGCGGTGCTGCGCAAGCGTTTTCCATTGCAGAGCATCAAGCGCGTCGAGCGCGCGTACGAGCGGTTTGGGTTTCTCGCGATCGGCCTTCCCGCGATACTTCCGCCGCCGTTGCCGTTCAAGATCTTCGTCGCAACTGCGGGCGCGCTCGAGTATCCGCGCTGGAAGTTTTTGGTGACAGTGATGATTGCGCGCTCGTTTCGTTATTACGTCGAAGGCATTCTCGCTGTGTACTATGGACGGCGCGTGCTGTTGTTTATGAAAGACAATGGACTCGTGATCGTCAGCATCGTCGGGACGTTGGTGTTGATTGGACTAATTATTTATTTCATCGTGTGGATGCGCAGAAGCCCGCGCGCGCCGGTAGATGCCGCGGCCGATGAAGTTTCAGAAGTGAAAGGATCCCCTGATTGATATCTGGTCTCCACCCGATTAAATGGCTTACACGCCTCTCTGAATACCTGGTCACGTTTGGCGCGTTTGGTTTGTTCGTGGTCGCGCTGCTTGACTCGACGTTCGTGCCGTTGCCGAGCAGCGTCGATGCGTTGATGTTGTTGTTGTCGACGACATATCCGAGCTGGATGTTGCTCTACGTGTTTATGGCGACGAGTGGATCGGCGCTCGGTTGTTTGATCCTTTACCTGATTTCGCGACGCGCGGGCGCACGTGCCCTCAACCGCTTTTCCGAAGCGAAGCGAGGTCGAGTCAAAAACTGGATCGAGCGTTACGACATGTTCGCGGTGTTAGGCGCGACACTCTTGCCGCCGCCGTTTCCGTTCAAGCTGTTCGTTGTTACTGCGGGTGTATTCAGGTTTAGTCTCGTGCGGTTCATGCTGGCGATTATCGTGGGACGTGGGTTCCGGTTTTTACTGGAGGGTTACTTCGCGGTGCGATACGGAGCGCAGGCGAAAGAGATCCTTGCGAAATATTATCCGTGGATTGGGCTGGGGCTGGTCGTCGGGATAATTGTCTTTGTACTACTCAGACAAAAATTCAAAAGGCCTGAGGTTGTCGCGGATCATCCGTGAAAAATCAGCGCGGTTATCAGTGAAGATCTGCGGTTAATTCTGGGAATTGAAATCTTCGTGCCGCTGCGAGATCTTTGATCCCGTGAGTCTCTTCAAGCTCAGTCAGTAGCAGTATAAAAATCTCAGCAGTGGCAAGTGCGTCACTACCGGCACGATGACGGCTCGCGATCGGAATCGAGAAGTGCTCTGCGATCGTGTCGAGCCGGTGATTTGAAAGATCGGGCAGCGCGCGTCTTGAAAGTCTGACGGTGCAAAGATGCGGGTTGACCATGCGATGACCCGGGTAGACGCGCGAGATCTCGTGATTCAGAAAACTCGTGTCGAACGGCGCGTTATGGGCCACGAGCACTGAATCACTCACGAAGTCGAGCCAGCGCGGCGCGACATCCGCAAACACGGGGGCATCCTTGACCATATCGTTCGAAATACCCGTGAGCGACGCGACGAAACGTGGAATCGGAATCTCAGGATTGACGAGCGAGAGAAACTTATCGACGATGCGTCCGCCGCGAATTCGATAAGCACCAAGCTCGATCAAACGATTCGGCGGCGTCTTCGCCCCGGTCGCTTCGACGTCAACGACGACGAAGTCGAGATCTTTCAGAATACGTGAATGGCTGTCGTCTGCGAGTAATTCCACAGTGTTGTTCTCGACGATCTTGAAGCGCCGATCGTTTCTGATCAGGTCTGCGACGAGTAGGCCGGCGAGCTCGTCGTCGATGTGAGAGAGTTTGAAAACGGCGTCGACGATCTCCGACGCAGCAGCGCGTCCGCCCGAGCAAGTTAAGAGGTCGATTGTGTCCTGGACGAGAGTAGAATCAGAAACTAAATTCGAATAAGGCGGCATTCGGTCAGGATTGTAGCACCCGCGAGGTAAGAACGTGAACGCTGAACAGGTCATCGATCAATTCAGAGCAACCGGTGCGTTGCTGGAGGGCCACTTTCAACTTTCCAGTGGCTTGCACAGCACGGTCTATTTGCAGTGTGCGCTCGTGCTTCAGTTTCCCGAGCGAGCTGAGGCATTCGGGCGCGCGATTGCGGAGAAGTTTCGGGGGCAGGGGATTGGGTTGGTTGCCTCGCCGGCGATTGGCGGGATCGTGATTGGACATGAGGTCGCGCGGGCGCTGGGCGCGAGGTTTATATGGACCGAGCGCGAAGCCGGGCAGATGACGTTGCGTCGTGGATTCACGATTGCGCCGGGTGAGAAGACGTTGATTGTTGAAGACGTGGTCACGACTGGTGGATCGACGCGCGACACGCTTGAAGCTGTGCGACGCGCGGGCGCCGATGTTGTTGGGGCGGCGTCGATCATCGATCGTTCTGGTGGTACTGCGGACGTTGGTGTGCCGCTTTCGTCGCTCGCGTCGTTGAGAGTGTTGTCGGTTGAGGCTGCTGATTGTGACGCGTGCAAACTCGGTGAGCCAGTCGTGAAGCCCGGCAGCCGGAAAGCAGCGCCGTGAATTACAAACTGCTGCTTCAGTACGATGGGACCGACTTTCACGGGTGGCAGATTCAGGAGGGTCGCAGGACTGTTCAGGGTGAGCTAACGCACGCGCTCTCGTTGATTGAGGGACGCAGCGTTAACGTTCATGGATCGGGCCGCACGGATGCTGGTGTTCATGCTGAGGGGCAAGTCGCGAGTGTTGAGGTTCAACGCGAGATCACGGCGGCGAAGCTGCGCGCGGCGATCAATGGGAATATTGGGAGAGATGTGCGTGTGTTGTCGTGTGAGGCTGTAGCCGATGATTTTCACGCACGTTATTCGGCGATCGAGAAGACTTACGTTTATCGCATTGTGAATGGGCCAGTGATATCGCCGTTCTGGTGGCGCTACGCGCATCACGATGCACGCGCGCTGGATCTCGAAAGTATGAAAGAGGCGGGCAAGTTGTTCTGCGGGGAGAATGATTGGACAGCGTTTTCCGCCGCTCAGTCAGACGTTGAGGATCGCGTTCGCACTGTGACGCAGGTCGTAATTAGCGAACGCGCTGACGATCGCTCACACGGCTCGTTGATTGAAATCCGCCTCAGCGCGAATGGGTTTTTGCGTTACATGGTGCGAGCAATGGCGGGAACGCTGATGGCAGTCGGACGCGGTGAGCTTGATCGCGCGGCGATCGCCGCAGCACTCGCAACCGGTGCTCGCCCCACCGCCGCCGTCACAGCTCCAGCCTGCGGACTCACCTTGCTTTCAGTGCGTTATCAGTGATAGGTCATATACGTCCTATAGGTCCTATTTCTTTCTTATGCTTTCTGACTTCGCAGGAGTAATCCAAAAAGGAACGCGAGAAGAGTCGCTGCTCGCCGCGGTGGCGTGGGATCGCCTGCCGCGTCACGTTGCGATCATCATGGACGGCAACGGCCGCTGGGCGGCACAGCGCAGCCAGCCACGTATAGCCGGCCATCGAGCCGGCGTCGAAGCTGTTCGCGCCGCGGTCGATACAGGCGCGCGCCTGGGTCTACAAGCTTTAACTCTCTACGCGTTCTCGACAGAAAACTGGAAGCGCCCGCGTTACGAAGTTGATGCCTTGATGCGCATGTTGCGTCGCTACATTCGCATCGAGCTCGACGAGATCGATCGCCAGAACATCAGGTTCCAGACAATCGGACGAACGGGCGCGCTCGCCGAAAACGTGCGCAAAGAAATCCAGCGCGCGACGGAACAGACCGCACGAAACAAGGGCATGATCCTCTCGGTGGCGTTGAATTACGGCGGCCGTGCTGAGATCGTCGACGCCGCCCGGGCAGCAATTAGACGATTACTGGACGAAGGCAGCCGTCCGGACGAGTTAACGGAAGAGCGCATCGCAAACGAGCTCTACACTCGCAATCTACCGGAGCTCGATCTACTCGTGCGCACCAGCGGTGAGCTCAGAATCTCAAACTTCCTTCTCTGGCAGAGCGCCTACAGCGAGATCTACGTCACCGAAACCCTCTGGCCCGACTTCCGCCGCGTCCACCTGCTCGAAGCCATCGTCGACTACCAGCGTCGCGACCGGCGGTTTGGTGGATTGAAGTTGGTGGTGAGTAAAACCTAAGTACCTGTTCTCTGTTGCGGACTATGGAGGATTCAACTATAATTCTCACCCAAAAGGAGTTCACTCACATGAAAGTCTTCATTACTCACTCACACGGCAACAGACCATTGGTTCGGCAGGTCGTCAAAACCCTTAAGCAGGCAGGCTTGGATGTTTGGGACGACGAATATGACACCTACCCTAGTGACAATTGGGCCAAAGTTACCGGGGAAGCCCTGGAACAGTCAGACGCAATGGTAGTCCTGATTACGCCCGACGCTCTCGATTCAGTTATCGTGAGTCGAGATATCGGTTTTGCGCTTAGCAATATTCAGTTCGCATATCGCGTGGTACCGGTCTTGGTAGGCGTTGAGCACAGCGTGGCAAGCGAAAAGCTTGGATGGATTATGCACCATTTGGATTCGATCGTAATACCAGTATCTGATGGACAGGCGCAAGGCATTGAACAAATAACTCATGCACTTCAGGCACTTCGGGCTGTAGCCTAGACGTAGCCAATTACCTCACGACATTATGTTTCCTCACCCGAAAGAAGTATTCCTCTCTCATTCCGGCTTGGACCGGGAGTTTGCGAACAACATCGTTGATCTTCTCCGCCGGCACGGCGTTCCGGTATGGCACAGTGCGAGCAACATACGAGGTGCACAACTTTGGCACGATGAAATTGGCGATGCGTTGGAGCGATGCGACTGGTTTGTTATTCTCCTTTCGCCTAATTCGTTAAAGTCCGTCTGGGTTTACCGAGAACTCATGTTCGCTTTGCACGAAACGCGATATAACAAAACTATTGTTCCCGTTATTATTGATTCCGGTAATTACAGTAAACTCTCCTGGACATTCCATTCATACCAGTTCGTCGACTTCACGGAAGACTTCGAGAAAGGATGCCGCGCCCTGTTGCGGATCTGGGGCATCGGCTATCAGGCCATCAACCCTGACGCCTAACTGAATGAAACGAATCCTAACCGCGGTCGTTGCTCTGCCCATCCTGATCGCGACAATTCTTATCTCTTCTCTGTGGTGGGTGTTTGTGTTGCTCGCGGCGGCGGCGATGGTGGTGGGCCTCTGGGAGTTTTTCCTGCTAGCGAAGAAACTCAAGCTACAGCCTGAGGTCGCGGCGGGTTATGTGGCCGCAGCAGCGCTGATCACCATTCCACTGCAAAATGATCCGGCGAATGTGCTGCTGGTCCTGTTCGTGCTCATTGCCGTTACGATCGCAACCCTGATCGTCATCACCTTCCGCGGCGCGCCCTTCGACAAAATGATCTCGTCGGTGGGATCGACACTGCTCGGCGTGTTGTATATCCCATTGCTCGGCAGCCATCTCATTGCCCTGCGCACTGGTTTCACGCACCAGCTCTCGGCCGACCTTTTATCGTTCTTCTTCCTCGTCCTGATGGGCTCAGACGTCGGCGCGTACTACACCGGTCGCGCGCTCGGTAAACGGAAACTCGCACCTTCAATCAGCCCCGGCAAGACTTGGGAAGGCGCCGTTGGTGGAGTCGCCGCCGCGCTCGCGATGGCCGCCCTCGCGCATTTCTGGTTCTTTCGCCAACTCCCACTCAAATACGCGCTGCCCCTGGCCGCAGTCATGGCTGTCCTGGGAATCTTCGGCGATCTCGCCGAAAGCGCACTCAAACGCGGCGCAGGCGCAAAAGACGCCGCCAACATCCTCCCCGGCCACGGCGGCATACTCGATCGTCTTGATAGCTTGCTCTTCAACGCACCACTCATCTACTATTTTGCACGCTTCTACTTCCATAGCTGACAGCTAAGAGAAGAAAGCCCGATGACCACGAAAAAAAAGACCCTTCTGACTTTTGCTGGAGCGGTCGTCGTGCTTGGTTTTATCGTCGTCTGTTTTGTAGGAGCAATCGTTGGGTTCGTTTTGTACCAGGTGAACCACAGCGAAGCAGCGGCGCGTGGGAGAGACTTCCTCCGCCACAATGAGATGCTACGGGCCGATATCGGCGAGGTAAGAGACTTTGGCAGCATCGTTAGCGGCCAAATCAATTTTCACAACAATACAGGTGCCGCAATACTGCATTTCAAAGTGATCGGTGAACGAAAGACTGTTAATGCGAACGTTCAGTTAGTTTTGAGAAACAGTACATGGACCGTAGTCGAGGCGGCTTACGTTAACTCGTCAGGACAAACGGTCGGTCTGCTCAACCCCTACGATACGAAACTACTCATCCCCCTCTTGATTGCATGATTGAGTCAGTAACGAACACCACGGGAGTTGCGATCCTTGGTTCAACCGGATCCATCGGGTGCAATAGTCTGCGCGTCATCGACTCGTTGAGCTCGAGACGTATGAACGTCGTGGCACTTGCGGCCGGCAATAACGTCGAACGACTCGCGAATCAGATCGCGACACACCTGCCCGAAGTCGTTTCAGTCGACAACGAAACTGCCGCACACGATCTCCGCGCGATGCTGTTTGCACGTGATGTGGATCTGCCACGCATCGTCACCGGTGAAGCCGGACTAGTCGAAGTCGCCACACATCCGCAGGCTGATTGCGTCATCTCCGCGACAGTCGGCGCGATCGGTTTTGTACCCACACTCAAAGCCCTCGAGCTCGGCAAGCGCGTCGCACTCGCTAACAAAGAAACTCTCGTGATGGCCGGCGAGCTGATGACCGAAGCCGCGCGCAAATCAGGAGCGGAGTTGTTGCCGGTCGACTCTGAGCACAACGCCCTGCACCAGTGCCTAAGAGGCGAGCGACGTGAAGAAGTACGACGAATAATCCTGACTGCTTCCGGCGGACCATTTCGCACGAAGAACAAATCAGAGATGGAACACGCGACTGTATCCGAAGCGATGCAGCATCCGACCTGGAACATGGGCGCAAAGATCACGATCGACTCCGCCACCCTCATGAACAAAGGTCTCGAAGTGATTGAAGCACGCTGGCTCTTCGGTTTCGGTCCCGGCGAGATCGACATCCTCGTGCATCCCGAATCGGTTGTGCACTCGATGATCGAAATGGTCGACGGCTCTGTGATCGCACAGATGGGCGTCACTGACATGCGTCACGCGATTCAATACGCGCTCACGTATCCCGAGCGGCATTCATGTCAACTGCCGCCACTCGATCTGACGACGATGTCGGGACTTCACTTCGAAGCGCCCGATCCGGATCGTTTTCCCTGCATACGACTCGCTTACCGCGCTTTAAGCGAAGGTGGAACCCTACCCGCAGCAATGAACGCCGCGAACGAGGAAGCCGTTAGCGCTTTTCTAAACGAACGGATACGTTTGACCGAAATCCCACAGGTTATTGAAACGGTGATGAACAATCACGTGAATCAACCTGCAAAAGACATCGAGACCATTCTCGATGCAGATCATCACGCCCGCCACGCCGCCCTCGCAACCATTGAGGAATTTAGCCGCGGATTTACGCAGATGAACGCGGATCCGATTCGTGTTCATCCTTGATATCCGTGGTAAACTCCATTTTGTGCAACCCGACTCGAAACGGTCGAGTCTAACTGTAATTATTTAACGAAAACTTTAGCGAAAAGGCCCTGAATGAGTTACCTAATTATTCCGCTGGGATTTATCTTCATCCTCGGCTCGGCTGTTGTCCTTCACGAATTCGGCCATTTTATCGTTGCCAAACTCTTTAAAATCCGTGTGGAGACGTTCTCCGTCGGGTTTGGCCCGCGGTTATTTGGCAAAAAGTGGGGACATACGGACTATCGAGTGTCGGCAATTCCTCTCGGCGGTTATGTAAAGCTCGGCGGCGATGAGTCAAACGCGCCTATCGAAGGCGCGGGCGCGGAGGACATCCCTGAGCGGGAAATGTACAGCCTGCGTCCGAGATGGCAGCGAGTCATGGTTGCACTCGCCGGTCCCGCCATGAACATCCTCACCGCGATGGCGATCCCATTTGTTGGTGCGTTTATGTACGGAGTTCCGGCAACTCCGGCACCGACTGTTTACTACGCGCAAAAAGGTGGCGCTGCAGATTTGGCCGGTCTCAAGCCTGGCGACCGCATCATCTCGTTCAACGGCACTGAGAACCCGACCTGGGATGTGATCAACGGCGACGCACTGCTTTCGCCGGGTCGTCCTCTGCCGGTGGTCATAAATCGAAATGGTCAGGAAATCTCACTGCAGGTAACGCCAACCACGCACACGGATAACGGCGAATCAGCCGGTACTCTGGATTTCACTCCTGATTACGGTGGGCTGCCGATCGTCGTCGTTCAGGTAAATGCCGGTTCACCTGCCGAAGCTACGGGCCTGAAAGAGAACGATCGCTTTATCACGATCGGTGGCGAAGAGGTGAGAAGCTCTGCGCAGGTTACGGAGTACGTGAGAAATCATCCGGACCAGCGCATTCCGATCACGCTCGAACGCGATGGCCAGACGATCCAATTGACCACGGACGACAAGCGCATCGACGGCAAATTGGGATTTCACGTCATGGAGAAATATCCACTCCATGCCGCTACTATAGGTTCGGCAACGAAGTACGCCTACGATCAGAACCTTCAGATCATGCGTTTGACCGGCAAGGCGCTCGGACAGGTGTTCACCGGACAACGCTCGGTGCGCAACACGTTGTCAGGTCCGATCGGCATTTACCAGGCAACGCAAAAATCGATTGAAAAACTCGGCTGGGACGGCGTGTTCGGCATGCTCGGTTTTCTCAGCCTGAACCTCGGTATCTTCAACCTGCTGCCGATTCCGGTGCTCGACGGCGGCGCAATCTTCTTGATGTTAATCGAAGGGCTATTGGCCCTCATCGGTTTATCGATCTCGGCCGCGGTGCGCGATCGTATTCAGCAAGTAGGCTTTGTGATGGTGCTGCTGCTGATGGTTTTCGTGATCAGCAACGACCTGCTGAAGACGTTTGGAGGCAATCACCAGCAGGAGGAGAAGCCGCCGCCGGCTGCTTCTGAGCCTGCCAAATAGCTCATGCGCAAAACGCGACCAGTTCAAGTCAAGCACATTCAGATCGGTGGTGGCGCTCCCGTTGCGATTCAGTCGATGACAAAGACTGACACTGCGGACGTGGACGCCACTGTCGTGCAGATCAACGAGATGATGCGCGCGGGTTGTGAGATCGTTCGCCTTGCCGTCCCGGACAACGATGCGGCCGTGGCGTTGAAAGAGATCCGCAAGCGTGTGCCTGACGTTCCGCTCGTCGCCGACATTCACTTCCATTACAAACTCGCGTTGATGGCCCTCGAAGCGGGCATCGACAAGCTGCGACTCAATCCCGGAAACATTGGTGCACACGAGCGCGTGCGTGAAGTTGTGCGTGCTGCACAGGCGCAGAAAGTGCCGATCAGGATTGGTGTGAATGGCGGATCGCTCGAAAAAGATTTGCTGAAGAAGTATGGCACTGCGACGCCGGAGGCGATGGTCGAGTCAGCGTTGCGGCACGTTCAGATACTTGAAGATCTCGACTTCACTGACATCATCATCTCGTTGAAAGCTTCAGACGTTCATCGCACTGTGGGGGCTTATCGACTGCTGGCTGAGAAGTGTGATTACCCATTTCATCTCGGCGTCACTGAGGCTGGAACGTCGTTCAGTGGCACGGTCAAATCGTCGATCGGACTCGGAATACTCTTGCACGAAGGCATTGGCGATACGATCCGCGTTTCGCTTGCGGCGGAGCCGCAGGAAGAAGTTCGGGTCGCGTGGGAGATCGTGAAGTCGCTGGGATTGCGGACGCGTGGTGTGACGGTGGTTGCGTGTCCGACGTGCGGGCGGCTCGATGTTGATAACTTCGTCGGGATTGTTGAGGAGATCGAGCGCCGTTTGGCTCACATCGAGGAGCCGCTGCACCTTTCGATCATGGGATGTGCGGTGAATGGTCCAGGCGAAGCGCACGACTCACAGCTCGGGATCACGTTTGGGCGTGGTGTCGGGATGATCTTCAAAGACGGCGTGCCGATGCGAAAGGTCACCGGCGAGAATATTGTCGAAGCGTTCGTGATGGAAACAGAGAAGCTACTTGCTGAAACACGCAAGTAGACAGGATTGACAAGATTATTTCAGGATTAGCATGTTCATCTTGAAAAAATCTTGTGAATCTTGGTCTAACGTACCTTGGGCCTCTTACCCGCCGCGACATCTCCCGCCATTACCAAAAACAGCGAATCAACCGTGATTTTGCGATTGACGTTGACGATCAGTTGCTCGCGCAAATCTTCGATTTGCAGGATCCAGTCGCCTGCTCGGCTCGGGTCCATTTTCTGAGCGATCTCTTTTAGCTCCGCTGACAAATCTTCATTCACTATCTTCGACGTATCGACACCGAGCGACAGCATCCACGCATCGCGAATCAACGTCTCGAGCACGTCCAATCGCTCTTCAAACTCATCCTTGTATTGCGCTTCATTCAACTGTTCCGCCGATCGCAGCAGTTGCGCACGATCCTCGCTCAGCACGAGCGCATGCAACACCTTCAACATCGCTTTGCGCTGCGACGTAAACGTCACCAGATCGCCCGAGAGCGCGCGGCCCATGCTTCCGCCCGCCGCACGCGCTCGCAACCGCGCAGTCTTCACATCGATATCGTTCTTCACGAGATGACTCTGGATCTCCTCCGGCGTCAGCGGCGAAAAACGAATCATCTGACAACGCGAGAGTATCGTCGGCAAAAGCATCGCCGGACGCGCCGTGATCAAGATCAGGTGCGACGTTCGCGGCGGCTCTTCGAGCACTTTCAAAAGCGCGTTGGCTGAAGCATCGTTGAGCTTGTCAGCCTCATCGATCAGAAACACGCGCGCCTTGCCTTCAAACGGCCGGAAGTTCGCTTCCTTCTCGATCTGGCGCATCTGCTCGACGCGCAACACACGCCGCGGCGCAACGACGAGCCCGACGTCCGCATGGTCCGTCCAGATGATCTGCGTCCACTCATCAGCATCATCACGCGTCGGATAGTTCAATCTCCTGATACGCACACACGACGAACAGACGCCACACGCTTCATTATCCTTTGGTGTGCGACAGTTCAACGCACGCGCAATCTCGAGCGCAAAGAGCTTCTTGCCGATACCTTCTTCACCCGTGAACAGCATCGCGCCCGGCAACCGGTCCGAGACCAGCATTCGCTTCAACACTGCTTTCACACGTGAGTTTCCTGTCAGTTCGTCAAACATACTTCAATGTGAAATGACCCCTACTTTGCAGAAACGGGACGATTATGTCTTTCACGCGCTCTTGTGTGTGCTCGACTGGACCACTCGTGTCGATCAACTTCACCCGCTCCGGTTCAGCGAGCGCGATCTGCAAGTACGCATCGCGCACGCGTGCGTGAAAGTCGGCATGCTCGATATCAAGTCGATCGCGCGAGATATGCGTCGAAGATTTGCCGGTTGAACGCCGTGCGGTGCGACTCGTCGATTCTTCAATCGGAAGATCGAACAACAGCGTCAGGTCAGGTTTCAGACCTTCTGTCGCGAGTTGAACGATCTGCGAGATCAACTCCGGTGAGAAGCCTCTTCCCGCGCCCTGGTATGCGACTGTCGCATCAGCATAACGATCCGAGATCACGAGCCTGCCGGCCTCGAGCGCCGGACGCACCAGTCGCCGCACGTGCTGAGCACGGTCGGCCGCAAACACCAGCAGCTCCGTCAATGGATCGACTTCCTCCGCCGCATCGAGCAAGGCCGCCCGCAAACGCAGTCCCAAGGTCGTGCCGCCGGGCTCGCGCGTCAGGAGGGCATCACAACCATTGGCGCGCAGGAAATTGCCCAGAAAACGCAACTGGGTCGACTTCCCACTGCCGTCGATACCTTCGAAGGTAATGAAAGTTCCAGGCACACGTCCTCTTTATCCGTGAAAATGCTCGCGAGAGTTTAATCGAATGTCACGCCTCAGGCGAGTTGGCATCGTGACGGGGTTCGCGCGGGTTCGATTCAGTCGTCGCCTGCGAGTGTAGGTCGCCAGTCGGGCGCCGTGATTGTGAGATCGTCGAGATGGCGTGTTTGAAGATCAGTTGTTCCTGTGACCCTGATTCGAGCAGGACCGAAAACTTGTCGAAACTGCGGATACGGCCCGTTAGCTTGGCGCCGTTCAAGAGGTACACGATGACAGAAGTCTTCTCGCGGCGCACCGTGTTGAGAAAGGCGTCCTGGATATTTTGTGGTGCCTGTTTGCCGTCCGACATGCTGAAACCCGGTGGTGGACCTGTTAGACCGCGCGGTTGAATTGAGATTACAACAGCGATCTTTGCCTGACAAGAGATCGCCGGAGATGTTAGAGAAACATGATTATTTGGACCGCGAGCCCGCGGCAATGGATTCCAGAACCGCGCGTAAAACGTGGTTTTCCTCACCAAAACCGTCAAACCACTCGACATCCGCTTCATGGCGAAACCATGTCAACTGGCGTTTGGCGTAGTGGCGCACGTCCAGTTTGGTCTGTTCCAGGGCGCTGTCGAGGTCGCGTAAACCCTTTAGATACTCGACAACGCGGCGATACCCGTGCGCGCCGAGTGCGTTTGAATCGGGTGAGAAGCCGCGGTCCAGCAAGTGGCGCACTTCGTCGACCAGACCCGCGCGAAAGTGTGCTTCGGTGCGTTCGTTGATTCGCTTGTAAAGCTCAGCGCGCGGCGGGTTGAGGGCAAGGATACGCAAGCGACGCGAGCTTTCGTGTGGCTCGGGGCGGGTAGGCCGTTGGTCCACAATCGAGCGGCCTGTTTGCAAATAGACTTCCACGGCGCGTTGCACGCGCGGCCAGTCGCGAGGATAGAGTTGCCCGGCGGCGAGGGGATCGATGCGGCGGAGGAGTTTGTGCAGGTGTTCTGCGCCGTATCTGTCGCGAATTTGATTGAGACGGCGGCGCAAGTGTTCGTCGGTTTGTGGACTGACGAAGAAAGGTTGCCGCAGCGCGCGGAGATAGAAGCCAGTGCCGCCGACTAGAAGTGGCACGCGCCCGCGGCTCTCGATTTCTTCAATCGTCTTCACGGCCTCGCGGGCCCATTCCACCGCGGTGTAGTTGACGTTTGGAGAGACGAAGTCGATCAGGTGATGCGGGACGCCCTGGCGTTCGTCGAGGGGAACTTTCGCAGTGGCTATCTCGATCTCTTTGTAGACCTGGACCGAGTCACAGTTGATTATCTCGCCGTTCAGTTCGAGCGCGACGTTGATTCCGAGCGTGCTTTTGCCCGAGGCGGTTGGGCCTACGATGGCGAACATGTACGAATGAGTATAACTATCCAGAGAAGGATGAGCAGTATGAGGCCCGCGAGGATTTGGTTACGTGAGAAATGCATTGGATAGGATATACAAGATTTCTTCAGGATTTACATGTTCATCCTGAAGAAATCTTGTAAATCTTGCTCTAATACATGCGCGTGAGCTCAACGCCTGCATAGTAAGTTTTAATTATCTGCTCCGCGGAAAAGCCCTGCTTCGCGAGCCCGTACGCGCCGACCTGGCACATCCCGACGCCGTGCCCCCAGCCACGCCCGGTGAAAACAAACTCACTCACGCGTCCGTCGTCATCATACTCGCGGTCGATCACGAACAGTTGTTCACGCAATCCCAGCGCGGATCGAATCCGACCACCACGCACGTGCGCAGTCCCATTCGTTCCGACAATCTCGAGATCCGTCACTCGACGCGAAGCGCCACGCGACGCCACCCGCAGATCCACAATCGATCCGATACCTCGCGCCGCCCGCGCTAGACGCGCCTGCACCTGCGCGACACTCAACCCTTTGGTCCAATTGGCAAACGGCGACATGCGATCCGCCGCCGCACCATTCGCCGCCGGCCTGACCTCAAGAAAATCAATCTGACCATTCGCCGCGAGGTGATACGTCACCGGCTCACCACCGACGAGCGCTACAGACGACGCCGCATACGGACGCTCACCCAGATATCGAAACAGGAACGCATCCGGGTTAACTCTGATCGGCTGGTCCTTGCCTTTGCTGGAACGAAGTATCAGTTGACCTTCGCTCGTCGGTCGCGCATTCGCTTTCTGGAGTTGCAGCAGGTTCCGCGCTTCGAGAAGACGCGCGATCGCATGCAGCACGCGCGCGCGCGATAACGGACTGCGTGGTCGCAATGTCGCGTCGGGATAGATGGTCAAATGCCCGTCGCGCAGCAGCATCGCGAGGTCTGCGCGATTTGCAGCAGGCACGGACTGTGCGTCTTTCACCGCCAGAAGATAGTCGGCGTCAGCATCATTCAAGAGCGTTCCCGCACGGCTCTCGCCAAACACCGCCAGCGCGAGTGCAGTGGCGAAAGCAGGCGGCCGGTTTACATCTTCACCACTTACCGGCGCAGTTTGACGAGCAACGCGAGCCACATTCGCCAGCCAGTTTCGCACTTCCGGCACAGTCGCATCAGCCGACAACCACGCATCCGAAACACGCTCGCGTAATGTCCCAAAATTCTGTGTCAGCAACAGACTGACATCACGTGCAAGCACCACATTCGAATCGTCCTGCAAGTCCGCAGGCTCGCGCGAGGTCCTGATCACAAAACGATCGAACGATTCACCAGCGCACTCATGCGCGCGCAAATAGGGAATAGCTTCGTTGAAGATCTTCTCCGAGTCTTCAGTGCGGCCGCCGCACGTCGACGTGTAGAGCGCGTTGATTGGCTCGCCGTTGTAAGTCGCAATCAGACCGCGCGTTTCGTCGACAGCGCGGGTCGAGAGTGGATTTTCAGAAGTTAGACCACGATAGACTTGCGAGCGCGTTGTCGGCAGCAGATCAAAGCCTTGCGCCATGTACTGGCCGCGATTCTTCAACGCGTAAGTGCGCGCTGCGATCGCCTGTGCTTTCAACGCTTCGATTGCCGGATAACCGCCAGGCGAAAGCTCGTTGGCGACCACACCGCGTACGTAGTCTTCAAGTCCCAATTCGTTAACGACCGTGAGCGAGCCACGCAGGTTTGTGAACACTTCGATGCGACCGCGATACGGTCGATCGTTGTAACGCACGGGCGCGTTCTGCTCGTCGTCAGATGCAAACGCGACTGGCGCACTCGAGCTGAACACCTTTCCTGCGGCTGATGAGGCGACGACTTCACGCGACGGCAAAGCCGGACGCGCAGTAGTAAGACGCACCGGGCTGTTGTTATTCGAAGGCGACTGTTTCGGCGCGACGGTTTCCTTGCCTTCCACTGTCGCATCGATACCCGCTGTCTCAAGACGCGCCCGAAACTCTTCCGCCTCTTCACGCGAAAGCTTGCCGCCGACAAACATGCCCCACGTTTTAGTCTCCGTGTCGTAAGCGGCGTGTGCGTCTTCGCCCGTGATCTTCTGAATCTCTTTCTCGTTCGCTTCCGCTTCTTCACGTGTGGCTGCGCCGCCGACGAGCACTCGAAATCCACCTTCCTCAATCGCGGCTGGAAGCGGAGACAAGAGCCGCGGATCGACACGAACACGCGAAGTATCGAGGGCTAATAACGAAGTGCCACCGCCACTCGCATTCATCAAATGGCCTGTGGTTGAAATAACAGCAGAACGTGCGTCAGTCGTGAGGGCAACGCGGATCGTTGGTTCCGGACCACTCGTAGTCGTCAGTGCCGGCGAAGAAATGATCGGAGTGGTGGCAGCAGGCGGCGTCCAGACCGGTTCGGCCCGGCGTGGCCGACTGGCTTCAGGAGTTTGTTGTTGACCAAACGCGATGGGAAGAAAAAAAGCCTGAGCCAACAGCAAAGCAATGGCTTTCCGCACGAGGGAACTACACATCCGCCGCATACTACTACAAAAGAGGTCGCGTTCGTCACTTTGAATTCAGCGCCTCCTTGGAGTGCGGCGGCCTGGCGCCGCTTTAGTCCGGCGCGGAGCGCCGTGGCTCATGTGCGCGCTCCGCGCGATACCAAAGCGGCGCCAGGCCGCCGCACTCCAAGGAGGGGAGGATTTCCCCTATTCCCACGAACCTCAACTATGTGGTATAGACGGTGCAACCCCCCGGTAGTCAGGACTAAGCGGCAGCGGCTTTTTGGTCTGTCCAGAGGAATCAGGAGGCCTAAGCGGCTTCATGAAGAGGACTACTGTCCGAAGCGTTCCGTTTCTTGCGACCGCTGCTCTCATCACAGCGTTGCTCGCCGCTAGTTGTCTGCCGAAGCCACCAGGAGAAAGCGGCGACATCACGGTAACGCTTTACGGTTTCTCGATCATGAAAGAATCGCTCGAGAAAGCGATCTTTCCCGGTTTTACAGCGAAGTGGAAGCAGCAACACGGGCAGACAGTGCAGTTTCAATCGTCGTTTGCGGGGTCAGAGACCGTGACTAATCAGATTTTGCGCGGCGCGCCTGCTGAGGTTGCGATTCTCTCGATCGAGCGCGACGTGCAGCGACTGCAAAAGGAGGGTTTTGTAACGGCTGACTGGCGTGCTTCTTCGCCGGGAAAGGGAGTCGTCAACAAGACACCTTTCGTGATCATCGTGCGCCAGGGCAATCCAAAAGGGATCAAAGACTTTTCAGATCTGGCGCAGCCGGGAATACGTCTGATCCATCCCGATCCGATCAGCTCGGGTGGCGCGCAGTGGTCGATACTAGCGATTTACGGATCGGAGTTGAGGAAGTCAGCCGACAAGCCTGAAGACGCTGATAAACCAAAGGCACTGCAAACCCTGCGCGCGATCTGGAAGAACGTGATCTCAACCCCCGGCTCCGCACGCGAAGCACGAACGACTTTCGAGCTCGGCAATGGCGACGCGCTGATCACTTACGAGCTGGAAGCGCTATTGATGAAAGAAGCGAAAGCGCCGATAGAAATCGTTGTGCCGCAGTCAACGATCTACAGCGAGCATCCGGCCGTTATGATCGACAAGAACATCACTGCGGCGAAGCGCGCGGTGATTGATGCGTTTATGCAGTACCTGTGGAGTGATGAAGCGCAGGAGGCATTCGTCAAGTTTCATTTCTACTCGAGCACGAACGATACGTTCAATCAGGCGAACAAAGAGTTTGGGCACATCGAGATGCCGTTTACGATTGAATATTTTGGTGGTTGGGACAAGGCGTATACCGAGGTGATTGAAGGGATTTTTCGGGACCAGGTGCAGCGTAAGTAAGAAGAATATTAGCCACAGATAAACACGGAAAAGGCGGATTTCTTTTTAATCAGTGTCATCCGTGTAATCCGTGGCAAAAATGAGATGAGTTCCATAGCTCCAGCGATGCGACATGTGCGCGGGTTTGATGTGGCGCGGCCGCTCAGTATCGGCATGCTCGTGTTCATGATGTTGCCGCTCGTGTTTCTGCCGCTCGCATCGATCTTCATCTTCGGCACCAGCAATGGTCTCGATAAGTTCTGGGCCGCACTGACAGCTCCCGAAGCGATCTTTGCACTCAAACTGTCGATGGCCACAAGCTTCTGGGCCACCGTCTTCAACGTCGTCTTCGGACTCTTCGCCGCTTACGTGCTCTCGCGTTACAACTTCTGGGGACGCAACGCCCTCATCGTCACGATCTCACTACCGACAGCGATTCCAACCGCCGTCGCCGGCTTCGCACTGCTGCTGCTCTGGGGACCATACGGCACGCTCGGGCGGCTGCTGTCGCCGCACGGCTTCCAAATCATGTTCACTGCGTTCGCGATCATTCTCGCGAACATCTTCGTGACGTTCCCGCTCGCATTCGGCGTTATCAAGCCCGTGTTCGACACGATGAGCCACTCGCTTGAAGAAGCGTCAGCAACGATCGGCGCGACGCGCTGGCAAACGTTCTGGCATGTGACCCTTCCATCGTTGCGTGGCGCGATCGTCTCCGGCGCGTTGTTGACGTTTGCGCGCGCGGTCGGTGAGTTTGGCTCGACGATCCTCGTGTCAGGAAATCTCGCTGGACGCACACAGACAGCGCCGCTGTACATCTTCGCGAAGTTCAACGAGGGGCAGATTGAAGCTGCAAATGCGATCGCGATCGTGCTCGCGTTGTTTTCATTCCTGATCTTCAGCGTGCTGTTTTTCGCGCGCGACTGGCTGGACGTCGATTAAGATTCCACTGTGAAAGCAAAAGAAACATTGATCCCGAGAACTGAGGAGCCGGTGTCCAGCACGCCGCCTCCGCCGGCTGCGGCAAGTGTGGTCGGGATCAGCAAACGCTTCGGCAAGGTCGGGGTGCTCGAAAACATCAGCTTCGACGTGGGCGAAGGTGAAGTGCTCGTGTTGCTCGGCGCTTCAGGCAGCGGCAAGACCACGATCCTCCGCATCATTGCGGGTCTGGAAATGCCGTACACGGGCAAAGTGATCCTGCATGGCAAAGACGTGACTGAGCTGCCGGCACGCGAAAGAGGCGTCGGCGTTATTTTCCAATCGTATGCACTCTTTCCGAAGATGACGGTGGAGAAGAACATCGGTTACGGCCTGCGTATCCGCAAGCGCAAACGCAAGGAGATTCGCGAAACGGTGAACGAGTTGTTGTCACTCGTCCAACTCGAAGAGCACCGCAAGAAGTATCCGTCGCAGCTTTCGGGCGGGCAGCAGCAGCGCGTCGCGATCGCACGCACGCTTGCTTACAAACCCGAAGTGCTGTTGTTTGATGAGCCGTTCGGTGCACTCGACACACAGACACGCGTTCACCTGCGTCGCGAGATTCGCACTCTCTTGAAAAAGGTGAACGTGCCGGCCATCTTTATCACGCACGATCAAGAAGAAGCTTTGGAGCTTGGCGATCGTGTCGCTGTGCTCAACGTGGGCCATATCGAACAGATCGGAACGCCGTTCGAGATCTACAATCATCCGGCGACGGAGTACGTAGCGACATTTCTCGGCGCGGCGAATGTTCTCGACGCAGTTGTGCGACAGGATTCTATCGAAGTGGGTTCGGCGCAGATTCCCGCGACGTTGGATAAGACAAAATTCAAGTCAGGCGATTGTGTGAAGATCGTCTTTCGACCGGAAGACGTGTCGTTGAACCGCGGAGATTTCCTGCGGCCCGGACATGCGCGGCTCGCGAGCGCCGTGATCGAAGAGATCACTTTCGTCGGCGCCTATGAGCGATTGCGCTTGCAGATCGAAGTCGGGCCGGAAGAATGTAAAGCAGAAGAAACGCCTTACTACCTGACCACCGAAACACCAGACCGGAAGCCAAGCAAATCGATCATCGCGACGCGTCCGAAGCCCGAAGCGAGCGCGACGCGCTTGCACGTCGGCGAGCGCGTCGTCCTCGCACTGACCTCATTCACAGTCCTGCCGCCACCAGGCGCAAAAGGTGCCAATTGAGACGGAGCGCGTCTGCGTGCGTGCTGTTGTTTGTGCTGAGTGGCGTCGCGTCCGCACAAGTTGTCGATCGAGCTGACAATCAGTTCTGGAGTGATGTCCAGCTTGCAGTGCCGATGACGAAGGACGTCGACTTCAATGTGCTCGGAACGCTGCGTCTTGGGCGAGATATCAGCCGGCCGGTTGACGAGCGTATCGGCATGGGGTTCACGTTCAGATTGGGACAGCACGTGTCGATCGCGCCGAACTATCTTTACATCGCGACGCAGCCGGTTCGTAACCGGAGAGGGTATGAGAGTCGCCTGTCGTTGCCGGTGATCTTGCGGTTCAATGTCGAGAAGTTTCGGTTTAGTGATCGAAATCTTTTTGAGCGGCGAATTCGCAACCCGGGGATCACGTCCACGCGTTACCGGAACCGGTTGCAGGTCGAGCATCCGGTTGGACCAGCGAAGCTTGGGCTGTCGTTGTTTGTTGCGGATGAAGTCTTCTACGATTGGAGCATCGATCGCTGGGTGCGGAATCGATTCAGTGTTGGCGGGAGCAAGGTTTTCGATAAACACTTCACGCAGGATGTTTATTACCTGCGGCAGAACGACGGGGTGAGCGTGCCTGGGGATTTGAATGTGATCGGGACCACGCTGAGAATAAAACTTTAGCCGCGGATTTACGCGGATGAACGCAGATCTGCGTTCATCCGCGTAAATCCGCGGCTTTAACTGCCAGGCTATTGAATTCACGCCGCACCGCATTGATGTTCGCGAACGGCAGTGCGCGGGCGTGGGTGCGATTGGTGAGGAGGATGAAGACGCGGCGCCGGTTCGGATCGATCCAGACGCACGTGCCCGTAAATCCATTGTGACCGAAGCTGTCGGGCGGCAGAGCCGCGCCGCCCGTTGAGTCCTTCGTCGCCGCCAGTTGCCAACCGATCGAGCGCGCCTCATCCAGCCCCGGCGTCATGTTCTCGCGAAACAGCTTGCACGTCTCCGGCGCGAGCAACGTCGTCGACTCACTAAGAAACTGCTGAGCCATCAAAAACGTCTCGCGCGCGGTCGAGAACAGGCCTGCATGTCCCGCTGCGCCGCCGAGGAAGTAAGCATTACCATCGTGCACCTCGCCCCAGATCAGTCGCTGCCGCGACTTCGCATACTCACCGGCGCCCATCTGTTTAGACATATCGAGCTCGTATGCGTTACCGGTCTCGCATGCCGCGATGCCTGTCTGCAACGCGATCTCCGGATTGAAGAACGTCTGTTGCAACTTCAGCGGCTCGAAGATCTCGCGCTTCGCCATGTCCGCGAGATGCTGGTGCATCATGCGCTCCAAGAGAATCCCGAGTGCGATGAATCCGAGATCGCTGTAGACGACGCGCGTGCCTGGCTTGTATTCGAGATCAAGATTCGCGATCGCGCCCGCAGCTCGATCAGGTTGATCTTCCGTGAGCACGTAGAGCGGTCGCCACGCGGGTAGACCCGAGGTGTGCGTCAGCAGCTCACGGATCGTGATCATCTGCTTGTCAGTGCGATCGAATTCCGGCAGGTAGTGAGAGACCGAGCTGTCGAGCGTTAACTCGCCGAGCTCGATGCGGCGCGCGCAGAGCAGAGACGTGACGAGTGGTTTTGTGAGTGAAGCGAGATCGTAGATGGTATCGATCTTGTTGGCGACGCGATACGGCTCGACTACCGAGTGACCAAGCGTATCCTCGTATACGATCTCGTCACGCTCGCCGACGAGATACACGGCGGAGGGAAACTCACCTGCCTCGATATGCTGTTGCAGCAGCGCCGAAAGTTGATCGTTCCTGCTCGGCATTTCAATCCGTGTTAATCCGTGGCTGAATTGCGCTGACCCCCGGATGCTCAGCATGTTCACGGATCCTGTCCAGCGTCCGCAGTGCGAGACTCAACGCGTTCCGGCCTTCGATCCCGGACACCGCCGGCGGCACGCCATCACGCGCCGACTCCAGAAACGAAACGATCTCCGCCCGCAAAGGCTCAACATCAATAATATCGAGATGCTGTATGTGAACGCCGGGCCACGAGCCGCTCGCCGCCGGAGGCGCGAGACTGCTGACTGACGCGCGCTTCGTCGTGTAATCGATAGCAATGTAGTCATGCGGCTGGAAGAAACGCATCTTTCGAATCTTCTCAGTACCGACGCGTGACGCCGTGATATTCGCCACCGCCCCTGACGAGAACTCGAGCCGCGCATTCGCCGCGTCGACCTTGTTCGTCAGGATCGCGATCCCCACGGCGTGAATGTTTGTGACTTCAACGTCTTCGCCGACGAGCCATTGCACAATATCAAGATCGTGAATCATCAGATCGAGCACGACGTCGATGTCGAGTGAGCGCGCGGTGAACTGCCCGACGCGGTGTATCTCGAAGTAAACAGGCTTGCGCACATGCGGTCGCAACGCGACCATCGCGGGGTTGAAACGCTCGAGATGTCCGACCTGAAGAATCGCGTTGCCGCGCTGCGCGGCTTCGATCATGCGATCGGCTTCGTCAAGTGTGCGTGAGATCGGTTTTTCAACAAGGACGTGAATGCCCGCTTCAAGCAGGCCACATGCGATCTCGCAGTGTGCTTCGGTGGGAACGGCGACACTCGCTGCGTCGATACGGCCGATCAGCTCGCGCCAGTTTGTGGTCCACTCTGTTTCACGCTCGCTGCTGATGGACCGTGCTGTTTCTTCGTTGATGTCGCAGACGGCGACGAATTGCGACGTGCCTTCCGATGCAAGTGTGGCGTGGATGCGAGCGTGTTGCCGCCCGAGGCTGCCGACTCCGATAACTGCCGTGCGTAGCATTCTGTGATAAAACCCTTTGACAGGATTTACAAGATTTAGTCAGGATTTACATGTCAATCCTGAGAAAATCTTCTGAATCCTGTAAACGACTGACTATCGAGGCCCGAATATACTTGCATCCTTCAACGCTTGCAAAGCGCGTCTACATTCTCCTTTTCGCCATCATCATCGCTTTTTATCTCTACGGACTCGGCAAGCTGCCGCTGCTTGGACCAGACGAGCCGCGTTACGCGCAAGTCGCGCGCGAGATGTTTCTCACTGGGGATCTGATCACGCCGACACTCGGACATCACACATGGTTTGAAAAGCCCGCACTGCTTTACTGGATGATCGTCGCGGCGTTCAAAGTGTTCGGCGTGAGCGAGTGGGCGGCGCGTTTTGGCCCGGCACTGTGTGGACTGCTGACGATTGCGGCGGTGTGGTTTGTCGGACGTGAGATCGATCGCGAAGACCCGCGCGGCTTTGCATTTTGGAGTGTGGTTGTAACAGCCAGCTGTCTCGGCCTGATCGTGTTTTCACGCGCCGCGAGTTTCGATGTTGTGATTACGATGACGACGACGTGGTCGCTCGCGTGTTTTCTTCTACACGAGCTGCGTCCGAAGCGACGACTGCTAGCCGGGTTCTACGTGTTCGTCGGCTTATCTCTGCTGGCGAAGGGACTCGTCGGGATCGTGATTCCGTTTGGTGTCGTCGGCTTGTACTACTTGCTCCGTCGCGCATGGCCGTCGCGATCAGTGTGGCTGAGTTTGTTCTGGGGCGTGCCGCTCGCTGTTGCAGTCTCTGCGATCTGGTATGGAGCAGTCATCGCCCGACACGGCTGGACTTTCATCGACGAGTTTTTTATCCAGCATCACTTCGCGCGGTACGTGTCGAACAAGTATCACCACCCGCAGCCGATCTATTTCTATCCCGTAATCATCCTGATGCTCGCGCTGCCTTGGACGCCGTATCTGATCCTCGCGCTCGCCAAGGTGCGAAGCTGGACGTGGCGTAGTGGTGATAGCCTCAGTATCGTTCGCGTGTTCTCGCTTGCGTGGCTGCTGTTGCCCCTCGTGTTCTTCTCGTTTTCCGGATCGAAGCTGCCGGGATATGTGTTGCCGGTGGTGCCTGCTGTCGCGCTGCTGGTGAGTGACAGGCTAACGCGTGCGCTTGATTCGAAGTGGCCGCTCGTCATCGCGGGTGCGACCGTAGTCCTCGTGGTGATTGTTTTGAACTTTGGGGCGGGGCGATATGCGGATCGAGAGTCGGTGCGAGATCTGTTGTTATTGGCGGATGCGCGTGGATATGCGAACGCGCCGGTGCTCGCGCAGCGACGTGATGATCGATCGGCGGAGTTCTATGCGCACGACCGCGTTGTTTATGGTGCGAATGGCGAGCCGGTTACGTTTGATGAGATTTCAGTTGATGAGGCACGCGCGCGTGGCAGCCGGTTCGTGGTGATGATACCGGTCGAGTATGTGGGGAATGTTCGAGGCGTGTCGACGATTGAGATCATCGGGGATAATGGGAAGACGGCGGTGTTAGGTTGGAAGCCGTAGTTAGACAGGATTAGCAAGATTTCCTCAGGATGATCATGTTCATCTTGAATAAAATCTTGTAAATCCTGTCAACGAAGATTTCGCGCAAAGAACTCGATGACAACCCTGTCGTACGCTTCGCCTTGTTCACCCGTGACAGAAGGAAGCCCAAAGCCACTCGTCGGCAAGTCTGTCCGCACCTCAACATTCGCGCCACTCGGAAAACATCGCTGCAACGCCGCCGTCTCCTCACGCAACGCGCCGGCATCAGTCCCCGTCAGCAACATCACCTTCTGATCGCGTATGGCTCCCGCAAACTCACACGCGCTCGTAGTGTCATAGCTCCCGAGCATGTACGTCTTCATCGCCACGCGTGAAAAGGATTGGACCAGCCCATTATCTAACCCGACACAACTCGACACCGCCGTGCTGAGTAAATTGTTCGGCGACATCACGACAGAATCGAGCACAAGCACCTTCACGAGCGGCTCGTTGCGCGCCGCCTTGAGCGCGCTGTACGCACCAAGCTCAACCCCGTAAACTCCGATACTCTCTCCCACAAGTGTCTTCTGGCTCTCGGTTTTCAGACCCTTCAGGTATTTGATCGCTGCGAGCAGATCATCTCCTTCACGAACACCAAGCGACGTCGACCCAATCAGCGGCTTCTCACCATGACCTCGCAAGTCAGGCCAGAGGATCGTGAAGTTAGTCGTCTCGTTGATCTTGACGCCAAGGTTGAACAGCCACGAACGATCGCCGCCGTAGCGATGCAGCAACACGACGGCCGGTGCGCCTTCAGCACCTTTGAGCAGCCAGCCGCGTGCATTACGCCCGTCGGCATTGGTCCACGTTTCATCAGTGACCTTGATAGCGCGGCCGCTGATCCTTGAGAACGATTCGGGAGTGACGACGTAAGGACGCTTCGCCGGACGTGTCACGCAATAAATGACGAAAGACAGCGCGCCCACGACAGCCAGCACGATCACCAGTGCTATTGGCAGGAAAGACTTGACGAGTCTTTTACCAATTCGTCGTCGGGGCGGCATCAGCGTGAGTGTCCTCGGATCGCTTCATCATAGTCAGAAGGCGTGTTGATGTTAACAAAAAACCTTTCCGACTGATCGAGATTAGTTAATTCATCGAATTGGACCCAGCGTGTGTTGACGGCGTCAAGCAGGTTCAACGGCCGCCTGCGTCCGGCTTTGATCAGCTCGGTTGCACGTTCGAGGCAAGGGTCAACACGATAAAGTGCGGCCAACGGCTGCGGCCGTCCGTCGTGCTGAACGGGCACGACAGCATCGTAGTCCATACGCAGGCTCGCAAGAAACGAGAATAGCTCCGCAGTAACAAACGGCAGATCGCAAGCGACGACGATGGCCCAGTCCTGTTTGCACGCGGAGAGTGCTGCATGAAGACCACCGAGTGCGCCCCACTGCGGGTACACATCCGCGACACGACGAAGATCCGTAGTCGCTTGGGTGCTATTGCGGCCAACGAGCGTCACCGACTCCGCCACCTGCAACAGAGTTTCTGCGATGCGCTCGGTAAACGTTTGGCGTTCAATCAGCAACAGAGACTTGTCAGTTCCCATTCTGCTGGAGGCGCCGCCGGCGAGGATAAAGGCTTCCATACCGGAACGGGATTATCCTGTAAATCTTGAGAATCCTGAAATCCTGTACGAAAATGCTGAAATCCTGTAACTTGGCAGGCGGAGGTTTGTTAATGATTAGGTTTACCCGCTTTATTGTTCTTCTCGCGGTCTTGATTGCTATGGCGGCTGGCATTGCCGTGGCTCAAACGCCGACAAAATCCCTGGAGCTGTTTCCACTGGAGGACCTTCGCCCCGGAATGAAGGGAACTGCGCGGACCGTGTTCACCGGCTCTGATACGCAGGAATTCGGTGTCGAGATCCTCGGTGTGCTGCCCGGATTTCCAGGGCCACGACAGTCGGCCATCATCGCGAGACTCAGCGGGTCAAACGTCGAGAAGACAGGCGTGTTTGCGGGTATGTCCGGCTCGCCGGTTTATATCGACGGCAAGATCGTCGGGGCCATCGCGTTCAGCTTTCCTTTTTCGAAAGAGCCGATCGCCGGTATCACGCCGATCAAGCAGATGATCGACCTCTTCAACAAGGGTTCGGAAAACGCGAAGCCGAAAGAGCCGCGCGTCGTTTCGTTTTCACAGCTTGCCGGAACTGATTGGAAGCCAAACCTGCCGAAGCCGGCGGTGGGGTCAGTTTCACTTTTGGCGCCTGTTTCGACCGGCTCGCCCCTCATGCCGTTGCTGGGTCAGCAGATGACGCCGATCGCGACGCCGCTCGTGTTCAGTGGAATCAGCCAGGAATCACTCTCGGCATTCGCGCCGCAACTCGTCGCCAGTGGTTTGCTTCCGGTCTCAGGTGTTGGTGGCTCGGCCTCGATCACTCCGCTTGCAGAATTCAACGGCAACACGTTTCCGCCGGGAAGCTCGATCAGCGTGCAACTCGTGCGCGGCGACTATTCACTCGCAGCCGCGGGCACAGTGACGATGCGCGACGGCGATCGGATTTACGCGTTTGGTCATCCCTTCTTGAGCCTCGGCGCTTCAGACATGCCGATGTCGGAATCGTCGGTCGTGACCGTCATCTCGAACATGAACAACTCGTTCAAGCTAGCGGTGCCGGGCAAGATGGTGGGCTCGATTTCGCAGGATCGGGCGTCGGGAATCTTTGGTCTGCTCGGTCAGGCGCCGAAGATGATCCCGGTGAAAGTTAACCTGCGCACAAGCCGCGATCGTATTGAGACCTATTCGTACGAGATCGCGAACGACTCGTTCCTGACGCCGTTGCTGCTCAACATCACGCTCTTCAACACGATCACATCCAGCGAGCGCGCGCTCGGCGATTCGACGATCAGCGTCAAGGGTGAGATTAAAGTTAAAGGCCAGGAGACGATTCAAGTCGATCGACGCTTCTCGGCCAGTAACTCCGCGATCATGGCTGCGGGTTCGATTGCGGCGCCGGTCAGCTCGTTGTTGACGAGTGGCTTTGACGACGTTCAGCTCGACGGGATCACGCTCGACATCGCTTCGACTGAGACGAAGTACGCGGGCTCGCTCGAGCGCATCACGCTCGATCGCACGGAAGTTCGACGGGGCGAGAAGATTGAAGTTCAGGCTTACGTTCGGACTGAATCCGGCAAGCAGTTTGTGCAGCGCATTCCGATCCAGATTCCGGAGGATGCGGGGCTGGGGCAGTTGCTCGTGTTTGTCGGTGACGGTGGCTCGCTGCAGGAAGCATCGCCGGCGAAGGCTTTCGTGCCGCAGGATTTGAGCCAGCTCGTGAAGGCGATTAACACCGTGAAGAAGAGCGATCGGCTTTATGTGAAGCTGTTTCGCATTACGAACGGCGCGGTGATTGGAACCAGCGAGCTGCCGAGTCTGCCGCCGTCGATGGTGGCGACCTTGAATAGTGATCGGACGTCAGGTGGTTATACGCCAACGGTGTTGTCGCCGGTTTGGGAGACTGAGCTGCCGCCCGCGGAGTTTGTGATCTCCGGGCAGCAACTCATCGCCATTGACGTCGTGAAATAATTAGCCGCGGATAAACGCAGATGAACGCGGATCAGAGTTTTCTTTTCTGATCCGCGTTCATCTGCGTTTATCCGCGGTAAATTTTTTAGCTTAGCTTCGCGAGGGCGTTGATTCTTTCTCTTAACGCGCCCGCCAGCAGATCGACTTCCTCAGCAGAATAGTTCGCCGAACGAAACGCATCTTTGATCTGATCGTCACTCAGTCTCTTCATCAGGTCACTCAACCAGCGCGCGTCCGCGACGGTCAAACCTTCGAAGAGCTTCTGGTTCTTGCCGCTGTAACTGAAATCGATCACATCGCCGTTGACCTTCTTGATGAATTCCGCCTTCACGTAATCAGGAACGTCGTTGCGGCTGCGTGACAGGAACCCGCCCGTCTTTCCAAACGTCGCACCCAGATCGCTGATGATGTAGCGTAGCTCTCCCTCCCCGGTGGTATCGCCTTTCATCGCGAGAATTTGGTTGTTATCGTCCTTCATGTCCCAGTTGTTGAGCATCACCATCAGGACCTTCAGACCGCGAAACTCAGGACTGTTTTGGAATGGATTGTTCTCCCACCTCCAGTTACCCGCGCGCTTCACATTCGCCGGCCTGGCTTCCATGCGGACGTTGTCAAACTCGCCTTTGCCTTCGATTTTCAAATGGGGAATGAGGTAGGCGATCTCAGTTTCGTAACCGAGTGCCCACAACAAGCGGTTCGCTGCCGTGTCAGTTTGTGCTTCCTTACCGAGCTTCGCGACCCACTCGTTGCCTTTCGCGTCCTTGACGCGATACTTGGTCGAGTAGCCGCCGCTTTTCTGTTCGATGAAAGTGACTCTGGAAATGTCCGGCTTCATTTCCTCACCGCCCGCACCGAGGACGAGGTTGCGGCTCTCGAGGTCGGTTGGCTCCTTCCACATTACCGCCTTGCCGGTTAATGCTTTCTTTTCCTTTTTGTCTTTATCTTTTTTGTCTTTGGAGTCCTGGCCTGTGGCGGCGAAGGGTAGCGCCAGCATCAAGACCATTAAACAGACGGACCAATAGCGCGATTTAGTACGGAACATGCTAAATATCTCTCCCGCGTGTAGTTTTCTGGTACAAAGCCCGTCGGGCCGCGAGATTATAAAGCAAATATTTAGCCGCGGATATTCGGTGTTATCCGCGGCTTAGTCTTTATGGGTTAGGTGGTGTGGCGCCCTGAGGGACAATCCAAAGTTGTTTACTTAGCTCAGCTCGTTTCGGACCTTCAATCGTCCGGATGCGACTCTTATCGATCTGCCGTGAGTTAACCAGATACTCGATGACGCGGCCGAACTGATCCTGAACCTCGGCGCGCTTACTCGTCCGTCCCGGATATACGACCACGTAGCCTGTCGCGGTGGGATCGTTCTGAAGCTCGATACCGAAGTTATCGAGCCGCGCCTTTTCATCGTTGCGAGCAATACTCAAGTAGTCGTCAAAGATACGGCTGGTACGCTTCGGCAGTGGAATTGCGACAGCACAATCAGCCGCGCACTCGAGATTATAGCCTCCCATCGAAAGCGACGCGCGGACAGTCTGTCCGGCAAGTCCCTTCGTATCGACTGTGATCGTATCTGTTCCCTGGCCCGAGATGATCGTTCCCGCGGAGACGGTCCAGTTGTAGGCAGGGGTGACATTCGCCGGCACGCCGCCCGAGTATCGCGAAGTGAAAGTCAGTGGCTGATCGACCGCGACGTTCGTCGGGCACGAAATCTCGATTGCCGGACAGACCGGTCTGACTTCCGCACACGGATTCACGAGCACGCTGACTGACGAGAACGCCTGGCACGTTCCGTCATTGCCGACGCTCTGGATGTCGAGTGATGCCTTGTGATAGCCGGGTTTGAGTCCCGCGACGTTCCAGGTCACGACCGGACCTTCACCGATGATCGTTCCGTTAGTCGTGGTCCACTTGTATTTGATGGGATTGCCGTTCGGTGAAACTGCTTTGGCGGTCAGTTGCACTTGCGGAGCGCCGCTGTTGTCGCAGGTGCGTACGATGTTCACATCCGAAGATAAGCTGAGCGAAAGGGGAGCGCTGGCCGCCGAGACGACCTGCGTTTTCTGGGCGAACACATTGGCTGCGGACAACGACACGACCAGGGCAATTGGCGCGACGAGTCCTTTCAGCCGGGAGAATTGATAAGTAAACATTTGCACTCCTGGGTTTAGCTGTTGATGGGTTAAATTCCGAATTCAGCAGAATTTCCACCGGGTTGTTTGCATTGGTTGACTGGTTTACCCTTGTTGGCGTTAGATAAGCTGCTGCTTTCCCCAACCTACGTGCTTTTCAGCAGAGGCGAGTTTCTACAGGATGAGATCGATTCTCATAATCTGCGCCGTGTGGCTACTGGTTTTGGCCACCGGTTGCCGGCGCAGCGGTCAGCAAAGCACGAATGATAGTGCCGGAGCCCCGCAAGTGTCCAACAATTTGCCGGAGGACCGGATACGCGCGCGTGCCGAGCTCGATAAAGGCAAGGAGCTTTACCGCAACGATCAGGACGACGAGGCTGTGCTGGCGTTTATGGAAGCAATCAGGCTCGATCCGGATCTCGCCGAGGCACATTTCCGGCTCGGATTGGGCTATGAGTCGCTCGGCAAGCGTGAAGAGGCGGAAGCGGAGTATAAGAAGGCCGTCGAGGCTTACAAGAAGTATTTCGACGAAAATCGTGACGATGCCGAGGCGCGTTATGCGTTTGGACAGACTTATGCGAACCTTGGGCAATACAGTGAAGCGATCAGGCAGTATCGAGAGGCGACGAAGCTGAAAGAAGACGATCCGGATATGTTCTACGATCTGGGGGTGGCTTACACGAAGCTAGCGCAGTATGACGCGGCGGCAGCGGCGTTTTCGAAGTCACTGGAGATCGATCCCGATTACTATCGCGCGCAGGACGGCCTGGACGAGGCGAAGGAAGGGATCAAGCGCATCCGCGCCGGGCGCAAGCACAATCAAGATTTGCTGAAGAAGCAGCAGAGGGAAGAGGAGAAGAAGGCCGCCGCTGGGACCTTGGCCTCGCCGACTCCTTGAGGATTTCGAGATGGCTACCTACACACCACCACCATATTTCCCGCAGGGCTCGTTAGCGCCACCAGACAAGAATCGGTACCGGAAGTTTAAGTTGTTGATGACGTTGTTGGCGGTCGTGATTCTCGGGGTGATTGGCGCTGTTGGGTTTGGCGTGTGGTATTTGATCGCGCGGGTTATCTAATCTCCTTGGAGTGCGGCGGCCTGGCGCCGCTTTGGTATCGATGATGCGCGGTCGAGGCCAAAGCGGCGCCAGGCCGCCGCACTCCAAGGAGGGGCTGAATCCCTCGTTGTCCGCTTGACACAAAGCGCACCCAGCTTTATAGTCTCCCGTTTCGGGCCAGGGGTGTCTGAAGCAACAAATGCAACGTCCAGTTGGTTCTGTAGGTGTGGAGGCGTTGCTCGACCGAGTGGTAAATGGTCGTTGACAGTTATTGTGGCGTAAATGGTAGGCGTCACGGCTCAGCCGTTCCAACGCTTACTCGCGCGGAAGGAAACTTCTCGCCCTTTAATGCGACGCCACAGAAAAGTTTCGGCTTGAGGGAAGCCACGATCCACGCCCGCCGCTGAAAAGCGAAATATCAGAACGTCCCTATTAACTTAATTCTAAACAGGGCAGCCGCCTGCGCTGACTGCCGCACAAGTTGCGGAAAGAGGTAGGCAGGGGGCCTTTTGCGCGCTTAACGCGCCAGCATTAACGAGGAAAACAGTGCCGACGATTAATCAGCTTGTTCGCAAAGGCCGCCAGCAGGTGAAGTACAAAACGGCCAGTCCCGCGCTCCAGAGCTCCCCGCAGAAGCGTGGTGTCTGCACCCGTGTTTACACCCAAACGCCGAAGAAACCGAACTCGGCGCTCCGTAAAGTCGCGCGTGTGCGCCTGACCAACGGTATCGAGGTCACGACTTACATTCCCGGCGTCGGCCATAACTTGCAGGAGCACTCGATTGTTCTGATCAGAGGCGGCCGCGTGAAGGACCTTCCCGGCGTCCGTTATCACGTGATTCGCGGCACGCTCGACTCGGTCGGCGTGGCGGATCGCAAGCAGGGACGCTCGAAGTATGGAGCCAAACGGCCCAAGGCTAGCGCCAAGTAACGAGAGATCAATATGCCAAGACGACGAGTAGCCGAACGACGCGAAGTACTTCCCGATCCTGTCTATAACAGCCCGCTGGTAACGAAGTTCATCAGTGGCGTGATGTGGGAAGGCAAAAAGAGTGTGGCCGAGAGCATTTTCTACGATGCCATGCGGTCTATTGGCGACAAGACGGGCGAAGAGCCTTTAAAGGTTTTCAAACGGGCAATCGACAACGTGAAGCCCACGGTTGAAGTGAAGTCGAGACGCGTCGGCGGTTCGACTTATCAGGTGCCCATCGAAGTACACCAGGAACGGCGCGGTGCCCTGGCAATTCGCTGGATCGTCTCCTACGCCCGCGGCCGCGGTGAAAAGACGATGACGGATCGTCTGGCGGCCGAGATTCTCGATGCGGCAAACAACCGCGGGAATGCGGTGAAGAAGAAGGAAGACACGCACCGCATGGCGGACGCGAACAAAGCATTCGCGCATTACAAGTGGTAAGAGGTATAGGACCTATACGACTTATAGGACCTATTCAAAATCATGGCTAAGCACGACCTAAGCAAGTTCAGGAATATCGGCATCATGGCCCACATCGATGCCGGTAAGACCACCACCACCGAACGTATCCTTTATTACACGGGCATCACGCACAAGATCGGCGAGGTGCACGAGGGCACGGCGACGATGGACTGGATGGAGCAGGAGCAGGAGCGCGGTATCACGATCACCAGCGCGGCAACCACCTGTTTCTGGGAAAGAAACGGTGTCGATCATCGCATCAACATCATCGACACTCCGGGCCACGTTGACTTCACGATGGAAGTGGAGCGCTCGCTGCGTGTGCTCGACGGCGCTGTCGCAGTGTTTGACGGTGTCGCGGGCGTGGAGCCGCAGTCTGAGACTGTCTGGCGCCAGGCCGATAAGTACGGCGTGCCGCGCATTTGTTTCATCAACAAGCTCGATCGCGCTGGTGCGTCGTTTGATCGCTCATTCGAGTCGATCATTACCCGTCTCGGCGCAAATCCGGTAGCACTCCAGATTCCGATTGGTCTTGAAGACCAGCTCAAAGGCGTCGTCGATCTGATCGCGATGAAGGGTTTGATCTGGAAAGACGAGACTAAGGGCGCTGAATACGAAGTCACCGACATTCCGGAAGATCTGAAAGACGCTGCTAACGCGGCGCGCGAGAAGTTGATCGAAGCTGTTGCCAGCATCGACGACGACTTGATGCACAAGTATCTCGAAGGCGAAGAGATTTCCGAGGCGGAGATTCGCAAAGCTCTGCGTGCCGGTACGATCGGTTTGAAGCTCGTGCCTGTCGTCACCGGATCGGCGTTCAAAAACAAAGGCGTGCAGACCCTGCTCGACGCTGTCGTCGACTACCTGCCGTCGCCGCTTGATGTGCCGCCGGTTGAAGGCATGAACCCAAAATCGGACCAGATGGAAACTCGTCCCGCGGAAGCTTCTGCGCCATTTGCCGGTCTTGTCTTCAAGATCATGGCGGACAAGCACCTCGGCCAATTGTCTTTCGTGCGTATTTACAGCGGCACTATCAAGGCTGGTTCTTATGCTTACAACCCGATCAAGGGTAGTAAGGAACGCGTCGGCCGCTTGATGCGGATGCACGCGAACAAGCGCGAAGACATTGAAGACGCGAGCGCAGGCGAGATTATCGCGATTGGCGGTATGAAGCAGGTCACCACCGGCGACACGGTTTGTGATGAGACCAAGCCCATCATCCTTGAAAAGATGGAGTTTCCGGCGCCTGTTATCCGTGTTGCGGTCGAGCCGAAGACGCGCCAGGACCAGGACAAGCTCGGTGTGGCGTTGAATCGACTCGCGCAGGAAGATCCTTCGTTCAATGTTTCAACCGATCAGGAAACCGGACAGACGATCATCGCCGGCATGGGTGAGCTTCACCTCGAGATCATCGTCGATCGCATGAAGCGTGAGTTTGGTGTCGAAGCGAATGTCGGTAAGCCGCAGGTGGCTTATCGCGAGACGATCACGCAGCCCGCACCCGGTAAGGAAATCTATAAGAAGCAGACCGGCGGTCGTGGCCAGTTCGGACACGTGGAGATCGAGATCGAGCCGGCTCCGGGCGAGGGGTTTGTTTTCGAGAACAAGATCACGGGCGGCGCGATTCCGAAGGAATACATCAAGCCGGTCGAGAGCGGAATCAGAGACGCGATGGAGCGTGGTTTCCTCGCTGGCTATGAGCTGGTGGACATCAGGGTACGTCTGGTGTTTGGCGGTTATCACGAAGTCGACTCGGATGAGCGCTCGTTCCACATTGCGGGCTCACTCGCTTTTCAGGACGCAGTGCGAAAGGCCAAGCCAGTGTTGCTCGAGCCCATCATGCGCATCGAGGTTGTCACTCCTGACGACTACATGGGCGCGGTAAACGGCGACCTGATGCGGCGACGTGGACAGATTGAAAAGACCGAGCCTCGACCCGGCGGTGCGCAGGTGATCACAGCATTCGTGCCGCTTTCGGAGATGTTTGGTTACACGACGGACTTGCGATCAGCGACGCAGGGTCGCGCCACCTCAACGATGCACTTCGAGCGCTATGACCAGGCGCCGAAGAATGTTGCCGAGGAGGTCATCGCAAAGGTCCAGGGGGTTGCAAAATAGCGGCGTAGGAGTGGCACAGGCTTACTAAAGTCTGTGCCTTTTCTTTTCACAAGATATACAAGCTTACGGGGATAAAAAGATGTCGAAGGAAAAATTTGACCGTTCGAAGCCGCACGTGAACATCGGGACGATTGGACACGTGGATCACGGGAAGACGACGTTGACGGCAGCGATCACGAAGGTGTTGGCGAAGCACAATCCGAAAGTGCAGTTTGTGGCCTTCGATCAGATCGACAAGGCGCCGGAAGAGAAGGCACGCGGCATCACGATCGCCACGGCGCACGTGGAGTATGAGACGGCGAATCGTCACTACGCGCACGTGGACTGTCCCGGTCACGCCGACTACGTGAAGAACATGATCACGGGCGCGGCGCAGATGGATGGCGCGATTCTGGTGGTGGCAGCCACTGACGGACCGATGCCGCAGACGCGCGAGCACATCCTGTTGGCGCGGCAGGTAGGCGTGCCGGCGATGGTGGTGTTCATGAACAAGGCTGACGCGGTCGACGATCCGGAGTTGCTGGAACTGGTGGAACTGGAAGTGCGCGAGCTTTTGAGCGCGTATGAATTTCCGGGTGACGAGATTCCGGTGATCAAGGGTTCGGCGTTGAAGGCTTTGGAAGGCGATCCCGAGTGGGAGAAGACGGTGGACGAGCTGATGGCGGCGGTGGACAGCTACATTCCGACGCCGGAGCGCGACATTGAGAAGCCGTTCCTGATGCCGGTGGAAGACATCTTCACGATTCAGGGTCGCGGTACGGTGGCCACTGGTCGTGTCGAGCGCGGCAAGGTGAAGGTGAACGAGCAGGTAGAGATCGTCGGTATTCGTCCTACCAATAAGACGGTGGTGACTGGCGTCGAGATGTTCAAGAAGCTCTTGGACGAAGGTGTGGCAGGCGATAACGTCGGCTTGCTGCTGCGTGGTGTGGAGCGCAAGGACATTGAGCGCGGGCAGGTAATTGCGAAGCCCGGTTCGATCACGCCGCACACGAAGTTCAAGGCTGAAGCGTACGTGTTGACGAAGGAAGAAGGTGGCCGTCACACGCCGTTCTTCAGTGGTTACCGGCCGCAGTTCTACTTCCGCACGACGGACGTGACGGGAGTGGCGCACTTGCCGGAAGGCGTGGAGATGGTGATGCCAGGTGACAACGTGCAGATGTCGATCGAGCTGATCGCGCCCATCGCGATGGAGAAGGGGTTGCGGTTTGCTATTCGTGAAGGTGGCCGCACGGTGGGAGCAGGAACAGTTTCGGAAGTGGTTGAATAGGACCTAATTCTATGAACGAAAAAATTCGCATTCGCCTGAAAGCCTATGACCATCGCGTGCTGGACCAGTCAACGACTGAAATCGTCGAGACTGCGAAACGCACGGGTGCTCGTGTCGCTGGTCCCATTCCTTTACCAACAGTAAAGAACAAGTGGACCGTGCTGCGCTCGCCGCATGTCGATAAGAAATCGCGCGAGCAGTTTGAGATTCGCACGCACAAGCGGCTGATGGACATCCTTGACCCGACCCCGCAGACGGTGGATGCGCTGATGAAGCTGGATCTGCCGGCGGGCGTCGACGTCGAGATCAAGGCGTTTGGCAGACAGTAAGAATAGGACCTTTAGGACCTATAACGGGATTGAAACGACATGATCAACGGAATCATCGGAAGAAAAATCGGCATGACGCAGATCTTTGCGACGGACGGCTCGGTCACCCCGGTGACCGTGATCAAAGCCGGCCCATGCGTCGTCGTGCAAAAGAAGTCTGCGTCAGGTCCTGACGGTTACGACGCGGTTCAGCTCGGACTCGTTGACGAAAGACCAGTGCGTTTAAAGAACGTCACGAAGCCGATGCGTGGGCACTTCGAGAAGACGGGCGGCGGCATTCCGCCGACGCGGATTCTGAAAGAGTTCCGTCTTACTGAAGGCGGTGACGGTACGAACGTCGGCGACAAAGTGCTCGTCGACCAGTTTTCCGATGGCGAGATGGTGGACGTGATCGGGCGTTCGAAGGGACGTGGTTTTGCCGGTACGGTCAAGCGTCACCATTTCAATCGTGGTCCGGAGTCGCACGGTTCGATGAACGTGCGTGCGCCCGGTTCAATCGGTGCTTCGGCTTATCCCTCGCGAGTGGTTAAGGGAAACCGCTCGTCGGGTCACATGGGCGACGTTCGCGTCACCACCAAGGGCCTGACCGTAGCGCGTGTCGATGCCGAAAACAACATTTTGATGATTCGTGGCGCGGTGCCCGGAGCGAATGGCAGCGTCGTGGTTGTTCGCAAGGCGACTAAGAAGGGTTAGGAGTTCGTTATGCCGACAGTCAAGGTGCGCAACATACAGAATGAAGAAGTTGGTGAGGTCGAGCTGTCTGATGCAGTTTTTGGCGCGCCTCTAAACGAAGGATTGATTCACGCGGCCGTGCGGAATTTCATGGCCAACGCGCGTCAGGGCACTTCGGCGACGAAGACCCGTGGCGACGTTTCCGGCGCGGGCAGAAAGCTCTGGAAGCAGAAGGGCACCGGTCGTGCTCGTATCGCTTCACTGCGTTCGCCGCTCTGGAAAGGCGGCGGCAACGTGCATGGACCACAGCCACGCGACTGGTCCTACAACATGCCGCGCAAGATGCGACAGGGCGCGCTGCGCTCGGCGCTTTCGGAGCGCGTACGTGAAGGGAACGTGTTTGTCGTTGAGGGCTGGAACCTCGATGCGCCGAAGACGAAAGACTTTTCGCAGTCGCTGTCGCGGCTCGGGCTCGGCGGCAAGACGCTGATCGTGGATTCACTCGATAACGACAACCTCGTGTTGTCGGCGCGTAACCTGCGCCACACGAAAGTGGTCAACAGCTTCGGTTTGAATATCTACGATCTGCTCTATCACGACCAGCTCGTGCTTTCGCGGGAAGCGGCAAACGAGCTCGAGCAGTTGCTCGGCAATAGCAAAGGTGAAATGCCTACCACTGGAGCCATGCCGGAGAACACCGAAGAAACAGGCAATACTGAGGAGGCGGCCTAAGCGATGAGAACAGTTTGGGACATCATCAAGTCGCCGGTGATTACTGAGAAGGCGCTGGCCGCGAAAGAAGAAACACAGGACACGCGCCAGCTCCTGACCTTCCGCGTCGATCGACGCGCGACCAAGCCCGAGATCAAGTCGGCGGTCGAGACCATCTTCCAGGTGAAGGTGGACGACGTTCGCACGATCAACTTCATGGGCAAGATGGCGCGACGAGGTCGTTTTGAAGGCCGGAAGCCTTCGTGGAAGAAGGCGTACGTAACTCTGAAGCAAGGCGAGAAGCCGGTTGATTACGGCGAAGCAATCTAACGGATTAGCACGATGGGCATAAAGAAACTTACACCGACATCGGCGGCGCGACGATACCAGACGTATCTGACGCGTGACGAGTTGACGCTCGGAGCAGTGCCCGAGAAGTCTCTGCTCGAGCCTAAGAAGCGTATTTCGGGACGCAACAACGATGGTCGTATCACGGTGCGACGTCGTGGCGGCGGTCACAAACGTTTTTACCGGATTGTCGACTTCAAGCGCGACAAGGACGGCATACCCGGACGCGTGACGCAGATCGAATACGATCCGAATCGTTCCGCGCACATCGCCCTCATCACGTACCAGGACGGCGAGAAGCGTTACATCATCGCGCCGACGGGTTTGGAAGTCGGCAAGACGATCATGAGCGGCGCTGAAGCTGACATTCTGCCGGGCAACACGCTCCCGCTGATCAATATCCCGCTCGGTACGCAGATTCACAACATCGAGCTTCGTCCCGGCAAGGGTGGGCAGATGGCGCGCTCCGCTGGGACGTTTGCGCAGCTCGTGGCGAAGGAAGGTAATTACGCGCAATTGCGTATGCCGTCTGGTGAAGTGCGACGTGTGCCGCTCGTCTGCAAAGCCACAGTGGGCCAGGTCGGCAACATCGAGCACGAGAACGTTTCGCTCGGCAAGGCCGGCCGCTCGCGTTGGAAGGGTTTGCGTCCGAAGGTCCGTGGCGTGGCGATGAACCCGGTGGACCACCCGCACGGCGGCGGTGAAGGTAAGACTTCCGGCGGACGAAACCCGGTGACGCCGTGGGGCCAGCCGACACGCGGCTACAAGACGCGCAGCAACAAGCGCACGCAGAAGATGATCCTGAAGGATCGGAGAACTAAATAATGGCTCGTTCAGTTAAGAAGGGACCGTTCATCGACAAGGGCATCGTGAAGGCCGTGGAGAAGGCGCGCGCCGGCGGGCAGCGTCCCCCCGTGATCAAGACCTGGTCGCGCCGCTCGACGATCACGCCCGACATGGTCGGGCTCACGTTCGGTGTGCACAACGGCAAACGTCACCTGCCAATCTACGTGACGGAAAACATGGTGGGCCACAAGCTCGGTGAGTTTGCGCCAACGCGGACGTTCAAGGGCCACTCGGGAACGAAGGTCGAGAAAGCAAGCAAGGTTGCGTCGGCACCACCGAAGTAAACCGCGGATAGACGCGGATTAAAAACGCGGATTAAGGACTGAGAGATGGAAGCAACAGCGAGTGCGAAATATTTGCGAGGTTCGGCGCAGAAGGCGCGCCTCGTCGTGGATATGATTCGCGGCAAAGACGTTAACCAGGCGCTGGCTATCCTGCGCTTTACGAAGAAGCGCGCTGCGCACCACGTCGAGAAGTGCATGCGTTCGGCGATTGCTAACGCCAATGAGATCGCCGAGAAGGCAAATATCTCGATCGACCCGGACGATCTCTGGGTGCGCACGGCGTTTGTCGATCGTGGACCAACGAAGAATCGACGTCGCGTGCGTCCGGCGCCGCAGGGCCGTGCTTATCGCGAGCAGAGACACTTCTGTCACGTGACGATCGCTTTGAGTAATGACGAGCGACCGTCGAAAGACGGCAAGAAGCCGGAAGCGGCTGACGCCAAGCCCGCGAAGCTCACCGAGAGCAAGCGTCGCAAACGCGGTGGCGCCGCGGCCGCGCCACGCGCGAAACGCGCGACACAGAAGGCGGAAGAAGCAGGGGCCGAGAAGTCAGAGACGAAGAAGACTTCGAAGCGGAAGGCTAGGGGCGGAGAAGTCTCCACCGAAGAATAGAGTTTAGAGTTCAGCCTTTAGGCTGCTGCTTCCGCGGACAAGCTAAAGCTTGAGCTCTGAACGAAGTAAGCAAACGGAGAAGATTGTGGGTCAAAAAGTTCATCCATACGGTTTTCGACTCGGCTACAACAAAGACTGGCATTCGCACTGGTTTGCGAAAAAGCAGTTTGGCGAGTTCCTGCTTGAAGATCTGAAGCTGAAACGCGATCTCAAGCAGCGCTTTGCGGGTGCGGGCGTGTCGCACGTCGATATCGAGCGAGCCGCGAATCGATTGAAGATCATCATTTACACCTCGCGACCCGGAATCATCATCGGTCGCAAGGGCGCCGAGATCGACAAGCTCAAGAGCGATCTCTCGATGAAGACCGGGCGCGAAGTGCTCGTGTCGATTCAGGAGATCCACAAGCCCGAGCTCAACGCGCAGCTACAGGCCGAGAAGATTGCGGCGCAGCTCGAGAAGCGCATCGCGTTTCGACGCGCGATGAGAAAGGCCGTCGAGGAGTCACTGCGGTTTGGCGCACAGGGAATCAAGGTGAAGGTCAGTGGTCGTTTGAATGGCGCTGAAATCGCTCGCAGCGAGTGGCACTTGCAGGGACAGCTTCCGCTCCATACTTTGCGCGCGGACATTGATTACGGTCTTGCCGAAGCCCAAACGACGTTTGGACAGATCGGCGTGAAGGTTTGGATCTACCGCGGCGAGATTCTCGATCCGAAAGCCGCGATGGCGCGTGGCACCGGTTCGGATCCGATCAACGAGACGCGTACCGGTGAGCGCGAGCGTCGCCCGCGCACACGCCGCGAACGTGAAGGTCGCGAAGGTGGATCGGACGGACGTAGACCAAGGACGGAAAACCAGTAAGACGGCCACAAAAAGCACAAAAGGCACAAACCGCCTTTCCTGATTTATGTGCTTTTTGTGCCTCTTGTGGCTAAGGAAAAAACATCATGTTGATGCCGAAGAAAGTTAAGCACCGGAAGCAGATGCGCGGGCGCATGACTGGCGTCGCGACTCGTGGCAGCGAGATCAGCTTCGGTGAGTACGGGCTCAAGAGCCTTGAGCCGGCGTGGATTACCGATCGACAGATCGAGGCCGCTCGTATCGCGATGACTCGTCACATCAAGCGTGGCGGCAAGATCTGGATTCGCATGTTTCCCGATAAGCCGGTCACTAAGAAGCCGGCCGAAACGCGTATGGGCAAAGGAAAGGGCGCGCCGGAATACTGGGTGGCAGTGGTCAAGCCGGGGCGAATTCTTTACGAGATCGAAGGCGTCGATGAGACGACTGCACGCGATGCAATGCGTCTCGCCGCGCAGAAGCTTCCGATCAAGACGAAGTTTGTGACCCGCGCCGATCAGGAAGGAGGCGCGATCTAGAGATGAAGAAACAGGAAGAGCTCGACAAGTATCGCGAGATGGGCGAAGACGAGTTGCGCGCCGAAGCAGCGCGTTTGCGTGAGTCGCTGTTTCGCTTGAACTTCAAGCTCGCGCTCGGCGAGGTTGATGCAATCAAGCGCATTCGCCAGGAAAAGAAAGCGCTGGCGCGGATTCAGACAATCGCAAGCCAGCGAAGTTAATAGGACCTATAAGTCCTATAGGACCTATTCAAACAAGAGAATTGACATGGCAGAAGAGAATCAAGAAAACGAGAGCGCAAACGCCGCCACAGCGTCCGAGGAAAAAGCCAGTCGCGCAAACCGGTCGACGAAGGTTGGAACCGTCGCGTCTGACAAGATGACGAAGACTGTTGTGGTTCGGGTGGACCGCCTGGTCCGGCACCGCAAGTATCGCCGCTACGTGCGTCGCACGTCGAAGTTCATGGCCCACGACGAGCTCGGCGCGACGGTTGGCGACAAGGTGCGAATCGTTGAAACGCGTCCACTTTCCGCGCGCAAGCGCTGGCGTGTAATTGAGATCGTTCAGAAAGCTGCGAAGTAGGCTTCGCCGCGAGAGTCGGAGGTAACGACAGTGATCCAGATGCAAACCTCTCTGGAGGTTGCTGACAATTCAGGGGCACGACGCGTGGAGATGATCATGCCGATCGGCGGCTCCACGGGAAAGATCGCGAGCCTGGGAGACCGTATTAAGGTGACGGTCAAAGAGGCTTCGCCGGACGGCACGATTAAAAAGGGCACGGTGCAGGACGCAGTGATTGTGCGCACGCGTAAGGAAGTGCGCCGCGCTGACGGAACGTACGTGAGATTCGATCAAAACGCAGCGGTACTGATCAAGGAAGACGGCACGCCGATCGGTACGCGCGTGTTTGGACCAGTAGCGCGCGAGCTGCGCGACAAGAACTTTATGAAGATTGTTTCGCTCGCGCCGGAGGTGATTTAAGAGATGGCAGGAACAAAGCGCTCCAAGATCAGGAAGAACGATCAGGTGGCGATCATTGCCGGGCGCGACAAGGGCAGGCGTGGCCGCGTGCTGGAAGTGTTGCCAGCCAAGGGCAAAGTCAAAGTCGAAGGCGCGGGCATGATCAAGCGTCACCAGAAGGCCAACCCGCAGGCGAATCGCGGCGGCGGCATCGTTGATAAGGAATCGTTTATCGACATCTCGAACGTGCAGTTGATCGATCCGCAGTCAGGCAAGCCGACGCGCGTGCGATATGAGGTGGAGAGTGATGGTTCGAAGACGCGCGTGGCGGCCTCGAGTGGTCACTCTTTGGAGAAATAGGGGATCTGTGACATGGCTGCAAGGTTAAAAGAGCGATATCAAAAGGACATAGCGCCGCAGATTGCCAAGGAGTTTGGCATCACCAATCCCATGGCTGTGCCGCGTATCGAGAAGGTCGTAATCAACATGGGCATGGGCGAGGCGATTGCGAACCAGAAAATACTCGACACTGCGGCGGATGAGCTGCGCGCGATCACGGGACAGAAGCCTGTGATCACGAAAGCGAAGAAGTCGATCGCGTCGTTCAAGTTGCGACAGGGAATGCCGATCGGTGTGGTGGTTACCCTCCGTGGCGACCGGATGTATGAGTTTCTCGATCGGCTCGTATCGGTGGCGCTCCCGCGCGTGCGCGACTTTCGCGGCGTGTCGCCGAAGGCTTTCGATGGGCGTGGTAACTATACGATCGGAATTCGCGAGCAGTTGATCTTTCCGGAGATCGATTTCAATAAGGTAGACAAGCTGCGCGGGATGAACATCACGATCGTGACCACAGCGCGCAATGACGAACAGTCGCGAGCGCTGCTGAAGGGCTTGGGAATGCCGTTCAGAACTTAGCCACGGATTACACGGATAGAAAGAACGATATGGCAAAGAAATCACTGATTGCGAAAGCGGCACGCAGACCGAAGTTCTCGGTGCGCGCCTACACTCGATGCAAGCGCTGTGGGCGGCCGCGAGGTTACTTGCGGAAGTTTCACCTGTGTCGCATCTGTTTCCGTGAGCTCGCTCTGCAGGGACAGATTCCCGGCGTCGTTAAGTCGAGTTGGTAACTGGCAATTAATTACGGAGTTAATTCATGACTGATCCTATTGCCGATATGTTGACGCGAATCCGCAATGCCATTGCGGCGAAGCATTCGCGTGTTGATATTCCGGCTTCAAAGCTCAAACTCGAGATTGCCCGCATTCTGAAGGAAGAGGGTTACATCAACAACTTCGTCATCAAGGGCGAAGGGCTCAAGCGCACCGTGCGCATCTTCCTGCGTTACGACGCGCGCGGCACGTCGTCCATCACGCACCTGCAGCGTATCTCGACGCCCGGGCGGCGCGTGTACGTCGGCTCGAGTGATATTCCAAAGGTGCTGGGTGGCTACGGTATCAACATCGTCTCCACGTCGAGAGGTCTGATGAGCGGTAAGGCAGCGCGGCGCGAGAACATCGGTGGCGAGCTTTTAGCGCAGATTTACTAAGGGGCACGAGTTATGTCACGAATTGGAAAAAAGGTAATCGCGGTGCCGAAGGGCGTGACCGTCACCGTGCACGAGCGTGAGCTCGAAGTCAAAGGCCCGAAGGGCACGTTGAAGACGCCGATTCCGAATGGGATCAGCTTCAAGGTCGACGGCGAGGAGCTGCGCGCTGAGCGTGCTTCTGACGAGCAGGCCGCACTGCACGGGTTAGCGCGGGCGCTTGCAAACAACGCCATCCTCGGGGTGACCGAAGGGTTCAGCAAGCAGATGGACGTGGTCGGTGTCGGTTACAAAGCCGACGTGCAGGGCAAGAAGATCGTTTTCTCGCTCGGTTATTCACATCCGATCGAGTTTCCCCTCCCGCCTGAAGTGGATGCGAAGGCTGAGCGTCTGACGACGAAGGGAAGTATTCAGCAGTACCAGACGACGTTGACGTTGACCAGCATCGACAAGCAGAAGCTGGGCCAGGTCGCAGCCGAGATGCACAAGCTGCGCAAGCCGGATGCTTACAAAGGCAAGGGTGTGCGTTATGCGAATGTTCCGATCAAGTTGAAGCCGGGCAAGACAGGTAAATAGTCCGGGAAATAGTTTTTGATTCGACGAGGCCGAGATGGCAAACACAAATAGAGCAGAAATGCGAACCGCGATTCACTCGCGCATTCGCCGCAAAGTTAAAGGAAGCACGGAGAGGCCGCGTCTTGCGATCTACCGCAGCCTGAACCACATCTACGCGCAGGTGATCGACGATCGCATGGGCCAGACACTCGTGTCGGCATCGTCGACCGAGAAGGATCTGCGTGCCGGCAGCGGTGGCAATCTCGACGCTGCACGTCGTATCGGTCAGGCGATTGCCGAGCGCGCGCTCGCGAAAGGGATCGAGCAGGTCGTTTTCGATCGCGGCGGCTATCTCTATCACGGCCGCATCAAGGCTTTGACGGACGCCGCGCGGGCAGCGGGCTTGAACAAGAACGAAGTCGTCGCGGAACCCGAAGCAGCGGAAGAGCCGGCCGCGGAAGTCGCCGACGAGCCAAAGGAAAAGAAGTCGAAGAAGAAGAAACAGGAATAGTGCTTCTCGGCGAGCCTCTGCGTCCTCTGCGCCTCTGCGGTGATTAAGATGAGTTAACCGCAGAGACGCAGAGGACACAGAGGAGGCGCAGAGATAAGACAGAGTAAATTATGAGACAACCCAAGCAACGCATTCCCGCGCAGGGGCTCGACCTGAAAGATCAGGTAATCTCCATCAATCGCGTCACCAAAGTCGTCAAGGGCGGTAAGAACCTGTCGTTCGCGGCGCTCGTAGTGGTAGGTGACGAAGGCGGGCACGTCGGTTTCGGCACCGGCAAGGCGCGCGAAGTGCCCCTCGCGATTAAAAAGGGAGTCGAGGCGGCAAAAAAGAATCTGATTCGTGTGCCGCTGATCAACAACACGCTCCCGCACCAGTTGATTGGTGAATACGGAGCGGGCCGTGTTCTCGTCAAGCCTGCCTCGGAAGGTACTGGAGTTATCGCCGGTGGCGCGGTGCGTGCGGTCATGCAGGCAGTCGGCGTCCGAGACGTGCGTACGAAGGTGCTGGGCTCGACGAACCCGCACAACGTTGTGCGTGCGACGTTTGATGCGTTGTTGCGAATGAAAGATCCGATGGAGCTGGCTCGCTTGCGTGGCAAGCAGGTCGAGGAGATGTAAGTCATGCCGCGTAGAGCAAACAGCAACACAGAATCACAAGCGACAATTCGTATCGAGTATTACCGGAGCTTTATTGCTTCGCCGAAGACGCACAAGACGATTGTGCGCAGTCTGGGTTTGCGAAAGTTGCACCAGGTGGTCGAGCGTCCGGACAACGACTCGATACGCGGCACGGTAGCGAAGGTGCCGCACCTGTTGCGAATAGTTGAATAGGTCCGGCAGGACCTATAGGACCTATTTAGGAGTAGATATGGCGATTAGTCTTAATAGTCTGAAGCCGGCGAAGGGTTCGACCCACAAGAAGAAGCGAGTCGGACGTGGGCCAGGCTCAGGTCTGGGGAAGACCGCGGGTCGCGGCGAGAAGGGACAGAAGTCTCGTTCGGGTTATTCGCGCAAGATCGGTTTTGAAGGCGGCCAGATGCCGTTGCACCGGCGCTTGCCTAAGCGTGGTTTCACGAATATCTTCAAGAAGCAGTGGCTCGAGATCAGTCTCGCCGCTCTCGATCAGCATTTCGACGCGAACGAAGAGATCACTCCGGAAGTGTTGCACGTTCGCGGCCTGATCAAGAAAGCCAAACACGATGTCGTGGTGCTCGGAAACGGCGAAGTCTCAAAGCCGCTTCGCGTTTCAGCCCACCGGTTTACGAAGAGTGCTCGACAGAAGATAGAGCAGGCAGGCGGTGCAGTGGTCGAGATTGCCGGATAGAGTAGAATCGCCGGCAGGAGAACAGTAATGGAAAAGTTTTTTGCCGCGGTTCGCAATATGTTCAATGTGCCGGATCTACGCCGGCGCATTTTCTTTACGCTCGGTCTGCTCGCTGTCTACCGCTTTGGCGCGCACGTCGGCGCTCCGGGTATCAACAAGCCGCGCCTCGATGAAGTTTGGCGCGACGTGGCGGGCACACTCCTCGGCGTACTCGACCTCTTCTCCGGCGGCAACTTCCGCACGATCTCCGTCTTCGCATTAGGCGTCACGCCTTACATCACCGCATCCATCATTCTCCAGCTCATGACCGTCGTCTCGCCGCAGCTCAAGAAGCTGCAGGAAGAAGGCGAGATGGGACGGCAGAAGATCAACCAGTGGACGCGTTATCTGACGGTTGCGCTCGCTGCGATCCAGACTTCATTCGTCGCACACTGGCTGCAAGTCAACGGCGTCGGCGCGCCTGGCTGGGGATTCCGTCTCACGACGATTCTGACTCTCACCACGGGCACGATGTTCGTCATGTGGCTGGGCGAGCAGATCACTGAGCGTGGCATCGGCAACGGTATTTCGTTGCTGATCTTTGCGGGTATCGTGATCGGTCTGCCGCGCGGTGTGCAGCAGGTTGCGGAACGTCTCAGCGGTGGCGATACGATGGCGACGATCGGCGTCATCGCGATGCTGATAGCGCTGATTTTAATCATCGCGTTCATCGTGTTTGTCGAAGCGGCGCGACGAAAGATTCCCGTCAGTTATGCGAAACGGCACGTTGGGCGACAGGTTGTCGGCGGACAGCAAACGACCATGCCGTTGAAGCTCAACATGGGCGGCGTGATTCCCGTGATCTTTGCGTCGTCTGTGTTATCGATGCCGCAGAGTCTTTTCGCGGCGTTTCCTCCCAATCAAAACGAACCGAACACGTGGTGGGCGAGGATCTTTCAATTCTTCCAGCAGTTTCACGCGGGCGATCCGTATTACGAGCTGATCTTCCTGTCGCTGATCATCTTCTTCACGTTCTTCTACGTTTCGATCGTCTTCAATGTCGAGGAAGTGGCGGATAACCTGCGGAAGCACGGTGGCTTTATGCCCGGCATACGTCCCGGTCGCGCGACGGCTGAGTATCTCTGGGCGATCCTGAATCGGTTGACGACTGTCGGTGCGATTTATCTCGCGCTCGTGGCGTTCGGGCCGCAGTTCATGTTGAGTGGTTTCAAGGTGGGTCGATTACCGTGGATCGGTCCCTCGCTCGAGTCGTTTGTTAGTACGACTCCCGGTCTCTCATGGATCCCGACGGGTATGGGCTACAACTTCTACTTTGGCGGAACGTCGCTGCTGATTCTTGTCGGTGTCGCAATGGACACGGTCGCGCAGATCGAAGCACAGCTCGTGATGCGCAATTACGAAGGCTTCCTGGGTGGTGGTGGTCGTCTCCGCGGCCGGCGCGCCTGATCCTTTATGGCAAAAATAATAGTGTTGATGGGTGCGCCTGGTGCCGGAAAAGGCACGCAGGCGCGCTTGCTTCAAGAACGTTTGCATTTGCCTCAGATCTCCACGGGAGATATTTTTCGCGCGCTCAAGTATGCCGACACGCCGCTCGCGCAGGAAGTTCGCGATATCATGGAGCGGGGACAACTGGTTCCCGATGAGTTGACAATTCGACTGGTCAAAGAGCGCACGGCGCAGGACGACTGTAAGAACGGCTACATTCTCGATGGTTTCCCGCGCACGCCCGCGCAGGCGCAGAGTCTGGAAAAGCTTGCTGCCGAGCAGGGCAACGACATCACCGCTGTGCTGATCGATGTGCCCCTCGAGCTGCTCGAGAAGCGCATGACGGGACGGCGCAATTGCCCGGTTTGCAACGAGATTTACAATATCTATTTCAAGCCGCCGCGCCACGACAACGTCTGCGATCTGCATCCTGAAGCACATCTGATACAGCGCGCGGACGACAATTCGGAGACGGTGCGGGCACGGCTCGCGACCTACGAGGAGCAAACGCGTCCCCTCGTTGAGTATTACAAGGCGGCGGGGTTGCTTCACACGGTGGACGGGACACTGGCGCCCGAAGCGATCTACGATGACGTCGTCAGAGTTTTGCCGCGGATTTAGAAATGATAATCGGGAAGTCAAGAAAAGAGCTGGAGAAGATGCGAGCGGCTGGCCGGCTTGTGGGGCAGGTGCGGGAGCATTTGCGCGCGATGATCGAGCCGGGGATCACGACGCTCGATCTCGATCGCGCAGCGGAACAAATGATTCGCGATGCGGGCGCGCTGCCGACGTTCAAGGGCTACAACGGCTTTCCGTTTTCGATTTGTGCTTCGGTCAATGAACAGATCGTGCACGGCTTTCCGTCGGACTATGCTCTGAAGGAAGGCGATATCTTCTCGATCGACTGCGGTGTGACGCTCGAAGGCTTCGTGGGTGACACGGCTACGACCGTTCCGGTCGGTGAGGTGGACGAGGAGAAGCTCAAGCTGATCCGCGTGACTGAGGAATGTCTGGAGCGTGCGATCCAGCAGTGCCGTCCGGGAAATCATCTCGGGGATATTGGCTGGGCGGTGCAGCAGCACGCCGAGGCAAATGGGTATTCGGTCGTGCGCGACTATGTCGGCCACGGGATCGGCCGCAGGATGCATGAAGATCCGCAGATTCCGAATTACGGACGGCCGGGGCTCGGGCCGAAGATCAAGGCCGGGTACGTGTTCGCGGTCGAGCCGATGGTCAACCAGGGCACGCATTTTACTAAGGTTTTAGCGGATGGATGGACGGTCGTGACCGTCGATGGGAAGCCGAGCGCCCACGCCGAGCACACGATCGCGATTACAGAAGACGGTCCGGAGATTTTGACCCTTGTTTCCTCAGGCGCGCCCGCCGAGCACGCTGCGGTTTGACCGGGGATAAACGCGGATGCTATTATTCGCAGTTTGTCGGCAGCGTCGTAATTCCAACCTGAGAGGATATGGCGAAGGAAGAAGCGATAGAGGTCATGGCAAAGGTGCTGGAGACTTTGCCTAACGCTATGTTTCGGGTCGAGTTGGAAGACAGCCAGCATCAGGTGCTTGCGCACATATCAGGGAAGATGCGCAAGCATTTTATTCGCATTCTTCCGGGTGACAGGGTTTTAGTGGAGCTTTCGCCGTACGATCTCAATCGCGGCCGCATCACTTACCGCTATAAATAGTAAAGAGGTTAGGTCATGAAAGTCCGTGCGTCAGTGAAAAAGATGTGCGACAAGTGCAAGATCATCCACCGCAAAGGCGTGGTGCGCGTGATCTGTGCGAATCCCAAACATAAACAGAGACAAGGATAACGAGAAATACAATGGCACGTGTAGCAGGAGTAGATTTACCGCCCAATAAGAGAGCCGAGGTTGGCCTGACTTACATCTACGGCATCGGCCGCTCGCGCTCGAGTTCTGTGCTGAAGGAAGCTGGCGTCAACGTCGACACTCGCGTGCGCGATCTGAGTGAAGACGAGCTGAGCCGCATCCGTGCCATTCTGGAAACGCAGGGCGAGATAGAGGGCGACCTGCGCAAGCGCGTTCAGATGGACATCAAGCGCTTGATGGACATCGGCTGCTATCGTGGTCTCAGACATCGCCGTTCGTTGCCGGTGCGCGGTCAGCGAACTCACACAAACGCTCGCACGCGCAAAGGTCCGCGTCGCGCCACGATCGCGAAGAAGAAGGCGCCCGGCAAGAAGTAGTTTTCAGTTTTCGATACAAAGAGACTTATGGCTAAAGCAGGCGGAAAAAAGAAAGTCTTTCGGAAGAAAGAGAAGAAGAACGTTCCCAACGGCATCGTGCATATTGCGGCGTCGTTTAATAACACGATGATCTCGATCACGGATCTCGAAGGGAACCTGATCGCGCAATCGTCAGCCGGCGCGCGTGGCTTCCGTGGCTCGCGTAAAGGGACGCCGTTCGCAGCGCAGCAAGCGGCTTACGAAGCGGCGAAGAAGGCGCACGAAGCGGGCATGCACCAGTGTGAAGTGCGTGTGAAGGGACCAGGCGGTGGACGCGAGTCAGCGATCCGCGCGATCGCGAATGCCGGCATCCGCGTGATGACGATCCGCGATACGACGCCGATCCCGCACAACGGCTGCCGTCCGCCAAAGCGCAGAAGAGTTTAGACACGGATTTACACGGATTGTAAATCCGATTTAGTAACCAAAGGATGAAGGGTTCGCCGCGCAAGCGCAACCTGTAAACTTTTCCGGCCTGATCATCAGACCGGAGGCAATAGACCGGAGGCAAATAATTGGCTAGGTATAGAGATGCTGTGTGTCGCCTTTGCCGTCGCGAAGGCGCGAAGCTGTTTTTGAAGGGCGATCGTTGTTACAAACCCGCTTGCCCGATTGAAAAACGTGGTACGCAACCCCCCGGGCAGCACGGTAGCTCGCTGCGCCGCGGCAAGGCACTGGTCGGCTACGGCCAGCAGCTCAGAGAGAAGCAGAAGGTCAAACGTATCTACTTCATTCTCGAAGGGCAGTTTCGAAATTACTTCGAACGCGCCGCGCGCATGAAGGGAATTACCGGCGAGAACCTTTTGTTCCTGCTCGAGCGGCGACTGGACAATGCCGTTTACCGTGCGGGCTTTTCAACCTCACGCCGGCAGGCGCGACAGTTGGTCAACCACGGTCACATTCTGGTAAACGATCGCAAAGTAGATATCCCCTCTTATCAAGTGAAGCCTGGCGACACCATCAGCGTGCGAGAGGCAAGCAGAAAGAACTCTCATATCGAGGGTGCGTGGCAAACCGCGTCTGGTCGTGGACGCCCGTCGTGGATTTCTGCCGACGGCGGCGAGATGGCGGCGCGCGTGACCAGCTCGCCTGTGCGTGATGATGTCGATCGCACGATCAACGAGCAGTTGATTGTTGAGCTTTATAGTAAATAGTTAATTAACCCGACTCGGCCGTGATGCTGCCCATCTCACGGCCTGGTCCGTTGCTTTTTTCTTAGGAACCTGAACGCTATGGCTATGGATCAAAATAATCTTTGGACAGGATTTCAAATGCCGCGACGCCTTGCGGCAGATGCAGAGACCCTCACCGAGCGCTATGGCCGCTTTTCAGCGCAGCCGTTCGAGCGAGGTTTTGGTACGACTGTCGGTAATTCGCTACGTCGTGCGCTGCTTTCATCGATCGAAGGCGCCGCTATCACGGCCGTCAAGATTGAAGGCGTCGAGCATGAGTTTTCATCGATTAAAGGGGTGGTGGAAGACGCCACCGACGTTATTCTTAATCTCAAACAAGTACCTTTCAAGCTGCACAGTAGCGAGCCCAAGACGCTGCGAATCAATAAAGAGGAAGCCGGGGAAGTCACGGCTGCCGATATCGAAGCGGATGCTGACGTAGAGATTCTCGACAAGGACGTGCACATCGCGACCGTCAGCGATGGTGGATCTCTGAAAGTCGAAATGCGCCTGAAGCGTGGACGTGGTTATGTCTCGGCTGATCGCAACTTCGACGAGGACCTCTCGCTTGGTTACATTCCGATCGATTCGGTCCACACGCCCGTCAAGAAAGTCAATTACAACGTCGAAGCAGCGCGTCTGGGCCAGAACACAGAGTTTGACAAGCTCACGATCGAGGTCTGGACCGATGGTTCAGTCAAACCGGAAGATTCGATCGGGCTCGCGGCGAAGTTGATCAAGGACCACATGTCGATCTTCATCAACTTCGAAGAGGACACGGACGACTTCGCTTACGCGAAGATGGAGCGTCCGCCGCTGCCGCGCAACGATCAGTTGGACCGCTCGGTTGACGAATTGGAACTGTCGGTTCGTTCTTACAATTGTCTGAAGAATGCTGACATTCGCACGATTCGCGATCTGGTCCAACGCACTGAGCGCGAGATGCTGGCCACGAAGAACTTTGGCAAAAAATCGCTGAACGAGATCAAGGAAATCCTGAACGGCATGGGACTCGACTTCGGTATGGAGTTTGATGAGCAGGGTAATCCGATTCCGGGCACGGGCGGCCGTGACGGTGCCGATCTCTCCGATTTTGAAGGCGACGACGAAAACTAGGTTAGAGTCATGCGACACTTAAAGGCACATCGAAAACTCGGTCGCACCAGTGAGCATCGTCATTCGATGCTCCGCAATTTGGCGACCTCTCTGATCAACTCTCGCGAAGAGCGCATCGTCACCACTTTGCCGAAGGCGAAGGAGCTGCGGCCGTTTGTCGAACGCGCGATCACCCTCTCGCGCCGGGCGCGTAGTCTCGCTGACGATGGTTCTGAAATGCAGGCGTTGCACTTGCGACGACAGGCGGCAGGTTTCTTTCACGCGGGTAATATGACCGTCAAGGAAGTCACCGGCAAGCGTGGCCAACCGCGGCCCGAGCGCACGGCTGGCGTGGCGGCGCTGCGACGGCTGTTTACAGACCTTGGCGATCGTTACAAGGATCGTCCCGGCGGTTACACGCGCATTTTGAAGCTGGGCCATCGCGACGGCGACGCTGCTGAGCTCGCGATCATCGAGCTGGTCGACAATCCTCGTGAAGTCGAAGCTGCGGAAGCCGCGAAGAAGCGCAAGGCCGCCGCTTCGAAGAAGAAGAAAGCCCGCGATAAGAAAGCAGCAGAGGAGTTCGGAACATCTGAAACCAACGAGGAGTAGGAAATTCTCTCGCCAGGTGCAAAGGCGCAAGGCTAATCCTTTGCGCCTTTGCGTCTTTGCGCGAAACTAAATGTCTGCACCTAAAGAACAAAGTGAAACTCCGAACCGGCGCAATCGCGCGCGACAGGCGAACGCGTCTGAACGGCCGGCAGCATCCGTCAATATGGACGAGTTGCGCGAGCTGATTGGTCTGCTGCGTGACAACGGACTGGCGGAACTCGAGCTTGAAAACGAAGGTTTCCGCGTGCGTCTGCGACGCGAGTCGGCATTGGCAGAATCGTCACACGCTCCGGTCCAGCACTATGCTCCGGCGCCAGCACCGGCGCCTGCACCTGCCCCCTCAGGTCCGGCCCATCCAGGCACACAGGCGACGACAGCCGCTGCACAGGATCAGGATCTGCACATCATCTCGTCGCCGATTGTCGGCACGTTCTATCGTTCGCCGTCTCCAAGTGCGGAGCCGTTTGTGAAGATCGGCAGCAACGTCGAAGAGGACTCAGTGGTTTGCATCATCGAAGCCATGAAGCTCATGAATGAGATTCAGGCTGAGGCGAGTGGGGAAATAGTCAAGATTTACGTCGAGAACGGCCAGCCGGTTGAATACGGCCAGCCACTCTTTGGAATTCAGAGTTAGCCACAAAGAGGCACAAAGGCACAAAGTATGTTTTGTGCATTTTGTGCCTCTTTGTGGCAAGGTTTTATATGGCTTTTAATCCGCGCAAGTTCAAGAAGATCTTGATCGCCAATCGCGGCGAGATTGCCTGTCGCATCATCTGGACGTGCAAGGAGATGGGCATTAAGACGGTCGCCGTTCATAGCGACGTCGATCGCGATTCGCTGCACGTGCGGTTCGCCGACGAAGCTGCCTGCATTGGACCAGCACCGTCCGCGCAGAGCTATCTCAACATTCCCGCCATCATCAGCACCGCCGAGATCTTCAACGTCGACGCGATTCATCCTGGCTACGGATTTCTGGCTGAGTCTGCTTACTTCGCCGAGATCTGCGAGGCGTGCAACATCAAGTTCATTGGACCACCGGCGAACGTGATTCGCCTGATGGGCGATAAGATCGAAGCGCGTCGCGCGATGCACGAAGCGGGGCTGCCGATCGTGCCAGGAAGTCCCGGTGAAGTCACTTCTGAAGAAGAAGGACTGAAGCTCGCGCGTGAGATTGGTTATCCGATCATCGTCAAAGCCTCGGCGGGCGGCGGTGGTCGCGGCATGCGCATCGTGCGTTCTGAAAACGAATTGGGCAAAGCGCTCGAAACGGCGTCGACTGAAGCCGCGGCGGCTTTCAACGACGGCAGTGTTTATATCGAGAAGTACATCGAGCAGCCGCGACACATTGAAATCCAGGTGCTGGCGGATGAGTTTGGCGAGTGCATACATCTCGGTGAGCGTGAGTGCTCGATCCAGCGGCGCCATCAGAAGCTGATGGAAGAGGCACCGTCCACCGTGCTGACGCCGGAACAGCGCAAGACGATGGGCGAGGCGGCGGTCGCTGCTTGCAAGAAGCTGGGTTATTCGAGCGCGGGCACGTGTGAATTTCTCCTCGATATACACGGGAATTTCTACTTCATGGAGATGAACACGCGTATCCAGGTCGAGCATCCGGTGACGGAGATGGTGACCCTTGCGGATATCGTTCGCAACCAGATCAGGATCGCTGAAGGTGAGCCGTTGAATTACAACCAGGATGATCTGCTGATCGTGGGTCATGCAATCGAGTGTCGCATCAATGCTGAGAATCCGGAGACGTTCGCACCCTCGCCGGGGACAATTACGGCGTTCAATCTACCCGGCGGGCCGGGTGTGCGTGTTGATACGTTTGTGTACTCGGGTTACCAGGTGACGCCGTTCTACGATTCGTTGATCGCGAAGGTGATTGTTCATGCGCGCACGCGCGAGCTGGCGATCGCGCGGATGAAGCGCGCGCTCGAGGCGATGGTGATTGAGGGGATCAAGACGACGATCCCGTTGCACCAAAAGATCATGGACGACCCGCGCTTCCGGGCCGGGGATATTGGGACGGATTTCATGGAATATTTCCTGACCCGCAACGGGAAGAAAGCCGTGAGCGCATAAGCCTTATCCACAGATTGCACAGATTACGCAGAATTCTAAATCCAGTGTAATCTGTGGATGTATTTGCGGTTTTTGGGCGCAATACTTTATAATGCTCGACTTTTTATGAGGTGATTAAGATGTCACACGCAGTTATCAAAGCCGGTGGAAAACAGTTCCTGGTCACAGAAGGCCAGACGATTCGCGTGCCTTCGATGGCGGCCGATGCCGGCAGCTCGATTGAGCTCGAGCCGGTAATCAGCTCAGGATCGGGTGACGGCAAGATTTCGGCGACGGTGGTAGCGCACGGCAAAGATCAGAAGATCGTCGTCTTCAAGAAAAAGCGCCGCAAACAGTACAAGCGCACGCGCGGTCATCGCCAGGGCTACACAACGTTGAAGATTGATTCGATTGGGTAAAGACAATGGCACACAAAAAAGGCGTAGGCTCATCTCGTAATGGTCGCGACTCACAATCGCAACGACTCGGTCTGAAGAAATTCGGCGGCGAGCAGGTGCTCGGCGGCAACATCATCGCGCGTCAACGCGGCACGAGGTGGAAACCCGGCAACAATGTCGGTCGCGGCAAGGACGATACGTTGTTTGCCCTCATTGATGGAGTCGTAAAGTTTGAAGACAAAGGCCGTTCAGGAAAATTCATCAGCGTTTATCCAGCGGAGCAAACTGCTGCTTAGAACAGTTTCTGAAAAAGTTCGCGACGCCTGAGCAGCAATAAAGCGCGCCTGGGCGTCGTTTTCAATTTAGCGATGTTTATTGATCGCGCCAAGATTCACGTGCAAGGGGGAGACGGAGGTAACGGTGTTACAGCTTTCCGGCGCGAGAAGTTTGTGCCCCGCGGTGGTCCATCGGGCGGAGATGGTGGTCGCGGTGGCGATGTGATCCTCGTCGCGGATGCTTCGCTGAACACGCTGCTGCACCTGCGTTACAACCCCAGTCACATCGCGCATCGTGGTTTGCATGGTGAAGGGTCGAATCGCTCGGGTCACGGCGGCGAAGACTTGATTGTTCGCGTTCCGGTTGGAACACAGATCTTTGATGCTACGACAGGTGATTTGCTGCACGACCTGAGTCACGACGGCGATCGCTGGCTGGCGGCACGTGGTGGCCGCGGCGGTTTTGGCAACGCGCACTTCACGACGTCAACGAATCGCGCGCCTCGCTACCATCAAAGCGGAAGCAAAGGCGAAGAGTTTGACCTGCAGCTTGAGCTGAAGCTGCTGGCTGATGTTGGTCTCGTCGGGTTTCCGAATGCCGGCAAGTCGACGTTTATCTCGACTGTGTCTGCTGCGCGTCCGAAGATTGCGGACTATCCGTTCACGACGCTTGAGCCGCATCTCGGTGTAGTCGATCTCGGTGACTTTAAGACTTTCGTGATTGCCGACATACCGGGATTGATCGAGGGCGCGCACACCGGCGCTGGTTTGGGTGATCGATTTCTGCGACACATCGAGCGCACGAAGTTGTTGCTGCATCTCGTTGATGTTTCGTCAGTGTCAGGCCGCGACGCGGTCAGTGATTACGAAACTGTGAATCACGAGCTTGCGTCGTACAACGAATCATTAGCGACGAGACCGCAGTTCGTTGTGGCTACGAAGATCGATGCACTCGATGCGCCGGAGCGTTTGGAGTCTTTGAAACAACGCGCGAGTGCAGACAACAAACCGTTCTTTGCGATCTCGTCCGCGACTCGTGCAGGCGTGCGTGAGCTCGTGAATGCGATGGCGGCGAAGCTCGAAGAGTTGAATGCTGAGCGCAACCGGACTGACACGGTGGAGTTGGCCCTGTAAAAGATGTGCGCGCAAGAGCGGATAGCGTTGTATGGCGGGACGTTCGATCCGGTTCATACGGGACATCTCGAAGTCGCGCGCAGGGTTTCACAGTTATTTGAGATTGAGAAAGTACTTTTTATTCCGGCCCAGATGGCGCCGCACAAGATCAGTCGTGCTGTAACTGACCCGATACATCGTTATGCGATGCTGGCACTCGCGACGCAGGACGAGCCGCAGCTCTCGATTTCGACGTTCGAGCTCGATGCTCCGGATCGACGTTACACGGTGGATACGGTCGCGCATTTTCAGCGAGCGCTGGGTGACTCAACCGAGCTGTTTTTCATAATGGGTGCGGATTCGTGGTCTGAGATCACGACGTGGCGTGAATGGGAGCGTTTGCTGTCGATGACAAATCACATCGTCGTCACCCGGCCCGGCTACGAACCCGTAACAACGCACGTTGGCACGATCAGCGAACGCATTGTGGATTTACGCTCCTCCTTGGAGTGCGGCGGCCTGGCGCCGCTTTGGTCAGAGTTGCGTGCTCCGCACGCGGAGAAAGCGGCGCCAGGCCGCCGCACTCCAAGGAGGATCTTTATCACGGACGTCGTGATGAAAGATGTTTCGGCAACGAACATCAGACGCCTTGCGAGTGAAGGTCGAACGGAAGAATTAACCGGTCAGGTACCTGGACCAGTGCTCGAGTACATCAAGAAGTACGGGATCTATAGAACTGAATGAAGCAAAACTCAACAGTTAAGGAACAGTCGTTAAATCCGCAACCCAACGTGCGGGCCACTCCTCAACCTGCGGTTGCCGAACAGCTCGACGAGCGCGTCCTCGCTGCACTTCACGCGGCCGCGGAGAAGAAGGCCATCGAGCCGATCGTTTTGGACTTGCGCGAGATTGCCAGCTTCACTGACTTCTTCGTGATCGTGAGCGGCGCCAACGAGCGACAGGTGCAGGCGATTTCAGATGAGGTTTACGAGACGCTGAAGAAGGCGGGCCATGCGGCACTGCGCGTCGAAGGTTACAAGACCGCCGAGTGGATCCTTTTGGATTACGGCGATTTCGTAGTGCACGTGTTTGAGCAGAAGGCGCGGAAGTTCTACGACCTCGAACGCCTCTGGCGCGAGTCGAAGCGCGTCGAGCTGCCGGCGGAATTTAGCGCTGATAGTAGTGGTTCTTTGAGAAGAGAATAGTGATCGAACTTTTTGCGCGCTCTCCGGGAATGCGCGAGGCGGTCGGTCTCGCGGAGCGCGTGTTTCAACCGATGCGAACGTTCTCATTACGGGTGAGTCCGGCGCAGGAAAGGATCTGCTGGCCGCTTTCATTCACTCGAAATCGAGACGCGCACCGCATCCTTTCGTGAAGATCGACTGCGCGACGCTTCCTGCGGAGATGCTCGAAGCAGAGCGCTTTGGTTACGAGCGCGGCGCGTTTACTGGTGCTGTTGAAGCAAAAGCCGGACGCTTCGAGGCGGCTGACAAAGGCACGGTCGTGCTCGACGAGACTGCGCACCTTTCGACTGACGCGCAGGCAAAGTTGTTGCGCGTGATTGAACGTCGCGAATTTGAACGGCTGGGCGGGCGCAAAACCATCAAGCTGGATGCGCGTGTGATTGCGTTGACTAATGTTGATCTCGAGGCAGAAGTGAAAGCTGTCGATTTCGAGAAGACCTTTTTACCGGCTGAACGTAATAAGCATACCCTTGCCGCCGCTGTGTGAGCGCAAGGACGATCTTTCACAACTGATCGAGCATTTTTTGAAGCACTACTCTGCCAAGCACGGGCGCCATGTGCAGCGCATCTCGCCGGAAGCGCGGGCAGTGCTGAAGGCTTACGACTATCCGGGCAATGCGCGCGAGCTCGCGAACATCATCGAGCGTGCGGTAATCGTCGCGATTGGGAAGAAAGTCGAAGCAGAAGACTTGCCGGCAGGGCTAAGCGCCGCGGTGAGTCTGCAACAGCGTAGGACAAAGTCGTTGAGTCTCGCGCAGCTCGAAGCGGTTTACATTTCGGAAACGCTGGCCGCGAACAGAGGGAACAAAGCTGAATGCGCGCGCATACTCGGAATCAGCCGCAAGAACCTCTACGAGAAGATCGCGCGCTATCGGCTATCCACAGATTACACGGATGGCGCAGATTAATTCAGCAAAAGCTCTGTGTAATCTGTGGATAAGTCATGCGCCTGCGGATTATCTGGACAGGGAAGACTCGCGATGCAAGGCTGCGCGCGCTCATTGACGATTACGCCGAGCGGCTCAGTCACTTTGTACGTTGTGAAGTGACTGAGCTGCGAGAACTTGGACGCGCCGACAAGACGGGCATCGATAAGGAAACTAAACGCATCTCAGACCGTCTCCGGCCCGGCTCAGTCACGGTGCTCCTGGATTCCGAGGGCGCTGAGTGGACGTCGCAGCAACTGGCAGCCCACGTGCAGAGCTGGGAGGGAAGCGGGGTTAAGGAAGTCGCGTTTGTCATCGGCGGGCCGAATGGTTTGGCAGGCGATTTCAAAGTACGTGCAGACAAGCGTTGGTCACTGTCGCGCTTGACACTGACGCACGAGATGGCACGAGTGCTGTTATTTGAACAGTTATATCGAGCGTATACGATCATTCATGGTTTGCCGTATCAAAAGTGATCTCGACAGGCAATTACAAGTGGGGTGGAGGATTAATCGATAATGGATAAGAGGCGCACTAAAGTTTTTCGAGACAAATTATTGGATCGCCGCGAGGGTCTCGTGGGGCAGGTGCAGGCGGCGGAGCTTTACAGCCGCGAGCGCGATGCGGAAGCCACGCAGGATCCGGCTGACATGGCGGCAAATGCTTATACCAAAGAGCTGCTGGTCTCGATGTCTGACAATGATCGGCAGTTGTTGAATCTAATCGACGAAGCGCTTGAAAGAATCGAAACTTCTGGTTACGGCAAGTGTGTTCACTGTGGTGAAGCGTTGCCGGAGAAGCGTCTCGATGCGGTGCCGTGGGCGCGACACTGCGTGCGCTGCCAGGACTTGCAGGAGCGCGGGTTGCTGGGCGAAGACGAAGATTAAGTTTCGGTTTTGGTTTTGGATAATTTACGGCCTCCTCGAACTTCGGGGAGGCCGCTTGGTTTTTAGCCACAAAAAGGCACAAAAGGCACATAGGATGAACCTCACGCGTGCTGCAGAAAATTTTTTCGATGCGGTCCTCACGCTTGCTTATCCACAAGTCTGCGTAATCTGTAGTAGAAGCGTCGAGCAAAGACGATTCGGAGTGGCGTGTGAGGCGTGTTGGAAGGAAACACGGATCTTCGCGGATGATGAGGAGATTTGTTGGAAGTGCGGAGTGCCGGGGCCTGCTTGCGGGCGTTGTGCGGAGTTGGCGTTTACGGCTGCGCGGGCGGTGGCGATTTATGACGACGGTGCGTTGCGCGAGTCTGTGCTGTTGTTGAAGCGTCAACCGTACGTGCCGCAACATATTGAGAGTCTGTTGATCGCTGTGGTGAGGCGCGCGCCGTTGAGTCTCAGTACGCGAGTTGTTCCGGTGCCGCTGCATCCGAAACGGTTGAGGACAAGAGGGTTCAATCAGGCATCGATCATCGCCCGGTCAGTATCGAATGTATTGAAGTTGCCGCTCGATGAAGTCAGCCTTGTGCGTGTCTCGACTACCGAGAAGTACCGGGCCGGCATGGACGCGAAAGGGCGGCGGGATACGGTGGCTGGAGCGTTCCAGGTCACTCACCCGAGGCTAGTCGCGGGTGAAAATATCCTGTTGGTAGATGACGTATTTACGACCGGCGCCACCGTCTCCGCCTGCGCCGAAACTTTATTAAACGCCGGTGCAAACGGCGTGTTTGTCTTAACTATTGGGCGGGCGGGGGCAACATAATTTTGACACTCTCTTCCGCGCTCGCGTAATATCAACGCTAATGAATGGTAGGGTTTTAGTCCTTAATACTTCCTATGAGCCCGTCAACGTGTGCACCGAACGGCGCGCAGTCGTGATGATCTTCAAAGGAGTAGCGCGGGTGGAGGAGCACAACGGCCACGTGCTCCATTCACAAAAACTTGCCATCCACGCACCTTCTGTTATTCGTTTGACGGAATACATCCACATACCTTTCGAACGTCGCTCGCTCTCGCGGAAGAACATCCTGCTGCGAGACCATTCGACATGCCAGTATTGCGGCACGCAGTATCCGCCTTCCGAATTAACGCTCGACCATGTGCTTCCGCGCTCGCGTGGAGGGGAGTCCGCGTGGGATAATCTGGTTGCCTGTTGCAAGCGTTGCAATCATCGGAAGGGCAACCGGACTCCGGAGGAATCCGGCATGCATCTTCTGCGTAGGCCTCGTGGGTTCTCACTGCATGTCAATCGACAGATCATGCGTTACTTAGGGAGAGCGGACGAGACCTGGAGAAAGTATCTGTTCTACGACGCAGAGGAACGAACGGGTAATTAAGTAATAGTTAAAAGGAGTCAATCATGAATACTTTGTTGATAGGAATGCCCGGGGGTTGGGAGTGGATAATCATCCTGGCGGTCATCATCCTTCTCTTCGGCGGCGCGAAGCTGCCCCAATTGGCGAAAGCCCTAGGCCAGAGCAAGCGCGCGTTTAGAGAAGGTATCGAGGAAGGCGAAAGAGAACCCGTTCCGGCCCCGAAGATCGAAAAGAGCTAGCGGCTTTAGCTCGATTTATCAGTGACTGTGTTCCTTCTGTCCAACGACTAAAGTCGCTTTCACCGAAAGCGCGAACTCAGCCTCATGCCGTTCTTCATTGATTAGCCGTGAGATTTCGTGGAATAAGTCTGCGCGCTTATTTTCCGGAACAAGTGCGAGCCAGTCATGCATCAAAAACTCTGCGACAAGTGGGGAGCTTAAAAACTGCTCGCCTGACTCGAAGTCAAACTCCTCGATGCGCGTGAATGATTCCACGTCGCGCAGACCTTCGTCTTCCGCGAGTTGCTCGATGTCTGAAACTGTCGGCAGCTCAGTGATCAATTGTTCGACGTCTGACTCGTGATCGATGAGGCCGCTGTTGTGCAGTGCTTCCCAGTAGATTGAAAAGAACTCTCCGAAGCTCGACGCGGTCGGTAGTGTGAAAGCGATTGTTGCACCTGGCGCAGCGACGCGCACGATCTCCGAAAACATCTTACGCACTCGTTGGCGCGAGACGAGTGAAGCATTGCCGATCACTAAATCGAAACGGTTGTCTTTTAGATCGAGACGATCGAGTGGTGTAGTTCCGAACGTGATCTTTTCGTTGGTGGCCGTTGCCTTCGCGCGGGCCAGTTCCGTGCACTCCGGATTTTCGTCTACGCAAAATAGCTCCACTTTTTCCCCAGCGCGCTCATGCAGCGCCATTGCATGCCCGCCAGTGCCGGCCGCGACGTAAAGCGCTTCGCCTTCTTTCGGCAGTGTGACGTGCTCGTCAATTAGTTCTGAAAAACGCTCGCCCCAATCAGGCGCGATGAATAAGTCCTGGAGAAACGCGAGTTCCTTGTCAGACTTTTTGTTAGTCGTCACTTCCTGATGTCCCATCCCTTTGTTCTTGTTCTGGTAAATCTTCTTCTGAAAAATATTTTCTGCCATGTAGTTGATCGGGCAAACACTCCATCTCTTCTTTCGCGGCTGGATCGCTGTGCACGTAACGATAGTCTTTGCCGTAACCGACCTGTCTCATTAGCGGCGTGACTGCGTTTCTTAGATGCAGCGGCACCGGGATACGGGCTGTTTGTTCCGCGTCTGTTGCCGCTGCGAAGTACGCGCTCTTCACTGCGTTCGACTTGGGTGCACGTGCGAGATAAATCGTCGCCTGCGAGAGTGGAAACAGTCCTTCAGGCAAACCGATCAGTTGCACGATGTCGGCAGCGGCGGCAGCCTGGACCATCGCTTGTGGATCGGCGAGTCCTATGTCTTCGGAAGCGAGGATGCATAAACGTCGCGCGATGTAGATCGGATCAGCGCCGCCTTCGATCATGCGCGCGAGCCAGTAGAGCGCCGCATCGACGTCTGAGTTACGCAGAGACTTAATCAGCGCGGAGATCAGGTTGTAGTGTTCTTCGCCGCCTTTGTCGTAGGCGTAGTGTGCGCGACCGAGAGCTTCGATCACGGTCTGCTCGGAAACTGTTCTGACGCCGTTTGCGTCGGGTGTGGTGGATTCGACGGCAGCGTCTAAAGCGGTGAGAGCAACACGTGCGTCGCCGTTCGCGGAGTGTGCCATTCGTTCCAGCAGCTCGTTTGAGATTGAAGGATTGAAACGTGCGAGACCGCGCTCGTTGTCGCTGAGTGCATTCTGAAGAATGGTTTTGATCTCGTCGTCGGAGAGTTGGTTGAGCACGAGCACTCGAGCGCGCGAGAGGAGGGCGCCGGTGACTTCGAACGACGGATTTTCGGTGGTTGCTCCGATGAGTGTGACGGTGCCGTTTTCGACGGCGTGCAACAGTGCGTCCTGTTGCGATTTGTTGAAGCGGTGTATTTCGTCGATGAAGAGCACGGTGCGCTTACCGAAACGTTGTTCGGCCTTCGCCTGCTGGATTGCTTCGCGCAGGTCTTTCACACCGCAGAAGACGGCCGAGAGCGCGATGAAGCGCAGGCCGCTGCTGTCGGCGAGCAGGCGGGCCAGGGTTGTTTTGCCGGTGCCGGGCGCGCCCCAGAGAATGAGGGAGGGAAGGGCGCCGCCGCCCGCGAGCAGTCGTCGCAGGATCCGACCTTCGCCGACGAGATGCGCCTGGCCGACAAACTCTGCCAACGATCGGGGCCGCATGCGCTCGGCGAGGGGGACGCCCTCGACCGGCGGCGCGGCGGTTGGCGCGGGCTCGCGAACGTCCTCGCTAAACAGACTTGGTGAATTCCAGCGGTCCATGGCGTATAATTATCGCCGAAAAGGATTGAACAAGCGACTGGCGGAATAGCCATTTTTACGGGTAAAGTATTCAGAATCTTCATTGGAACGCGGTTATGAGAATCTGCGTATAGTTGGCTGCGAGCGATAAACCCAACATTTCGGGGCTCGCGAAAGCGATTGGAGAGCTAACGATGAAGGATGCGAGAAACGTTCTGAGAATCATAGGAATGATTCTTCTGGGTATATTTGTTTTTGCCGTTGTCCTGCCGCTGGCTTTGAAAGTGGTGGGCATCACATTGGGCATCATAATTGGACTGGCAGTACTGTTGATCAAGGTGGCAGTCACACTGGCGATTGCATACCTCGTCCTTGTCGGTATTCGTGCCCTGCTACGTTAGTTGGTTTAGCTAAGCCACAAAGAGGCACAAAAGGCACAAAGGAGGGATTCTCTCTTGTGCCTTTTGTGCTTTTTGCTGGCGCGGTTTGGTTGACGAAGCTACGCGCACATGCGATCATCCCGGTGATTTCTCACACCTCACTTGAAGGATGGAAGTAAATGACACCAGAAGAAAGATTCAAGCGAATGGAGCGCGTTTTGGGAATGTTCGTCACCGCCGGACGAAAGACCCGAAGTGAGTGGCGTCTGCGATCGCGCGAACAAGACGAAAAGATCAATATCCTCATCCACACTCAGATGGAAACTTCTGAGCAGATGGCCAGAGTATTTGAGCAGATGGCCAGAAATTCTGAGCGAGTGTCTGAGCAGATGGCCAGGAATTTTGAGCGAGTGTCTGAGCAGATTGCCAGAATGTCAGAGCGAGTAGATCGAACTTCTGAGCAGATGGCCAGAATGTCAGAGCGGGTAGATCGAACTTCTGAGCAGATCGCCAGAATGTCTGAGCGAGTAGATCGAACTTCTGAGCAGATTGCTAGAACTTCTGAGCGGGTAGATCGAACTTCTGAGCAGATTGCTAGAACTTCTGAGCATATAGATAAGGTATCTGCTGACGTAGCTGCTAACCACGCCATTCACAATAAGGAAATGGCCGAACTCAGAAAGTCACAGGAGCTGACCAACAAAGCACTGCGCGCTTTCATCAACGACAGTCTCCGCAAACGACGAACCGGCGACTCCTCAGATTAGGTCGCTTTGTGGCTAAACATTAAACCGGAAATGAACTACATCGCCTTCTTGCATGATGTAGTCTTTCCCCTCCAGTCGTAGCAACCCCTTCTCGCGCGCGGCGGCGTAGGAGCCGGCTGCCATCAACTCGTCGTAGCTGACAATCTCCGCGCGGATGAAGCCGCGCTCGATGTCGGAATGGATCGTGCCGGCTGCGGCTTGGGCGCGCGTGCCCTGCGGAATCGTCCAGGCGCGCACTTCTTTCTCACCCGCAGTCAGAAACGACATCAATCCCAGCAGGTGATACGCACTCTTGATCAGTTGGTCCACACCACTCGTCTCGACATTCAAACTCTTCAGATAATCCACACGCTCTTCGGGCGGGAGCGCGACGAGATCCGCTTCGAGCTGTGCGCAGATGACCACGCACTCTGCAGCTTCCTTCGCCGCGATCTCGCGCACCGCATTCACTGTGGAATTATTCGCGAGATCCACAAGTGCTGACTCCTCGACATTCGCCGCATAGATCGTCGGTTTCGTCGTCAGCAGAAAAAAGTTACGCGCGACAGTCTTCTCATCTTCCGTGAGCGCAACCGTTCGCGCAGATCGACCCTCCTCGAGCGCGGGTTGAAGCTTGTCGAGCACGTCCAACTCCTGTCGCGCGATCTTGTCCCCGCTTTTAAGGTTCTTCTGTGCCTTCTCGCGGCGACGTTCGACCGTGGCGAGATCCGCGAGCGCCAGCTCGATCTGAATCGTTTCGATATCACGCACCGGATCGACTGCGCCTTCGACGTGCACGATGTTCTCGTCTTCAAAACATCGCACCACCTGCACGACCGTATCCGTTTCTCTAATGTTCGCGAGAAACTGATTTCCCAGTCCCTCACCCTTCGACGCGCCGCGAACGAGACCCGCAATATCGAGAAACTCGACAGTCGCAGGCACGATCTTCTCCGTCTTCACGAGCCGCGCGAGCGGTTCGAGACGCTCGTCGGGAACTGAAACTACGCCGACGTTTGGTTCGATCGTGGCGAAAGGATAATTGGCCGCGAGCGCGGATGATTGCGCCGTGAGTGCGTTGAATAAGGTCGACTTGCCCACGTTGGGCAGCCCGACGATGCCTGCTCTTAACATTATTTGCCTCGCGCAGAAACGTAACCGATTACCGCAAACGATGCAAAAGCTGCAAAGAGGCACAATTCATGGCTATAATCCGACCCAACAGATGATCGCGTCCTTACTACTGGCGTTATTAGTCACACTAAGCGGTACCGTTGCCACATATCTCTACGATGAGAACGCATCGTTGGGCGCGCGCCTGTGCGCGGGCGCGGCGCTAGGCTTGGCGGCACTCGGTCTCGTCGGCTTTGTCGTCGCGTCATTCATTGGATTAAGCGGCATTGCTATCTTGTTCAGCATCGCAGTCTGCTGTAGCCCTCTCGCCCTGCTCGCAGACGCAAACATCCTGAGACGCTTCAATCAGGATCTCGCAGGCGTTTCAACCGCAACGCGACAACTCCTTCAAGGCGACGGCAAAACGATCAGCTATTTTCTCTTTTACTCGATTGTCGCCGTGATCTTCTGGAGAGTGTTTAGTCGCGCAGTCATAGAAGACAACACCGGCCTCAGCACCGGACTACTTAACAACTTCGGTGATCTCCCGTTCCATCTCAGCGTGATCACGAGCTTTGCGTACGGAAACAACTTCCCACCGGAAGATCCAACTTACGCAGGCGTCAGGTTTACTTATCCATTCCTCTCGGACTTCGTCTCGGCAGTCTTTGTTCGCTGCGGTGCAGACCTGCGCGAGTCGATGTTCATCGAGAACTACATTCTCGGACTCGCTTTCGTTGGCCTGGTCCATCGCTGGGCACTCGTAATGCTGCGCGACCGTCTGGCCGCGATCCTCACGCCCTTGATCGTTCTCTTGAACGGCGGCATGGGTTGGACGTTGCTGTTCGAAAAGGCCGGCTCGAACCAAGGCGGACTCTTCGGTGTGTTGATGGATCTGCCGCCTTCCTTCACTGTGATTCCAGAAACTACGTGGCGTTGGGGCAATGCAGTCTCGGCTCTGCTTGTGCCGCAACGCGGTTTCCTGATGGGACTCCCGCTCGCCGTGATCGCGTTCACGCAATGGTGGATCGCAACTGACAAGACGCGCCCACAGCAGCAAGCTCCGGAAAAAACAAAGAAGAAGGCGAAACAAAAGACCGTATGGCACGAGGATCTCGAGCACACACGTTTTCCTATCAACACGCGTCGCATGATCGCGGCCGGCATTGCGGCAGGATTACTGCCACTCGTACACGCACACAGTTTCGTCGTCGTGATGGCGATGGCGGGTTGTCTTGCACTTCTTCAGATCCGCTGGCGCGAGTGGATCACGTTTTTTGTAGTCGCATCGGTAATCGCGATCCCGCAACTGCTCTGGTCCACGATGCACAGCGCCGTCGATGCGAGCAGCTTCTTTGCATTTGAAGTCGGCTGGGACCACGGCCAGGATAACCCGGTGTATTTCTGGCTCAAGAACACAGGCGTCTTTATCCCGCTGCTGCTCGCGGCAGTTTTACTCAAGGACAGAACCTACATCGTTCCGCGACGGCTCTTAATCTTTTACCTGCCATTCGCGCTTTGCTTCATCATCCCAAACTTCCTGAAGATGGCGCCGTGGATCTGGGACAACATCAAAGTGCTTTATTACTGGTGGCTCGCATCAGCGCCACTCGTGGCGATACTACTGTCGAGACTCTGGCAGCAAGGCCAGATTAGACGAATCATCGCCGCGGTGCTTTTTATCTTTGTCACCCTCGCGGGCGCGCTCGACGTCGCCGGCATTGCTATGCGATCGGTCAAGTATCAGGTGTTTGACGCGAACGGACTTCGCTTTGCTGAGCTCATCAAAGCGCAAACCTCGCCGCGCTCGATGATCATTCACGCCCCTGTCCACAACACGCCTGTCTTTCTTACCGGGCGGCGCTCATTGATGGGTTACCCGGGACACATCTGGACGCACGGGCTGCAGTTCGTGCAGCGCGAAGGCGAGATCAAACGCATTTATCTCGGCATGCCTGATGCCGAGCAGTTAATCAAAAAGTACGGCATCGAGTATCTTGTAGCCGGACCGCAGGAGCGGCTTATTGTTCCGGTCAACGAGCAGTTCGTCAGTCGCTTTCAGAAAGTTGGAGAAGTTGGCGAGTACCAGCTCTACAAAATCAGGCAGTAAAAAAGGCCCAGCTAAGAACCGTGGCGGTCAGAGTCGATACTCGCGCAACGAGCCTGAAGTGCCTGTTGCCGCCGTACAAGACGTGCCTGAGAAAATATGGCGCATCGGCGTGCTCGTGATCTTTCTGATTGCCGCTCTGCTGCGCCTCTACGATCTGAATCTCGTACCACTGCATCACGACGAAGGAGTGAACGGAAACTTCCTCGTGCGGCTGGTACGCGACGGCGCTTACACATACGATCCCGCAAACTATCACGGCCCTACGCTCTACTACTTTTCCGCAATCATTCCCTGGATCACAAAAGTACTGTTCGGCAACACTGCTCGCGATAATTACGGCCTGACGACTTTCACGATCAGGCTCGTGCCGGTTGTCTTCGGTCTGGCAACGATCTGGCTCATTTTCCTGCTGCGAAGACGACTGGGAACGATCACGACACTCACAGCCGGATTACTGCTGGCAGTCTCGCCGGGCGCCGTTTATCTCTCGCGCTACTTCATTCACGAGACTCTCTTTGTGTTCTTTACCCTCGGAATCGTTGTGGCCGCAGTATGGTTGTACGACGAGCGCAACGCGGCTTATCTGATGCCCGGTGCTGCTTGTGCCGCGCTTCTTTTTGCGACGAAGGAAACGGCATTTATCTCGGTGGGAGTTTTGATCATCGCGCTGGGAGCGATGTGGCTTTACATGAGCCTCGTGGGCGATGCTGGAACTTCGAAGCGGAGCAGGGCGCCACAAGGACTGAGTGCCGTAATCGATGACCTCGGAGGCCGAACAAGTCTCGTCTTCAACATTCTATTCGCTGCCGGAGTGTTCATCGTACTTTACATTCTCTTCTACACATCGTTTTTCACAAACAACAAAGGCTTCTGGGATTCACTGCAAACGTTTGCTGTCTGGAAGAAGACCGGAACAGAGGCGCACGTGCATCCAGCCACCCAGTATATTGAATGGCTAATCAAACAGGAGTCGCCGCTGCTGTTCCTCGGCGCGATTGGTGCAGCGGTCGCCGTCTTGCGGCCGAAGAATTCGCTCGCACTCTTCTGTGCGTTGTGGTCGTTCGGGCTGATTGCTGCCTACTCGTTGATTGGTTACAAAACGCCGTGGCTGGTGTTGAACTTCATCGTGCCCCTCGCGTTGATTGCCGGTTATGCAGTCCAGGCGATCTTCGTAATGGATCACCGGCAGTACCGGCTTGTGGCCATCATCCTGCTGGTTACGGTAGGAGTCGCTGCTTACCAGTCCGTCGATCTGAATTTCAAAAACTACGACAACGACGATACGAAGTACGTCTACGTTTACGCGCACACGAAGCGAAGCATCCATGATCTGGTTACCGAGGTCGACCGGATCGCGAAACAGAATTCTGGTAATTCAACCGGGATCACGATCGTGAGTCCTGATTACTGGCCGCTGCCGTGGTATTTCCGAAACTACACTCGCGTCGGATATTACGGGCGGCTGGCAGCAACGTCTGAGTCGATCATCATCGCCAACGCGAACCAGAAGGACGAGATCGAAACGAACTACGGGCAGTTTTACCAGCAGGTGACTGGTCCGCAGCCGGGTGGGACGTTTGAGCTTCGTCCCGGGGTGCATCTGCTGCTTTATTCAAGGCGCAGTAGCGCGCCGCAGAGTGTCCGGCCTTAACGTAAACTGTCCTGCTT
>Ga0081539_10000394_pt1 | contig 93943 bp, 82 predicted proteins | sample TabmetS4T2R2_FD_71023 | JGI IMG/M metagenome (GOLD analysis project Ga0081539, IMG submission 71023) | Tabebuia heterophylla rhizosphere microbial communities from the University of Puerto Rico - S4T2R2 | ecosystem: Host-associated > Plants > Roots > Rhizosphere ... | reverse complement strand
CGTAGTCAAAAGAAGGAGGGGGGGGGTCTGGGGGGCGGAGTTCTCTCCGCCCCCCAGCGATGTGGCGGGTTGCCGATGTAACCGGCGGGGGAATTTCCCCCTCCGCAGCGAACTCTCGGCTGTCCCGGTCGTTGTCGCCGGACATGTCGGGGCTTGGCCCGGCATGAACCGGAGCCAGGCATGACGCGAATTCCCCTCACCCTGCTCGCGGCCGCGGTGGCGACCTCCGTCTCGCTGCCGCTTGCCGCCCAGACGCCCCGCTCCGGCGGCGCACCGCCCGCGCAGGGGGGTGCCGCCACCGCCAACATCCCCGAGGCGACGGTCAACAAGACGGGCGCCGCCCTGCGCGAGGTCGCGCAGATCCGGCGCGACTATTCGGAACGCGCCCAGCAGGCGCCGGAAGCGCAGCGCCAGGGCCTGGCGGAGCAGGCCAGCCGCGCCGCCGCCGACGCGATCACGCGCCAGGGCATCACGATCGACGAGTACAACCGGGTGATCATGGCCGCGCAGAACGACCCGTCGCTGCGCGAGCGCGTTCTCGCCGCCGCCCAGTCCCGCTGAATGAGGGAGGCCCCCATGTCCGCGCAACTCGACGACATCACCATCGCCAAGGTCGGCAAGGCGCTGCGCCAGGTGGCGGAGATCAAGGAAACCTATTCCGAGCGCATGGCCACGGCGAGCAGCGAGAACGAGCGCCAGGAACTGGTGCTGGAAGCCGAGGACGCCGCGGTGGAGGCGCTGGACGAGCAGGGCCTGACGGTGGAGCGCTACGCCGCGGTGCTGACCGCGGCGGAGGAGGATCCGGACCTCGAGGAGAGGCTGGTCGCCGCCGCGCGCGACGGCTGAGGCGGATTTGCCGGGGTTGAAGCGGGCTTCTAGGTAGGTCGCCTCGCGGCGCGGCGCCGCGCGGAGACCTGCATGAGCGACGCGGCCCCGGCCCCACTGTCCCTGCATGCCGTTCGCCCGGCGGAGCTGGCCGACCTGCTCGGCCGGCTGCCGCCGCCGGCGGCATCCTTTCTCGGCGCCTCCGGCTTCGCCGCCAAGAGCGGCGAGACGCTGCTGCTGCCGGGGGCGGAGGGGCTCGCCGGGGCGGTGCTCGGGCTGGGCGAGGAGGAGGGGCCCTGGCCGTTCGGTGCCGCGCCTTTCGCGCTGCCCGCCGGCACGCTGTGGCGGCTGGCGCCGGGCAGCTACGATGCCGGGCTCGCCACGCTGGGCTGGCAGCTCGGCGCCTATCGCTACGACCGCCACAAGCCCGCCGCGCGCGGCCCGGCGCGGCTCGAGGCGCCGGCCGGCAGCGCCGAGGCGCTGGCGACGGCCGAGGCGATCTGCCGCGCGCGCGACCTCATCAACATGCCCGCGGCGGAGCTCGGCCCCGCCGAGCTCGCCGGCGAGGTGCAGCGCCTCGCCGCCGCCCATGGCGGGCTGTGCACGGTGACGGAGGGCGTGGCGCTCGAATCCGGCTTCCCCGCGGTGGCCGCGGTCGGCGCCGGCAGCCCGCGCGCGCCGCGCGTCGCGCTGCTCGAATGGCAGGGCGATCCGGACGGGCCGCTGATCGCGCTGTGCGGCAAGGGCGTGTGCTTCGACACCGGCGGGCTCGACCTCAAGCCCTCGAGCGCGATGCTGCGCATGAAGAAGGACATGGGCGGCGCCGCGGTGGTGCTGGCGACGGCCGAGCTCATCATGCGCGCGAGCCTGCCGGTGCGGCTGCTGGTGCTGATCGGCGCAGTGGAGAATGCGGTGTCGGGCAGCGCGATGCGGCCGATGGATGTGCTCCGCACGCGCAAAGGCGTGAGCGTCGAGATCGGCAACACCGATGCCGAAGGGCGACTCGTGCTGTGCGACCTGCTCGCTTGCGCGGCGGAACGGTCTCCCGCGCTTTTGATGGATTGCGCAACCCTGACCGGGGCCGCGCGCGTGGCGCTCGGACCGGACCTACCGGCCTTGTTTTGCAACGAGGATTCGGTCGCCGAGGCGCTGCTCGCGGAATCGCGACGCGTGCATGATCCGCTCTGGCGCCTGCCCCTGCATGACGGTTACGATTCGTGGCTGGACAGCAACGTCGCCCAACTGTCCAACGTTTCGCAGCGGCCCATGGCGGGCGCGATCACGGCAGCGTTGTTTCTTCGCCGTTTCGTACCCGCCGAGCTGCCATGGGTCCATCTGGACCTGTATGCGTGGAACGACACGAATCGGGCGGGAAGACCCGAAGGTGGCGAGGCCCAGGCCGTCCGAGCACTTTACGCGTTGGTTAAAAGTTGGGGGCAGAAATGATCGCTTGGGTGGCCTTGAAACGATAAATGACGCCGCATAACTATGCTCGGCCGGAACGAACACGCCCCAATCCGCCGGACACGCGGCACCTGACCTGAAAAAAGGGGATCAGAACGATGGCAATCACCGCAAACCCCGATCAGCTGATCGGCATCCTTCGCGACACGGTCGTGGCGCTGGTGCGCCGCGACGGGCCGGATCTGTCGGCGCGCCAGCTCGGCGTGCTGCTGACGGTGTACCTGAACGACGGGCCGCACACCGTGCGCGGCCTCGCCGCGCAGCTCAACGTCTCCAAGCCGGCGATCACGCGGGCGCTGGACCGTCTGGGCGAGCTCGACCTGGCGCGGCGCAAGGTGGATCCGGCGGATCGCCGCTCCGTCCTCGTGCAGCGCACGGTGAAGGGCTCCAACTTCCTGCGCGACCTGCGCACGGTGATGGCGGAAGCCGAGCAGACCACCCGCGAGGCCCGCATCCTGCCGCCCGCCAGCAATGGCGAAGTGGCGCAGCGCAAGGTCGGCTGAGGGAGAGCTGCCACGGCCCCTCTGCCCGCCGGGGCGGAGGGGCCGGCCGCCGCTCCTCAATAGCCGGCGGCGAAATCCACCAGGTTGATCAGCGGGCGGCCTTCCCGCGCCCGCTGGATGTTCTCGACGACCTGCGGCGCGACGCTGCGCGGGATGGTGATGCTCGCGGCATGCGGCGTGACGATCACCTTGGGATGCGACCAGTAGGGATGCTCCGCGGGCAGCGGCTCCTCGGCGAAGACGTCGAGCGCGGCGCCGGCGACCTGGCCTGAATCGAGCGCGCGCAGCAGGTCCGCATCCACCACATGCGCGCCGCGGGCGGCGTTGAGCAGGAACGCGCCGCGCGGCAGCGACGACAGCAGGTCCTTGTCGATCAGGCCGCGCGTGTCGCCGGTGAGCGGCAGCAGGCAGACCAGGATGTCGGTGCGGCGGATCATCTCGGCGAGGTGCGCGCCGTGGAAGCATTCGACGCCGCCGATCCGCTTCGCGCGCCGCGACCAGCCCATCACCGGGAACTCCAGCGCCGCCAGCTTGCGCGCCGCGTCGCTGCCGAGCGCGCCGAGGCCGAGCAGGCCGATGCGCCGCCGCGACGTGTCCGGCGCCTCGAGCTCGTGCCATTGCCTTGCGGCCTGCAACGCACGGTATTCCGGATCCTGGCGATGGAAACGCAGCACGTTGAGCAGCACCCATTCGCTCATCGCGCGCGTCAGCAGCACATCGACCAGCCGCGCCACCGGCACGCCTGGCGGCGGACCCGGCGGGCGGAAGAGATGATCGACGCCGGCACCCATCGAGACGATGAGCCTCAGATTCGGATAGCGGCGCAGCTCCGCCATGTCGTGCGCGGTCCAGACGACCGCAGCCTCGATGCCGGCAGGGTCGCCGGAATCGGGGAAGATGCGGATGTCGAGCGACGGGTCGAGCGCCAGCAGCGCATCGCGCCAGGCTGCGTTCGCGTCGGACGTGGTGGAGAGAAGGACCGCCATTGGTCTTTGGAACTCCCAGGTTGGACACCGGGGAAGGAGTGAACTCCTTCCCCGGACCCCATCCTCCTTTTTTTGGTGACTTGGGAGCGTGGCGAGCGCCGTTCTCAGCCCGACAACGCTGCGTCGCCTAAGAGTGCGGGAGGAGCCAGCACCAAGTATCCAAAAAAAGGAGGGAGGGGGTCTGGGGGAGGGAGTTCATCTCCCTCCCCCAGCTAATTCAATGCGCCTCGGCCCAGGAGCGCCCGTGCCCCACATCCACCGCCAGTGGCACGCGCAGGGTCGTGACGGACTCCATGACCTGCCGCACCAGCGCGCCGGTCGGCTCCACTTCCGCTTCCGGCACCTCGAACACCAGCTCGTCATGCACCTGCAGCAGCATGCGCGCGGAGAGGCCGGCTTCGCGCAGCGCCTTCGGCAGGCGCACCATCGCGCGCTTGATCACCTCGGCGGCGCCGCCCTGGAACGGCGCGTTGATCGCCGCGCGTTCGGCGCCGGCGCGGCGGACGGGGTCGCGCACGCCGATGTCGGGAATCCAGATCTTGCGGCCGAAGGGGGTGCGCACGAAGCCGTGGGTGCGCGCTTCTTCCTTCAGGCGCTCCATCTCCTGGCGGATGCCGGGGTATTGCGCGAAATAGGCGTCGATGATGGCGCGGCCTTCCGCCGGCGGGATGCCGAGGCGGGAAGCGAGGCCGAAGGCCGACATGCCGTAGATGATGCCGAAATTGATCGTCTTGGCGCGGCGGCGCGCTTCCCTGTCCACGCTGCCGGGGGCGAGGTGGAAGATCTCCGCCGCGGTGCGCGCGTGGATGTCCTCGCCGCGGGCGAAGGCGTCGCGCAGCGTCGGCACTTCGGCGAGATGCGCGAGCAGGCGGAGCTCGATCTGCGAGTAGTCGGCGCTCAGCAGGACATGGCCGGGATCGGCGACGAAGGCGCGGCGGATGCGCAGCCCTTCCTCGCTGCGGATCGGGATGTTCTGCAGGTTGGGGTCGATCGAGGAGAGCCGGCCGGTGGAGGCCACCGCCATCTGGTAGTCGGTGTGCACGCGGCCGGTGCGCGCATCGATCTCCGCGGCGAGGCCTTCGACATAGGTGGATTTCAGCTTGGCGAGCTGGCGCCAGTCGAGCACGCGGGCGGCGAGCTCGACGCCTTGCGCGGCGAGCTCCTCGAGCACCGCGGCGTCGGTCGAGTAGGCGCCGGTCTTGCCCTTGCGGCCGCCGGCATGGCCCATCTCGCCGAACAGGATGTCGCCGAGCTGCTTGGGCGAGCCGACATTGAACTCGCGGCCGGCGAGGGCGTGGATCTGCTTCTCCAGCAGGACCAGGCGCTGGGCGAAATCCTCGCCGATGCGCGCGAGCTCGGCGCCGTCGACGCGCACGCCGGCGGTCTCCATGTCGCGCAGCACGGGGATCATGCGGCGCTCGACCTGCTCGTAGAGCGCGAGGGCGTTGTCGCTGCGCAGCCGCGGCCGGAGCAGGTGCCAGAGGCGGAGCGTGATGTCGGCATCCTCGGCGGCGTAGGCGGTGGCCTTGTCGAGCGGGACCTGGCGGAAAGGAACGCGCGCGCGGCCAGTGCCGGTCACCTCGTCATAGGAGATCGCCTTGTGGCCGAGATGCAGCGCGGCGAGCTCGTCCATGCCGTGGCCGTGGCGCCCGGCTTCGAGCGAGTAGGAGATCATCATGACGTCGTCCACCGGCCAGGGCGCGAGCTCCCCGTTCTCCTGGCAGGCGAAGACCTCCATGTCGTACTTGGCGTTCTGGAAGACCTTGAGGATCGAGTGGTCTTCCAGCACGCGCCTGAGCGCGGCGAAGGCCTGCTCTGCGGGGATCTGCTGCGGCGCAGGCCCGGCCAGCATGTCGGTGCCGGCGACATGGCGCAGCGGCACGTAGCAGGCACCGCCCGGCGCCACCGCGAGCGAGAGGCCGGTGATCTGCGCGCGGCGCGGGTCCAGATTGTCGGTCTCGGTGTCGATGGCGACCACGCCCGCTTCGCGCGCGCGGCCGATCCAGTGATCGAGCGCGGCGAGGTCGGTGACCGTCTCGTAGGGGCCGTAGGGGCAATGCAGGTCGAGCGAGGGCGCGATCTGCACCGCCGGCGCCGCCGGCTGCCCGGCGGCGGCCTGCTTGGCCAGCGTGCGCCGCGCATGCTCCATCCCCGGCTGCTCGCCGAAGCCGAGCCGCGCCAGGATCGAGCGGAAGCCCTGGGTGCGCAGGAAGGATTCCAGCCGCCCGTCCTGCGCCGTCTGCGCCTCCAGCGCGGAGATCGGCTCCGGCAGCGGCACGTCGGCAACCAGCGTCACCAGGCGGCGGGAGATGCGCGCCTTCTCGGCATTGTCGATCAGCGCCTCGCGCCGCTTCGGCTGCTTGATCTCGCTTGCGCGCGCCAGCAGGGTTTCCAGGTCGCCGTATTCGGCGATGAGCTGCGCCGCGGTCTTCACGCCGATGCCGGGAACGCCGGGCACGTTGTCGGTGGAATCGCCGGCGAGGGCCTGGACCTCCACCACCTTGGCGGGGGGCACGCCGAAGCGCTCCATCACCTCCGGCTCGCGGATCGGCTTCTGCTTGATCGGATCCAGCATCTGCACCGCGGGGCGCACGAGCTGCATCATGTCCTTGTCGGAGGACACGATCGTCACGCGCCCGCCCTCGGCCTCGAAGGCGCGGGCGTAGGTCGCGATCATGTCGTCCGCCTCGAAGCCCGGCTGCTCGATGCAGGCGACGCCGAAGGCCTTGGTGGCGTCGCGGATCAGCGCGAATTGCGGCACCAGCTCGGGCGGCGGCTCGGGGCGGTTCGCCTTGTAGTCGGGGTAGATCTCGCTGCGGAAGGTGGTGCGCGCGGCGTCGAACACCACGGCGATATGGGTGCAGGCGTGATCGGTGAGGAACTTCGCGATCATCTGGGTGAAGCCGTAGACGGCGTTCACCGGCACGCCATCGGGGCGCGTCATCGGCGGCAGGGCGTGGAAGGCGCGGAAGATGTAGCCCGAGCCGTCGACCAGGATCAGGTGCTTCTCGCCGGGCGCGGCCGGCGGCAGCGGCGAGTCCGGGGCGCTCGCCGCTTCTTCCGCGGGATTCCCGCCGCGCGGGGCGTCAGTGTCCGTGATCGTCACCCGCGCCTTCCGCGAGGACATAGGTGATCGAGCAATAGGGGCAGGTCACCTCCCGGTCCTCGATCCGCATCCAGATGCGGGGATGGCCGAGCGCGCCCGCCACCTCGCCGTCGCAGGGCACGGCGCGGTGCTGCACCACCACCTTCTGCTCGGGGGTGACGCCTGGAATGAGTTTCGGCGCGTAGCCGGTCAGCTTGCCGTCGCGCATCGCGCTCCTCGTCGCCGTCCGCGGGGGGCGGAGCATAGTCGGCCGGGCCCTGCTGGACCAGCCTGCGCCGGGTGCTTATCTCGCCAGCAGCATGCGTCCCGCTCACGCCACCGCGCCCGATCACGCCATCGCAATTTGCGGCCTGCGCAAGACCTACCGCGCGGAAGGCGGCGGCGCGCCCAAGGAGGCGCTGAAGGGGATCGACCTGGCGGTGCCCACCGGCGCCTTCTTCGGCCTGCTGGGCCCGAACGGGGCGGGGAAATCGACCCTGATCGGCATCCTCGCCGGGCTGGTGATCAAGACGGCGGGCACCGCCAAGGTCTGGGGGGTGGACCTCGACGAGGACCCGATCGGGCTGCGCCGCAACATCGGGGTGGTGCCGCAGGAGCTCAACCTCGACCCTTTCTTCACGCCGCGGGAGACGGTGGACCTGCAGGCGGGGCTGTGGGGCATCCCGCGCCGGCAGCGGCGGACCATGGCGCTGCTGGAGGCGGTGGGGCTGGCCGACAAGGCCGACGCCGCTGCCCGCACGCTCTCCGGCGGCATGCGGCGGCGGCTGCTGGTGGCCAAGGCCATGGTGCACGCCCCGCCCGTCCTGGTGCTGGACGAGCCCACCGCGGGGGTGGACGTGGAGCTGCGCGAGCAGCTCTGGCGCATGTTGCAGGCATTGAACGCCGGCGGCACCACCATCATTCTGACGACGCATTATCTCGAGGAGGCGGAGGCGCTGTGCGACCGCATCGCCATCATCGGCCAGGGACGGCTGATCGCGCATGACACCACCCGCGCCCTGGTCGGGCGGCTCGACGACAAGACCTTGACCGTGACGGTGGACCGCGACCTCGCCACCCTGCCGCCGGCGCTCGCCGCCTTCGCGGCGGCGCTGGAGCCGCCGCGGCGCCTCGTCATCCGCTACCGCGCGCGGGCGACGCGGGTGGAGGCGATCCTGGACGCCGTGCGCGGCTCCGGCCTCGCGATCCTCGACGTCTCGACGCGCGAGGCCGACCTCAACGCCATCTTCCTGCGGCTGGTGCGCGACGACGCGGCACGCGCGGCGGAGGCGGTGGCGTGAGGCGCCGCGGTGTCCTCGGCCTCGGCGCCGCGGCGCTCGGCGCCGGCTGCGCGCCCTACATCCTGCCGGCCGGCGCGCCCACCGTGGCGCCGAGCTTCTCCACCGAGGCGCTGCTGATGCCCGATGGCGCGCGGCTGCCGCTGCATGCCTGGCTGCCGGAGGTGCCGCCGCGCGCCGCGGTCATCGCCCTGCACGGCTTCAACGAGTATTCGCGCTCCTTCGCCGAGGATCCGGCGCCGCTCTTCACCGGCGCCGGCATCGCACTCTACGCCTACGACCAGCGCGGCTTCGGGCGGGCGCCCCATCGCGGCATCTGGCCCGGCGCGGCGACCCTGGCCGCAGATGCCAGCACGGCGGCGAAGCTGATCCGCGCGCGGCATCCCGACATCCCGCTCGTGATGATGGGCGAGAGCATGGGCGGGGCCGTGCTGATGGTGGCCGCCACCGCGGCCGATCCGCCGCCGGTGGACGGCTACGTGCTGCTCGCCCCCGCAGTCTGGGGCCGCTCCACCATGCCGGTGATCATGCGCTGGACGCTGGACCTGGCGCTGGCGCTGATCCCGGCCATCGCCTTCTCCAACAGCGCGCCCGGCTTCGCACCCACCAACAACCTCGCGGCACTGCGCCGCTGGTCGCGCGACCCGCTCATCATCCGCGAGACGCGGATCGACGCAGTGGGCGGGCTGGTGGACCTGATGGACGCCGCGGTGGCTGCGGCGCCGCGCTTCGCCGCGCCGGCGCTGCTCCTGTTCGGCGGCGACGACCGGCTGGTGCCGTCGGACTCGACGCGCGCCATGCTGCGCCGCCTGCCGCCGCTCTCGACCCAGCGCGTCGCGTTCTACCAGGGCGGCTTCCACATGCTGCTGCGCGACCGCGACGGGCCGAAAGTGGTGCAGGACATCGCGGCCTGGGTGCTGGACCACGGCGCGCCACTGCCCTCCGGCGCGGATGGGGCGGCGCGGGCCTGGCTGACGAGTTGAAGAGCCGGGGGGGCGGAGATGAACTCCGCCCCCCGGACCCCCCACCTCCTTTTTTTGACTCATGGGAAGCGTGGGGAGGGCCGTTCTCGGCCCGACAACGGTGTGGCGGCTGGGAGTGCGGGAGGCGCCGGTCGGCTAGGCGACGCAGACATTGGGAACGGCCAGCTTCTGGAAGAGATGAGGGGAAGCGACGGCGGAAGGGGGATAGGCCGCGATCTTCGCGCGGAACTCCGGGTGCGCGAAGGCCGCGCGGAAATGCGCGGTGGATTCCCACACGGCGTAATTCAGGTAGGTCGGGCTGTCGCCGAGCGCGCGATGAAGCTGGGTGGAGATGAATCCCGGCTGCTGCTTCATGAACAGCGCATCGGTGCGCCAGGCCTCGAGGAAAGCCCGCTCGTCCGCCTGGTCCAGGGTGAAGACGTTGACCAGCACGACGGCGCCGGCATCGATCCCAAGCTGGCGCTCGATGGGGAAGGCAGGGTCGAGGGGTCGCAGCATGGGCATGGGGCCTCCGCGGGATCGGCGTGACGATGTATAGTGTCAGATTGACATGGTAATGTCAATAAGATTGTATGGTGACTGATGCGCAAGATCAGGCGGACGCAAGAAGGCGAGGCTTTGTCCGGCCTCATGCTTGATCTGTTCCGGCTGAACAGCCTGCTGCTGGCGGCGGGGGATCGGCTGGTGGCGGAGCTCGGGCTGACCAGCGCGCGCTGGCAGATCCTGGGCGCGATCGTCGCCGGCGAGCGGCCGGAGCCGGTGGCGTGGCTGGCGCGCAAGCTCGGGGCGAACCGGCAGAACGTGCAGCGGATCGTGAATGATCTGGAGCGGGACGGGCTGGTCGCTTTTGCGGCGAACCCGAATCACCGGCGGGCGCAGCTCGTGGTGCTGACGGAGCGGGGGAAGGCGGCCTACGAGGCTGCGATGCGGTTGCAGGCGCCGTGGATCAACGCCCTGGCGGAGGGATTGTCGCCCGCGGCGATTGCCGCGATGCATCGCGTGATCGTCGCGTTGCGCCAGAAGCTGGAGAGCGAAGACCCCGCCTGATCTGCGCGCCGTTCTCAACCCGACAACGGCGGGGAGTCTTGCTGCGCCGCCCCCGCTCGCGCCAAGTCACCAAAAAAAGGAGGATGGGGTCCGGGGAAGGAGTTCACTCCTTCCCCGGTGTCCAACGCACGTCAATCCGCGAACACCCCGGCCGCCTGGATGATCGGCCGCCAGCGCGCCACTTCCTCCGCGAGGAAGCGGCGGTGGAATGCGATTGTCGCGCGTTCCTCGGTTGCCGGGTCGGTCGCGAGTTCGGAGAAGCGCTGGCGCAGGCGCTCGTCGCGCATGGCGCCGCGCAGCATGGCGGAGAGTTGTTCCTGGATCGGCTCGGGCGTTCCGGCGGGCGCGTAGAGGGCGTGCCAGGTGGTCATGGCGATGGTGGGGAAGCCGGCTTCCGCGGTGGTGGGGAGGTTGGGCAGGCTGGGGACGCGTTGGGCGCTGGTGACGCCGTAGCCGGTGATGCGGTTCTCGCGCAGGTAGGGCAGGGTGTTGGTGGCCTGGTCGCAGAGGAGGTCGATGCGGCCGGCCATGACTTCGCCGATGGCGGGGCCGGTGCCGCGGAACACGACGGCGGTGGCCTGCTTGCCGGCCGCCTGCTGGACGAGCATGGCGCAGAGATGCGCGGCGGAGCCGAGGCCGGCGTGGGCGAGGTTCAGCTTGTCGCCTTCGCGCGAGAGCAGCGTCATGTAGTCGCGGAGGTCGCGGGCGGGGTAGTCGGGTCGCGCCACCAGGGTCATGGCGGCGTCGGAGACGAGGCCGAGTGGCGCGAAGCTTTCCAGCACGTCGTAGGGCAGGCGGCGGTAGAGGGTGGCGCTGGCGGCGAAGCCGATGTTGTTGCAGAGCAGGGTGTAGCCGTCGGGCCGCGCCTGGGCGCCGCGCAGCGGGCCGACGGTGGCGCCGCCGATCGACTCCACGACGAATTGGTGGCCGCTGCTGCGGGTGAGCGCGTCGGCGAGGATGCGGGTGATGGTGTCGGTGGGGCCGCCGGCGGCGCCGGCCGCGACGATGGTGATGGCGCGGGTCGGGTAGCCCTGGGCGAGGGCTGGCGCGGCGAGCGTGGCGGTGAATCCGGCCAGGACCGCCCGGCGGGTCTGGGTCATGCTTCCTCCTTGTTTGCCGTCCGCGTCTCGGGCGCGGTTCGGCTGTGGTCAGTTCAGGCGCAGCGCCTTGATGTGCTGCGGGTCGGGCGCGAGCGTGCCTTTCTCCACCTGCTTGACGATCTCGGTCAGCGCGGCGTTGGCGGGGGTGGCGAGGCCGATCTCCTGCGCGCGTTCCACGATGTAGCCGTTGAGGAATTCGATCTCGGTGCGGCGGCCCTTCACCATGTCCTGGCCCATGGAGGGGCGGTGCGCGCCGCCGCCGGGCTTGGAGGCTTCGGCGATGCGGGCGGCGTCGTAGCGGCTCCTGGCTTCGGCGTCGCCTTCGCCGGCGCGGGCGATGAGCTCGGGCTCGAGGTGGTGGATCTCCTCGAGTTCGTAGCCGAGCGCCTGGCCGACGCGGATCGCCTCGGAGCCGAGGCGGGCGGTGAAGCGGCGCAGCGTGTCGTCGAGCAGGATGTCGCGGCTGATCAGCCCGGTGCAGGCGGAGAGGCCGTTGGCCATGGCGTTGGTGACGAGCTTGGACCAGCGCTCGCCCCAGAGATTGGTGGTGACCTGGGTGCTGTCGGCGAAGGCGACCAGGCGGCCGATCTCGCGCGCGCGCTCGGTGATGCGGCCATGGACCTCGCCGACGCGGAAGACGGTGTGGGCGCTGCCGCCCTTGCCGGCGGCGCGGTGCACATGGCCGGGGGCGGTGAGGTCGACGGTGATGGAGCTCGCGATGGCGCCGAGGGTGCGGCCCCAGCCGACGATGCTGGCGATGGTCGCCTCGTTCATGCAGTTCTGCAGGGAGACCACGAAGCCGCCGGGCGAAAGGTATTGCTGGATCATCATCGTCGCCCAGGCGGTGTCGTAGGATTTGACGCAGACGAAGGCGATGTCGATCGGGGCTTCCTTGGCGAGGCCCTGGACCTCGGTGAGGTGGAGCGCGCGCGCGGGGACGGTGAATTCGGGCACGTCCTTGAGATGGGTGATGCGCAGGCCGTTGTTGCGCATCGCTTCGACATGCTCGGGCCACATGTCGATGAAGGTGACGTCCTCGCCGGCGCGGACCATGTGGGCGCCGGCATAGCCGCCGACCGCGCCGGTGCCGACGATGGCGATGCGATGACCCATGGCGTTTCCGATCCCCCGATACGGGGTGGAGTATCGCCCCGTGCGTCGCGGCTGGGAAGCTACCCCGGGGGCCGGGGAAGGTGCTACCTTGGGGTCACGAAGGTAGCACCCGAGGGCAGCATGGCCGCGACGACCTTTGCCGTGAAGCTGGACGATGCCTTGCGGACGCGGCTGAAGCGCGCGGCGGAGGCGCAGGGGCGCACGGCGCATTGGGTGGCGAAGCAGGCGATCCTGGCCGCGCTGGAACGGCTGGAGCGCGGAGAGGCGGTGGCCGAGGGCGCGGCGGAGGAGGAGGAGCCGGGCGAGGAGCCCGCCCCGCCGGCGCCGCAGCCCTTCCTGGAATTCGCCCAAGGGGTGCAGCCGCAGACCGCGCTCCGGGCGCGCATCACCGCCGCCTATCGGCGGCCGGAGGAGGAATGCCTGCCGGTGCTGCTGGCCCAGGCGCGGGTGGCGCCGGCGGAGCAGGCGCGCGCGCAGGCGCTGGCGCGGCGGCTGGTGGGGGCGCTGCGCGCGCGCGGCCAGCGCGGCGGCGTCGAGGGGCTGATGCAGGAATACGCCCTCTCCAGCCAGGAGGGAGTGGCGCTGATGTGCCTGGCGGAAGCGCTGCTGCGCATCCCGGATCACCCGACGCGCGACGCGCTGATCCGCGACAAGATCAGCAAGGGGGATTGGCGGCCGCATCTCGGCCACAGCCCGTCGCTGTTCGTGAATGCGGCGACCTGGGGGCTGGTGGTGACCGGGCGGCTCACCGCGACCAGCAGCGAGGCGGGGCTGTCCTCGGCGCTGACGCGGCTGATCGCGCGCGGCGGCGAGCCGGTGATCCGCAAGGGCGTGGACATCGCCATGCGCATGCTTGGCGAGCAATTCGTCACCGGCCAGGACATCGCGGAGGCGCTGGCCAACAGCCGGACGATGGAAGCGAAAGGGTTCCGCTACTCCTACGACATGCTGGGCGAGGCGGCGATGACGGCGGCGGATGCCGCGCGCTACCTCGCCTCCTACGAGCAGGCGATCCGTGCGATCGGCACCGCCGCGGGCGGGCGCGGGATCCAGGAGGGGCCGGGGATCTCGGTGAAGCTTTCCGCGCTGCATCCGCGCTATGCGCGGGCGCAGCGCGAGCGGGCGATGGGCGAGCTGCTGCCGCGGCTGCGCGGCCTCTGCCTGCTGGCGCGGCGCTACGACATCGGGCTGAACATCGATGCCGAGGAGGCGGATCGGCTGGAGCTGTCGCTCGATCTGCTGGAGGCGCTGTGCCTGGATCCGGCGCTGGCGGGGTGGAACGGCATCGGCTTCGTGGTGCAGGCCTATCAGAAGCGCGCGCCCTTCGTGCTGGACTGGATCATCGACCTCGCGCGGCGCAGCCGGCGGCGGGTGATGCTGCGGCTGGTCAAGGGCGCCTATTGGGACAGCGAGATCAAGCGCGCGCAGCTCGATGGGCTGGAAGGCTTCCCGGTGTTCACGCGCAAGCTGCACACCGACGTCTCGTATCTCGCCTGCGCGCGCAAGCTGCTGGCGGCGCCCGATGCGGTGTTCCCGCAATTCGCGACGCACAACGCGGCGACGCTGGCGGCGGTGTACGAGATGGCGGGGCCCGACTTCCATCCCGGGCAGTACGAGTTCCAGTGCCTGCATGGCATGGGCGAGCCGCTCTACGAGGAGGTGGTGGGGCGGGAGAAGCTGAACCGGCCGTGCCGGATCTACGCGCCGGTCGGCACGCATGAGACGCTGCTCGCCTATCTCGTGCGGCGGCTGCTGGAGAACGGGGCGAACACCTCCTTCGTGCATCGCATCGGCGACGCGGCGGTGAGCGTGGCGGCGCTGGTGGCCGATCCGGTCGCGCTGGTGGCGGCGGAAGCGGAGCCGGGGGCGCCGCATCCGGCGATCGCGCTGCCGCGGCATCTGTTCGGGACGGAGCGGGAGAATTCGGCGGGATTCGACCTGACGGACGAGCAGCGGCTGGCCTCGCTCTCGGCGGCGCTGCTGGCGGGGACGGCGCAGCGGCTGTGGGCGGCGCCGCTGCTGGCCGATGGCGCGGCGGAGGGCGCGGCGCGGCCGGTGCGCAACCCGGCGGATCGGCGCGACATGGTGGGCGAGGTGGTGGAGGCGACGCCCGCCATGGTGGATCGCGCGCTGGAAGCGGCGGTGGAGGCGGCGCCGGTGTGGCAGGCGACGCCGCCCGCCGAGCGCGCGGCCTGCCTCGAGCGCGCGGCGGCGTTGATGGAGGCGCGGCTGCCCTCGCTGCTCGGGCCGATCGTGCGCGAGGCGGGGAAGACGCTGGCGAATGCCATCGGCGAAGTGCGCGAGGCGGTGGATTTCTGCCGCTACTACGGCGCGCAGCTGCGCGGCTTCGCCAACGACACGCATCGGCCGCTGGGGCCCGTGGCCTGCATCAGCCCGTGGAATTTCCCGCTGGCAATCTTCACCGGCCAGGTCGCGGCGGCGCTGGCGGCGGGCAATGTCGTGCTGGCGAAGCCGGCGGAGGAGACGCCGCTGATCGCCGCCATGGCGGTGCGGCTGCTGCACGAGGCGGGGGTGCCGCGCGGCGTGCTGCAGCTCCTGCCGGGCGATGGCGAGGTGGGCGCGGCGCTGGTGCGCGATGCGCGCGTGCGCGGGGTGGTGTTCACCGGCTCCACCGAGGTGGCGCGGCTGATCCAGCGCGCGCTCGCGGGCCGCTTGAACCCGGATGGGCAGCCGGTGCCGCTGATCGCCGAGACCGGCGGGCAGAACGCGATGATCGTGGACAGCTCCGCCCTGGCCGAGCAGGTGGTGGCGGATGTGCTGGCCTCCGCCTTCGATTCCGCGGGGCAGCGCTGCTCGGCGCTGCGCGTGCTGTGCCTGCAGGAGGAGATCGCGGAGCGCGTGCTCGCCATGCTGAAGGGGGCGATGGCGGAGCTCGCGGTGGGCAATCCCGACCGGCTCGCCACCGATGTCGGGCCGGTGATCGGCGACGCGGCGCGCGACGGCATCCTGGCGCAAGTGGAGGCGATGCGGCGGCAGGGCCGCCGCGTGCATGCGCCGGAGCTGCCGCCGGACTGTGCGCATGGCAGCTTCGTGGCGCCGACGCTGATCGAGATCGAGGACATCGCGGCGCTGACGCGGGAGGTGTTCGGCCCCGTGCTGCACGTGCTGCGCTTCCGCCGCGAGGCGCTGGACGGCGTGGTGGATGCCGTCGATGCCACCGGCTATGCGCTGACCTTCGGCGTGCACAGCCGGATCGACGAGACCATCGCGCGGATCACGCGGCGCATCGGCGCGGGCAATGTGTATGTGAACCGCAACATCATCGGGGCGGTGGTGGGGGTGCAGCCCTTCGGCGGCCACGGGCTCTCCGGCACCGGGCCGAAGGCGGGCGGGCCGCTCTATCTGCGCCGGCTGCTCGCCGCCTGCCCCGCGGATACGGGGCTCGAGGGGCGGGCCGATCCGGCGGCGATCGCCTTCGCCGCCTGGCTTGCGCAGCAGGGGCGGCCGGAGGCGGCGCGGAGTCGCGCGATGGCCGAGACGGCGCCGCACGCGGCGGGGCGCGACCTCCCAGGGCCGGTCGGCGAGCGCAACCGGTATCAGCTCGAGCCGCGCGGGCGGGTGCTGTGCGTGGCGGCGAGCGAGACCGGGCTGCTGCTGCAGATCGCGGCGGCGCTCGCCACCGGCAATCGCGCGCTGCTGCGCACGCCGGACGCGCTGCGCAGCCTGCTCGCGGACGCGCCGCCGGCAGTCGCCGCGCGGATCGCCTGGTGCGGGACGGCGGCGCCCCGCGCCGAGGCCGCGCTGTTCGAGGGCGATGCCGATGCGCTCGCCGCGTTCTGCCGCGAAGTCGCGGGGTGGGACGGGCCGGTCCTGCCGGTGCTCGCGATGGCGCGCGGCGGCGGGTATGCGCTGGAATGGCTGGTTCGTGAGAGGTCGATCAGCACCAACACCGCGGCGGCAGGGGGGAATGCGAGCCTGATGACGATCGGCTGAGGGGGCGCGGCACTGCGGCGTTGGACACCGGGGCGGGAGAGAACTCCCGCCCCGGACCCCACCCTCCTTTTTTTGGCGAATTGGGGCGTGCCATCGAGGTCTGGGGAAGGGAGTTCATCTCCCTTCCCCAGTCTCCTTCTCGCGCCGATCTTTGCGCCGCCTTTATGCGCGCGGCCGGCAATTCGCATGGAATCCTTGCGCCGGCATCGCCTACTCGGCGGGTACCGATCCGTCCTCCCGAAGAGGGTTCCATGCTCGACATCGTGATGCTGGCAACCGGCCTCGGCAGCTTCGTGCTGTTCGCGGCCTATGTCGCCGGCTGCGCCCGCATCTGACGCGCCATGCTGGACATGATCCTGGCCGGCGTCGTCGCCGGCGGACTCCTGCTCTACCTGCTGTGGGCGCTGCTGCGCCCCGAGGATCTGTGATTCCCCATGACAACGAATGGCTGGGCGCAGATCGCCCTGATCCTCGCCCTGATGGTCGGCGCCGCGGTGCCGTTCGGGCGCTACATGACGGCGATCGCCGATGGCCGCGTGCGCTTCCTCGCACCGCTCGAGACCCTGTTCTACGCGGCGGGCGGCATCGATCCGCGGCGCGGCCAGGGCTGGAAGGCCTACACGCTTGCCATGCTGGCGAGCAACGCGGTGGGCTTCGTGCTGCTCTACGCGATCCTGCGGCTGCAGGGCGCGCTGCCCTTCAACCCGCAGGGCTTGCCGGGGCAATCGCACTGGCTCGCCTTCAACACCGCGGTCTCCTTCGTCACCAACACGAACTGGCAGGCCTATAGCGGCGAATCGAGCCTGTCCTACTTCAGCCAGATGGCCGGGCTGACGGTGCAGAACTTCCTCTCCGCCGCCACCGGCATCGCGCTCGCAGTCGCGCTGTCGCGCGCCTTCGCCGCCGGCGGCGTGAAGGATCTCGGCAATTACTGGGCCGATTTCGTGCGCTTCACGCTCTATCTGCTGCTGCCGATGGCGATCGTGCTCGGCGTGGCGCTGGTCGCCTGCGGCGTGCCGCAGACGCTGTCCGACTATGTCACCGCGACGACGCTCGAGGGCGCGCAGCAGACCATCCCGCTCGGGCCCGCGGCGTTCCAGATCGCCATCAAGCAGCTCGGCACCAATGGCGGCGGCTTCTTCGGCGTGAACTCGGCGCATCCCTTCGAGAACCCGAGCGCTGTCTCGAACCTGCTGGAATGCTGGGCGATCCTGCCGCTCGCCTTCGGCCTGGCGCTGACCTTCGGCGACATCGTGAAGGACCGCCGGCAGGGCTGGGTGCTGATGTGGGTGATGGTGGGCTTCGTCGTGGCCGGCACGGTGGTCACCTATGCCGCCGAGGCCGCCGGCAATGCGCTGCACATCGCGGCCGGCGTGGATCCCGCCATGGGCAACATGGAAGGCAAGGAAGTCCGCTTCGGCGCCGCGCTGTCGGCGATCTGGGCGGTCGTCACCACCGGCGCCTCGAACGGCAGCGTCAACGCGATGCATGACAGCTTCATGCCGCTCGGCGGCATCATCCCGCTGTTCCTGATCCAGCTCGGCGAGGTGCTGCCGGGCGGCGTCGGCTCCGGCCTCTACGGCATGATCCTGTTCGTGCTGCTGTCGGTGTTCGTGGCCGGGCTGATGGTCGGCCGCACGCCGGAATATCTCGGCAAGAAGGTGCAGGCGAAGGAGGTGAAGCTCGCCATGCTGGCGGTGCTGGTGCTGCCGGTCTTCATCCTCGGCTTCACTGCGGTGTCGCTGGTGATGCCCTCGGCGGTGGCCTCGCTCGCCAATGCCGGGCCGCATGGCCTCTCCGAGATGCTCTACGCCTTCAGTTCCGCCGCGGGGAACAACGGCTCGGCCTTCGGCGGCCTCACCGCCGACACGCCCTGGTTCGACACCACCATGGGCCTCGCCATGCTGTTCGGCCGCTACGGCGTGATCGTGCCGGCGATGGCGATCGCCGGCTCGATCGGCGCCAAGGTCAAGGCCCCGGAGAGCGCCGGCACCTTCCCGACGCACACACCGCTCTTCGCCGGCCTGCTTGCCGGCGTGATCCTCATCATGGGCGGGCTGCAATACATGCCTTCGCTCGCCCTCGGCCCGGTCGCCGAGCATTTCGTGCTCGCGGCCGGCAAGACCTTCTGAGGTTCGCAGCGATGGACATCCTTCCTCCCCCCATGGGCCATCAGGGCGCGGCGCGGCGCGCCAGCCGCGCCGCCTCGCTCTGGGACCCGCCGCTGCTGCTGCGCGCCCTGCGCGACAGCGTGAGCAAGCTCAGCCCGCTCACCCTGATCCGCAACCCGGTGATCTTCGTCACCGAGATCGTGGCCCTGCTCGTCACCGTGCTGGCGCTGCGCGCCGCGTCCCAGGGCGAGCCCTGGTCCTTCCAGGCCGGCATCGCCGCCTGGCTGTGGCTCACCGTGCTGTTCGCCACCTTCGCGGAAGCGGTGGCCGAAGGCCGCGGCCGCGCCCGCGCCGCGGCGCTGCGCTCCGCGCGCGGCACCACCATGGCCAAGCTGCTCGCCCGCGCCGGCGATCGCGGTTCCTGGCAGCAGCGGCCGGCGACGGAGCTCAGGCTCGGCGACGTCGTGCTGGTGGAGGCCGGCGACCTCGTTCCCTCCGATGGCGAGGTCGTCGAAGGCATCGCCAGCATCAACGAGGCCGCGGTCACCGGCGAATCCGCCCCGGTCATCCGCGAATCCGGCGGCGACCGCAGCGCCGTCACCGGCGGCACGCTGGTGGTCTCCGACTGGATCGTGGTGCGCATCACGGCCGCGCCGGGCGCCACCTTCCTCGACCGCATGATCGCGCTGGTGGAAGGCGCCAGCCGGCAGAAGACGCCGAACGAGATCGCGCTCGATATCCTGCTCGCCGGCATGACGATCATCTTCCTGATCGCCGTCGCGACGCTGGTCGGCCTCGCCTCCTGGAACGGCGCGCCGCCATCCATCCCGGTGCTCGCGGCGCTGCTCGTCACGCTGATCCCGACGACCATCGGCGGCCTGCTCTCGGCGATCGGCATCGCCGGCATGGACCGCCTGGTGCGCTTCAACGTGATGGCGACGTCCGGCCGCGCGGTGGAAGCGGCGGGCGACGTGGATGTGATGCTGCTCGACAAGACCGGCACCATCACCTTCGGCAACCGCCAGGCCGCCGCCTTCGTGCCGGCCCCCGGCGTGCCGGAGAGCGAGCTCGCGGAAGCCGCGATGCTCGCCTCGCTCGGCGACGAGACGCCCGAGGGCCGCTCCATCCTCGGCTTCGCGCGCGAGCGCTACGGCATCGCCGCGCCAGCGCTGCCGGCGGGGGCGAAGCTCATCCCGTTCAGCGCCACCACGCGCCTCTCCGGCCTCGACCTGCCGCAGGGCAGCTATCGCAAGGGTGCGGTCGATGCGCTCGCCGCGGCGGTGAAGCTGCCGGTCCCGGCGGAGCTCCGCGCGGCGGTGGACCGCATCGCGCGGCAGGGCGCGACCCCGCTCGCCGTCGCCAAGGATGGCCGCCTGCTCGGCGCCATCGAGCTCAAGGACATCGTCAAGCCGGGCATCCGCGAACGCTTCGCGGCGCTGCGCAGCATGGGCATCCGCACCGTGATGGTGACCGGCGACAACCGCCTGACCGCCGCCGCGATCGCGACGGAAGCCGGGGTGGACGATTTCATCGCCGAGGCCACGCCGCAGAACAAGCTCGACTACATCCGCAAGGCGCAGGCCGAAGGCCGCCTCGTCGCGATGTGCGGCGACGGCACCAACGATGCGCCGGCGCTGGCCCAGGCCGATGTCGGCCTCGCCATGCAGACCGGCACGCAGGCGGCGCGCGAGGCCGGCAACATGGTGGACCTCGACAGCGACCCGACCAAGCTCATCGAGGTGGTCGAGATCGGCAAGCAGCTGCTGATCACCCGCGGCTCGCTCACCACCTTCTCGATCGCCAACGACGTGGCGAAGTATTTCGCCATCCTGCCGGCGATCTTCGTCGCCTCCTATCCGGAGCTGCAGGCGCTCAACGTCATGCGCTTGGCCAGCCCGGAAAGCGCGATCCTCTCCGCGGTGATCTTCAACGCGCTGATCATCGTGGCGCTGGTGCCGCTGGCGCTGCGCGGCGTGCGCTACGTGCCGCTCGGCGCGGCCGCGCTGCTGCGGCGGAACCTGCTGATCTACGGGCTCGGCGGCATCGTCGCGCCCTTCATCGGCATCAAGATCGTGGACCTCGTCCTCACCCTGTTCGGGATCGCCTGACCATGACCGCGCTGCTTCGCCCCGCGCTTGCGGTGGTGCTGCTCTTCACCCTGCTGCTCGGCATCCTGGCGCCGCTCGGGATGACCGGCATCGCGCAGCTCGTCTTTCCGGACCAGGCCAATGGCAGCCTGATCCTGCGCGACGGCCATGTCGTCGGCTCCGCGCTGATCGGCCAGAACTTCACCACGGCGCGCTACTTCCACCCGCGTCCCTCGGCGACCACCGAGCCGGATCCCGAGCAGGAAGGCAAGACGCGTGCCGCACCCTACAACGCCGCCGCCTCCGCCGCCTCGCAGCAGGGGCCGACCAGCGCGGCGCTGCTGGAGGCGATCCAGCAGCGCGTCGGCGAGCTCGGCGGCGGGCCGGTGCCGGCGGATGCCGTGACCGCCTCCGGCTCCGGCCTCGATCCGCATGTCAGCCCGGAGAATGCGCTGCGCCAGGTCGCCCGCGTGGCGGCCGCGCGCGGCCTGCCGGAGGAGCGCGTCCGCCGGCTCGTCGCCGAGCACGAGGAAGGGCGCACGCTCGGCTTCCTGGGCGAGCGGCGGGTGAACGTGCTGCGCCTCAACCTGGCACTCGACACGCTGCGCTGAGGATCGAGGCGGGGCCTGCAGCGCCGGCCGCGCCGATGACGGGCAGAAGGTCTGCGAAAGCCGCTTCGTGTGCGGCGTGAGCTACACCTTCCGAGCCGGCTTCGGCCCGCGCGCCGCCCACAGCATCAGGGCGCGCGCGGGCAGCATCACGGCGGGGGCGCCCGGCGCTTGCGCCGGCGGCGCGACTTGGCGTTACCATGCGCGCCGCGGCATGCCGCGGATCCGGCACCCCGGTGGAGCAAGCCCATGGACATCCAACGCTGCGGCTCGCAGCCTTCCGGCCAAGGCCCGGCCGAGTATTTCACCGGCGCCGTGCGCATCGATCAGCGCTTCCAGCGCAGCGACCCCGCGCGCGTCGGTGGCGCGATCGTGACATTCGAACCCGGTGCGCGCACGGCCTGGCACACGCATCCGCTGGGCCAGACGCTGATCGTCGTCTCGGGCTGCGGGTGGGCGCAACGCTCAAGCGGGCCGGTGGAGATCATCCGCCCCGGCGACGTCGTCTGGTTCCCGCCTGGCGAGAAGCACTGGCATGGCGCGACGGCGACGACGGCGATGAGCCACATCGCGATCCAGGAAGCGCTTGACGGCAAGAGCGTCGAGTGGCTGGAGCAGGTCTCCGACGAGGCGTATGGCCGCGCCGCGGCCTGAGCGCGCGGCGGCGCCGGCTCCGGCGGCCCGCCCCGGCATCGGGCCCCCCCCGGTGACAAATCCGCCGATTTCTCCATCATGCTCCCTGGCGCGGCCCGGCCGGGGATCGGTTCGCGATTTCGGAGACGTCTCATGATGGAGAGCCGCTATCTTGCGCCGCGCACGCTGGACGAGGCGGTGAGCGCCTTCGCGGCAGGCGCCGGCGCAGCCCGCATCCTGGCGGGCGGCACCGATCTTCTGGTGCAGATGCGGGGCGGCGCGCAACGGCCCGCCCTGATCATCGACATCAAGAACATCGAGGAGATGACCGCCATCATGGAGACCCCCGATGGCGGTTTCCGCGTCGGCGCCGCGGCGTGCGGCGCGGTGCTCGCGGAACATCCGCGCTTCGGCAAGGTCTGGCCGGGGGTGCTGGAAGCGGTGAACCTGATCGGCTCGACCCAGGTGCAGGGCCGCGCCTCGGCGGGCGGCAATCTGTGCAACGCCTCGCCGGCCGCGGACAGCGTGCCGGCCATGGTCGCCGCCGCCGCGACCGTCACGGTCCAGGGGCCGGGCGGGCGGCGCGAGATGCCGGTGGAAGCGGTGCCGACCGGGCCGGGGCGCACCAGCCTCGCCGCGGGCGAGATCGTGGTGAGCTTCACCCTGCCGCCGCGGCCGAAGGGCTCGGGCGATGCCTATCTGCGCATGATCCCGCGCACCGAGATGGACATCGCGGTGGTCGGCTGCGGCGTCAGCCTGACCCTCGGGGACGGCGTGGTGACCGCGGCGCGCGTCGCGCTCGGCGCGGTGGCGCCGACCGTCCTGCTGGTCGGCGACGCCGCCGCGGCGTTGACCGGGTCGCGGCTCGAGGCGGATGCGCTGGAACGGGCCGCCGCCGCCTGCAGCGCGGCGTGCCGCCCGATCGACGACAAGCGCGGCACCATCGCCTATCGCACCAGGGTCGCCGGCGTGCTGCTGAAACGCGCTGCCGCGATCGCCGCCGAACGCGCCGGGAGGAATTGAGGGCATGGCGAAGCTGCACGTCTCCACGACCATCAATGACGAGCCGGTGGAGTTCCTCTGCGATCCGCATCAGAGCCTGCTCGATGCGCTGCGCACCACGCTCGGCCTCACCGGCACCAAGGAGGGCTGCGGCACCGGCGATTGCGGCGCCTGCTCCGTCATGCTGGACGATCGCCTGGTCTGCTCCTGCCTGACCCTGGCGGCGGAGGCCGAGGGCAAGCAGATCGCGACCATCGAGGGCATGGCGCAGGGCGAGCGGCTGCACCCCTTGCAGCAGAAATTCCTCGAGCACGCCGCCCTGCAATGCGGCATCTGTACGCCGGGATTCCTCATCGCCGCCAAGGCGCTGCTGGAGCGCAACCCGGATCCGAGCGAGACCGAGGTGCGCTTCTGGCTGGCCGGCAATCTCTGCCGCTGCACCGGCTACGACAAGATCGTGCACGCCGTGATGGAAACCGCCGCCGAGATGAGGGGGGCCGCAGCATGAACGTCATCGACAAGCCGGAGGTGCTCGGCAACAAGTGGATCGGCCAGCGCACCATCCGCCCCGACGGCGCCGACAAGGTGACCGGCCGCGCGGCTTATGCGGCGGACACCGCCATGCCCGGGATGATCTGGGGCAAGGTGCTGCGCAGCCCGCATCCGCATGCGCGCATCCGCGCGATCGACACCAGCAAGGCCGAGGCGCTGCCGGGCGTGAAGGCGGTGGTGACATCGAAGGACGTGGTGCATTTCCCGTTGGAGACGCCGGTGCCGGTCGGCATCCAGGACATGCGCTGGATGAGCCGCAACGTGATGGCGCGGGAGAAGGCGCTGTTCCATGGCCACCCGGTCGCCGCCATCGCCGCGACCTCCGAGGCGATCGCCGCCGAGGCCTGCCGGCTGATCGAGGTGGATTACGAGGTCCTGCCCTGGGCCATCGACATCGACGACGCGCTGAAGCCCGACGCGCCGATCCTGCACGACTTCCTGACATTCGAGGGCAAGCCTTCCAACATCGTGGGCAAGCTCGAGCACAAGCTCGGCGATGTCGCCGCCGGCTTCGCCGAGGCCGATGTGGTGATCGAGCGCAGCTTCCGCACCGAGCCGGTGCATCAGGGCTATATCGAGCCGCATGCCGCCCTGGTGAGCGTGGCCCCGGACGGCAAGGCGACGATCTGGAGCTCGAGCCAGGGCCAGTTCATGGTGCGCGCGATGTGCGCCTACATGGCGGGCATCCCGCAGAGCGACATCCGCGCCATTCCCGCCGAGATCGGCGGCGGCTTCGGCGGCAAGACCATCGTCTATCTCGAGCCGATCGCGCTGCTGCTGGCGCGGAAATCGGGCCGCCCGGTGAAGATGGTGATGTCGCGCGAGGAGGTGTTCCGCGCCACCGGGCCGACCTCCGGCTCGAAGAGCACGGTGAAGATCGGCGCGACGAAGGACGGGCGAATCGTCGCCGCGCAGGGGACCTTCCATCTGCAGGCGGGCGCGCTGCCGGGCTCGCCGATCCGTGGCGCCGCGGGCTGCGCCTTCGCGCCCTACGACATCCCGAACGTGCAGGCGCTCGGCTTCGACGTGGTGTCGAACCGCTCGAAAGTCGCGGCCTATCGCGCGCCGGGCGCGCCGATCGGGGCCTATGCGGTCGAGTGCGTGCTGGACGAGCTCGCCGCGGCGCTGAAGATGGACCCGCTGGAGTTCCGGCTGAAGAACGCGGCGCGGGAAGGCACCAAGGCGGCGCATGGGCCGGTGTTCCCGCGCATCGGTCTTGTCGAGACCATCGAGGCGGCGCTCGCGCATCCGCATTACAAGGCGCCGCTTGGCAAGCATCAGGGCCGCGGCGTCGCCAGCGGCTTCTGGTTCAACGCCGGCGGCGAATCGAGCGCGCAGGTGAACGTCACCGAGGACGGCAATGTGGTGGTGACGACGGGGCATCCGGATATCGGCGGCTCGCGCGCTTCCACCGCCAACATCGCGGCGGAGCTGCTGGGCATCGATTATCGCCGCGTGTCTGTGCTGATCGGCGACACTGCGACGATCGGCTACAGCAACCTCACCGGCGGCAGCCGCGTCACCTTCGCCTCCGCGATGGTGGTGACGCAGGCGACGGAGAAGGTCATCACCACGCTGCGCGGGCGCGCGGCGAAGATCTGGAAGATCGATCCCGACGCGGTGAAGTGGGAGAATGGCGAGGCGCTGCCCGCCGGCGAGAATGCCGGCAAATTCCCAGGCCTGTCCCTCGCGGAGATCGCGGCGCGAGCGACCGAGACGGGCGGGCCGATCGGCGCCGGCATCCAGCTCAACACCACCGGCGCCGAGGGCGGGTTCGCCACGCATATCTGCGACGTCGAGGTCGATCTCGATCTCGGGATCGTGCGGGTGGTGCGCTACACGGCCTTCCAGGATGTCGGGCGGGCGATCCATCCGAGCTATGTCGAGGGCCAGATGCAGGGCGGCGTCGCGCAGGGCATCGGCTGGGCGCTGAGCGAGGAGTACATCTACGACAAGCAGGGCCGCGTCGATAATGCGAGCTTCCTCGATTATCGCATGCCGGTGTGTTCCGACCTGCCGATGATCGACACGGGGATCATCGAGGTGCCGAACCCCAAGCACCCGCAGGGCGTGCGCGGCGTGGGCGAAGTGCCGATCGTGCCGCCGCTCGCGGCGGTGTCGAACGCGGTGCACAACGCGCTCGGCCGGCGCTTCTACAGCCTGCCGATGTCGCCGCCGCGGGTGCTGGCGGCGCTCGAGGGGGCGTGAAAGGCTGGGGGGCGGAGAGAACTCCGCCCCCCAGGGAAGCGTGGCTCGCTCCGTTCTCAGCCCGACAACGCTGCGGCGCCTGAGAGCGCGGCAGGAGCCAGTGCCAAGTCGCCAAAAAAAGGAGGTGGGGGTGTGGGGGCGGAGTTCTCTCCGCCCCCACCTTTCTTCTCCGCGGCCTACAGGCGATCCGAGGTTTGCAAGACCCGCTGTCCATGGCAGCCTCCCGGCAAGAACGGGAAGGAGCGCCGGCATGAAGGTGAGCAAGCTCACTTGCCATCTGTTGCAGAGCAAGGTCGAGCGCCCGTTCACCTCGGCCCGCGGCTGGCGCTACACCGCCCGCTCCTCCTGCATCGTCGAGATCGAGACGGATGCCGGCATCACCGGCTGGGGCGAATGCTACGGGCCCGCCGCGGTGAACAAGGCGCTGATCGAGACCCAGTACGCGCCGCGCGTGATCGGCCGCGATCCCTTCGACGTCGAGGTGGTGTGGGAGGATCTCTACAACCGCATCAAGGATTACGGCGCGCAGGGCTTCGCCATCACCGCGCTCTCCGGCATCGACATCGCGCTGTGGGACATCATGGGCCGCGCCACCGGCAAGCCGATCCACAAGCTGATCGGCGGCGCGCATCGTGGCGCGGTGCAGGCCTACGCCACCGGGCTCTACTTCACCGACATGGACCGGCTGGTCGAAGAGGCGGTGGAAGAGGCGGTCGGCTATGCCGAGCAGGGCTTCCGTGCGATCAAGATGAAGATCGGCCTCGGCGATCCGGCGCTCGATCTCCGCCGCATCGAGGCGGTGCGCGAGGCCATCGCGCCGGGCGTGAAGCTCGCCGTGGACGCCAATCACTGCTTCACCGTGCCGCAGGCCATCCGGCTCGGCCGCATGCTGGAGCCGCTCGATCTCCTGTGGTTCGAGGAGCCGATCAGCCCCGAGGACCATGACGGCTATGTTGCGGTGACGCGCGCGCTCGATGTGGCGATCGCCGGCGGCGAGAACGGTTTCACCCGCTGGGGCTTCCGCGACGTCATCGCGAAGAAGGCGATGGACATCGTGCAGCCGGATGTCTGCGCCGCCGGCGGCATCAGCGAGTGCCGCAAGATCGCGGCGATGGCCTCCGCCTTCGGCGTGGAATGCGTGCCGCATGCCTGGGGCAGCGTCATCGGGCTCGCCGCCACCATCCAGTTCCTCGCCGCGCTGCCGGACATGCCGCCCGCCTTCCGCCCGATCCCGCCCATGCTGGAATTCGAGCAGACGCCCAACCCGCTGCGCGACGCGCTGGCGGTGGAGCCGATCCGCCAGGTGCGGGGGATGGTCGACGTGCCGGAAGGCCCCGGCCTCGGCATCGAGATCGATCGCGCGGCGCTGGCGCGCTGGAAGATCGCCTGATTGAGGGGATGCAGGATGAAGATCGTCGATATCGCGGCCTGGCCGACCTCCTTCGCCCTGCCGCCCGGCGGGCCGCGGCTCGGCATCGGGCAGGCGGTGAAGCGCGACGCGGTGATGGTGAAGGTGGTCACCGAGGACGGCATCGCGGGCTGGGGCGAGAGCCATCACGGCCGCGCGCACACGGCGATCGCGGCGCTCGTCAACACCACGCTGCGCCAGCTGGTGCTCGGCATGGACGCCTTCGACACCACCGGCATCTGGGCGCGCATCTACAAGTATCAGCTCGGCAGCCACGGCATGGGCGCGGGCTGCGCCATGGCGATGTCGGGGCTCGACATGGCGTTGTGGGATGCCAAGGGGAAGGCGCTCAACCTGCCGCTCTACAAGCTGCTCGGCGGCAGCGCGCGCGCCGTTCCCGCCTATGCCGGCGGCGTGTCGCTCGGCTATCAGCCGCCGGCGCAGCTGATCGACGAGGCGGCGCCGCTGATCGAGGCGGGCTACAAGGCGGTGAAGCTGCGCATCGGCGACACGGTGAAGGACGACACCGCGCGCATGGAGGCGGTGCGCAACGCCTTCGGCGAGGAGCTCGCGATCCTGACCGACGCCAATACCGGCTATCGCGTGGACCAGGTGCGCCAGGTGATGCCGGTGATGGACCGGCTGAACATCGGCTGGCTGGAAGAGCCGTTCCCCGCGCATGACCACCACGCCTATGCCGAGGCGCGGAGCTTCGGCACCACCCCGCTCGCGGCGGGCGAGAATCACTTCACCCGCTTCGAATTCACCCGGGTGCTCGAGGACCGGATCATCACCATCTGGCAGCCCGACCTGTCCAAATGCGGCGGCATCACCGAGACGCTGCGCATCGCCGCCATGGCCTCGGCCTTCAAGATCCCGGTGCATCCGCATTCCTCGATGACGGGAGTGAACCAGGCGGCGTCGATCCACCTGCTCGCCGCCATCGAGAATGGCGGCTATTTCGAGGCCGATGTGTCCAAGGCCAACAAATTCCGCGACGCGCTCGGCAGCGAGCCCTGGCGGATCGGCACGGACGGCGCCGTCCATCCGCTGGAACGCCCCGGCATCGGCGTGGAGGTGGACGAGGCCTTCCTGCGCGCCCATCCCGCCATCGAAGGGCCCGGCTACGTGTAGCGTCGCATCGGCATGGCGCAGCCGCGCGCGAGAAGACGGCGCGCGTCGCAACGGGAGGAAGCCATGAAGCGAGTCTTCGCCGCCCTGCTGCTCGTGCTGCTCGCGGCGCTGCCGGCGCCGGCGCAGGAATTCCCCAGCCGCGATATCCGCCTGCTATGCGGCTTCGCGCCAGGCGGCACCTGCGATCTGCTGAGCCGGCTGCTCGCCGATCAGCTGACGCCGATCTTCGGCCAGCGCGTGGTGGTGGAGAACCGCACCGGCGCCTCCGGCATGATCGCCGCCGATGCCGTCGCCAAGGCGGCGCCGGATGGCCACACCGTGGTCCTCGCCACCATGGCGGTGCACACCATCCTGCCGGTGATGCCGGGCGTGCGCATGCCGTTCGACGTCGACCGCGACCTGACGCCCATCGCGAATGTCGCGAACATCTACAACATCCTCGTGGTCGGGCCCAACGCGCCCTATCGCAGCATCCCGGAGCTGATCGCCCATGCGCGCGCGCATCCGGGGCAGCTCAGCTACGCCTCGGCCGGCAACGGTTCCTCCCAGCACCTCGCCGCGGAGCTGTTCAAGCGCATGGCGGGGATCGAGATGCTGCACGTGCCCTATCGCGGCGGCGCGCCGGCCATCATCGACATCGCCGCGGGGCGCACCGCCATGATGTTCGGCAACATGCCGGAATTCCTCGGGCAGATCCGCGATGGCGGGCTGCGCGCGGTCGCCTTCGGCGCGCCGCGCGTGAGTCCGCTGTTCCCGGAGCTGCCGCGCATCGCGGAAGCCCTGCCCGGCTTCGAGATCCGCAATTGGTTCGGCATCGCCGGACCGGCCGGCCTGCCGGCGCCGATCCTCGCGCGGTGGAACGCGGCGCTGCGCCAGGTCGCCGCCGATCCCGGCTTCCAGCGCCGCATGACCGAGAACGGCATGGAGATCATCGTCGACGATCCCGACAGCTTCCGCGCCACCATCCAGACCGACCGCGCGAAATGGGCGGAGGTGATCCGCGCGGCGAATATCCGCGCGGACTGACCCGTGGCCTCAGCCTGCGATGGCGTAGGCCGGGCGGCGCGGATCGGCGCCGGCGCGCACCAGGCCATCGGCGGGCGTGGTGAGGATCGCCTCCACGCTGCCGGCGAGCCAGATGCGGTCGGGCCAATCCTTCACCGCATGGCCGCGCGCGGCGAGATCGGCGCGGGTCGCCGCGTCGATGCGCGCCTCGGCGGCGAGGCGGCCGGGAAAATACTCGAAGGGCGCGAAGGAGGAGGGGAAGGCGTAGGAGGCGATGCGCGGCGCCTCGATCGCCTCCTGCACCTCCATGCCGAAATGCAGCGTGTTGAGCAGGACCTGCAGCATGGCCTGGATCTGCACGTCGCCGCCCGGCGTGCCCAGCGGCATCACGCCGCCGTCGCGGGTGACCACCATCGCGGGGTTGGGCGTCAAGCGCGGGCGCTTGCCGGGCGCGACGCCCGAGGGATGCTGCGGATCGGGCCGCGATTGGCTGCCGCGGTTGGACGGAATGAGGCCGAGCCCCGGCACCACCGGCGCGTTCCACGATCCGTCCGAGGGCGTGGCGCTGAACGCATTGCCCCAGCGATCGACCACCGCGACATAGGAGGTGTCGGCCTCGATCATCGGATGCGCGGCGGCCGCCGCTTCGGGAAGCGCGGTGCCGTGACCGAGCAGCGGCTCCGGCATCGCGGGATGGGCGCGCCTGCGATCGATGCCGCGCAGCCGCGCATCGAGATGCGCATCCGAGAGCAGGGCATCGATCGGCACATCGACGAAGGCGGGATCGCCGAAATGATACTCGCGATCCGCCATCGCCGCCTTGATGCATTCGGCGAGCAGGTGGAGGTAGTCGGGCGCGTTGTGGGCGAGCCCTTCCAGCCCGGCGCGCTCGACCAGCAGCAGCGCCTCCAGCAGCGCCGGCCCCTGGCACCAGGGCCCGCAGGTGAACAGCCGATGTCCCCGCCAGGAGCGCGAGACCGCGGGCTCGAGCCGGGAGCGGAAGCCCGCCATGTCCTCCATGGCGAGATAGCCGCCCTGCGCCTGCTGGAAGGCGACGATCGCGCGCGCGATGTCGCCGCGATAGAACGCCGCATGGGCCGCGGCCAGGCCGGCGAGGCGCCCCTTCGCCGCGGCGCGGCGATCCTCGTCCGCCATGTATTGCAGGGTGCGCGCGAGATCGGACTGGACGAATTTCTCGCCGATCCGCGGTTGGCGGCCGCCGGGCAGGAAGATCGCGGCATTCGACTCCCAGCGCGCATACTCCGCCGCATGCGCCTCGATGCTGTCGGCGAGCAGCGGGAACACGGCGAAGCCTTCCGCGGCGAAGCGGACCGCGTATTGCGCGACATCGGCGAAGCCCATGGTGCCGTGGCGCTCGAGCGCGGTGATCCAGGCATCGGGCGCGGCGGGCACCACCGTGCGCAGCACGCCGGCGGGAATCCTGCCGCCATGCTCGCGCATGAAGAGATCGGGCGGCAGGCTGCGCGGCCAATGGCCGAGGCCGGCGATGGTCTCCACCGTGCCGTCGGCCATGCGGATCATGATCGGCGCGACGCCGGCGACGTTGACGAGATCGGGCAGCAGCACGCCGAGCGCCATGCCGGCGGCGCAGCCGGCATCCACCGCGTTGCCGCCGCCTTCCAGCACGGCGAAGCCGGCGGAGGCGGCGAGGTAATGCCCGGCGCTCACCGCATGGCGCGCACCGCAGATGGTGGGGCGGGTGGCGAAGCTCATGGCCTTGGCTCCGGTTCGGCGTGGGTGGCGACCAGCTGCTCGTCCATGCGCGGCGTGTAGCGGATGCCGCGGCGCGCGACGGCGATGGTGACCTGGTTGTAGAGCGGGATGGCGGCGAGCAGCTCCACCCCGCGGCGCATCGCCGCGCGCAGGGCGTCCTCGCGGCCGGGATCCATGCGCAGCATCGCCGCCTCGATCATCGCATCGAGGCCGGCATCGGCGAACAGGCCGCGATTGCCCTGGCCGAGCGCCTGGCGGCGATCGAGGCTGTGCAGCACGGTCGCCAGCATGTGCTGCGCATCGCGGGTGGAGGAGAGCGAGAGGCCGAACAGGATCAGCGGCAGGTCGTTGCGCCCGGCCTGGGCGCGCGGGAAGAACACATTGCCGGGCTGCGTCTCCACCTTCGCCGCGATGCCGGCGCGCGCCAGCATCTGGCCGAGGGCCTGGCAGACCCGCGCATCGTTCACGTAGCGGTTGTTCGAGCAGCCGAGGGTGAGGCCGAAGCCGGAAGGAAAGCCCGCCTTGGCGAGCAGGCGGCGCGCCTGCTCGGGGTCGTAGGGATCCGGATGCAGCGCGGGATCGCCGCCGCCGAAGCCCTCCGGCACGAGCTGGCCGGTGGCGATGGCGAAGCCGTCCAGCGCGCGCTCGGCCAGCGCGGTGCGGTTGATGGCGAGGCTGATGGCGCGGCGGATGCGGAGGTCGCGCAGCGGGTTGCCGGGCAGCGGTTGGCCCGCGGCATCGGTCAGCAGCGCCAGGCGCTCGGCGCCGACATTCGGCAGCAGGAACATCACCCGGTCGGAGGGGCGGCTGAACACGGCGACGCGGGGATCGCGCGCGAGCCGGGCGAGATCCGTGGTCGGCACTTCCTCGGTGAGGTCGAGATCGCCCGCGAGCAGTGCGGCGAGCCGCGCGGCATCGTTCGGCACCACGCGGATCTCCACCTGCGTCCAGGGCGCGCGGCCGCCCCACCAGGCCTCGTTGCGCGCGAGGCTCATGCCCTCGGCGCCGCGCGACGCGGCCAGGCGGAACGGGCCGGTGCCGATCGCCGCGCGGCCACTGTTGAAATCCGCAGTGCCGGCGCCAGCGGCGGCGCGCGCGGAGACGATGAAGACATTGGTGAGCTGGCCCGGCAGCACCGGGTTGGGCCGGTCCGTGCGGATGTGCAGGGTCCAGGGATCCACCACCTCGGCGGCCGCGATGGTGCGCAGATTGGCGGTGTAGGGGCCGGGATTGTTCGGCACCGCGGGAATGCGCGCGAGCGAGAAGGCGACGTCCTCGGCGGTGAAGGGCGTGCCGTCATGGAAGGTCACGCCGCGGCGCAGCTTGAACTCCCAGGCGAGATCGTCGAGCGCGGTCCAGGATTCCGCGAGGCCGGGCACCCAGCGGCTGTCGGTGTCGCGCCCGACCAGGGCTTCGTAGAGGTGCCGCGCCGCGGCCATGTTGGGGCCGAGGAAGAGGAAATGCGGATCCAGCGTGAAGCCGGACTGCACGCCCATGATCAGGCTTTGCGCCGCCGCCGCGGCGGACAGCGCGGTTCCCAGCAGGCAGGCGGCAAGCAACCGGGCCAGGCGCCGCATCCATCGTCTCCAGCCGAGGCGGCGAGCCTCCGCGTGACGGCGCGGCCTGTCAATCCGCGCGGGCGGCGCTATTCTGCGTAGATCATCTTCCGCGTCATGCCGCCATCGGCGACGAATTCCGCGCCGGTCACGAAGCCCGCCTCGGGACCGGCCAGCCAGGCGACGAGCGCCGCGACATCCTCCGGCCGGCCGACCCGCCCCGCGGGATGCTGGGCGTGGTCTTCCGGGCGCAGCGCCTCGCCCTTGGTGTCGATCCAGCCTGGGCTGACGCAATTGACCCGCACTTCGGGGCCGAGGCTGATGGCGAGCGCGTGCGTCAGCGCGAGCAGGCCGCCCTTGGATGCGGCGTAGCTCTCGGTGTCCGGCTCCGATTGATGCGCGCGGGTCGAGGCGATGGTGACCACCGCGCCGCGCGCGGCGCGCAGCAGAGGCTCGGCCGCGCGGACCAGCAGGAAGGCGCCGGTGAGATTGGTGCCGATCACCGCCGACCACTCGGCGAGGTTCAGCTGCCGCAGCGGCTTGCGGATCATGAAGCCGGCATTGCAGATCAGCGCGTCGAGCCGGCCTTCGCGCTCCTGCACGCCGCGCAGCAGGGCCTGCACGGCGGCCTCGTCGGAGACATCGGCACGTACGCAGCGCGCCGGGAAGGCGGGCCTTGCGTCGTCGCGATCCACCATCACCACGCGCCAATCCTCTCGCGCAAGCCGCTCCGCGATCGCGAGCCCGATGCCGCGTGCCGCACCGGTGATCAGCGCCACTCTCTGCTGGTCCATCGCATGCATCCGCCGCGCGCGCATGCATCCGCCGCGCGTCCTGCCGGATGTTATGCATGCATGGCGGCGCGCGCCATTCGCACCGGCGCGATCGCGCCGCGCGGGGAGCTTCGGCCGCTGCAGGCCGAGATGGTCGCGCGGGATGGTGCGGGGGAAGACGAGCTCCGCATCTTCAGCGCAGCCTTGCGGCGAAGCTGCAGCATGTCGCGGCGGGTGCGGCGGTGCTCGGCGCGGTGCCCGCGCGTCCCGCGAGAACGGCGTGGCTCGACGAAGGCGTCAGCGCGAGCGTTACCGTAAAACGAAATTCGTTGCGGGCTTCGCACCATGTGATCGTCGCGCCGCAATGAATGCGTTAACCTCGCTTCCGTGGCGTCCCCCCGCTTGGGCGCCGTGCTGGCGCTGGCGGTCATGGCGTTCGCCATCCTGCCCGCGGGGGCCCAGACCGGTGCCGACGACCTGCCGCTGCCGGTTCCCCCGCTGCCGCCCCCGCGGCCGGTGGCGTTTGCCGCGGTCCCGGGCTGGGCCGAGGAGCGCCATGCCGAGCTGCTGCCGACGCTGCAGGCGAATTGCAGCCACCTGCAGGCGGTGCGGCCGGACCTGCCGCTGGGCGGGGCCTGGGAACCCGCGGAGCGCGCGGGGACCGCTTCCGACTGGCAGGGATTCTGCAACGACCTGAAATTGCTGCGCCAATCCCTGCCGCCGCCGCCGCGGATGGCGAGCCGCGGCAATCCGGTGGCGTTGCGGCGGGGCCATGCGGTGGAAATGCGCCGCTGGCACGAGGCGCGCCAGCTTCTGGTGCGCCAGTTCCTCGAGAACCGGCTGCAGCCCTTCGCCGCCGGCACCGGCACCATGACCGGGTATTTCGAGCCGGTGCTGCATGGCCGGACCGAGATGGACCTGAGCTACGCGACCCCGCTCCTCGCGCGGCCGCCGGAGCTGGTCGACCTGCCCGGCGCCGAGCCCGGACGGCGCCGCTTCGGCAGGATGCGGGAAGGGCGGCTCGAGCCCTTCTACGACCGCGGCACCATCGAGGACGGCGCGCTGTCCGGCCGCCGCCTGGAGCTGGTCTGGGTGGAGGACGCGGCGGCCGCGTTCTTCCTGCACATCCAGGGCTCCGGCCGGGTGGTGCTGCCGGACGGCACATTGCTGCGGCTGGGCTATGCCGCGCAGAACGGCCATCCCTTCGTGCCGCTCGGCCGCGTGCTGCTCGAGCGCGGCGAGATCCCGCGCGACCGCATGTCGATGCAGGCGCTCCGCGACTGGCTGCACGCGGCGGGGCCGGAGCGCGCGGCGGAGGCGATGCGGACCAACCCGTCCTACATCTTCTTTCGCCGGGTCGAAGGCCTCTCGCCCGAACAGGGGCCGATCGGCGCCATGGGCGTTCCCCTGACGCCCGGACGGTCGGTGGCGGTGGACCGGGCCTATATCCCGCTGGGCGCGCCGCTCTTCGTCAACACGCGGGATCCGCTGGACCGGCGCCCGGTGAACCGGCTGGTGCTGGCGCAGGATACCGGCGGCGCGATCCGCGGCCCGGCGCGGACCGATTTCTTCTGGGGCTGGGGCGACGAGGCCGGCGAACGCGCCGGGCGGATGCGCGAAGAGGCGGAGGTGTTCATCCTGCTGCCGCGCCTGCCGGAAGTGGCCGACGCGCCGCGCTGAAAGAGTGGGGGCGGAGAGAACTCCGCCCCCACACCCCCACCTCCTTTTTTTGACTCCTGGCGCTTGCGGCTCCCGCACGCCCAGCCGCCGCAGCGTTGTCGGGTTCAGAACGGAGCTCGCCACGCTTCCCATGAGCCAAAAAAAGGAGGTGGGGGGTCTGGGGGGCGGAGTTCATCTCCGCCCCCCAGCCTTACTGCGCCGGGAAGCGGTGAAGGATCCGCGCCCGCAGCGAGACCGTGCTGCCGAGTTGCGGCGCCGGCGCGCCGGGCGGGATCTCCGCCTCGAGTTTCTCGCCGTCGTCGAGCTCCAGCTCGACCAGCCGTGCGGCGCCGCGCGTCGCCATGCGGCGCACCTTCGCCTGCACCCCGGCGGAATCGCCCGCCGGCAGCAATTCCAGGTCGTGCGGGCGGACGAGGGCGATGTCCTTGCCGCGGGCGGAGAAGCGCGACATCGGCATGGCGTCGCCGAGGAACTCGGCGACGAAGCGCGAGGCCGGGCGGTCGTAGACCTCGACCGGGGTATCGACCTGCTCGAGCCGGCCGCGATGGAGGATGGCGACGCGGTCGGCGAGCTCCAGCGCCTCCTCCTGGTCATGGGTCACGAACAGGGTGGTGAGGCCGAGCTGTTCGTGGAGGGCGCGCAGCCAGCGGCGCAGGTCGCGGCGCACCTTGGCGTCGAGCGCGCCGAAGGGCTCGTCGAGCAGCAGCACGCGCGGCTCGATGGCGAGCGCGCGGGCCAGCGCGACGCGCTGGCGCTGGCCGCCCGAGAGCGCGTCCGGCCGGCGGCCGGCATAGTCGGCGAGCTGCACGAGATCGAGGAGGTGGGTGACGCGGGTGGCGATCTCGGCCTCGGTCGGGCGCTTGCTGCGCGGGCGGCAGCGCAGGCCGAAGGCGACGTTCTCGAACACCGAGAGGTGGCGGAACAGCGCGTAGTTCTGGAACACGAAGCCGATGCCGCGCTCGCGCGCCGGCAGCCGCGCGGTGTCGCGGCCGTCGAGGACGATGTGGCCCTCATCGATGAATTCGAGGCCGGCGATGGCGCGCAGCAGGGTGGTCTTGCCGGAGCCCGAGGGGCCAAGCAGGGCGACCAGCTCGCCTTCCCGGATCGCGAGCGAGATGCCATCGAGCGCCGGGGGCCCGCCGGAGGCGTAGGCCTTGCGGACATTCTCGATGAGAATGGACATCGGGTTCAACCCTGGCCTCCTCTGGCTTTCATCCGCCGCTCCAGCGCCGCCTTCAGCACCAGGGTGACCAGGGCGAGCAGCGCCAGCAGCGCGGCGACGGCGAAGGCGCCCGCCTCGTCATATTCGTTGTGCAGGATCTCGACCTGCAGCGGCAGGGTGGTGGTCTCGCCGCGGATATTGCCGGAGACCACGGCGACGGCGCCGAACTCGCCCATCGCGCGCGCATTGCAGAGCAGCACGCCATAGAGCAGGCCGAGCGAGGCGTTGGGCAGGCTGACCCGGAACAGCGTGGTCCAGGTGCCGGCGCCGAGGGTGGCGGCGGCTTCCTCCTCGTCCACGCCCTGGCGGCGCATCAGGGGGATCATGGCGCGCGCGACATAGGGCATGGTGACGAAGACGGTGGCGAGCACCATGCCGGGCACCGCGAAGATGATCTTGATGTCGTGCGCCGCCAGCCAGGGGCCGAACCAGCCATGGGCGCCGAACAGCAGCACGAAGACGAGGCCGGCGACCACCGGGGAGACCGAGAGCGGCAGGTCCACGATGGCGGCGAGCAGCGGGCGGCCGTGGAAGTCGTGCTTGGCCACCGCCCAGGCAATGGCGATGCCGAGCACCATGTTCACTGGCACGGCGATCGCCGCGATGAGCAGGGTGAGGCGCATCGCCGCGAGCGAATCGGGCGACTGGATGGCGGCGAGGAAGCGCGGCAGGCCGTGGCGCAGCGCCTCCGTCAGCACGACGACGAGCGGCAGCACCAGGAACAGGGCGACCCAGGCGAGGGCGATCGTCACCAGCAGGGCGACCACCCAGCGCGGCTCGCGCAGCGCCGGGCGGATGCGGAGCGTCCCGCTCATCGGCTGCGCTCCTTCTCGAGCTTGCGTTGCAGGATGGCGGAGAGGGCGAGCAGGACGAGGCTCGCGGCGAGCAGCACGCCGGCGACCGCCGCGGCGCCGCCGTAGTCGTATTCCTCGAGGCGGACGACGATCAGCAGCGGCGCGATCTCGCTCACCATCGGGATGTTGCCGGCGATGAAGATGACCGAGCCGTACTCGCCGACGGCGCGGGCGAAGGCCATGGTGAAGCCGGTGGCCGCGGCGGGGGCGAGCACCGGCAGGACCACGCGGCGCATCGTGCGCCAGCGCGAGGCGCCGAGGGTGGCGGCGGCTTCCTCGAGCTCGGGCTCGAGGTCCTGCAGCACCGGCTGCACCGTGCGCACCACGAAGGGCAGGCCGATGAAGACCAGGGCGACGAACACGCCATAGGGGGTGAAGGCGATGCGCAGCCCGTACTCGGCGGCGACGCTGCCGACCAGCCCGTCCGGCGCGCAGATCGCGGTCAGCGCCACGCCGGCGACCGCGGTGGGGAGCGCGAAGGGCAGGTCGATCAGCCCGTCCGCCAGGCGGCGCAGCGGGAAGCGGTAGCGCACCAGCACCCAGGCGAGCAGCAGGCCGACCACCAGGTTGACCAGGGCGGCGGCGAAGGAAGCGCCGAAGGTGAGGCGGTAGGCGGCGAGTGCGCGGTCCGAGAAGGCGATCGCGGCGAAATGCGACCAGGGCTGGCCGACGGCGCGGATGACCAGCGCGATGCTCGGCAGCAGGACCAGCAGGGTGATGCCGCTGAGCGCGATGCCGAAGGCAGGCCCGAACCCCGGCACCGCCGAGGGCCGGCGAAAACGCCATGCTGTCGCGCTCATCGGGTGGCGGCTTGCACGCGATCGAAGGAGGCGCCGTCGGCGAAATGCGCGGCGTGGGCGCCGGCCCAGCCGCCGAACGCGTCGTCCACCGTGAACAGCTGGATGTCGCTGAACTTGCGCAGATCCTCCTGCGCGGCGTGCTGCGGCGCGATCGGCCGGTAGTGGTGCTTGGCCGCCAGCGCCTGACCGTCCGGCGTGTAGAGGAATTCGAGATAGGCGCGGGCGAGATCGGCGCTGCCGCGGCGGCGCGTGATGCCGTCCACCACGGCGACCGGCGGCTCGGCCAGGATGCTGAAGGAGGGCGAGACGACCTCGAAGGCGTCGCGGCCGAACTCGGCGCTGGCGAGGAAGGCCTCGTTCTCCCAGGCGAGCAGCACGTCGCCCATGTTGCGGCGGGCGAAGGTGACGGTGGCGCCACGCGCGCCGGTGTCGAGCACGGGGACATTGCGGAACAGCGCGACCATGTAGTCGCGGGTGGAAGCCTCGGTCGCCCCGGGCTGGCGGCTCGCCCAGGCCCAGGCGGCGAGGTAGTTCCAGCGCGCGCCGCCGGAGGTCTTGGGGTTGGGCGTGATGACCGAGACGCCGCTGCGCACCAGGTCGGACCAGTCGCGGATCTGCTTCGGGTTGCCGCGGCGGACCAGGAACACGATGGTCGAGCGGTAGGGCGCGGCGCGCGCCGGCAGGGCGTTGCGCCAATTGGCGTCGACCAGGTTCGCCTGGGCGAGGATGTCGATGTCGTAGCCGAGGGCGAGGGTGACGACATCGGCCTCGAGCCCGTCGATCACGGCGCGGGCCTGGCGGCCGGAGCCGCCATGCGACATGCGGATGCGGACATCCTCGTTGTTGGCCTGGCGGCGCTTGGCGGCGAAGGCGGTGTTGATCGCCTGGTAGAATTCCCGGGTGGGATCGTAGGAGACGTTCAGCAGGGTCCTCTGCTGCTGGGCGCGGGCGAGGCGCGGGAGGGCGAGGGTGGCGGCGAGGCCGCCGAGCAGCAGGCGTCGGTGCATGGTGAGGGTCCCTTGCGGTGGCACCGGCAGGAGGCCGACTGGAAGTTACTCTATCGCCTCAATAGGGTTATGCAAGGTGTTTATGGCAGCGTTGTGCACTTCGCGGCATTTCCAAGGCAACGCACGGCTCCGTGCGTGGCCGTCAGCTTGGTAGCCGGCTGCCGCGGCGGCTCAGGCTTCCGCCGCGGCGGTGTCGAGGAAAGCGGGTTGCGCGGCGAGGGTTGCGACCGTCGCCGAATCGAGGACGCCCGCGGTGGCGTCCCGCACCCGCCGCATGAGATGGCGGACCATGCAGCGCTCGGGGTCCGGGCAGTCCTCGCAGGGGCGGTAGGCGGTGAGGCTGGCGCAGGGGATCGGCGCCAGCGGGCCATCGATGATGCGGATGACCTGGCCGATGGAGATGGTCTCCGGCCGCTTGGCCAGGGTGTAGCCGCCGGCCTTGCCCCGCGTGCTGGCGAGGATGCCATGCTTGCGGAGATCGAGCAGGATGGCTTCGAGGAATTTCTGGGGCACGCGCGCGCGATCCGCCACCGCATGGATCGGCAGCGGCGGTCCTTCGCCACATTCCGCCAGCACCACAAGGGCGCGCAGCGCGTACTTCGCCTTGCGCGTGAGCATCGCAATGCCGCGCTTAGCGCGGAAGCGCGGCGGTGGCTATAGGCGGAGCGAAATGATTTTGCTGGCGTGGCAGTGATGCGCTACCCGGGTTGGTGATCCCACGGGGCATGGCAGGCTCCTGGCCCAACGAACGAGGAAACCGGGAACATGGCCATCATCAACGGAACCGGCGGCGCGGACACGATCACGCCGGCATTCGTCAGTGCGGGCGTGACCGGCGGCGCGCCGAGCGATGCGGACGACACGATTTATGGGGCGGGCGGGACCGACCTGATCGATGCGGGCGGCGGCAATGACCTCATCGATATCCGCCAGAACTTCTCCTTCTTCGGCCAGAACCAGGTCCTCGGCCAGGGCTTCTTCAACCAGGTCCTCGGCGGGGCGGGCGACGACACCGTTCTCGGAAACGCAAACGTCCCCGCCGTCACGCAGGTCAGCTATGCGGCGGCACCCGCCGGCGTGCTGGCCGACATGCGCTTCGGCATCGTGCTGGATGGCTGGGGCGGCCGCGACCTTCTGGTGAATGTGGGAGTTGTCGAGGGCTCGAGCCACGCGGACACGCTGGTGGCCGCGGGCGCCATCATCTTCCGCGGCGGCGATGGCAATGACTATCTGCGCTCAATCGGGGGCAACGCCACGCTCGAGGGCGGCGCGGGGAACGACCTGCTGATCGGCGGCACCGGCGGGGACATGCTCGACGGCGGAACCGGCAACGACACCCTGATCGGCGGCGAGGGCTCCGATACCTATTCCGTTGCGGCCCCGACGGTGATCATCGAGCAGCCAGGTGGCGGGGAGCAGGACCAGATCTTCGCCCAGGTGGGGACCATCCATCTGCCGGGCGGAGTCGAGCTGCTCAGCTTCCTGACCGACGCCGACGTGCTCGGTGTCGGCAACGCGCTAGACAACCTGATCGAGTCGCAAGCCGGGAACGACCGCTTGCTGGGGGGCGGCGGCGCCGATTTCGTGCGCGGCTTGGAAGGCAACGACACGTTGTGGGGCGGGAGCGGCGATGACCAGCTGGAAGGCTGGGAAGGAAACGACCTTCTGATCGGCGGCACCGAGGCCGATACGCTGGCCGGCGGGGATGGGGCTGACAGCCTCTATGGCGGTGCGGGCGACGATGCGCTGCTCGGCGGCGAGGGTGCGGACCGGCTGATCGGCAACGAGGGCAACGACACGATCGAGATGGGCGCCGGCGACACCGCCGGCGGCGGCGCCGGCGACGATCTCTATATCACCAGCGATGCTGCGGCGCCGATCTTCGAAGCGGCGGGCGGTGGACAGGACCGCGTCGTCGCGCTGGTCAGCCTCTACCTGCCGGCGCAGGTGGAGGAGCTTGCGTTGCGGACCGCCGCCGGCTTCGGCGTCGGCAACGCACTCGACAACCTGATCCTCGACGAAGGCGCGGGCAATCTGCTGCTCGGGGGGGCCGGGAACGACACCATCGCGGGCGGCGGATGGGACACGATGTTCGGCCAGTCCGGCGCGGATGTGTTCGCGATCGCGCCCGGGCCCGGGCTGCAACTGATCGGCGACTTCACGCCGGGCGAGGACCGGCTGGACCTGCGCGGCTTCGGCTTCGAGAGCTTCGCCGAGGTGCAGGCGCTGATGATGCAGGGCCCGACGGGCACCGCGATCCTGTTCGATCCGGTGGACCGCCTCATGCTGAACGGCGTGACGGCGAGCGCGCTGCACGAGAGCGACGTCGTGCTGGCGTAAGGAAGAAAGATCGGGGGCGGAGAGAACTCCGCCCCCGAACCCCCACCTCCTTTTTTTGGCGACTTGGCGCTGGCGGCCTCCGCACTCTCAGGCGCCACGCCGTTGTCTCGTTGAGAACGGAGCTCGCCACGCTTCCCCGTAGCCAAAAAAAGGAGGTGGGGGGTCTGGGGGGCGGAGTTCACTCCGCCCCCCAGTCTTCAAGCCAGCACGAAGCGCAGGATATGCGTGCCGACGACGCAGGTCTCGCCTTGCTGGTTCGTCACCTCGAAGCGCGAGCGGCTGCGCACCGGCGATTCCTCCAGCGCCTCGATGGCGTAGCGCGCGGTCAGGGTGTCGCCGGCGAAGACGGGGCGGAGGAAGCGGATGCGGTCATAGCCGGCGGACACCGGCGTGCCGGCGCAGCCTTGCCGCACCGCGCGGCGCGACATCCGCGAGGACGCGGCCGAGACCAGCGCCATCACATGCGCGCCGTGGGCGATGCAGCGGCCGAAGGCCGTGCCGCGGGCGAAATCCTCGTCCACATGCACGGGATCGTCGTCGCCGCTGAGGGCGGCGAAGGCGGCGATGTCCGCCGCCTCGATGCGGCGGGAATATTCGACGCTGTCGCCGATGGCGAGGCCGGTGGGGTGCGGCATGCGGGGCTGTTCCATCAAGCCGGCGCCAAAGCGAGGCGTTCCTCGGCGGCGCGCGGCCGCCGCGCCGGCAGGCGGTCGGCGAGGCCCATCGGACCCTCGGCGAAGAGGGCAGGATCCATGCGCCGCAGCGCCGGCGAGACGTGCGGGCGGAAGCCCATGGCGGCGATGACGTCCGCTTCCACATCGAGCCCCGGCGCGATCTCGATCAGCTCAGGCCCGTGCTCACCGAGGCGGAACACGGCGCGCTCGGTGACGTAGAGCACCGGTTGCCTGCGCTCCCGCGCGAAGGCGCCGGAGAAGGTGACCTGCTCGACGCGCGGCACCGCCTTCGGCGCGCCGTTCGCCGTCAGGGTGCCGCCGAACACCACGGCGCGCGCGCCCTGGCTGATGTTGATGAAGCCGCCGGGACCGACGATGCGGCCGCCGAAGCGCGACACGTTCACATTCCCCGCCGCGTCGAATTCGGCGAAGGAGAGGAAGGCGAGGTCGAGGCCGCCGCCATCGTAGAAATCGAACTGGTAGGGCTGGTCGATCTGCGCGTCGGGGGAGCGCGCGGCGCCGGCTTCGTTGCCGCTCGCCGGCGCGCCGCCGATATTGCCCTGCTCGTTGGTCAGGCAGACGCGGCGCAGCACGCCTTCCTCGGCCGCCACATTGGCGATGCCGGTGGAGATGCCGGAGCCGAGATTGCAGATCGCGCCCTCGAACAGCGCGCAGGCGCCGCGGCGGGCGACGATGCGCCGCGGCCCCGGCGGCAGGCGCGGGATGTCCTCGAGCGCGACGCGCAGATGGCCGGAATAGGCGGGGCTGTTCTCGGTCTCGTAGGTCTGCCATTGGTCGGGATCGACGACGACCGCATCCACCAGGATGCCGGGCACCTTCACCATCTTCGGATGGATCCTGCCGCGCGGCACGATGCGCTTGACCTGCGCGACGACGATGCCGCCGCAGCGCCGCGCCGCCTGGGCGATGCTCAGCATCTCGAGCGTGACCGCCTCGTGCTCCATCGAGATGTTGCCGTCCTCGTCGGCGGCGGAGCCGCGCACGAAGGCGATGTCGACATGAAAGGGCTTGTAGAACAGGTGTTCCTCGCCGCGGAATTCCACGAGATCGACGAGGTCCTCGGTGGCGCGCCGGCTCTGCCGCCCGCCCTGCAGGCGCGGATCGACGAAGCTGTGCAGGCCGATGCGGGTCAAGAGACCAGGGCGGCCCGCCGCCATCTCCCGCATCAGCTGCGACAGCGAGCCCTGCGGCAGGGTGTAGGCCTCGATCTTCTCGGCGAGCGCCAGCTCGGCGATGCCCGGGCTGTTGACGAAGGTGCCGGAGACCACGCGCTTCAGCAGGCCTTCCTGCGCGAGATGCCCCGCGCCGCGCGTCTTGCCGTCGCCGAGGCCGACCGGATGCAGCGCGGTGATGCCACGCGGCGTGCCGCTCGCGCGGAAGCGCGCGCCGATCGCGGCGAGCAAGGCGTCCGGCACGGCATGGCCGCCGCCGGAGCCGCCGATCAGCAGGGTATCGCCGTCGCGCAGCAATCGGGCGGCGTCGGCGGCACTGATGATCTTCACGGCGCGGTCTCCAGGCTGGCGTGGGATGCGGGGCGGAACTCCCCGGGGAAGTGGCAGGCGGCGCGCCGCCCGGGCGCGACCTCGCGCAGCGGCGGCGGCGCGGCGCAGGCCTCGCGCGCGATCGGGCAGCGGGCGCGGAAGGCGCAGCCCTCCGGCAGGCGCAGGGTGGAGGGCGGCTCGCCGCCGAGCAGGACGCGCTGGCGGCCGGGCGCCGGGATCGCGCTGCTCAGCGCCACCGTGTAGGGGTGCAGGGGCGCGGCGAAGATATCCGCCGCGGGCCCCTCCTCGACGATGCGGCCGAGATACATGACCGCGACGCGGTCGCAGAAGGCGCGCACCACCGCGAGGTCGTGGGCGATGAAGAGATAGGAGAGGCCCAGCCGCTGCTGGAGCTCCTGCATCAGGTTCAGCACCTGGGCCTGCACGTTGACGTCGAGCGCGGAGACCGGCTCGTCGGCGACCACCACCGCGGGTTCCAGCGCGAGGGCGCGGGCGATCGAGATGCGCTGGCGCTGGCCGCCGGAGAATTCGTGCGGATAGCGGGCGGCGAAGCTCGGCTTCAGGCCGACGATCGACAGCAGCGCGCCGACCCGCTCCGCCGCGTCCTGCCGCGTCGCGGCGCGGCGATGCGCGAGCAGCGGCTCCGCCAGGATCTCGCCCACCGTCATGCGCGGGTTCAGCGAGGCGTAGGGATCCTGGAACACCATCTGCAGCCGCGGCCGCAGCGGCCGCAGCGCGGCGGCGCGCGCATGGGTGATGTCCTGGCCTTCGAACAGGATGCTGCCGGCGGTGGGTTCGTGCAGGCGGGTGAGCAGGCGCGCCAGGGTGGACTTGCCGCAGCCGCTCTCGCCGACCACGCCGAGGCTCTCGCCCTGGAGGAGCGCGATGTCCACCCCGTTCACCGCATGCACCTTGTCCGCCGGCGCGAAGAGGGAGCGGCGGGAGAGCGGAAAATGCTTGACCACGCCACGCGCTTCCAGGAGCGGAGGCGTCGCCGCGCGCTGCGTGCGCGCGGCGGGTGCGGCCGGCACCGTGGCGCCTGGCAGGCGCCGCCCATCCGCGGTGACCCAGCAGCGCGCGCGGCGGCCCGGCGCTACCTCCATCATCGGCGGATGCTCGGCCGCGCAGCGCGCGATCCGGAAGGGGCAGCGCGGCTCGAACCGGCAGCCCTGCGGCAGGTGGAGCGGATCGGGCGGCATGCCCTCGATGCTGGTGAGCTTCGCCCCGGCGGGAGAATCGAGCCGCGGCACGGCGTTGACCAGCGCCCAGGCATAGGGGTGGCGCGGATCGGTCAGCACATCCGCCGTCGCCGCTTCCTCCACCGCCTCGCCGGCATACATCACGACGACCCGGCGGCAGACGCTGGCGATCACGCCGAGATCATGGCTGACCAGCACGATCGCGGTGCCGAATTCCGCGTTGAGGCCGCGCAGCAGCTCGAGGATCTGCGCCTGGATGGTGACGTCGAGCGCGGTGGTCGGCTCGTCGGCGATGAGCAGCGCGGGGTCGTTGGCGACGCCGATCGCCAGCATGACGCGCTGGCGCATGCCACCCGAGAATTGATGCGGATAGGAGGAGGCGGCGCGCTCCGGCGTGGCGACGCCCATGCGGCGCAGCAGCGCGATGCCGCGGCGGCGCGCCCCGGGCGGCGGCATCTTGCCGTGGGAGATGATGTGCTCGGTCACCTGGCGGAGGATGCGCAGCACCGGGTTGAGGCCGGTCATCGGATCCTGGAACACCATGGCCGCCTGGTTGCCGCGCCAGGCGCGCAGCGCGGGCGAGGGCATCGCCAGCACGTCCTGGCCCTTGAAGCGGATGGCGCCGCCGACGATGCGCGCGGAATCCTCGAGCAGGCGCAGCAGCGAGAGCGCGGTGACGCTCTTGCCGGAGCCGCTCTCGCCGACGATGCCGAGCGTCTCCCCGGCATGGACGCGGAAGGACACGCCGTCCACCGCGCGCACCACGCCGGCATCGGTGAGGAAGACGGTGCGGAGATCCTCGACCTCCAGCACGGGCGGATCGAGGGCGGCGGCGGTGGCCGTGAATGCGCCTTCCATCGATCCCGCCTCCTGCTCTGCGGCGTCCTGCATCACCGCGACCGCGACCGCGGATCGAGCCAGTCGCGCAGACCGTCGCCGCAGAAATTGAAGCCGACCACCACGGTGAGGATGGCGAGGCCGGGGAAGGCCGCCACCCACCATTGCTCCACCAGCTCGCGCCCTTCCGCGACCATCGAGCCCCATTCCGGCATCGGCGGAATCACCCCGAGCCCGAGGAAGGAAAGGCCGGCGAAGGTGAGGATGGCATTGCCGAGATCGAGCGTGACCAGCACCGCGATCGGCCCCAGCGTGTTGGGCAGGATGTGGCGTGCGAGGATGCGGTGCGGCCTGAGGCCGAGCATGGTCGCCGCCTCGACATATTCCTGGCCGCGCTGCACCAGCGCGAGGGCGCGTGCGAGGCGCGCGAATTTCGGCCACCACACGACGAGCATGGCGATGATGGTGTTGACCGGCCCGATGCCGAGTGCTGCGGCGATGGCGAGGGCGAGGATGATCGGCGGGAAGCACAGCACGAGATCGGTGAGCCGCATCAGCGCCTCGTCCCAGAGGCCGCGCGCCCAGGCGGCGACGATGCCGATCGTTGTGCCGATGGCGGCGCCGAGGATCACGACGGTGAAGCCGGCGGTGAGCGACAGCCGCGCGCCATGCAGCAGGCGGGAGAACACGTCGCGCCCGAGCGTGTCGGTGCCCATCCAATGCGCGGGCGAGGGCGGCTGCAGGCGGATTGCGACATCGACGTGATCGGGCGGGTAGGGCGCGATCCACGGCGCGAGCAGGGCGACCAGCACCCAGGCGAGGACGATGCCGCCGCCCGCCCAGGCCGGCCCGTAGCGCCGCAGCCGCCGGCGCAGCCGCGACGGCGCCCGCGGCAGCAGGATGGGTGCGAGGCCCGCTTCGCCGCTCATCGCCGCACCCGCGGATCGATGATGGCGTAGGAGACGTCGACGGCCAGGTTCACCAGCAGGAAGGTGAGCGAGACGATGAGGGTGATGCCGACGATGGCAGGGAAATCGAGCGCGGCGGCGGAGGTGAAGGTGTAGCGGCCGAGCCCGGGCCAGGAGAACACGGTCTCCGTCATCACCGCGCCCGCCAGCAGCTGCGCATAGGCGAGGCCGCCCAGCGTCACCACCGGCACCAGCGCGTTGGGGAGCGCATGGCGCAGGATGATGGTCCATTCGCGCAGACCCTTGGCGCGCGACACGCGCACATAGTCCTGCTGCAGGCTGTCGAGCATCGCGGCGCGGGTGGTGCGGGTGATCAGGCCGACCGTCGCGGCGGCCAGCACGATGGCGGGCAGCACGAGATGCGCGAGGCAGTCCCAGAAGCTTTCCCAATCGCCGGTCCACAGGCTGTCGAACAGGAACAGGCCGGTCGGCCCTTCCGGCGGGAAGGCGATCGGATCGATGCGGCCCGGCCCGGGCGCCCAGCCGAGCCCGCCATAGAAGATCGCGAGCATCATGAAGGCGAGCCAGAAGGTCGGCGCCGAGACGCCAAGCAGGGAGAGGGCGCGGGCGGCGGAATCGATCCAGCGGTCGCGCCACACCGCCGCCGCGATGCCGAGCGGAATGCCGAGGATCAGCGACAGCAGGAAGGCGATGGTGGCGAGCTCGATCGTCGCCGGCGCGTATTGGCGGATGTCGTCGAGCACCGGGCGGTGGGTCGCGATGGAGATGCCGAGATCGCCTTGCAGCAGGCCGCCGAGGAAGATCAGGTAGCGGTCCCAGAGCGGCAGATCGAGGCCCCATTTGGCGCGCCAGCGCGCGACGATCGCCGGATCGCTGGCGGCGATGTCGCCGAGCTGCGCGAGCACGGGGTCGCCGGGCACGAGATTGGTGATCAGGAAGATGACGCAGCTGGCGAGGAGCGCCATGAGCGCAGCCAGCATCAGACGTTTGGCGATGTAGCGGGCCATGGCCGCCTTCCTCCCGCACGCTCCCGGCCGCAGTTCTGGACCATTAGAACGTTCTAATCAAGCCGGTTTTCGGGCTTCGCGGCCAGGCATTGGAACGTTATACTCGCGCCTCGCCCGCGACAGCGTGCGGCAGAGCTCGGGGAAGGGATGCCATGGAAGGCGAGGTGCAGCTCATCATCGGGGATGGCGTCGCGGAGCTGGTGCTGGATCGCCCCGCCAAGCACAATGCGGTGACCCCCGCCATGGCGCAGCGCCTGGCCGAGCATGCACGGGCCCTCGAGACCGATGACGCGGTGCGCGCGGTGCTGCTGCGCGGCGCCGGCGAGCGCGCTTTCTGCTCCGGCAGCGACTTGAACGCGCTCGCCGCCTATCCCACCGCCTGGCATTTCCGCAATCGCCTGGAATACGCCGCGGTGGTGCGCGGGATCCGCAAGCCCGTGGTGGCGGCGCTGCAAGGCTGGACGCTGGGCGGCGGCGCCGAGATGGCGCTCGGCGCCGATTTCCGCATCGCCGCCGAGACCACGCGCATCGGCTTCCCGGAAGTGCAGCGCGGCTGGGTCGGCGGCGGCGGCGCATCCCAGATGCTGCCGCGGCTGATCGGCCATGCCGCGGCGACGCGCCTGCTGATGCTGGGCGAGCCGATCGAGGCGCCGGAGGCGCTGCGCCTCGGCCTCGTGCACGAGGTGGTGGCGCAAGCGGCGCTGCTGCCGCGCGCGCGCGAGCTCGCCGCCCGGCTTGCGGGCTTCAGCCCGGTCGCGGTGCAGTCGGTGAAGGCGGCGCTGCGCGCGGCGATGGAGTCGCCACTCGCCGCGGGGCTTGCCTATGAGAACGAGATGAACGTGCTCTGCTTCAGCGCCGGCGACCATCTCGAGGGCATCCGCGCCTTTAACGAGAAGCGCGGCGCGGAATTCGCGCGATGAGCGGGCAGCGCGGCACGCGGCGCCGCGCGCCATCGCGCCGCCTCAGGCCGGCTTGACCTTGCCGAGATCGAGCTGCCAGCCGGCGGCGGTCAGCGGGAACTCGCCGATCGCGCGCCGCACGCCGATCTGGTAGCTCGGCTGGAACAGGATGAAATGGTTCGCCTGGTCCACCACCTGGCGCTGCCACTCGATCCACAGCGCGGTCGCCCGCTCGGTGTCCTGCGCTTCGGAGGCGTCCTTGACGAGCTGCGTCATGGCCGGCGGCACATCCCAGGAGACGCGGCGCGCCACCCGTTCCACCACCGCCGAGGCCCAGAGATCATTGGAGACGGCGGGCGGATTCCAGAAGGTCAGCACGCCGCCCTGCATGCGCCCGGTCGTGTAGGTGGTGCGCAGGTTGACCTGGTCCATCGGGTTCAGGCGCACGCGAATGCCGACGCGGGCGAGATCCGACTGCACCTTCTGCCCCAACACCTGGTAGGACACGCCGGCGACCGCGGCGTTGCCATAGGCGATCTCCATCTCGAAGCCGTCCGCCAGGCCGGCCGCCTGGAGCAATTGCCGCGCCTTGTCGAGATCCTGCCGGAAGCCGACCTGCCGCGCGATCTCCGGCGTGCTGCCGAGCACGCCGATCGGCAGGAAATGCGCCGGCCGCACCGCCGCGCCGCCCAGCAGATTGCCGAGGATGCCGTCATAGTCGATGGCGTAGCCGATCGCCTGGCGCGCTTCCTTCTTCGCCAGCGCGGGATTCGCGGCGGGGTTCTGCGTCACCGCCATGTAGACGAAATCGAGGCTCGGCAGCTTGTCGATGCCGACATTGGCCTCGCCCTGCAGGGAGGCGATGTGCTCGGGGATCAGGTTGAAGGCGGCATGCACGTCGCCGCGCCGCAGCGCCAGCAGCTGCGCCGCGCTGTCGGAGAGATGGCGGATGACTACGCGCTCGAAGGCCGGCGCCGGGCCCCAGTACTGCGGGTTGCGCTGAAGCATGATCTGCGCGCCGCGCTCCCAGCGCGCCAGCCGATAGGGCCCGCTGCCGGCGCTGTTGGCGTTCAGCCACTCCGTCGCGCGGTCGCTGTCCTTCGCCTCGGGCCCCTGCACCGCGCCGTTGCGCAGCAGCACCGCCTTCTCCAGCACCGCGCAGCCGGGATTGCAGAGGATGGGCAGGATCGGCGCGTTCGGCGCGGACATGATGAGATCGACCGTATTGGCGTCCACCACCTCCACGCGATCGACCGACTTGATGTAGGCCTGGGTCTGCTCGCGCATGTTGATCAGGCGGTCGAAGCTGAACTTCACGTCCTCGGCGGCCAGCGTCGCGCCGCTCGCGAACTTCACGCCCTGGCGCAGGGTGAAGCGCCAGCCATCGCCGCCGGGCCGCCTTTCCCAGCGCGTCGCGAGCGACGGCCTCGGGTTGACGTAGTCGCCGGGCTCGAAGGTCATCAGCCGGTCGTAGCAGGCGGCGAGGGTGAGCGGCGGCGTGTACTGCGCCTGGCGCACGGGATCGAAGGTGACGGTGTCGCTGATGTCGAGCCCGATGACGAGCGTGTCGCGCCGCCCCTGCGCGAAGCCGGCACGGGAGAGCAGCGGCAGCAGGGCGGTGCCAGTGAGCAGCCGGGCGAGATCGCGCCGCGCGAGGGACGGGATGTGCATGGACTTTTCCTCTGGTTTGGGGAACGCTAGCACTCCCGTTGGAACGTTCCAACAGACTTTTCGCGGCGGGCGCCTTGGGGGGAAGCAGGACGGCATGACGATCACCGGAACGACAAGGCTGTTCGGCATCATCGGCGATCCGGTCGCGCCGCTGCGCTCGCCGGCGCTGTTCAACGCCGCCTTCGCGCGGCTCGGGCGCGACGCCGCCTTCCTGCCCTTCGAGGTGCCGGCAGGCGAGCTGCCCACGGCCTGGGCCGGGTTGACGCGGCTGCGCAACCTCGACGGGCTGGTGATCACCATGCCGCACAAGGAAGCGGTGATCCCGCTGCTCGACGCGCTCGGCCCCACCGCGCGGCTGACCGGCACGGTCAACACGGTGCGCCGGCGCGAAGGCGGCGGCTGGGAAGGCGAGATGTTCGACGGCGAAGGCTTCCGCGACGGGCTGGAGCGCGCCGGGCATGCGCCGCGCAGCGCCGCCATCCTGCAGATCGGGTGCGGCGCCGCCGGGCGCGCCATCGCCTTCGCGCTGGCGCGGGCCGGCGCGCGGCGGCTGACGCTGCACGACGCCATGGCGGGTCGGGCGGAAGCGCTCGCCGCGGCGCTGGCCGGGAATTGGCCGGCGCTCGAGGCGGTGGCGGGCGCGGCGGCGCCGGCCGGGCATGACATCGTGATCAACGCCACGCCGATGGGGCTGCGCCCGGGCGATCCCCTGCCGCTCGCGCCCGATGCGCTCGCCGCGGGGCAGGCGGTGGCCGACGTGATCCCGAATCCCGAGATCACCCCGCTGCTCGCCGCGGCGCGCGAACGCGGCTGTGCCATCGTCACCGGCCGCGCCATGCATGAAGGCCAGGCGCGGCTCGCCGCCGCCTATCTCGGCATCACGGGCTGGGAGGGCTGACCCTCTCCATCGGTGCCGCGACGCGCCGATGCACCATCATGTCGTTCTCGCCTTCCTGCACCGTGTCGCCGCGCTGCGTGCGCAGCGTGAAGCCCAGCGTCACGATGCCGCGGTCCACGTGGCGCGTCGGGCGTAGGCCGGTGACGCGGATGCTCGCCTGCAGCCGGTCGCCGATCAGGATCGGGCCGGTGAAGCGCCAGCGCCAGCCGAGCGAGACGATCGCCGCGAGCTGCGTCTGCGCGCGGTTCTTGAGCCCGTCCGCCATGGCGAGCCCGAGCAGCCCGTGGGCGATGCGCCCGGGATAGCCGAGCGCCTGGGCATAGGCGTCGTCGACATGGATGTCGTAGAAATCGCCGGAGAGGCCGGCGAAGGCGAGGACATGCGCCTCGGTCACCTGGATGCCGCCGGTCTCCCACGCCATGCCGGGCGTGATGTCCTCGTAGTGCAGCCGGCGGTCCGCGCTGCGTTCAGAGCCGCCCGACATGCAGGCCTCCATCGATGTGCAGCGCGTCGCCGGTGCTGAAGGGCAGCTCGCCGGCGGCGAGCAGGGCGATGGCGCGGCCGATGTCCTCGGCTTCGCCCCAGCGGCGGATCGGGGACAGGCCCTCGGCGATGCGCTGCTCGTAGCGCGCGGCGACCGGCGCGGTCATGTCGGTGCGGATGACGCCGGGCCGCACCTCGTGCACCGCTATGCCATGCTCGGCGAGGCGCAGCGCGAAGAGCCGCGCCAGCATCGAGACGGTGGTCTTGGCGGCGCAGTACTCGCCGCGATCCGGCGAGGCGAGGATGGCATTGGCCGAGGAGACGAAGACGATGCTGCGATAGGCGGCGCACGCGCCATCCGCGATCATGCCGCGCGCGACGGCCTGGGTCAGGAAGAAGCTGCCGCGCGCATTCACGCCGAAGGCGCGGTCCCAGGACTCCGGCGTGACTTCCAGGAGGTCGCCGCGGCGGAGCGCGCCGACGCCGGCATTGTTGACCAGGCAGGCGATCGGGCCGAGGTCGCGGCGCGCCGCCTCCAGGAATTCGGCATGCGCGTCGATGCGGGCGACGTCCAGCAGCCGGAAGGCGAAGGCGCCGCCGGCGGCTTCCACCAGGGCGGCGGTTTCCGCTTCACCCTCCGCCTCGATATCGGCGGCGAGGATGTCGAAGCCGCGCTGCGCGAGGGCGGCGCAGGCGGCACGGCCGATGCCGCGGCGGCCGCCGGTGACCAGCGCCAGGGGGCGTTGCTGCGCGGTGCTCATGCCAGCAGGGTCCGCGCCATGATCATGCGCTGGATCTGGTTGGTGCCTTCGTAGATCTGCGTGATCTTGGCGTCGCGGTAGAGCCGCTCGACCCGCACGCCGCGGATATAGCCCGAGCCGCCATGGATCTGCACCGCATCCGCCGTGCGCGCGACCGCGGCATCGGAGGCGAAGCACTTCGCCATGCTGGCCTGCAGGGTGGCGCGCCGGCCGCGATCCATCAGCCGCGCCGCGTGGTGGATCATCAGCCGCGCGGCATGCGCATCCTTCGCCATGTCGGCGATCATCCATTGCACCGCTTGGAACTCCGCGATCGGCTTGCCGAATTGCTGGCGCTGGCGGGCATAGGCGATGCTGTCCTCGAGCGCCGCCTCGAGGATGCCGAGGGCGAGCGCCGCGATGCCGATGCGGCCCTTGTCGAGCACCGACATCATCATGTGGAAGCCGCGGCCTTCCTCGCCCAGCAGGGCGTCGGGCGGCAGGGCGACGCCGTCGAAGCGCAAGCCCCCGACCGGCGAGGCGCGCTGGCCCATCTTGCGCTCCTTGCGGTCCCGCGCGACGCCGGGCCGGTCGAGATCGACGAGCAGGATCGACATGCCGCGATGGCCGGAAGCGGGATCGGTGCGCGCCAGCACGGCGGCGAAATCGGCGACCGGCGCGTTGTGGATCCAAAGCTTCGCGCCATCCAGCACCCAGCCCTCCGCCGTGCGGCGCGCCGTGCTGCGCAGCCCGGCGAGATCCGATCCGGCCTCGGCTTCCGTCAGCGCATAGGCGCAGCGGCGCTCGGCGCGCAGCAGCGGCCGCAGATAGGCGTCCTGCTGCGCCGGCGTGCCATGTTCCACGAGCAAAGTGGCGAGCAATTCCACCAGCCCGACCTGGTCGGCGACCGAGGCATAGCCGCGCGACAGCTCCTCCATGACGAGCGCATAGGCGAGGGTGTCGGCGCCGACGCCGCCCAGCGCCTCCGGCACGCCGATGCCGAACAGCCCGGTGGCGGCGAGGCGGCCATAGAGCTCCGCCGGGAAGCGCTCGGTTTCGTCGAGCGCCTCTGCGAGCGGCGCGATCTCGGAGTCGGCGAAACGGCGCGCGGTCTCGCGCAGCGCGGCGTGCCAGTCGGTGAGATCGGATGTTTCCTGCACATCCAGCATGGATGTCTTCCCCTTCTTGTGGCTCCGCTCAACCGGCCTCCGGCGCGCCTCCACGCACGGCGCCACAGGATTCGCGGATGACGAGCGTCGGTTCGAGGATCTCCCGACTGGCGGTCGATCCCGGCTTGGCCATCTGCTGCAGCAGGACACGCGCGGCGGCTTGGCCGATCTCCCGCGGCGCGACCCGCACCGTGGTCAGCGAGGGATACCAGGAAGCCGCTTCGCGGATGTCGTCGAAGCCGGTCACCGCGACGTCGCGTCCGGGCATGCGGCCGCTCCGCATCAGGCCGAGCATGGCGCCGAAGGCGACGGAATCGTTGAAGCAGACCAAGGCGGTCGTGCCGCTGCGCGGCAGCGCCTGGGCCAGCCGCGACGCCTCGCCGATATCGGTCGGGCAGGGCATGTGCTCCGGCGCCAGGCCCGCCTTCGCCATGGCGCGCGCATAGCCTTCGTAGCGGCCCTTGCTGACCGAGTTCTTGCGCCCGCCGCCGAGGAAGGCGATGCGCCGATGGCCAAGCCGCAGCAGATGCTCGGTCGCGAGCCGGGTGCCGGCGCGATCGTCCGGCCCGGCATGCGCGCCGCGGCGGAACCCGCGCACCACCGTCGCATAGGGCAGGCGCACCCTGTCGAGCTCGTCCAGCAGGGTCTCGGGCGTGCCGCTCGCCGGCATGATCAGCACGCCGTCCACCGGCTGCTCGCGGAAACGCTCCAGCATGCGCTTCTGGCGGGCGACCGATTCCGAGGTGTTGGCGAGGATGGTCACGTAGCCTGCGGCATCGAGCGCTTCCTCCACGCCGGCGGTCAGCTCGGCATAGAAGGGGTTGGTGATCTCGCACACCAGCAGGCCGATGGTGAAGGACTTGCCGGAGCGCATGAGGGCGGCCGAGCGGTCATAGACATAGCCGAGTCGCGCGGCCGCCTCGCGCACCGCCAGCCGCGTCTCCTCGCGCAGCCTTGTATCGTCCCGGAGCGCCAGCGCGGCGGTGGAAAGGGCGACCCCGGCCGCGCGCGCGACATCCTTGATGCGGACCCGTTCCATGCGTCCCGTGCTTTGCCGCACAAGCATTAGAACGTTCCAACCCGCAGGGTCAAGCGGCCCCGGTGGCCTCGGCGACGCCCGCCTGGCACGCCACCGGCTCGGAGCGAATCTTCATCGATCTGTTGCCGCTCGCCGGTCGCCCCAGGCCGCCCATGTGGCTCTCGTGGCGGTCCGGCAACCAGCAGGAGGGAGACCGCACATGGCCAATGCCACGCCAGCCGTCACGGCGACCGGGGACGATCCGCGCGACCGCGTGGAAGTGTCCGGGATGGAGTTCATCGGCCAGGTCACCTTCCCGACCGGCACGATCTTCGAGGGCACGCAGCTCGGCGGGCTCTCGGCCATCACCTATGATGCGGCGCAGGACCGCTTCTACGCGCTGTCGGACGACCGCTCGCAATTCGCGCCGGCGCGCTTCTATACCCTGGAGATCGATCTCGGCGACGGCGCGCTGGATCCCGGCGATGTCGAGGTCACCGATGTCACCAGCCTGCTGCGCGCGGATGGCAGCACCTATCCGGCGCTTTCCATCGATCCGGAAGGTCTCGCGCTCGACCGCGATGGCAATCTCTACCTGTCGCAGGAGGGCCAGGTCGCGCCGGTGCCGCAGCTGCCGGGCGTGCAGATCGCACCCTCGGTCGGCCGCTACACGCTGGAGGGCGCGTTCCTCGGCGCCCTGCCGGTCGATGCCAAATTCCTGCCGACCCAGGACGGTTCCTCGGGCATCCGCAACAACCTCGCCTTCGAGGCGCTGACGCTGACGCCGAACGGGCGCAATCTCTATGTCGGCACCGAGAACGCGCTGTTCCAGGACGGCCCGGCGGCGACGGTGGACAGCGGCACGCTGTCGCGCATCATCCAGTACGACACCAGGACAGGCCAGGAAGTCGCCGAGTACGCCTACATCACCGACCCGGTCGCCGAGGCGCCGAATCCCGCCACTGCCTTCGCCACCAACGGCCTCGTCGAGCTCCTCGCGCTCGACGATCGCGGCACCCTGCTCGCGATGGAGCGGTCCTTCTCCAGCGGCGTGGCGGGAACCGGCAACGAGATCAAGATCTTCCTGGTGCATACCCAGGGTGCCACCGACATCTCGGGCAGCTTCTCGGTGTCGACCGAGATCGAGGATGGCGAGCTCTCCGCCTTCCTCGACCAGCCGGTGCAGAAGGAGCTGCTGTTCGATCTCGGCGAGCTCGGCATCCCGCTCGACAATATCGAGGGGATGACGCTCGGGCCGGTGCTCGCCGACGGGCGGCAGAGCCTCGTGCTCGTCTCCGACAACAATTTCTCCGCCACCCAGACGACGCAGGTGCTGAGCTTCGCGCTCGATCTCGAGACCACGCCGGGCATCGCCGCGCGGATCGAAACGCCGGACACGCTGCGCTACGACAGCCCGGCCGACCTCACCGAAGGGCCGGATCCCGACGATCCGGCGATCTGGGCGAACCCCGCGGATGGGGGGCAGAGCCTCGTCATCGCGACCATGAAGGAAGGCGGGCTGCGGGTCTACGACCTCGCCGGGCAGGAGCTGCAGCGCATCGCGCCGGAAGGCGTGCGCTACAACAATGTGGACATGCTGTACGGCGTGATGCTGGACGGCAAGGCGGTGGACATCGCCGTCGCCTCCGATCGCGCCAATGACAGCCTCGCGATCTACGCCATTGACCCCGCGACGCGCACGCTCACGGATATCGGTGCCCCTGCGCTGTCCGACGCCGGCTTCAGCATCTTCGGCGTGGATGACGGCAAGGCGACGGCCTATGGGCTCGCCGCCTACACCTCGCCCGTCGACGGGTCGCAGTATGTCTTCGTCACCCAGGCGGACGGCGCGCAGATCGCGCAGCTCCGCATCACCGATGCGGGCGGCGGGCTGGCGGGCGCCGAACTGGTGCGGACGCTCGAGCTGCCGGTGAAGCACGGCGACGATCCCGAGGACTATCAGGCCGAAGGCATGAGCATCGATCGCGAGACCGGCATCGGCTATGTGACGGTGGAGGACAAGCTCGGCCTGCTCGCCTTCCATGCCGAGCCGGATGCGGGATCGGATTTCTCCACCGTCGCCCCGATCGGCTTCGAGGGCTTCACCCCCGATCTCGAGGGCGTGGCGATCCTGTATGGCGAGAACGGCAAGGGGGCCCTTGTCGTCTCCAGCCAGGGTGACAGCAGCTTCGCCGTGTTCGACCGCGAGACCTGGGCCTATCAGGGCAGCTTCGTCGTGCGGGACGGCAACCGGACCGATGGGGTGGAGGAGAGCGACGGGCTGGAGTTCTTCTCCGGCGCCCTGGGCGAGGCCTTCCCGCACGGGCTGCTGGTGACGCAGGACGGCTCGAACGATCCGCCGGCGGTGTTCCCGACGCCGGACGATCCGGATGGCGAGATCCAGAACTTCAACGTCAATTTCAAGTACACGGATGTCCGCGACGTGGCCCGGGCGCTCGGCATCGCGCTCGGCGATGCCGGCTTCGATCCGCGCGAGGTTCCGGACCTGATCGCGGGCCGGCTCGATGCGCTCGCGGTCGATCTCGGCCCCGGCGACGATTCCTTCCCCGGCGGCGCGGGGAGCGAGACCATCGATGGCGGCGCCGGCGACGACACCATCGCGGGCGGCGGGGGGGAGCGCGACACCCTCACCGGCGGCGACGGCGCCGACAGCTTTCTCTTCCTGGCGCCGGAGCTGGCGAATGACCGCATCACCGATTTCGTGCCCGGCGAGGATGCCATCCTGGTCTCCGCCGCGGGGTTCGGCGGCGGACTCGTGGCCGGCGCGCCGCTGGGCGGGGCGCAATTCCGCATCGGCGAGAACAAGCAATCGGACGCCGCCCCGGGCCAAGGCCAGTTCGTCTATGTCGAGGACACAAGTCGCCTGTGGTGGGACGCCGATGGGGCGGGCGGAGAGGCGCCCATCCTCATCGCGCGGCTTGCTATCGGGACAGCGATCATGGCGGGCGATATCCAGGTGATCGCGTAGGTACGAGAGCAATAGATCGGGGGCGGAGAGAACTCCGCCCCCGAACCCCCACCTCCTTTTTTTGGCTTATTGGTTCTGGCTCCTCCCGCACTCTCAGGCGACGCAGCGTTGTCGGGCTGAGAAGGGGGGCGGGGGGCGGCACGGCCGCGAGGTGGGCTCCGCCCTCCAGCGAGGTTGCGGCCGCGCATCCGATGCCGATCCGCAACACCGGGCGGGTAAAGATGCGCGAGGGGCATCCCACAGCGGGCGCCCGGCGCGCCGCAAGTGGGCGGCGTGGGCCGGCCGATGCGCTCGACGGGGCCTGTCATGGGCCGGAATGATGAGAATTTCATGCTTGCGGCACCCCGGCGGTGTGAGAGATGCCGTGCCTATGCCATGGACGCAGCGCGACTCATCTTCGAGGCTCCACCCTTCCACCCGTGCCGGGCGGGCGGCCGCCCCTGGGCGCCGGTGCGGTCGGCTAGGTGTGCCTTTGGCCTTGCTTGCCCTTGGCCTCGGCTGGCCGGATGACGCCTCGGCGCAGCTGCTCGAGCAGTACTTCCCACGCGGATCGCTGGGCTACGGGCAGGCCGTGCTGCCGGATGTGCGGCTGCGGCCGGAGGATCTCGACGTGCTGGCGCGTCCGCGGCGGGATTACGACCCGCTCGGCATGCGGCTGGGCGGCTTCCGCCTGAATGCCGGGGCGGGCACGGGGCTCGGCTATGACAGCAATCCGCTCGGCGCGACCAGCCAGCGCGGCGCCTGGATCGCCGAGACCCAGGCCAATCTGTCGGTCGCTTCGGACTGGTCCCGGCATGCGCTCGGGCTCAGCCTCAACGTGGATGACTGGCGCTATTTCGGCCAGGGCAAGAACGATCCGGACCAGTCCCACACCAATTGGAATGGCGCGCTGACCGGCGCGCTCGACATTGGGCGCGACCGGCTGAGCGCCGCCCTCACGCATAGCACCCAGTACCTGCTGCCGACCTCGGTCACCGTGGTCGGCCTGCGCACGCCGCGGCAGGTGGATGTCGACGAGCTCCGGCTCGCCTACCGGGCCGATTTCGGGCGGCTTTCGCTGACGCCGACGGCCGTCGTGCAGGACTATCGGTACGGTTCCGCGGAGGGCGCCGTGCCCGGGGCGACGGTGCCTTCGCGATTCCTCGACCACACGCTCTACGACATCGGCGTGACGGGACGCTTCGCGCTGACGCCCGAGCGCGACATCGTCGCCGTGCTGCGCGGCACCAAGTCCCAATACGGCGATGTGCAGCCCGGGTCGCCGGCGCGCGATTCCGACACGCTCACCCTGCTCGCCGGGCTCGACGACCGCAGCCTCGGCGGCGTGCTGCGCTACCGCGTCCTGGTCGGCGTCCAGTACCGCACCTTCAAGGCTTCCAGCCTCGCCAGCCGCACGACGCCCGCGGTGGAGGCCGCCGTCACCTGGTCTCCAACCCGGCTCACCAGCATCGGCGCCCTGGTGTCCCGGCGCATGGAGGATGCGACCTCCGAGGGGATCTTCGGGCTGGTCCTCACCCAGGGGCAGGTGAGTGTGGACCATGAGCTGATGCGCAACGTGCTGATCGGTGCGAGCTTCGACTATCTCCGCGCCGAGGCGCAGCAGGGCGGCGGGCAGAGCACGCTCTACGGCCCGAGCCTGCGGGCGAACTGGCTGCTGAACCGCAATGTGCGGCTCGGGTTCAACTACAGCTTCATCGTGGGGACCGGCGACGCGCTGCCGGAATACAACCGCAACCTGTTGATGCTGCGGCTGTCCTTCGCGTTGTGACTGGGGGGCGGAGAGAACTCCGCCCCCAAGCGTGGCAAGCTCCGTTCTCCGCCCGACAACGCTGCGGCGCCTGAGAGTGCGGGATGAGCTGGCGCCAACAAGCCAAAAAAAGGAGGTGGGGGTTCGGGGGCGGAGTTCACTCCGCCCCCGACCTTGCTTTTTCGGCGCCCCGCCGCCGGGTCCGGCGCTGCGCCGGCGGGGCTTTTCGTGCCCCACATATTGTGCATCATACATGTAGCGGCCTGCGCCGCGCAGCGGGGAGAGAAGCGATGGCCCTCGATCGTCGGCGCCTCGGCATGCTGGCGGCCGCGGCGGCGTCCTGGAGCCGCCTGGCGCATGGGCAGGCGCCCCCGCCCTGGCGCGCCGCCCGGCCGGTCACGTTGCTGGTGCCCTTCGCGGCCGGGGGCACCACGGATGCCATCGCGCGGCTGATCGCCGGGCCGCTGTCGCTTCATCTCGGCCAACCGGTGCTGGTCGAGAATGTCACCGGCGCCAGCGGCAACATCGGCGCCGCGCGCGTCGCCCGCGCGGCCGGCGACGGCCATGCCGTGCTGCTGGCGCATGTCGGCGTGCTCGCCATCAACCAGCACCTGTTCCCCGCCATGCCCTTCGATGCGGTGCAGGATTTCGCGCCGGTCGGGCTAGTCTGCATCAATCCGATGGCGCTGCTGGTCTCGGCGCGCTCCGGCATCGCCGACCTCGGCGCGCTGGTGGCGCGCGCCCGTGCCGGCGGCCTGCGCATCGCGACCTCGGGCAATGGCTCGACGCTGCATATCGGCGCACTGCAATTCCTCGCCGCGGTCGGCGGGCAGGCCGACCTGATTCCCTATCGCGGCGGCGCGCCGGCGGTGAACGACCTCGTCGCCGGCACCGTGGACATGCTGGTGGAGCAGGCGGTGAGCGCCATCCCGAACCAGCAGGGCGGCCTGTCCCGGGCCTTGCTCGTCACCGGCAGCGCGCGCCTGCCGGCGATTCCCGAGGTGCCGACGGCGGCGGAGGCCGGGCTGGCGGGCATGGATTTCGAGGTGTGGAACGCGCTGGTGCTGCCGCGGGAGGCGCCGGCGGAGGTGGTCGCCGGCTTGTCGGCGGCGCTGTCTGCGGCGCTCGCCGATCCGGCGGTCCGCGCGAGGTTCGGGCAGCTCAGCGCGCGGCTGCCGAATCACGACGAGCAGGCGCCGGGGTATCTGGCGCGGCTCATCGCCGAGGATGGGCAGCGCTGGGGCCGGCTGTTGCGCCAGCAGGGGGTGGAGCGGGGCGGGTGAGCGAGCGGCGCGGGCTTGACGCATCACATATAGAATGCATCATACCTCAATGCTGATGCTCGAAGCCGAAGGCAAGGCCCTGCTGGCCGCCGCCCGGATCGCCGTGCCGCCCCACGCCCAGCGCGTCGGGGACCCTGCCGCGCTCGCCGGCCTGCCGCTCGCCTTCCCCCTCGCCGCCAAGGCGCAGGTGCGCAGCGGCGGCCGCGGCAAGGCCGGCGGCGTCCGCCGCTGCGACAGCCTGGCCGAGGCCGAGGCGGCGGTCGCCGCCATCCTCGCCACCCGCTTCGGCGGCGAGCTTCCGGACGGCGTGCTGCTCGAGCCCTGGCTGCCGATCGCGCGCGAGATCTATCTCGCGATCGTCGCCGATGGCGCGGCGGGCGGCTTCGTCGCCCTCTATGCGCCGGAGGGCGGGGTTGAGATCGAATCCGGGCCGAAGCCGCTCCGCTACGAGATCGGCCTGCCGCGCGATTTCCGTGCCCATGAATTCCGCCGGCTGCTGGAACCGGTGGAGCCGGACCGCGCCCTGCGCGAGCGCGTCGTCGCCCTCGCCCGCCGCCTGTTGCAGGTCGCCGCGGCGCAGGACTGCACCACGGTCGAGATCAATCCGCTGGTCCAGCTGACCGATGGCAGCCTGGTGGCGGGCGACGCCAAGCTGGTGCGCGACGATGCCGCCGCCTTCCGCCACGCGGATCTCGCTGCGGCGCTCGCCGCCGAGCGCGCGCGCGAGCCCGAGGATGTGCGCCGCTGCCAGGAGGCGGGCCTCATGCTGGTCTGGCTGGAGGGCGCGGTGGGGCTGGTTTCCGGCGGCGCCGGCATGACCATGGCGGCGATGGACGCGATCGCCGCGGCGGGCGGCGCGCCGGCCTGCTTCCTCGATTGCAGCGGCAACCCAACGCCGGCGGGTTTCGGCCTCGCCTTCGAGTTGCTCGACCGCAACCCGGCGGTCCGCGCGATCCTGGTCAGCATGTTCGGCGGCGGGCTGCACACCGACCGGGTGGCGCGCACGCTGGTCGGCATCCTCGCCGCGCGCGGGCCGGCGGCCAAGCCGGTCGTGCTGCGGCTGCAGGGCACCGGCAGCGAGGCGGCGACGGCGATCCTCGCCGCGGCGGGGCACGCCAACCATGCCTCGCTCGAGGCCGCGGTGGCCGAAGCGGTGGCGCTCGGCGGGGTGGCGGAGGCGCGGGCATGAGCATCCTGCTCGGCGCCGGCGCGCGCATCGTCATCTTCGGCATCACCGGGCGCTTCGGCAGCGTCTCCATCCGCGATCTGCGCGCGTCCGGCAGCGCGGTGGTCGCCGGCGTGGTGCCCGGCCGCGGCGGCGAGATCGTGGAGGACGTGCCGGTGTTCGGCGCGGCCGCCGCAGCGGTGCGCGAGACCGGCGCGGATTGCGCGCTGGTCTATGTGCCCGCGCCGCTCGCGCTGGATGCGGTGCTGGAAGCGGTGGAGGCGGGCTGCCGGCTGATCGCCTATCCCGGCGACGGACTGCCGGTGGCCGACGCGATGGAGATGCGGGCGGCGGCGCGCGGAAGCGGCGCCTGGCTCGTCGGGCCCAACTCGCCGGGCCTGATCTCGCCCGGCCGCGGCAAGCTCGGCTTCATGCCGAGCTTCTGCTTCCGCCCCGGCCCGGTCGGGTTGATCTCGCGCAGCGGCTCGCTCTCCTACGAGGCGGCGTTCCGGCTGTCGCGCGCCGGCATCGGGCAGAGCACGGCGATCGGCATCGGCGGCGATCCGGTCAAGGGCGTCACCGCGGCGGAGGCGGTCGCGCTGTTCCATGCCGATCCGGAGACCCACGCCATCCTCTATCTCGGCGAGATCGGCGGCACCGACGAGTACGCCGTGGCGGCGTATGCGCGCCGCGCGGATGCGAAGCCGGTGACGGCGCTGCTGGTCGGCCGCACCGCGCCCAAGGGCCGCAAGATGGGCCACGCCGCGGCGCTGATCGGCGGCGACGCGGATGGCTGGGAGGCGAAGACCGCGGCGCTCGAAGCCGCGGGCGTCACCGTCGCGCGCAGCCTGGATCAGCTTCCGGCTGCCGCCGGCGAATCCCTGGCCCGCGCCGGGCTCGCACCGGCGCCGGCATGACACCGATCGCGCACACCGACAGGCCGACAGAGGAACCGCCCCGCATGAGCACCGCCGAGATCCAGATGGCCGATCGCCCCGCGGAAGGACGCATCACCGACGAGGCCGTCGCCGAGGCGCGCAGGATGATCGGGCTGCAGCTGCGCCCGGAAGGCCCCTATCTGCAGGACGCGACGCCCGACACGCTGCGCAATTGGTGCAACGGCATCGGCGACCTCAACCCGCTCTATCGCGATGCGGAGCATGGGCGGCAGTCGCGGCACGGCACCCAGCTCGCGCATCCGATGTTCCCCATGGCCTATGGCTGGATCGGCCGCACCCGCTGGGGCCTGCCCGGCGTGCACGGCTTCTACGCCGGCAACGACTGGGAGCTGTTCCGCCACATCCGCCCCGGCGATCGCGTCACCGCCATCGAGCGCGTGGTCGGCGTCGAGGAGAAGCAGAGCCAATTCTCCGGCCGCCTGGTGCTGCAATATGTCGAGGCGAGCTATTTCAACCAGCGCGGCGAGCTGGTGGCGCGCGGCCTCGGCTGGTGCACGCGGCATGAGCGCAAGGCGGCGCGCGATGCCGGCAAGTACAAGGACATCGCCGCCTACGACTACAGCCCCGAGGAATACGCGCGCATCGACGAGGCGGTGCTGGGCGAGGAGCAGCGCATCCGCGGCAACCTGGTGCGCTATTTCGAGGACATGCAGGTCGGCGAGGCGCTGCCGCCGATCGTGCGCGGCCCGCTCTCGCTGATGGACACCATGGGTTTCCTGGTCGGCTGCGGCCGCGGCCACACCCATGGCATCGTGCTGAAGGCGGCGGTGAAGCATCCCGGGCACTTCTTCCGCAACCCGGAGGCCGGCGGCGGGGTGGAATACACCGGCATCGGCCATCACCGCGATTCCGTCGCCAAGGAGGTCGGCGTGCCGGGCACCTATGATTACGGCCCGCAGCGCTCGGCCTGGATGTGCAGCCTGGTCACCAACTGGATGGGCGATGCCGCCTTCCTCAAGCGCGTGCGCACCGAGATGCGGCGCTTCAACACCATGGGCGACTGCACCTGGTGCAAGGGCAAGGTGGCGCGGAAATACGTGAAGGACGGCTATGCGCTGGTGGATCTCGAGATCCGGGGCGAGAATCAGCGCGGCGAGCTGACCACGCCAGGCCTCGCGACGGTCGTGCTGCCCTCGCGCGAGGTGGGCAACAAGGTGTTCCTCGATGCGCCGGAGCTCGCGCTCGACCTGCCGCCGATCCGCTGACGACGCGGCCCGGGGGAGCAGCGCCATGCAGGACGCCATGGAGGCAGGGCTGCCGCTGGCCGGCATCCGCGTGGTGGAGCGCGCCGCGGGGGTGGCGGCGGCCGCCGCCGGCCGGCTGCTCGCCGCCATGGGGGCGGAGGTCGTGATGGCGGAAGACCCGGACGGAACACCGCTGCGGCGCGAGCCGCCCTTCATCGGAGAGGGAATCGGCGCGCTCTTCGCCTATCTCGCGGCGGGCAAGCGCAGCGCGGTGGTGGCAGCGGCGCGCGAGCTGCACGCGCTGCTCGCCGGCGCCGACATCCTGCTGGACGACACGCCGGTCGCCGACCGCGCCGCCCTCGGCCTGGATCCGGAGGCGGTGCGCGGGCGCCATCCGCGGCTGGTGCATGTCTCGGTCCTGCCCTTCGGCGCGGTGGGGCCGAAGGCGGCGTGGCGCGGCGAGGAGGTGAACCTGATCCACGCCTCCGGCGAGGGATATCTGCTGCCCAACGGCCTCGCCGCGGAGCTCTTTCCGGACCGGCCGCCGCTCAAGGTCCATGGCCATTTCGCCTGCTGGCAGGCGGGCGTCGCCGCGGCGTTCGGTGCGCTTTCCGCGCTGTGGGCGGGGGAGGGGCAGTTCGTCGATGTCTCGGTGCAGGATGCCGGGCTCGCGGTCGGCGCCTTCGCCATCCAGCGCCTCGGCGACGGCGCGGTGGAGCACCGGGCGACGCGCGCCTTCCGCTTCGGCGGCGTGCTCGCCTGCGCCGATGGCTATGTCGAGCTGCTGACGCTCGAGGACCGCCAATGGCAGGGCCTGGTGCAGCTGATGGGCGCGCCGTGCTGGGCGGGCGACCCGGAGCTCGCCGACCCGGTGCGCCGCGGGGCGCGCGGGCCCGAGATCAACGCACGCATCCGCGCATGGGCAGCGGGGCAGCGCGTCGCGGATCTGGTCGCGCGGGCGCAGGCGCTCGGCGTGCCGATGGCGCGCTACGCCACGCCCGCGGAGATCCTGGAGGGCGCGCATGAACGCGCGCGCGGCCTGTTCGCGCCGGTGGCGCTGCCGGGACTCGGCAGCGTGCCGATGCTCACCGCGCCGCTGCGCTTCGGCGCGGCGCCGCTTCCCCTGCGCGGCGGGCCGCCGGCGCTCGGCGCCGACCAGCATCTGCTCGCCCCCGTGGCGAGGGAGGTGGCCTGACCATGCCGGGACCGCTCGCCGGAATTCGGGTGGCGGATTTCACGCTGCACGCCGCCGGCCCGTTCTGCACCCACATGCTGGCGCAGCTCGGCGCCGAGGTGATCAAGGTCGAGAGCGCGCAGCGCCCCGACATCTTCCGCCGGCCGCATCCGGTCTATGGCCGCATGGGTGCCGCGAGCTTCGACCAGGTCGCCTCCGCCAAGCGCTCGGTGCGGCTGAACCTCAAGCACCCCAAGGGCATCGCGCTGGCGAAGCAGCTCGTGGCGCGGAGCGATGTCGCGGCGGAGAGCTTCCGCCCCGGCGTGATGGCGCGGCTCGGCCTGGGCTACGAGGCGCTGCGGCAGGTGAAGCCGGACATCGTGATGCTGTCGGTGTCGGCCTCGGGGCAGAGCGGGCCGGATTCGCATTTCGCCGGCTATGCGCCGCTGTTCGGCGCCTGGGGCGGGCTCGGCTGGCTCACCGGCTATCCGGATGGGCCGCCGGTGGAGATGCGCCATGCGATGGACCACTCGGTTGGGCTTCACGCGGCGATGGCGGTGATCGCGGCGCTGCATGCGCGGCGGCGCACCGGGCAGGGGAGCCATGTCGACGTGGCGGCGCGCGAGGTCGCCGCCGCGGCGGCGGGAGAGGCGCTGCTGGAGGCGGCCGCGGGCGCGGCGCCGTGCCGCTGGGGCAACGCCCATCCGCGCATGGCGCCGCATGGCGTCTATCCGGCGCGCGGCGTCGATTCCTGGCTCACCATCGCGGTCGCGGACGAGCGCGCCTGGCGCGGGCTGCTCGCCGTGATGGGGCGGCCGGAGCTTGCCGGCGATGCCCGCTTCGCGACGGAGCGCGCGCGGCATGAGGCGCGCGAGGAACTCGACGCGATCGTCGCCGCCTGGACGCGGGAGCAGGAGGCGGAGGAGGCCGCCATGCGCCTGCAGGCGGCGGGCTGCGCGGCGCATGCCTCCTGGGCCACGCCGCGCCTGGCGGCCGATCCGCATCTGCGCGCGCGCGGCGCCATCCTGGAGGCGCGGGAGCCGGATGGCAGGCTGCGCGCGGCGGTCGGGGCGCCGATGCGCTTCTCCGCCACGCCGGCGCCGGGGATCGCGCGCGGCACGCCGCGGCTCGGGGAGGACGAGGAGCGGATTCTTGGGGGGCTGCTCGGTCTCGACCCGGAGACGCGGCGGTTGCTCGAGGCCGAGGGGGCGATCGGGTGAGCGCGGCGCGGGCGGGCGCGGGCATTCAATATGATGCATCATACCTCTTGACGGCAGCGGCCGGCCGGCAAGAACATCGCCCGATGCCAGGCCGCGGAGATCGCGCCGCCTGATGCGGCGCAGGACGCAGCGCCGCCCGGGCGCGGCAGGAGGGAGCGAGACCATGAGGATCACGCGGTCGCATTTCCTGTCCCTCATCGCCGCCGGCGCCGCGGCGCGGCTCGCGGCGCCCGCCCTCGCCCAGGAGGCGAGCCCCGGCATCGATGCGGCGGCGAAGACCGTCACGATCGGCGGCTTCACGCCGGTCACCGGCCCGGTGCCCTTCTACGGCATCCTCACCCGCGCGGCCGATGCCTGCTTCCGCCACCTCAACGAGAATGGCGGTATCCGCGGCTGGCAGGTCCGCTACGTCACCATGGATGACGGCTACGAGCCGTCCCGCAGCGTCGCCGTGACGCGCCGGCTGGTGGAGGAGCACCGCATCTTCGCCCTCGTCACCGCCGTCGGCACCGCGACCAATGTCGCCGTCATCCCCTATGCGCGCGAGCAGGGGCTGCCGATGATCGGCCCCATCGGCGGCGCCTCGGCCTTCTTCACCGAGCGCCACGTGTTTCCGCTGCTGCCGGATTATGGCTGGTCCGCCGCCGCCAATGCCGAATACGCGCTGGACGAATTGCGCCTGCGGCGGCTCGCGCTCTTGTGGGAGAATGACGAGCTCGGCCGTTCCGCCAAGCGCGGCTTCGACAAGTACATGGCCGCGCGCGGGATCGAGCCCGCGGAATCGCAGCCCTTCGACGTGCGCGCCACCGACTTCACGCCGCAGATCCGCCGCCTCGTCAATGCGCAGGCGGAGGGCGTGGTCATGTTCGGCTCCAACGCCAACCTCGCGGCCGCCTTGCGCGCGGCGGACCGCGCCGGCTTCCGGCCGAGCTGGTTCGCGCCCTTCTTCACCGCCGATCCCGCCACCTACCGCCTCGCCGGCGAGTTGCTGAACGGCGCTTATTTCTCCTCCTGGCTCCTCCCGGTGGGCGGCGAGGAGCCGGAGGTGAAGGCCTATCGCGACGCCGCCGCGCGCTTCGCGCCCAATGATCCGGTCGGCGTCTTCGGCCTGAATGGCTGGAGCAACGCCGCGCTGTTCGCCGCCGGCTTCGAGCGCCTGTTGGACGGCGGCCGTCCGCTCACCCGCGCGAACCTGATCGAGGCGATGGAGAGCCTGACCGATGCGACCGTCGGCGGCGCGCGCAATGTGAGCTTCCGGCCGGGCGATCATCGCGGCACGCGGCAGGAAGGCATCATCCGCGCCGAGGGCGGGCGCTTTGCTCTGGTGCGCGGCTTCCGCCCCTATCCGGCTGCCGCCTTCGACATCCCGGCGTGAGCGCCGCTTCCTCCCGCCCAAGGACGATGCAGACCCGCATGACGACGATCCCGATCAGCACGAATCCTCGGCTCGAGGGCCAGGTGGCCATGGTGACGGGCGGCACCGGCGGCATCGGCCGCGCCGTCTGCGCCATCCTGGCCGAGGCCGGCGCCCGCGTCGTGGCGACCGATCTCAACGAGGACCGCGACTGGCTCGCCGCCACGCCGGGCGTGCGCTTCCTTCGCCACGACGTGACCTCGCGCGCCGAGACCGAGGCGGTGATCGACCGCATCCTCGCCGAGCATGGCCGCCTCGACATCCTCGTGCTCTGCGCCGGCTCGATCGCGCGCACGCCGCTTGCGGAAAGCGAGGATGCCGAGTGGCGGGCGATCCTGGATGTGAACGTGATGGGCGTGGTGAATCCGCTGCGCAAGGCCTATCCGCTGATGGTGGCGGCGGGCGGCGGGAAGATCGTGGCGCTCGGCTCCATCGCGGCGAAGATCGGCGGGGTCGCCGCCGGCCCCGCCTATGTCGCCGCGAAATCGGCGGTGCATGGGCTGATGAAATGGGTCGCCAAGGCCGGGGCGCCGCACGGGGTCTACGCCAACACCGTGGCACCCGGGCCGGTGGAAACGCCGATGTGGGAGACGGTGACCGGCCGCGCGCCGCCTTCCGCCAACGGCGCCGTCCCGCTCGGCCGCTTCGGCCAGCCCGAGGATATCGCCCAGGCCATTCTCTTTCTCTGCTCGCCGGCGTCGAACTGGATCACCGGGACGGTCCTCGACGTGAATGGCGGCATGCTGATGGATTGAGGCGCGGGCGATGGCGGAGGCGATCGGCTTCATCGGGCTTGGCGTCATGGGCGGCCCGATGTGCCGCAACATGGCGGGCAAGCATGCGGGCGCGCTGCGCGCCTTCGATCTGAACCCCGCGGCGCGCGAGGCGCTGCGCGACAGCCGCGCCATTCTGGTGGAGGATTCGCGCGCGGCGGTGGAAGGCGCGGACATCCTGTTCCTCTCCCTGCCGGGCGCGGCGCAAGTGGAGACCGTGTGCCGCGGCTTGCCGGGATTTGCGCGGCGGGGCGCGCTGGTGGTGGATCTCAGCACCACCACCGTCGCCTCCGCCCGGCGCAGCGCGGCGATGCTCGCCGAGGCCGGCATCGGCTTCGCCGATGCGCCGGTGGCGCGGACCCGCGAGGCGGCGATCCGCGGCGAGCTCAGCATCATGGTCGGCGCCAGCGCCGAGACCTTCGCGCGCATCCGGCCGCTGCTCGCCCATATCGGCATCGACGTCACCCATTGCGGCGCGGTCGGCGCGGGCCAGGCGGTCAAGCTGATCAACAACGCGCTGGTCTTCGAGCACACGGCGGCGCTTGCGGAAATGATGGCGATCGGCGAGCGGGCAGGGGTGGAGCCCGCCGTGCTGCTCGATGCGCTCTCGCGCGGCTCCGGCGACAGCTTCGTGCTGCGCAACCACGGCCGCAAGGCGATGCTGCCGCGCGACTTCCCGGAGCGCGCCTTCCCATCGGATTATGTGCTGAAGGACATCGCCGGCGTGCTCGAGCTCGCCGGCGACACCGGCATCGCCGCCCGCATGACCGCGACGGCGCGCGACTACTATGCGGAGCTGGTGCGCCGCGGCCAGGGCAGCCGCTACTTCCCCGTGGTGCTGGAGCTGATCGCGGGCCGCCTGGACGAGCCCGGCGGACACGGCTGATGGGCACCGCGCTGCAGGACCTGCTGCCGCTGCTCTGGACCGGCGCGATCACCGGCTGTCTCTACGCGATGGGCGCGCTCGGCCTGGTCATGATCTTCAAGGCGACGCGGGTGGTGAATTTCGCGCATGGCAACCTGGCCGGCCTCGCCGCCTTCACCGTCTACACGCTGACGACGGGAGCGCCGGGCCTCGGCTGGGGGGTGGCGGTAGCCGCGGCGCTCGCCCTCGTCACCCTGCTGGCGCTGCTCCCCTACGCCGTGCTGGCGCGCGTCTCGGAACGCTCGGATCTCCGCGGCACCATCGCGACGCTCGGGATCGGGCTCATCCTGCAGGGCGCGGTGCAGGTGGTGTTCGGCGCCGACATCGTCAATCTCGACCTGCCGGTGCCGCGCTGGGCCGCCACCGTCGCCGGGTTGCGCATCACCTCCTATGACGTGACGGTGCTCGCGTTCACGCTCCTGGTGGTGAGCGCACTGTTCCTGGTGATCGAGCGCACGCGGCTCGGCATCGCCTTCCGCGCCGTCTCCGCCAGCCCCTTCGCCAGCCGCGTCTGCGGCCTCGACATCCGCGCCGTGCAGGGCGTCGCCTGGGGTGCCGCCGCGGCGCTCGGCGTCGTCGCCGCGCTGCTCATCGTGCCCACCACCTTCCTGAGCTCCACCACCGTCGCCGCCTTCATGCTGCAATCCTTCGCGGCGGCCGTGCTCGGCGGCTTCTCCAGCCTGCCGGGCAGCATCCTGGGCGGGCTGGTGGTCGGCATCGCCATGAACCTGTTCAGCTATTTCGTCTCGCCGGAGCTCAACAGCAGCTTCCTGCTGGTGCTGATCCTGGGTGCGCTCAACCTGTTCCCCGGCGGGATCCTGCCGCAGCGCGGGAGCGGCTCGCGTGCCTGAGGGCGTGCAGGCCGCCGCGCGCGCGCCGCTCAGGCCGCGCCGCATCGCCGCGCCCTCGCGCGATGCGCTGCTGCTGATGCTGCTCGCGCTGCTGCCTTGGCTGCTCGGCGGCTCCTGGGTGTATGGCATCGGCGTCTCGCTCGCCAATGCGGTGGGCGTGCTCTCGGTCAGCGTCCTGCTCCGCTATGGCGGCGAGGTCTCGATCGGCCACAGCTTCTTCCTCGCGCTCGGCGCCTATGCCGTCGCGCTGATGGAGCGCGGCTTCGGCCTCTCGGTGATCGCGGCGCTGCCGGTGGCCGCCGCGACGGGGCTCGCCTTCGGCCTGGCCTTCGCCTGGCCTTCCCGCGCGCTCTCCGGCATCTATCTCGCGGTGGCGACCATGGCGCTGGCGCTCGCCGTGCCGGAGCTCATCCTGCTCGCCGGTCCCGCCGCCGGCGGCTATGAGGGGCTCTATGTCGCGCGCGCGCCGCTCGGCGGCGTGCCCATCGATCTGCAGCGCTACTACCTGCCGCTCGGCGTGCTGGCCGCGGTGGTGCTCGCCTTGGCGCGCTTCCGCCGGTCGCGCCAGGGCCTGGCGCTGCTCACCGCGCGGGATCATCCGCGCGCGGCGGAAGCCTTCGGCTTCTCGCGCAGCCAGACGCGGCTCGCCGCTTTCGGCATCAGCGCCGCCATCGCGGCGATCGCCGGCGCCATGCTGGGCTTCGCGGCCTCCACCGTCTCGCCCAACAGCTTCACGCTGTGGACCGGCATCTACCTTCTCGTCGGCTCCGTGGTGAGCTTCGGTTCGCTCGGCCTCGGCGGCGCGCTGATCGGCGGCGCCTTCATCACGCTGGTGCCGCAGCTGCTCGCGGCGTGGGGCGACTGGGTGCCGATCCTCTACGGCCTCGCGCTGCTCGGCGTGGTGCTGCTCGGCGACCGGCCGGCCGAGACCTTGGCCCGCCTGCGCGCGCGCTTTGGGACGCGCCATGGCTGATGCCGCCTCGCTCCGCGCCGAAGGACTCTCGCTCGCCTTCGGCGGCCATCAGGTGTTGCGCGATGTCAGCCTCGACTTCCGCGCCGGCGAGGTGACCGGCCTCATCGGCCCGAACGGGGCGGGCAAGACCAGCCTGTTCAACTGCCTGACCGGCCTCTATCGCCCGCAGGCGGGCCGCATCGCGCTGGGCGCGCTGCGCCTGGAGCGGCTGCCGCCCGCGCGTCGCGCACGGGAAGGGCTCGCGCGCAGCTTCCAGCACGTCGCGCTCTCCGCCGAGCTCAGCGTCGTGGAGAATGTGATGTTCGGCCGCGCGCGGCAGGGTCGCGGCGGCTGGGCGGACGCCTTCCTACCGCTGCCGCGCGGCAGGCGGGAGCAGGCGGCGCTGCGTGCGGCGGCGGAGGCGGTGCTGGCGCGGCTCGGCCTTTCCGCGGTGGCGGAGCTCTCCCCCGCCGGCCTGCCGCCGCAGACGCAGCGCCTGGTCGAGATCGCGCGCGCCATCGTGGCACGGCCCAGCGTGCTGCTGCTCGACGAGCCGGCCGCCGGCCTTAACGCCGCCGAGACCCGCCGCCTGACGCGCGTGCTGCGTGCCCTGGCCGAACCCGGCCTCGTCATGGTGGTGGTCGAGCACGACATGGATCTCATCATGGAAGTCTGCGACCGCATCCATGTGCTGAATTTCGGCCGGCGGATCGCCACCGGCACGCCGGCGGAGATCCGCGCCGACCCGGAGGTGGTGCGCGTCTATCTGGGCGATCCCGATGACTGAGCTGCTGCGCGTCGAGGATCTCGCGGTGCGCTATGGCGGCGCTGCTGCGATCGAGGCGATCTCGCTCGCCGTGCCGCATCGCGGCACGGTGGCGCTGCTCGGCGCCAATGGCGCGGGCAAGTCCACCCTGCTCAAGGCGATCGCCGGGCTGGTGCCGAAGAGCGCCGGCCGCGTGCTGCTGGAAGGCGAGGACGTCACCGCGGCCGAGACGCGGCACCTGGTGCGCGCCGGCGTGGTCTATGTGCCGGAGGGACGCGAGATCGTTCCCGACCTCACGGTGGACGAGAATCTGGTGCTGGGCGGCTTCCACCTCGATGGCGCAACAAGGCGGCGGCGGCGCGACGAGGTGCTCGGCATCTTCGCCGAGATCGCCTGCTGTGTGCGCAGCCCCGCCTGGCGGCTGAGCGGCGGCGAGCAGCAGATGCTGGCGATCGGGCGTGCGCTGATGGCCGGCCCGCGGCTGCTGCTGCTCGACGAGCCGTCGCTCGGCCTCGCGCCGCTGCTGGTGCGGCGGGTCTTCGACCGACTGGCGGCGATCCGCGCGGAGACCGGACTCGCGATCATGCTGGTCGAGCAGAATTTCCGCATGACGCTGCGCCTGGCCGACACCGTGCATTTCCTGCGCGGCGGGCGTGTGCTCGGTCGCCGCGACGCGGCGGAGCTGTGCAGCCCGGCGGCGATGGAGGAGGCGATCGCCGCCTATCTCGGCGCCGCCGCGGCGGCGGAATGAGCGGGAGGACTGCGTCGTGTTGACGGGACGTGAGATCGCGAGCGGGTTGCGCTTCCCGGAAGGGCCGGTCTGGCTACCCGACGGCAGCGTGCTCGTGGTCGAGATCGCCGGCGGCTGCCTGACGCGCATCGCGCCTTCCGGTGCGGTGGCGGTGGTGGCGGAACTCGGCGGCGGGCCGAACGGCGCGGCGCTCGGCCCGGACGGCGCCGTCTATGTCTGCAACAATGGCGGCTTCCGGTGGCTGCGAGACGCCGATGGCACGCTGCGCCCGATCGGCATCGCCGAGGATTACGCGGGCGGGCGCATCGAGCGCGTGCATCTCGCGACCGGGCGCGTGGAGGTGCTTTATCGCGACTGCGACGGGGTGCCGCTCTGCGGGCCGAACGACCTGGTCTTCGATGCCCATGGCGGATTCTGGTTCACCGATCTCGGCAAGGTGCGGGCGCGCAGCATGGATCGCGGCGCGGTCTACTACGCGCGGATGGATGGCAGCGCGATACGCCAGGCGATCTTCCCGGTGTTGACGCCGAACGGCATCGGCCTCTCGCCCGATGGGCGCACGCTCTATGTCGCGGAGACGGAAACCAGCCGGCTCTGGGCCTATGAGATCGTCGCACCCGGCGAGGTGCGCATCGAGCCCTGGCCCTCCCCGAACGGCGGGCGACTGCTCTACGGCGCGCCCGGCTATCAGCGCTTCGACTCGCTGGCGGTGGAGGAGGGCGGCAATGTCTGCGTCGCCACGCTGGTGCGCGCCGGCATCACCGTCGTCTCGCCGCAGGGTGCGCTGGTGGAATTCCACGCGGCGCCGGAGCCCTACTGCACGAATATCTGCTTCGGCGGCGCCGCGCGACGCACCGCCTTTATCACCCTCTCCGGCACCGGGCGGCTGATCGCGATGGATTGGCCGCGGGCCGGGCTGCGCCTGCAGGACGGGGCTGGCTGAACCCGCCCCGCCGGCGCCTCAGGGCGCGGTGAAATCCACCTCGGCCGCGGTCTGGATCTGCGCGAAGCGCTTCATGCAGAAGAGCGCGTTGCGGTGCTCCTCCTCGGACAGGCCGGCACAGCAATCCTCGACCACCACCGCCGCGTAGTCGCGGTCATGCGCCTCGCGCGCGCCGGTATGGACGACGCCGTTGGTGGAGACGCCGGTGAGGTAGAGGCGCTGGGTGCCGAGCGCCCGCAGCGTCGGTTCCAGCGCGGTGCCGTAGAACGGGCTGACGCGATGCTTCACGATATCGATGTCGTCCGCGCGTGGCGCGAGTGCCGGATGCACCTCCGTCCCCCAGCTGCCGAGCTTGAACAGCCCACGCTCGCGCGCCGCCGAGAAGACCGGCGAGGCGGGCGGGCATTGGACGTAGTCGGGCGAGAAGCCGAGGCGCACGAAGCCGATGTGCAGCCCCGCCGCGCGCGCCTTGCCGATCAGCGCCGCGGTGCGGTCAAGGATTCCCTCGCGCGCCACGATCGGGGCGTAGGTCCTGGCGGCCGGACCGTCCGGATGGACGAGGTCGTTGATCATGTCCATGACCAGCAGGACGGCGTGGCTCATCTTCGGGATGCTCCAAGGGGATCTGTTGCGATGGTCCGGTCGCGACGCTGTTCGCCTCGAGCGCGGTGTTCAGCTCCGCCCAGCCCGCCTCGATGTGGCGCCGGAGCGAGAGCATGGCGCCGGCGACGTCGCCTTCGATCATGCAGCGCAGCAGCTCCTCATGCTCCCGCGCCGCGCGGGCGGCGCGCCCCTCGATGCGGTTGATGATGTCGAAGGGATAGCGGGCCCACAGGATCTGCACGAAGTGCAGTGTCTGCGGCAGCCGCGCCGCGTCGTATAGGCGGCGGTGGAAGCGGTAATTGGCGCCGCGCGCGAGCACGCTGTCCCGCTTGGCGACGGCGGCGGAGAAGGCTTCGGCCAGGCTGCGCACCTCCGCGAGGTCCTCGGTCGTCGCGCGCTCCACGGCGTAGCGGACGAGCTGGCCCTCGAGCAGGATGCGCAGGTTCAGGATCTCCGCCGAGGAGGCGATGTCGAAGGGCACCACCGTCGCGCCCTTGTAGGAGCGGCTGTCGATGTAGCCTTCCGCCTCCAGCAGGCGCAGCGCCTCGCGGACAGGGGTGATGCTGATCTGCAGCTGCTCGGCGATCTCGGCCTGCTTCAGCCGCGCGCCGCGGGCGAGCCGCCCGGAGAGGATGGCCTCGCGGAGATGGTCGGCGACCTGCTCCTCCTTGGTCCGGTATTCCATGCAGCCCCTTCCCGTGAGCCGGCGACCGCGGAAATTGCATCGTGGCTCATACCTTGTCGAGCGGCGCCGGGGCCCGTTAGGGTGGATTCGTTGGGAACTGCGGAAGAAGAAGATTGGGGGGCGGAGTGAACTCCGCCCCCCAAACCCCCCACCTCCTTTTTTTGGCTTCTTGGTTCTGGCTCCTCCCGCACTCTCAGGCGCCGCAGCGTTGTCGGGCTGAGAACGGAGCTCTCAACGCTTCCCCGTAATCAAAAAAAGGAGGTGGGGGGTCTGGGGGGGTCGCGGCACTGCCGCGACGTGAAGCTCCGCCCCCCCAGCCTTTTGGACGGCGCGCGATGGCGCCGGTCCGCCGGTCCCGCGGCCTCCGCGCTTCACTCCACCCGGTAGTCGGCGAGTTTGCCCTGCGCTTCCGCTTCCCTGATCCAGCCCGGCCGGCGTCCACGGCCGGACCATTCCTGGCCTTCCGGACCGCGAAAGCGCACAGTGCCGCCCTTGGCCTTCGCGCGCCCGCCGCGGCGCTGCGCGACCAGCGCGCTCACCTCGACGCCGAGCGCGGCGGCCTCCTTCGCGATGCGATCGCGCAATTCGCGCACCGCCTCGTCGCGCTTGGACGAGATCAGGGCGTCCGCACGCTGCCTTATGGCGATCAGGTTGCCGACGGGAAGCTCGTCCAGGCTCGCGAGAAACTCCTCCGGCGCTTTCCCCCCGCTCCCCGGCGGCTTCGCCGCCACTCTGGGTCGCGGCCGTGATCTGACTGCCAATCCTGCCTCCCGAATTCGGTAATGTTCAAATTTCAATGCGAATCGAGGCCAATGTCAAATCACTTGACGCCCTCGGGCGCCATTTTCATCGCGAAACCCCGATATCCCTCGGCGGCAACGGCATCGCAGATTTCGCGATACCTGGCCATACCGCCGGCATAGGGCATGAAAACCCGCGGCTTTCCCGGCACATTCGCGCCGAGATACCAGGAATGAGCCGCTTGCGGCAGCAGCGTGGCCGCGGCCGCCGCCTCGACTTCCGCCATCCAGGAGTCGGCCGCCTCCTCGCGCGCCTCGATCAGCGCGATGCCGCGGGCGCGCATCCCGGCCAGGCAATGCGTGATCCAATCGACATGCTGCTCGATGGCGACCGGCATGTTGCACAACACCGAAGGGCTGCCGGGGCCGGTCACGGTGAACAGGTTGGGAAAGCCCGGACTCTGCAACCCGAGATAGCTGCGCGGCCCCGCCGCCCACGCATCAGCGAGCGAAACGCCTCCGCGCCCGACGATCGCCATGCGCAGCAATGGGCCGGTCATCGCGTCGAAGCCGGTCGCGAATACCAGGATATCCAAAGGATACTCCGCTTCGCGCGTGCGGATGCCGCTGGGCGTGATGCATTCGATCGGCGTCGCCCGCAGATCCACCAGGGACACGTTGTCGCGGTTGAAGGTCTCGAAATACTCCGTGTCGATCGGCGGCCGCTTCGCGGCGAAGGGATGGTCGATCTCGGCAAGTGCCGCCGCCGTCGCGGGATCCTTCACGATGGCGCGGATCTTGGCGTTGATGAACGCCGCCGCGGTGTCGTTCGCCGCCTTGTCGGTCAGGATATCGCGGAAGGTCGCACGGAATTGCAGCCCGCCCTTCTCCCACGCCTTCTCATAGAGCGCTTCGCGTTCCTCGGGCGGGACGTCCAGCGCCGACCGGTCCGCGATGAAGAACGGATGCCCATTCGTCGTGGCATGCATGATCCGCCGCAACTCGGCGGTGTTCTCCTTGCACCAGCGGTTGAATTCGGGCGTCAGCGGGGCGTTGCGCGCCGGAACGCTGTAATTCGCGGTGCGCTGGAACACGGTGAGATGCGCCGCTTCCTGGGCAATGACCGGCGCCGCCTGGATGCCGGTGGAGCCGGTGCCGATCATCCCGACCCGCCGGCCGGTGAAATCCACCCCGTCATGCGGCCATGCGCCGGTGTGGTACCAGCGACCGGCAAAGCTTTCGAGTCCCAGAATGGCCGGCACATTGGCGGCGGAAAGGCAGCCGACCGCGGTGATCAGGAAGCGGGCGGAATAGGCCTCGCCGCCCGCGGTCGTGACCTGCCATCGCCCGGCCGTCTCGTCCCAGGCGGCGGCAGTGACGCGCGCGCCGAAGCGGATGTTCCGCCGCAGATCGAAGCGGTCGGCGACGTGGTTGAGATAGCGCAGGATTTCCGCCTGGCCCGGATAGCGTTCCGACCAGGTCCAGTCCTGCAGCAGCGCGTCGGAGAAATAGTAGGCATAGGAATGGCTTTCCGAATCGCAGCGCGCGCCGGGATAGCGGTTCCAGTACCAGGTGCCGCCCACCCCGTCGCCCGCTTCCAGAAGCCGGACGGAAAGCCCCAGCCGGTCCCTGAGGCAGAGCAGCTGGTAGAGCCCGGCGAACCCCGCGCCGATGACGAGCGCATCGAATTCGCCGCGGGCGTCCCGCGCGGGCTGGGCAGCGCATGCTGGCATTGCGGCTCTCCGGCTGATCTGGAGGTTGGCCCCAGTTCAGCCCGGGACGGCGGCGCCCGCAACTGCCCGCGGCGAAGCATCGCGGATGCAGGCCAGTGTCCCGATTCCGAAGTTCCTGCCCGTCGCCGCGTACTCCGGAATAGAGCGCTTTCGTCCGCGGCGAATGCGTTCGAAGAAGGCAGGGGGGCGGAGCGAACTCCGCCCCCCAGACCCCCCACCTCCTTTTTTTTGGATACGGGGAAGCGTGGCGAGCTCCGTTCTCAACGAGACAACGGCGTGGCACCTGAGAGTGCGGAAGCCACCAGCGCCAAGTCGCCAAAAAAAGGAGGTGGGGGTGTGGGGGCGGAGTTCACTCCGCCCCCACTCCTTTCTCTCCTGATTCCAGTTCCGACGAAACCGCTGCTACGCGCGCAGCTACGTCGCGTAATCCGGCTCCTCGCGGTCGAGGACCCGTCGCCAGGCATCGAGATGCAGCCGCGCATCGAGCTTCTCGCCCCATGGCCCGAGATGGCGGCGCCGCAGCGCTTCCGGCAGGCGGTGCAAGGGCAGCCCGGTCTGCATGGCGGTGAGCTGGTACATGCAGCTGCGCTCGGCCATGTAGCATTCGTCGAAGGCGTCGTGGATGCTGGGCCCGACCACCGTGACGCCGTGGCCGCGCATCACCAGGATGGTCTTCTCGCCCAGCAGGCGGGCGATGCGGTCGCCTTCCTCGTCGTGATGCACCGGCTCGTCGCCTTCGGAATCATAGGCGGTGCGGTCGTTCAGCAGCAGGTTGTTGTGGTGCGCGAGCGCGAGCTCCGCGCCTTCGATCATCGAGAGCGCGGTGAGGTAGCGCGGATGCACATGCACCACGCAGCGCGCCTTGGGGTTCAGCAGATGGATGCGCGCATGGATGTGGAAGGCGACCTTGCGCAGCTCCCCCCTGCCGCGCAGCACCCGCCCTTCGAGGTCGCAGACGATGAGGTCGCTCGCCTTGATCTCCTGGAACAGGTAGCCGCGGGGGTTGATCAGGAAGCGCGGTGCCTCGCCCGGCAGCATGACGCTGTTGTGGTTGCCGATATGCTCGTTCCAGCCGAGCCGCGCGGCGACGCGGAACACCGCCGCGAGGTCCCGCCGCAGCGCCCATTCCTGTTCCTCGGACGCGCTGTTCTCGATGGCCTCTATGATCGCCGCCATGCGCTGCTCCTGACTCTGGCGCAGCCTGGCACGAAGCGGCCGGCGATGGCCAGGAGGCGCCGGCGTTGACGCCCCGCCCGGCGCCGGCGGAGCATGGCGCATGACCGAAAATCCCGCCGAACTCCCCATCGCCGGCTATCTCGACCGGCTCTCGCGCCGCCCCGGCGAGAGCTTCGCCGTGAAGGTCAGCGTGCCGGGTGGGCAGAGATATCGTGCGCGGCTGGTCCGGGTGGTGTCGGGTGATCCCAACCCGGCCGGGCCGGGCATGCGGCTCGAGGATCTGTCGGCGCGGTTCGACGCCTGGTTCGCGGGGCGGCATCAGCCGATCCGGCCTGGCTCCTACGCGCTGGTGCCGCAGGCGCCGCGGCGCGCCGCCGGCCCCTGCACCTGGACGGCGCTGATCTGGCTCGCGGCGCTTCCCACGGCACCCGCATGCGTGCTGAGCGAGGAGGAAGGCGCGCTGCGCGTCGCGCTGAGCATCGCGCCGGACGGCGTCGCGGGCCAGATCGGGGCGCGTGCGCTGCGGATGCCGCACAGGCCGGCGCTGCGCTGCTGGCACCGCGTCTGGCTCAGCGCCGATCCGCTCGCCGGGCGGGTGGCGCTTGGCCTGCGCGCGTTGGAGCCCGGCGGTCTCGACCTCGTGCTGCGCGACGTGTTTCCCGGCCTTGGTCTGCCCACCGGCGGCGGCAGCGTGATGATCGCGGCGGCGAACGCCGCTGCCCCCGCCGCCCATTTCACCGGCAAGATCGAGGATCCTGCGCTGTTGGCGGCGTTCCGCGACGCCTGGCCGGCGCCCGACCTGCCGCTCGCCGCGGATGATCCGGCGCTGCTCGCCGGCTGGGATTTCGCGCGCGACATTCCGTCGCAGCGCATCGCCGATATCGGCCCGCATTCCTGCCATGGCGCGCTCGTGAATGTCCCGACACGCGCGGTGGTGGGCGCGCGCTGGAGCGGCGCCGAGATGTGCTGGCGCCACGCGCCGCGCGACTACGCGGCGATTCACTTCCACGCCGACGACCTCGCCGATTGCGGCTGGCAGACGGATTTCGACTTCACCGTGCCGCAGGACCTGCCGAGCGGCGCCTATGCGCTCCGCCTCGCCTGCGATGCCGGCGAGGATGTGGTGCCCTTCTATGTGCTGCCGCCGCGCGGCACTGCGCGGCCGCCGATCGCTTTCCTGGCGCCCACCTTCACCTACCAGGCCTATGCCAACCATGCGCGCGGCAACCGCGACGCCGCCTACAGCGAACGCGCGACGGCATGGGGCGCATACGGCTGCAATCCGGACGACTACCCGCTCTACGGACGCTCCACCTACAACATGCATCCCGATGGCAGCGGCGTCGCCTTCTCCTCGCGCCTGCGCCCGATGCTGACGATGCGCCCCGGCTTCCTCACCTTCGTCGACGCGCGCGGATCCGGCCTGCGGCACTACCCGGCGGACACGCATATCCTCGCCTGGCTGGAAGCGCAGGGCTTCGCCTTCGACGTGCTGACCGACGAAGATCTGCACGAGGAAGGCGCGGCGCTGCTCGCGCCCTATCGCGTGGTGCTGACCGGCTCGCATCCCGAGTATCACAGCCCGCAGACGCTGGACGCGCTGGAGCACCACACGCGGCATGGCGGGCGGCTGATGTATCTCGGCGGCAACGGCTTCTATTGGCGCATCGCCTGCGCGCCCGACTTGCCCGGCATCATCGAGCTGCGCCGCGCCGAGGGCGGCATCCGCGCCTGGGCGGCCGAGCCGGGCGAGTACTATCACGCGCTGGATGGCGCCTATGGCGGGCTGTGGCGGCGCAACCGGCGCCCGCCGCAGATGCTCGCCGGCGTCGGCTTCTCCGGCCAGGGGCTGTTCGAAGGCACGCATTACCTGCGGCTGCCCGCCTCCTACGAGCCGCGCTTCGCCTGGATGTTCGAAGGCATCGCGGAGGACATCCTGGGCGATTACGGCCTCTCCGGCGGCGGCGCCGCGGGCTTCGAGCTGGACCGCGCCGATCCCGCGCTCGGCACGCCGGAGAATGCCGTGATCCTCGCCCGCTCGGAGGATCCGCCGGCATCCTTCGTGACCGTGCCGGAGGAATTGCTCTCGCATGTGAAGACCGTGACCGGCGAGCCGGCCGAGGCGCTGAAGCGCGGCGAGATCGTCTATTTCGAGCTGCCGGGCGGCGGCGCGGTGTTCTCCGTGGGCTCCATCACCTTCTGCGGCAGCCTGTGGCGGCAGGGCTGGGACGGGCCGGTCAGCCGGCTGCTGCTGAACGTCCTGCGGCGCTTCGCCGCGCCCTGAAGCGCGGCAGGCGCTGCCCAGGGCGCCGGCATTCGGCGCATCGCGGCGCCGCGCCGCAGCCGATCGGGTGCTTGACGCCGCGGGGGAAGGGGACGGAAGCTTTCGTCACGGGGTCTGGCTGGGGGACTTGATGATGAAGCGCAAGCTCTTCGCGTCCTTTGTCATGGCGGCGCTGCCGATCGCGCCGCTGGCGGCCGCGCCCTTCCAATGCCCGAGCATCGGCGGCGACCTGGTGTTCGGGCAGGAAGCGAACGTCAATTCGCTCGACCAGATGACCTCGAGCACCATCTCCACGCGCAACATCGCGATGAACATCTTCGAATCGCTGATGACTCGAGACGAGAACAACCGCCCGATCCTCGAGCTGGCCGAGGCGATGGAGGAGGCGGGCGACCGCCTCTCCTACACCTTCCGCCTGCGCCGCAACGTGGTGTTCCACAATGGCAAGCCGCTGACCTCGGCCGATGTCGCCGCCTCCTTCGAGCGCTATAAGCGCGTCGGGCTGCAGCGCAGCACGCTCGACAACGTCGCCGGCTGGGAAACGCCCGATCCGCACATCTTCGTCATCCGCATGGCGCGACCGCAGCCGACCTTCATCGAGGCGTTGAGCTCCTTCTCCGTTCCGATCGTCATCGTCCCCGCGGAGCTGCGCGAGGATCCGCCGCAGCAGCTTCGCAGCATCGGCACCGGCCCCTTCCGCCTGCTGGAATTCGTCCCCGGCAGCCATGCGCGGCTCGGGCGCTACGAGGGCTACCAGCCGAACACCGGCTTCGAGCAGCGCACCGGCTTCGGCGGCTATCGCCAGGCCTGCCTCAACACGGTGACCTTCCGCATCGTCACCGAGGCGAGCGCCCGCGTCGCCGGCCTCGAGACCGGCGAGCTGCAAGCCGTGGAGGACGTGCCGACGCGCGCGCTGGAGGCGCTGCGCCGGAACGGCGCGATCACCTTGCTGCCGCTGCAGAATTGGTGGATCCAGATCGCGCTGCCCAACACCTCCACCCCGCCGACCGACAATCTCGCCTTCCGCCGCGCCGTGCAGGCGGCGCTCGGCATGGAAGACATCATGGATGCGGCGACCGACGGCAATTACCGCCTGAATGTCGGCTTTCAGTACCCCCATCAGGCGACCTATACGGATGCGGGCAAGGAGACCTACAACATCAACAACCCGCAGCGCGCCCGCGCGCTGCTGCGCGAGGCGGGCTATCGCGGCGAGCAGATCACCATCCTGACCAACCGCGACTACCCCGCCATGTACAACGCCGCGCTGGTGATGCAGCAGCAGATGCAGGCGGTGGGCATCAACGCGCAGCTGCGGGTGGTGGACTGGCCGACCTCGGTGCAGATGTCGCAGCGGCTGAACAGCAACGAATGGCACTTCTATCATTCGGGCTGGGGCACCCAGCCGGCGCTCGGCGCGCTCGCCACCATGCAGTTCCTGGTCTCGCCCAACGCCGCCTACCGCCCGCGCGACAACAACGACGATCCCGATGTCATGGCGGCGTGGAACGACATGAACACCCTGCCGACCGAGCAGGAGCGCAACGCCGCCTTCGCCCGCATGCAGCGCCTGGTGCTGGAGCGGGTCTACGCCATTCCCTTCGGGGCGCTCACCAAGGTGCAGGCGGTGCGCGCCAATGTGCAGGGCTTCGTACCCTTCCGCATCCCGCGCTTCTCCAATGTGTGGATCCAGCGGTGAGTGAGGGGCGCGCGGCGCGGTGATCGGCGTCGCTGTCCGGCGCCTGCTGGGTGCGGTGCCGGTGCTGCTGATCGTCAGCCTGATCAGCTTCGGGCTCATGCGCATGATCCCGGGCGACCCCGCGGCGGCGATCGCGGGGCTTGCCGCGACGCCGGCGCAGATCGCGCAGCTGCGGGAGGATCTCGGCCTCAACCAGCCGGTGCTGGTGCAGCTGCTGCGCTACTACGAAGGGCTGGCGCAGGGCGATCTCGGCCGCTCCATCCTGCTCGGCAAGGGCGTGTTCGCCGCCACCATGGAGCGGCTGCCGGTCACCATCGGCCTCTCGCTCTATGCGCTGGCGATCACCCTGGTGATCGGCGTCGGCAGCGGGATCGTCGCGGCGCTGCGGCAGAATTCCTGGGTGGACCAGGCGGCGATGATGGTGGCGATGATCGGCATCTCGGTGCCCAATTTCTTCCTCGGCCTCTTGATGATCATCCTCTTCGCCGTGCATCTCGGCTGGCTGCCGAGCGGCGGCTACGTGCCCTTCGGCCAGGATCCGATGGGCTGGCTGCGCAGCATGACGATGCCGGCGATCTCGCTCGCCCTGCTGCAGGCCGGGCTGCTCGCGCGCATCACCCGCTCGACCATGCTGGAGGTGCTGCGCCAGGACTATGTCCGCACCGCGCGCGCCAAGGGCCTGCCGCGGCGGCAGGTCATCCTCAAGCACGCGCTGGCCAATGCGCTGATCCCGATCGCCACGGTGGTCGGCATCATCGTCTCCCTGCTGCTCTCCGGCGCGGTGGTGACCGAGGCGCTGTTCTCCATCCCCGGCATGGGCCAGCTGCTCACGCAATCGGTGCTGAGCCGCGACTATCCCATGGTGCAGGGTGGGCTGCTGCTGGTCACCGCGTTCCTGGTGCTGATCAATATCGGCGTGGATCTGCTCTACGCCGCGCTCGATCCGCGGGTGCGCTTTGGGTGACGCGGCTCTCGCCACCGGCGCGGACGCCGCCGAAGAGGCCGAGGGCATTGCGCGCGAGCGCGAGCATCCGGCACGGGCGGCGCTGCGGCGGTTGTTCCGCCATCGCCTGTTCCTCACCGGCCTCGTGCTGTTCGCGATCGTCGCGGTCATCGCCGCGCTGGCGCCCTTCATCAGCACCGCCGATCCCAACCGCCTCTCCCTGCGAAACAAATTCCTGCCGCCCGGCGAGACCTGGGTGTTCGGCACCGACCATCTCGGCCGCAGCCTGTGGTCGCGCGTGGCCTGGGGCGCGCAGCTCTCCATGATCATCGGCGCCTCCGTGGTCGCGCTGAACGCCGTGTTCGGCACGCTGATCGGCGCCGCCGCCGGCTATTTCCGCCGCCTCGACAACCTCCTGATGCGGGTGAACGACGCGCTGATGGCCTTCCCCGCCATCCTGCTGGCGATCGCCGTCACCTCCGTGCTCGGCCCCTCCACGCTGAACGTCATCCTCGCCCTCGGCATCGTCTACATCCCGCGCACGGCGCGCATCGTGCGCTCCTCGGTCATCGTGCTGCGCGAGATGGAATACGTGCAGGCGGCGGTCGCCGCGGGCGCCGGGCATTGGCGCATCCTGCGCCACCACATCCTGCCCAACGCCATGGCGCCGATGATCGTGCAGCTCTCCTTCCTGTTCGCCTATGCGGTGCTGTCGGAGGCGACGCTTTCCTTCCTCGGTGTCGGCACCGTCCCGCCGACGCCGAGCTGGGGCAACATCATGGCGGAAGGCCGCGACTTCCTGCGCGAGGCGCCCTGGATCATCGCCATCCCAGGCGTCGCGCTGATGATCACGGTGATGGGCCTCAACCTGCTCGGCGACGGGCTGCGGGACGTGCTGGACCCCCGCCTCAGGATCCAGCAGTGAAGCGCCTGCTCGAGCTCCGCGGCGTCACCACCGCCTTCATGACCGGACGCGGCGAGGCGAACGCCATCGAGGAGGTCAGCTTCACGCTGGATGCTGGGGAGATCCTCGGCATCGTCGGCGAATCCGGCAGCGGCAAGAGCGTCACCGCGCTGACCATCATGGGCCTGCTGCCGCAGCCGCCAGCGCGCATCGCCGCCGGCGAGGTGATATTCGAGGGCCAGGTGCTGACGGCGATGCCGGACCGCGAGATGCAGCGCATCCGCGGCCCCGGCATCGCCATGATCTTCCAGGAGCCGATGACCTCGCTGAACCCGGTCTTCACCATCGGCGAGCAGCTCATGGAGACGATGCGCGCGCATGAGCGACTCTCCGCGCGCGTGCTGCGCGAGCGCGCGGTCGCGATGCTGGACAAGGTGGGCATCCCCTCCGCCGCGCGCCGGCTGGAGGATTACCCGCACCAGCTCTCGGGCGGCCAGCGCCAGCGGGTGATGATCGCCATGGCGCTCGCCTGCCGGCCGCGCCTGCTGATCGCCGACGAGCCGACCACCGCGCTCGATGTCACCATCCAGGCGCAGATCCTCGACCTGCTGATGGATCTGCGCGACGAGTTCGGCATGGCCATCATCATCATCACCCACAACATGGGCGTGGTGGCGGAAACCGCGGACCGCGTGCTGGTGATGTATGCCGGCCGCGTCGTCGAGGAAGCGCCGGTCGCGCGGATCTTCGACACGCCGCTGCACGTCTATACGCGCGGCTTGCTGGATTGCGTGCCCTCCCTCACCGAGCGGCGCGCGCGGCTGACGGCGATTCCCGGCACCCTGCCCGAGCCGCTGCGGCGGCCGGCCGGCTGCCGATTCACCCCGCGCTGCCGCTACGCCCTGCCCGCCTGCGGCGCCGCCATCCCGCCGCTGGCCGCCGTCGCCCCGTCGCACAGCAGCGCCTGCATCCGCGCCGCCGAGCTCGAGTCGCTGTGCCGCAGCCCCTGATCGAGACCGCGCGCCTCTCCAAGCATTTCGCGGTCGGCGGCGGCGGGTTCCTGGCGCGCCGCCGCCAGGCGGTGCTGCGCGCGGTGGACGAGGTCTCGCTCCGCATCATGCCGGGCGAGACGCTGGGCCTGGTGGGCGAATCCGGCTGCGGCAAGTCCACCCTCGGCCGCCTGCTGCTGCGCTTGATCGAGCCGAGCCACGGCAACGTCGTCTTCGACGGCGCCGAGATCACCCGGCTGCCCGCCGCCGCGCTGCGCGAGATGCGGCGCGCCATGCAGATCGTCTTCCAGGATCCCTATGGCGCGCTCAACCCGCGGATGACGGCGGAAGACATCATCATGGAGCCGCTGGTGATCCATGGCGCGCGCGCCGACGCGGCGGCACGCGCGCGGGTCGCCGAGATGCTGGCGCTGGTCGGCCTGCCGGCGCGCGCGCGGGACCGCTTCCCGCACGAATTCTCCGGCGGCCAGCGCCAGCGCATCGGCATCGCCCGCGCCCTGGTGCTGCGCCCGCGCTTCGTGGTGTGCGACGAGGCGGTCTCCGCGCTCGACGTCTCGGTGCAGGCGCAGATCGTCAACCTGCTGCAGGACCTACAGCGCGAGATGGGCCTGACCTATCTCTTCATCGCCCATGACCTCGCGGTGGTGCGCCACATCTCGGACCGCGTCGCGGTGATGTATCTCGGCAAGGTCGTAGAGGTGGCGGAGCGCGCCGTGATCTATGGCGCCCCGCTGCACCCCTATACCCAGGCGCTGATCGCGGCGGTGCCCGCCGCGCACCCGTCGCGCCGCGCGCGCGGCAAGCGGCTACGCCTCGGCGGCGACATCCCGAGCGCGCTCAACCCGCCTGCGGGCTGCCGCTTCCACACGCGCTGCCCCTTCGCCATGCCGGTCTGCCGCGACACCGCGCCGGAATTGACGGAGCGGGCACCCGGCCACGCCGTCGCCTGCCATCTCGACGCGGCCTGACGCGGCAGCGCGCGTCACGGGCTGGGCGGGGCATTGCCCAATGGCGCAGCCGCCGCGCCGCAGGGCGCGACGCCGAGGAACGGCGCCGGATCCTGCCGCACGCCGCCGATCAGCAGCTCGAAATGGAGATGCGTGCCATAGGTGATGCCGGTGCGGCCGATGCGCCCGATCCGCTCGCCCTGCGCCACAGCGCGCTGCCCCGAGGCGAGCGCCGGCGCCACCGTGCCGAGATGCGCGTAGCGCGTCGCGAGGCCGCCCTCATGCCGGATCTCCACCTCCAGGCCGGCAGCGCCGAGGCGGCGGATGAAGGAGACCTGGCCGGCGGCGGCCGCGCGCACCCAGCTGCCGGCCGGCGCCGGCAGATCGATGCCGGCGTGGATGCGCGAGGCGCGCGGCCCGCCGCCCGCCGGCCGCGCGCCGAAGGGCGAGGAGACGCAGGCCGGGCTGAGCGGGAGCGCGAGACTCGGCGCCTCCGCCGCGGCAGGGCCGATGATCAGCAGGCCAGCGAGGAGACGCGGCGCGCGCCGCCATCTTGCCTGCGCAGTGCTTTCGGCTCGCCGTCCTGCTTCCATCCCGCCTTTCTCCAGCGTCGCGGCGCCAGCGCGCAGCCTCGATCCTCGGCGGCATACCGGGTTTCGCCAACGGCATGGGCGGTCTGGAGGCCCGGCGCTGGACACTGGGGCGGGAGTGAACTCCCGCCCCAGACCCCACCCTCCTTTTCTTGGATACGGGGAAGCGTGGCGAGCTCCGTTCTCAGCCCGACAACGGTGTGGCGCCTAAGAGTGCGGAAGCCGCAAGCGCCAAGTGCCAAAAAAAGGAGGTGGGGGGTTTGGGGGGGTCGCGGCACTGCCGCGACGTGAAGCTCCGCCCCCCAATCTGACCCGATTTGACCTCGCTTTACTCGGCGCGGGGCGGCATTCCCGCTATCGAGGTCGGGCCATTTTACTACCGGCAATGGCACGCACCCGGGTGGCGGCCGCAGAGGCTGGGATGGTCCCAGCCGCGCGTTCGGCGCCCGGGTGCTCTTCGCCGCGATGCGGGTCAGTCCGCGGTGATGTTGTTGCGCCGGATGATCTCGCCCCATTTCTGGTTCTCGCTGCGGATGAAGGCGCCGAATTCCTCCGCGCTGTTGCCGCCGGGAATCGCGCCCTGCTCGTGCAGCCTCTGGCGCACCTCGGCATCCTGCAACGCGGCGATGGCGGCGCGCCGCAGCGCGCCGAGCGGCCCCGGCGCCATGCGCACCGGCGCGATGAGCCCATGCCAGTTGGCGGCATCCACGCCGGGCAGGCCGAGCTCGGCGAAGGTCGGCACATCGGGAATCCAGGAGAGGCGCTCCCGCGCGCCCACCGCCAGCGCGCGCAGCGAGCCGGCCTGGATGTTGGGCAGCAGCACCGGCAGGTCGGCGAAGCCGAGCTGGACTTCGTTGCGCAGAAGCGCCGTCGCGAGCTGCCCACCGCTGTTGTACGCGATGTTCACCATGTCGATGCCGGCGGCGTTGCGCAGCTGCTCGGCTGCGAGGTGCGGCATGCTGCCATTGCCGGTGGAGCCGAAATTCAGCGAGCCAGGCCGCGCCCGCGCGCCGGCGACCAGCTCCTGCAGGCTGTGGAAGGGCGAGGCGGCGGGCACCACCAGCGGCTCCGGCACCAGCACCGCGAGAGTGATGGGGGCGAGGTCGCGGCTGGGGTCATAGGGCGTGCCGCGGCCGAGGCTCGGCGAGATCGCCAGCGCGCCGGCGCTGCCGATGCCGAAGACATAGCCGTCGGGCGCCGCCTTCGCGATCACGTCCACCCCCGTCACCCCGCCGGCGCCGACGCGGTTGTCCACCACCACCGGCTGGCCGAGGCTGCGCGCCATGTGCGGCGCGACGATGCGCGCGACGATGTCGCTCGGGCCACCGGCGGCGAAGGGCACCACGAAGCGGATCGGCCGCGCCGGGTAGCTCTCCTGGGCGCCGGCCGGAAACGCGGCGAGCATGCCGAGCACCATGGCCAGGATCGCGCGCAGTCTCATCGGCGTTCCTCCTCCTGATCTTCGCTTGCTGCGGGGCGCTCAGCCGAAGCCGGGCAGGCGGTAGAAGCGCGCGGCGCTGCGCCAGAACAGATCCGCCTTCTCCGCCGCGCTCGCCTCGGCGGTGATCCGCTTCATCGCGTTCCAGCCCACCGCGTAGCCATAGCCGCCCTTGTCCACCGGGAAATTGCTCTCGAACATGCAGCGCCGCGTGCCGAAGATCGCGATGCATTCCTCCATCCAGGGCCGCCAGGCCGCGGCGAGCTCCACGGAGGACGGCGCATGCTCGCGCGCCTCGAAGCCGAAGCCGGGCAGCCGCATCCCCAAGCCCCCGAGCTTCACCATCACCTGCGGGCAGTCGGCGAGCGCGCGCAGCGCGGCGGACCATTGCGCGAAGACCTCGTCGCGGCGGCCGGCATAGCGCCCGATGCCGAGCACGCCGCCGCAATGGTCGAGCACGATCGGCGTGTCCGGGAAGCTGCGCGCAAGCGCGGTGAGGCGCGGGAGCTGATGGAAGTAGAGCCAGGCGTCGAAGCTCAGCCCGAGCGGCGCCAGCTGCGCGAAGCCGGCGCGGAATGCCGCGCTGTCCAGCATGTCCTCGGCGGGCTGGTAGGCCGGGTTCAGCATGGCGGGGTCGGGATCCCAGGTCGCGCTGTGGCGGATGCCGCGGAACCGCCCGCCCTGTTCCGCCGGCCCGCCCGCGGCGGCGATATGCGCCTCCAGCACCGGCCGCACGGCCTCGCCCAGGCAGAGATCGGCATGGCCGACGATGCCGGCGCAGACTCGGACATCGCCATAGATGCCGCTCGCGCACATGGCGGCGACGCCATTGGCGAATTCGGTCTCGCCCACCGGCTTCATCGCCTCCGGCCCGTCGGCGCGGTGCATGGAGCGCGCCTGGACCAGGACGGTCGCGCGGATGTCGTGGCCGCTCCGGATATCGGCGAGCATCTCGTCCAGCAGGTAGCGCCAGCCCGGGCGGTCCCACAGGTGATGATGCGGGTCGATGATCGGCTGCGCCGGATCCAGCGCCGCTTCCTGCCGCGTCGCCAGCCAGTCCGGGCGGACCGGGATGTAGTGCTGATGCGTAGCACTGCTCATGCCCCGGTGCTCCCGGCGGCGAATTCCGGATCCTCGAGCTCCGGCGCGATGCTTTCGGGAATCCCGAGCTCGAAGCTGTTGAGGGTCAGCGCGACCAGGCAGTAATAGCCGAGGATCCCGACCAGCTCGACCATGCCGCGCATGCCGAGCGCCGCCACGCCACGCTCATGGAGCGGCTGCGGCACGCGGCCGGTGGCGAGCAGCGTGGTCGCGACGTCGTACACCGCCTGCTCCCGCGCATCGCGGAGCTGCGGCGTGCGGCGCGCGGCGATGGCGGCGATCACCGCGGGATCCATGCCGGCCTTCAGCCCTTCGCGCTTATGCGCGGTCCATTCGTGATGCGAGGTCCAGTGGCGCCCGCAGACCAGGATGGCGAGCTCCGACAGCCGCGGTTCCAGGCTGGTCTGGTAGCGCAGCAGCTCGCCGAGCTTCTGGGCGCGGCTGGCGAGCTCCGGATTCTGCAGCCAGGCGATCATCGGCGCCGGCACGCGGCCGCGGATGCCCGCCACCGCCTCCGCGCAGGCGGCCTTCTGCTCCGGCGTCATCGCCGCCTCGGGCGGCAATTCCAGGCGTGGCATGTTTGTCCTCCCTTTCAGGCCTGCGCGGCGATCGGTGCCGGATCGCCGCCGAAGGCACGGGTCAGCGCGATCGCCTCGCGCAGCACCAGCGGCAGGCAGAGCGCTTCCGCCGCCGCATCGAAGCGATAGAGCGGCATGGTGATGCCGATCGAGCCGGCGATCCTGCCGCGCGCCTCCAGCACCGGCGCCGCGATGGCCGCGACTTCCTCGAGCCGCTCGCCGCGGCTGACGATCGGCAGGCGCGGGCGCGGCTCGGCCTCGAGCGCGACGAGCGCGCGGCCATGCGCGCCGATGCCGAGCGGCGCGACTTCGCCGACCCGCGCGATGGTCCGCACCGGCTGCGGGCTGTCCAGCCGGAACAGGCAGCGGCGCGCCTCGCCCTCGCGCACGAAGAAGGCGGCACTCTCGTGGCTTTGCTCGCGCAGCCGGCCGAGCGCCGGCATGACCTGGTCCTCGAGCCGGAGGCCGCGCCGGAAGCGCTCGCCGAGGACCAGCAGCTGCGGGCCAAGCCGATAGCCGCTGGACAGCCGCTGCACGAAGCCGTGGCTCTCGAGGGTGCCGAGCAGGCGGAGGGCGGTGGTCAGGTGCAGCCCGGCGCGGCGCGCGACCTCCACCAGCGGCAGGGCGGCGTCGCCATCCTCGAAGGCCCGCAGGATGGCGAGCGCGCGATCCACCGCGCGGACATTGCCCTCGGCGTCGGCGGTCTCGCGCGGCGCGGCGGGGGCGGGCAGCGCGTCCTGGATGCCGGGCTCGATCCTGGGCTTCCTCACCCGGCCTGCATAGCGGGTATTTCCATTCTGTGGAAGTGGATTGCATGTCGTGAAAGCCTGATCTAGCTCTCCCCCGCATGGCGCCAGCCCGACCGATATCGGCGCGGGCGTGGCGCGCGCCCTTCCGCATGCGCGAGGAGCCAGAGATGTCGCAGCGTTTCCTGGGCAAGATCGCCATCGTCACCGGCGCCGGCGCGGTCGGGCCGGGCTGGGGCAATGGCCGCGCCATCGCGGTGGGGCTCGCGCGCGAGGGCGCGACCGTCATCGGCCTCGACCGCAACCTGGAGCCCATGACGGAGACCGCCGAGCGCATCGCCGCCGAGGGCGGCCGCTTCGAGACGGCGGTCCTCGATGTCACCGACGGCGTGGCGATCGCGCGGCTGGTTGCCGATGTCGTGGCGCGTCATGGCCGCATCGACGTGCTGGTCAACAATGTCGGCGGCTCGGCGGCCGGCGGACCGGTCGAGATGTCGGAAGAGGTCTGGGACCTGCAGGTCGACACCAACCTCAAGAGCGTGTTCCTGACGCTCAAGCATGTGCTGCCGGTGATGGAGCGGCAGGGCGGCGGCGCGGTGGTCAACCTCGCCTCCACCTCCGCCATCCGCTGGACCGGCGCGGCGCAGGTCGCCTATGCGGCGGCGAAGGCCGGGGTCATCCAGCTCTCGCGCGTGGTCGCGGTGCAGTACGCGCCGAAGGGCATCCGGGTGAACACGGTGGTGCCCGGCCAGATGCACACGCCGATGGTGGAGGCGCGGCTCGCCGGCCAGCGCGCTGGCGGCGACGTGGAGGCGCTGATCCGGCAGCGGGTCGCGCGCATTCCCATGGGCTGGGCCGGCGACGGGCGCGATACCGCGAATGCCGTGCTGTTCCTCGCCTCGGAGGAGGCGCGCTTCGTCACCGGCACCGAGCTGGTGGTGGATGGCGGAATGAGCCTGCGCTGCGGATAACGCGGAGCTTCACGTCGCGGCGAGCTCCGTTCTCAACCCGACAACGCTGCGTCGCCTGAGCGTGCAGAAGCCGCAAGCACCAAGTCGCCAAAAAAAGGAGGTGGGGGTGTGGGGGCGGAGTTCACTCCGCCCCCACTCTTCCTTCTCCGCGCCCTCGCTTGCGCCGCCCGCCGCGCTGCCGCACGCTGCCGGAAAGCGGAGGGAGGCGCAGGATGGAGAGTCGTGCGGCCCGGTTCAGCCGCCGGGGCCTGGTGGGCCTCGGCATGGCGCTGCCTCTCGCGGCACGATCGCAGCCGGTCTGGCCCGAGCGCCCGGTCCGCCTGATCGTGCCTTTCGGCGCCGGCGGCGCCGTCGACACGCTCTCGCGCAGCGTCGCGCAGTATTTCCCGGCCCATGCCGGCGGGCAGACCCTGGTGGTCGAGAATCGCGGCGGCGCCGGCGGGACCATCGCCGGCGCCTTCGTCGCGGCGCAGCGGCCCGATGGCGGCACGCTGATGATGGCCGATCTCGGCGCCAACGCCATCGGCAAGGAGTTGCAGCCTTCGCTGACCTACGATCCTGCGCGCGCCTTCACGCCGGTCTGCCACCTCGTCAACCTGCCGATCGTGCTGATCGCGCGCCCCGATTTCCCGGCGAGCGACCTGGCCGGGCTGATCGCGCATGCCCGCGCCACGCCCGGCAAGGCGAGCTACGCGCATCCCGGCATCGGCCATGCAAGCCATCTCGGGATGGAGCTGCTGCTGCGGCAGGCCGACATCGCCATGACCCCGGTCTCCTACCGCAGCGGCGCCGAGGTGCTGCGCAGCCTGATGCAGCAGGAATGCGATGTCGCCTTCCCGACCGTCTCCACCGCGCTGCCCTTCATCCGCGAAGGCCGGGTGAAGGCGATCGCGGTCGGCGCCGGGCCGGTCGGCGCGCTGCCCGGCGTGCCGCCCATCGCGGCCAACATCGCGGGGTTCCAGGCGACCGTGTGGCACGGCATCGTCGGGCCGGCGGGGCTGCCGCGCGAGATCACCGAAGCGGCCAACCGCATCTTCAACGCCATCCTCGGCGAAGCGGCGCTGCGCGAGCTGCTCGCCCGGGTGCAGGCGGCCGAGATCGTCGGCGGCACGCCGGACGCCTTCGGCCGCTTCATCGCGGCGGAGACCGCGCGCTGGACGCCGATCATCCGCGCGGCCGGCATCCGCGCCGAGTGAGGCTGGCTGGCGTTGCGGGGATCGCGCGGGCCGCGCCGATGGCGGCCGGTGCGTGACGTTCGGCGCAGCCGCGCATCGCGTGCAGCGTGAGGCCGGCCGGACCTGTCCGCGTGCCGCGCCGTTCCGCGCCGGCGACGGGAAAGCGCGCGCCGGCAGCGGGAAAACTTGACGCCGCCGGCCTCCATGCCCTGCCATGACGGGCAGGTCGGGAAGGAATGCAACATGGCATCCGGAGACATCGCGAGGACCCGCATCGGCCGCCGCGCCCTGCTCGCCGGCGCAGCCCTCGCCGCCGCGCCGGCCTACGCGCAGGGCGCCTGGCCGAGCGCCCCGGTGCGCTTCGTCGGCATCTTCCCGCCGGGCGACGGCACCGACATCCTCTCGCGCATCTGGTGCCTGAAGATGGGCGAGATCACCGGCCAGTCCTTCATCGTGGAGAACCGCAGCGGCAGCGCCGGCAATGTCGGCACCGAGGCGATCGCCCGCGCGGCGCCGGATGGCCAGACGATCGGCCTCGCCAGCGTTGCGCCGCTGGCGATCTCGCCCACCCTCTATGCGCGCCTGCCCTTCGATCCCAGCAAGGACTTCACCTACATCTCCGGCCTCTGGCAGCTGCCGAACCTGCTGGTGATCAACAACGACGTCCCGGCCCGCAACGTGCCGGAGCTGATCGCGCTGCTGCGCGCCAATCCCGGGCGCTACGCCTATGCGTCCTCCGGCTCCGGTACCACCGTCCATCTCTCGGGCGAGATGTTCAAATCCATGGCCGGGCTCGACATCCTGCATGTGCCCTATCGCGGCGGCGCGCCGGCGCATCTCGATCTTCTCGCCGGGCGCGTGCACATGATCTTCGACAACATCCCGCAGGCGCTGGCGGAGGCGCGCGAGGGCAAGGTGCGCGCGCTCGCGGTGACCGGCCGCGAGCGCAGCCCGCAGGCCCCCGAGATCCCGACCATGGCGGAATTCCTGCCGGGCTTCGAGATCACCTCCTGGGGCGGCGTGATGGGTCCCGCAGGCCTGCCGCGCGCGATCGTGGAACGCATCTCGCAACTCACGCGACGCGCGCTGGAGGCGCCCGACCTGGTCGCGCGCTTCCGGGAGAACGGCGCGACACCGTGGTTCACCACGCCCGAGGCGCTCGCCGAATTCCGCGTCGCCAACCAGGTGCAATTCGCGCCGCTGATCCGCGCTTCCGGCGCACGAGTCGAGTAGGCTGGGGGGCGGAGTTCACGTCGCGGCAGTGCCGCGACCCCCCCAAACCCCCAGGGGAATCGCATATCAGTAGAAAGCTGTTGCGCGGCGAGTAGAAGTTGATTCTGAAGGAGGTCCACCGACGCTGGGGGGACCTTCGGATGCTGGCGTTGATTCGGATATTCGAGGCGGT
>Ga0081539_10000393_pt1 | contig 94136 bp, 68 predicted proteins | sample TabmetS4T2R2_FD_71023 | JGI IMG/M metagenome (GOLD analysis project Ga0081539, IMG submission 71023) | Tabebuia heterophylla rhizosphere microbial communities from the University of Puerto Rico - S4T2R2 | ecosystem: Host-associated > Plants > Roots > Rhizosphere ... | reverse complement strand
AAGGTGACGGTTGGCCGAACCCTCATCGATGACTCCGGTTTCGGAAGAATCGATGATCTCGTACTCCGCGACCGCAAGCACCTGGCATACGACGGAATTGTCCTGCCGATTGTGGCCATTAATAAAACTTCCGGTGAGTTGGAATCTGCTCCGGAGGTTATTCAACGCGGCCTGGCTCTAAGTGACGACGGCGCCGGATTTTTACAAAAGGCTCGGGTCTTGCTCGGTGAAACCGTCGAGAACGCGAGTCATGAAGAACGCGTTGACTGGGCCGTGATCAAGGAGAAGATTAGACTCGAACTCAAACGTTATATTCAACGCGAGACCGGACGACGGCCGATGATCATCCCGGTCGTTCTGGAGATCTAACGACGGCCTTCAGGCTCCCCCTGTCAACCACTGTCAACAATCAACGACTAACAGAAACTCTAATCATTGCAAAGATTAGAACAGGTGGTTCAAAAATAGATTGTAGTTGACACTGACAATCTCATCACTTAGACTCCCGGACGCCATATCAGCTCACCACAAGCTGATTAGAAAAATAGCTTTTTGATTCATTTATCGTGGATTTATGGCCTATTTTCGAAATTACATTGCCAATCCCCGTCAAGCATTGTTACTTCACTCTTAATCGAAATAGCCAACATTGCGACAACCAAATTATCGCCATTACGACCTCCGAAATTAGATAGTTTGATCAGGCTTCTGTCGTGCGAGTTTGGAACATGATTTGCCTGATAATTCGGTGATAATTGACTTGCCTGCTCGCGTGTCGAGCGAGAAAGCCCACAGGTTGTCATCTTCTTTCCAATTAAGCAGATTGTGATTGCGTTGGAGCAGAGCTGCGCAGGGTGTTCTTCGTGTCCTTCCGAGGACCGGAGCACTGCCATCCGAGTTGTGTCGCACTGACCGCAATCACGCCATCGAACCGTTAATTGACCATTCGTCTAGCCACTAACGATTGGAAAGGTCTTTAAAGTAATTGTGGGCAAATTATTAACTGTTTAATAAGGAGTATTGATCCATGCGGACCTCACGCTATCTCCCCTCCATCTTGGTTGCAACTGTCCTTTTGCTAGCCGCTGTGACAGCATTTGCGGATGACAAAAGCCTCCCCTCCTCTAGTGGCGGTGTGGTTAGCGATCAGAAGGCAGGCTCGATCTTATTTTTTAACGTTTACACTTCAAGCTCGATCAATGCGGTGAGTGAGAACACGCAGATCACCGTCACCAATACATCGCCGAATAAGTCGGTCACTGTCCACCTCTTCTTTGTCGATGGGGCTTCGTGCACACCGGTCGATTACAGCATCTGTATGTCGCCCAATCTCACCTTCAAGTTCACTACCGCGGAATTCGATCCGGGAACAACGGGTTACATTATGATGGTGGCAGTTGATGCCAATGGCTGCCCGATTGTTCACAATTTCTTGGTCGGCGATGAGTTCGTGAAATTCGCCTCCGGGCACCAGGCCAATCTGGCGGCCGAGGGGGTGGCGGCCAAGGAGGCTCCGGATTGCGACGAACTGTCGGGAATCGCGGTGCTCAATTTCGACGGCACTCAATATGATCAGTTGCCGTCGACTGTCGCCATCGACAATATTCCCAGCGTCGCCGACGGCAATAGTACAATGGTCTTCCTCAATCGACCTTCGGGAGATTTCATCTTAGGCGCCGACACGATCGGGCAGGTTTATGCGCTGCTTTATGACGATCAGGAGCGAGCTCATAGCTTCGGCTTTTCCGCCACGACCTGCCAATTCAAATTGGTCTTTACTGCGACCACTCCGCGGATCGCGCCACGGTTCGGAACGGTGGTGCCGCAAGGACACACCGGCTGGGTGAGATTGCTCACCTCTCGCGAGATCCCATTGCTGGGAGCTGTCTTCAACTACAATCCGGGAGCCAGCACCTCTGCCACGGCTTTCACCGGCGGTTACAACCTGCACAAACTGGGGACGACCACTTCTAAGATCACGATTCCGTCCTATGCGGCAAGCTGCAACTAGGCAGGCGTCCACCAAAGAAGAGAAGGACAAAAAAGAGAAGGGCTGGTCATGTGACCGGCCCTTCTCTTTTTTGTCCTGACGATTGATCGAGAGCTATTTACTCGAAGCCGCTGCCACGGCCTTCTCGGCCGCATCTTTCATCCCGTCGGCGACGATGAAGTTGAGGCCCGATTCGCGCAAGACGCGTTGACCTTCCTCAACATTGGTTCCCTCGAGCCTCACGACGATCGGCCTGGTGACACCGAGATTATGCGCCGCCTCGACCACCCCGCGAGCGACCATATCGCAACGGACGATGCCCCCGAAGATATTGATCAGGACCGCCTGCACATTCTGATCGGCAAGCAGGATCCGGAACGCGTTCTCGACGCGTTCCTGAGAAGCTCCTCCGCCAACGTCCAGGAAATTGGCCGGTTCTCCGCCGGACAGTTTGATGATATCCATCGTTGCCATCGCCAATCCGGCGCCATTGACCATACAGGCGATGTTGCCATCGAGCTTGATATAGTTCAGATCGTATTTCGAGGCCTCGATTTCGAGCGGCGCTTCTTCATTGAGGTCCCGCAATTCGCCGAACTCTTTGTGGCGGTAGAGCGCATTATCGTCAAAGTTGACCTTGGCATCGAGCGCATAAAGCTCACCGTCTTCAGTCAAGAGGAACGGATTGATCTCAAGGAGCGAGGCGTCGAGTTCGACGAAGGCACGGTAAAGGGCGAGCATAAACTTCGTCGCTTTCCCGATCAGCTCCGGCCCCAGACCCAGGCCAAAGGCGAGATTGCGGGCTTGATAAGCCTGCATCCCGACCGCCGGATCGATATATTCCTTGAGGATCTTTTCAGGGGTCTTCGCGGCGACCTCTTCGATGTCCATTCCTCCCGCCGCCGAAGCCATGAAGACCAGCTCCGAGGCTGAGCGATCGAGCAGCATGCCCAGATAGAACTCTTGTTTGATCTTCAATCCTTCTTCAATCAAGAGAGTATGGACAGCCCGGCCTTCAGGGCCGGTCTGATGTGTCACCAGATTCATCCCGATCATCTGCTTGGCCAGATCGTGAACCTCTTCCATGGTCTTGGCGAGTTTCACGCCGCCACCCTTGCCACGTCCACCGGCGTGAATTTGCGCCTTGATCACAACCGGCAACCCGAGCTCCTTCGCCGCAGCATCCGCTTCTTCTACCGTCCGGGCCACGACGCTCCGCGGAACCTTGACGTCGAAACGTCGCAGCAACTCTTTACCTTGATACTCGTGAATCTTCATTAAGAAAATGCCTCGCTGATTTGTTTTGAACTGTGAGGGTCAGAAAAACGAAGGGAGAGTGTAAGAGCGAGGGGGTGAAAAGGCAAGCATGAGCGGCGCCGGGATCGCCGGAATGTGGTCGAGATCGAGCGAGGGATTTTCGGCATTTTATGCGTTCAGGACAAACAGAAAAGCTTTTTGCCGAAAGAGAGGATCAGTTTCGATTCGTTCAGCAAGGCCGATTACTTTGCTAAGGTATTGTCCGGTGTTAACTTACTTGTATCTATGGTCAGCTCGGGTAGCAACAGCCGGATTGTTTTCAGGACAAAAAGTTATTTTCGTTACAAACATTATAACTGGTGATACAATACTTGCACGTGTCGCTATTAGGGAGTGGTAGGACAGGCTGAACCTCTGATTCTTGCCTGGCTCAATCGTACAAGAAAGATAGTAAGGTCATTGGGACAAGTGTTATTTGTCCCAAGGTAAGGAGAGGCTTAGTTGCGGTATCAGCACTGAGGATGCCGCCGCACTGTGGTCGTAAAAATCTAGTCTAAGTATAAGCAAAGTAATGGGATGGCATCGTAGTATCACGCAGCATCGTTTCTGTCTGCAGCAAGTTGAAAAAATGTATATGAGTTCGCATCCGGCTGGGAAAGAGGGCAAGCCCGAAGTGTATATAGATGTCATTTATATGGTGGCGAGGTGCGCTGGTAGGTCTTGAATTTCAGGCGGTAATACTTAATTAGCCATCCTGAACCTTTCTCCCAATAAGAAGTTCTTGCAAGGAGGTTACAGTGAACAATGAGAAGCGAGAGCGATTCGGTCAAATGCAGCGCGACATGAAGAAAGAAAGAACAACAGATTCTACCAACCAGAACTTATTAGAAGATTACTTGGCCCTACCCAAGAAACACCGGGATCAAAAATTTCCGAGCACTGCCAGCGCGGCGACAATGATCGGCATCTCGCAACGTACGGTCCAATTCTGGGTCGAGATTGGGGAAGTCGAGGCGGTATTTATCGGCCGGAAATGTCGGGTAAGTATCGATTCTCTGAGAGAGTATTTGAGGAGGCGCGCAGATGAGCGGATCCGTTGATCGCTGAAATTATTTTGGCGCAGTTCACGCATTATGCGCAAATGGCGTAAATGACGCTAGACCTATCTCCTAGCTGGTGATATCAACTGAACCTCACGTTGAGACGATAGTTACTACTGCCCCGGAAACTAATCAGTAGCACAGGAAGCGCATCTTTCAGATGTGCGCAATATGTTACCAATTTATCGTAGATCGCTGTTCTCTTGGCTGGGAATATGGTTAGTCCATTGAGGAGAAGTGTGCCACTAACTCAAATTACGAGTGGTAAGCCGAGCTGCGTTCACCTGTTAATGGGTTGTTAATAGCTGTTAACGGGCTATTAACGGGCTATTAACGGGATGAATGGTAAGATATAAGATACCTGTTCGAGCAAATAGCTTTCATCGTGGAGTTCTGTAGCTAACTGAAAGCGATTTGAAGCACACAGGACGAAATCGCCATCTCACCGTGTGATCATTTCCCGATCTCAGCGATCAATACCAGTCTATTCCCGGCGCCGACCCAGTTGGCCAACACTGGTGGCGACGAGGCCGCCCGCGCCTCTCATCAAAGATTCCGTCTTCGGATCGATCCCGGAGGGGCTTCACCATGAATTCAGAGATGAGAAGGATCAGAAATCGGACGCCATGATGCGCTTCGGGCTGCACACTTGTATTTGATTTTTAGATGTGGTCCACGTATTATTAGCCTTGCTTTAGCGAGTATTCTTCATCATAAATTTCGCTGGAGCAAAATCCCGAGGCAATCAAAAAAATACCGATGACCGGAGATCGAAAAAAAAGTCTGATGAATCGTGCAGCGCGGAGGGTTGTCGCTGGCACTTATTCCCATTCAATCCCGACCGGTCGTTCATCCCACTCTTGGCACGGCTTATCATCAGCCCCTTCCTGGTCACATTCGTGGTCCTGGCTGTGGTAGTTGAGCATCATTCTCCCGACTCCGGAAAACTCATCACCAAATTCAACAGAGAAAGGCTGGATTCACAGCAATGAAAATCTTGATCAGTGATAATCTTTCTACTTGCGGTATTGACCTCTTGCGGGGCCATGAGCAGTTCGAGGTTGACGTCAATGTCGGTTTGAAGCCGGAAGAATTGAAGAAAATTATTGGTAATTATCAAGCGTTGATCGTGCGCAGCGAGACCAAGGTGACCGCCGAGATCCTCAGTGCCGCTGATCGACTGAAAGTTATTGGCCGCGCGGGGACAGGCGTGGACAATATCGACGTGACTGTTGCGACTCAGAGGGGCATCGTCGTCATGAACGCTGCCGCCGGCAACAGCGTGACCACTGCGGAGCATACGATCTCGCTGCTGATGTCGCTGGCGCGCAAGATCCCACAGGCCCATGGCAAGCTCAAGGGCGGCAAATGGGATAAGAAGAGCTTTATGGGCGTCGAACTGGCCGGTAAGACCCTCGGCATCATCGGCCTCGGCAACATCGGCAAGATCGTCGCCTCGCGCGCGATCGGATTGGCGATGAAGGTTGTCGCCTATGACCCGTTCATTGCGAAGGAGATTGCACTGAAAGCCGGGATCGAGTTGGGAACGCTCGACGAGGTTTTCCGGCGCGCCGATTTCATCACCGTCCATACTCCAATGACCGACGAAACTCGCGGCATCATCGGCGAGGCCGCCTTTGCCAAGATGAAAGACGGCGTGCGAATCATCAATTGCGCGCGCGGCGGGTTGGTCGATGAAGGAGCGCTGGTCAATGCCATCAAATCGGGTAAGGTTGCCGGGGCCGCCCTCGACGTCTTCGTCAAGGAGCCGGTGCCCACGGATCATCCGTTGCTCACTCTTGATGAAGTGATCGTCACGCCGCATCTGGGAGCTTCGACCAATGAGGCGCAGGATGCGGTCGCTGTGACCATTGCCGAACAGGTCGCGAACTATCTTCTCGACGGTGCGATTGCCGGCGCCGTCAATGTCCCGGCCGTCACCGCCGAAGCGCTTGAGAGCATCAGCCCTTATATCTCGCTGGGCGAGAAGCTGGGGAGCTTTCAGGCTCAATTCTTCAATCAACCGGTGAGCGAGGTCCAGATCAACTTCAGCGGCGAAGTCGCCGACCTCGACGTTCGTCCGATCACGCAAGCGGTGCTCGCCGGACTTCTCAAATCGGTCAGTGCGCGCGTCAATCAGGTCAATGCCTCGCTGATCGCCGAAGAGCGAGGATTGCGATTGACCGAATCGAAAGAGCTCGGCGCGCAGGATTTCACCAGTCTGGTCGAGGTCACCGTGCGTAATCAGTCGAGTGAGAACAAAGTGGCAGGCACGCTCTTTGGCCGGGGTGATCAGCGCATCGTCCAGATCGGTTCATATCGCCTCGAAGCCGTCCCGGAAGGGCATATGCTCGTCTTGCAGAACGATGACCAGCCCGGCGTGGTCGGATCCGTCGGAACCTTCCTCGGCGACCATCAGATCAACATCGCGCAACTCTACCTGAGCCGCAATCGTGCGGGCGGAACCGCGATGGCCGTCTACCAGGTCGATAGCGCCCTCGATGCGGCGACGCTCGCCGCCTTGGCCGCGGTACCTCACATTATTTCGGTCAAGCAGATTAGTTTATAGAGTCTCCGGTCTTCGGCCTCACGCGCCGGAGACCGGAGGTTTGAGACTCGGTTATGTTAGCCAAACGTATCATTCCTTGCCTGGACGTCGATCGCGGCCGCGTGGTCAAAGGCATCAGCTTCGTCAACCTGATCGACGCGGGCGATCCCGTCGAGCAAGGCGCCCGTTATGACCATGAAGGAGCCGATGAGCTGGTTTTTCTCGACATCACTGCTTCGTCGGATCGGCGCGAGATCGTCGCCGAAATGGTCCAGCGCGTTGCCGACCGGGTCTTTATTCCATTCACGGTGGGCGGCGGTATTCGGACGGTCGATGACATCCGTGCGATTTTAAAAGCCGGCGCGGACAAAATCTCGGTCAATACTGCCGCGGTCCAGAATCCGCAGCTGATTCGTGAGGGCGCCGAGCGATTCGGCGCCCAATGCATCGTTGTCGCCATCGACGCCAAGCGGAGGGTGCGAGAATCTCTCTCCTGGGAAGTCTACCTTCACGGTGGCCGGACTCCGACCGGCATCGACGTCATCGAATGGGCGCAACAAGCCGCAGAGCTTGGCGCCGGAGAGATCTTGCTCACGAGCATGGATTGTGACGGACATAAGGATGGTTATGATCTTGAATTGACCCGCGCCGTTGCCGAAGCGGTCAATATTCCGGTCATCGCTTCGGGCGGAGCGGGAAGAATCGAAGATCTCTATCAAGCGTTAACGATCGGCAAAGCGAGCGCCGTGCTGGCGGCTTCAATTTTTCACTTCGGCGAATTTACGATCGGCGAAGCGAAACAAGATCTGCGTGAACGCGGAATACTTTTGCGGTAGCATTGATTGGTTGTGAGATGTCGGATTGCAAGATTCCACAACCGGGTATTTGGCAATTAATTTAGTCCTCGCCCCGACATTCTAGTCAGGAGTCGTTTCACATGAAGTTTTGGAATTGGATTATCGGAAAGATCGCTCTTTCGGCCGTTTTGATCGGCCTTGCCGCTCCGGCCATGGCGCAAGGCAAAGAGAGCAAGTCATTGTCTTCATCATCTCAGTCACAAGAGGTTAAGTTTGACGGGCATGGCGTGCAGCTGAGCGGAACGCTGGTGGCGCCGAAGCTCGATGCCGGAAAGCGAGTTCCGGGAGTATTAATTATTGTCGCGACCGGCCAGACGCCGCGCGACGGCATCACGTTCGGCAAAGCCACGCATCCGATCTATCGCGACATCGCTGAATATCTCGCCGCGCGCGGAATGGTGACGTTACGTTATGACAAACGTTGTGCCGGAGCAAGCGAGTGTAAGGCTGCCGAATCTTTCAACGACTATGTCGATGATGCGCAGGGAGCGCTCAATTTTTTACGTAAACAGGAGCAGGTGGATCCCTCACGGATCTTTTTATTCGGTCATGGTGAAGGGGCGACGATCGCCGCGTCGATTGCCGGACAAGAGAAAGAAAAACCGGCGGGCGTGATCCTGGCCGCCATGCCCGGACGGACGCTCGGTAAGGTGATCCGCGATCAGATTCAGAATCGAATGAAAGAGGCCGGCAAACCCGAGAGCGAAATGAAAGCTTTTCTGGCGAAATATGACCGCGTGGTGGGGGGGATGGCGGACGGAAAGATCGAATTTCCCGAGGTCAAACTCAGCTCGAAGGATCCTGATGAAGCGATCTTGCTCGGCATGATCAAGCGGCACCAGGTCATTGTCAGTCAGTTGGTCAATGATCCGTTAGAGATCGCCGCCGGCGTCAAGGCGCCGATCCTGATTTTGCAAGGCAAGAAAGATACGCAGATCGCCGTGAAAGACGCGCAATTCATCGCCGAGGCGCTCAGCCGCGTCTACCATCCGGACGTGACATTGCGCCTCTTTGACGATGTCGATCATCTGCTCAAGACGAATCAGGGGGCGGCGACGTTGGCCTCTCTCGAAGATGTCTCGCGCCCATTGGATCCGGCGCTGCTCAAAGTCTTGGCGGAATGGTTGGAAAAGAGATCGAATCCGGTCAAAATGGCGGCTGATAAACAATAAATAACGAGGATGTCGAAAACTTCTAACTGATGATAGAGGCATGTCTGAGGCATTGATTCATAATCTGAAGTTTGACGAGCATGGTTTGATTACTGCGGTAGTCCAGGACGACGACACCAACGAAGTCTTGATGACTGCGTATATGAACGCGGAGAGCCTCGCTAAGACCTTGCAGACGGGTGAGACATGGTTTTGGAGTCGATCGCGGCAAGAGCTCTGGCACAAAGGGGCGACCTCGGGCAATACGCAACGGGTCGTCGATATCCGGCTCGACTGCGATGGCGATGCGTTGCTGGTGCGCGTCAATCCGCATGGCCCGGCCTGTCACACCGGCGAGCGGACCTGTTTTTACCGGAGCGCCGGCGGACAACCATCGATCAAGCTCGAAGAGGTCTTCGAATCGAAGATCGAACAGACACCGGCGAGGGTCTCTCTCGTCAATGTCGCGGCCATGGATCTGGGAATTTTGCTCCAGAATCTCTACAATTTGATTCAGGAGCGGAAAGACCAGCGTCCTGAAGGGTCCTACACGACATATCTGTTCAATAGCGGTCTCGATAAGATCCTCAAAAAAGTGGGTGAAGAGTCGGCCGAAACGATCATCGCGGCGAAGAATGCCGCCGTCAACGAGGGGCGAAAAGAGCTCTCGGGAGAGATCAGCGACCTGCTCTATCATTTGCTCGTGCTGATGGTCGAATGCAAGGTGAGTTTACAGGACATTCTGATCGAGCTGAATGAACGAGCCGGCAAACCGGCAAAACAGTCCTGAGTCCGCTTTCGCTCGGAGCTCAGGACTCAAGAGCGGGGCTGAAAAAATGATTGAACGTCTTGATCACATTGCGATGTTCACGCTTAATATCGAGCGTGCTGTCCAGTTTTACATCGAATGGGCCGGCATGCAGGCCGTTCATCAGCGCCGGGACCCGGGATCGACGCACCAGGTCTCATGGGTGAGGCTGGCACACGATCAGTCGAGCCTGATCATCGTCCTGATTGAGAGCGAGGAACAACGGCCGCCTGGCCGGATGGATCATTTCGGCTTTCACGTTGATTCGCGCGCCACCGTCGATGAAATTGCCGCGAGAGCCGCTGAGGCGGGGATTCTCGTCGATCGACCACAATATGCCGGACCGGTCGTCGGGTATTTCTGTACCATCAAGGATCCCGACGGAAACCTCCTGGAGTTTTCGTGCGAACAGCTTAAAGCTTGAAGAAAACAAGCAAGCAAGAAGGAGAGAGGATGAAGGAAAGAATGGGAGGGAGAAGAGAAGGATAAAGGATCAGGGATGAGGGGCGGAACTTTTTTTTAGCATCAGAAAAAGCGTTTACTTCCTCTTCCGATCTTCATCCCTCATCTCTCATCCTTGCCCTCCTCATCCTTCTTCCTTCGACCTTCATCCTTTTTTATTATGTCGCCAATCACACCAGCAACCTACGAAGAATTTTTGTCGCTCACCAGTCAGGGGACGGTTGTGCCGCTCGTGAAGACGGTGATGGCTGATCTGTTGACGCCCGTCTCGGCCTATTTGCGCATTGAGCGCAGATCGCAACGAGCTTTTCTGCTCGAATCGATCGAGGGTGGAGAGAAGATCGCCCGGTATTCATTTCTCGGTTGTGAGCCGCATACCATCGTGCGAGCTAGAGGAGACGAGGTCACGATCGAGCGTGTTGGCGGGTCGGGTGAGAAACGGGTCGAGAAGATAAAAGCCCAGATGATCGATGTCTTGCGTGATCTGATGCGGCGCGAGCGGCCGGTCGTCTTGCCTGGGGTGCCACCCTTCTCATGTGGGGCCGTCGGTTATTTTGGCTACGACGCAGTCCGGTGGTTCGAACGATTGCCCACACGAGCCGAGGATGATTTGGGGATGGAGACCGCGGTCGTCATGTTCTTCTCCAATTTACTGGCTTTCGACCACGTCAAACATCAGATTCATATCATCGCCAATGTTTTCACCAACGGAGCCAGGGATGGAGAAGAGCTGCGCGAGAAATATATTGCCGCCTGTGGTGAGGTTGCGCGGCTGGAGGCGTCACTCTCCGCTCCGGTCGAACTGCCGCCGGTGGCTCGTCGGCTCGAACCGTTGGCGGTTCGTTCGAATATGACCAAGGAGCGCTATTTTTCGTCAATCGAGCGAATCAAGGATTACATCCGCGCGGGCGATGCTTTTCAGGTTGTCTTTGGACAACGCTTTGAGACGGAGATTACGAAGCCTCCCTTTCAGACTTACCGCGCGCTGCGCGTGGTCAATCCTTCACCTTACATGTTCTTTCTAAAGCTCGGCAAAGACGAGACGCTCCTTGGCGCCTCGCCCGAGATGTTGGTGCGCTGCACCGGCCGGCAACTCGAATACCGTCCGATCGCCGGGACATACAAGCGCGGCGCCAATGAGGCCGAAGACAAAGTTCTCGCCGACGCCCTGCTCAATGACGAGAAAGAGCGGGCCGAACATGTCATGCTCGTCGATTTGGGGCGCAATGATCTCGGTCGGGTGGCCGAATACGGTTCGGTCAAGGTCGCCGAGTTGATGATCGTCGAGCGCTTCTCGCACGTCATGCATCTGGTCTCATCTTTGAAAGCGACGCTCCGTGAAGACCTCGATTGTTTTGACGCGCTGGCGGCCGTCTTTCCCGCCGGCACTGTCTCCGGCGCGCCCAAAGTTCGAGCGATGGAGATCATCGAAGAACTCGAACCGACGCGGCGCGGGGCTTACGGCGGAGCGGTGATGTATTTCGATTACTCCGGCAACCTGGATTCCTGCATTGCGCTGCGGACGATGTATGCCCAGGGTCATCAGGCTTTCGTCCAGGCCGGCGGCGGAATCGTCGCCGACTCGGTGCCTGAAACGGAGTTCTTGGAGACGGTCAATAAATCGCGCGCGCTGATTCGCGCGATTGAGATCGCGGAGAACGAATTATGACAAGGACGAAAAATCCCCTGGTCAATCTTTTTCCGTTATTTTTGTTATTTTCAATCTGGGCGGTCTCTCTCATCGCCTTGGCCCAGGCTCCGCGGAAGAAGAATGCCCCGGCTCCCGGCTCTGAGCCGCCGGTTTCACTGGAAGAGGCCGCCAACCTCGAAGCCGTCGTGACGACCGATCTCGGGGTGATCCGTTTTGAGTTTCTTCCGGACAAAGCGCTGAAACATGTTCAGGCTTTCATCAAGAATGCTCGAACCGGGTTTTATGATGGCTCGGCATTTCATCGCGTCATTTCGCGTGGGATCATTCAGGGCGGCGACCCTCTCTTGAAAGATGCAAAAACGCCGCGCGCGCGTTGGGGGACCGGAGCTCTCAATCAACTCCCGGATGAATTCAGTGACGTTAAACATGTGCGCGGGACCGTTTCGACGGTGAGCATTCCGGGCAAAGCTGACAGTGGAGGCGCACAATTCTTTATCTGCGCTTCGCCCCAGACGGCTCTTGACGGCCAATATTCGGCTTTCGGGCAAGTGACGGAGGGCATCGAGATTGTCGAGCAAATCTCGCTCGTCGAAGCCGATGCCGAACAAAAGACTATTAATCCGATCAAGATTATTAACATTAAAATCGAACCCAGGCGTGAAGAGCCGTTTAAAGATGCAGGCGTTGATGAGATGAGGAAAGAGGTGATCTTACGGACCAGTCTCGGGGACATCACCTTGGCGCTCGATCCCGATCTGGCGCCCAATCACGTCCGGAACTTTCTGAAATTGGTGCAGTCCGGGTGGTATGATCACACGGCTTTTCACCGCATCCGGCCCGGCTTTGTGATTCAGGGTGGATTGGGACCGACGCGCGCCGGTCAGAAACCACATTATGCCGATCGGTGGGTCCACAATCTGAAAGGTGAGTTTAGCCAGGCGCGAAAACACATTCGCGGTGTGCTCTCAATGGCTCGCACCGATGACCCCAATTCGGCACAGACCTCTTTCTTTATTATGCTCGCCCCCGCCCCCAGTCTCGACGGCAAGTATTCGATCTTCGGGAAAGTGGTCGATGGTTTCGATACCCTCGATCGGATGGAGATGGTGCAACGCCGAGAGGACGGAGAGACGCCGGTCGCGAGAGTCGAGTTGATCGAAGCCGTCATCAAGCCCTGAGAGATCGTCTTCAAATCAGTTCAGCATCAGTTGGGATAAATTGGCATCGATAGGAGAATTAAAAGTTTGAACCTTAAGCGGCGAAACAAAAATTACATCCGGGGCGGCAGCTACGCTTTCTTGCCAGTCCTTCTCTTAATACTATCCGTCACCTTATTTGCGCAGGAAGAGGCGAAACCTCCCGAGAAGCCCCCTGAAAAGCCTCTGCGAATCTCGACTCAAGAAGAGGTCGAGGTGGACTATAAATCGGCGCCATGTAAGAACGAAGATCGTCTCAACGCAGTCAAAGCGTTGTTTGAAAAGATGGGCGCCAAGCCTGAAGAGATTACGACCGAAAAAATTAAGGATGTCGAAAATGTTGTGGTCCGCATCCAGGGCACTGGAAATACAACCGACAAGGTGATCATCGGCGCACATTACGACAAAGTGAAAGATGGGTGCGGCGCGATCGATAACTGGACGGGGATTGTCTCCGTGGCGCATCTTTATCGAACCGTCAAAGATCTGTCGGTCAAGAAGAATTTCATCTTCGTCGCTTTTGGCAAGGAAGAGCTGGGGCTGATCGGCTCGAGGGCGATGGCCGATTCAATCAAAAAGGAAGAACGCACTCAGTATTGCGCGATGGTCAATATCGACAGCCTGGGCACCGCGGTTCCACAGGTCGCCGACAATATGTCGAGTAAAAAACTGGAAGAGCTGGCTACCGGACTGGCGAAAGAAATGAGTATGCCATATTCGCATGCGCCCATTTCAGGCGCCGATTCCGATTCGAGTCCGTTCATCAGCAAGAAGATTCCGGGAGTGACGATTGTGGGGATGTCGAACGATTGGCCCAAGATTTTGCACACCCCCAATGATCAGGCCACCAAGATCAATCCGGCCAGCGTCTATCTTGGCTATCGATTGGCATTGGCCATGATCGCGCGCATCGATGCGGCGGATTGTCAATCTTTTCGCTGATGCCTGACCGGAGTCACGGAGATCACGCATGATTCTCGTCATCGATAACTATGATTCATTCACTTACAACCTGGTCCAATATCTGGGCGAGCTGGGCGCGGAATTGAAAGTGGCGCGCAACAATCAGATTACGATCGAAGAGATCGAGAGGCTCGCGCCCGAGCGGCTGGTCCTCTCTCCGGGCCCCTGCGATCCGGATCAAGCGGGGATTACCCTGGAGGCCATCCGGCACTTTGCCGGCAAAATCCCGGTGCTCGGCGTCTGTCTCGGTCATCAGGCGATTGGCCAGGCGTTCGGCGGGAAGGTCGTGCGGGCGCCTCATTTGATGCATGGGAAGACAAGTCAAATCATGCACGATGGCCGCACTCTCTTTGACGGAATAGACAACCCATTTATTGCCACACGATATCATTCGTTGATCGTCGATCGCTCCAGCGTGCCGTCTGAGTTGGAGATTTCCGCAACCACCTCAGACGGTCTGGTCATGGGGCTGCGCCATCGCGAATTCGTTTGTGAGGGCGTACAGTTCCATCCCGAATCGATTATGACCGGCGCCGGCAAGCATCTGCTTCAGAACTTCCTCAGGTTGTAATCCCCGAGGGCGCAGTAATGACACCGCTACTTAACAAACTGATCGCGCGCCGGAATCTGACGCAACTCGAAGCCGCCTCGCTTTTGGAGGCAATGCTCGCCGAGGATGTCACTGACGCTCGAATCGCCGCCGCCCTGGTGGCGCTTTCCAGTAAAGGCGAAACCGAAGAGGAGCTGGCCGGATTTGCCGAGACGATGCGTCTCCGTTGTGCTCGCATCACAACAAAGCATCGAGATTTTGTCGATACTTGCGGGACTGGAGGCAGTACCGCCAAGACCTTTAACGTTTCGACCGCCGCCGCGTTTGTGGTGGCTGCCGCCGGCGTCCCTGTGGCTAAACACGGCAACGTCGGAGTGACGACAAAGGCCGGAAGCGCCGATGTCTTGCGCGCGCTCGGGGTGAAAGTAGAGCTGGGGCCGGAGCAGGTCAGCGAGATCTTCGATGAGATCGACATCTGTTTCATGTTTGCGCCGCTTCATCATGCGGCAACCAAACGAGTGGCCCAGATTCGCCGCGATCTGGGGGTGCGGACGATCTTTAATCTACTCGGTCCTTTGACCAATCCGGCGGCCGCGCCGTACCAGGTCGTCGGCGTCTCGAATGAAACCGCCGCGGAAAAAGTCGGAGGCGCACTATTCAGGTTAGGGACGAAACTCTCCTGGATCGTGCATGGCGAGGATGGTTTGGACGAGATCACGCTGTCCGGCAAGACAACGGTTTACGAAGTCTCGCCGCACGGCGTCAGACGATTCGAGGTCGCGCCGGAGGATTTTGGACTGCGGCGCGCCGGTTTGGAAAACTTACGCGGCGGTTCGGCGGAAGAGAATGCAGCGACCATTCGCGCAGTCCTGACCGGCGCGCGACGCGACACGGCCCGTGATTTAGTGGTGCTCAATGCCGCCGCTTCGCTCTGCCTCGCGCGGGGCGCGGCAAATTTCGGCGCGGCCGTCGCCGAGTTGGGGCAGGTGATTGATAGTGGCGCAGCGATGGCAAAACTAGAAGCATTACAGCGGCTCAGCCATCGCTAGAATCCTGCTGACCTCACGGCGTCTGCAAATTCAGACGCACTCGACATTAAACTGAGATCTTTGATATCCGGCAATATCAAGCATCTAGAAGGAGAAGGCGAAGAAACGAGATAGACAAAATCGTGATTTTCGCTCAAGAGATCTGACAGATGAGTAACATTCTCGAACAAATCGTTGCCCGCAAACGTGAAAGATTGAGTGAGATTAAGGAACAGTCGTCGTTTGCCGAATTACTTGCCACCATGCCAACCAGCATTGGCGGAGGGCGGTTCATTAGACCCCTACAGAACGACCAGCTCAACATCATTGCCGAAATTAAACGGCAATCGCCATCAAAGGGCATCATCCGCGAAAACTTTAATCCTAAGGGGATTGCCTCCAACTATACGAAACATGGTGCGGCGGCAATCTCGGTTTTAACCGAAGAGGAGTTCTTCGGCGGGGCGCTCGAACATCTCCGCGCCGTGCGTGAGACAACCGATCTGCCCTTACTGCGTAAAGACTTCATCTTCGATGAATATCAAATATACGAAGCCGCCCATGCCGGCGCCGACGCGATTTTGTTGATCGCGTCGATCTTGGATGGCCAGCAATTTGATGATTTGTTACAAACCGCATACGGTCTTGGGCTTGATGTGCTGGTTGAGATTCACGATCGTGAAGAGATGGAGAAGGTTATGAGGTCCGATGTCCGTTTGCTCGGGATCAACAATCGGGATCTCCGCACATTCGTGACCCGGATCGAGACCTCGCTTCAACTCGCCGCCGAATTACCGAAGTCGGTCACATTGGTCAGTGAAAGCGGCATTCGCACTCGCGAAGATCTCGACCGTTTACATGCTGCCGGGTTCCAGGCTTTTCTGATCGGCGAAGAGTTGATGCGTGCCCACGACGAAGGAAAGGCATTGAGAGATTTATTAACCGTGAAGTAACAGAATTGGAGTGTAATATTCATGGTAGCGAGCGGCGGCGCGGATATCCAAATAACTCGCAGCACTCAACAAAATCGGCCCCCAGTCAGACGTGGGCCGGGGCGAAGGATCGAATGAAGATCAGGCTCAAGGTTTGCGGAATCACCACGCATGAAGATGCGTGCGCCGCAATCGAGTGCGGAGCGGAATATCTCGGGTTCAATTTTTATCCAAAGAGCCCGCGTTACATTGCTCCGGCGGCGGCTGGTCGAATCATCGACCAGTTGCCGCCGACTGTTGTCCCAGTCGGAATCTTCGTCAATGAACCGCGGCCGGAAGACGTGATCAAGGCCATGGAGATGAGCCGGGTGCAAGTAGCACAATTGCACGGAGACGAAGATGCACGGTTTTGCGAACTGGTCGGCGCCGTGCGTGTGATTAAAGCTTTACGAGTTGGCGAAGGATTTGATCTCCGCTGCGTAAAGGAGTATCCGGCGGCGGCGATTTTACTCGATGCTTACGATCAGAACTTATATGGCGGGACGGGCAAGACGGCAAATTGGGAGATCGCGCGTGAGGCCGCGAGGCTGGTCCGGGTATTTCTGGCGGGCGGATTGGGGCCTGATAATATCGGCGAAGCGATCCGCGCCGTCGAACCGTTCGCGGTCGATGTCAATAGCGGCGTTGAGAGCGCGCCGGGTCGCAAAGATCGAACCAAGTTACAGCTGATCGCTCAAACGATTTCTACCATCGGAGTGGAAAAATGGGATTAAGTTTTTCAATGCTGCCGGATGCGGATGGACATTTCGGTCCTTACGGCGGAAGCTTCGTGCCGGAGACGCTCATGCATGCGCTGGAGGAACTCAGGGCCGCCTATGCCGAGGCTCAGGCGGATGAGTCGTTTCGAAGCGAATTTGAGACATTGCTGCGCGAATATGTGGGGCGTCCGACGCCGGTCACTTTCGCTGAGCGATTAACGAAGCGCCTGGGCGGCGCTCAAATCTATCTCAAGCGTGAAGACCTCAACCACACGGGCGCGCATAAGATCAACAATGCGATGGGTCAGATCTTGCTGGCCAGACGGATGGGCAAGCGCCGGATCATCGCCGAGACCGGCGCCGGGCAACACGGAGTGGCGACCGCCACTGTTTGCGCCATGACCGGATTGCAATGTGTGATCTACATGGGCACTGAAGATATGCGGCGGCAAGCGCTGAATGTCTTCAGAATGCGGTTGCTGGGGGCGGAGGTCATCGGTGTTGAGTCGGGCAGTAAAACTTTGAAGGATGCGATTAATGAGGCATTGCGCGATTGGGTGACGAATGTCGGCGATACGCACTATCTGCTCGGCTCGGTTTTAGGGCCGCATCCATATCCGATGATGGTGCGTGATTTTCAGAGCGTGATCGGGCGTGAAGCCCGCGAGCAGATGCTCGAACGCTGCGGGCGTTTGCCTGATTATCTGGTCGCATGCGTCGGTGGCGGCAGTAATGCCATCGGATTGTTCTATCCGTTTTTGAACGATGAGCAGATTAAGATCATCGGTGTGGAAGCGGGCGGCAGAGGAGGAGCGCTCGGCGAACATGCGGCGAGATTTTTGAAAGAGGGCGGCGGCAGCATGGGCGTCTTACAGGGCACTCGGAGTTATGTTTTGCAGGATGAACGCGGCCAGATTGCGTTGACGCATTCGATCTCCGCCGGGCTCGATTATCCGAGCATTGGCCCCGAGCACGCCTACTTGCACGATCAAGGCCGGGCCGAATACGTCTCTGCCAGCGATGATGAAGCGCTCGACGCTTTTCAACAGTTGGCGCAACTTGAAGGGATTATCCCCGCGCTCGAATCGGCGCACGCCATTGCCCATCTGATCAAGCTGGCGCCGCGTTTATCGAAGGACGAGATCGTCCTTGCTAATCTGTCCGGGCGAGGCGATAAAGATGTCAATACCGTCGCTGATCATTTAGGATCGAAGGTATAAATTGAGTAGGACACGGACAAAGATCAATGACGGCAGATTTATCCGGAGCGATCTGTGATAATTACCTTACATCCGTTCAATCCGGGTCTTACTAATTTAATATCTGACGAGGATAAATGATGAAGAGACAGATCAAGATTGCTCTTTACTGTTCAATTGCCGCCATCATTTTACCCGTGACCACTCTGACGGCTTGCGCTCAATCGAGCAATAGAGACGGCGCAGTCACGCAAAAGATCGATTCCCGGCGCATCATCATCAAGCCTGAGTCTTTGCCGAAGCCGGGCGCGACTCAGTCGGCGCAGAACAATCCGCAGGTCGTCAGTGCGCCTCCGGGAGCGGCGCTCAGCTTGCCCGCGGGATTCGAGGTCAAGGTCTTTGCCGAGGGCGATTTCACCAATCCGCGCTGGATCATTGAGGGGTCGAATGGTGACCTCTTCCTCTCCGATAACCGGGCCAACAGCGTCACCCTTCTGCGCGACTTAAACAAGGACGGGATCATCGACAATAAGACCGAACGCTTCGTCTTCGCCTCAGGGTTAAATCAGCCGTTCGGCATGGCGATTCAGAACGGATACTTTTATATCGCCAATACGGATGCGGTTCTGCGGTTCAAATATCAGCCTGGGCAGACGCGGCTTGAAGGCCAGGGAGAGAAGATCATCGATCTGCCGGGTAACGGTTATCGCCAGCATTGGACCCGCAATCTGATCTTCAGTAAAGACGGCAAGAAACTGTATGTTTCGGTCGGGTCGGAAACGAACGTCGGCGAAGAAGAGCCGCGCCGCGCCGCGATCAATGAATATAACGCTGACGGTTCAGGTCATCGCGTGTACGCTTCCGGCATTCGTAATCCCATCGGATTGGCCTGGAACTCCGTGACCGGGCAACTTTGGACAGCCGTCAATGAACGCGATGGTCTCGGCGACGATCTGGTGCCGGACTACCTGACCTCGGTGAAAGAAGGCGCGTTCTATGGCTGGCCATACTCATACATTGGCTCGAACATCGACCCGCGGTTGGCCGGCAAGCGACAGGACCTGGTCGCCAAGGCTACTGTGCCCGACGTTCTGTTTGAAGCTCACTGTGCGGCGCTCGGTCTCGTCTTCTATAATGGAAAGATGTTTCCGAAAGAGTATCAGGGCAATGCTTTTGTCGCGATGCACGGCTCATGGAATCGTGCGAAGCGTTCCGGTTACAAAATCGTGCGCGTCCCTTTCAAGAACGGTAAACCAGAGGGCGGATACGAAAACTTCATGGTCGGATGGGTGCCGGACGAAACGGGCAAAGACGTTTGGGGACGCCCAGTCGGATTGGTGATGATCCGCGACGGCTCCTTGCTCGTTGTCGATGACGGCGGGAAAAAAATCTGGAGAGTAACGTACAAGAAGGAGAAAGCATGAAGGAAGAGCAGGGATGAAGAAGAAAGGGATGAAGAAGCAAAGGATGAAGAACAAGAAATAAATCAAGAAAGTTCCGTTCTTCATCCTTCGTCCTTCTTTCCCTCGTCCGTTCTTCCTCATCTTTCATCCTTCTATCCCTCATCTTAATCTCCCTCGTCCTTCATTCTTTTCTTAATATGCTTCGTTTGACGAAAAAATTTGAAGCGCTGAGAGCCGCGGGGCGCAAGGCTTTTATTCCATACCTGACGGCTGGCGATCCGGATCTCTCGACGACTGAGGAGCTGATCCTCGCGCTCGATGAAAGCGGCGCCGACATGATCGAACTGGGCGTGCCGTTCTCTGATCCGATGGCTGATGGACCGGTCATTCAGCGGGCGTCGGAGCGCGCATTGAAGCGTCCGATTGGAATTGTGGACATTCTGCCGATGGTCGAGCGAGTGCGCCGCCGCAGCGAGGTGCCGCTCCTGCTCTTCACCTATTTCAATCCGCTCCTGCAGTGCGCTCGCGAAGACCTGGGCGTGAAGTTAAAACGAGCCGGTCTCGATGGCGTATTGATTACCGATTTGATTCCGGAAGAGGCGGAGGATTTTGTGGCAGAGATGCGGCGGGCGGATCTGGATACCGTCTTTCTCGTCGCGCCGACTTCGACTGACGAGCGAATCGGACGAATTGCTCAATCTTCCAGCGGATTCATCTATGTCGTCGCGCGGACGGGAGTGACGGGAGTGCGCGAGAGCATCTCGATGGAGATTCGTTCGATTGTTGAGCGCGTGCGGCGCCATTCATCTTTGCCCATCGCCGTCGGATTCGGAATCTCAAAACCTGAGCACGTCCGTGAAGTTTGGGAATACGCCGACGGCGCGGTCGTTGGCAGTCGTCTGGTGGCGGAGATTGAGAATAATCTCGGAGCGCCGGAATTAGTCGAACGAGTCGCGCGGCTGGCGCGTGAATTAAAAGGCTTGGAGTGAAGGTGCGGACCTATGAGCGAAGAGAAGAGCGGCGAAGTGACGATGGAGGACTGGCGATGCCGGATCGATGCGATTGATCTGCAACTGGTCGAACTCTTTAATGAACGGACGAAGTGTGCGATTGAGATCGGCCACATCAAAAAGCGCCTCGGTCTGGAGATCTACTCACCACAACGCGAAGCCCAGGTCATCGCCAATGTGACAACCGCCAATCGAGGGCCGCTTGATGCCGAAGCCATTCGCCGATTGTTCGAACGCGTCATTGACGAAGCGCGCCGCATTGAGCGTGTCGAGGCGGAAAGGGCAGGAAAGTCTGATTAACGACAAGGGGCGGGGTTGATTATATGATCATTGTGATGGAAGAGAACGCGACCGAAGAACAAATCGTGAGGGTCGTGGACAGTCTGGTCAATTTAGGATTCGATATTCATCGTTCAACCGGCGCGCGATATACCATTCTCGGCGCGGTCGGGTCGCGCATTGCGGACACCCGCTCCCTCGAATTACTCGACGGTGTCAATAAGGTTGTGCGGGTGAGCAGTCCTTACAAGTTTGCCGCCCGGGCGTTCAAGCCTGAAGGGACCAAGATCAAGATCAACGATGTTGTGATTGGTGATGAACAACTGGTCGTCATGGCCGGCCCCGGCGTGATCGAGAGCCGGGATCAGATCGAAGTCATCGCCGATGCGTTGGCGAAACAGGGAGTGCGGGTCTTCAGCGGCAATGCGTTCAGATCGAGCCATGATCCTTTCGGATTTCAAGGGTTGGGCGAAGAAGGTTTGAAGATTTTGCGAGGGGTGGCGGATCGTCGCGGCTTGCTCGTCGTTTCAGAGATCACCGATCTCGCACACCTTAGTCTCTTCGTGAAGTATGTCGATCTCATTCAGGTGGGCGCACGTAACATGCAAAACTTTGTGCTGCTCAGAGAGCTGGCCAAACTCAATCGGCCGGTCATCCTGACGCGCGGACCGTCGGCCACGATCGAGGAGACATTGATGTCGGCTGATTACCTCATGATCGCCGGTAATCACCAGGTCATTATTTGCGAAAGCGGAATCAAGACCTTTGAGACTTTCACCAGCCATACTCTGGATGTCTCTGCGATCCCGATCATCAAAAAATTATCGCATTTACCGGTCATTGCCGATCCGAGCCGAGGCACGGGCAGCCGCGATAAAGTTTCTCCCATGGCGCGCGCCGTCGTTGCCGCGGGAGCCGATGGGTTGCTCGTTGAAGTGCATCACGATCCGGACCGCGCCATGTGCGACGGCGCTCAATCGCTCACGCTCGGACAATTCGGAATCCTAGCAGATCAACTGCGCATGATCGCTCCGGCAATCGAGAGAAAATTATAAAGGGAGCCGCTCAGGTCGAGTCGGTCGCCTGATTGATGATCAACTCGTAACTCGAAATTATGTTCAATCATGTTTGCGTCGTTGGGTGCGGTTTGATCGGCGGATCGTTCGCTCTGGCTTTACGTCGATCGGGATTTGCAGGAAAGATCACTGTTTATGGCGGCGCGCGCAGCCCCCAGATCGCTATTGAACGAGGGGTGGCTGATGAGGTCGAAGAGAGTTTTGATCGAGGCGCAGTGTGTCCGGCCGATTTGATCTATCTGGCCGCGCCCATCGGAGGCATCATCGATTTTCTTCGGACGAAATCGAGACTGATCGAACCGGGCGCGATCGTGACCGATGCCGGAAGCACCAAGACCGAAATCTGTCGAGTCGCGCGCGAGTCATTACCCGGAAAGGTGAGTTTCATCGGCGGGCATCCGATGGCCGGCAGCGAACAGACCGGCGTCGAGTATGCGCGGGCCGATCTGTTTGATCGGGCGACCTATGCGCTGATGGTCGAACGAGGAATTGATGAAACTCAATTCAATCGATTTAAATTGACGATCGAAACGATCGGCGCGCGCGTCCTGTTGACTGAACCGGAGGCTCATGACGCGGCGGTTTCGCTCATCAGCCATCTGCCGCAGTTCGTCGCGAGCACGCTTGGCTCATTGCTGGGGGCGGAACACGACGGCGAGGTGGCGGATCGGAAATTGGCGCAGCGACTCGCGGCAAGCGGCTGGCGGGATATGACGCGGTTGGCGGGGAGTTCGTGGAGCATGTGGCGCGACATCTGCATGACGAATCAGCCAAATATTTCGCGCGCGCTCGAAACGCTCATCACCGAGCTGCAATCTCTCAAGGACGCGCTCGATACCAAAGATTTCAATCACGCGCGGGAGCTCTTCGCCGCCGCCAATCGCTCAGTCACGGAACAGCGGGCGATTCACTATTCGTATTTCGATAAGATTTGAAGCGCCGATTCTTCAGCGAACGTTGATACTCACCGGATTGGCATTCATCCCGTCAACGACCAAAGTCAGAGCGACCTCGCCTCGCCCGGCCAGACTTCGGGGAATCGGCAGGTTGATCTGATCTTCCCCGACGAAATCTCCCTGTAACCCGGCATAAAGGACTGGCACATCGACCCCTCCGATTTGCGCTTTGATATTTGAGAGCGAGCTCCGATTGCGCAGACCTGTTCCAAACAAGATCAGGAAGAGCCGATCGGATTCAGGTCCGAGGTCGATCGGCGACGGGAAGAAGACGCCCAGATCATTGGCCTCCGCAATGGCTTCGAAGCTCATCGTCCCATCTCCCTTCATGCGAAGCACGAAGGCCGCGGGAACACCCTCGCCGTTGGAATTTGCGGCGAAGAGACCGGGAGAGACGCTGCTGATCCAGATGGTTGTGCTGAGGTTCGCGGTTTCGTTCGAGACGGTGATCGTCGCTTTGCCCGGGGCCGTAGCAGCCGGCACCTGAAAGTTGATCTGAGTCGGCGCGACGAAAAAGATCGGGGCGAAATGGTCCACCCCATTACTATCTTTCACCGTCACGCTCGTTCCGCGCAGAGTGGTCGGCAGTGGAAATCCGGCGGGAATCTCGAATCCACTGGCCAAATTCGAGCCAAAGACGCTGACGATCGATTCCGGCGAGAATGCCGCGCCGGAGAAGCTGGCGGCCGAGACCGGCAAAATCGTCATCAGATCAGGCGTCGAGATTTTGGTGATAAATAAATCGCTCGACCCGCCGCCATAATTTCTTTGAAAGGGAAACACTGTCGGAAAATCATTGCCCAGCACCTGACCGATGACATAGACGTTGTTAAAACTATCGACTGCCAGATTCGTCCCGCGTTCCAGAAAATCCAGATTGTCTTCGCTGGTGAACGAGCTGCCGAGATAGGTCGAATAGATCAGTCCGGTTCCGGCGGCGTCGAGTTTGGCGACGAAGGCGTCAGTGTTGCCGCGCAACATGGGTTGAATGGCATTGATGACCGGCAGGTTTGGAGATTCGGTCATGCCGGTAAGATAGGCGTGACCGAAGTTATCAACGGCGATCGCGCAACTGGGAATATTATCGGAAGCCAATCCGGTATTTTCCGCGCCGTTGCCTCCGAAGTAAGTCGAATAGACGAACGACGTCCCTGCGGCGCTCAATTTGGTGACGAATCCGTCGATATTGCCGCCGTATCCCGGCTGCAACGGATTGACCTGCGGGAAGTCGGCCGAAATTGTAAAGCCCGTGACATATGCTGCGCCGTACGAATCGACGGCGATGCTGCGTGCGTTATCGACGCTGTTGCCGCCGAGAAAGGTCGAGTTGACGATCGCAGAGCCGGACGGGTTGATCTTGGTGATAAAAGCGTCTTCGACTCCGCCGAAGTTGGGTTGCGCAGCATTGACTGTCGGAAAGGTCGGCGAACTCGTATAGCCTGTCACGTAAACATTCAGCAATTTATCCAGAGTGATTCCATAACCGGCCTCGTTGTCACTCTCTCCATCCATTGGCGCATTGCCGCCCAGATAGGTCGAATAGACGATCGCCCCATCGGCATTCAGCCGCGTCACAAATGCATCATGTAGCCCGCGGCGCTGAGCCTGGATCGCACCCTTGACCGGGAAATTGGCGGAATCGGTCCGGCCGGTGATGTAAGCATTATCAAAGCGATCGAGCGCAATGCCGTAGGAAGCGTCAAAGAAACTGCCACCGAGATAGGTCGAATAGAGCAGGGTATTTCCTTGAATATTGAGCTTGGCGACAAATGCATCGCCATTGCCGCGAAATCCGCCCTGTGCCGGCTTGACCGTTGGAAAGTTGAGCGAGTTGGTCTCGCCGGTGAAATAGACATTGCCCGCTTTGTCAACGGCAATGGCCCAACCTCTCTCGCCGAAATTCCGGCCGCCAATGTAGGTCGCAAAGACGAGAGACGTTCCTCCGGAGCTGAGCTTGATCACAAAGGCATCGCCGATTCCGCCCATCGTCGAACTGAAGGGGTTCTGCAGTGGGAAATTCGGAGATGATGTTTGACCCGTCACATAGACGTTGCCATTTTGATCGACGGCAATGCCATATCCGACATCGGTCCCGCTGCCGCCGAAATAGGTCGAATAATCGACCACGGGATCAATGACCAGCTGGTAATTCGGATCGTAAGCGCCGATGGCAAAACAGACCCTGCCGCGTTCGTTGATCGAATAGTTTCCCGTGACTTCTCGTCGCTCGCCGTCCACGTCTTGATAGACGAATGGTTTGCGCATTCGCAACTCTTCTTCACCGATCGAAACCAGCAACTCACCGTCTTCAGAGGTCTTAATTTGAGTCGCGCCCTCCAGGGCGAGATTGATCTGTCTCGGATCAGCATGCGGAGCGACGACCAGGTCGTACTCGAACTGCCGCCGGTCCCCATAGTAGACCAGATCGATCCCGGAATAGACCTCGCGATAACGCACGCGCGAGTAATTGGGAACATCCGTGCGCCATTCGCTCGGGTCATTGCCGATGAAGTAGTTGCTTTTGCCGGGGAGCGGATCCAGTCCTTCGATTTTTGAATCTGAGTTGGAGCCGATCAGCTTGAGTGCAAGCGAACGGCCGGCGCTCTCAGCCCCCTCTCGCCTGGCTCCCTCTAATTTGATCAGGGCCTCTTGCCGCGTGAGATAGAGTTGATAGCCCGGTCCCCGCGAGAAGAACTTCACCTCTCCGTCCGTTTGTCCACGGTTCTCCTCAAAACTTAACGGTAATTTGCCGAATGGATCTTTGAGGTATCTGTTGGCGCTGTGGTCGCCCGTGGCCTCGATTGCAGGCCCATTTTGAGAGATGTGTTGGTGGGATCGATGTGAAATTGAGAGACCGCCAACCGTCAACAAGGCCGTCAGAATAATCAGAAAGAATGAAGACCTTGATCGGAGATGAGTCCGGAAAAGCTTGCTCATGGTCGAATGCTGATAGCGTTTTTAAGCAGGGGCACTTGACTTGATCAGTACGAGAGGACGATTGACTATGCGATGATGTCTGTGTGAGGACATAGCCGTACAGCCGCACGAATTATAAACAAACGAAAGAGTGGGTATCAATGTATTAATCCAACAAATGGATTAATTGTCTATTGGGAAAGTTAATGAGAACGCCCATCTCAACTTTATCGCTACTTTATCGCTAAATGATTCGGAGGGAATGATCGGTCAGGTATTTCCAGCCCTCATCGCTCAAGAGGTCGAATGATGAGAGTCCATCCTGTGCGGTTCCGGGATAGACATAGATCCCATCGCGTTCGATCACGCGCGGATCGAGCGAGCGTAATCCATGGAGTAAACGCTCGAAGGTTTTGGCTTGCCAGTACTCGCTCTCATTCAGATCGGCGATTGTTTGGCGGAACGGCTGCGAAAGTTGGGTGTAGGTCGGGCGGAATCGATAGTCGCCGACATCATCGGTCACCGGTTCATCGCGGTTGTCGATGAGCATCATGAGCGTGACGATCAGGTACTCTTTTTGATCGGAATAACGATGCAATCGATCGACCTGTTGGCCCAATTCTTCAGGTTCTGTCGCCATTGAAGCTTCGATCTCGTTCTTCCATTGATTGAAATTACTGATGGCGGTCTCGGCATCGTCCTGGAAATCCCAAAATCCGTACTCCCAGGCATATTGATTTTCGAGCAACAAAGAGGCGACCGATTTCATGAACCGGCGTTTTTCATCAGCGCTGTCCGTATTGTCTTCGGCCTCGATTAGGCGGACGAACTTCGAACGGAGTTCATCGCTGCCGAAGATCTGGATGACCAGCTGAATGCCGAAAAAGAGAGCGTGATCCTCCCCTTGCCCTTGTCCGGTGAGGAATGAGCGCCGACCTTTATCCAATCGGCCTTGCTTCGACCCGGTCAAGGCGAGATATATTCCGCCGACGAAGATCGCGCCGAAGATCAGCATCACGACTAAATAAATGCCACTGCCCAAGAGAAAGAGAGGAAAATAGGTCATCGAGGCTCCTCAACCAATCCGCAATCAGTCATTAACCGCCGAACCATCCGCCACCGCTGCGCCCGTATGAGCCGGAGCGCCCGGGACGCGTCCCGACGACATGGCCGTCATTCGAGACCCGCACGCTGGTGCGCCCGAACCCGCTCGGCATCGTCTTGCCAACGCCGCTCGCTCCCGGAGAGGTGCCGACCCGCGTGCCGCTGAAGATCGTCGGCCGTGAGACCGGGCGATAGGTCGGGGGCTGGGAAGGCGGCAGCGAACTCGGCCGCGGGATGCGGCTACTGTATCCATCACGAATGACGACTATTTCCCGAGGAGCGCTATAGTAATAGTGATTGTAAAACCACCAGTGCGTGAGCGGCGAGCCGCCATAATAGTAATGGTGTTGAACGTAGGGCGCGACGCCGCTTCTGGCCTGGACCGGTTCGTCGTACGGTTTAAATTCTGAGAGCTGCAGCATGCGCACGTTGAGTCCGTTCTTCTGCCACTCGACCAGGTCGTCATTAATGTCGTCGAGTTCTTCTGACTGGGATTTATCTTTGACCAGATAGATCACCTGCTGAATCCCGCGCTGTTTGAGTTGATCCGCCGGCGGCAGTTTCGCCAGGTAACGGTTGTCGAATTGCGAATCCTGATCGGTATACGGCGAGAGGCGGCTGCTGTCGAGCAAAAGAATGGCCGGAGCGTTGTCGGCCAGCTTCGCTCGCTTCTCTTCGATCTCGTGCGCATAGTAGACCATGGCGCCGAGAGTCTCGTGTGAATGCACGACGCCGAGCGGATGCGGCCAGTTGTCGAAGACCGGCACCAGCTGCGCAGTGTCCGCCATGGCCGCGCCGAGGGCGACCGAGGCCGGCCCCGGCAAATCCGCGATGATCAGAGTCTGATTGGCGTTTGACGATTGCGAGATTAAGTTGCGCAGCCCCTCAGCCTGCTGATATGTCTGATCCATGAGGGTCGTCTTGACCGGCTTGATCTGTGAGTTGAGCGAGGGCTGCGAGAGCGATTGCAACAGCGTCGGCACAAAGAACGGTTGCCATTGCGAACTGCGCGGTTGATAGATCGAGATCAGATAATTCGGATCGTACGCGCTCCAGGTCTTTTGCCGGCTGTCAGCGGCGGTCAGTCCTTCGCTGAAGGTGAGGTTTTTGTCGGTTGAACCGACATTCCAGCCCTCTTTCTTCTGTAGATCGAGCGACTCGTAGCTGACTTCGGAATCGCGCGTGCCCGCGAACCGATAGACCGTCACTCCCGCCATGCCGAGCACCGCCGCCCAGGCTAAACCTTTGCCGACCTGCCGGCGTGAGATGTGATTGGTAAACCAGGAGCTTAACGATTGGCCGGATGATCCGGCTTTCTCCGGGCGTTTTTGGTTGAATTTACTTTCTCTACTCATAATGAACGGCGAAATCTCTCCATACTTCACAATACGTCATTATTCTTTGATTGGTTCGAGGTTGAGATCATCAACGGTGAAGACTTCGCCGAAAAGGGAACGGAAGCCGAAGGTGCCGAACAGGAACTTATCTTTCGTCTCGGTCGTGTCGGTCCAGATTCCGAGATCGCTCTCTTCGATCTTTTGATTGCCGACGATGCTATGCCTGATCGTGTAATCTCGCACGGTGACAGTGATCGTGTAAGACCCCGGCTGGGTCAGATCGATAATGACCGGAATGGGAGTGCTGACCTCGATCGGATCGCCGCCATCCCTCACCAGGTAGGTATAGAAGCGATTGGGCGTCTGAGTGGTCGATTTCGGCCCGGCGAGATGAAAGAGATAGTAATTACGGCTTTCCCGGTCGGTGCGCACGGCCCACGTCGCACCCTTGCCGTCGTCAAGCCAGATCGTAAAGTTGGCGGTAAAGTCGCGATAGGTTTTATTACTGAGGCTGCCGAGTTGCGGACCTTTGACCTCGAGCTTTTTGTTGCGGCCCTCTGAAACGATCTTCCACGAGGACGGCGCGTTCCAGAGCGAAAGGTTATCGAAGAAATCCGAGACGCCTGCCGAAGTGGTCATCGGATCGAGTTTGACCGTGATCGTCCGCGGGCCGGGAGCCAGCATCTCGCGCCGCGTTAAGGTGTGATACCCGACCAACTCGACGCTGATCGTATGTTCGGTCGCCTGCTCGAGCCGATAGTCGAACTCCACTTTGCCGTCAGAACCGATTCTGCCATAGACGGCGCCATCGATCAGGATGGTCGCTCCTCCAGGTCCCGCGATCGTCAGCTTGGCGACCTTGACGAGAATGGTCTTTAAAGGGAAGAAACTGATCTCGACTCCGGCTTCCAGGTTGCCCAGATCGACCCGGTAATCGTTATATTCAGGATGCCGGACGAGGAGCGAGTGTGACCCGGGTTCCAGATTGTCGAGGACGACCGCGCCGCGCTGATCGACGATGGCTCGTTGTTTATCATCGATGAAGATCTGAGCGCCCGCCGGCAGCCCCGGCAATTCGACCTTCGCAAACTGCGCCTTTAGTTTCAGGCGCATCGTGCTGCTCGATTTGAGCAGCTCTGATTTACCTTCGACGCTGATATATCCGGGCGAACTGGCCTGCACGAGATAACTATGCCCGCGCTTCAACTCAAATTCGACTCTTCCATTCTTCGCATCGGCATCGGCCTCATCGAGCAGGCGGCCCTTGGAATCGAAGACGCTGACCTTGCCGGAGATCACCGGATCGAGCACCACGACGAGCACACCCTTGGTCGCCTGCGAGGCTCTTTTACTGGCGGTGACCGATTCGTTGACTGCACGCTCACGCGGCCTGATGACCGTATATTCGCGTTGTCCGAACGCAGTCGAGGCGCCACCAATGAGAATCCCGCAGACAATGAAGCACGCGGTCAGCAGCCAAAGCAATCTCTGCCCTGAACGACGAATGAATGAAAAAAACTCATCAATCATTTGCTCGGTCATTTGCTCGATCGATTTCACCAGGATGCCAGTAGAACATCGGCTATTTGGCATCCTTAGCACAACGAAAACCAAGGTAATCCCTGCTGATATTAGGGTAGTTGAAATAGCGATCGGTTGCCGTCTGTTGAATGGCCGGATTGGTAAATGATCCGCCGCGAATCACCTTCATATTTTCCTGAGGTTTGGCCGGGCTGCCTAGATAAGGTTTGTAATCAGACAGGGTCCATTCCGCGACATTTCCGGCCATATCGAAGACGCCGAAAGGGCTGGCGCCGGCGGGGTAGCTCCCGACTGCGCTCAACCTGCCCGGTTCGCTCTCGCTATTTGAGGCGTTCGAGTATTGGGGTTTCCACTGATTTCCGTAGGGATAGAGAAGATTGTCTTTCCCGCGGGCGGCGAACTCCCATTCCTCTTCGGTCGGCAACCGCTTTCCTCTCCATTCACAGTAATCACGGGCATCATACCAGCTGACATAAACGACGGGAAAGTTTGCTTCTCCCGGAGAATAGTTACCCTCGGCCCAATGTTTCGGCGGCTGGCGGCGCATCTGGCCAACAAACTCGGCGTATTGCTCGTTGGTCACTTCAGTCTTATCGATCAAGAACGGGCTGACCCTGGCCAGGTGCGCGGGCCTTTCAAAGCTGTTGCCGTCGTCGCGCCCCATCATATATTCGCCGCCGGGGATCGCAATCATCCCCAGCGGAACAGTCTTGGGCGGCGTCGGTTGTGGCGCCGGCCGAGTCATCAACCAGTAAACCATGCCGATCACCAGGATGGCGACTACGGCTGTTGCTGAAATGAGCGGCAGCTTCGTTCTCCGCACCTCCGGTTCGATGCTGATCTCCCGGCGCGGCTGGTAATTATCAAAATTGAGTCCGCCGTTTCGCGGCGGGTCGTAGACGGCAAGGCCGGCCTGGGCTTGGTTCGCATCGGTCACCAGCGCTTCGTCGATCTCGACGGTCGGGGCGTCGATCAAATTGGAGCGGCTCGTCCCGCGGCCTTCCTGAATGATCGTCCGGCGCGCGCCGGGCAGGCGGCCCGAGATGCGCGCCGACCCGGTCTCGACGAACTCGTCGATGAGATCGATGAACTGGCGCGCGGTCTGATAGCGGTCGTCGGGATTCTTCTCGAGCGCTTTGAGGACGATCTTCTCCAACTCGGGCGACACGCTCGGATAGTACTTGGAGAGCGGCGGCACCGGCAACTCGATATGGCCGCGGCGAATTTCATAATCCGAGGTGCCGGATCCGTCGTCTTCAAACGGCACGTGGTTGGTGAGCATCTCGTAAAAGACGACTCCCAGCGAATAGATGTCCGAGCGTTGATCGAGCTCGCGGCCCCGCGCCTGCTCGGGACTCATATACTCGGGAGTCCCGGGATTGAACCCCATCTGCGTCCCACCCTTCACGCCACGGACCTTGACGATCCCGAAATCAGTCACCTTGACCACATCGTCAGGCGTCACCAGGATGTTCGCGGGTTTCAAATCGCGATGGATAATCCCCTGATGTTTCTCGCCGGATTTGTCCGAGTAGATGAAATGATGCGCGAAATCGATGGCGGCGAGGATCTGCTTGAAAAGTTTAATGGCCCGCTCGGCCGGAATCGGACCCGTCTCGCGCGTGATCATTTTACGCAGATCGCGCCCGGGAACATACTCCATGACAATGCAGGTCGTGTCGCCGACGGCGATAAAATCGTAGACTCGAACGATGTGCGGGTGATCGAGTTGCGATTGGACGTAGGCTTCGCGTTCCAGCCGGTCGCGCAGATGCTCGATCTGGCGCGGACTGAAATCCTCGGTCCGGATCGTTTTGATAATTACTTCGCGCGCCAGCCGCGTATGGCGTCCGATGAATAGCTCACCCATTCCGCCCTCGCCGAACTGGCTGATCACCTCGTAATTACCAATTGTACGTCCGATCATAACGTTCTCGATGGTGGATGGCGAAATGGGCCGTGGCGCATCGCTCAGCCCTGCCATCTTCGATCCTCAATCAGCGGATGATCTTTTTGAAATTCAAAATGCAATCCTGATCAAGCAGGTTGATCGTCAGGACGAAACTCCCGATCCGCAAACGATCACCGTCGTTGAGCGGCGCACAATCAACACGCTGATCATTTAAATACGTGCCGTTGGCGCTCCCCAGATCGCAGACATAATATTGACCGCTGCGCCGCTCGATCGAGATGTGCTGGCGCGAAATATTGTCGTCTTCGAGCACCAGATGGTTGTCCGAACGCCTCCCGATGGTGATGCACTCTTCACTGAACGGTTGAGTGACACCCTCTTCCAACCCCTTGATCACAATGTGCGGAAGCAGCTCGATCGGAGGCGGCAGCGGATGCGGCGTGGTCGTTTTGTTGGCGATCACATTGGTGCTCGAGCCCGAGACCAGATGCACGAGCAGAATATTCTGGCCGATCCGAATCTGATCGCCATCCCGCAACTGTGCTTGACTCACGCGCTCACCGTTGACATATGATCCGTTGCGGCTCCCATCTGTGAGCACATAGATCGTACCACAGCGAATAATTTCACAATGCTGACGTGACACGGTCTCGCCATCGAAGATGATGTCACAATCCTCCCCACGGCCGAGAATCGTCCGCCGCTTTGTCAAAATCAGACCGGTGCGGCCGGCGCATAGGCCGTCAACGAAACTCAAACATAACTTGCTTTCGGGGAAACTATTGGTAACTCGCCCCTTGCTTAACGAATGAGCAACCTTGAGTTCCTGGGGACGAGAGAAATCGTGTTCTTGGCCGATCACAGCGGGTTCATTCCTCTGAGCCATCTTAATCCCAACGCGTCAGCTCAACAAATTTCCTCAGTGGTACCTGCAGACGATGTCTTCATAATTTGATGTGTTGAACTGCTTATTCGGAGTTGTCACCCCTCAACACACCGTGCAGCTTATCGCGAAAGAGGCGATAGCTTATCACGACGCTTCTGCTTTGGCTAGATAAACACCATCACACAGTTGCACGCCGTCCGGAGGCTGCCCGAGAGAATGTGAGAATCGTCAAACCGGTCGCCCGGACGATGCGGATCCGAACCCGCGGGTGATCTCCAAAGACCTCCCTATGTTCCGTCCCAGGTTCCGCCCCAGGTTCCGCTTGAATGATGATAAATCCTTTCCGGCCAGAGAATGCCAAAAACATTAACTTCATTGAAAAGCGGGAAAAGGCGTTGACTCACCTGATAATCGCAGCTACAATCCGGCCTGCATTGGGCGCGAACCTCAAAACTTCAGCAGTGATTGCAGTTGTTCGTGTAGTTTTGCAGTTGGTGCAGTTGATGAGTACCCCTTTTCGCCGCCTTGACCCCATTCCCCGAACCGGTGCCAGTGACAATTAGCTTCAAAGAGCTTTCCGGGGAACATGTACAATTCAGTCGCAGAAGACCAGAGATTCACACCCCGTTGAATCTTCACTGGACAACAGGCAAATTCCATTTTTGAACTTCTAAATTTCTGTCGGCGGGCCACGCCTTAGCTCGGTATCACAGGAACGAGTCGGGTTTGAGGATCTATTCCTTCCGTAATTATGCGCTAATTCAGGCCGACGCCGCGACCAGAGGAGATTTGTTAAGATGCGAACCTCACATCGCCGTCTTTTGTCGAAGATTTCATCGCTCATTTTAATGGTAATCGGGCTGCTGTGCATCGGTGCAAAGAATGAGATGCGCGCTCAGGACTTACCACCAACCATTCCCGGGCTTCCGGGGAGCACGTCGGACGCCGCCCGGGGGCTTGGCGTCAGTGATAACAAATTGGGCAGCGTCCTCTTTTTCAACTATTACACGAGCGACGCTTTAAGCTCGCAGGTCGATACCCGGATCAGTATTACAAATGCGAATCCCGTCCAGGATGTGGCATTACACCTGTTCTACGTTGACAGCATCAACTGTTTTGTCATCGATTCATTTCTTTGTCTCACCCGTAATCAGACCGTCAGTTTCAACGCGTCGGACTTTGATCCCAATGTGACCGGATATCTGATGGCCATTGCCGTCGATTCGCAAGGGCGGCCGATGAGTTTCAACTATCTCGCGGGCGATGAACTGGTGATCGCTCCGACCGGCCATCGGTTCGGACTGTCAGCCATGGCCGCGGCCCGGCGCGACGGGAATTTCTCCGCGCCGATTAACGACGACGGAGCTTCGGCGACGCTCTTCTTCAACGGCGACCAGTACGATTTCTTGCCGTACGGAATGGTCCTCGACAATTTCCCGAGCCAGATTTCGGGTGTCGGATCAGCGCTGGCTGACACGCGGTTATATGTCTATAGCCCGGTCTCCAACCTGATCACCGGAGAGAATCCTTTCAGCGGAACGCTCGTCTTTCTCGTCTTTGACGATCAAGAGAAGGCGCACTCCTCGACGCTCCCGCTCAACTGTTATCTCTCTCCCGATAAACAAAGGGTTTCGTCGATTCGGACCACGCCTACTTTCAATTCGATTATTCCCGCAGGCCATAGCGGGTGGTTGAGATTCTATGCCATCGGCAGCCAGACGGTCGTCGGTGATCCGGAAGGCTGCAAGGTCACTTTGACCAATGCTCCCCTCATGGGCGCCACCGCGACCAGGATGGGCAATTACACCGGAGGCCATAACCTTAACTACGCGACGACCTTTAACGCTCCCGGATACTCGATTACGATCCCGGTCATCGTGCCCCCCTGCGGCCCGGCCACCGATCTCCCGGATCGAGGAAGCAGTCTCTGTGCGTTACTCAATAGACAGTAGACAGTCTCCGTTTTGCCACCGAAACTGTTAAGTCTCAACGCGAGTTAAGACACTCTATTCTTTGAAAACCGAGCGCAATCACGACGGGTGATTGCGCTCGGTTTTCTCGCATCTCACAACGTCCCGTTTGCCCTCCCCGAAACTCTTAAATCTTGATCTCCCACGGAAATTTTATGAAACTTGAAGCGTACAAGAGCGTGAAACAACTGAAAATCTTTTAAGGTGAAGTGTGTAGAATTGCATAACACATAAAGCACGAAAGATGGTAATAAAGTGGGAGTCGCCCCACAGCCGGCCCACGAGAGAAGAGACAAGAGAAAAGTAGAGATCGAGAGAAGATGTAGAGATGTAGAGACGTAGAGAAGATAGAGAAGTTTGAAGAATTGCAGCGGGTTTCAGGTTCTAGATCGCACGTTAAATATTAGCCAGTCCACTTAATATATTTGATATATTTGAACTTAATATTTGATCGATCCCGCAGTATTAGAGTTTGGCAAATAGCAAGCACGTGATTCGGTAAAGACTGAGTGAGCTATTGTCAACAAAGTTGAGTCGATTTGTAGGACCGTTTTAAGATTTGGTTTTTCAAGAATCAGTTTCTGGGGAGTTGGTTTTTAACTAAGATGGCAGAATACATTTGCAGATTAGGGACGCCGGGAGGAGAGATCGTCACGCGGACGGTCGAGGGATTATCCGAGCAGGAGCTGCGTCAGCGGCTTGGGCAGGAGGGGTATCGCATCTTTTCGGTCGAGACTTCGGGGATGATCGATGGGGTGCGGGTGAGGAGCAAGGGGGAGAAATCGGTCAAGATCAAGCTCGACGACTTTTTGCTCTTCAATCAGCAATTGGCGGCGTTGTTCCACGCCGGGCTGCCGGTCCTGCAATCGATTCAGATGTTGCGTCAGCGTTCGCCGAATCCGAAATTGAGATTGGTGCTGGCCGATGTCGAAGCGCGGATCAAATCGGGCACAGCGCTCTCAGAGGCGTTTGCGGCCCAGGGGGAGACTTTCCCGAGGATCTACACTGCATCGATTCTGGCCGGGGAACGGTCGGGCAGCCTCGATGAAGTTTTGCGGAGATATGTCGAATATACGAAGGCGATCGCGCAGCTGCGGAGAAAGATTCGGGGCGCGTTGACCTATCCGGTCATTCTGCTCGGTGCGGCGTTCATCCTGATCGGCGTCCTGACGACCTTTGTCATCCCGCAATTCTCTTCGCTCTACGAAAATATGGGCACGCAGTTGCCGGCGATCACGAACTTCGTCGTCGGGATCTCGACGGGAGTCCGTTCGAACATCTACTGGCTCGGCCCGGTCGTCATCGGGAGCATCTTCGGAATTATCTCCTGGAGGAAGACCGAGAGCGGGCGCCGGACGATGGATCGTTGGATTTTAAAGATTCCGATCGTCGGTGAACTGATCAAGCAGTTGACCACCGCTCAGCTCGCGCGCAGTCTGGCGACACTGCTCGCTGGCGGTATCACGCTCGTTGAATCTTTTCAGATCGCCCTCGCCTCGGTGACCAACCGCGATCTGCTCCGTTCAACCGAACCGGCGCTTTCAAAGATTCGCGAGGGTAAACCGTTCACCGAGAGTCTGGCCGCGGCCGGATGGATTCCTCCGCTGGCGGTCGATATGATCGGGGTCGGCGAGCGTTCGGGATCGTTGCGCGAAATGCTCGACGAGGTCGCGGGGTTCTTCGATGCCGAGACCGAGGTCAAGCTCGGACAGTTAACAACTTTTATCGAACCGGCAATCTTAATTATGATGGGTGGCATCGTAGTCACCATCTTGTTGGCGATCTATCTGCCGTTACTGCAGATGGTCAATCAGACAGGGACGTAATATTAATATTAATTTCGGACGGATGCCGGACCTTGGATGGCAGTCCCAGCATCTAACGCCTCGCATTCAGCATTAAAACTAGGCACTCATCGGGCCAGCACTTAGAGGAGTCAGATTTAAGAAATGGCAGTAGCAAGCGAAAAGATCAATCAAGCAGCAGAACGCGAGGTGGCCGAGAGGCTCGCTCAACGATATCGCCTGAGCTTCGTCAATCTGGAGAACTATCCGGTCGATTACTCGCTCGTGCAATCTTTGCCGATCGACCTGATGTTGCGTAATCGATTCGTCCCCTTGCGCCGCGAGAACGGCCACATGGTGATCGCGATGGCCGATCCATCGGATCTCTTGCTGCTGGACGAGTTACGGAGCCAGTTGCGGGCCACGCTCAAGGTCGAGGTCGCAACCTGGAGCGCCATCGAGGCGGTCTTGCGCAAAGGAGATGCTTCACAGCGCGTCTTGCAAGAGGCCTCCGAGGGATTCCGCGTCGCGATCGTCAAAGAGACCGATCAAGGAGAAGAGGTTTTAGACCTCGATCGGCTGTCGAATGACTCCGACATGTCGCCGATCATCAAGCTCGTCGATACGATCGTCTTCACGGCCCTCGAAAAGCGCGCCTCCGATATCCACCTCGAAACGCGCGACAGCGACATGATCGTCCGGTACCGGATCGACGGCGCGCTATATGATGCAGGCGATCCGATCGACATCAAGCATCATCAGACGATCATTTCGCGCATCAAGGTCATGTCCGAACTCGATATCGCCGAACGGCGCGTCCCGCAGGACGGCCGGTTCCGCATGCGGATCAAAGGGCGGAAGGTCGATTTCCGCGTCTCAATTATGCCTTCGGTCCACGGCGAGGACGCGGTCATTCGTATTCTCGACAAGGAACAGATCAACGAATCGTTCAAGGATCTGCGGCTGGAGGTGGTCGGTTTCGATCCGACTCTCCTCTCGACCTTCCGGCGTTTTATCTTGGAGCCTTATGGAATGGTGCTCGTGACCGGGCCGACAGGCTCCGGTAAAACGACGACGCTCTACGCCGCACTCAACGAGATTCGAAACGACGAAGACAAGATCATCACGATTGAGGATCCGGTCGAATATCAGTTGCGCAGCGTCACTCAGATTCAGGTCAATGAAAAGAAGGGGCTGACCTTCGCGCGCGGACTGCGCAGCATTTTGCGCCACGACCCGGATAAGATCATGGTCGGCGAAATCCGCGACATGGAGACGGCGCAAATCGCCATCAACTCCGCGCTCACCGGCCACCTGGTCTTCACGACCGTCCACGCCAATAATGTGATAGATGTCATAGGGCGCTTCATCAACATGGGTGTAGAACCCTATAACTTCGTCTCTGCGCTCAACTGCGTGTTGGCGCAAAGATTGGTTCGCTTGCTCTGTCCGCGCTGCAAAAAACGCTACCAACCGACTGATGAAGAGTTGCTTGAGGCCGGATTAGCCCCGGAGAAGTTCGGGGAGCGCGTCTATTATACGAGTTCCGGATGTGAAATTTGTAATAGTACGGGATATCGCGGGCGAACGGCGATCCATGAATTATTAGATATGTCGGATAACATCCGAGAGTTGATCATCGCTCGTAAACCAGGTTCAGAGGTCCGCCGCGCCGCCACCGCGGAAGGATTAGGAACTTTGCGCCAGTCGGCGCTCCGATTGGTCTTTGAGGGGCTGACAACCCTCCATGAGATTAATCGTGTGACGTTCGTCGAAGAAATGGGTTGATAAGGTTTTGGAACGCCGGCAGAGTTCAGGCGTTCAAGGATTTGGCTGTCATCATCATCATCGCTCTTGACGGCCAAGCGCCTGTCCCAATCGGGCCAAATGATTTGTAACGCTGCCTAAAATTTAACCCAAGGTTCTGCTTTCTTGCCAGCAGTTGGCATCTCAGCCGGATCAAGGTTGGGCGACTTAGCAACCTCGTTAAGTCAGACGTATTAAGGTGTATTAATTTTTTGATCTCAGACTGAGCTGGTCGAGGCTCCACATTTAAGAAGTGAAGGTCACCATGAGCACAAACACGGTCATTCATCGAATTCTCGCGGTAATTCTCGCGCTGAGCCTGGTCCTGCCAGGTGTGGCATTAGCGGGCGGCGGCAAATCGGGCAAGAAAAATTTTAGGGAAGGGGTGAAGTACGAGCAAGCCCAGCAATGGGATATGGCAGCTCAACAGTTCGCGCTCGCCGTGGCGGCCGAGCCGGGCAACCCTGAATACAAACTGCATTACCTGCAGGCCTTGCAAAAGGCGGGGCTCATGTATGTGAAGCGCGGTGATGATCTCTCGGAGCAGGGGGATTATGCGGGCGCCTACACAGCCTATCGTACCGCCTATAATTACGATCAGGGCAACGAGATTGCGCGGATGAAGATGGAGCGCATGCTCGAACAGCAGAAAACGCAGGCGGGTGGCGGGGAGCCGGACGCTTTGACCAAGAGCGGCAACTACAAGAAGGTGTCGAACGAGATTCAGGTCGCGACCAAGGGGCGCACCAGCAAGGATGTGGTCCAGACGATCAACTTCAAAGATTCGAAGTTCAAGACGGTCGTCCTCAATCTCGGCCGGCAGCTTGGGCTCAACGTCGTCTTCGACGAATCGGTCAAAGATCAATCGATCTCGATCGATCTGACCGAGGTCACGGTCGCCAAAGCGCTGGACATCATCTTTAAGACCTACAAGTACTCATTTGAACAGGTTGACCGCCGCACAATCCTCGTCTACCAGGACAATCCGACCAATCGGCCGCGATTTGAAAACCTGATGGTCAAGACCTTCTATCTCGGAAACATTACCGGGAACCAGGCGCGGACGGCTCTCCAAATGATGCTTCCTCCGGGACGCCAGATGGCGACTCTCGACCAGGCCAACAGCCAGGGCGGCAACTTGCTGATCGTCAAAGCGACGGCCGCCGAGCTGCAACTCGTTCAGGATATCCTGGGCAGCCTCGACAAGAATAAGAACGAAGTGGTGGTTGACGTCGAAATCTATGAAGTGTCGCACGACAGCGCCGTCCAGATCGGCAATCAGATCGGGACCAGTTCGGATTCGAGTAAAGGAACCTTCGGCCTCAACAACCTTGGCGGAATTGGGTACAACCTGGCTGAAGGCGCTGCGAGGGCGGGGAACTCGGCCTTCAACCTCGGCTCCGGAGCGCTCTTCGGACTGCCGACCACCTCGCTCAGTCTGTTGCAATCGAAGGGCAACAACAAACTTCTCTATAAGACGCAGATTCACGCGCTCGACGGTCAGAAGAACACGACCAAAGTCGGTCGCAGCGTCCCGGTCAAGATCGGTACGCAATATGGTTATGGTGGCGGAACAAACACGCCGACCAACGGGACCGGAACCAATGTGGCGCAAAATGCCGTCAACAACCTTCTCGGTCTGGGTTCAGGGATCGACAGTATTCAATATCGCGATGTGGGTCTGGTGATCGAGGCGAAGCCGGCCATCACCAGCGAAGGATATGTCGAGATCGAAATGAAGTTCGAGACGTCGGACATCGTTCAATCCGGCGCCACTTCAAATCTGACTCCGACCTTCACGCAACGTTCGCTCAATACCACGGCGCGCATCCAAGATGGCGTGACCTCGGTGGTGGCAGGGATCAATCAGGAGTCGAAAGGCAGTTCACGTGCCGGCGTCCCGCTGGTCTCGATGGTTCCGATTCTGGGCCGTTTCATCTCGACGCCGCAGCAGACCAACAGTCAGAGTGACATCATTATCACGGTCACGCCGCACATCGTGCGTGCGCAAGGGATCAACAAAGATGATTTTCTGGCGCATAACGCCGGTCAACAGACAGCCGGTCCCACGCTCGGAATCGAGGAGGTCGTCTACAAAGCTCAACAGCAGGAAGAGGAAGAGCGGCGCTTGATCGCGCTTCAGCAGGGGCTTCCGCAGTCGGCGGCGCCAATCGCTCCGAATACTCCGGCGCCGGTGACGACGCAGGTCGCGAGCTACGATCAGACTCAGCAACGAAGCGTGGCGAGACAACCGCAACAGACGGTTCAGCCGGTGGTCAATACCGCGACGCCGAACGCGCAAAACCCGGTCGTTAACCAATCTTTCGAGCCGGCGAGCAGGGTTCTTCCGAATGCCGCTCCGGTGAGAAGGAGCGTCCCGGCCGCGCCGCAACCGCAGCCGCAGATTGAGAACCAGGAGATCCAAAACGACGCCACGCCTCTCAACAACGAGACCGGAAAGGCTGAGGGTGAGAAGGACGAATCCCAGCAGCAGACCGGCCCGCAGGAAGCTCCGGTGGAGCCCGCCTCGCCGGTGATGGTGCAGCGTTCGCCGAACGCCGAGAAAGAGCTCCAGAAGAGAAGAGCCGAAGCTCAGCGCATCGCCAAGGAGAACGCGGCAAAGGCTAAGAAGGAAGATGCCAATCTTCCTCAGGAAGTGGTCGCTCAGAGCGCACAACCGCCGGCTGACATCGCGGTGGCACGGATGAATGATGGGGCACGCAACAATTCAGCGGTCGCCTTTGCTCTCTCGCCGAGACCGATCAGACAGCAACCCGGCAAGACCTTCACGGTTGCCGTTGAGGTCAGCGGCCAGACTCAGATGACCGGCGCCAACCTCTCGCTCAGATTCGATCCTTCAAAGCTCAATTTCAAATCGGTCAAGGATGCCGGCATGTTCGGCGCCCAACCGGATTTGACTTATGAAGTTGAGAAGGGCAACCTGATCGTCAAGATCAAACAGCCACAGTCCACGCCGGTGAGAGCTGCCGGCCGGATGATCTTGATTGAATTCGCCGCGACCGCCGAAGGGCAGACCGAGATCACTTTCAATGTGAGCGGGACGCAGGTCCGGCTGCCAAACAACACCCTGGCTCAAGCCAGCGGCACGCCGACTCAAATCTTTATCAGTCGCGAAGGGGCAATCAGTGCTACGAATGAACGGTAGACTTCTGAAGACGGCAATGGGTCAACGGATAACAGCAGGCAGCGACAACGAGTCGCTGCCTGCTGTCCATCGGCCTCAGGATTCGAGGTTAAAAGAGAGAGGTTTCACACTTCTCGAATTGATCATTACACTGTCGATCATCGCAATTTTGGCGGCCGGGACGATTCCGATCGCGCGCAACATGATCAAGCGTGAACGTGAGTTGGAACTGCGCCGCAACCTGCGAGAGCTGCGGATGGCGATCGACGCATACAAGATCGCTTGCGACAAGGGACTGGTCGGTCCGCTTGACCGCAAAGTCGAAGATGAGTGCTATCCGCAGGAGATGAAGATTCTGGTCGAAGGCATTCATCCGCCGGGCGGCGGTGACAGAACCATCCGCTTTCTGCGGCGGGTTCCCAAAGACCCCTTCACCGGAAACACGGAATGGGGCATGCGCTCGACGCAGGATGATCCGACATCAACTTCCTGGGGCGGACAAAATATCTTCGATGTCTATAGCAAAGCCCCGGGCGTTTCGCTGGATGGGAAAACGCAATATAAAGATTGGTAGTCAGGACTGGTAGAATTATCTGATAGAATTATCTGATAGAGTTATCTGGAATAGAGTTATCTGGATTGATAGAGAATGATTGATAGAGATAGAGAAGGAAGAGAAGGATTGGTAGCGATGAATTTCAAGTTTCAAGTCTCAAGTTTCAAATCTCGGAGCGGGCGGGACAAAGCTGAGCGGGGCTTTACTTTCATGGAACTCTTGATCGTGATGGTCATCATCGCGATTCTCTCTGCGATTGCAATCCCGAGGTATTTGACACATCTGCAGCGCGCGAAAGAGGTCGTCTTGCAGCAGAACCTGTGGTCGATGCGGCGCGCGATTGATTTTTATACGACAGATAAGGAGAAGCCTCCTGCAAGCTTGAATGAGCTTGTCACATCAAGTTATCTGCGCGAGATTCCCAAGGATCCGGTCTGTCCTGAATGTCCGTGGACGGAACTTCCGGCGCCGGCAGACAATCAGAACTCGGTCGGCGGAATCGGTGATGTCAAGAGCTCGGCTCAGGGCACGGATTCAGTCGGGAAAGCATATTCCGAATACTGAGTTGTCAGCGTTCCGGCAATCATCACTCGTCCTGTATCTTGTCCAAGTTATTATTTAGGTTTACTAGCGACCATGCAACGCATCCCTGTTATATCGAACGTCTGGAATTACCTGAGCGCTCCAAATTTGCCGGCAACTTCGCTCTCGATCAGCGAGAGCCATCTTTCGCTGATTACTCTGCGAAATCGTGGCCGCGAGTTCGAGGCGCGCAATCTGGGCGTCCTGCGATTGCCGGCGGGACTCATCACTGCCAGTTTCACCGAGGCGAATGTCGCCGATGAAGCGGCGATGGCCGAGTTGCTCAAAAGGACCGCGACACAGGCCAAAATGAGCCGGCTGAAGGCGTTGAGCGCCACCCTGCCGGCCGGCAGCGCGCGCAGTCTGGTGATTCCGCTCGATAGCATTCCGAATTCGCGAACCGAGTTGTTGCAGATGGTTGAATGGAAGGTCGAACGCAGCATCGGCCATAAATTCAGCGATCTGCGCGTGAGCTACAAGCGATTGAGAGATTTCAATGGCCGCGCGCAGTGGATCATCTCCGCCATCCACGAACGGGTGCTGGAGCAATATGAGCGAATCTTCAAGAAGATAGATTGGCAGGTCGGGTTGATCGTGCCTCGACACGTCGGCGAAGCGCAGTGGTTGATGCGATCGAAGGTGGAGGGCGATCAAGTGGTCGTGAGCTTGAATAATAACGGCTTCGATGCGGTAATCATCAGAGGAGATGAACCGATCCTGATCCGCGAGGTGACTTGCGCGGTCGAAGAACGCGAAGACGAATTCTATCGCCTCATGATCTTCTACCGCGATCGGTTGTTGCCGGAGAACTCCTCGACCACGATCAGTCGAATGTTGATCCTGGGCAACCCGGCCGAACAACGCAGCTTTCACGATGTGTTGGCATCGGCGCTCGAAAAGAACTCGATTGCGCTCAATCCACAGCAACTAGGATTGCGAGTAGATCCTAATGCCCCGTTCAATCATTTCGCGGCGGCAGGTGGATTGGCAACAATGGCCTGGGGATAATTCTCACTGGATCCCTCTGGCGCTCGATTCCCCCGGGTGTTTAAGAAAATGTTTTTATCCAAGAGACGCCAAGATCGTCCGGTCAGTTCGTAAACGCAACCGCTCGACGCCTTGGTCACCATTCCTTTTCTTAAAGACCGTATTATCCTTTCCGGACCACACCTTTCAATGTATTAATAGCCCCGGTCCTTCCTCTCCTCCAAGCGGAGGGATCATTGATTGCCCCCCCAAAAGAACGGTTAAGAGCCGTCCCGACCCTTGAGACCTGACCACTTCAAAATAAGGAAGTCCTGAGATGAAAGAGGAAATGCACAGAACCGCACGCGTCATTCCGAGGTTGTTTTCGCTTCGTCTATTGTCGTTTTATTCCATCATCCTGTTTGCGGTAATGCTCGGCGCCGGTTGTGGCAGCGAACCACAGAATGTCGAATCACATAATTCCGGCAATTCTCCTCATCCTGCCAATCCCGCCGGTTCTCCTAACTCTGCCGCCAATAGTGGTCCGAAGCCTGCTGTCCCGGCGGGCGCACCAACTGTATCGACTAGTCCGGCAGCGGGCAGTCCGACGACGGCGGACAGTCCAACAACGAGCTTATCGTCGAGCCCCACGCCGGCTGTTATTCCGACGACGCCCGTCGGTCCCGTTGGACAGACGACGCCGAGAGGGCAGGGAGGATCCGGGCAAAATTCACAGTCGACGGCAAACATGACCTTCACGCCAGCCAAACCGGCGATGACGCCGGCTCCGGAGCCGTTCCCGGCGCGGCCGACGCCGACGGTCGTCGTCAAAGACGGAAAGGTCGTCCAAAACTGGCAAGCTCCAGAAGAGGCCCTCAGTCTGGCCAATCCGGTGAAGAACAATCCTGATGCCGCCAAGATTGGGCGAGAGTTCTATCTGCAGAGGTGCGTCGATTGCCACGGCAAAGAGGGGAAGGGCAATGGCTATATGTCGAAGATGTTGGTCAAACCGCCGACCAACCTGGCCAGTAAGATGGTGCAAGCCAACAGTGACGGAGAGTTGTTCTGGAAGATCACTAATGGGAAATCGCCAATGCCCGCCCATCGCGTGCGCTTTACCGATGAACAACGCTGGTATATCGTCACTTATTTAAGGACGTTTAATCCATAATGATGATCCCTTTTTAAGGGGCTCCGATGATCCAGCGGATCCGGTAAAGAGCGAGGCCGCGGACCGCGGTGGGATCTGAGCGGGATCAGTCAAGGGGCGAAGTGGATGAAAACCAGAGAAATTCTCGATTTTTTTTGCAATTTTCGTTTGATTTCGCCTCTTTCGCTTGCTCTCTTCCAGCCCATCAATTAAAAACTCATCACTCAATTTAAGTCTGGTGAAGTTAGACAGGGAGGTTAAGAGTAAGTGAACTTGATTCCCGCCTAATTTTATTTTTAGTGGTCCGATGGATCTAAAGGAGTCGATTTAGCGTAATTTACAATAGGCACAGTTGAAAGACGAGAACCCAGAACAGACCGTCAATCAGAGCGATGCCAGCAGGTATGATTTGTTGATTGGAAAGCGATAGTCTCAATTATGACGTGGGATGAGGTTAAAGAACTAGGCTCGCTGTACGCTATCGGAGCGTTAGATGAGAATACTGCGCGCGCCGTGGAAGAGTACCTCACTGAGGCTCCTCCTGAGCAGCAGCGTGAAATTGCGGAATGGCGTGAGGTCGCTGCTTTGATGCCGATGGCATTGCCTTCCGCGCCGGTTCCGGCGCATCTGAAAGATCGCCTGATGAATATCATCGCCAAGGAGGAGCAAGGTGTCTCCTTCGCCGATGATGTGGTCTGGCCGCAACCGGCGGCGGCTGCTGCCACGGAGACGGAAGAGTCCACCGCGAAAGTCCTGCCATTTGCGCCGACTCGTCGCACGGAATCGTCCCCGGCGCGCTGGTTGTTGATTGCCGCCACGGTCTTGCTCACATTCACCAGCGGTTATCTGCTCTGGCAAAACATGAGGTTGAACAACAACCGCAATGATCTGGCGCGAGAACTGGCGATGGCCAACGAACGGATCACGGAGATCACCTCAGCGACGACCAAGGTCATTGCGATGAGCGGCGACGAGGCTCCGCAAGCCAGCGCAAAGCTGGTCTGGAATACCAAGCGCCAGACCTGGGAAATCTATTTCTACAACCTGCCCGTGCCGCCCAGCGATAAGGAGTATCAGCTCTGGTACGTGACGAAAGATTCCAAGATCAGCGCTGCTGTCTTTCGTCCCAATAATGAGGGTGGATACAATCTGAAAGTGAATTTGCCACCGGGCGTCGCGAAGGCCCTGGCGGCGACGGCCATCACGCTCGAACCCAAAGGCGGGTCTCCGCAACCGACCGGAAATATTTTCCTTAAAGGTGCGATCTGATCTCTTATTTGTATGAGATGACCAGTCGTTCCGGCGACGGCGGCAGTTCGTGGAGTTCACTCCTGGTGAACCCGGCCTGTCCAAACATTCTTTCAAACTCAGCAAAGGTGTAGGCGTCTCCGCCTTGTGTCGATGCCAGCATCGTCATGGCAAAACCGGCGGAGGTCAGCGGCGTCACTCGATCTTCGTTCGGAATAAATTCCAACGTCGCAACGCGCCCTCCTTCATTCAATCTTGCCGAGATTTTCTTGAGTAGATTCTCACAGGTCTCGACATCGAAATGATGGAGGAAGTTGGTCAATAAGACCAGGTCGTAACCATCACCGAAGTCAACATCAAAGGCGCTGCCGGGGAGAGTGGAGTAACGATCGCTCACCCCGAATCGCTGCGCGTTCTCTCGGGCGACCTCGAGAACCGGCGCCCAATCCACCGCCACCACTTCGACATTCGCATGGCGCTGAGCGAAGGTAATTCCGAAGATGCCATGTCCGGCGGCAATGTCCAGCAATTTGATCTTGCGGTCCCCAGCAAGCTGAACCTTCTCGACTATCATCTGGGCCGGCATGATCATTAATGGCATCATCGCGCGCGCGAACCGCACCCAGATCGGGTTTTCATCCGAGACGCTGCCTTTCTCCTCCAAGAGCGTTCCGCCTTTGCGCACGGCTCCGGCGATGTCACGGTGAGCCTCGATCATCAAGGGCGATTGCAAAAACTCGACTGAGCCGCCCAGATAGGCCGGTGACCGCCGATCGAGAAAGACCGCTGAATCCTGCGTCAAACCGTACTTCCCATCGATCTTTGTCAGGAAACCGAGAATGACCAGGTAATCGCACAGGATGCGGATGCCGCGTTCCGATGCCTGGCATCTGGCGGCTAAAGCCGTTGCCGTTGTGTTGCCTTCGCCGATCGCCGTAAAAATATCCAGCTCGATCGCTCCTTTGATCACCGCGCTTTGTTGATAGGCGGTGGCAGTCGTGAAAAAATGTTCGGGTGAAGGCTGGCCGGGTTGATTGCTCATGATGATGTCTCCTCTTGTTGATTAAGTATGATCTCGGCAGAGAGGAAGGAAAAATAAAGCTTTTTCACCCGCGGCGCAATTCTTTTGAGGGAGCGGTCAATTTTCCGAGGCCTGACGCCGGTCGGATTGTGAGCTGAAAAATGGGACTCCCGATCAATCAAAACCCGGATCGTACTCGATTCGCCAGCCGCTGCGGCGCCGGTCTCTTCCTTTTTCTCTTTCTTTCCCTGGCCATTATTGCGCTTTCGCCCGGCAAGAAAATGATCGCCCAAACCGAAGCTCTGGTCCCAGGCAAGCTCATCAAGCAGGTTTTCTGTCGAGATCACGCGGAGCAGAGCTATGCGGTCTATTTGCCTTCCGGGTATACCCCGGACCGCCGGTGGCCGATCATTTACGGATTTGATCCGGGCGCGCGGGGCTCGCGCCCCGTCGAATGTTATCAAGCGGCCGCCGAGAAATACGGATATCTCGTTGTCGGATCGAACAATTCACGGAATGGTCCTAATGTTCCGCTGAATGAAATCCTGAAGAGCTTGTGGGAAGACACGCATCAACGGTTTGCGATCGATGAACAGCGCGTTTATGCGACCGGTTTTTCCGGCGGCGCCCGCGTCGCGTTTTCGATCGCCGGCGCATTGCGCGGCCAGATCGCGGGTGTAATCGCCTGCGGCGCGGGATTTCCCGGAGATAATTCTCCGCCGAAAGACCTGCCATTCGTCGTCTTCGGCATTGCGGGAAAGGAAGATTTCAATTTGATCGAATTGAAACGAGTCGGCCGGACGCTCGATTCACTCGGTCTCACCAATCGCCTCATGACTTTTGACGGGGATCATTCGTGGCCGCCCGAGCCGGTCTGTACGATGGCCGTTGAGTGGATGGAGGTGCAGGCGATCAAGGCCGGAAAGCGAAAGCCCGACCAGGCATTTATCGCCGAGATGCTGGCCAAATCCCTGGCGCGGGCTCGCGCGGCCGAAGCCGCGAAGAAGACCTTCGATGCCTATCTTGAATACGACGCCCTGGCCAAAGACTTTCAAAGTTTGCAGGATGTCGCCGAGTTTGCGGCAAAGGCCGACGAACTGCGATCCTCCAAAGAGGTCAAAGCGGCCCTCAAACAAGAGCGAGACGAAGAGCAGGCACAGCTGAGTGAGGTCCGCAACTTTTTCACCCTGCGCGAACAACTGAAGGCGACGGACAACCGCGCATTGGCGAGTAACCAGTTGCGAAACTTCATCGGTAATCTCAAAAGAAAAGCCGCCAACAGGGAAGAGAATAGCGATCGATTGGTTGCTCGCCGCGTGCTCTCGCAGCTCGCCGTCGCCTTGATCGAAGAAGCGGCGAATCTTCGATACTATAAAAAATATTCCGAAGCCGCGCAGAATTTGGCGCTCGCCGTCGAGATCAGACCGGATAACCCGCAACTTTTCTTCTCTCTGGCCAGAGCCCATGCGCTGGCCGGAGAGAAGAGGCCGTCGATCGAGGCATTGAGAAAAGCTTTTGAGAAAGGATTGACCGCCGGCGATGACGTCACAAGCAATCCGGAACTGGACTCGATCCGCAATGAAGCCGGATATAAGCGATTGATTGAAGAGTTCTCTCGTCAAGGACAGGACGGAATAAGGAACCAACAACGCTAAGACAAAATCGGCGAAAATCCCGAAATATATCGGAAATATTTCGAGGTTTTCGCCGATTTTACCTGCTGCGCATTCACCTCAGGCTTCCTCAAGCGTAATAATCTATCATTCACAATCTGCTGTTCACCAAATAAACGGAGGAAGCTTATGTCGGAGATCATCAACAGAAGACGCTTCATCGCCGGCGCGAGTTCGGGGATCGCCGGAGCGAGCCTGCTCACCGCAAAGTCTTATGCCCGTGTGATCGGCGCCAACGAACGCATTCAACTGGGAATTATCGGGTCGGGCGGCCGTGGCCGCAGTCTCATGGGAGCGTTCAATACATTTCCCAATCTCTGTGAATTTATCGCCGTCTGTGATGTTTATGAGCCGAACGTCAACGCCGCGTTGAAACTCTCGCGTGAGAATGCGAAGTCAACAATAGATTACAAAGAACTGCTCGCCAACAAAGAGATCGTCGCAATCGTTAATGCGACGCCTGATCACTGGCACTCGAACGTACTGCTCGATGCCGTGGCGGCAGGCAAAGACGTCTATACGGAAAAACCCTTTGCCTATTCGATCGAACAGGGAGCGAAGATGGTCAAAGGCGTTCGCGCGACAAAACAGATCGTGCAAGTCGGAATGCAACGCCGCAGCTCCGAAGCCGTTCGTAACGCCAAGAAAATTGTCGATGATGGGGCTTTGGGAGAGATCGTCATCGCGCGCGCCCAGTGGTTCTGGAATCGGAAACCGATGCCCGCCAAGCTGGAACTTCAGGGCAAACTCGATTGGGAACGCTTTCAGGGGCCGGCAAAGAAGCGCTATCCGTTGGATGAACGCCGCTTTTTTCATTGGCGCAACTTCTCCGATTACAACGGAGGCCATATGACCGATCAAGGTACACATCTGATGGACGTCATTCAATGGTTCGCAAATAACGGCAAGCCGCCCGTCTCGGCCGTGTGTCAGGGCGCGACCTATATTAATAAGGGCGCGGACGTGCCTGATACCTTTTGCGGAGTGTTCGAATATCCAACTTTCCTCGCTACCTGGACCCTCTGTTATGGCAACTCTTATCGAAACGGTTGGCAGATCATTTTGCAGGGGCGCAAAGGCACCATGGAACTCGATGATGACGGCTATCGCGTCTATCCGGAACCCTGGAAGAGCACGAACGCCCCGCCCGCCGTCTCTAACGAATATCAAGGCGGAATCCCAACCGAACCACATGTCAAAAACTTTCTTGATTGCATCAAGTCCCGGCAAGAACCAAATGCTCCCGTCGAAGTGGGACAAAACGCCGTGACCGCTCCTCATCTCGCAAACTTAGCGCATCGACAACAGAAGCGCATCTCTCTCGCCAATGAAGTATGAAGAGCTGAAGATGGAAGGATGCAAGAAGGATGAAGAGTGAGAAAGCAGAGGGATGGGGAAGTAAGGATGAAGGGTGAAGTGCGAATTCATCCTTCATCCTTCATCCTTCATCCTTCATTTTTCGATTCCTCATCCCTCTACCTTTCGCCCTTATCTTTTATTGTAGTGTTGTGGTGCAGAGCCAGAATCAAGACTGTCAACATTTGGTTCATTCCTTCACATGCGCTGTCTTATAAAAGTGACAAGGCATTTGCTGGGAGGCCCGTCAAATGGGGGCCAAAATGGCCTGAGTCCGGGAAAATCGGCAATGCGATCCATTGGCATCGTGCTTGCATGCGATTTCTTTGTTTACAAAACAATAAGATTGAGAGATCGTTTGACTTGTCATCGACGTAATGATTAGTGAAAACGATCAAAAAATTGGCCCTTGAAAGAAGAAGTTATGTATTTGCTAGAGCATTTATTCGTGGGACTGTTGTACTTGCCTTTCTTGATTACTCCCTTTGCATTGCTCTTTTGGTATGCGTTTGTTGCAAAACGTATAAATGAGCAGGGCGAAGCAGCAGCCACCCAATCGGAAGAGAAAATTCAAGTCTCCGGCCGCTAGGACAAAGGTCGATCGGTGCTGAGAGTTCGAGTTGCGTCGCCAGGCGCAAGGTCGATTAGTCTCGGTGTCTGCGGTGATCTCGCAGGACGCGGAGTGTGCGAATCCTTCGCTTCGCTCGCGCGTGTCTCTTGCCTGCAAGCATTCGTCTCCAATCTCGTTCTTGATCTGAAGCAATCATCAATCACATCTTCGTTATTATCTGCGCCTTTGGATGAATTTAATGAAACTATTTATTGGTGCAGTGTGTCTTACAAGTGAACCCGGCAGCCTTGGCGAGAATCGATCCGAAGATCTCTTGAAGGATATTGAGAACCGGTGAAGGTAATGAGGGGTCTGATGTTCATCAAAACACCACTAATCGTTTGTCTTGTCTGCGGCTGGATCATGCTTATCACTGCGGGTCGCGTCTGGGCGCAAGAATTGGTCTCGGCCAAGGTGATCTCGATGGACGGCCAGGTCGAAATTCGCCGGCAGTCCAGCGACCAACCTCAGATCCATAAGATCATCTTCAAAGTAGATGATGAGTTGAAAGTTGGGGACACGATCATCACCGGTAAGGGCGGTCGATTGGTCCTGGGTCTCTCGGACGGGTCCCAGGCGGTGATCGCGCCGCAGACGACCGTCGTTATTAAAGACCTGAGCCAGTCGCCCCGCACACTTTTCAATGTCATTCGCGGGAAGACACGCATTCAGATCGAAAAATTAGGTGGTCAACCGAATCCTTACCGAGTCAACACTCCGACGGCCGTGATCGCCGTCCGTGGGACGATCTTCGATGTCCTGGTTAAAGATAATGAGACCCAGGTCTTTTTACACGAAGGCGAAGTCTCGGTGACCAACCTTGTCCTGCCGGATCGACCGGTCATCTTGTTCACCGGGCAGATGACGCGAATTTTTCGGCAACGTTTGCCGGAGGTGCCTATCACATTCGGTCATAAACACAAAGATGGGATCTTTCAAGGGCAAGGAATCGGACGAATCGCCGACCGCAGAAGGCCGGAATTCGGCCGCAACGGTCCAAGGCCGGGCGCCGGTCCAAATGCCGGTCCGGGTGCGGGGCCGAATGCCGGTCCGGGTGCGGGTCCAAGACAACCGATGGGCAACAAGAGGCCATGAGGCCGGTTGAAATGTTTTCTTGAGAGCCGTGGCAGGGAATTAATTTGAGTGACTTGTCTGAAATCAATTCCAGGTCCGCCAAGGTGTTAATTGTGGACGACGAGCGCGGCGCACGCATGACGCTCGAAGTCTCATTACGTCTCAGCGGGTATGATGTCGTCACCGCCTCGGGCGGTCGAGAGGCCATCGCGCTCGGTCAGCGACAAAGATTTGATGTTGTCCTGACCGACATCTTTATGCCCGACGTGACGGGGCTGGAAGTGGTGCGTGAGTTTCGTCGGTTTAGTCCCGACACCAAGATCATTGCGGTGACGGCGCAGGGCTCGCTGGAGATCGCTCTGCAGGCCATTGAAGAAGGGGCCTTTGATTTTATTGCCAAGCCCTTCGACCTTGACGAAGTCTTGGCGCTTGTCGGCCGGGCGGCGGAGCATTCGATCACGGCACGGGCGGCGAGTTCAGACTCCGATCAGGATTTTTCCGCCTCGGGATTGATCGGCCACAGCCCGCAGATGGTGCGCGCCTATAAATTGACCGCTTATGCCGCTCGGACCCAGGCGACCGTCTTGATCGAAGGCGAATCGGGAACAGGGAAGGAACTCATTGCGCGAGCGATTCATCGCTACAGCAATCGAGCCAGGCGCCCTTTTACTGCCGTCAATTGCAGCGCGCTGACCGAGACGCTGCTCGAATCGGAACTATTCGGATATACCAAGGGCAGTTTCACTGGGGCTGTCGCGGAGCGGCCCGGTCTTTTTGAGAGCACGGATGGCGGAACGATCTTTCTTGACGAATTGGGAACCACGAGCCAGTCGTTCCAGGCGAGCTTGCTACGAGTGATTCAGGAGAAAGAGGTGCGGCGCATTGGCAGCCGTGAAGCGCGTAAAATAGATGTGCGCATTATCGGGGCGACGAATGTCAGTTTAGAGGAGCTGGCCCAACGCGGCGAATTTCGATCCGATCTCTTCTTTCGCCTGAGCGTGCTGGTGATCGCCCTCCCACCGTTGCGCGAGCGGGGGCCGGAAGACATCGCTTTGCTCGCACATCATTTCCTGAAGAAGTATAGCCGGGAGCACGGCGCGCAGCTCCACATTGGAGAAGATGTGCTCAATCTGCTGGCGCGTTATTCATGGCCGGGCAATGTGCGAGAACTGGAGAACACCATTGAGCACGCGGCGGCAATCTGCACCGATCATTTGATTACGGTCAATGATCTGCCTCGGCGGGTCATCGAGCGCGTCACTCCTCTCCCGGCTCCGCCCGTTCAGGCGCGGCTCTCGTTTATCGAAGATCGCCCCACACTTGCGGAACTCGACCGCCGTTACATTCAATTTATCCTCGCAGAGATGCGCGGCAACAAATCGCGTGCCGCCGAGATTCTGGGCATTGATCGCCGCACGATCTATCGTTATTTGGATCCGGCCGGCGAGCAGGGCTCAGATGCTGTTCCAAGCCGGTCTTTACCCGCAGTTCCCGAGACGGATGATCCGGAATAAATCACAAACCGTCCGAACCATGTTGATCCTCATTGTCAGCATCCTGCTGGCCGTGATCGTGACATGGTTTGTGCCGGCACTCTCAGCCGCCTCGTTGAATATGCTCTTTCGCTTCCGCGGCGAATTGAGGCCCCCCGATGATGTGGCGATCCTCGCGATCGACGACCAAAGTTTACAGCGTATCGGACAGTGGCCGTGGCCGCGTTCGGTGATGGCAGGAGTGCTCGACAAGCTGACGCAAGCCAACCCGAGCGGCATCGGATTGGATGTCATTTACGCCGAGCCCTCAACTCTCGAAGACGACCAGCGTTTGGCCGCGGCGATTGCCCGCAACGGACGCGTGATCTTGCCGACGCAACTCTACGAGATCGCGTCTCAAGAGAATCCGACAGAGATCGCTACCGCGTGGCTCTATCCTTTGCCGGTCTTCGCACGGGCTGCCAGCGCTGTCGGACATGCGCATGTCTCGCCCGAAGTTGACGGCATGGTGCGCGGCATCCAGCTCAGTAAAGCGGATGATCACGCCGACAAGATCTGGGCATTCGGGCTGGAGGTCGTCCGCGTCGCCGAGCATCTCACCGCGGTCGAGCCGGAAGAAGATCCTGGCATCCTGCGTTGCGGCACCTATCACATTCCGGTGCGCGACGAGGCCGTCAGCTCGACCATGCCGGGAATCGCGATCATTCGCCAGAACGAAATGTTGATCAACTATGTCGGCCCTGCCAGATCGTTCCGTTATTACAGCATTGCGGATGTGGTCGATGGGACGGTCCCACTCTCGGCCTTTACCGATAAGATCGTGTTGATTGGCGCCGTCGCCCAATCAATGGGAGACATGCGCGTGGCGCCTTTTATGCACTACAGCGCGCAGCACCGCCAGGGTGGTCAAGAGATGCCGGGCGTCGAGATTCACGCCAATATTATCAATACGATCCGCGGCCGTCTTTGGCTCCGGCCATTGTCGGATTGGATGGCTTTTGTCGCCGCCATTGTCGTCATCCTCTGTTTGGTGGCGGCGGTCAAATGGTTTGACGGCTGGCCTCAAATTGCGTTCCTCGGGATGGTGCTGCTCTCGATTATCGGCGGCAGTTTCTTCGCCTTCAGCCATTATCGGATCATTCCTCCGCTGGTGCCGATGTTGACTGGGTTTCTGGCGGTGATTCCACTGTTGCTCAACCGAGCGTTGACCACCAGCCGTGAGTTGGATCTCAAACTGGCGGCCCTCGTCAGCAGCCAGAAGGGTTTTCTCTCGGCCGATGCTCAGCCGGGGGTGGACTTCGCCAATCGGGAGTTGCGGCTCGATCTGCCGCAGAGCCTGACCTGGAAACTGCGGGCCGTTGATGATCTGACGACCAGGCTGCTTGCTCGCATGAGTTTTATTGATCGCATCCTCTCCAGCATGGGGGAAGGCGTGTTGGTGACTGACCTGGCGGGGCAAATCGTCTTCGGCAATCAGAAGGCGGGACAGCTTTTCGGCTGCGAGCAGCATGAATTGATCGGGGCGCGGCTGGCCGACCTTCTAGTTGAGCGTGGATCGATCGACCAGAGGAAACTGCGTGAAGCCGTCACAGATGTGACCGCCGGATTACAGCTCCAACTTGAATTTGAGATCCGATCCGCCGAGCCCCGCTATTTTTCGCTCCTCCTTTCGGCGCTCGTCACCAACCTTGACGCGAACAGCGTGCAGCTCATGACGCCGGAAGACAACAGGCCGGTGCCCCCTCCCGGTGGCCAGGCGATTGGCGTCGTGGTTTTGATTTCGGATATTACCAAGCGCGTCGAGCTGGATCGCATGAAGACCGAGACCTTGCAGCTGGTCTCGCACGAATTGCGCACGCCGCTGACCTCGATCCAGGGCTTGAGCAATGTCTTGATCAAGTTCGCCGTTCCTCACGATGAGGCGCAGGAGATGTTCAGAACTATTCATTCCGAGGCCGTGCGGCTCAGCGAGACGATCAATCGTTATCTGGACCTGACGCGCCTCGAATCCGGCGCGCAGTCGTTGAATCTGATGCCGGTCTCTTGTCAGCAATTGATCGATGGATGCATTCACAATCTGTCTTTATTGGCCGCCGAACGCCAGATCAGCCTCACTTCCCAGGTACATCCCGCGGTGCCTGCCCTGCGCGTCGATGTCCAGTTGTTGACCCAGGCCATCAACAACCTGCTGAGCAATGCGATTAAATATAGTCCGCCGAATACCAAAGTGGTGATCTCTGCCGAACCCAATCACAACGGCGTCTCGATCAACGTTCAAGATCAAGGCTTCGGCATCCCCGAAGTGGCGCGTGAAAGGATCTTTGAGAAGTTCTATCGCCTGGAACGCGAAACGGCATCGGGCATCGTCGGCACCGGATTAGGATTGCCTTTTGTCAAAGAGATCATTGAACAACACGGCGGCCGGGTCACTTTCGAAAGCACTCCGGCGTCCGGTTCCACCTTCACTCTTCACCTGCCTCTTCAATCATAATTTGTCGTCGAGTTTAATCGCCGCGTGATCCTTCGCTCGCGCGGTTGAGCTCATTTCTCTTCCTTTTATACTCACGATTATGAACACTCTCTCATTGTTCATTCCTGTCACACCGGGCCGAAATCGTGGCTTTAATGATTGTCGAAATCCGTCACAACCGGCAGCCACTTTTCGCCCGCGGGCCGCGGTCATCCTCGGCCATCAGCGTATAACCCAATAAACATGCCTATTTCGCGCTGGTCTCCAGCGCAGAGGGCTGCGGCATATCGCTTGCGATAGTATTGGACGAAGATCATCTTCGTCGTGGTGATCTTCAATTGTGGCGCGTTTCGGCCTTAAGGGAGATGTGGCACCGTGGTAGCTCTGAGACGGATTGTCGCTTCGGTTTTGAAACGCGCCACAATTAAAAAATGACGGGAAAACTTTAGTGCTGATGACGACTCGCAAACTGGACTTCCAAGGAAAGGAGGTGGCAGTTTCCACCAATGATCAATGGGAACTCGCTGAGGGTGGCAAGGCGCTGAAGATCCGGCGCCAGGTCAACTCTCCACGAGGAGCCGATGATTTTACACTCTATTTCTCCAAACAATAATCTACCTGATGAGGGAGGTGGTGAGGCTGGTCGAAAATTAAGGTAAGGTATACCTCACCACCATTTCATTAAATTTCATACCTCACACACTTTTTTCGATAAAAAGAATGTAAATGCGGAGGTTCTGATAAATAATAGCGGCCTTCAAAATAGAGTGTGGAACAACAGATTATAATCTGAACCCTGCAGGAGACTGGAAGAACCTCAATCATGCCTATCAGGTATTACCGCCACCCGATCTTCTATTTCACTGTCTGTGCCTTTCTCATTGTTACTCTTTCATTAAGCTTCGCCACCTTGCGAACAAGCGCGAGCGGTTCTCTCAAGACCAAATCCGCGCTTGGGACCTCGTGGCAGGCACAGGTCCGAGAGCTTAACGAGAAGCTGCTCGATCCGCATCTCTTGCTTTTACGCGGCGGCGCATTTGATCCGCTTGAAAGCGAGCCCGCTGCAGTCAACATCGGCCGGGCGCAACTGGAGACCACCAGCTTGTCCGCCCGATCAACCAGACTGGCCACGAGCGCGGCACAGACGTCGGGCGAGGGACATGCCTACTATATCGTCCAATACGCAGGTCGCATTGTTCCGGCCTGGACCGAGAGTCTGCGTGCCGGCGGATACGAGATCGTCGGCTATCTGGCGAATAATGCCTACATCATCAGGGCGCCGCAGTCGCACGCGAGCCGGTTGCAGTCAGCGCGAGAGCGCGGCGATTTCCGCTGGGTCGGCGCTTACGGAGCAGGGTTGAAGATCGAGCCGGAGCTCGCGCAAACGGCGGACGAGATTGCCGGCGGATCCGGCGCGAGTGCCGATTCGAGTGTGGCGCAGAGCCTGGCCGTCTCTTTCCTCACTTTCCGCGGCGAGAGTTCATCGGTCGTCACTCAGGCCATGAGCGGGCTGAGTCTGGATGGGGAACCGATCATTGAAAATCGCCAGGATGGGCGGATCTGGGGAGTTATTTTCGTTAGCCGGTCCGCATTGCCGCGGCTCGTGACGGCCCTCGCCTCGGTCGAGGGAATCGAATGGATTGAACGCCGGCAGCATTATCGCTTGCTGAACGATTATGGTGTGAGAGTTGTGCAGACTGGAACTGCCGGAACAGATACGCCGCTCTATCGCAACGGTCTGACGGGCGCCGGCCAAATCTTCGGGGTCGCCGATAGCGGGCTTGACGACGACAATGCCCAGTTCCGGTTTGACGGTCAGGCCTCATCGCAAACGCTCTCATCCGCGACGACCACCAGAAACCTGGTCAACGGCCTGCTCCCGGTCAATATCACCAATCCGAATAATAAGGTCCTGACTTACTATTTGCTCGGCTCCGGCAGCTTGATCAGTAACGCGGCCAATCCTAACGGCGGCCTGACGTTGGATCCGAATGAGAGAACGGGCACCGGTTCGAATGCAGGCTATACGAACTCTGTCGCCTATGACGACAGCGACGGTGGTTATCATGGAACGGCTACCACCAGTGTGGCGGTCGGCCGCGACTTTAACGCCGATGGCCAGGGAGCCCTGCCCGGTATTGCCACGCGAACCGCCGGTGACGGGGTGGCGCCTGATGCCCGCATCGTCTTTCAGGATATCGGGCATGCGAGCGGACGACTGGCCGGCGCTGAGAATGTCAGCCAGCTGCTCATTCATCAGCAGGCCTATGGCAGCGGAGTCCGGGTGCATAATAACAGCTACGGACCCACTCCTCCGGTCTCTTATAACCAGGATGCCGCCGATATTGATGACGTCATGTGGCGTCTCCGCGACTACAACATCTTCTACTCGGCCGGGAATGACGGTCCGGGAATATTGGAAGTGTCCAGTGTGGCCAAGGACAATATCGTCGTCGCTGCGACGGACAGCCCCACCAACGGTGGAAATGTCGAGAATCTGGCCAGCTACAGCAGCCACGGGCCAACGCTTGATGGCCGCCTTAAACCGGACATCGCCGCTCCGGGAACAGTGCGAGCCGCGACAGAGAACAGCGGTATTTCATCATCATTCGGCACCTCGACTTCGCGGACGGCGCTGGACGCCGCCGTCAATCCGATTGGCCCCGATAACAATCGGAGCCTGGCTGTCACCAGCGGAACCAGCTTTGCCTCGCCGATGGTGGCGGGCGGCGCGCTCCTCGCGCGGCAGTACTTCACCGACGGTTATTATCCAACCGGGGCGCGCAATGCGTCGAATGGATTCACCCCGTCAAATGCGCTGATCAAAGCGATCATTCTAAATTCGGGCCGCAATATGACCGGCCGGTACACGGCCAACGATGGGACGGGCGGCGCGAGCGGTCCGTTGCCGAATTTCGGTCAAGGATGGGGCAGAATCGCACTTGATAACGCGCTCTACTTCACTGGGGACCGGCGCGAGCTGAAAGTATTGGCCGACATTTACAATGGCGCGACGACGGGGGATACGGCCAGACCCGCGCCGAATGCGGCGATCACGACGGGCGAGGTCCACACCTATCAACTTACCGATGTGAGCACGATCGAGCCGTTGCGTATCTCGCTCGTCTGGAGCGATCCCAAGGCGGCCCTTGGCAACCAGGCGGCATTGGTCAATAACCTCGACCTCGAAGTGGTCGATCCTCAGGGGACCGTCTATCGCGGTAATGCCAATTTTTCGAACGGTTATTCCCAACCGGCGGGCGGGGCGGGGTTCGACAATCGCAACCCGGTCGAAGCGGTCTATCTTCAATATCCTTTGTTCGGAACCTACACGGTAAGGGTGATTGGGGCGAATGTGCCGGGCAATGGCCAGATGCAGATTTTGGCCCAGCCGGGCAATCAGCTGATCGATTCAAACCGCCAGGGCTATTCATTGATCGCGACCGGCAACTTCAGCGCGGGCGCGGCAGCTGTGGCCGGACTGGCGACGACCAGCATCACGGGCGGTGTTAACGCCGACCGGTTCATCAGCCGCAATGAAACGGTGACTGCTACTCTGACGGTCACGGATCCAACAGCTGTTCCCGCGACCGGCGTGACGGTCCAGGTCTCGGTCGATCCGGCGAGCGCGGTGCCCGCGAACCTGGTTCGCATCAATGGCCAGGCCGCGGGCCAGAGCGCGACCTTGAGCTATGGGGATCTCGCGGCGCAATCCGCCAAGACTTTCGCATTTCAAGTCACGTTGGTCGATGACGGCGTCAATCGATCCGGACAATTGATCACCTTCAACGTGACGATGACGCCTGCCAACGGGCCGCCAACGACTACACAGTTCACCATCATTGCCGACCAGAAGATCATTACTTACCGGACACGATTTGAACCATCCGCTGATCCGGGCGGAGATGGAGTGATCGTCATTCCGGAATCGGCCTGGGGATTGCGCCCGGACAATCCAAATCCGGCGCGGAGCGGCAATATATTTACAGGTCCCTGGTCGTTGACCACCAATCAATTTGCCGGAAATGGCGGTTCGACGGCCAGCCTAGGCGACCCGAGCGGCGTCGGCATGAGCTACGGATTCAGTACGACCTCCCGAACCGGAGGTTTCGTCTATGATGACTCGCGGTGGTGGACGACCCAAAAGCTCGTCCTGCCCGGATTGATAGTCAATCAAAGCACCGGCCGCATCTCCAACCCGGAATTGACTGCTCAACTCAATACAGCGATAGAAACGTTTGATGTTGACCTCAATGCCGATTTCACGGGCGATACATACCAGAGTAACGGCGCCGGTGATCTAACCTACCTGCGGGTTCGGACATATACCAATACTGCCGATATCATGGCTACCGATGACAGCGGCTTTGATGGAAACAGTTTCACCAATCTCTTGCTGATCGATTCGAGCATCGGCTCAACCGCCGGCTTCAAGCATTTTTCGGGGAGCGACTTCGTCAACGGCAATGGAATCTTCGCGGTGGATAAGACTACGCCGGACAATTCCGATGTTGCTTTCCGCCTGGAGCTGCAACTGCGGCGCAACTCCTTCTCCCAAACCGGCGAGGGCGTCTTTTATGACAATCTGGTCGTGCGCTTCCGCGTGAGCGATGCGAATGTCTACTCACTCCCCTCAAACACTTCCAGTTCGGTCGATGCGGCGAGTTACATGCGCGCCGCCGCACCGGGACAGATTCTCGCGGCTTTTGGAACTGGGTTCCCATCCGAGACCAAGGTCAGTTCGATCGCCGGTAACACGCCGCTTCCGACGCAGCTCGAAAATATCGCGGTCCGCGTCAATGGGATTCTTGCGCCGCTCTTTTTCGTCGGCGTCGGTGGGAATTTGGGAGCCGGAAATTTCCAGATCAATTATCAACTTCCTTATGAAACGCCGCCCGGCGTGGCCTATGTTGAAGTTCTCAACAACGGCGCCCCCACGACCGGCGAATACATCACCGTCAGTCCTGCCGCTCCCGGCGTCTTCACTCTGACCTCTACCGGCCAGGGACAGGCCCTCGTGCTCAATCAGGACTTTTCGCTCAACGGTGATCCGAATCAGTTCCCGAGTGCGAAACCTGAATCCCGCGGCCGCTTTATCATCATCTATGCGAATGGTCAGGGCGGGCAATTCATCGATCAGGCGACACAGCAACCCCTGACCCTTGCTTCAGGTGTCGTCGCCCCGGCCAATGGAGCTCCGATCTATGCCACGGCCGAGGCCCCGACCGTGACGATCGGCGGCGTGCCGGCCACGGTCGGCTTCAGCGGCCTTGCGCCCGGTTTCGTGGGGCTCTGGCAGCTCAATGTCTTAATTCCTGATGGTGTGCCGGTGAGTAATGCAGTACCGCTGGCTGTCGCTTTCAAAGGGCGGACAAGTAGCATCACAACGATCGCCGTCAATTAGAGCGAGACTAGAGTAGGACTGGCCAGGCCGGTCCGAGAGGTCGGCAGAGTAGAGCATGCGGAATAATCGGGAGACCATTTTGAACTCCGGTTGTTCCGCATTCTTTTTTTCATGTATGTACATTCATGTCCCACTGACTCAGAATCAGGATCCTAATAACTGTTGGATTTTGTCACAGTCCGCGCCGAGATTAAGCCGAGGGCAACCCGGCCTGCATCTTCCGAATCTAGGAATCAACGAAAATGGCCGTTTCAGATTGGTCGGAGTCGGAACCCCAGGTTCGTCTTGATGGCCTGAGATTTGCTATTAAATTAATGCTATCATTATTGAAACGATTTCAGTGAGAAGACAACAACTGTCCGAGTTTAATGTAGGAGTAACAGAGATGGATAAGAAGTATTTCCATATTGCTAGCACACTTGTCATCTCTTTTGTGCTGGGAGCGGTCTCGGCGTTCGCTCAAACGCAACAGAAACCGCTCGATGACAAGGATAATCCCCAGATGATCGGCAAGCGGAACATCAATAAGGGCCAGATAGATTTTTACTCGCTTGACAAGGAAGCGGCTCTTGGCCGCCAATTGGCCGCCGAGATCGATCGAGAGTCGAAATTCGTCACCGATCCGATCGTCACCGAGTATGTCAACCGCGTCGGGCAAAATATCGCCCTCCACTCGGATGCCAAAGTGCCTTTCACTTTTAAAGTGATTGACTCAAACGAGATCAACGCCTTCACGTTGCCGGGGGGCTTTCTCTATATCAATCGGGGAGTGCTTGAAGCGGCCGACAACGAGGCCGAGTTGGCCGGCGTCATGGCCCACGAGATCGGACACGCCGCGGCCCGCCACGGTGTCGAACAGGCGTCAAAGGCCAGCATCCTGAACTGGGGATCGCTTCCGCTCATCTTCCTCGGCGGAGTGGGTGGTTTTGCGATTCGCCAGGCCGCCGGTCTGGCCGTTCCGCTCGGATTCCTCAAGTTTTCGCGCGGCGACGAGAAGGAGGCCGATCGGCTCGGCGCGCAATATCTGTGGGCTTCGGGCTATGATCCGCATGCCATGATCACCTTCTTTGAAAAGCTTCAGGGGCAGGAAAAGAAGAAGCCGGGAACGATCGCGAAGGTCTTCAGCACCCATCCGATGACCGGCGACCGCATCACCGAGGTCAGCAATCTGGTCGCTCGTTTTCCCGATAAAGCGGAATATGAGCTCAGCACCTCCGAATTCCACAGCGTCAAGAGCCGTCTGGTTGCATTCAACAGGGCTTCGGGCGCGGGTGAGGTTCGCAATGACCGCCCAACCCTCAAGCGCCGCCCTGCGTCGAAGACTGATGATGGAACCTCTGACCAGCCTTCGGAACGCCCAACTCTCAAACGTGGCGATTCGACCGTTGACAGTGAAGGCTCCGACCAGTCCCAGACGACCCCGGAACGGCCGACCTTGAAACGACGCAACGATTCGAAAGCCGATCCGAACAACGAACAGTAGCAAATCTCTAGAGACAATCGTGGGCTGAGACGAAAAGAGCGAAAGACTCGAATCTTTCGCTCTTTTCATTTCAGACCATGTCTTTTCTCAAATAGTACGCTTGACCATAGCCAGGAAGATCACGAATCTGGAAGCCGCGTCGTTCAAGAACGCGCCGTAATTTTGAATTTGGTTGGGCACAGTTGATTGCATGAACAATCCATTCCACTGCCGCAAGATTATTTTGCCGAGCATATTTTTCCGCGAGGACAGCAATCGTCGGCAACGCTCCTTCACCGCCACCATCAATATGCGCCAGTTCAATCACCAGCCGATTATCTTGTAGAATAAACTCTCCCAGGAGTTGTGCCGACCCGGTCTTAAACACCAACGGCTTTCCTGTGAACACGAACTCTTTGAGCTGTTCGGGCGGGAGGTTCAGAATTTCCTCCGGCGTATATCCCTCAATCAGAATTTGTTTTAAGACAGTCATGAGCGCAAGGGTAACATCATGTTCGCCTTTTCGATTCCCGCCCCAATTTACCGCCGGCCTCTTTCATGCTTGACATCGTTACCGATAACAATTATAAACTCCTGTTATCGGTAACAAGCCTTCAATACTTCAGCGAAAGAGGTGAGAAGGTCTGATTACCGAGGCTGCATTGCTGGGATACTAAGATCGGCTCCCAGGATTTCTATTGAGACCGGTCATCATTATTTCTCCTAATCCAACATTCAATATTAACAGCCATACTTCGGCGTTCAGTGTGTTCAACCTCTAAAACAACGACGCCGTCGGGGCTGACGATCAATAGTGACGCGGCACAGATTATCACTGGCGTGGGGCGTCTGACGCCTCCGGCCTCCGGTGTGACGCCAAAGCAGGGTCAGTTCGGATTGAAGCTCGCTGCTAAAACGGATCAGCGAGCCTTTGCGCCTGCTATCTCGCTACGCATAGCGTGAGAACTAAAACTAAGCTTAAGGAGAACCGCCATGCACCCTTTGTTCACCTTCTGTATTGCCACCTTGACCTTTTTCAGCGGTCTTTTAATCCCACAAAGCACCACCGGGACGATCAACGGCCGGGTGCTTGACCAAGGCGGTCAGGCGATTCCGGGTGCAACCATCACCCTCACTCGCCACGACACCGGCGACCGTCGAACCTTCGCCACTGAATCCTCCGGTGAGTTCGTCTTCACCTCGATTCAACCGGGCGTCTACGACCTTTCCGTCAATGCCACGGGCTTCAAGGTCTTCGAAAAAAGAGGCATCGTCCTCTCCGCGTCAGACCGCGTCTCCACCGGTGATCTCAAACTTCAGGTCGGGTCCGTCAACGAATCGGTTGAAGTGACCGCCGAGACCGCCAATGTCCAGATTGCGAGTTCGGAACGTTCGGCCCTCCTCGACTCCACGCAAGTCACGAACCTGATGTCGCGCGGACGCGACGTGATGGCGCTGCTTGTGATCCTCCCCGGAGTGGTGAATGACGGCCGAGGCAATGATTCATTCGGCGTCTTCAACGCGCCGGATGCCATGTCCGGCACCCGCGCCGATTTTAGCGCGATGAATATGGACGGCATCTCCGGCAACGCGCGCGGCGGCGAGCATCTCGACACGCCGACGAACATGGACACCATCGCCGAGGTCAAGGTGCTCGCCAACACCTATCAGGCGGAATACGGCAAAGGCGCGGGCGGCATCATCAATCTGGTCACCAAGAGCGGCAAGCGCGATTTCTTCGGCACGCTTTATTACTACAATCGCAACGATGCCTTCAACGCCAACAACTTCTTCAGCAATCGTCAGGGCAACCGGCGCGGCCGCTACCGTTTCAACACGACCGGCGGCAACATCGGCGGACCTATCTACATCCCCGGCAAGTTCAACCGCGACCGTCAGAAGCTGTTCTTCTTCTTTTCTCAGGAATATCTGCCGAATCAGACGCCCAACGGACCCCGTAACTACACCGTGCCTACTGCGCTGGAGCGCGCCGGCGACTTTTCGCAGACTTTTGATAAGAGCGGTAAACTGATCCCGATCATCGACCCGCTCACCAAGGCCCAGTTCCCGGATAACAAGATTCCTCAGAATCGCATCGATCCCAATATGCAAAAGCTGTTGAACATCTTCCCGTTGCCCAATTATGTGGGCGGGAAGACGGCGGCCGGCACCGGGTTCAACTACCAGATTCAGGATTATCTGGATCGGCAGGCGCATAATGAGTTCCTTCGTGTGGACTACAACATGTCCGAGAAGATGAAGTTCTTCGTTCGCGGCAGCAACGGCCGAACGCACAACAAAGGCCCGGCCAGCACCGTCAACCGCTATCCCTGGATGCCTGACGCCAAGGTCGATTACACCCTCGGGTTTCCCACTCTGGGCGGCACCATGACGTGGGTCGTGAGCCCGACTTTGGTCAATGAAGTTTCCGTAGGCTGGGCCGGATGGACCGAGGATCAGATCTATCCCACGGAATGGCTTGCCAAATTACAGCGCGACAAGATCGGGATGACCCTGGGTCAGCGCTATCCCAAAAGCAATCCGCTCAACCTGATTCCATCGGTGAATTTCTCCGGCATTGACAATGCCGCACGGACGCAGTGGGAAGGCCGATTCCCGATGCAGGATATTGCCTCCACGTGGAGCTTCACGGATAGCATCTCGAAGGTCCATGGCAAGCACACGTTCAAGGCCGGCGTTCAGTTTGAGCGCGCGCACTATCTCTTCCAACAGTCCGGCTCGAGCGACAACTTCACCGGCAGCTTCGTCTTCCAGAACGATACCCAGCACCCGTTCAATAGCGGCTATGCCTATTCCAATGCGCTGCTCGGCTATTTCACCAGCTACACCGAATCGACGAACCGCAGCCAGTACTCGCCGGTGACTCCGATCCTGGAATTCTACGTTCAGGACTCGTGGAAGGCGCTGCCTCGCCTGAGTCTGGACCTCGGGGTCCGCTTCACCGTGGGGCTGCCGCAATATATGGCGAACGACTTCTGTTCCACCTTTGTCCCCGCCAATTACGACCGCTCCAAAGCGCCGCTCCTCTATCAGCCCGCGCTGGATAGCAACAAAAGGCGGGTGGCGAAGAACCCCGTCACCGGCGAATTGTTGCCATCGGTCTACATCGGACAGCAGGTGCCGAACACCGGAGACTTAATGAACGGAATCGTTAAGTGCGGGTCGCCGAACTACCCGCGAGGCCTGGTCGATTATCAGGGGATCATGGCCGCGCCGCGCCTCGGTTTCGCGTACGACTTGACGGGCGACGGCAAGACCGCAATCCGCGGTGGTTTTGGCGTCAACTACAGCCCGCGTAACGGCGCGGGCGTCTTGGGCGACCTCTCGACCAATCCTCCGGTCGTCTACAATCCCGTGCAGCGCTACGGCAGCACGGCCGATTTCCTGAACAATATCGGCACCATTTCGCCGAGCGGCTTCAGCCACGTTCTTAATCGCAGCAATCAACCTCCACAGGTCTTCAACACCAGCCTCGGGATTCAGCGCAACGTCGGGTTCGATACCGTCGTCGATGTCGCCTACGTCGGCAGCTTCGGCCGCCACATCGGGCAGACTACCGATATTAACCTGCTGCCCTACGGGACGCGCTTCCTGGCGTCCAGCCTCGATCCGACCAACAACAACCGTCCCTACACGGATGACTATCTGCGCCCTTATCCGGGCTACGGATCGATCAAGTGGCTCCAGTTTGACGGCAACTCCAGCTATCACTCGCTCCAGGTTCAGGCGCGCCGCCGCTTCTCTCGCGGTCTGCAGTTCGGCGTATCCTGGACGTGGTCGAAGGCGATGGCATACAGCGAAGGCGATCAAGGCACGGTCGCGACCTACGTCTCACGGCGCGATTACAACTATGGCCTCGCGACCTACGACCGGACCCACATTCTGGCGATCAACTACCTGGTGGACCTCCCCCGGCTGAGTAAGCTGATCAACTATTCGTTCGTGAAAGGGGTGTTCGACGGATGGCAGATGTCCGGCATCACCCGGTTCGTGAGCGGATCTCCGCTTTCACTCAGCAACTCGGCGACCAGCGCCTCGTATGGTATGCTGAGTACCGCCAATCTCGATGGCAACCTCGACATCATGGGTGGTGGCGATGGATGGCGCGCCGTGATGACCGGCGATCCCAATCTGCCCAGTGACCAGCGGACCGTGGAGCACTATTTCAACACCGCCGCCTTCTCCGCTCCTGGCGTTGGCGGAGCGGCCCCCCAAAGTGTTGCGGATGTGAACCGGCTCCTGGCGCTCGGCAATACGCCAAGTACCTTCGGGCGTGGCCCGGGCATCAACAACTGGGACCTCTCGCTCTTCAAGAACATTCGCATTCGCGAAAAGCTGAGCCTCCAGTTCCGCGCCGAGGCTTACAACGTCTTCAATCACACGCAGTTCAGCACGGTCAATACCATGCCCAAGTGGAACTACACGACCGGCGCAGTCACGGCCGCGCAATTCGGCCAGGTCACCGCAGCCCGCGACCCGCGCATTATGCAGTTCGCTCTGCGGCTGAACTTCTAGAGTTCAATCTCTCAAGGGATGAGACGAAAATAGCGAAATACCAGGAGGGTATTTCGCTATTTTCGTCTCATCCCACAGTTTTTCTCAAATAGTGCGTTTGTTCATACGGTTTCTGGCCTTGCCCGAAACCAAAGAACGATGCGAAATGCATTTCCATCAATAATCGTCCAAGGTGACGATTATTGATGGAAATGCATTTCGCTAAGGGTTAAATATGCAATCGTTTGCATCCTCGCCATCCCTGTAATATCTTTGGCATCGAAAGACATTGGTTCTACCAATCGGTAGAGCGGTCCGATGCGCTAATCGAGTAGACAATAATTCAAAAAATCCGTAAGGATCCATATGAGTCGAACGATCAAATGCCTGGTCTGTAGCCTCTTTATCGCAGTGTCCATCTACAGCTCGTGGTCATTCTCTTTGAGCGTCGATGCTCAAACTCAGGTCGATTTCAAACGCAACGTCGAGCCGATCTTCGCCCAGGCGTGTTATCAGTGTCATGGCGGAAAGAAGGCGATGGGCCAGTTGCGGCTCGACGTGAAGCGGTTGGCGATGAAGGGAGGCATCTCCGGGCCGCTCATCGTTCCGGGCAACAGTCAGGCCAGCCGCCTGGTGCAGCGCATTCTCGGAGAGGGCGGGGAGGCGCGGATGCCGATGGGCGGCGACCCGCTCAAACCAGAACAGATCGAATTGATTCGGAAATGGATCGATCAGGGCGCGAACTGGCCCGCTGACGAACCTGACTCCGGACCCGCGACTCGGGAATCGGGGATGCCCGGCCATTGGGCGTATCTGAAACCGGTTCGCCCCCCATTGCCGCAAGTCAAAGAGCAGAGCTGGATTCGTAATCCGATCGATGCCTTCATTCTCGCCCGATTGGAAAAAGAGGGTCTGCAACCTTCGCCCGAAGCCGGCAAGGCGATACTGTTGCGGCGCGTCTATCTGGATTTGACCGGTCTTCCGCCGAGCGTCAAAGAGATCGATGAGTTTGTCGCAGATCGATCGCCCGACGCGTATGAAAAGGTCGTCGATCGGCTCTTGAACTCGCCATCTTACGGCGAGAGATGGGCGCGGCACTGGCTCGACCTGGCGCGTTATGCCGATTCAAACGGATATGAAAAAGACAATCTGCGTGTCATGTGGAAGTACCGTGATTGGGTGATCGAGGCTTTCAACAAGGACCTGCCTTTCGACCAATTCACCATTGAGCAGATCGCCGGTGATATGTTGCCTCTGGCCACGATCGATCAGAAGATCGCCAGCGGTTTTAACCGGAATACGATGGTCAATCAGGAGGGCGGAATCGATCCTGAAGAGGCGCGATTTGAGACATTAATCGACCGGGTCAATACGACGGCGACCGTCTGGTTGGGGAGCACGATCGGATGCGCGCAGTGCCACAACCACAAATACGATCCGTTCACCCAGAAGGATTACTATCGATTGATGGCGTTCTTTGACAATGCCGAATACCAGATCGGCTATCAGTCTCCGGGTGCGGAAGATTCGCGTTACATCCTCGAACCACAGGTCAGTCTTCCCACCGCCGAGCAGGAAGCGAGACGGAAGGTGGTCGATGGTGAGATCAAGGAACTCGAAGCCAAACTCAAGACCCAAACGCCGGAGCTTGACGCTGAACAGGCGAAGTGGGAGAGCGAACTGATCGGCGAACAGCAGAGGTGGGTCACGCTCGATCCATTGAGTCTCAAATCGACGGGCGGAGCGACGTTGAAGAAACTCGAAGATCGATCGATTCTGGTGAGCGGCGAGAAAGCGGAACAGGATATCTATGTGATGACGGCCAGGACCGATTTGAAAGAGATCACCGGTTTGCGCGTCGAGGCCCTCCCCGACGCGAGCCTGCCGAAGGGCGGGCCGGGCCGTGATCCATACGGCAACTTCCTTTTGACCGGAATTGAAGTCGAAACCTCCTCCGGCAATCAAAAAGAGCCGGAAGCGATCAAGTTCAAGAACGCCTTTGTCGATGACTCCGCCTACAAAATTGAGATCAGGCAGTTCTTTAATCTCGAAGTCGGCAATCCTGCCACCGATCGCCCGCCGGGATGGTTCGTCAACGCGACAAATGATCCGATAGAATCGGCGGCATCGGCCAAATCGGCCCGATTGGCGCGCCAGGGGGTATTTATTCCTGAAAGGCCCTTCGGCTCTCAATCTGAAACGACGCTCACGATCAGGCTCAAGCATCTTGGCGGATCGCTCAATCAGGGCATCGGCCGATTCCGGCTGTCGGTCACGGCGTCCGAAGAGCCAAAGCGCATCGTGAATATTTCGGCGCGTCTCAGACCAATTCTCTCGATTCCGGCCGCCGAGCGCACGCCAAAACAGCGCGAAGACCTCTCCGCCCAGTTCCGTGCCATCACGCCCTTGCTCAAATCTGAACGCGACCGCATCGAACAATTGAGGAAAGAGCTGAAAGCCATCGGCATCGTGACGGCGCTGGTGATGCAAGAGCGGCAATCGTTTGACCGTCCTGCGACTTTTTTTCGCGAACGCGGCAGTTTCTTGAACAAAGCGGATAAGGTCTATGCCGCAACTCCCGCCGTGCTCCATCCGATGCCGGAGACTGCTCCGATCAATCGGCTCGGTCTGGCCCGCTGGCTGGTTGATGAAAACAACCCGCTCACGGCTCGCGTCACGGTCAATCGTTTCTGGGAGCAAATCTTCGGTCGCGGCATCGTCGAAACGAGTGAAGATTTCGGATCGCAGGGCGAGACCCCGGTGCATCCTGAATTGCTCAATTGGCTGGCGACCGAGTTTATGCGTCCGGCGGCGCAGGGTGGTTGCGGTTGGAGCATGAAAAAGATCATCCGGTTGATGGTGACCTCCGCGGCTTATCGCCAGTCGTCGTTGACGCCTCCGGCCCTGCTCGAAAAAGATCCGTATAACCGTTTGCTTGCGCGCGGACCCAGGTTCCGGATGGAGGCCGAGATGATTCGCGACGTGTCCTTGAGCGTCAGCGGATTGCTCAGCCGCAAACTCGGCGGGCCGAGCGTCTTTCCGCTTCAACCCGACGGCATCTGGAAATCTCCTTACAGCGATGAGAAGTGGGTCGTCAGCAAGGGCGAAGACCGTTATCGCCGCAGTCTCTATACTTTCATCAGGCGTTCGGCTCCTCATCCGGCGATGATGACGTTCGACGCGACAAGCCGTGAATACTGCGCCGTGCGCCGTGTGCGGACCAATACGCCGCTCCAGGCTTTGACCATGCTGAATGATGAAGCGGCGATGGAATCGGCACGCTCGCTGGCCAAACGCCTGTTGCTCGAAGGCGGAGGTGACGCAAAGGCGCGGATCATTTATGGATTCCGCTTGTGTGCCGGGCGCGTGCCCGGAGAGAAAGAGGTCGAGCGATTGACGGCGCTCTTTCAACAGCAACAGGGTTATTTCACGGCGCACCCGGATGAGTCCGAAAAGATCGCCAGGTCTCAAATCAAAGCGACGGACGAGAAGCCGGCCGACTGGGCCGCCTGGGTGCTGGTTGCGAACGTGCTCTTGAATTTGGATGAGACGTTGACCAAGGAATAAGGTGAATCTATGAACGACAAGACCAAATTGTTACGGGCCGAATCATTGCGAGAGGTTACCCGCCGCCACTTCTTCAGGCAGACGGGCTTTGGCATCGGCGCCATGGCGCTTTCGTCCTTGCTCAACGAAAATATTTTTGCGTCGAGCGATGCTCATTCATTCTCGCAGGGGCCGCATTTCGCGCCGAAAGCCAAGCGCATCATCTATCTGTTTATGGCCGGAGCGCCGTCAACGCTCGACCTCTTTGATCACAAGCCGGCGCTCAAAAAATACGATGGGCAACCGATCCCACAGGAATTCATCGAGGGCGAACGCTTCGCTTTCATTAAGGGCACTCCGCGATTGCTCGGTTCGCCGTTCAACTTCAAAAAATATGGCCAGTCCGGCAACGAGATGTCGGACCTCTTGCCCGGCCTTGCACAGCATGCGGATGACATTGCGATCATCCGCAGCATGCATACCACGCAGTTCAACCACGCGCCCGCACAGATCTTTATGAATACCGGGCATCAAATTCCCGGGCGTCCGAGTATGGGGTCGTGGTTGATGTATGGACTGGGCAGCGAGAACAAAGACCTGCCCGGGTTTGTCGTGTTGCTCTCGGGCGAAAATAATCCCGACGGCGGCAAATCGTGCTGGGGGAGCGGATTTTTGCCGACCCTGCATCAGGGCGTTGAGTTTCGTTCGAAGGGAGAGCCGGTATTATTCGTCACCAATCCGGATGGAGTGACGAGTGAGGCGCGGCGCTCGACGCTGGACGCGATTCGCGATCTGAACCAGATGCGTCGAGATGAGACCGGTGATCCCGAGATCAACACGCGGATCGCCGCCTATGAACTGGCTTATCGAATGCAGACGAGCGTGCCGGAATTGACCGATATCGCGAAAGAGCCGGCAAAAATTCACGAAATGTACGGGACACGGCCGGGCGAAGCCTCGTTCGCCAACAACTGTTTGCTGGCGCGGCGTCTGATCGAACGCGGCGTGCGATTTGTGCAGCTCTATCATTGGGGCTGGGACACGCATGGCAATTCGGTCGGCACCGACATTGTCAGCAAATTGCCTCGCATCTGCCGCGAAACTGATAAACCGATCGGCGCTCTCTTGACCGACCTCAAAGATCGCGGATTACTCAAGGACACGATCGTCATCTGGGGCGGGGAATTCGGCCGGACGCCGATGAACGAAGCTCGTAATGGGTCGAAGCTCCTGGGCCGCGATCACCATCCGCGCGCATTTTCGGTCTGGATGGCAGGCGGTGGAGTTAAACCCGGCGTCACCATCGGTGAGACCGACGAATTGGGATATAACGCGGCGGTTGATCCGGTTGACGTCCACGATCTGCACGCCACGATTCTACACCTTATGGGCATCGATCATACGAAATTGACCTTCCGGTTCCAGGGCCGCGATTTCAGGCTGACCGACGTCCATGGGAATGTTGTGAGAAAGTTGGTTTGATCTTCAACGCTGGTAACTGGGCTTTGCAACTTCGTGTTATGATGGCCCGCGTTGCTGCAATTAGAATCTGGATCCGACAACAAAATCTGAGGGACGACGAAGCAAACGAGGATTGACCAGTCCTGATCGTTTGTTTCGCCTGGTCTTTTGAATATCCATCAAGAAAGGAATCCGCTATGTCACTCGAAAAAAAAGGTCGTCGCGACTTCATCACTAACACCAGTCGCGGCGCGGTCGGCGCCACGCTCGCTGCCGCCGGCTGGAAGAAAGTCTTAGGCGCGAACGATCGCGTTCGGCTGGGAGTTATCGGCACGGGCAATCGTGGCTCCGATGTCATGCGCTGGTTTCTAAAACAGAGCGACGTCGAGGTCACCTCGCTCTGCGACTGTTACGAGAAACATCTCAATGCCGCGCTCAAAATGACTGAGGACAAAGCGAAGACCTACGCCGATTATCGCGCCTTGCTCGATTCAAAAGAGGTTGACGCCGTATTGATCGCCACTCCCGATCCATGGCACGTCAAGATGGCGACCGACGCCTGCAAAGCGGGCAAGGATGTCTATGTCGAAAAACCTCTCACGTTCACGATCGAAGAAGGTCACGAGATGATCAAGGTTGTCAAGTCGACGAACCGTGTCCTACAGGTCGGTCTGCAGCAACGCAGCGGAGAGCACTATCTCGAAGCCAAACGCGAATTCATCGATAAGGGGAAACTCGGCAAGATCACTCTCGTCAGGACGTGGTGGCACGGCAACGGCTACCATCTGCGCAAACCCAATTTTACCGAACAGCCCGCGGGGCTCGATTGGAAGGCATTTTTAGGCCCGGTCAAGTATCGCCCCTTCAATGCGCACCAATTCTATAACTGGCGCGCTTATCTCGATTTCGGCGGCGGTCAGATCACCGATCTCTTTACCCACTGGATCGATGTCGTGCATTGGTATATGGGTGAAGATTTGCCGGTGGCCGCGAACGCGGCGGGCGGCGTCTATGCGTATGGCGACGATGGGCGCACGGCTCCCGACACGATCACACTGGAAGTCGAATATCCGAGCAAATGGGTCGCGACCTTCGAAGCGACACTGGTCCCCGGCGCTCGCGGAGAGGGAATTGAATTCCTGGGAACGGAAGGCCGTTTATTTATTGATCGCGGCGGATACACCTATCAAGAGAAGGCCATCCGCAAGGCCGCGACCGGCCCCGCCGAACCGGTTATCAGAAAGAACACCACGGCGCTTGAAGATCTCCACGTCAAAAACTTCGTCTCCTGCGTCAAATCGCGGCGATTGCCGAATTCCGATGTCGTCGGCGGCCACCGCTCGGCCCTCGCGTCACATCTGGGCAAGATGGCGTATCTGCAAAAACGGCGGCTCACTTTCAATCCGGCGAGCGAACGCGAACATGTGCTCCAGGAAAATACGGCCAGCAAGCAGCGATAGTTGGCCTACTTGATGCGGGACGGGTTTGCATCGTTTTCATCTGATTCCTGCTCCCTGATCCCTGACCCCTGATTTTGATAAAAAGTATCAGGGACCAGAGATCCGGGGGCATGGATCAGATAAAATGCTGTAAAATCCACGATCCGCAATCAAGTCTTATGGAGTCATTGCAGTGCAAAGTTGTGTTGGTGCGTCCGCGCGATCCGAATAACATCGGCGCAGTTGCGCGGGCGATGAAGAATTTCGGGTTAAGCGATCTTTGGGTAGTCACTCCTCATCCACCCATTTGGACTGAAGTAGTCTCAGCGATCAATGCCACGGATGTCTTGTCCAACGCGCGCGTCGTGGCCGCGCTCGACCAGGCCATTTCCGATTGTAATCTGGTGGTGGGGACCACCGACCGCACGCGCGTCGAGCAGAAACAGACGCTCTATACACCGGTCAATTTAAGCGACGAGTTACGCCAGGCCAGTTATCGGCTCGCCCTGGTCTTTGGTTCGGAAAAGCATGGGCTGACCAACGAAGACCTGAGCCATTGTCATCGCATTATGAGTATTCCGACTCAACCCGGTTGCCCCTCGATGAATTTGGGGCAGGCCGTGGCGGTCTGCTGTTATGAGTTGATAAGAGAGCGAGAGCAGGTCACAATTGAGCCTCGTCTTTCCGAGGCGGCGACGGCGGGCGAGACTGAGGCGGCATTGCGATTGTTACTCGACGTGCTGCGGCTGATCGATTTCGTTTTGCCGGGCAATGGACCGGAATTGACGCTCAGAGTTCGAAGCTCCCTCATGAAATTTGGTTTGACCGCCTACGACGTGCGGATGGCCTGCGGAATCCTGAGCCGAATCAAGCGCGGATTGGAATCATCATCATCATTTTTATCAGAGGATAATTAAATCAAGCAATGAGCAATGAACCAAATAAAGTCATCTACTCGATGGTCAAAGTCAGTAAGTATTACGACAAGAAGGCTGTCCTCAAAGATATCTACCTGGGTTACTTTTACGGCGCAAAGATCGGAGTCCTGGGGTTGAACGGATCCGGCAAGAGCACGTTGCTGCGCATCATTGCCGGAGTAGATCAAGATTTTCAGGGTGAAACCGTTCTCTCTCCGGGCTACACCGTCGGTTATCTCGAACAAGAGCCGAAACTCGATGAATCGAAAACGGTCAAACAGATCGTCGAAGACGGAGTCCGAGAGATCGTCGATCTACTCGCAGAGTTCGATGAGATCAACGCGAAGTTCGCCGAGCCGATGTCTGACGACGAGATGAACAAACTCCTCGAGCGGCAAGGCGAGGTACAGGACAAACTCGATGCGTCGAACGCCTGGGACCTCGACAGCCGGCTGGAGATGGCGATGGATGCATTGCGTTGTCCTCCAGGTGACACGCCGGTCAACGTGCTGTCGGGAGGTGAGCGGCGCCGCGTCGCGTTATGCCGCTTATTGCTTAAACAACCCGACATTTTGTTGCTCGATGAACCGACAAACCACCTCGACGCCGAGACCGTCGGCTGGCTTGAACTGCACCTGCAGAAATATCCAGGCACCGTCATCGCCGTCACTCACGACCGGTATTTCCTCGATAACGTCGCGGGATGGATTTTGGAACTCGATCGCGGACAGGGCATTCCGTGGCAGGGCAACTACTCGTCGTGGCTCGAACAGAAACAGGAACGTCTGCGGCGTGAAGAGCGGGCCGAGAGCAACCGGCAGAAGACCCTCGAACGCGAACTCGACTGGATTCGAATGGCGCCAAAGGCTCGTCACGCCAAGAGCAAGGCGCGCATCAAGGCCTATGAATCATTACTCAATCAGGAGACCGAGAAACAATCCGAAGAGCTCGAAATCTACATCCCGCCCGGACCGCGGCTCGGCGACATTGTGATCGAGGCGGATAACGTGAATAAAGGCTACGGCGATCGGCTCTTGTTTGAAGGCTTATCGTTCAAACTGCCTCCCGGCGGAATCATCGGCGTCATCGGTCCAAACGGCGCGGGCAAAACGACATTATTCAGATTAATTACCGGCCAGGAAGCAGCCGACGGCGGCACGTTTAAGATCGGCGAGACCGCGAAATTGGGTTATGTCGATCAGTCGCGCGAGACGCTCAACGCCAATAAGACGATCTGGGAAGAGATCTCTGACGGCCAGGACACGATTCAACTCGGCAATCGTCAGGTCAACTCGCGCGCTTACGTCGCACGGTTCAACTTCTCCGGCTCCGATCAACAGAAGAAGGTCGGCGGCCTGTCGGGCGGCGAGCGCAACCGCGCCCACCTCGCGAAGATCCTCAAGTCGGGCGCGAATGTTCTCTTGCTGGACGAGCCGACAAATGATCTCGATGTCAACACCATGCGCGCGCTGGAAGAGGCCCTTGAGAACTTTGCAGGATGCGCCGTGGTCATCAGCCACGACCGCTGGTTTCTCGATCGGATCGCAACCCATATCCTCGCCTTTGAAGGAGAGTCGAAGGTGACGTGGTTCGATGGAAACTATTCCGAGTATGAAGCGGACCGCCGCCAGAGACTCGGAGCAGATGCTGATCAACCGCACCGCATCAAGTATCGGCAATTGACGAGAGATTAGCGATGTTGAGGATTTTACTGCCCCCTGATCCCCGATCTTTTTTATCGGTTTCCGGGAACTGGGATCAGGGGCAGAAAATCGCCCCGTACCTGATCCCTCAACTAATAAATGCTGTCAGGGCAATTTAAAAATTTTTCCATTCCCCCACCGATTGAACCTTCTAGAGATCAGTCCGAATGCGTATAATGAGTCACCCGAACCAGGAAAATTCACATTAATAATAAGCGTGATTGACCGCTTGAGATTTGAGCTATGCGTACTCTTCAATCGATCGGCTTCGAGCCGACTGTCCTGGAAGAAGATCAGAGGCAGAGCGCCTGTCGAATCTGTGGTAATGTTCGTGGAAATAAATTCCACACCGCTTATGAAATGATGTTCGGGCTGCGCGATCAGTTCACGTACCTTGAATGCTTAAAATGTGGTACGTTGCAGATTACAACAATCCCCGACCTCATGAAGTACTACCCGAAGGACTACGGTTCGTACCAGCTTGAGGAAGGCGCAGATAAGTTGCCCGAATGGAGTTTTCAGGAGCGCTTTGTCCGGCGGCTGGCGCTCAATTATCACCTCAATCATCGCAATCCCATCGGGAGATACGCGGCAAACCTTAATCCTGAGATCGCAGAGGAAATTCCTTCTTATCTCAAAGATACCGGGTGCCGTCTGGGTCTCTCAAGCAGCTCGAGCGTCCTCGATATCGGTTGCGGGGTTGGGCAGAATCTGCTGGCGCTCCATCGCTGTGGGTTCTCAGATCTGACCGGCATCGATCCCTTCATCGAATCCGATATCACGTATTCGGAAGGTCTCCGGCTGTACAAGACAGATGTCACGACCATTACGCGGCAGTTCGATCTGGTGATGATGCATCATGTCTTTGAACACGTTCCTAATCCCCAACAAACACTGCAAGCTCTTCATCGAATCTTGAAAAACCGGCGATACGCAATTATCAGAATACCTGTGGTCTCGTTTGCCTGGGAGAAGTACGGCATTAACTGGATCCAACTTGACCCCCCACGGCATCTCTTCCTGTATACCATTGAGAGCTTCTCTGCGCTGGCTCGAGATGCGGGGTTTGCCGTCGATGAAATTATCTATGATTCGACTGCCTTTCAATTTTGGGGGAGCGAGCAGTACGTTGAAGGTATTCCATTGAGGGATAATCGATCGTACGGCATGTATCCCGATCGTTCCTTGTTCACGCCCGGCCGGATCGCGGAATTTGAGGCGCAGGCTGCTGAGTTGAATAGGCAAGGAAAAGGAGATCAAGCGGCTTTCTACTTGAGGAAGGAATAATGGCTAATGTTCACCCAACCTGTTTAGTAAGTATCTGCATGCCGACATACAATGGCTCGAAATATCTGAGACAAGCCATCGAAAGCGCACTTTCGCAGACGTATACCCGCATCGAGTTACTGATCGTCGATGACGATTCCAGGGATGATACCTTGAATATCGCACAAGAGTTTGCGCGGCATGACTCGCGAGTCAAAATTCACCGCAATGCAAAGCGGCTCGGATTGGCAGGAAACTGGAATCGTTGTCTTGATTTGGCTCAAGGCGAGTGGATCAAGTTCTTGTTTCAAGACGACTATCTGACGCCGACCTGCGTCGAGCAGATGTTGGAGCTCAGCTTGCAGAGCGGCGCAATCTTAGCGGCATGCGGCCGTCATGTCTTATTTGAACCGGAGGTCTCTGAACAGTTCAAGACTGATTTTACTAAGTATATTGCCGAGAACAGCTTGTCGCAGAGGTTCCCCAATCGTCCGACGCATATCCCGAGCACGGAATTCGCGTATCATGTGACGCAGTATCCGATCGATAACTGTGTCGGAGAGCCGACAGCCGTCATGTTTCATCGTTCGGCCGTCCAGAGATTCGGGTACTTTGTCTCTGAGCTCGTCCAGATCACCGATTGGGAATATTGGATGAGAATAGCCGTCAATGCCGGCATCTGTTATCTGCCCGACAACCTGGCTACTTTTCGTCTCCACGGGCGAGCTACTTCGATGTTGAACCAGGCCGAAAATGCATTTAGAAGCGTCGTCCTGGACCCACTGATTATCTACCACGAAATGGTCTACAACCGATCCTACGCGCCCCTCCGAAGAACGGCGAAAAGTAACTTGCCGCGCACCGATCTCAAACGCAACCTCTTCGTTCATTATCGGTACGCGCAATCGATCGTCAATAAACATTCGGAACAGACCAATGGTTCCAAAGCTGCCAAGAACAATGTCGAAATGGAATGGAAGCGGGTTCTCTCGAAGTATCCCCGCCTGGGCCTTCTTCCACTAATCTGTCTTCCCATGCGAATAGGTGGGCAGGCGTCCTCGTCATTCAGGACTATCTCCCGCCGCCTGAGAGGCCGCCGGGCATCATAGATGGATAATGAAAGTCAGCACGATCATGGCTGCCTTTAACGGGGAGCGCTATATTGCAGAATCCATCGCCTCGGTTATTAACCAGACGTATCATAATTGGGAGCTGATTGTTGTTGACGACGGTTCAACCGACCGCACTCGCGAGATTGTCCTCGGATTCCAGCAAAGTGACGCCCGGATAAAATATATCTATCAGCCGAATAGCGGCCAGGGGAGCGCCCGTAATAACGGCATCGAGCGTTCGCAGGGGGAGCTGATCGCCTTTTTGGACCAGGATGACCTCTGGCTTCCCGATAAATTGAAGTTGCAAATCGAACTAATGCGGGCGACCGGCGTCGATGTCGTCTTCAGCAACGGTTTCATGTTTCCCGGCGATGATGTTTTAAACGAGACCGACTGTTTCTTGATCGAGGGTGGCAGATTCGAGGGGCGGGAGATGTACGACCGGTTATTTATCCGGAACCGGATTCCGGTCCTGACGGCGCTGGTCAGAAAAGAGGTGATCGCGCGAGTGAGAGGGTTCGATGACGACCTGGCAATTAAGAACCTGGACGATTACGACCTCTGGTTGCGGCTCGCCGAACGCGGGGCCAGCTTCTTCGCGATGACCGAAAAACTGGCCAGATATCGGCTGCATCCCAACCAGGCTTCAAAGAATGTTCTGCTGTCACTTAAATCGGAGCTGGCGATGCTGGAGAAGCATCGAGATAAAGTTGGCCTCAGCGAGAGCGAGAAACGCGAGAGATTTCAGGAACTCTATCACAAGTTGGTCAAATCGGCGATCAGAGAGAAGCAATTCAGCGAAGCCCGAGAGTACCTGTCACTTCAGCGGGCAACCGATAAGTTTAATGCTACAACTCTCTTTCATTACCTGGTTCTGCGAACATTACCGAATCATTACCTAACCATTAACGATACGATATACCGTGTGAAGCATGCCATTCTTTCGCCGGCTCGCCGTTCCGGTGAATAAGCTCCGGCATTTTTTAATTTCGCTGATTTTTGGTCTAGACAATGGGGAGTACCTTATACTTGTGGTAAAAGGAAATGAGCAAAGACAAAGTGATAGCTGTGCTGCGCCAAGTTGTAGGGCTTCTTGTTGAGGAGGACTACGAGGGGATAGAAAGGCTCAGCGGTAGCAAACGTTCAACTGCCGCTGAAATGAGGAGCGCCGTCAGACAATATCCAGGAAAATTGGTATTCCCGCCGGATAATGCCTTCAGTAAATGCAATATTTACGAAGTGGATGGATCAATGCCTCAGAGTTGTCGCGTTGATTTCGACTTGTGGACAGACAGAGAAGGAGAATCAGATCTGACATTGCAGGTATCCATTGTCGAGGGCGCAGGGAATTCATATGTTGTGGAAATCGATGGTATACATGTACTTTGAAATGGCTGTTACCGGATAACAAGCCCTAATACGGCGGTCACTATTGAGCTACGGAGCCGGAAGGCTCAGTTAGTACGACTCCACCTTTTCTTACTTTAAATTGACATCCCGGGTTGGCGTTACTCCACCAGACCTGGGCTCCGATGAGGTTCGCGCGCGAGCGGATGTTGGCGATACCGTGACCGGTCTTATTTGTTGTCTGTCCATCAAAACCTACTCCATCATCTTCAATCTCGATCACCAGATCGCAGGTCTTTTCCGTTCCGACGGTCATTTGAACCGCTTTCGGTTTGGCGTGGCGGCAGATGTTGTTGAGCGCTTCTTGCACGATCCGATAGAGTTGAATCTTTTCGATGTGCGAGAGTTGGAGGCGGTCTTCAAGCTCCGGCTCACAAATAAATTGATAGGTGAATTTCTGTTCGGGAGGCAGATGCGCGACGACGTCGCTCAAGGCCCATTCGAGCGCGGGCAGAAAGCCGATGTTTTCGAGCACTGATGGGCTCAAATCTTCGCAGATGTGGCGAATCTCGTTTGAGACCGATTCGATTTCACGACGGAGCAGAGCAGGGGATGGAGAGTTATCTTCATCTTTGCTCGGCAACTGATCGGTCAAAACGAGCAAGTGGCGCAGGTCGGCCAGCGTTTGATCGTGGAGGTCGCGGGCGATCCGGCTGCGTTCGGCTTCGGTCTCGTTGGCCAATCGCAAGCGCGTTTCGTGCAATTCGGTATTCGTCTCTTCCAGCGCTCGATTGGCGCGCGCCAGTCTTCGTTGTTGGCGAAAAGCCCAGATGGCGGCGGTGACGGCTACTCCGAGCAGCGAAGTAAGCAGGATGGTTGACCACGGAAACGGCGCTCTCTGAATCCGCAGCCTGACGGTGAGCGGAGCCGAGTAGGTCAAGTCGCGGCTGATGGCGCGCGCAACGATGACATATCCGCCTGATTTCAAGCCTTCGACTGCGAATTGAGGGTCATGTGTCTGACTCCTCTTCAACTCCTCTCCGTTCCTGTTCTTCAAAATAAACTCGTATTGAAACTGGCTCGGATAGGTGCGGCTGCTGAGACCCGTCACCTCCAGCAGGAAATTTTGCTGAGTGGAGGGAAGCGACAACTCCGCCGTTAAATATTCCGGCGAGTAGATCTGATCGGCTACCAGACGGTGAACTTGCAAGTGCGGCTCGACGGGATTGGGCCGGTGCCGAATGACTCCGCGATTGGTTCCAATCCAGATCTCGGAGTTCTCCGCGGCCAGGGCAAAGACCTGCTGGGAGGCCAGGCCCTGTTCGGTATCAAATCTGATCGAAATATTTTCGTGGGGCCGCAATTTGATCAATCCGGCGTTCTGCGTGGCGCACCAGACAGTTTCGTGGCCGGAATCATCCGGCTGCACGAGCAACGCACGCACATCGATCTCTCGCACGTCGATATTCGAAGGTACTTCACGCGTGGCGTCGCCTTCGCGTAGATAGAGACCTTGCGAGGTGCCGATCCAGATTCGGTTCCCGACGATCCGGATTGCGCGCACCGCGTGCTCTGCGGTCGATTTCGATTGATCGTATGGTAATGGGACCGGAATCGCTCGTGATCCATCGTACCGCAGCAACTCGCCCTTGCCGGTGCCGAACCACAAGGCTTGATCGCCATCGACGGCAAAACAGATGGCTTGTTGCGCCGCCGCATCGTTCAATACCATCGTCCGTTTAGTGCCGTTCGGGCCGGGTTCGATCCTCTCGATGCCATGTTCAAAGATTGCGGCGTAGAGCTTTCCGCGAAAAGAGGCGAGGGCGCGCACTCGTTCGCGCGATTGAGGTGCGGGCGTTTCCGGTGATGAATCGGGAGGCGTGGGGAGTGGAATGAGCGGCGATGATTCTTCAGATTCGGTTTCGACCGGAGTCGTGACGGTCGTCTCGGATGCCGTCGAGGCATGAGTGAATCCCGCCGAGTTTTTCAATTTGACGAAGAGCCCGCTGCTGGTGCCGACCCAAACCGCGCCGGCCTCGTCTTCGCTCAACGCGTAGACCGCTCGCCCTTGCAGTCCGGCGATTTCGGACCAGGTCCCAAAATCCTCATCGTTCGGATCCCTTGAAAGCTGGAACAGCCCTCGATTGGAGCCGCAGAAAGTGACGCCCGATGAAGTTGGGAGCAATGACCTCACGAAGTTGCTCTGCGGATTTTCGCTCACGTTCGATGCTCTGAAACCATCACGATCGTATCGGCATACTCCGCGATCGGTGCCGAACCAGACAATTCCTTCGCGGTCGCGAAAGATCGAATTGATCTGGTTTGAGCGCAGTCCGCCGGCCGTATTTTCAAACGTCAAATGTCCAATCTGCTTGGCTCCACGGTCTTCAAGCTTGAGCAGGAAGGCTCCTTGTTTATACGTGCCGACCCATAATTCGCCCTTGCCGCCGGAGAGGGTGGTGACAGCCCCGGTCTCCAATGCGGCACGGGTCAGGGCGTTATCGTCCAGCATCCAGAGGCCGCCTTTCTGTTTGTTCGCCTGTTCGCCGATCCAAACCACCTTCTTTTCGCTATCGGCGTAGACCGAAGTAACAAAGTAAGGCCGCGGCAATTTGATCGCAGCTTCGCGCAGTTCGGTTCCGCGTTGAATCATCGCTCCGCGACCGCTCGATCCAATAATCCAGCCCGCGCCTCCAGTCTCCGAGAGATTGAAGGGAATTCGGGTGATCGCCGTCAATGGGAGGATCTGATCCGGTCCGTTCGGAGATTTGAGCAAGGGGTGTGACTGTTGATCGAGTTTGGTCGAGGTTAAACGCTTCGTTGCATATCGATCGCTGCTCAGTCTGAGATCGGTCATCTGGTAATTAATTATTTCGCCGGTTGCCGTCACCAGTGCGACCTCATCTTGTGGCGCAACTGCGATGCCGGTGACTACTCGCCCCTGGGTCTCGCTCAAGAACTCAATCCGGTCATCGATCAAACGATAAGCCCCGATTTCGGTGCCGATCCACAAGTTTCCGCGCGCGTCGAGTTTGAGCGCGAGAATGTGGCGCGACCGCAAGGAATTTTCGCCGGTCATCGGTTCAACATTCCTTCCATCATAGCGCACCAGGCCATTATCGGTGCCGAACCAGAGCAGACCTTTTTTATCTTCAGCGATCGCATTGACGCGGTCCGACGGCAAGCCGTGGAAGATCGTGACCGCGCCCCAGCGATGCAAATTCAGAGTTGCATCATCGGTGATCAGCTTGGTTGTGGGGGTTGGAATGAGAGAGGTGGCATCTGGCGATTCGCCGGATTGGGGTTCGATCTGGGCATTAACATTAGAGAATAGATCGTCGGAGAGCAGGGAGAAAGCAAAAGGCAAAAGCAACAGGAGAAATGCCAGCCACTTCTCCCTTGAGGGGTGTTCTGTCCCGGTTCTCTTGATCATTTTTCTTCGTTTTGGAACTTCTTTCGATCTTTCTCCAGCCATTTCTCTAATTCCGTGCTCGCTTTCGCCAATTCGTCCTCGTTGATTAATCCGCGGCGGAGGGCCTCGAAGTAGGCGCGAGTCCGAATGTTGAATGCGACTTTGTCATAAGCTTCATCCGGAGTGCCTTCAGAACTGGTGATCAGAAGCTTTTCATAAAGAGTGGTTAAACGGCTTTCGACCCCGCGTAAGCTGAGATGGCATTTGCGAGCGATCGCCCAGTTCGACAGTCCGAGGGCGAGGTAGTAGAGGGCTTCCGCTTCAAAATCGGTGAGCAACGGTTGGGTGAAGGCGTCTTTAAAATTAGGATCGATCATATCGGCGCCGTCTTCGAGGACGGCGGCGACAAAGCGCAGGAAACGGCTTTCGGGATTGTTCTTGTCGATGAAACCATAAGCCGGGGGCGGCTGAACACTGCGGACGATCTTCCGGATCTCGTTGATATAAATTTCGTGCGGAAATTGAGTCCAGAAGATAATGCGTGCCTGGGGGAAACTTTTCCAGATCGCGCGGGCGGCTTTGACGCCCGACAAACCAGGCATCTGAATGTCCAGGACACAGAGCTGCGGGCGCTCGGCGAGGGCCAATTTGACGACGCTTTCACCATCGGCAGCCTCCAGGATCGGGCGATAGGCGGAAAACTCGCGCTCGAGCAATTCTCGCAAATAAGCACGTTGTGCAATATTGTCCTCGGCGATCAGAATGGTCATAATTTTTAATAATTGAGCATTACCGGATAATAATAAGTCACTCTCGAGCGATTGAATAGGCGTTGACCCCCCGGGCTCATCTGTGGATATCCACGAAATCCGATCCGCTTGCGCCACAACTTCAGGGCTAAATGCGCAAAATGTAGGTAGTGCTTGATTTCATCAACTCTTTGAGCTACCATCACATTTACTATCAAGGGTGGGCTCGCGCCCACCTTTTTTATCAGACCATGTCCCTGGCAGATTTCAGCCTGACATCGATAGGTCGAAGGAGGAGTTGGGTGAAGCTGGATCCGCGCATCAGCGAGGTCATTGAGCAGGTGACCAAGCGCGAAGGTCTCGAATTCGTCCATGCTGAGCTAACCGGCGGGCGTAATCCAATTCTTAGCGTGTACATAGATAAGCCGGGCGGTGTGACGATCGATGATTGCACTGCGGTTAGCGAGCGATTGAGTTTGATCCTGGATGTCGAGGATTTCATTCCGCATCAGTATACACTGGAAGTGGCTTCGCCAGGTCTCGATCGCGGGTTGTACAAGGCGGCAGATTACGAACGATTTGCCGGGCTCCCCTGTCACGTTAAGGTTTCGGAAGCGATTGAAGGGCAGAGAAATTTTCATGGCAAGCTTATCGGTCTCGATCAGGAGGGGGAGCCGGTCGCCGTGATTGAAGGAGAGAACGGGCAGCGTTATCGGCTGCCGCTGGCACAGATCGTCAAAGCAAATGTTGAGATAGAACCATAGCAGATAGCAGCTGTCAGTTTTTAGTTTTCGATGCCGAAGCAACTGAAAGCTCAAAACCGGCAACTGAGAAGCGAAGACAGAGATGAACACGTTAAGTTCAATTGCACAGAATATAGAAGTCCTCAGTAAAGAGAAGAAGATCGATCCGACCGTCATTATCAGCGCGATCGAAGATGCGGTGGTGACGGCGTCACGTAAACAGTTCAAATCCGGCGAGGATCTGCATGCGCGCTACAACCCGGATAACGGGTCGATCGAGCTTTATGCGGTCAAGATCGTGGTTGATGCGATCGCCGATCCGGCGCGCGAGATGACGGTTGATGAGGCGAACGCGGAGGTCGGCGAGGGCGCGGAGATCGGCGATATGCTCGAATTGCCGCGTCCGATGGAAGACCTCGGACGAATCGCGGCGCAGACGGCGAAACAGATCATTCTGCAGAAGGTCCGCGAGGCCGAGCGGAACAACGTCTACGAGGAGTACATCGGCCGGGTCGGAGAGCTGGTCAATGGATTCGTCAAGCGTTTTGAAGGCGGCAAAGTGATTGTGGACATCGGGAACGGCATTGAAGCTGTGATGGCGAAGTCACAGCAATCGCGCGCCGAAACGTTCACGCAGGGTGAGCGCATTCGCGTCGTCATTCACGATGTCAATCGCGAGGCCAAAGGACCGCAGATTGAGGTTTCCCGGACGAGTTCGGAACTGCTCAAGCGGTTGTTCGAAATGGAAGTCCCGGAGATTTACGACGGAACGGTCGTGATCAAGGCTGCCGTGCGCGAGCCGGGGGAGCGCGCGAAGATCGCCGTCGTCTCTAATGAGCGCGACGTCGATCCGGTCGGCGCGTGCGTCGGAATGAAAGGGTCGCGTGTGCAGTCGATCATTCGTGAGCTGCGTGGCGAAAAGATCGACATTATCGAATGGTCGGAAGACCCGGCGATCTTTGCGGCCAATGCGCTTTCGCCGGCGAAGGTGAGCAAGGTCACGGTCATCGATTTTGATGACAAGAAGTTGCAGGTCACCGTCGAGAACGAACAGCAGAGCCTGGCGATCGGCAAGCGAGGGCAGAACGTGCGGTTGGCGGCGAAGTTGGTCGGTTGGGATATCGACATTCGCAGCGAAGAAGAGATGAAGCGCGAGATCGCCTCGCAGATGGAACAGATGATCACGGCGGCGGTTGTCCCGCTCTCGTCGATCGAAGGTATTTCGGCGACCGACTCGGCTACGCTGGCTGAGCACGGCATCGAAACGATCGAGCAACTGGCTGAAGTGACGGTCGATGAGATCTCCGAGTGGTTAGACCTAAGTGTTGATGATGCTCAAGATCTGATCGATATGGCGATCGCCATCACTGATGCGCGGCGGGCCCGGGCGAACCAGCAGGGAGACGCCCCTGGAGAGGGGGAATCGGCAGAGACGGCCCAGGCTGCTGAAGAGAGTGAAACCGTTGGAGGCGCTGAAGCGTCATCTGAAGTTGGTAAAGATTCCATAAGCAATGAAGTAATTAATGAAGAAGATGAACGAAATAACGAAGTAAGAGGGGATGAAGGGAATGAAGGGGATGAAAAATGAGAACCGGGCGAACGGAAATGAGATAGGTTAAAGGTGAACTAGTTATGAAGCTCGGGACCTATTGCAATCTGTTTATTGGGGGGCTGATGTGAATACATTTCTGCTGTGAGTCGCGTGAGTGAAGGAAGGGCAGCGCGGGCAGAAACTTCAAAGCGTCAGCTCGAAGCTTTGAACACCGTACGCGCTTGCCTTTTCTGAAAGGTATCAATGAGTAAGGTTAGAATTTACGATTTGGCTAAAGAATTAAAACTTGAAAGTAAGAAGGTGCTTGAGGACGCCCGGCGGATGGGCGTCGATGTGAGCGTGCCGTCCAATACCCTTGACGATAACATCGCGGCGAAGATCCGCGAAATGTACTATCCCAAAAAAGAGCAGACGCCGGTTCCACATAAAGCTCGCCTGATCAAACATCATCCGTCAGCGGCCCCAACGATTATGTCACAGGCTGTCCCTCAGACGATGCCTGCCGCAGCGCCGCAACAACATCAAGAAGTGGCTTCTAGTCCGGCTCCGGCCAGGACAGAGCCCGTTCAACAGCCGGCTCCTCCGGCAGTGATTGCTCCTCCTGCGCCACCGCCGCAGCAACCAGTGCAGCAACCAGTGCCGCAACCTGTCCAGCAACCTGTCCAGCAAGCCAAGACCGCTGCTCAACCGGCTGCAAAACCTGCCGTTCAACCTGTGGAAGTAAAACAAAGAGTGTCAGAGAGCGAGCCGTCGAAGCCGAGGATTGTCAAACTGGCTCCGCCGGCCCCAATGGCGGCAAAGCCCGAACCCGCGCCTGAGCCAGAACCCGTGCCGACGCCGGTCGAAGAAGTTGCTCCGGTTGAGACGAAGGCCGAACCGGCGCCGGTCGAAGAAGTTGCTCCGGTTGAGATCCCAGAGGTCAAGCCGGAGAAAAAGATTGAACCTGAGCCGATTGCCGCATCGGCGCCGGTGGCCGCACCAGCGCCGCCAGCGCCTGCACCAGCGCCCGCTCCTGCTCCGGCAGCCGAAGCACCGGCACCGGTATCAAGGCCGGTGGTAGTCACGCCTGCACCCGCTCCTGCTCCGGCAGCTGAAGCGCCGGCGCCGGTATCAAGACCGGCCGTAGTCGCGCCACCGACACCGACGCCACCGCCACCAGCGCCAACGCATGCGCCGGCAGTGAGTAGCAGCGGTCAGTCGCGATCGACCGGGACCAAAGTCATCAGGCTCGCCGCGCCGACGAAGCCCTTACCGAAGCCGCAGCCGAAACCGGTTGTGCCGCCAAAGCCTGCGCCAAAGCCTGCGCCGCCGCCGAGAACCGCCGCTCCGCAACAGAGAACAACCGGCAGACCTGAGAGACCCGGGCAGGCCAGGCCACAGTTCAGAGGAGGAGAGGCTCCTCGCGCCGGCGCCACCGATAATCGCGAAAAGGGCGCAGAAGTACATATTCTGCCGTCGGGAGCGCAACAGCGCACCGTTTATATTCCGCCCAAGGATCAACGTCCGAAGGGACGGCACCAGCAGCGCAAGGATAAAGAGAAAGAGAAAGAGGGGCAGCAGAAGATGCTGCCGCGCCGTCAACAGGCGGCCGCGGTTGCCTCCGCTCGTCCGGCCCCGGTCGAACTCAAAGCCGTCCGTTTGGTCGAAGGCAGTACGGTTCGGGAATTCGCGGAGAAGATCGAAGCCAAGCCGCGTGATATCGTCACGATGCTCATGCAGCGCGGAGTAATGGCCACCATCAACCAGACGATCAGTCCCGATGTCGCGACCGAGATCGGCAGAGAGTATGGATATGACGTCTCGTTCGGCGATTTCGAGGATATGATCGTCGAATCCGAATTCGAGATCACTCCTGAAGCGATGGAGGATAATGATCCGCGCGCGCCGGTCGTCACCGTCATGGGACACGTTGACCATGGCAAGACGAGCCTGCTCGATGTCATTCGCGAAGCGCGCGTCGCGGAAGGCGAGGCGGGAGGCATCACACAACACATCGGCGCGTACTCCGTTGAAGTACCCGACCCTGATGATCGGTCGATTATGCGCCGGGTCGTCTTCCTCGACACACCCGGCCACGAGGCCTTCACGATGATGCGTGCTCGCGGCGCCAAAGTGACCGACATCGTGGTTCTGGTTGTGGCCGCCGACGACGGCGTCATGCCTCAGACGGTTGAAGCCATCGAGCACGCCAAGGCGGCCGATGTACCGATCGTCGTGGCGATCAATAAGATCGACAAACCGGATGCCAATCCGGAAAGAGTCAAGAAAGAGCTCGCGGATCGCGGGTTGTTATGGGATAGCTGGGGCGGTCAGACGACGATGGTCGAAGTCTCGGCCAAGAAGAAACAGAACATCGATGGTCTGCTTGAGATGATTCTGCTGACGGCCGACATCCTCGATCTCAAGGCCAATCCGACGCGCATGGCGACCGGCACCGTCCTCGAAGCGAAACTGGATCGCGGACGCGGCGCGGTTGCAACGGTCCTCGTTCAGAACGGCACGCTGCACGTGGGCGAGCCCTTCATCGTCGGCAATTTTTCCGGCCGGGTCCGCGCCTTGATGAATGAGCGTGGGGAGCGCGTGCAAGATGTCGGTCCCGCGACTCCGGTTGAAGTCCTGGGCCTGGAAGGCGTGCCCGCGGCGGGCGACCAGTTCCAGGTGGTCGATGATGTCTCGAAGGCACAGCAGATTTCGCAGTTCCGCCAATCAAAGGCGCGGGCGACCAGCCTTGCGCGAACGGCCGCCCGCGGCCTCGATCAGCTCGCTGCTCAGTTGGAATCGGGCGAAGTCAAAGAGCTGCTCGTCATTCTCAAAGCGGACGTGCAGGGGTCTTACGAGGTCCTCAAGGACACGTTGGTCAAACTCTCGACCGAAAAGGTCAAGGTTCGAATCATTCGCTCCGGCGTCGGCGCGATCACCGAATCGGACGTGTTGCATGCGATCGTCTCGAATGCCACCGCGTCCAGCGCGGCGACCGTCATCATCGGTTTCAACGTCCGGCCCGAATCTCGCGCGGAAGAGATTGCGAAACAGGAAGGCGTGGACATTCGTCTGCATTCGATCATCTACAAGGTCGAAGAAGAGATTCGCATGGCCATGCTTGGCCTGCTCGATGCGACACTCAAGGAGGTCGTGATCGGCAAAGCCGAGGTGCGGGACATTATCCGCGTCCCGAAAATCGGCCAGGTCGCGGGTTGTATGGTCATCAACGGTTCGGTCAAACGTTCCGCCCAGGCGCGAATCATCCGCGACAATGTCGTCATCTTCGAGACCCACATCGGAAGTCTGCGGCGCTTTAAGGATGACGTGAGCGAAGTCCAGCAGGGGTTTGAATGCGGAATTACGATTGAACGCTTCAACGATTTCAAGATCGGCGACGTGATCGAAGCGTACGTGATCGAAAAAGTGGCTCCATCGAAATTGGAGTAGTTGCGAGTTTCTGAACTCAATGCAATATCGTCAGAATAGATTGGCTGAGGAATTGAAGAACGAGATCAGCGCGATTATTTCCCAGGAAGTACGTGATCCGCGCATCGGGTTTGCGACTGTCACACAGGTTAAGGTCAGCCCAGATCTCCGTTATGCCCGCGTCTTGATCAGCGTTTTGGGCTCGGAGGAAGAGAAGAAGCAGACGCTCGATGCGCTGGTCCGCGCCGGCGGGTTCATTCGCCGGCAGATCGGCTCGCGCATCAAGCTGCGTCATACCCCGGAATTGACCTTCGTCTACGATGATTCTGTCGAACAAGGCGACCGGATGATGCGGCTCATCGGGGAAATCAAAAAGGAGTTACCGGAGGAGTGATTGCGGATTGCGGATTGGAGAAATCACCGTCTCCGGTTTGCCTCTCGCAAATCGGTCTCCCGCTTAAAATCGGCAGTTCTCAAATGCGCAATCTGTCATCTGCAATCTGCAATCTGCAATCCGCAATATGCTGGGTCAGGTTATTGAGTTAATTGAAAAACACGAGCGATTCGCCGTCACTTCGCACATCAGGCCGGATGGTGATAGCCTTGGTTCATCACTGGCGCTCTGCTGGATTTTACGCGGGCTCAAAAAAGATGCCGAAGTGATTATGTGCGATCAGGTGCCGCATGCCTATTCAAAGCTGCCGGGCGCCGAAGATGTCCGCGTCGTGAAGGATATTGATCGGAAGTATGATGCCGTCCTGGTCATTGAGTGCAGCGATGTGACGCGGCCCGGATTGCCGAGCCTCAAAGATCAGTTTGTGGTCAATATCGACCATCATTCGACGACGGCGCTCTTCGGCGATCTCAACTGGATCGATTCGACGGCCGCGGCGGTCGGAGAGATGATCTATAATCTCGCCAAAGCCATCGGGGCCAAGATCACTCCCGAGATTGCCAGTTGCGTCTATGCCGCGCTGCTCACCGATACCGGATCATTCCACTTCTCCAATACGACCGAACGCACCTTTAAGATCGCCAGCGAACTCGTCCGACACGGCGCTCAGCCGGCCAAACTCTCCCAGGCCATCTTCTATAACTACCCCTATGCAAAAGTCAGACTGGTCGGCGAAGTGCTTTCAACTCTGGAACGCGACGAGTCGGGGCGCATCGCCTGGATCACCATGACCAAAGATGCCATGGAGCGGACGAGCGCAACCGAAGACGATTCGGATGGCATCATCAACTACCCGCTCACGGTCGGTGATGTCGAGGCCGTGGCCTTTTTCCGTGAACTGCCGAATTCGACATATCGCATCAGCCTGCGCTCGAAAAATCGCGTCAACGTCGCCCGCGTCGCCGAACATTTCGGCGGCGGCGGCCATTGCAATGCCGCGGGTTTCACCATCAAAGCAGATTATGATCAACTCAGCCGCGAAGTAATCGAAAAATTGAAAGAAGCGGTAGCCATTGCCCCAGCAGTAAACGGACGTGAAATCAAACCAAGATAAATGAGGGAGTAAGGACGAAGGGGAAAGGGTAGGATGGGAAGGGTGACTGATGAGGGATGAGAGATGAAGGTGGGAAAAGGAATTGAAGATAAAAAATAGAGTTCCTCTCCCCACCCTCATCCGTTATCCTTTATCCGTCATCTGTTGTTCCTCATTCCTCCTCCTTCTTCATCCTTGCTCCTTCTATCCAAGGAGAAAATAGATGAAAGAGACCTTCTCAGCCGAAGGCATACCTGCCTACCATCAAAAGCTTTTGATCGTAAAAATACAGCCGACGACAGTCTCCCGCAGCGCCTCTTTCGGGATTTCCGAAGAGAGTGATGTTTTTAGAAGCCCCGGGCTCAGCGCGCTCGCGATGTTCGAACGGGGCGGAATGATCAAACGCGTCACCCCCGTCTCCAGCAAAGCTGTGGCCGACAGAGCGCGCGGTCCGCGGCGCGCGATCGCATCGTTCGCGGCCTCGTTGACAGAAGATCGACGAGCCACGCCCGATGTCAACGCCGGGGTCAATGTGATCGAGATGGAGCAAGAGGGCCATGTCTCCGAATTACAGACCGCGCTCGCCAACGACCCAAATGTCGAGTTCGTTTCGCGCGTTCCAATCCGTTATCTCTGTGTTGCCAGGAAGAGTTCGTCCAGTAATCGTCTGACCGTGGCCGCCAATGCGCCCGATCTATCGCAGCTCTGGAACCTCCGGAAAGTGAGATGGAAACAGGCGCGTAACCTCAAAGGGTTCAAAGATGCCGGTGCGATCAAGGTCGCCATTCTGGACACGGGCATCGACCGCAATCACCCCGATCTCAAAGGGCAGGTCAAGAGTTATGTCTTTGCACATCCCAACCAGACCAGCGCTTCCGGAGACAAAGACATTATTGGCCACGGCACGCATGTGGCCGGGACGATTACGGCAAAGATCAATAACGATCTGGGCATCAACGGCATCTGCAATTGCGACCTGAGAATCTGGAAGATCTTTGATGATGTTCCGGATTTCATCTCGTTCAGCGCCGGATATGCATATTTTGTCGAACCGATCATGTATCTTCGCGCGCTCGCCGATTGCGTCGAGCAGAAAGTCGATGTGATCAACCTCAGCATCGGAGGCACAGGCGAGCCTGATCACCAGGAGTTGGCGTTGTTCGAGCAACTGATTTCACAGGGCACGACGGTTGTCGCGGCCATGGGCAACGAACGCGAAGAGGGCAGCCCGACCTCTTACCCGGCGGCCATTCCCGGCGTGGTTGCAGTGGGCGCGACCAAGATCGATGATCAGGTCGCGAGTTTTTCAAATCGCGGCAGCCACATCTCGATCTGCGCGCCGGGGGTTGGAATCTGGTCAACCTTGCCGACGACTCCCGGACAGTTCGGATTCAAGGCGGAGCGCGGCGCCGACGGCCGCCCGCACGAGGGCAAACCGCAACGGCGCGAGACCGATTATGACGCCTGGGATGGAACATCGATGGCTACACCTCACGTGACCGCCGCCGCGGCTTTGTTGCTCTCCAATCGCGGTCAGATGAACTCGGCCGATGTGCGCTCGCGATTGATGACGACCAGCGTCAGAGTGAAGGGCATGGGCGGCAAAAGCTTTCACCCGGATTATGGCGCCGGGAGACTCGATTTATTGAAACTGCTGTCCAAGTGATGATAAGTTCATGGGGCGCAAAAGACGCGGAAGCGAACGGAATAGACGAAGAGTCCGGTCGGATCTTCGAGACAGCTGAAAGTTATGGGCAAGCGCGTCATCACATTCGCCTTTCATCCGGGCGTTCCAAGGGAGCGTCAGGACGAAAGACTGGCTGAAATCGCCCGTTGGAAGCAGCTCGATCAAGTCAGTCGTCTCAAACCCGATGCCCAGCTCGATTCGTTGTTCCGGCTCTGTTATGCGTATCTCAGCGATGAGGCAGACCCCAATCAAGTAATGACCGCATTGACGGCCATACCCGAAATAGAATCGGCTTCATTACCCCCGGCGAGGCGTTTGGTTTGAGTTTTGTCCCTCTGCGACATTGAAAATATCAGTTGTTTAACCTTGTCAGCTTACCCTGAAATTATCCGATCATTTAACCTTCAGGTAAGCGATCAATATCGGCTGTGGGCTTGCGGTCACGGCGGCTGATTGCGCCGCCATGACCGCAAGCCCACAGCCGAACAAAGAAAGGAAATAATTATGCCTGCCAAGAAGCTGGCCAAACCACCGGCCAAACCGGCCAAATCGACAGTGAAATCAGCCGTGAAATCGGCCGCGAAATTGACCACGAAATCGACCGTGAAAGCAACGGCCAAGAAAGCCAAAGGATGCACCCCCATCTCGGTCCAGGTCGCTTTTCTCACGCCGGACGACAAGACGGAGATCCATTTCGGCCTGACCAAAGGTTGTAATCCGGACGATAGTGTCTTCTGGTTGATCGATTTCATCCTCAAGGAATTGAAGGGCGGCGAAATGAAGACCCGGATTGAAGTCCATGTGAAGGTCGGAAAGGAACAGGAGCAGGACGCCGAGACTTTGTCGAAAGTCAAAAAGCTCAATCCTGAAAATACCGATCTGCTCAAGACAAAGGTCACCAAACGGGCGAAACAGCTGACCCCGGGAACTGAGAGCGATCCAAAGTTGAATAACTTGTTGCTCGCGACGCTCCAAAACTGAGTAGTTTGTAACTTAAGTTCTTTGGATATTAGCGCGGCGCGCGCCCTCCTACTGTGGCGTGGGGTTTTTACCCCCCCCCCCCCTCCCCTCTCCGGCGCGGGGTGGGAAACCCCCCCCCCCCTCATTGAAATTTCTTCTCCCCGCCCCCCCCCCCCCCGCTCTTCTTTCGG